>Ga0247813_10000039_pt1 | contig 222901 bp, 189 predicted proteins | sample UWRJL169409C1_FD_180719 | JGI IMG/M metagenome (GOLD analysis project Ga0247813, IMG submission 180719) | Plant litter microbial communities from Arlington Agricultural Research Station in Wisconsin, United States - UWRJ-L169-409C-1 | ecosystem: Environmental > Terrestrial > Plant litter >...
GTACCGCTCGGTTTATGGCGTTATAACTTCCAATAAGGGCATTTGTAGCGTCAAAAGACTGTATCTGAGAGTTATTCCACAAAGGATCAATTATTCCATCTATTACAGGCGCAGTAGCTACTTTAAAAATCTGGGGAGTTGGTTGTATTATTTTTACTCGTCTAATATTAGATAGTCCCGTTAAATTTTCGCTATCAATTATCCTTGCTGAAATTAAATAGTCGCCACCCATAGGATTTTCCCAGTTAAAACTATATGGAGCAGATGTGTCTTCTCCTAATAATACATCACCATTGAAAAACTGAACCTTTACAATATTATTATCAGGGTCTGTTGCTGACACAGTAATTGTAATTTCAGACATTTCGTCGAAGCTCGAATTGTCTTCGGGGCTATTTATAAATACTTTAGGCGTATTTGGATTTGCAGGTATATCCCAACCATCAATCCATTGATGGTAATTAGTATCAGGAAAAGGATGCACATGAATATCGGTGTTTGCTTCCGCATCATCAAATAAAAATTTGTCTACAAAAGCCTGTACCTCGCTATTTGATTCTTCAGGTAGCGCACAATGACTGTGATTACCTCTTATAGAAAAGCCAAACCTATCGGCTATGCCAAGAGTTTCATATACTTTCTCAGCAGCCCTATCGGCTACATATCCAGATTCGTCTCCCAACCATTCATAATCAGGATTGCCAAGTACAAACAGGGCACGAGGTGCTACCATAGCCATCAACTCATGATGATCATGGGGCAATACATTGGGCCTGCCGGAAAAGTCTGTGCCCATGCCCGACATAAACCAAGAATAATTTGTATTATCTATTTTCTCAACATTGCCGAGTGTTTCAGAAACACGCCAAGAATTTACACCGCCTCCACCTGATTCCTGTGCGATAGTAAGCGCAATACGCTCATCAAATGCGCCCGCAAAAAGAGCCATTTTGCCCGCATAAGAACACCCTGTTACAGCAATATGGTTTACATCAGCATTCATTTCGGCCTGCACAAGTGTTAAACCGTCTATCAATCGGCTAATACCCCATGACCATGCACTATAATTACCGCTATTTACAAGATCCGGGTAAAGGCTGTAATAAGGGTCTGTTAAAACTTTAGTACTGGTAGAGCTGTAAGTAACTACCTGGTTATGCATAAACGGAATTTGGATAGCGCCTTCAAACAGGCTTGCTGGTATACTCCCGGTACCGCTGTTCATACCTATTATTACCGGAAAAGGGCCTTGCCCTGTAGGCATGGTAACATTTGAAGTTAATACAAGGGTTTGACCATTGTTTGTAACATTTACCGTAAGTACACCGCTTGAATAAGAGGCTGTAATAATAGATGGAGCAACAGGCTTAGCACCTATTTCATACCTTTCAATTTCTGCCTTAATTTCATTTCTACGGCATTCCCAGTCCGAAAAGTTAGTAGATCTGCCACTTCCATTAGACCAACTAAAAGGGTCTGGCAACACAGGATTATTTATCAGGTCACCAGCAGCAGGTAGTGGGGGTGCCATGCAACTTGTTCCTGTATTTTCTTGTGAATAGATGAGCGGTGGTGTCTGGCTGTAAGAATTGCTTGCTGCAAAAATGAATGCGGTAAGCGCCATTAAAGTAACTGTAGATTTCATAAATAAGAAATTTAGTTTAATAACAATATTCATTTGAATATTAATGATTGAAGCAAGTACTAATGATTTGCGCACATCATTTTAGCCTACTCTCATTTAATATATTACTAAATTATATATATATATTTTTACTGTTAGTTTAAAGTGAATAATTCAGCGAAATCGTTTTCGTAATTGATGATTTAGATATATTTTAGACTGTCTTTAAAAAGGTAAAATATATTGAAACGTTTCTAATTAAGGGGGACAGTGTAATTTTAGTGAATTTTGTAGATTTCAATTTTAAATGTTATACTGATGTTATATAAAAATTATATTATTTTAACTTATAGTCAATTACAGAAAACACACTTGTAAAGTGGGTCAATAGATAAATTTGAAACAATTATCTTATGCCAGTACCACAATTGTAACAAAATTTTGCATCATCACGATGTCCATGCGTTCCGCAGTTAGGGCAGGCTTGTGTATTAAGATGTGCTTTTTCGTTCATAAACTGGGCCGTAACCAACCCTGTGGGTATCGCTATAATGCCGTAACCCATAACCATAATAATAGTAGAGAGAAACTGGCCAAGAGGAGTAAGGGGTGTTATATCGCCAAAACCTACGGTGGTAAGAGTAACTATAGTCCAGTATACGCTTACGGGTATGCTTGTAAACCCGCTTGCCGGGCCTTCTATCATATACATTAGCGTACCCATAATAACACAAAGAACTACTACACTAAACAGGAACACCGCAATTTTAGTACGGCTCTTTTTTAAGGCTTCAACAAGTTGGTTAGATGCCCCAACAAAATTATGCAACTTTAATATTCTGAAAACCCTTAACAGGCGTACGGCACGAATAGCGATTAAAAAACCTGTGCCGGGAAATAATAATCCAACATATTTAGGTAACGTAGCCAGCAAGTCTACAATGCCATAAAAACTGAAAATGTATTTTAAAGGCTGCCGAACTGCAATTATGCGGCCTATGTATTCGAAGGTAAAAAGTATGGTAATTATCCATTCTATAATGGCAAGCTGGTGTCCGTATACAATTTTTATAGAAGCTACACTCTCCAGCATTACGGCTACTATACTTATAAATATAACGCAGAGCAATATAATATCAAATAGCTTCCCCGCGCGGGTATCAGCTTCATAAATTATTGTATGTAACTTTTTCCGGAAATCTTCGGGTATAAGTCCGCGGTTTATGGGTAGGTTTTCCTGCATTACATAAAGATACTAAATAGCTTAAAAGCGTAGTATTTTTAAATCTTTCTTTTTCCTAATGTAACCCCTTATTATAGTTTTGGCATCTTTACTGTCTTCCATTGTTACCAATATATTTTTTAGTATTTCAATGTTATTTAATTGGTAGTTAAGCTTGTAAAAGCCATAACCTTTATACTTGCCATTTTCTATAAGCACCACGCTGCGTTCATCTACTTTTCTACCACGGTCTATAATTGCTATAGTTTGCCCGTTAAACGAATTGAAGCTTATAAACTCTGCGACGCGAATGTTATACTCGGAATATGGTTCAGCACCAATGCAACCGCCGTTGCAATTACCTGTACCGTAAGGAAAACAGGCATCTGTAACCGATGGGTCTAAGCCATTTATCTTTTGGCACAAATTGTATTTTTCGGTAATTCGTATTAATGCATTTTTACCTTCGGCAGCACTTGCAAACGAGATTATCTCTTTTTTGCGTCCGTCAGTCTTAGCAAGGTTAAGTGCTATATAGCCAATACAATTTTTTACTGGATATAACGACCATGGAAATGTAGCTTTCTTTTGCGATTGATTAAACAGTGGCTTGTTGATTTTAATTTCCTGAGATTCTTTGAGCATCGCTATAAGTTCGCTGCCGGTTTCTTCATAAGTAACGGTAAAAGCATCTTTTTGTATGCGCTTAGACCGTCTTGATGTTCCTGTAAAATGCTGATTAACACGCTTTTTTATGTTTCGGCTTTTGCCAATATAAATAAGATCGCCATTCTCTTTATAAATGTAATACACACCCGTAACGGCAGGTATGCTGTTAAGCATATCGAGCAATTTGGTAGAGAGTCCCTTCTTTTGTTGAGAATTCTCCGATTTTACGAGGCCCTTTACAATTTCTTTTTCTACGTCTTTATCTAAAAGTAGTTTAAAGAGTTCTACTGTAGCAAGAGCATCGCCGGTGGCACGGTGCCTGTCGCTCATGGGTATACCAAGCGCGCGTACAAGTTTTCCCAGGCTGTGCGATAACTGCTCCGGCAGTAATTTTTGGGAAAGCTCTACTGTACAAAGCGACTGGCGTTCAAAATTATAGCCAAGCCTGTCGAATTCTGTGCGCAGTATACGATAATCAAACTGGGCATTGTGAGCTACAATAATGCAGCCCTCTGTAATTTCTATAATACGTTTTGCCACCTCATAAAACTTAGGTGCGCTGCGCAGCATGGCATTATTAATACCGGTAAGCTTAACCACAAAGGGCTGTATATCTTTTTCGGGGTTTACAAGGCTTATAAACTGGTCTGTAACCTCGTGGCCGTCAAATTTGTAAATGGCAATCTCTGTAATTCCCTCTTCATTAAATTGTCCACCAGTCGTTTCTATGTCAAGTATTGCGTACAAATATCTTAATTCAGGTTAAAAGTTTAAAACGGCACCGCATTTAGCATTGCCTAATGTAAAGATACAAAGTTCGTAAATGCAAACCACCTATCTGCTGCCAAAAATACTGCTGCCTATTCTTACCATGGTACTGCCGCAGGCAATTGCAATTTTATAATCGCCGCTCATGCCCATTGATAAGGTTAATGGTTGTAAGTTGTTAGCTGTCGGCTGCTCTTTAAGGCTATCAAAAATAGCTTTAAGATGGGTAAATTCTTTACTTACCTTTACTTCATCCTCGGTAAAAGTAGCCATCCCCATAAGGCCTGTTACCCTGATATTTTCCATCTTTTTGAAATCTTCCGACTCCAACAATTGTTGCAGTTCGCTTTCATCCAGTCCAAATTTGGTATCTTCTTCTGCTATATGCATCTGCAGTAAACAGTCAATAATCCTGCCATTCTTAGCTGCCTGCTTATTAATCTCTGCTAATAATTTCAGGCTGTCTACACCATGAACAAGGCTTACAAAAGGCGCCATGTATTTTACCTTATTGCTTTGCACGTGTCCAATCATGTGCCACTCAATATCCTTAGGCATCTGCTCGTGCTTATCGGCCATCTCCTGTATCTTGTTCTCCCCAAAAATGCGCTGGCCGGAATCATAAGCCTCCATCAAATCAGGTACAGGCTTGGTTTTAGATACTGCTACAAGGGTAACGTGCTCTGGCAGGGAGTTTTTTATATCAAGTAGGTTCTTTTGAATTGACATTTAATTCTTTATTTATATGATTGATTTTAATCATGGCTTCTTCACATCTTAAATCTGAAATCAAATTAAAGCTCATATACCACCAATCCACTTCTGAACTTAGGTTCAATATACGTGCTTTTAGGTGGCATGATAAGGTTATTATTGGCAAGTTCTTTTATTTCCTTTATGCTGGCAGGGTACAATATAAAGCCCACCTGGTAGTCGCCATTATCTATAATTTCTTTAATGTTTGTAATGGGTTTGTTTCCGGGAAAATATTCTATACGGTCATCGTTACGCAAATCATGTATACCAAGTAAAGGTTCAAGTACTTTGTCATAAAGTATTTGTGCATCAAGCGCTTCACGAACTGAATTAAAACTGATTTCTTTTAATTTAAGTGCATAAAATTCGCCATCAAGATACATCCCAAAATGAAATTTCTCCTCAGGTTTCCACAACTCCATGTGTTTATTTTCTACAATAAAGTCTTTAGTCAGGGCAGTTATAAACTGCTCTTTGCTAAGGCCGTTAAGGTCATGAATAATGCGGTTATACTCATATATTTTCAAATCGGTTTCACAGATAAGGAAACTCATAAAATAGTTTAGGTTCTCATTGCCCAAAGTTTTATCCTGCTCATAAAGTAACTCTGCTGATGCTGACCGATGGTGTCCGTCAGCTATATACAGGCTGTCCATATCCGCAAATTGTTGTTGTATCCAGTTTATCTCGGTAGCGTCATTTATTCGCCATAATGTATGCTGCTCCCGGTTGAGTGACGAAAATAAATAAACAGGCTGCTGGTGCTTGCGTGTAGAGATCCATTTTTTTAAGGCAAGGGTCTCAGGGTAGGTTATAAGCACCGGCTCTGTATTAAAGCCTGTTTGGTGCAGGTAATCTTTAAAATACTCTACACGGTATGCTAAAGTATCTTCATGTTTTTTTATAATATTATTTTGGTAATCATCCACAGATGTGCCTGCAATTATACCCGAATAAATACTATTTTTACTTTTAATTTCATACAAATACAACACAGGAGCTTCTTCCTGCCTGAGTATTTCTTCATGTTTAAACTCTTCATACTTTGTGCGCACTGATTTAAACCTTGTCTCTGCCGAAGCTTTTTGAAGGTTAATAAAGGCTGGGTTTAGTACATGAAGAAATGAAAATGGGTTATAGTCTAACTGAGATGCCAGTTCGGCAGGGCTGTATTCGTCATAAGAGCGTGAAGTTACCAGGCTCACTTTATCGCGGGCCGGACGTACTGCTTTAAAAGGGACTATTTTTGCCAATGGTTTTGGTTTAAAATTTCAGGGTTGTAAAATGATAACTAATATATAAAATAGATATTTTCGGCTTTGTTACGCTCCGTACAGAAAGACAAATTAAATACATTTACTTGCGACTGTGACTGAAAACTATTTAGTAAACTGACGCGCCACTTTCTCAGCTTTCTTACTTTGGCTGTAATCATAAAAACCTTCACCTGATTTAACGCCAAGCTTACCGGCACGTACCATATTTACCAATAATGGGCATGGTGCATACTTAGGGTTTTTAAAACCATCGTGCATTACATGCAGTATAGAAAGGCAAACATCAAGGCCAATAAAGTCGGCTAATTGTAGCGGACCCATAGGATGTGCCATGCCAAGTTTCATAACGGTATCAATTTCATACACACCTGCTACACCATTGTAAAGCGTTTCTATAGCTTCATTAATCATCGGCATTAATATGCGGTTAGCCACAAACCCCGGATAGTCATTAACCTCTACAGGAACTTTGCCCAGTTGTTCAGATAATGCCATGATATCCCTGGTAACTTCATCGGACGTATTATATCCACGAATAATTTCGACCAGTTTCATAATAGGCACAGGGTTCATAAAGTGCATACCGATAACTTTATCCTGCCTGTTAGTTACCGCAGCTATCTGGGTAATGGATATAGACGATGTATTGGTTGCCAGAACGGTACGCTCGTCGCAGTACCTGTCAAGGTCTTTAAATATTTTAAGTTTAAGATCTACATTTTCGGTAGCAGCTTCAACAACAAGGTCCACATTAATTACACCATCTTCAATATCAGTATAGGTAATGATGTTGCTTATGGTGTTCATTTTATCCTCTTGGGTAATCGTCCCTTTAGCTACCATCCTGTCCAGGTTGGCCGCAATGGTGTTCATACCTTTATCTAACGATTTTTCAGATACATCAATAAGTTTAACGCTAAAACCGCTTTGTGCAAATGCATGTGCTATACCGTTGCCCATAGTTCCGGCACCTACTACTGCTATGTTTTTCATATGATAAAAGCCCCCATAACCCCCGAAGGGAAATCTGCCGGAGGTAGACAGGATTAGTTTCTACTTTTTAAAACAGTCAATAATCTTATAAGCAACCCTTAGTGCTTCAGTGCCATCTTCGAGCGTTACAACAGGTGTTGTATTGTTATTTATAGCATCGGCAAAAGTTTCAAGCTCGTCCAGTATAGCGTTATTTGCCGCTACATCAGGGTTATCAAAATATATTTGTTTTTTAATACCCTCTGCATTTTGGAGTATCATATCAAAATCGCCGGGAACTTCCGGGGCATCCTTCATTTTTACAACTTCACATACCTTATCTAAAAAGTCGACAGAGATATAAGCATCCTTCTGGAAAAATCGCGATTTGCGCATGTTTTTCATAGAGATACGGCTTGCAGTAAGGTTTGCCACACAGCCATTCTCAAATTCTATACGGGCATTGGCAATATCGGGGGTATCGCTAATTACCGAAACGCCACTGGCATTAATACTCTTAACTTTTGATTTTACCACGCTCAAAATAACATCTATATCATGTATCATCAGGTCGAGAACCACAGGCACGTCCGTTCCCCGGGGGTTAAACTCGGCGAGGCGGTGTGTTTCTATAAACATTGGGTTCTCAATCTTGGCTTTAGTGGCCGTAAAAGCAGGATTAAAGCGCTCTACATGACCCACCTGGCCTTTAATTTTATATTGGGTTGCCAGTTGCAATATTTCGTCAGCTTCCTCAATAGTATTAGCAATAGGCTTTTCTATAAATACGTGTTTACCTGCCTTTATAACCTCTACTGCACATTCGTGGTGCGAAAGGGTAGGGGTAACAATATCTATAACATCGGCGGCGGCGATTAAAGCAGCTATGGTATCAAATTTTTGATAGCCAAATTCTTTAGCTACTTTATCGGCATTATCGCTGTTAGGGTCGTAAAAACCTACAAGATCATATTTTTGGGACTGGTTGAGTAAACGCAGGTGTATCTTTCCCAGATGGCCCGCGCCTAAAACGCCAACTTTTAGCATAATTATAAATTTTTATCAAAAATAACATTATTTACTTTGATAATCCAAACTTAACAGGGCAAAAGAGTGTAGCGAAATCGATGTTTTATAATCGTGAAGAGATGTGCAGCGGAGTAGGAATTTATCAAATTTGTTTGTTATTTTTACCGCAAAACAATATCTGCACTTTGAAAGACACCGCCAAACACCAAGGACTTCGTAATCAGCTCGCATCAGTTTTAGCCCAAAAAGGCATTACCGATAAAAATGTGCTGGAAGCTATTAAAAAAATACCCAGGCACCTGTTTTTAAACTCCAGTTTTGAAGATTATGCCTATCAGGACAAAGCTTTCCCTATTGGGGCCGGACAAACTATATCGCAACCGTATACTGTAGCTTTCCAGAGCCAGTTACTGGAAGTTAAAAAAGACGATAAGGTGCTGGAGATAGGCACAGGATCTGGCTACCAAACTGCGGTGCTGTACACTATGGGTGCTAAAGTATTTAGTGTAGAACGTCAAAATGAGCTTTTTAAAAGTACCTCGCTACTATTGCCTAAACTAAATATACGGCCTAAGCTATTAACCTTTGGCGACGGTTACAAAGGGCTGCCTAATTATGCTCCGTTTGACAGTATAATTGTTACAGCCGGTGCCCCAATGATTCCGCAGCCGCTTATGGCGCAGCTTAAAGTGGGCGGCAGGCTTGTTATACCAGTAGGTGAGGAAGGGCAGGCACAAATAATGACCATGCTGATACGCAAAAACGAAACCCAGTTTGAGAAACATGAATTTGGCGAATTCAGGTTTGTACCTTTGTTAGAGAATAAGAATTAGTATCAAGAATTATTGATAAGTATAACAATAAAACAAGAGAGGCTTCAATTATAGAGGCCTCTCTTGTTTAATTACGTCATTAAGACCTGAATTCTTTTTTAATCCTGGCAATATCGCGTTTGGTATCCTGCTCTTTAAGATTTTCGCGCTTGTCATAATTTTTGCGGCCACGACAAAGGCCTATTTCAAGTTTAGCCATGCCTTTCTCGTTAGTAAACAATCGTAACGGAATAATGGTTAAACCCTGGTTTTGTACACTCTTGTTAAGGCTTTTTAATTCCTTTTTATTTAGCAGCAGCTTTCGTTCGCTTTTAGGAGCGTGGCTAAAGCTACGGCTAAATGCGTATTCCTCAATATTTGTATTGATTGCAAATAGCTCAAGATCATGAAATTCGCAAAAACTTTCGGCAATGGATGCCTTGCCAAGGCGTATGGATTTTATTTCAGAACCTGCAAGCACAATACCTGCAGTATACCGGTCTATGATCTCGTAATCAAACCGTGCACGCTTATTTAATATATTTACTGTTTTTAGCATAAGGATGGCAAAGGTAAGCACAATAGTTTAATGTAGCAATAGCGTTAAGACTACATTATATTTTTACCAGTTCATGGCTTATCTTGTCTCCGTTAATAATAATTATGTACAAATTGCTAAATTCGTTTTGTGGTATGTCTTTATAAATTTCTTTTCCTAAAAATTTGTTTATGGTTTTTGGTAGACTATTGCTATTCTCAATAACAAGGATCTTGTTACCTTTATGTTTCTCTGCAATATCCTTCAGCAAAAAGGTTTTGGAATCGTAAGTAGCAACCTGGGTGTTGTAAGTTGTTCCCGGAGTACGATCAGTCTCAGCGACCGTTGCCGCCATAATTTTATAAACAACACTTTTGCCCGGTGTTGTATAAAATATCTGAATATGCTTATCTTTAAGATAATTAGCCCATTTGTTGGTGCTTAAATTTTCTGCTTCAGATAATTTAGGATCAGCACTGTCATTTACCATTTCGGCGTCGCTAATCAGGTAAATAGTTGTAGTAGCTTCCTGGCCCTGCATTGCAAAAAAAAAAAGCAACGCCATAGTAAGGTAAAAGTTTTTCATGTTTTAAAGTTTGATTGTAATTATAAATATACATTTTATAATTACTACTTTTACATTCATGGAAAATGCCAAACCTAAAGACCCGCTGCACGGTATTACTTTAAAAAAAATACTCGAAGACCTTGAAGCCTTTTACGGCTTTGATACGCTGGGGGAACTTATAAACATTAAATGTTTTAAAGAAAACCCAAGTGTAAAATCGAGCCTTACTTTTTTACGTAAAACCCAGTGGGCCCGCAAAAAGGTAGAAGAACTTTACATTAAAACATTGCCAAGATTTAACGCATAAAAAATCTCCCTGTAGAGGAGACTTAAAAATGTTTAGTACTATTTTATTGCGCTGTAACCACAATGGTTTTTGTAATGTAAACGGGGGTAGCATCTTTTTGAAACCTAAGCACATAATTACCTGCAGTAGCGGCTGTAAATACATAAGGTTTAGTTAGCGTTGTAGTTGCTGTAGAACAGTTGCATCCGCTATATTCTACTATAGGGTAAATATCTTTAGGGAAACTATTCGTTTCTGCCACACGGATAAAGCTACCGCACGAATTATCCAGTTTAAAGCTAAAATTTATTGTAATAGGTTTGTTTACAACGGTTGAGTCGGGTCCGGCAACAGATGTTGTGAACGCATACCCTGATGAATAGCAGGTATTTTCATTATTGTTGTCTAAACTACAGGCAGCAGTTACACCAGCTATGATGGTTACTAATGCTAAAAATTTTAATTTAATATTTTTCATGAGCTGTTATTAGTATTATCATGATGCAAACATAGAAAAAAGGTTGCGTCACTTAAATTTCATAGAATAAAATTTCACTATTTATGTAATGCCTATAATTATAACTTAAAGAGTTATCAATAAATCTCAACTTCAAAACCAGATGTATATTTTTCTCCGGCATTCAGCAGAATTATTCCCTCTTTCTCAACTAAGTTGCCTTTGGTTTGCTGCGAGTCAGAATATCCCTGCCATGGCTCAATACATAAAAACGGGGCATTCTCTTTAGTCCATATCCCTAAATGCGGAAAGTTAGGATAGGCTACTTTCAAAATATTTTTGTTACCCTGCATAATGGTTACTGCTCTTGATTGTAAAGACTTAAATATCAATGCATCATTTTCAAATAACTTATATGTCAACGGTAAAATTCCGTTATTTGCAGGCAGGACATCAGTTATATCAGATAGCAAATCATCTGTAAGTTGTGTACTAACTAATGGTTCGTCTTTATCAAACTGAAGGCTATAACTTTCAAATTTTCCGGGCAATGCAAAAGCAGGATGCGCCCCAATAGAAAAAGGCAAAGGTTTATCGCCTCTATTGGTAACTACATATCCTAATAGCAAAGTGCTGCCTTTTAAAGTATATACCAGTTCCAATTCAAAATCAAACGGGTATACGCGTCGGGTATCATCATTAGATGTAAGAGAAAAGGTAACGCTATCTTCCGTTTGATGTTTAACGGTGAAATTGTTATCCCTTGCAAACCCATGACGGTTTAACGCATAGACCTGGCCCTTATATAAATAGGAATTATTTTTAAGCGTACCCACTATAGGGAACAATACCGGCGAATGCTTGCCCCAGTATTTAGCATTGCCTTCCCAAATATATTCTGTATTGGTATTGTTTTTAAGAGAATTTAATTCGGCTCCTTTAGGGTTTATTGTGGCTGTGAGTTGCTTGTTAGTAATTGTAATATCCAAAATATAGTATGTTTTAAAGTGCTTAAGATTTATTTTCGGCAAGCTCTTTTATTTTTTGAGAAGCCGTTTGTCCAAAGATACTATTTTCGTCATAATATCTATCTGCTTCTGTAAGAATTGCAAAATCGCCTATTTCGATACCCAACCATGTGTAACCTTCAGAGTCAATAAATAAATTGTAATTATACCCAATATGTAAAACACCCTGTTCCTGCCATTCAGGAATTGACAGTGTGTATTTTAAAGATTTATTTAAATCAAACTCTACCACGTTAACCATTTTTTGTTCCGGCCACTCTATAATTGTGGCAGGATGAATTTCGTAATCGCCAAAATCTTCAGGCAGCCTGTCCCATTGCCTTATATATTCTGGTTTTGTAAGAATTTCCCAAATGCGGCTTGGCGCCGCATCTATTTTTATACTGTGTTTTACAATTAGCGACTTGCTCATGGCATTTTTTTTAAGTTTAATACTTAAAAGTAGCAAAACCTGATTTTAAGCAAAAAGCATTTAACGTTACTTTAATCTCAATTTACTACGGCAGTTGTCAGGTAATGCTAATTAAGATCAATCTAAAATCTGAATAAAATCTTTTAGATCATAACTTCTTTAAAAATATTTTTTATTATACTAATCTCATCGGCATACATTGTTTTTTTACGGGTAGCAAAGTAAAGAACATTAGTTAGCCTGGAGTACCCTTCCCAGATAAGCTTGATGGTGCCGTTATCTAACTCGCGGCGGCATAAAAAATCAGGAATTACCGCAAGGCCAATACCACTGCCCAGACATCTCACAATAGAGTTAAGGTTAGGTACAATGTAGTTAGGCCTAAAATCTGGATATTTGCCAAAGTTAAGCTGCCAGAAGCGGCGCAGGTGCTCCATATCCCCGGTAGTGCCATACCATTTTTGCTGTTTAAGCCAGCCTTCTAAAGCTTCAGGATCGTTTTGAGAAAGTATAGTTTTAAAAGTATCATCGTTAGTTGTATTGCCCCCCACAAGCACAATAGTTTCTTTACTAAAGGATTCATATTCAACCGCAGTAGATGTTACCATTTGCGGTGTAATTATAAGATCGAGTATACCTTTTTCAAGGTTAGCAACCATTTCGGGATATTCTCCAAACTGTATAATAACATTAAAAGGCAATGTTGCTATATAAGGCTCTAAAGTAATCTGAAACGTTTCAAAACACATCCCTACACTTATAGTAGGCGTATGCTTTTCTGTACTTCGCTGAAAGTTCTTCTCGGCATCTTCAAGTTTAGTAAGTGCTTCGGTAATAAAGTTATAAAGTACTTTGCCACGCTCTGTAGGTTCCATACGGCGGCCTTTACGGTCAAAGAGTTTATAGCCAGTATAGTTTTCGAGCGAGCTAAGGTGCAGGCTTACGCCGGGCTGCGATATAAAGAGTTCCTGCGCTGCTCCTGTAAGAGTGCCGGTTTTATAAACGGCCTTAAAAGTACGGTACCACTCTAAGTTTACCATCTTGATTACTATTATAATTATGATGCAAAGGTATAAATTATGTTATTTTAATAATAGTTAATTGCGATGTAATTTTGCGTCATCAAAATGATTAAATAATTATGACAAAGATTTTTATAATTAATGGCGGACAGGAGTTTGGCCATTCCGGTGGAAAATTTAACGATACGGTTGCTGCCGAAACCTTTGATTTTTTTAATAACCGTACTGATTTTGAAGTTAAGATTACTAATGTAAGTGCTGGTTATGATGCTGCCGAAGAAGTGACCAAATACGTTTGGGCGGATGTTGTTATTTACCACACCCCAATATGGTGGTTCCAGTTACCGCACAACTTTAAAAAATATATTGATGTTGTTTTTACCGAAGGTCATGCCAAAGGTATTTATAACAGCGACGGCCGTACCCGTTCTAACCCTGCTATTAATTATGGAACCGGTGGTACAATGCACGGCCGTAAATATATGGTTACCACATCGTGGAATGCTCCTAAAGAGGCATTTACACTACCTGGAGAATTTTTTAATGAACGTAGTGTAGATGAAGGCCCGCTTTTTGGCTTTCATCGGATGAATGCTTTTACAGGCATGGAACCATTGCCTAGCATGCATTTTCATGATATAGAAAAAAATGCCGATATTGCACGTGATATGCAATTGTACAATAACCATTTAACCGAAGTTTTTATAAATACACAAGTAACATTATAACATAAATACTATGATACCACTAACTGCAATAATAAAAAGCAAGCCGGATAAAATAGCCGAAATGAAATCAGTTTTAGAAGAACTTGTAGAAGGATCACGTACCGAAGCCGCATGCCTGCAATATGACCTGCATCAGTCAGTAGCCGAACCTAATATTTTTATTTTTCATGAAATATGGCGTAGCGCGGAAGAACTGGAAGCGCACAATAAAACACCGCATATTCTTAAATTTATCAAAGAAGCAGAACCTTTATTACTTGAGGCACCAGGCATATACATTACAAATAGGATACAATAATAATATAAATGTTTAGATAATATAAATCTCACACTGTAATACTTGTGAGATTTTTCTTTTTAAATAACAACCCACTATTTTCAGATTATTATAAAGTTTGTTATTTAATAAATAATACTATTTTTTAAGCGTTAAACCTGCGTTTATTTACAATGTAAAACCTGTGTTTTGTTATCTTCGCTTTTATGAAATTATTACAACACACCATTTTGCTATTGGCAGGCATCGCATTTTTTTCATGCAGGGAAGAGGTAAAACCTGTTGAAACACATATCGAAACGCCTGCAGTATCGGCCGAAGAGATTCAGCGCGACTCGATAGTTGTGTTTGCAAAAAAATATATGGGCACCAGGTATTGTTATGCTGGTGGCAGCCCGCAAAAAGGTTTTGACTGTTCCGGATTTGTGAATTTTGTTTTTAAAAATTTTGGTATTGAACTTCCAAGGAGTTCATCAGGATTTTCTAAACTTGGAAATCCAATAAAGCCTGAAGAATTTAGAGTAGGGGATGTTTTGGTATTCTATGGATACAGAAACAGCAAATCTGTTGGGCATGTGGGGATAGTGTGTGAGGCTAATGGTATGAAATCTAAATTTATCCATGCATCGTCAGGAAAAGAAATGGCAGTTACCATAAGCGAATTAGACAGCGATCAATATACCAGACGATTTTATAAATGTATAAATCCGTTTAAACTTTAATTTAAAGATTAAAGATGGTAAATAAATATAATAGACTTTGATAAACATAAAAACAGGTTAAACCAATGCATTGCATAAAGTTGTAACCTGTTTTTTTTATGCATTAAAGCATTGTGTTATTTTGCTGCATATAGCAAGCCTGATAATCTGTCATCACGCTTATAAATGTCTTCAAAGAAAGCTACGTTACCATTTTCATCTGCCCAGGCAGTAAAATAGGCTATATACACAGGTATCTTTTTTTTAAGTACATAAGTGCTTTCTTTACCTGCATTCATGGCTTTATCAACTTTTGCTTCGGTCCAGTTTCCATCTTCTTTAGTAATCATAATGGCAAGGTCACGTGCTCTTTCAACGCGTACGCAACCGTGGCTAAATGCCCTGTCATCTTTATTAAAAAGGCTTTTTGCAGGAGTATCATGCAGGTAAATATTATTAGTATTAGGAAACATAAACTTTACTTTACCTAAAGAGTTTTGTCCCCCGGGTTTTTGGCGTACCATATTACCATTCCATTCCATATTATGTTTGGCAAGATAATTAGGGTCTTTAGCAATACCCGGTTTAATCTCTTTCTTTAAAATGCTCACGGGTATATTCCAGTATGGGGCAAAATTTAAGTAACTCATTTGGCCGCTAAAAACTACTGTCTTGTTAAGTTCTTTGCCTACAACAACTTTAGATGTAAATACTGGCTTTCCATTCTTAAAATAAACAAGCCTGTAAGATGGTATGTTTACCGCTATAACCTCTGGCGCTTTATCCATCTTTGGCGATATCCATCGGCAACGCTCCATATTAATCGATATGCTTTTAATAAGTTGAGATACCGGCATGTTCATTTCGGTAATAATTGCAGGGCCTATTTTTCCATCAAATTCACGGTTATGTTTCGCTTCATAAGCTTTAAGTCCGCTTGTAAGGTCAGCATCAAATACTGATTTTCCCGAATCACTTTTCAGGTATCCTTCAAGTGTAAGGCGTTTACGTATTTGTACTATTGCCGCAGCCGAATCGCCTTCCTTCAATGATTTTACACCCTTATTAAGCGCAATAGTTCCCCATCCGCCTTTTTTTTCAATATCACGATATTTTTGCAAACCTTTGCGCAGGTTATAATACTGGCTAAAAAGTTCTGACTCATCACGTTTAATTAGTTTTGGATCTTTCATTAATGTATCAAGATATGCTACATAATCTACCCTGTCGCGGGGCAGGTACCATCCTGTCTCTTTACTTTTGCTTGGATCAAGTCCTTCAAGAACATTTTTAGCATAATAAAAGTACATAGAGCTTATTAATAATTCGCTCTCTGTATCCGGTTTGCTTTTCGCATCATCAAATATAGCATTTAGCTCATCTTTGTAAGGCACCTTAATTTCAAGGCCTTCATCATCAAGCTGGTTAACTTTACTATGTATCACATCTGCAAACTCAATAAGGCCTCCCTTATCCTGCCATATATAATGGTTGTGCTTAGAATACAATGTTTTAACCTCTTTTTCAAACTTTTTAAAATCAGGATGTTTAGCAAAAAAAGCATTAATCTTTGTAGTGTCTAATGGTATTGTAGCCTCATCATGATCGTGTACTTCGGTACTATTTGTTACTTCTCCATCCTTTTTCTTACACGATGTAATAAGTAGCGTACATCCTAAAATAAAGGTTACAATTAAATTTGTTTTTTTCATGTCGCAATTTTTGTTTGCGATAAAAGTAGGAAAAAAACTATTATCAAAATCGATGTTACCAATTCTATAAGATAGGTTTAACTAACAATTATGAGGATTATAATTTTGTCTTAACGTTAATTGTGTCCTGAAATTTGTTAATTTTATATATAAAACCAGAATAATATGAATAGCTTTACTACACTCATAAACAGCCCTGAACCAGTACTTATAGATTTTTTTGCTACATGGTGTGGCCCTTGCCAAATGATGACCCCAATACTTAAAGAAGTTAAAGAAACTCTGGGCAATAAAATAAAAATTATAAAAGTAGATGTAGATAAAAATCAGGCGCTAATGTCTACACCACAATTTCAGGTAAAGGGAGTGCCTACACTAATGCTGTTTCAAAATGGTAAGATGCTATGGAGACAATCTGGCGTAATACCTAAAGACGATATTATTAAAACGATCGAAACTTATGCAAAATAAAATTGAGCTACACATTGCATACAGTGTAGCTCAATATAAAATCATAATTCTAAAATCTAAACAGGTTCCTGCTGGCTAAGGCAATGAAAACTGCCTAATCCCCATATAAGGTCGGTTGAATCGATACCTATAATCTCACGGGTTTTAAAGCAATCCTGTAAAATATCAATAGCCTTTGCATCATTTTCGCTGTCGCGGAAGGTAGGTACAATAACTGTTTCATTCGCAATATAAAAATTAGCGTAAGATGCCGGCAGTCTTTGGTCTTCATAAATAACCGCCTTTGGCATTGGCAATTCTATAATATTAAGTTGTTTGCCATCCTGAAGGCGCATAGTATGCAGGCTTTTTAAATTTTCCTGCAATAGCTCATAATTATCATCGTTCTTGTTGTGTTCTACAACCGTAACAACGGTATCTTCGTTTACAAAGCGGGTAATGTCATCAATGTGGCCATCAGTGTCATCGCCTACAATACCATCGCCAAGCCAAAGAATATGCTCTACACCATAATATTGCATAAGGTATTCCTCTATTTGCGACTGCGACAAATGGGGGTTACGATTTTTGTTAAGTAAACAGGCTGTAGTGGTTAGTAAAGTACCTTTACCGTTAAACTCTACACTGCCGCCTTCCATAACAATACCTGGATTAAATACTTTTAGCCCAAGTGCTTCGCCTATGCGGGTAGGTATAACATCATCCAGGTCATACGGAGGGTACTTGTCGCCCCAGGCATTATATCCCCAGTCTACAATTACTTTCTCGTTTGTAATTCGGTTTACTAAAAAAGCAGGGCCATGGTCACGGCACCACGCATCATTAGTAGGATGTTGATAAAAAGAAATCTCATTTAATCGAGCTCCGGGAACGAGCGAAGCAAATTTCTCAATTTCAGATAGTGCAAACTGTTGCATTGCAGCATCGTTTACATTAATGCAAACTTTCTGGTGGCGTGAAACCTGCAGTACAAACTCGCAATAAGGTTTATAAATAAGGTGTAGTTTTCCAGGCCATGAAGCCTCTTTATGAGGCCACGAAAGCCATAGCGCACGTTGCTTTTCAAACTCCGCCGGAAAATGGAATCCCAAAGATTTGGGGTTTTTGAGTCCGAAGTCCGAAGTCGGATGGGTGAATTGTGTATTGTTTATTGTCATTGTGCAGACAAGTGTATTACTTAATTTTTAATTGAATTTTTTAATGCTGCTGTTCTATTCATCAATACAAAAGCCTCTGAATAAAGAGTATTAAATGTATCTTCATTTATATAATTTCTTCTTTTAGCCTTGAAAAGACAACATACAACTTCTGCAATAGAACGAATAGAGTAACCTAAAAATCTGCCAAATTCAGGATTAGAATTGCCAGTCGCACCTTCAGATATATTTAAAGCTATGCTGTCAGAAGCACGATTGATTTGGCTTTGCAGGTTATACATTTCTTTTGAAGGAAAATTATTGGAAATTGAATGAATCTTTTCTGCAAAATCCATTGCTTCGTCCCAAACCTGTAGTTTTCCGAATTTAAATTGTTTAAGTTGTATCATAAAGTATATTTCAGATTACAACATTAACAAAAAAACAAACGACTTCCTAAAATAACAATCTATAACCATTACTGTTCATCGGACTTCCGACCTCTGACTTCCTTGCAACTAAATTAATCCCCGTCAAGGTAACGTTTAGTAATAGGCTGGTAGCTGTCAATCCTTCTATCGCGAAGAAATGGCCAGTGCGTGCGGTAATGGTCGGTAGCATTAGTGTCTATATCAACTACAGTGGTTTCTTCATTATCGTGAGAACCTAAGTATAATAATTTACCCTGTGGATTGGCCACAAAGCTGCCACCCCAAAATTTCATGTCGCCATCCTGCTCAAAGCCTACACGGTTAACGCTCACTACGTGAACGCCATTTGCAACGGCATGCGAGCGCTGAATGGTTTGCCACGCATCATATTGTTCTTTATTAGTATCTTCATCCTGGCTTGTTGCCCAACCAATAGCAGTAGGGTAGAACATAACCTCTGCACCCATAAGAGCGGTGATACGGCTTGCTTCAGGATACCACTGATCCCAGCAGATTAGCACGCCAATTTTAGCAAACTTAGTCTGGAACACTTTATAGCCCAGGTCGCCCGGGGTAAAATAGAATTTTTCGTAGAAAGCCGGATCATCCGGAATGTGCATTTTTCGGTATTTACCAAGGTAAGTACCATCGGCATCAAGTACGGCTGTAGTATTGTGGTAAAGGCCTTCGGCACGTTTTTCGAACAACGATGCAATTATTACAACATTAAGCTCTTTAGCTACCGCACTAAGCGTTTCGGTAGATGGGCCGGGTATTGCCTCAGCCAGCTTAAAGTTCTCATAATCTTCTACATCGCAAAAATATAATGAGGTAAACAACTCCTGCAGGCATACAATATTTGCACCTTCGGCAGCAGCTTTACGTATTTCTTTTATTGCTTTATCCATATTAGGCTGCTTGTCTTTAACGCAGCTCATTTGTACCAATCCAATTTTTACTTTTCCCATGACAGTTACATAAAATTTAAGCCGCAAATTTACTAAAAAAAGTTGGTTTTTTAACTTCCTGCCTGTTACGCTTTTCTTAAATGCAAATTAGATATTTTGGGCGTGCCTCAACCAAAGCTTTGGCCAATGCAGGGTATAAATTTTCGCTATGAGTCCTCACGGCTGGCTTCGTCCCTCCACGAGCCATTCCGGGCGTTTCGGTTCTATCCATAACGCAGAACGTATAAATTATATTTAACCGATACAATGGCAGGTGATGTTAGTTTCAGATGTTTTCTTTTCAAGAATTAAAAATAAATTTAGTCACATAAGATACAAGTTCAATATACCCCCCGCGATTCATTTCTATTATATATCTGTAATTATCAACACCTTGATAAAAGTTCTAATTATCTCATTTGAGATAGCTTTTTGAAATATTTCAAGCCTTCGCTAAGTGCATTAGGTTGGATATCAAAATAACGATGAACAAAATTACAGCTTATCCATTAAGGTTAGACTCTAAATCAGCGTTCAGATAATAGCTCAAATTCATACAAATTTTTTGTTCGAGTTCAACTATTGTAGATGCTTCATAATATTCCCAGTCGTTTTGCCAACTGCTATTGCCTTCTGGTTTATAAGTAATTATAGCAAGGTCGCCGTCCGCTTTGTATTCTGCCATTAGAATCTCTTCTCCATTTTCATTATATAAATATTTTTTAGATTCTTCAATTACAGGCAGGTTGGAGTTTATATCAATTACTTCCTCACAAAGTAAATGTCCATTTTTGTCCAATAAGAATCTTGTTTTAAAATGTAAAATGTCGTTAGCATAATCGTAAATAGTCTCAGCGGAGTGTTCATTAATGGTTGATATAGAAATCAGATTGAATAAAGGGATAATTTCCTTTAATTCATTAATCTTAACATTTATGTCTTCAGAATCCTCGATATAATATTGGATGCTTTGTAAGTTACCGTTTTTATATTGATAAATTGTTTTATCAAGATTTGTGACCAGATCAACCACAACCTTTAGATAAGATTCTTGTAAGGTGGCTTGCTGTTCTGTTATAGATTTATTCTCTAAATTTCTATAGTGCACTGCCGTGTTTTAGTTATTTAGGTTGACGTTTGTTTCCTTTCATAAAAAAACAGCTTCCATCTTAGCAACAATTTCATCAAGGCATAAATTGTTTATACTGCCTTCATGGGTATGTTTAGTTGCCTTTGGCGATGTAAATGTGCCATTATCTACCTGTTCGCCCACAATTTTATAAGCATCCCTAAATGGTACTCCGGCTGTAACCATTTCGTTAAGAGCATCTACAGTAAATAAATAATCGTATTTTTTATCGTCGAGTATATGTTCGTTAACCTTGATTTCTTTAATAGAATAAACCGCCATTTCAAGGCATGATTTCAACGTCTGCAGTGCCGGAAATAGTCCTTCTTTAAGTAACTGGAATTCTCTATGGTAACCGCTTGGCAGGTTGTTGGTAATAAGTGTTAACTCATACGGTAAAGCCTGAATTTTATTGCACTTGCCACGTATTAGCTCAAAAATATCCGGGTTTTTTTTGTGTGGCATAATGCTGCTGCCGGTTGTTAAATGCTGCGGCAGGCTAATGAAATTAAAATTCTGGCTCAAATACAGGCAAATATCCATTGCCAGTTTAGATAACGTTCCTGCCACCGATGCCATTGCAAAAGCAGCTGTTTTTTCGGTTTTGCCACGGCTCATTTGTGCCGCAACCGAATTGTATTTTAGGGTTGCAAAACCCATTTCCTGCGTGGTAAAAGTACGGTCGATAGGGAAGGAGCTGCCGTATCCTGCTGCCGACCCTAATGGGTTTTGATCAGCCACAGTAAGTGCAGCGTTTAACATAGTTACATCATCAATAAGGGTTTCGGCATATGCTGAAAACCACATACCAAACGACGATGGCATAGCAACCTGAAAATGTGTATATCCCGGTAATAGAACATGTTGGTACTGCTTACTTAATGTAATAAGTAAATTGAATAATTCTTTCACCTGTGCCTTAATAGTTAGTAATTCGGCCTTTACGTAAAGATGAACATCGGTTAAAACCTGATCATTGCGGGAACGTGCTACATGTATTTTTTTACCGGTATCGCCTAACTTTTCTATAAGCAGGTATTCTACTTTGCTATGCACATCCTCAAAAGAATCTTCTATAGTAAATGCTCCATTTTTAATATCAACTAAAATATCCTGTAACGCACCTACCAGGTCATTGGCTTCCTTATATGTAAGCAATCCTGTTTTCCCAAGCATTTTAGCATGAGCTATGGAGCCTATAACATCATACTCGGCCAGCACAAGGTCGAGTTCGCGGTCATTGCCCACAGTAAACAAATCGGTTTTTTTATCGGTAGGTATGCCTTTATCCCAGAGTTTCATTCAGTTGTAATTGTTTTAGCCTGTAATTATTCAGGCTGTGTTGCGGCTTGTTGTGCCGGTATGTTTTCTTGTTTCAGGAACTTAGAAAGTATTTTGATGTACAATTCAACTCCCTCTTCGATTTCTTTAATGTATATAAATTCGTCAGCGCTGTGCGAGCGGGGAGAATATCCCGGCCCCAATTTTAGCGACTGGCAGCTTAGTACTGACTGGTCGGACAATGTGGGTGAACCATATGTAGTCCTGCCTAATTCTATCCCTGCCTGCACAAGCGCGTGCTCTTTAGGTATTGATGATGAGTTAAGATGCAAAGAACGCGGTGTTACTTTTGCTTTAATGCCCAACTCATTTTTAATAATTTCCAGTACCCCAGGATTATTATAGCAGTCGTTTACACGAACATCTACAACAAGCTGACATTCAGCAGGAACTACATTATGCTGTTTACCAGCGTGTACGCCTGTAACGGTCATTTTTATTGGCCCTAAAACATCAGATACTTTCTCGAAACGGTAATCTCTGAACCACTCAATAACTTCTATTGCGTTGTAAACAGACACATTATCGTTAGGGTGTGCAGCATGTCCGGGTGTTCCCTCCACAACAACATCAAGAACCAATAAGCCTTTTTCGGCAATGGCAAGCTGCATTTCTGTAGGTTCGCCCACAATAGCACAATCCAGTTCAGGCAGATGTTTTAATACGCTATTCAGCCCGTTTTTTCCGCTGCTTTCTTCTTCTGCCGAAGCTACAATAACAAGATTATAGGGCAGGTTTTCCACCTCATAAAAATGCGTGAATGTTGCCAGTAAGGATACTAAGCAGCCACCTGCATCGTTACTCCCTAAGCCAAACAGTTTTCCGTCTTTCTCAGTAGGTTCAAACGGGTCTACTGTGTATCCCTGATTAGGTTTTACAGTATCGTGGTGCGAGTTAATCAGTAGTGTAGGCTTAGCCTTATCAAAATACTTATTAAACGCCCAAAGGTTATTATTTTCCCTTTCAAAAGGGATAGTATTATTTGTAAACCAGGCATCAATCAGGGTGGCGGTATGCTCTTCTTCAGATGAAAAAGAAGGCGTAGCAATTAGCTGTTTCAGCAGGGTAATAGCTTCTTGTGTTAAGATGTGTATTGTTTTGTCACTCATTCAGTTAATATTTGGTCAGGCAGATACCAGTGTAAAAATGCTGGTATCTTTTTTTAGCATTTCCGGGCTTCCTATGCCAATTTGCGAAACCCCTTTACGCAGTGCATCAAAACAATTCTCCAATTTTGGCAACATGCCCGAATGGATAACTTTTTGCTCACGCAGCTTCTGGTAGGCTTCAAAAGTAAGGTTTTTTATAACAGATTCCTCATTTTCTGCATCCATCAGCACACCTTTTTTCTCGAAACAATACAATAAGTTTACACTAAAGTAATTACTACAGGCAACGGCAAGTGTGCTTGCAATAGTATCGGCATTGGTATTAAACAGTTGTCCTTTACCATCGTGCGTAATTGCACTAAACACAGGAACCACATTTTGTAATAGTAAAAGCTGTATTAAATCAGCATTAACCCCTACAACATCTCCCACAAAGCCAAAGTCAACCGTTGCATTTTTTCTTTTTTCAGATAGTATAAGGTTACCATCGGCTCCGGTAAAACCCATAGCATTGTTTTGTAATGCCTGTAACTTAGCGGTTATATCTTTGTTTATTAATCCGGCATACGTCATTACAGCAACATCAAGCATTGGTTTATCAGTAATGCGTCGGCCTTCATGAAATATCGCTGTAATATCAAGGCTTTCAGCGATCTTAGTTGCTATTTTACCACCCCCATGTATTAGTATTTTATAGCCTTCAAGTGCAGCAAAATCAGCCAAAAAAGCTTTTAATGCCAACTCATTATCTATTACATTGCCTCCTATTTTTACGACTGTAAGGCTTGGTTTACTCATCCTTAAGTATTTTAGTCAATATTGCCTGTGCAGCATAGGTACGGTTATTAGCCTGCGGGATCACGATAGATGCATCACTATCCAACACCGCATCGGTAACGATCATATTACGGCGCACGGGCAGGCAGTGCATAAATTTTCCATTGTTGGTCAGTGCCATTTTCTCTGTAGTCACTGTCCAGGACGGGTCTTTACTTGTAATCTGTCCGTAATCTATATAATTGCTCCAGTTTTTAGCATAAATAAAATCAGCATCTTTAAACGCTTCATCCTGGTTATGTGTAATGGTAACGCCGGCGGTAAATTCAGGGTTGAGTTCGTATCCTTCGGGATGCGTTATCACAAAATCCACATCTGCCTTTTTCATTACTTTAACAAACGAATTGGGTACCGCATGCGGCAAAGCTTTAGGGTGAGGGGCCCATGTGAGCACCACTTTTGGCCTCGCTGCAGTTTTGTATTCTTCAATAGTCATTGCATCGGCAACAGCCTGTAAAGGATGTTCTGTAGATCCTTCCAAACTTATAACTGGTACCGATGCATATTTTTTAAATGAATTTATAACCTGTTCTTCTTCATCTTTTTGCTTATCGGTAAGTGAAGGAAAGCTTCGCACCGCAATAATATCGCAGTATTGCGATACCACCTGTGCTGCTTCCTTAATATGTTCGGCCTTATTGCCATCCATAACTACGCCATCTTCAAATTCCAACAGCCAGCCTTCAGTATTCAGGTTCATTACAATGGCATCCATCCCAAGGTTGAGCGCCGCCTTTTGTGTACTTAGCCTTGTCCTTAAGCTTGGATTGAAAAACAATAATCCAAGGGTTTTGTTCTTACCCATTTCTTTATCAGCAAAAGGTTCCGCCTTAATGGTTTTAGCCAACGACACAAGTTCGTTAAGATCCTTAATATCATCAACAGATGTGAAGTTTTTCATTTGTTGTTTTGGTTAACCTAACCTTAGGTTTAATTAATAAAACAGTTATAAATCTTTTAATACATTTTTTAACCCGGCAAAAAATACGTCCACATCTTCTTTTGTTATCGAAAGGGGAGGCAATATACGCAGCAGGTTTTTTTGAGAGGCGTTACCTGTAAAGATAAACTCCTCATATATAAGCTTTTTTCGAAGCTCTGTTACATCAAAGTCAAATTCAAGACCCAGCATTAAGCCGCGGCCTTTTATGTTTTTAACTTCGGGTACTTGTGCTGCAAGTTCCTTAAAGTAAGTGCTTATCACATTTACATTGTTAATCAGGTTCTCTTTTTCGATGATCTTTAAAACAGATAACGCTGCTGCCGAAGCCAAATGGTTGCCACCAAAGGTAGTACCCAATAAACCGTAAGATGCTGTAAACTTAGGAGATATCAAAATGCCCCCAATAGGGAAGCCATTGCCCATACCTTTAGCAAGGGTAATAATATCCGGCTTAATGTCATGGTGCTGGTGCGCGAAGAATTTACCCGAACGCCCGTAGCCGCTTTGTATTTCGTCTAATATCAATACTACGTTATTAGCTTCGCAGGCTTTGGCAACTGCCTGAAAAAAATCTGTCGTTCCCTGGTCTAAACCGCCTACACCCTGTATGCCTTCTATGATAACGGTACAAACATCTCCTTTAGCAATCTCTGTATTTAATGCATCGATGTCATTTAAAGGAAGAAAAACCACTTCATGTCCTGCGTTTAAAGGTGCCACAATTGACGGATTATCGGTAGCTGCAACAGCCGCCGAGGTGCGTCCGTGAAATGCTTTTTTAAATGCAATAACTTTTTTCTTTCCATTATGGAATGATGCGAGCTTAAGTGCATTCTCGTTAGCCTCCGCACCCGAATTGCATAAAAATAATGTATAACTTGGATAGCCGGAAAGCTGTGTAAGTTTTACACCAAGGGCTTCCTGCAAAGGGTTTTGTATGGAGTTAGAATAAAATCCAATCTTGCCAACCTGGTCTGTTATTGCTTTTACATAATCAGGATGGGAGTGCCCGGCAGAAATTACACCGTGGCCTCCGTAAAAATCGAGATATTGCTGACCTTTATCATCCCACACTTTAGCGCCCAGCGCTTTAACCGGGGTAATGTTGTATATAGGGTATACATTGAATAAACTCATTGTATGTACATTGTTTAGTTTATTATTCATTATTCCCCCTTCGGGGGTTAGGGGAGCCTTTTAAAATCCGGCTGCCTTTAGCCTTAATCCCGTTGTTTCTTCCAGCCCGAACATAAGGTTCATATTCTCAATTGCCTGTCCGCTTGCGCCTTTAACAAGATTGTCTATTACCGATGTTACCAGTAAGTAATTACCTTTTTGCTCCAGGCTTATAAAACAGTTGTTTGTTTGTATAGCGAGCTTAAGACTGATGCTATCGGTCGTTACTTTTACAAATTGCTCACCATTGTAGTAATCTTTATATAGAGCAACTACCTCATTAAAATCGGCAGGCAGTTTGGTATACAGCGTTGCAAAAATACCACGGGTAAAATCGCCACGGTTAGGTATAAACAATATCTCTTCGTTAAATCCTTGTTGCGTTATCTGTAAACTCTGGATGATCTCGCCCAAATGCTGGTGCTCGAACGCCTTGTAATGCGACATATTATTGGTACGCCACGGGTGATGCGAAGTAGGCGAGGGCATAACCCCGGCACCTGTACTGCCCGTTGTAGCATTTATATGCACAGTATCAGTCAGCAAATTGTTTTTTGCTAATGGCAGTAACGCTAATTGTATTGCTGTGGCAAAGCACCCCGGATTTGCAATATATTGTGCCGACTTTATCGCTTCACGGTTCATTTCCGGTAGTCCGTATACAAAGGCCTTACCATTAAAATCTGCATCTTTTGCAAGGCGAAAATCGTTACCCAGATCTATTATTTTGGCATTTGCCGAAAATTGATGCTGCTGTAAAAATGATATCGATTTACCATGACCTAAACAAAGAAAAACCACGTCAACATCAGGGTTAACTATATTAGTAAAGTTTAATTCAAAGCTGCCGTACAGGTCGTCATGTACAGAAGCTACCGGGCTACCGGCATTGGTGGTGCTGTATACAAAATCGATAGTAGCCTGCGGGTGGTTAACCAGTAAGCGTAATAATTCGCCCGCTGTATAACCCGATCCGCCTATGATGCCAATGTTAATCATATTTTTCGTTGTTAACCTGTGCATAAATATTTTGGGCATTGCCCACTATTTTAATAAAACCTTTGGCATCATCTGCTGTCCAGGCATTATTAACTTCGCCATACTGTCCAAATCCCGTATTCATCAAATCGTGTGCCGACTCAATTCCGTCAAGTGTAAAGTGGTATGGTTTAAGTGATACGGTTACGGTTCCTGTAACGGTTTTCTGGGTGTCTTCAAGAAACGTTTCTATGTTGCGCATAACCGGGTCAAGATATTGGCCTTCATGAAACAGCATGCCATACCAGTTGCCCAGTTGTTCTTTCCAGTATTGCTGCCATTTGCCTAAAGTATGCTTTTCGAGCAAGTGGTGTGCCTTGATGGTTATTAGCGGGGCAGCTGCTTCAAAACCTACGCGGCCTTTAATGCCTATAATAGTGTCACCCACATGAATATCGCGGCCAATTGCGTATGCCGAAGCCAGTTTTTCTAATTTCTGGATATTAGCCGATGGTTTTTCAAATTCACCATCCAAACCTATAAGTTCCCCTTTTTCAAAATGAAGGGTAACTTTACTTTCATCTGTTGCAGATAGTTGAGAAGGGTAGGCGCTTTCCGGTAATGGCTGAGAAGATGTAAGCGTTTCTTTACCACCCACGCTCGTTCCCCAAATACCTTTATTAATAGAGTATTGTGCTTTTTCCCATGAATATTCCACACCATTTTTTTGCAGGTATTCTACTTCCTGCTGGCGTGTGAGCTTAAGGTCGCGAATAGGGGTGATTATCTGCATTTCCGGCGCTATGGTCTGGAAAACAAGATCAAAACGAATCTGGTCATTACCGGCTCCCGTGCTTCCATGTGCAATAGCATCAGCACCTACGCTTTTTGCATAACGTACTGTCTCTAAAGCCTGGAAAACCCTCTCTGCACTTACCGAAAGTGGATAGGTATTATTTTTAAGCACATTGCCATATACTAAATATTTAATGGCTTTATCGTAGTACTTATCTATAATATCAAGGTTAACGTGGTGGGCACTGCCCAAAACGTAAGCGCGCTTTTCTATAGCTGTAAGTTCAGCTTCGTCAAAACCGCCGGTGTTTATAAGTATGGTATGTACTTCATACCCCAAATCGTTTTTAAGATACTTAAGGCAATAAGACGTATCTAATCCGCCGCTGTATGCCAAAACTAATTTTTTACTCATGGTCTTTGTCTTTTTTAAGAAATAGTGCCTGCTTAATGCTTTTTAGCCTTGCCAGCACTTTTTTGTTAAAGGTATATTGATCTTCTTCTTCGTTTTTCTTTTCTGAAGGGTCATAAAGCATGCCGGTACACAGGCACATTTTATAATCCTTGCGTTGCAGGATATCAAAATTGTTGCACCCACTACAGCCTTTCCAAAAGGTAGGATCGTCTGTCAGTTCGCTAAACGGCACGGGCTTATAGCCTAAGTCTGAGTTTATTTTCATAACCGCCAGTCCGGTGGTTATACCAAATATTTTGGCACCCGGGTATTTTTCCTGCGAATATTCAAAAACTCTTGTTTTTATTTTTTTGGCTAAGCCATGATTACGGTAATCAGGATGTACAATAAGGCCGGAATTTGCCACGTATTTACCATGCGACCAGCTTTCTATATAGCAAAAGCCTGCAAACTTACCATCGGCAACTGCAATAATGGCATCAAGGCCTTCCATCTTTTTAACGATGTATTCTGGCGAACGCTTGGCAATACCTGTACCGCGCTGTATAGCACTTGCATACATGGTGTCGCAAATTTCCTGGGCAAACTTGTAGTGCTCCTCTCGGGCTATTACAATAGATATATTCATTTCGGGGAAAAAGAAATAAATGATGTATAAATAGGGAAACTAATAGTGGTGTGATGAACAGGACGAACCCATTCTTAAAATGTAAGTATACCTTACGGCCTTACAAACATCGGGCTCGGTAACGCATTAAGGTTACTTATAAAGCCATGATCTGTTAGAGAAGATCCTATAAAAAAAACAGGTTGTGTTTTCAATGTAATAAAAATAAAAGTGAAAATTCAGGCTAAAAACTTTTGCGGCATTTTTATAGCCGCACCATCCGGCAGATTACCGGGGTGTTAGTGCGCGACATAGCGTTACTATGTAATTCATTTTTATTCATGGCTGCAAATGTAAATCATTTATAAAAAACATTACCGGTTTTTCAGTAAAAAAATTAAATATCACTAATAAACCCCTTAAAGTTAAATACCAATTATAAACTTCTTTCTATATTAATCAAAAAATACACCACAAAACAGGGGTGCATGTTATTTTACGGTAAAATTAATTTGAAGCTGTGCTTTTTTTAGAGCCCGTTTCTTTTAAGAAAAGACAAATAACAATTGCGAAAGCTGTACCAATTACCCAAAACATTCCTGCAGAACGAAAGTGTGCTTCATGATCTGTAGTGGTAGAAAGGTCTTTGCCATACATATAATTAAACAGTGGCCCTAATAATGATGTAACCCCAAACGTAAGGAAATTAATTGTGCCCGTTGCGCTGCCTTTTACCTTATCCGGGTTTGCCTCTTTAATTATAGAATAAGGTATCATTGCTGCACCCGATGCCACACCCATTATAAACATGGTAATGTAAGGCGCCATGAGGTTTGGTAAATATATAAGTTGTAATAAGCTGATCATCATAACCGATGTCCCACCTATAACCACAGGCTTCCTGCGGCCAAGTTTATCGGCCAGCCATCCCAGTAATGGGCAGCCTACAGCCCAACCTAAAGGGACTATGGCACAGGCGAGTGTTGCAGTACTAAAATCTAAATTCCTGCCTGTCTGGAAAAAAGCAACACCCCAGGTCATTGCAAAAATAGTGGTAGGAGCAAAGAGTAATCCTGACACCAACCCTGACAAATAACTTTGCGGGTTTGAGAATACTGTTTTGTAAGGAGCCAATAAACTTTGTCGTTGTACATTAGTATCAACAGCAATTTTTTCCTGCGGAATGATATAGATTATAAAAGCTCCTATAATGAATGCAAAAATACCTAACATGATCCAAAAATGAGTTAAGGATAATCCGTTTTGCAATAGTGGCGCAGCTAAAAACTGCCCTGCCGAACCACCCAGCATGCCAAGGCTTTGTGTTGCGCCAATGGCTGTAGCCAGTTTACTTGCTGAAAATGCCCTTACTGCAATATATACACAGGCAGGAAATGCCATTGCAGATCCTGCTCCCTGCAATAGCCTGCCAATGTAACCGGGATAAAATCCTGCATAAGTAAACAACAGGCAGCCTAAGCCTAAAACAATAACACCCCAAAAGAGTGGGTATTTAGCACCGGCTCTGTCCAGAGCCATACCGGCAGCAAGACTGGTAATAGAATAGGTAATATAGTATGCGCCTATAATTGTGCTTACACCACTTGCAGAGGTTGAGAACGCTTCCCTTAGCTGTGGTATCATGATGCTGGGAGCAGAACGCACGGCATATTCGAGAAAGTAAAAAAGCAGGCCGAGTATCCAGGCAATTACAAAAGGATTGATTCCCTTTTTAGGAGATGTATCAGAATTCATTAGGTTTATTGTTTCTAAATGACACAATAAAGTTACAACCTCTGATTCGATTTAAAACACTATATAGTTTTTATAGCATAATTATTATGCATAACGCACCTATGTATCCGAAAAATTATGACATGTAAAAAAATAAGTTTAAAATTCTATATTTAGAAATTGGTATTTGTTTGATTTTAGTAAAGCCTAAATTATTCAGTATTGCGTAATTACGTTCTTTTAAAAACATAATTGCATGTTAATCAAAAGTTAGTGCCCCTAATATTTCTTCGCTCATAAAAGGCCCGCCGGGAAAGTTTGCAGTATAATCAAGATTAAGCCATATCTGCCCGCGCTCGTCTACATGGTAGTGAATTTCTTTGCCGCGGCTTTCTTCTACAAAAAGCTCTTCTTTAATAAGATAGTTTGCCATCTCAAGGTCGGCCTTTGTACCTACAAGCATTTCGGGATATAGATGTCCGCCCGTATGTATAATTCTTGGGGTACCACCAATAGCACGTATGCAGGCAGCCATAAGTATGGCATGATCATCGCAGTCGCCAGAGAAATGTTGTAATGATTCTGTAGCGCTTGCTATATACTCGTGTCCTTTAGGGTCGTCAACATAATTCCAACGGTTCCTTATTTCTTTGAATACAGCAAAACACTGAACCATCCTGCGTTTGCTGCCCGTACCTTTTACATTTTTAAAGTATTTTGTAGTTGCCATGGCGGCAAAATTGCGTACTGCCGGATCCTGATAATCTACCGCATCAATAATCAAACCCTTATTAGGAAAAGGCAATAGCTTTGATATAATGATGTCCTGCGGGTTAGGATCATCGGCCATAGTATAAATCATTGAGCGATAATCTTCATAAACGGCATTAAAACCATATTTACCAAAAACAGATCCATAAATTAGTACAACGAAATAGATGGCTATGCATATAATAAGCACCGTTTTAAGCAACCTTAATACCAGCTGGATAGCGGTAACAAGTGTAACAAAAATCAATATTCTATCAAGGTGGAAAGGCCATTCCGGATCTATCATGTTTTGATGCACTATGATAAACAAAGGAATGGCAATAAGTATATTAAGTACAAAAATGATAATAGTATCCCAGGGCTTCTTTACCTGAAGCCTGTTTTTTAATTTCTGTATTTGGGAGAAATCGGGTTTTACCATCATGCATGTGCAGGCAGTTATCCCGCAACAGTTTCAAAAGCAATCTTTTTGTCTATAATTTCCAGGCTCAGTAACTGGTTTTGTAAAGTGTCAAACGTTTTTTTATCCAGTTTCTTTTGCGACCACTGGGTTAAATCTAACCATTCGGCAATATCTTCTACTTTTTGCCCGTAACGTTCGGCAAGAGTCCTGTCTATGCTTGGTATTTCTTTAAACTCTTCGGTGGTCTGGTTAATGATATCCAAAACTGTTCCAATAGCATCGGCACTGTTTTTTAAAACTTCGTTACGCACTGCAATTACAAAACCTGGCCATGGGGTAGGGCAATCGGCTATGCGCCTAAAAATGCCTTTATCTACAATGGGCTTTGTCATAAAACGCTCCCACATAAAATAATCAGCAGTACCGTTAGTAAGTGCTTCTACAGCGCCATCAAGTGTATTTACGATCTCAAATTGCAAAGATTTTGTATCCCAACCCTGATTTTGCGCATTTACATAAGCCATAAGGTGGGAACCAGAACCATATCGGCTTATGGCAACTTTACCAGTTTTAAGGTCGGCCAGGGTTTTAAAGTCAGAATTTGCACCTACGTGTATACCCCAAATTAAAGGCGACTGTACATATACCTGAACAATTTTACTGTCGTTACCGGCAACAATATCTTTAACAATGCCCTCTGTAAGTATTACTGCAATATCAGTCTCGCCATCACGAAGCATCTGGCATAGTTTACCGGTACCCTCAGGAACATCCGTCCATTGCAGGTCGATACCCGCTTCTTCAAATTCTTCATTTTCTATGCAAAGATGCCAGGGCAGGTTAAAATGTTCTGGAACGCCGGCTATTTTTAATGATTTCATGTGTAGTTTTTATAATGGATAAAGGTAATAAGACAAATTCAATAACTAAAACCTTTTATGCCTTATAAAGAAACATGTTATGCAGAAAGAATTGTAGCAGCAAAGTTAGACGCATTTCAGCAATGGTCGCGCCCGCCATACGCTTGTATCTGCTTTCCGTTGGTAGGCAGGATACCACTGCTGTCGGGGCTAAATGGAAAAACAATTGTATAAAACGTTAAGCAAAGATTATTTTACCAGCTTTTCAAGCGTAAATTCGATAAGTTTATTTACAGCAGCATAAGGATCATTGCTAAAAGTACCGGTTGCACGGTTGGCAATAATTGCATTTAACGAAAGCGCGTTATGCCCAAGCAATGCCGAAAGGCCATAAATTGCAGCAGTCTCCATTTCAAGGTTAGTAATGCGGTTACCGTTAAAATTAAAGATATCCATTTTGGTATTTAATTCAGGATCCTGAATGCCAAGACGAAGCACGCGCCCCTGTGGGCCATAAAAACCTCCCGCTGTAGCCGTTATGCCTTTATGGATATAATCGGATTCGATTAGTTTTTCTAACATTTCGCTACAGCGTACCGCATACGGCTTTCCTTTACGGATGTCCCATTTGGTGTGGTGTAAAAAAGCTTCTTCCATAGCGTAATCAGAAACTTCATCTATAAGGTAGGAGCGCAGCATATTGTCTAAACCCAGGCCGTATTGAGATAGTACAAAACTATCTACAGGAATATCTTCTTGTAGAGACCCCGATGTGCCAATGCGGATAATATTAAGTGAGGTAAGCTCGTTTTTAGGCTCTCTGGTTATAAGGTCAATATTTACAAGCGCATCGAGTTCGTTTATAACAATATCTATATTGTCCGGCCCTATACCGGTTGACTGTACTGTTAGCCTTTTACCTTTATAAATACCCGTCTGGGTTTTAAATTCACGTTTTTGAGTCGTAAATTCAATACTGTCAAAGTGCACTGTTATCTTTTCTACCCTGTCCTGGTCGCCCACAAATATAATATCGTGTGCAATATTTTCCGGCTTCAGGTTAAGGTGGTAAACGCTGCCGTCGGGGTTTAATATTAGTTCTGATTGTTTAATTTCCATGAGGAATAATGTTCTTGTTTCTATATGTATCTGCTAAAATAGATAAAGCATCTGCGTTGTGCAAATGCTTTCTTACTAAATATATAGCGGCTGGCTATCCGCCCACGCGTTTTACCTTATAACCTTCTTTCATAAGGAAATCCATTATTTTATCGCGGAAGTTCCCCTGTATAATGATCTCGTTATCTTTTGCCGAACCACCCACCCCACAAAGGGTTTTAAGCTGTTTGGCAAGCGTTTTAAGATCGTCATCGGTACCTTCAAAACCTTTTATAATGGTGGCTACTTTACCACCACGGTTCTTTTTATCGAGGTGCGCCTCAAGTTTTTGCTGATTATTAGGCAGCGTTACCTGAGCTTCTTCGTTAGAGCCTATTTCAAAATCTTTATTGGTAGAAAATACAAATCCACCAAGGTCTTCGAGACTACTTATTTTTTTTGCCATCTTTTATATTAAATGGAACGCGGATGCCGCGGATCAGGCGAATTTTCGCGAATTTTATTTGTTAATGTTTTCAAACACTTTTCTGATAAACTCAGGTTTCTTTCCAAAATTAAGCAATAGGCCAACTTCACAAGGTGTACTCCTTAAATAATTTACGATTTGATGTTCAAACTCTTCTGTAAGATAATCACAAGCCTTAAGTTCGAGTATAATAATATCATTTACAATAATGTCAGCAAAATAGTCTCCTACGGGCAAATCTTTATAGTAAACCGTAATTTTACGTTGTGCTTCCACATCAAAACCTCTCGATTTCAGTTCATAAAACATGGCATTTTGATATACCCGTTCCAAAAATCCATAACCAAGTTCATTGTAAACATCATAAAAAGCTTATAATATTTCAGATGTTAATTCTTTATAGAGCATATCAAAATGTATTTAACCCGCGAAAATCCGCCCGATCCGCGGCATCCGCGTTATATTAAATCAAATTTTACTTCTTTATCAAACCAAGCTCCACAAGCCTTTCGTATAAAAACGCTCCGGCGGTAATATCATCATAAAGCTTAGGATGCTCTGCATCAATGCAATTAGGCAAACAGTCCAGTTTCATCTCGCTAACCGGGTGCATGAAAAAGGGTATAGAATATCGCGACGTACCCCAAAGTTCTCTTGGCGGGTTAACCACTTGATGGATAGTACTTTTAAGTTTATTGTTGGTATGTCGGCTGAGCATATCGCCTACGTTTATTACAAGTTCATCGGGTTCAGCAATAGCATCAATCCATTCACCTTCATGGTTTTGTACTTGCAGGCCTTTGCCTTGTGCACCCATAAGCAGCGTAATAAGGTTAATATCGCCATGTGCCGCAGCACGCACGGCATTATCCGGTTCAGATGTTATGGGAGGGTAGTGGATGGGGCGCAGGATACTATTTCCTTCAGCTGCATATTTATCAAAGTAAAACTCGTCAAGACCAAGGTAAATAGCAAGCGCACGAAGTACAAAAACCCCTGTTTTTTCGAGCATTTTATAAGCCTCTTCGCCCACTGTGTTAAACTCAGGAAGTTCCTTAACTTCAACATTGGCAGGATATTCATTCTCATATTTAGAACCTTCTTCAAGATATTGGCCAAAGTGCCAAAACTCCTTAAGGTCGCCTTCTTTACGGCCTTTTGCATGCTCTTTACCAAAAGATACATAACCGCGCTGACCGCCTATACCGGGAATTTCGTACTGCTCCTTTACATCAACAGGCAGGCTGAAAAAGTTTTTAACCTCGGTATACAGGCTGTCTACAAGCCTGTCGTCCAGAAAATGCCCTTTAAGTGCTACAAAGCCTATATCTTCATACGCTTTGCCGATTTCATTTACAAATTTTTGCTTGCGTTCCGGGTCGCCCGAAAGGAAATCACGCAGGTCCACACTGGGAATGTTTTGCATACAGGTAATTTATTGTTAATAACTTTTATGGCTGTAAAGCCGTGCAGTTACAAAACTAACGATTATTTTTTAGTTGCATCGAAGTAAGTTGTTAACACAGGCGTCTTATTGATTACTCAGAATTATAACTGGCATAACAAATTTTTAACTAAGTGTGTCAATCAATAATAAAACGGTAAAGATTAAGTAACCCTGTTTCTTATTAATAATACCATTTTTGGGCAAACTAATTTTACTTATGGAACCAACTAACCAAAGCAGGAGAAACTTTCTTAAAACAACCATGTGGGCTGCCGGTGCAATTATTATAGCACCCAATTTTATTAGCTGTAATAACGATGATGATACTCCAAGCGGCATAAATCCATCAGGATTTACCAATAAAAATTTTAACGAAGGCCTTGCCAGTTTCGACCCTACAAGCTCGTCTATAATAATCTGGACGCGTTATAACAGAGCTAATGCAGAAGTGATATGGGAGGTTTCTAAGGTGCAGGATTTTAAAACGATAGTAAGGACAGGTAAAATAACCACTGAAACCGCGAGAGACCTTACTATATCTATAGAACTGACAGAGCTTGACGCCGACCAGAAACTGTATTACCGCTTTATGAATGCGCAGGACGAAGCTATCTCTGTTATTGGCGAAACGCTTACGCTGCCGGTTAATCCATCATCGGTTAAGCTGGCTGTTTGCTCATGTTCTAATTACCAGGCAGGATACTTTAATGTGTATGATGCCATGGCAACATCTGACGCGCAGGTAATTGTACATTTAGGCGATTATATTTATGAGTATGAAGCAGGTGGGTATGGGTCTACACCTCAAAATGCCTCGCTAAACAGGCAGCACCGCCCGTCTGGAGAGATATTATCTTTAGACGATTACAGGACGCGTTACAAACAATACAGGTCGGACGTTTCGTTACAGCTTGCCCACCAAAAGAAACCTTTTATATGCGTGTGGGACGATCATGAAATTGCTAATGATGCCTACAAAGACGGTGCGGAAAACCATACCCCTGCAACCGAAGGCAGCTTTGAAGTAAGAAAACAGCATGCACTGCAGGCTTACAGCGAGTTTATACCTTTTTCGAGACAGGACGAAAATAACAACTCGTTAATTTACCGTACCATAAAAATTGGCAGCCTTGTAAACCTTATTATGCTGGATACCCGCGTTATTGCACGCGATAAGCAACTTAACATTACCGATTATTATGGTGCAACAGGATTTGATGCCGCAGCGTTCCAGGCTGCTCTTACTAATCCTTCCAGGACAATAATGGGAGCTACACAGCGCAACTGGCTTATCAATGAAATTAGAGGAAGCAGTGCAAAATGGCAGGTTTTAGGGCAGCAGATATTAATGGGTAAAATGTTCATACCCGCCGAACTACTGTTGGCTTTTGGCCAGCCGGGATTTGCAACCACACTGCAACAACTTGTTACCATTAAAGTAAGGATGGCAAATAACGACCCTACCGTTACAGCTCAGGAAAGGGCACGTGTACAAACTGTTATACCTTACAACCTTGATGCCTGGGATGGTTACCCTGTAGACCGCGAAATATTATACGGTTCTCTAAATGGCAAAAAGATTATTACCCTCGCGGGTGATACCCATAATGCCTGGCATAATGTTTTGCGCGCACAGGATGGCACAGAGGTAGGTGTGGAGTTTGCCACATCGAGTGTTACATCGCCGGGGTTTGAAACCTATTTGGGCAATGTAGATGCTGCAACTGTTGCTGCCTTTCAGCAGTCGCTGTTGTTGCTCATAGACGGGTTAAAATATTTTGACGCGGCAAGAAGGGGTTACCTGATGGCTACCTTTACACAGGCCGATGTAAAATCAGAATGGATATTTGTAAACAGTATCTTATCGCAGTCGTATGCCACAGAGATTGGGCATACCGTTACGTATTCATAATAATACAACTTTTATAAAACAGAAAATCTCCCGGTTGTGGGAGATTTTTGTTTTTTACCACAAGGCACACGATGTTTTTCACAAAGGGCACAAGGCTAAACTTAAAAACTTTGCACAAACATAACAATTCCGGCAACCGTAATTGAAGAACACAAGGCTATATATACCAACTTTGTGTCCTCCCGCCTCAGGCGGAATATGAAAATGCTTTTATTCACATGGCTTCGTGTTCTTAGTGAAAAACATCGTGCGCTTTGTGGTAAAAATTTAGCTAATATTAAAACTGAAAATCAGTTTACTAAATACTCAAAAATGGTATGATTTTATAAAATTCGTTCAATTCGTGGTTAACAACCCTACGATTTCTTTACATATTTAGTAAGGATAACAATTAACTGGCCGTCAATTTTTCCTTCTACCTGTTCTATATTATCATGCACCAGCCGAATGTTGCGTACTGCGGTACCTACTTTTGCGTTAATGGTAGAACCTTTTACATCAAGGTCTTTTATAAGGGTAACAGTATCGCCTGTTTGCAATATGTTGCCATTACTATCTTTATGAAACTGCACACTGGCATCTCCGGTATGATCTCCGGTAGCTTTAGCCCACTCTAAAAGTTCGTCGTCAAGGTACATCATATCCAGTGCATCAGCAGCCCAGCTCTCGTTACGAAAACGGTTTAACATACGCCATGAAACCACCTGTACAGCAGGCACTTCGCTCCACATAGATGTTGGCAGTACACCTTCCCAAAAAGCAGCATCCGGCTCCTCTTTTTTCTCTATCTGGTTAAAGCATTTTTCGCTTATAAGGATGTAACCATCTGCACCGCGGTTAATGGCCGGTGGCACTTCATAAGCGGTAAGGCTATCTGTTGCGCCACTTAGTTCGCATTGGTTCCCGCTTCGTTGCTGCAGTATTTCTTCTAATTTCATTGTTTGGCTTTTATGGGTGCGAAGATAGGGATTTTGAAAAAATATCAGGTATTATAAAAGCAATAGTACATGCAGAGTGCAGTTGCTGGCGTGAGCGTCACGCTAGTGCGTTATAATGTTTATAATTTTACCGGCACGAGCTTGAAGCTCGCGCTAGCAGGGGCAGACTAATTTAATTCAATTGTCTATGATATATCCCCTTGATATACAATTTGCATTCATTTTTTCTAAAGCAAGTAAAAATTCTGAAGTATCTAGGAAATAACTAGGATAGGCTTTCTTAAGCGCCTTTAATGAACTTGCGGCCACAAGAACTATTGCATTCTCACCTTCAATAATTTGTTTTTCAAAATCTAAATAATCCTGTGTTGCATTTTCGTATTCAGATTTATTATAAGATTTTAGATTAACTATTTTATCTTTAATGTTGATTCTAAGCAAATAATAATCGGAATTGTAATTTTTTGATTCTATGTGTTTAGTTGAAACTCTTATTGCTGATAGATTAACGATTACATTTAATTTTTTACACAAATAATAATATTCAATCATTAAGTCCTTTACGGTATGTTCCTTGTGAATTTCTAATTTAGGAAGATTCTCTTTAATTGCAAATAGGGAACTAACAATTTTAAAAAAATGCAGCCATTCATCAGATCCTTGACTAGATTTGAGAGAAGTGTTAGTTAATATTCCAGCTGTTTCAACTGCTGTGGCCCAGTTGTGTTGTAATTTGGTTCTTATTTGTAACTCAAGTCGTGCGTTAGAATAATTTTCCGCTCTAGAATAGTATTTGTAAACGAAATGTATGCTCCTGTAGCCCGATACTTTCGGATTCGTAACATAATCTGCAATCCTCTCCAATTTATGCTTAGAAATATTCTTTAAAATTATTTTATTTAATTTATTTAAGTCTTTTACATCTTTAAGCACCACCCTATAACCACCAATGTCTTGCATACCACCTAATCCCATATTATTATTTAAATCAAGCTTATAAATAATAGAACTAAGTCGTTTTAAACGCTGTGAAACTAAAACTGGGTTTATATTATTTTGTTCCAATATTTTCATCATTCCATTTTTCAGTATTTTCAATGGATGTAGATGATTTGTTCTCCATGTATTTATTATATCTAGGGCTAAATTTACATCATCTTTTGATTTTGAGGTGATTAAAGTTAAGCCAGCTTTATTAATCTGGTTTCGGCTATAGATCATATTATAATTTTAATATAGCTAACATACTAAAATTTACTTTATTAAATCATTACAAATAATTTTTCTTAACAATGCTTACATAATATGTTATTTTCTTACTTTTGGTATATCATAATTAATGATTATTCAAAAATCGCTATGAATTTCGACAGAAAGAAACTAACAAACGAACAATTACTCGATTTATATAAAAAATTACTAAAACCGAGGCTTATAGAGGAGAAGATGCTTATCCTTATCCGCCAGGGCAAAGTATCTAAATGGTTTAGTGGCATTGGGCAGGAGGCTATCGCTGTGGGTGTCACGGCTGTACTGCATAAAGACGAATATATTTTACCCATGCACCGCAATCTTGGGGTGTTTACCGGCAGGGATATCCCGCTTTACAGGCTATTCTCGCAATGGCAGGGCAAGGCCAACGGTTTTACAAAGGGCAGGGACAGGTCGTTTCACTTTGGTACACAGGAATTTAAAATTATTGGCATGATATCGCATTTGGGTCCGCAGCTTGGTGTGGCCGATGGTATTGCCCTTGCGCACAAGCTTCGTAACGAAGGTAAAGTTACCGCCGTTTTTACCGGCGAAGGCGCTACCAGCGAAGGCGATTTTCATGAAGCGCTTAACATTGCCGCCGTGTGGGAACTGCCTGTTATGTTTATTGTAGAAAACAATGGCTACGGACTAAGCACCCCTACCAACGAGCAATACCGCTGCGAAAATATTGCCGATAAGGGCATTGGCTATGGTATGGAAAGCCACATTATAGATGGCAACAACATACTGGAAGTATATACTAAACTTGATGTTCTTGCGACTTCTATGCGCGAAAACCCAAGGCCTGTTTTGCTGGAATTTAAAACCTTCAGGATGCGCGGGCATGAAGAGGCGAGCGGTACAAAGTATGTTCCGCAGGAGCTTATGGATATGTGGGCTGTAAAAGACCCTGTAACTAATTACAGGGAATATTTAAAGGCCGAAAAAGTTCTGACCGATGATTATGACGAAGCACTTCGTGCTGAATTAAAGAAAGAAATAGACGAACATTACCAACAGGCTTCGGCAGAACCGGCTATTGAAGCGAGTTTGAGCGAAGAAATAAATGATGTTTATAAACCCTATACATTTGAGGAAATTAACTCAAAAAATGCTTCTGAAAATGTGAGGATGATTGATGCGATTTCGCAGGGACTTAAACAGTCTATGGAGCGCCATGACAATCTTGTTATTATGGGTCAGGACATTGCGGAATATGGTGGTGCTTTTAAAATTACCGATGGCTTTGTCGCCGAATTTGGTAAAGGCAGGGTTAGGAATACACCCATTTGTGAGTCGGCCATTGTATCAGCCGGAATGGGGTTATCAATAAACGGGTATAAGTCGGTTATAGAGATGCAATTTGCCGATTTTGTTTCAACAGGCTTTAACCCGATTGTGAATTATCTTGCTAAGGTGCACTACCGCTGGCAGGAAAACGCCGATGTTGTAGTACGTATGCCTTGCGGGGCAGGAGTGCAGGCAGGGCCTTTCCACTCGCAAACTAACGAAGCGTGGTTTACTAAAACGCCGGGGCTTAAGGTGGTGTATCCGGCATTTCCTTACGATGCAAAAGGATTATTAGCAACAGCCATAAACGACCCCAATCCTGTAATGTTCTTTGAGCATAAGGCACTGTACAGAAGTATGTACCAGGATGTGCCAACAGATTATTACACGTTGCCCTTTGGTAAAGCATCGCTGCTTAAAGAAGGAGATGATGTAACGATTATAAGTTTTGGTGCCGGTGTGCACTGGGCGTTAGAAACCCTCGCTAAAAATTCAAATATAAAAGCCGACTTATTGGACTTAAGGACGCTGCAGCCCCTTGATACCGAAGCTATTTTTGCATCGGTTAAAAAGACCGGAAAAGCCATTATACTGCAGGAAGACACCTTATTTGGAGGTGTAGCCAGCGATATTGCTGCCATGATCATGGAAAATTGTTTTGAATATCTTGATGCCCCTGTTAAGCGCGTGGGCAGTTTAGAAAGTGCCATCCCGTTTACAAAAGCACTGGAAGACCAGTATTTACCTAAAGCACGATTTGAATTAGCGTTGGCAGAATTGATGGCATATTAATGTTTAAATGTAATCGCCATACAGGCTTAAACGTTTCTACCAAGATAAGGCTGTGCAGTACATGACCAGACAAACCGCTGTAGGGAAGACTATTTTTAAATTACCCCATCAGCCAACTGTAAGCATCGGCAAACTCACGTGCCCAAAGCAGTTCGTTATGTTTGCCATTGTGTACTATTTTTTTATGTAGCTGTGCCGGATTGTTTATACGCTCTAAGACCAGCTGTTCCATGTGGTTTATATCGGGAACCATGCCCATGCTTTCATGGTCGCCGGCCATAAAATATATACGCCCATTTATACGCCCTATGGCTTCCATAAGGGTAAATATTTCATCACTAAACCAAAACGAAGGAGAAAACACACCTGCATTACCAAAAACATCAGGAAACTTTAATAGTGCATAAAATGATATTAGCGCACCTACAGAACTACCAAAAATTGTTGTATGCTCCTTATCTGCTTGTGTTTTATAAGTATCATCTACATAAGGTTTTAATGTATTTACAATAAAGTCGAGGTAATCATCGGCATGGCCACCTCCATATTTTTCATTTTTATAGGGTGTCATTTCGTCGATACGGCGGTTAGGGCCACCATGTTCTATACCTATTATAATCGCCTGAGAGTGCAGTACATTAAGTTTATCCTCAACATGCCAGTCGCGCTTTTCAGATTCGGCATGATCAAAAACATGCTGTCCGTCGTGCATGTAAATCACAGGGAAGTGCTGGTCGCTATCCTGATAGTTATAAGGCAGGTATACCCAAATGGTTTTGCTGCGGTTAAGCTGCGGAGCTTCTATAATAAAATCGGTTACGGTACCTAAAGTCTGGTTTTTTGTCGATGTGGCTTTCATAAATAAAGTAGGTAAAATATAGGTAGTAATAATTACTATTGTATAGGTTTTGTAACCTCTTTTTTAGTGGCTTTATCTGTCCTGGTAATATATACATCTTCTCTTTCGGTTTCGAGCTGTTCTATAAACACAGCATACTCTGCAGGTTGTATGCGCGACCCCTTAAAAATAGCATAGGCCCTTGTAAACTCTGCTCCAAAGTATAATATAGCTGCTGTATAATAAACCCAAAGCAGTATTACAATTAAGGACCCTGCTGCGCCATACGGAGACCCTGCACCGGTGGTTGTAATGTACAAACCTATTATATAGCGGCCCAGCATAAACAAACATGCGGTAAAGAAAGCTCCGGCACGCACGTGTTTCCATTTAATTTTAGCATCTGGCAATACCTTAAATATTACACCAAACAATACAGTAATTACACCAAAGCTTATAGCAATATTGGCAATATTTATAAGTATTATAGTAAAATCAGGGAATATAGATTTTAAAAAGTTGTTAAGTGCCGCCATGGCACCATTAATAATTAAGGATACTATAAGTAAAAAGCCAAGCCCTACAATTATAGACCCAGACAGTAAACGGTCTTTAAGCATTTTTACCCATCCTTTTTTAGGTTTGGCTTTAACTTTCCATATCATGTTTATAGAATCCTGAATTTCGCCAAAAACAGTTGTTGCACCTATTATAAGTGTTACAATGCCTATCATTATAGAAACGGTAGAGTTTCCGGACAGTTCCAGGTTACTGATTATTTGTTGTACCTGCTTTGCTGCCTCATTACCTATTATACCGTTAATTTCGGTAAAAATACGACCTTCGCTTGCTTCGCGCCCAAAAAAGAAACCTGCAAGCGATATGATAAGAAGTAATAATGGTGCCAGCGAAAATATTGTGTAGTACGATAGAGAGGCACTAAGCTTTAAGCCTTTATCCATCATAAAGCCATTAAAAGTGTCTTTAAGTATCTTAATGCTGCTGTGTAATGTTTTCCTGGTGAATATTTTTTTCATAGTGCTTGTATTCTTGTTTTAAGGCATAAAAATAATTATTGTGGCAGGTAAAGACTACAATATTAACATATCTATAAATCATGTGCGCAATTTTAAAGGGCTTTTTTTTTGTTAATAGCATTGGGGTAAATCATAAGCTAATAATTTCATAAATTTTATTAAACCTATACTAAGTTAATTGTGCGTTAACTGCAAAAAACTTAACTTTATAGAGGATTTACAGGGGTATTTTAACACTCTGTAACAACAACATTACCATGAAGATAGTTATTATAGGGGGCGGTTTTGCAGGGGTAAACCTTGCAAATGAACTGGCCGACAACAAAAATTTTGATGTTACACTGGTAGATAAGAATAATTACAATTTTTTTCCACCGCTTATTTATCAGGTAGCTACTGCATACCTTGAGCCGTCGGCTATTAGTTACCCATTCAGGAGGTATTATTCTAAAAAGAAGAACATTCATTTTCGCATGGGCGAGTTTGTTTCTGTAAAGCAGGAGCAAAATATTGCGGTACTTCATAATGGTGAGATAGAGTATGATGCACTTGTTATAGCTACCGGTGCCGAAACAAATTATTTTGGTATGGAAAACGTTCGTAAGAATGCTATACCCATGAAAACACTTAATGATGCTATAGAGATGCGTAACAAGTTGTTGCAGCGCATGGAAAAAGCCACATTGTATACAAACAGCCGCGAACGCCGCAAGTATTTAAATATTGTTATAGCAGGCGGTGGGCCTACAGGTGTAGAGGTATCTGGTATGTTTGCCGAGATGCGTAACGGTATATTGCGCAAAGAATATCCGGAACTTTCTACAAGCATTAGTAACATTTATCTTGTAGATGGGGGAGATGTACTGCTTGCACCTATGAGCAAACAATCGCAACAGGATACTTATGATGCGCTTACCAAGCTTGGGGTTATTATAAAATTAAATTCGCGTGTTACAGATTATGTAGATGATACCGTTTACCTTGAAGGAGGTGAAACTATACACTCAAAAAACCTTATATGGGCAGCAGGAGTATCTGCAAAAGTATTTGACGGTATAGCTGTAGAGAGTTACGGACGGGGCAGGCGCCTTGCAGTAGATGCTTATAATAAAGTAAACCTTACCAATAATATTTATGCGATAGGCGATACTTGTATACAAACTACAGATGAAGCTTTTCCCGGAGGGCACCCGCAGGTAGCACAAGTTGCAATACAGCAAGGGGAACACCTTGCCAAAAACTTAAAACGTACATTTAACAAACAAGATCTCGTTGCTTTTAAATATAAAGATAAAGGCTCTATGGCCATTATAGGTAAGAACAAAGCGGTAGTTGATTTACCAAAGCCTAAACTGCATTTTAAAGGTTTTATTGCCTGGTTAATGTGGCTGTTTATTCACTTACTGTCTTTAATTACCTTTAGGAACAGGCTGGTAACATTCTGGAACTGGATGGTGTCGTACTTCTCTATGGACCAACCATTGCGAATGATCATCAGGCCGGAGAAACGGGCTAAGAATGTTACTTCAACAGAAGCGAAATAAATTATAAATTGTAAAACCGCCTTAAGGCGGTTTTGTTTTTTGTATCCGTTTTAAAATATTTAGACTGAAAGTACGTCAGGAAAAGCAACTTCTTACAGCCAATATAAAGACGTGATTTTATTTTTTATGTATTTTAAAACTATAAAAATTTTGCTCTTATGGCAGGAGTAGGTATAATACAGGCGTCTTTTTTGCCATACCATTTGTAGCGGTTGCGGGCTATAAAATCGTAAACAATGTTAGATATTCCTTTTGGCAATAATGTAAAAATTGTAAGTAAAGAATATATGCCACCCAGTTCTTTACTTATTTTTAAAGCAGCCTCTGCTTTATGGTAATAAGCCTTGCCTGGCTCATATAATATTATAGAATCGGTTTTAGAAATATCTATGCCTATAAATTTTATAATTTCCTGACCAAAGTCTGACTGGATAGCTAAAAACCTGAAAACATCTTTCTTATCCCGTTTAATTACAAACTGTACAGCAGCATCACATAAATTACAAATGCCATCAAACAGTATTATTTTTTTATCTACAGGTATATCATCCATATTCTTAATTATTACATTAAAAGTATTGGTTAATTTTACATTATTTTTTAGTAGCTTCTACAAGCTCCAGCGATTCTAAGTCAACTTTACTTGTAAATATTCCGTAATTAACTGTAGCTTTCTTTTTCTCAATGGCATCAAGTGTGCCTACAGCCTTCCCGTCAATCATACGAACGCGATCGCCTATTTTAAGTATTGCTTTAGGCTTATCAACAGGTTTTTCTTTAAGTTTTTTCTCTTTCTTTTCCTGTCTTATTTCTTCTACTTTAACTTCAACTTCGGCAATAACCTGCTTTTGTATAACTTCAATAACTTTCTTTTCCTTTGGTGTAACTACTTTACGTTTAGAATTTTCTATTTCAACAATTTTAAGGAATTCACCTATCAGGTCTTTTTTGCTTTTGTTATTAAAATACTTCACGCTCATATCATCAAGTTTTTGCCCAAGGTAAATTAAGCGTTGATTAGCATCATACAATTCCTGATAGCTCTCCAGCTTTTGCTGTATACGGGTATTTATGCCCTCCATTTTTCGGCCTTCTTCTCGCGCTTTAGTCTCTTCTTCCTTAAGCGTTTGCGAGGTTTTTTCAAGCTTGGAGCGTTCTTTTTGCAGGGTGGCAATAGTTTTATCGAAGCGCACTTTGCTGCCTTCAATTTTTTTCTTGGCACGGTTTATAAGACCATAAGGTATACCGTTTTTCTGTGCTACTTCAAATGTAAAAGAGCTACCTGCCTGGCCCAATATCAGTTTGTACATTGGTTCCAGCGATTTTTCATCAAAAAGCATATTGGCATTAGTAGCATACGGCAACTCATTTGCCAATATTTTTAGATTGGTATAGTGAGTGGTAATAATACCAAATGCCTCACGGTGATAGAATTCTTCTAAGAAAATTTCGGCCAGAGCACCACCCAGTTCAGGGTCAGATCCGGTACCAAACTCATCAATTAAAAAAAGCGTTTTATCGTTACACTTCTTTAAAAAGTAGTTCATGTTTTTAAGGCGGTAACTATAGGTACTAAGATGATTTTCAATAGATTGATTATCGCCAATATCAGTCATTATCCTCTCGAACAAAAACGTTTCACTACGCTCGTGTACGGGTATTAACAACCCACATTGAAGCATTAATTGCAATAATCCAATTGTCTTTAGGGTTATACTTTTACCACCCGCATTGGGGCCGGATATTACGATAATACGGTTATCGGGCTTCAGTTCAATTGTTTGTGGATAAGTAACCTGATTTTTAGCCCTGTTGTTTACATACAAAATAGGGTGGAAGGCCTCCCTGAAGTACAATCGGCGTTCATCATTTATGTGGGGCAATAAGCCATTTATTCTTTTAGCATATTTAGCCTTTGCAGATACTACATCTATATCTGTTAAAAAATCCTGGTAATCGTAAAGTAAGGGTACAAAAGGGCGTATGGCATAAGATAATTGCATCAAAATGCGCTTAATCTCTTCCTTTTCTTCATACTCAAAATTATTAAGCTCACGCGAAAAGCGTAATGTAGCTTCGGGCTCTATGTAAGCAATACTGCCTGTTTTAGAGCTGCCCAGTATAGAGCCTTTTACCTTTTTGCGGTACATGGCCGATACGGCAAGCACGCGGCGGTTCTCTACCACACTTTCTTTAATATCATCAAGGTAGCCCAAACCATTATACTGGCTTAAAGCTATGGTAAAACTTTGGTTAATTTTTACCTTAACCAAATTCATTTCGCGGCGTATATTTAGCAGCTCTGGCGAAGCATCGTCTTTAATGTCGCCATATTTATCTACAACTTTATCTATAAATTTAAGGATGTCCTTTGTATATTCTACCTGTTGTGCACGCACATTAAGTGTAGGGTAGTAATCGTTGAACTTATCCAGAAATTTTACAAGCGTGTTTACAGTATCCGACACTAATGCAATTTTGCGGAAAGCACCCGCATCAAGATAACTGTCTTCTATAGCAAGAAATTTAACCTCGTTTGTTATCGATTCAAACCCGTGGTTGGGCAGGGCGTTGTTATTATCAAAAGAAGAAACATATTCAGATGTTTGCAACAACGCATCCATTAATAATTCCTTACTTTTCAATGGGATTATTAATAACGCTTTTTCACGGCCCGGCTCTGTAGTACAGGCAGATGCCACAGCCTCAAGTACGGTATAAAATTCTAAATCTTTTAATGTTTTTTCTGTAATACTGATCATTATTTTATTAAAGCAAATTCTATGCAAAAATACTACATAATCATGCAGCATGCACAAATGTCATGTAAAGTTTAAGAATGCTTTGTAACGCTTTCTACCTGCATTTTTTATATTTGCACCAAACTAACTTAGAATGCAGGTAAATATAGAACCGTCCTGGAAAGAGGCACTGGCTGAAGAATTTGAAAAACCTTATTTTGAAAACCTGATACACTTTGTAAAACAGGAATATACACAAAATACCTGCTATCCGCCGGGTAAGCAAATTTTTGCTGCTTTTGATCATTGCCCGTTTGATAAAGTAGAAGTTGTTATAATTGGGCAGGATCCGTATCATGGGCCGGGACAGGCTAATGGTTTATGTTTTTCAGTTAATGATAATATACCGCCGCCGCCATCTCTGCAAAATATTTTTAGGGAGATTCAGGCCGATCTTGGAAAGCCTTTTCCACCAACTGGTAATCTTGAGCGCTGGGCAAATCGGGGTGTACTGTTACTTAATGCTGTGCTAACGGTTAGGCAGGGCGAAGCAAACAGCCATCAGGGTAAAGGCTGGGAGGCATTTACAGATGCCGTTATACAAAAAATATCTGACGAAAAAGAAAATGTAGTATTTCTTCTTTGGGGAGGATCTGCCAAAAAGAAAGGGGCAAAAGTTAACCGCGACCGTCATTTAGTTTTAGAATCAGGGCATCCATCACCGTTAAGTGCCAATAAAGGGCATTGGTTTGGCAATAAACATTTTAGTAAGGCAACTGCTTTTCTTACAGAAAAAGGCAAGAAACAAATTGAATGGTAAATAAAGAAACAGTCAAAAATATAAAGCGTATAAAAAATGCTCGTTGAACGGAGCACTTTTTATACGCTTATATTTATTATTATTTATGTTTAATAAAAGGAGGGAGAAGTTTGCTGCAAACCTCGCCAAAGCCTATACGGGTAGTATTGTTCTCGCAATAGCCGCGCATAATTACCGTATCGCCATCATTTATAAATTTTCGTTCAGTTCCATCATTTAACTTTACAGGGTTTTTACCACCCCAGCTTAGCTCCAGCATAGACCCAAAACTATCGGGAGTAGGGCCTGATATTGTTCCGCTGCCCATAAGGTCGCCACTATTTATACGGCAGCCATTTATGGTATGGTGCGCCAGTTGCTGGCTCATGCTCCAATACATATATTTAAAGTTAGAGTTGCTCACAACCGTTTCTTCGCTGTCTTCCGGCTCAATAGCTACCTGCAGTTTAATATCAAATGCATGTTTGCCCTGCTGCTGTAAATATTCCATAGGCTGTGGGTCCTGTTGCGGTCCGTCAGTACGGAAAGGCTCTAACGCATCAAGAGTAACAATCCATGGTGACATAGACGATGCAAAATTCTTGGCTAAAAATGGTCCAAGTGGCACATATTCCCATTTCTGAATATCGCGGGCGCTCCAATCGTTGAATAGTACAAGACCAAAAATATGTTCTTCGGCTTCTTCTATAGGGATAATTTCTCCCATAACATTAGCATCTGTGGTAATAAAAGCCATTTCAAGCTCAAAATCTACCAGTTTAGATGGGCCAAAAACTGGCAGGCTCTCACCATTAGGAAGGGTCTGGCCTAACGGCCTGTGAACCGGTATGCCAGATGGAACAATGGTAGATGATCTGCCATGATAACCTACAGGCAAATGCAGCCAGTTAGGCAGCAAGGCATTTTCCGGATCGCGAAACATCATCCCAACATTTGTTGCATGTTCTTTACTCGAATAAAAATCGGTATAATCACCTATTAGTACAGGCAATTGCATTTCTACATCTTCAATATTAAAAATAACAATTTCCCTGTGGGCTTCGTTATTCTTTAATTTTGCATTATTAATATCAAACAGTTCAGCAATACGGTTACGCACAAGGCGCCATGTTTTCTTACCGTCTGATATAAAATCATTTAGCGTATCCTGCATAAACATATCATCTGTAAGCTCTATGCCTTCAAAATAATTAAGTTGTTGCAACGCGCCAAGATCTATGGCGTAATCGCCAATACGCGTGCCTATTGTTACTACATCATCTTTAGTTATAAAGACACCAAAGGGAATATTTTGTATGGGGAAATCGCTGTCTTTAGGCACATTAAGCCAGGATTTTCTATTAGGATCATTTGCTGTTAGCGGCATCGTTATATGTGTGTTTCTTGCTTTATTGAGTTATCAAATATAGGTGCATATCTCGTTTTAACAAACGTTTTTTGTACTTTTGTAGGCAAATTAACGAAAAATTATACAATGCAACGCGACGAACAAATTTTCGACCTTATTCTTGAAGAGCAGGACAGGCAAATACACGGCCTGGAACTAATTGCATCTGAAAACTTTGTAAGCGACCAGGTAATGGAAGCTGCAGGATCTGTATTAACTAACAAATATGCCGAAGGCTATCCTGGCAAAAGATATTATGGCGGATGTGAAGTAGTAGATGTAATAGAGCAAATAGCTATAGACAGGGCAAAAGCACTCTTCGGCGCGGAGTATGCTAATGTGCAGCCACATTCAGGATCTCAGGCAAATGCATCAGTATTCCATGCTTTTATTAAACCAGGTGATAAAATTTTAGGTTTCGATCTTTCTCACGGTGGCCACCTTACACACGGTTCTCCTGTAAATTTTTCGGGGAAATTGTATACACCAGTTTTTTATGGTGTAGAGAAAGAAACAGGCCGTTTAAATTATGATAAAATACAGGAAATTGCTGAAAGGGAAAAACCAAAATTAATCATTGCGGGTGCTTCGGCATACTCGCGTGATATGGATTTTGAACGTTTTCGCCAGATAGCTGATAGTGTAGGCGCTTTCTTATTTGCCGATATTGCACACCCCGCCGGACTTATTGCAAAAGGCTTAATGAACGACCCTTTACCTCATTGCCATGTAGTCACTACTACAACCCACAAAACCCTGAGAGGGCCAAGGGGAGGGCTTATACTAATGGGCAAAGACTTTGAAAACCCGTTTGGACTTACAACTCCTAAAGGAGAAATAAGAATGATGTCGTCTTTATTAGACCTTGCCGTTTTTCCGGGTAACCAGGGTGGGCCTTTAGAGCACATTATTGCCGCTAAGGCTGTTGCTTTTGGCGAGGCATTATCTGATGAGTTTTTTACTTATGCAAGACAGGTACAAAAAAATGCTAAAGTTATGGCGGAAGCTTTTGTAAAAAGAGGTTACGATATTATATCCGGCGGTACAGACAATCACATGATGCTTATAGATCTTAGAAATAAAAACATATCTGGTAAAGATGCTGAAAATGCACTTGTAAAAGCTGAAATTACAGTTAATAAAAATATGGTTCCGTTTGATGATAAATCTCCGTTTGTAACATCAGGTATCCGTATTGGAACTGCTGCTATAACCACACGCGGCCTTGTTGAAGCTGATATGGAAACTATTGTTAACCTTATAGACAGGGTTATAACAAACCATACCGATGAAGCTGTCCTGGAAGAGGTAGCCGATGAAGTAAATGATATGATGAGCGAAAGGCCAATATTTGTTTACTAGTATTTACCTACATATATTATAATTGAATCCCTCTTTGGAGGGATTTTTTATGCCTGATATTTAATATTGATACGGCATTATAGTAACATTATAAAAGCTTGCCAGTTTATATTGCAATAAATAAGTTGAAGGAAAATCTTTAAATGGAGTATTATAGATTGAGATTTTTGAAGAATTTAAAAATTACAAAACCTATATAAAAAGCAAAGACCCGATGGTGGAAGCCCCCGGGTCTTAAATACTAAAAACCCATAACATGGTTAATAGTAAGCTGCAAATATAAACTAAATGTTAGTATATTCCTAATAAATACAGGGTAAATTTACTTAATTATTAAATCGTACTTCTCTAAAAGCCCCTTAAGTCCTGCCTGAGAGAACTTTGCCTTTTTTAATTTATTCTTTTCCGGATCTATTGTAAAGTTATAACTGGTTGTAAAATCGGCTTTATTAGCAATTGTATCACTAAAAACGCTTTTATGGAGGTTACAATTATCAAAAATAACATCTGTAAGATCAGAATTCATGAAATCTACAGCCGTTAAACTGCAATTTGCAAACAAAGTTCCTTTAAGTTTTAATGTATAAAATTTTGCATAATCAAGTGTGCAGTCTTTAAATTCTACACTAAACAATAAATCATCAACCATGGTAAAATTTACGCTGGTAAAATTGCAGTTAGTAAACGATGCATCACGTAATGCTACATAATTAATTTTAGCTTCATTAAAATTACAAGAAATAAAAATACAATCGGTAAATGCAACGCCGAGAAAATCGGCTTGTGTAAAATTGCAATTGGTAAATGTGCAGCGTTCAAAATCACGATACATAATTTCCTGTACACTATAAATTTTATCTGTTATTTGTGCATCTACAATATAGTTGGCCGACATAATTTCTATTTTACCGCAAGGTAATAAAATAGAGCAGTACAGAAAATACTATAGTATTAGTAATAATAATATATAGGTATATAATTTTATATTGTAAAATAGATAACTCTCCCCCCTTTTATAGTTTTTTGTTTTTGACCTATAATGTATATTATGTAAAATATAAAGTAACTAAATTTAAGTAATATACTATTCTCTACCAATAAAAAAATCCGCTACACCTTAGTATAACGGACTTGATAAATAGATCATTATTATTATTTTACACTAATAGGAAATTCAAGATTTTCCCAGCTTAATGTTACGCTGTTTTTTCCAACTGTGTAAACAAGGCTTTCAACAAGCTTGGCAGTTTTTTTAGTTTTTATTGTGACACGTAAAGCGTCTTTTTTATCATCATATTTATATTCGCCCCATTGTTTAGCTTCCTTATTAAATATAACAGTTGCTTTACCGTCTTTTTCAGGAATTACAAAAAAAGCATATTTTCCTGCAGGTAAATCTTTTCCTTCAACTTTAATAGCTTTAGTGGTTTCAAAAGTTGTAGCATCGTTAGCACCAGCGCGCCATACTTTCCCGTAAGGCACAAGCTCGCCCCAAATAGTTCTTCCTTTTACAAATGGGCTACTATAGTTTACGGTTATTGTAGATCCGTTAATAGTGCCTGTTGCAGTTGCTGCAGGGCTTGCAGGTTTTTTTTCTTGGGCAACGGCCATAGACGTTGTAAATGCAGCCATAAACAATATGGCAATTTTTGTTGTAAATTTCATTGTTATAAATTTGTGTTATTATGTAAAGGTAGCAACTTACTGCATACAGCCAAAGACTAATGCCTTAACAAAATAAATTTAACAAATCTTTGTGTTTTTCATATTAGCATTTCTTTTGCATATACTTAAAAAATAGTATTTTTAGCATAAATTTAGTGGTAATGAAAAACCCTGTTGCTCAAAATGTTGCCGATTTTTTAAAGCACTACCCTCCCTTTAGTAGCCTCACTCCTGCTGAACTGCTTGATATTGCATTGCAATGTAAAGTTATGTACCTAGAAAAAAATCAGGTGCTATTTAAAGGTGGAGATGCCACGCACACTGATTTTTATATAGTTAAAGATGGAGCTATTGGCCTTTCTCTTACATCTGATGCAGAGGAAACTCTTATAGACAAGTGCGACGAAGGTGATATTCTTGGCTTGCGACCTTTTTTTGCTAAAAATAATTACTTAATGACTGCCCGTGCACGCGAGGAGGCAATTATATATGGTGTCCCTATAAAAGTTTTCCAGCCTTATGTTACGCAGAACCCTAAAGTACTTGAGTTTTTACTGGAAAGTTTTGCATCACAAACACGTAATCCCTATGATAAGGAACGTAGCGGCAGGCTGTTATCTGAAAACACCATATTTAATGAGCAGGATGCAGATATCCAGTACTTCCAACCTATAAAATATACCCGCAACCCTATTACAGCTAATCCGGAAGATGTACTTATGTTTATTGCTAAAACAATGGCTAACAGTGCTATAGGTAGTGTTATTATTCAGCAAAACCAGCTACCTGTAGGAATAATAACCGATAAGGACCTTCGGTCTAAAATTGCTACGGGCCTTTTTCCCATAACTGCCGAAGCGCATGAGGTTATGACAAGCCCTGTTATTACAGTTCCAGAAAATATATCAGTGGCCGAAGCTCAGATGATCATGCTTAAGCACGATGTGGGACACCTGTGCGTAACCCGCGATGGTAGTGATAAATCGGCCGTTAGTGGTATAATATCCGAGCATGATGTAGTGGCAGCTCAGGCAAATACTCCCGGAGTTCTTTTAAAACAGACCCGTAGGGCTATTAATAACAAGGAACTTAAGTATGTTCGCGAAAAGCTGACTGATCTTATACAAAGTTCTATAGATAAAAATATTCCTATTTCGCACATGTCTAACATTGTGGCCGAAATTAATATTGCCCTTACCCGCAGGGCAATAGAACTTGCAGTATTAAAAATGGGCACCCACCCACCCGTTCGCTTTACGTGGGTTAATATAGGCAGCCAGGGGCGTAAAGAACAATTATTACTTACAGATCAGGATAATGCTTTAGTCTTTGAAGACGTTCAGCCGGAACAATACGAAAGTGTTAAGCGTTATTTTATAGAACTTGCAGAATTAGTGACAGAATCACTTAGTAAAGTTGGTTACGAGTTTTCGCCGCATAACATAATGGCAAGAAATCCTCAATGGTGTAAGTCATTGACAGACTGGATTAAACAATACAATACCTGGATTAATACACCGGCAGAGAAGGGCATAGAATTAAGTACATTATTTTTTGATTTTGACTTTATTTATGGTTTTCCTGCAATAGAAGATACTTTGACTGCACTTATTAAAGAACATATTTTGCGCAACAAAAAATTCTTTGCTTTTCTTGCTAATGATACTCTTAAGAATCCGCCCCCGCTCGGTTTCTTCAGGCAGTTTTTAGTGGAGGGCGATGGTGAGCATAAAGATAATTTTGATATTAAGGCTCGGGCGCTTGAGCCACTTATAGATGCTGCTCGCCTTTTGGCTTTAAGCCAGGGACAAACTGAAATTACTAATACCTATCACCGCTTTAAAAAACTGGCCGACCTGGAGCCGCAACACGCCGATCTTTATGAAGAGTGTGCAGAGGCTTTTAATGTGTTGCAACGTTTTAGAACTGAAGAAGGTTTGGTAAATAACTCTAATGGCAGATACCTTAATTTGAGCGAGTTATCTAAAAATGATAAAGTAAAACTTAAAAATTGTTTTCAACCCATTAGTGATATTCATGACCTTATAAAAAATCGCTTTTCACTAACCTACATCAACTAATTATGGCTTTTGAATGGCTTACCGGGAGTACCCCACAGTTTTGGAAAAATTACGTTAACCTGTTTGACAGCGATGATAATACCTCACAAAAGCGCTTTGTAGTTTTTGATATGGAAACTACAGGTCTTGATGCACGCGAAGATGTAATTTTATCTGTTGGCGCGATCGCAGTTGTTGGGAATGGCATTGAGGTGGGCGATTTTCTGGAAGTATACATTCAGCAGGATAAATTCATACCAAAATCTGTCGCTTTCAATAATGTGGTTTTAAATGAGAATGATGAAAAAGTTGTTGAAGCCGAAGGCATGATACAGTTTCTTAACTTTGTAAAAGATTCTATATTAGTAGGCCATAACGTTAATCTTGATATAGAAATGGTTAATCAGGCTTTAAAGAGGCTTGATCTTGGCAGGCTTAAAAACCCGCTTATGGATACTAATGCACTTTACCAGCGATGGAAAAATCTGCCAGATGATACCCGTACAAGCCTTGATGATGTTTGTGATGCGCTAAAAATTGATAAAAGCGAAAGGCTCACTTCCTGGGGTAATGCGTATACTACAGCTTTAGTTTTCCTAAAATTAAAAAGAAAAATAGGTATTTAATGGGTAGGTAAATCAGTTATTGTGCTTTTAGCGTCCGGTTGTTTTTGGGGCAGTAATATGTAAAAAGTGGTACCCTCACCCAGCGCTGATTTTATATAAATAGCTCCGAAATGATTTGCAGCAATGCGCCTGCAAATGGCAAGCCCTATCCCCGATCCTGAATATTCTGTGCGGGAGTGAAGCCTTTTAAAAACCTCAAAAATTTGCTTTTGATATTGTTCGTCAATACCAATACCATTATCTGATACAGAGAAACAATAGTAATCAGAATTTACAGGCTGTGGTATGTGCACTTTTACTTCTTTGCAACTTATTTTTTTACAGCTTATAACAATCTTAGGTCTAGCGTCCGGAGTTATAAATTTTAATGCATTGCCTATAAGGTTATAAAATAACTGGTTCATTTGCAAAGGTACAGCATCTATTACCTGCAACGAATCTATTATTATTTCTGCTTGTTTTTCTTCCATAAGCAATTCAAAATCAGTTATTATTGCCTCTACAATAGTTCTCATATCGGTACGCACAAAGCGTATATCAGGATTTAAAAGCCTCGAAAACTCTAACAGGTCTTTTATAAGCAAAGACATTCTTTCAGATGAACGCACAATCTTATCAATAGTAGATTTATGGATGTTATCCTTATCTCTGTCCTTTAATAAATTAGAGAACATAGTTATTTTACGCAAGGGTTCCTGCAAATCGTGGCTTGCCACATAAGCATACTGCTCCAGTTCTTCGTTAGTATTAATAAGTTTGTAATTAATTTCTTCCAGCTCTCTGTTAGCTTCCTGCAATGCCTCCGTACGTGCCTTTACCTCACCCTCTAATGCAAGTTGTAATTTTCTTTGTGTAGTTATATCCTGCGCGGTACCACTTATTAAATAAGCCTTACCCTGCGCATTAAAAAATGCTTTACCCTGCGCATGCAATATACGCTCGCGGTCTGTTAGTTTGTTTATAACGGTGTATTCTTCATCATATAACGCATCAGATTCTGCATTTAGTGCTTTGAGTACTGCATCTTCTACTCTTTTTCTGTCATTAGGGTGAATAATATCGTAAACATCTTTAATATCCGCCGGATCACCATCAAACCCAAACCATTGCAGCATTCTTTCAGAATAATTTACAATACCAGTTTCAGGATCAAGGCTCCATGTGCCCAGTTCTGCCAGCTCTATAGCACCCCTTAGCGAAGCCTCTGCTTCTTCAATAGCCTGCTGTGCCTTAATAGATTCGGTAACATCAATAGCGATATCAAGTACTGCATATACATTACCTTCACTATCAAATAAAGGTGTATAGCTTACATTATAGTAATTAGGTGTTAAAACGCCATTTTTTAATATATATATGAGCCTGCCATAATGATGCATCTTAATGCCCTTATCAAATACTTCATGCATTAATTCTATAGATGATTGCCCTGCCATTTCGGGCATAGATTCCAGTAACGGACGGCCTATCATTTCTTTTTCAGTACGGCCTACAAATTCAAGAAAAGCATCATTGGCAATATCAGCCACAAGGTCGCGCCCTTTAAATACTGCCATTGCAGCCTGGGCAGAATATATAACGGCTTTAAAACGCTCTTCACTTTCTACAATTTTTTTTATAGTTTTTATACGCTGGGTAACATCATTGGCAAGTATTAATATGCCCGATACTTTGTTGTGTTCATCTTTAAGTGGTGTATAAATGAAATCAAAGTACACATCCGTCAAAACACCATTATATAGTAGTTTAGCAACTACATCATAGCCTTTATAAGCCATGCCGCTATCATAAACATTTTTTAAAATATCTATAAAATCCTGACCCTCAATTTCGGGCAATGCTTTAATTAAAGGTAAACCTACAATAGATGCATCTTTACCCCAAACCTCAAAAATCTTTTCATTACCTAACTCAATTATCATATCCCTGCCTTTCAGGAGCCCTATTGCCATGGGGCTTTGCTCTGTAATTGTCCTGAAGCGGGCTTCGCTTTCCTGCAATAGTTGCTTAGATTCCATTCGGTCAGTTACATCTACTGCCATATTCATAATAGCATAAACTTTCCCTTTATCGTCAAAGAGAGGCTTGTATGTAAAATCAAAATAATAAATATCTAAAATACCATTTACGGCAAGTTTTGCAGGAGTTTCTATTACCTGATATGTTTCTCCGGTAGTAAATACATTATCAAGTATTTGCAAAAAAGGCTGTCCTTCAAGTTCGGGCACTGCAATTTCGAGAGGCTGGCCTATTATAGATTTATCTTTCCCCCAAAAACTAAGCATAACCTCATTAGCAAGCCCTATAATCATTTCCCGCCCTACATACAGTCCTATTGCTATTGGCGATTGCTGAATAATTGCATTAAGTGTATCTTCGTTTCTGGCTACTTTTGCAAGTGGCTTAGTTTTAAGTATAGCAAGATGAACAGTACCATGAAAATTTTCGGATCCATTCTGTTCATCTGTAAATTTTTTACCTTTTACAGTTATCCTGCCACCTGGGGTATTATAAGTAACATCTAAAACTCCAAAAGACAAAGCTGTTAGAACCGCGTTATTTACGGCCTCTCTGTCGTCCGGGTGCGCAAGTGCAAATAAGTGTATATATGTTGTTGTGTATGTTGTAATGCCAAATAATTGCTTTGCGATAGTATCGGCATAAATTTTTCCCGAAGCCACATCAAAGCACCACGTGCCTATACCGGAAGCCTCGAGGGCTTTGCGAAGATGATCGGTATCGCCACCATTTGTTAGCATTGTCTTAGTTTTACCGGTGTTATAATACAAATATATCTAAAAATGCATAATACCCAATCAAGGGCGCTAATTATAAGCTCTCAAAAAAAAATGATTACCACTGCCATACTTTACTAAAAGCCAAAAATCTCTTTTTCACTTCCATCAAAAAAGTCATAATGAGTGCACATTTACTATTTACTGTATTAATTTTTAACTTAACCTATAATAATGTAGCAATTTTATAGTAATTGCCATGATGGCTTACAGATACCGGCTGTAGCGAACCCATTGGTTTATTGGCAATATATGGCAGTCCATTTGAATCTTTAATTAGGGTAACATTTTGCAATTCATAAATGCTTTCAAGGCTGGATTTGCTGCAGGCTGCAACGGTATAAATGCAATTATCCTGCACGATCGTTTTGCAGTAATAAAAATTTCCTTTAAAAGTCACAGTGCCGGTATTTAGCTCGTTAATATGACAAAGTAATTGTTTGGCAATATTTGCCCTGATGCCTGTTTGCCTGTTAAATATTTTATAGGCAGCTTCCTTCATACTCCAAAGCATCCATACCATAGTTTCCGGATAATGATGGCTTGAAATTATCCGTTGCTCCTCTTTTGTAAATATCTTATCCAGAAAACCCCGGCGCTGCCAGTTACTTTCTTTGCGTGACTGAACGATATCTACAACATCATTGCCTATCATTTTGCCCCAAGTTTAGTTTCAATAATTTCTACAGCTGTTCTTACATCAAGCATACGTTCCATATCTTCATTATCTATTACCACATCAAATTGCTCTTCGATATCCAGCACTATATCTACAAGGTTAGCCGAATTTATTTTCAGGTCCTTTATAAAATCGGTATTCTCGTTAAGGTTTTGGTATGCCTCACTATTAGTTGTATAAGGGTTTACAATAATCTTTAGTTTTTCTATAAGTTCCTGTTTGTTCATGGCGTTAATTATTAAATTTTCTAAATATAAGGCACGCATTTACATCGCCAAAACCAAAACTGGCTTTAGCTACAATATTTAATTCTTTTGCAACAATTTCAGTTGGAATCTTCGAGGCATCTATCAGTGCTGCAATCTCCGGGTTCAGGTCGTCACAGTTTATATTAGGAAATATAAAACCCTCATGCAATTGCAATACTGCAGCAACGCTCTCAATACTTCCTGCAGCACTAAGGCAATGCCCCGTCATAGATTTAAGCGAATTAATATATGGAAAATCTACTCCGCTTCGGCCTAACGCTTTGGTCCAATTCTCTATTTCAAAGCTGTCCTTAGTAGTTGCCGTTAAATGCCCGTTTATAGCATCAACAGCATCCGGAGTTATCCCCGCATTTTCTAACGCTGATGTTATACACCGCTGTACTGCAATGCTATTTGGTGCGGTCATAGTTCCACTACCGCGCTGCCCACCAGAATTCACATGCCCGCCCAGTATCTCGGCATAAATGGTAGCTCCCCGTTGCAGGGCAGTTTCTAAATCTTCTATGACTAATGCCCCCGCCCCGCTACCGGGCACAAACCCTGATGCAGTAGCACTCATTGGCCGTGAACCTTCCTCCGGCGAATTATTATGTTTAAAGGTGCAAACCCGCATAGCATCAAATCCTGCCCATATATAAGGCCCGCTGTCTCCGGTGCTGCCTGCAAGTATTCGTTTGGCCTGCCCTGATTTTATACGTTCATAAGCCATTAAAATAGCTTCGGCACCCGTGGCACACGCAGATGAGTTTGTTGTAACAACATTACCTAACCCAAGTTTACCACCAAGATAGGCACTTATGCCACTATTCATAGTTTGTGCCACAACGGTGCTCCCTAACTTACGGGTTTGTAATTCGTCTATTTTGTAAATACTTTCCCTAAATTTATCAATTCCTGATGTTCCTGAGCCAAAAATAGTCCCGCTATCCCAATCAGGATCTTCACTATTGTTAATAGCCAAACCTGCATTAGCCCAAGCTTCCATACCGGCAATAACACCATACAGTATCCCGGTGCTGTTAAAGCCTCTAAGTTCAAGATCAGAAAAATATTGAGATTTTAGTTCGTCTGAAATAACAGGCTGCCCGGCAATCTGACAGGAAAATTTAAGTTGTTCTAACTGCTTATCATGCCTGATACCCGATGTGCCGTTTTTAATGGCATAAGTAAATGCCGGAATACCTACCCCATTTGGGGCAACTATACCTAAGCCTGTTATAACTACCCTACGGCTCATAAATTTTTGGTTATCATACCGGCAACCACGCCTTTACAAACTTCATCTCCAGCCTCATTTTTCATAACCACATTACACTTTAGTTTACCAAATCTAAAGAATGTTTTTTCTGCAAAAACGGTAACTTTCTCGTTAGGATATACAGCTTTTAAAAATTGTATATCGGCTGATGTAAATGCGATTACAGTCTCAGGTGTCAACTTATCATCTAAAAGGTAAATTCCCAGGCACACCATTCCTATTTGTGCCATGGTTTCTGTTAAAATAACGCCTGGTGTTACAGGATTTCCCTTAAAATGGCCTTTATAAAAGTCGAGGCCTTCATTAAATGTATACGTCCCGCTTATGCTGTTTTCGTCTACATGCAACAGCTCATCTACAAATAAAAAGGGTTTGCTATAGGGCAGCTTTTCTAAAATATCGTTGAATTCCATAATGTTATATCTTTCTCTTTACCATTGTAATAAAACCCGCTGAGCAGAAAACCCCGGGCCAAAACTAAGCATCACGCCCAGTTCTCCTTTCTTCGGGTTGCTGTCTAAAATACGCTCTAAAACATAAAGTACCGTTGCGCTCGACATGTTACCATATTGCCGCAACACTTCTTTAGTATCATTAATATTTTTTCCGAGGCCGGAGCATAACTCCTCTACGGTTTGTACTATTTTTTTTCCGCCGGGATGAAATATAAGGTGATCAATATTTTCTATAGTAAGATTATTTCGTTGCAGGAACGGGTGGATGATATCGCCAAAATGTGCCGCAATGGTGTCCGGCACTTCAATATCTAAAACCATCTGCAGCCCGCTGTTAGTAAGCTTAAAGCCCATCATGTGCTCTGCATTATAAAAATGATACATTTGCTCATCAATAATTTCAGGGCCACTATCTTCTTCGTGAGATGATAATAAACAACAGGCTGCACCATCGCCAAATATTGCTGCGCTTACAATGTTAGGCATAGAAAAATCGTCGAGCTGAAAAGTTGCCGTGGGCGACTCTACCGCTATTACAGCAGCACGTTTTCCCAAATTTGCCTTTAAAAAATTCTTAGCATATATAATGCCCGATATCCCGGCTGCACAGCCCATCTCGGTAACAGGCAGGCGTACTATGTCCTGACGCAGATTCATTTTATTGATAAGATAAGCATCCAGCGAGGGTATCATAATACCGGTACAGCTCACAGTTATAATATAATCCAGCGTTTGTGGCTCCCACCCTGCTTTAGTTAATGCTTTTTGCAATACCTGCTCTCCAAGCTTAATAACTTCGCGCGCATAAATATCGTTCTTCTCTTCAAACGATGTGGCTGTAAAAACCTCCTGCGGATCCATTATGGAATAGCGGACATCTACTGCTGCACCCTCAAATATTTTCTTTACTTTTTTTATAAACCGCTCGTCCTGCCCGTATAGCCATCCGTCTAATAATGGCAATATATCGGCTGTAGTTCGAGAATATTGTGGCAGCTGCTTTGTGGCATTTATTATTTTTACACTCATAGGTTATAAATTATCCATTGGTACCTAAATGCCCATTTCCATTTAATGCTGTAGTTTTTTAAGTTTAGTTTTTTAGAATATGCTTCAAGTTCTTCTTTTTTAAAGCCCCGTAATATAGATACCAGTCCGTCTTTGCGTGACATGCTGTTCAGGCTAAAGATCCTGCAGATAACAGCAAAAAGCCTGTACGCTAATTTGCTGCGATGCAGGTCATTTATAACTATGCCTATAGCTGCATTTTTCTTAAAGGTAGCAATTATATCTTCAATATCGTTATCTGTAAAATGGTGCAGTGTAAGTGTGCAAAGTACGATATCATATCTTAGTTCGCTAAACTGCGAACTAAATATATCCATACACTTATACGTAATATTATCATACTCCCCTGTAAGCTGTTTTGCATGGCTGATAGTAAAGGCATTAGCATCAATACCTATTAAATTTAGCTGAAGGTGTTGTGTCCTGCCATAATCTGCAAGCATGCGTAGCATATCTCCGTTACCACAGCCAATATCGGCTATAGTAATAGTTGTAGCTTTGACGTGGTTAGTAAGCAATTGCTTAACCCCGCTTAATGTAAGATTATTGCCGCCAAGCAATTGATTAATAGCTGCTATTTTGTTTAATGCATCACGTAATTCTTCACCTTCAAGTAAAAAATCGTCCATTATTTCGGTTTCCTGTGTGCGGTAATTAGTATTTATTCCCATTTAGTAATAATTTGAATGGGTTTACCATGGGTTTGTTTTATAATTATTGGCAATATTGCAGGAAAACTTACAGCAGTTTTAAGCAGCTGATTGGTGAGTGATTTATTTTGTAGAGCCTTGCCCAGCATCCTGCCCATAAATAAGCGTTTGCTAAACTGTATATTCCAGTGACAGGCATATTTTTTTTCTAAAACTTCCCGGGTTATTCGACCGTAATAATAGTCTATAACCAACTCTGATGCTATTTTAGCACTGTGTATAGCCATTGCCATACCGTTACCACAAAGCGGATGAATGAGCCCTGCAGTATCGCCCACCATAAGAATATGCTTTTCAACGGGCATTTTCTTTTCAAAATTTATCTGGCCTATAGTTAATGGCCTATCAAACAGCATAGTGCAATTTTCAAAAATTGTTTTAAGGTGTGTGTTCCTATACAGTACTTTCTGCTGATAGTCTTCTATATTTTTATAGCGCTTAAAAGTATTATAATCTGCAAGATAGCAAATGTTTATTTTATTGTCTTCAACTTTAGACACACCACAATAGCCACCACTAAAATTATGCAATGCTACCAAATTATTAGGGAAATTGCCGTTATAATGTGCCTTTACAGCCAGCCATGGTGATCTTGTACTGATAAAACTTCTTGATAAATGCTGGTCGATATTAGACCGTTTTCCAAAGGCGCCTAATACTATTTTAGCTGTAAAGGTTTTATCTTTAGTCTTTACCGTGAATACGTCATATTGAAAAAAAACATAATTGACCGTATCTTCTATAAACGTGCAGCCGTTGGCTAATGCTTTTTTATACAAAAAATCATCTAAAGTAAAGCGACTTATGCCAAATCCGCCTAATGGCAATTGTGCAGTAATGGCAGTTTTAGTTGTAGTAGAAAATTCTAAGCGATGTAGTTGTGTCGGATTTAATGTTGAAACATCAACATCAAGCCATTCAAGGTAGGGCAAAATTTCATTTGAAATATATTCTCCACACACTTTATGTCTGGGATAAGCTGATTTTTCTACAATGGTTACTGATAATCCCTGCTTTGATAAATGAATAGCCGAGGCCAGTCCGGCCAGCCCGCCACCAATAATAAGGACATCAGGATTTGTTATCATAACAAGCTAATTTAACAAATTAGTTGCCTAAAAATGTTATTATTAATATAAAAAAAGCGGCATCGTTAAATGCCGCTGGTATTATTATCAAAATGAAGTGATTACTCTATCCTTCCTTCTTTTATTTCTTCAACAATCTCAGGATTCAATAACGTGGTTGTATCGCCAAAACTATTGTAGTCACCCTCGGCAATCTTACGGAGAATCCTCCTCATGATCTTGCCTGAACGCGTTTTAGGCAAACCAGATACAAATTGTATTTTGTCGAGCTTGGCAATTGGTCCTATGTGGCTTGATATGTGTTCGTTGATTTCTTTTTCAAGATTTTCTTTAACACGACCAGATCCTGATTCTTTAAGGATAATAAAGCCATACAATGCACTCCCCTTAACATCGTGCGGAAAACCCACAATGGCCGATTCTGCTACTGCCGGATGCTCATTAATAGCATCTTCTATAGGTGCTGTGCCAAGATTGTGGCCAGATACGATAACAACATCATCTACACGGCCGGTAATCCTGTAGTAACCCACTTCATCGCGAAGTGCGCCATCGCCTGTAAAATATTTACCTGGGAAAGTAGAAAAATAGGTATCCTTAAACCTTTGATGGTCACCCCAGATGGTGCGTGCCATACCCGGCCACGGGAATTTTATACAAAGGCTTCCTACTACCTGGTTGCCTTCTATTTCGTTACGTTTTTCGTCCATAAGTACTGGTTGCACACCAGGTAATGGTAACGTTGCATAAGTAGGCTTTGTAGGGGTTACAAATGGTAATGGCGATATCATGATACCTCCAGTTTCTGTTTGCCACCAGGTATCTACAATTGGCGATTTCTTTTTGCCTACGTGGTCATTATACCAGTGCCATGCCTCTTCGTTAATAGGCTCTCCTACAGACCCTATTACTTTTAAAGAAGTTAGGTCATGTTTGTCTACCCAGGACCAGTTTTCTTTAGCCAGCGAGCGAATAGCTGTTGGTGCTGTATAGAACTGGGTAACTTTATGCTTGTCTATAACTTCCCAAAAACGGCCAAAATCAGGATATGATGGTATACCTTCAAAAATTACTGTTGTAGCGCCATTTAATAATGGCCCGTAAAGTATGTAAGAGTGTCCGGTAATCCAGCCAATATCGGCAGTACACCAGTATACATCATTTTCTTCGTAAGCAAAAATATTTTTAAAAGTGTAAGCAGCATATACCATGTAACCCGCCGTTGTATGCAGCATACCTTTAGGTTTACCCGTAGAGCCAGATGTGTAAAGAATAAATAGTGGATCCTCAGCATCCATTATCTCTGCAACGTTGTTAGGTTCTGCCTCATCAAGCAAGGGCTGCAACCACTGGTCGCGGCCTTCTTTCATATTGATCTCTGCATGGGTACGTTTTGCAACTAATACTTTATCTATAGAAGGGCATGTTTTAAGTGCTTCGTCTATAATGCTTTTAAGTTCAATTTTTTTACTGCCACGGTAACCACCGTCAGATGTAATAACCATTTTACAGCCAGAATCTATGATCCTGCTTGCTACTGCCGAAGCAGAGAAACCTGCAAATATAACAGAGTGTATAGCCCCTATTCTTGCACATGCCAGTACACTTACAGCAAGCTCAGGTATCATTGGTAAATAAATGCATACCCTGTCGCCTTTTTTAATACCCTGGGCACGCAAAACATTAGCCATTTTAGCAACGCGGTCGTACAATTCGTTATATGTTATATGTAGTGCATCTTCTTTAGGGTCATTCGGTTCAAAAATTATGGCTGTCTTTTCGCCTCTTTTTGCCAAATGACGGTCTATGCAGTTTTTTGTAATGTTAACTTTAGCATTTACAAACCACTTAATATCAGCCTCCTGCATATCAAACTCTACAACTTTGTCCCATTTTTGGTACCATGTAAAATTCTCATCGGCTACTTTATCCCAAAATTTTCTTGGTTCGCGTACGGATTTATTATAATGCTTGAAATATTGTTCTAAGTTTTTTACCTGATAATAACTCATTGCGTGTGTTTTTGATTCAATTTTAAAGACTTTGTAAATATATTAAGGATTATTTTTAAATCCCATATATTTATGCAAAAATAATATATATAACGTTATTGTTTACCGGTTTTTTTAGGTTTTAGTGTTATTTTATATTTAATCTGTTTGGCAGGAAATTACTTCCCAACCAGTTCATTAACCTGCTCTAATAGTTTTTTAATAGAAAAGGGCTTAGTCATGTAAAGATTTGCACCTAATGCTAACCCCTTTTCTATATCGCTCTCTTTATTTTTAGCCGAAAGAAATATTATTTTGCAGTTTTTAAGGCGGTCATTTTTTTTAATTTGTTCTAAGGTTGCATAGCCATCTACCATGGGCATCATTACATCAAGAATTATTACATCCGGAATTTGATCTTTAAGCAGGTCAAGAGCCTCCTTACCATCACGGGCAATAAAGACTTCAAAGTTATTTTTCTTAAAAGTATATTCCAGCGACATCACTATATTAGGTTCGTCGTCTACAATAAGTATTTTTTTCATGGCAATTTATTCTTGTTCTTTTCTTTGGTTATCAATTTTTGGTAATGTGAAAATAAGGCTGGCGCCCCCACCGCGGCGGTTCTCTGCCCAGATCCTGCCTTTGTGGTATTCTATAATCTGCCGGCTTATGGCAAGCCCCAGCCCACTGCCCACTGGTTTTTTTATGTTCTGGTTGTTAGACTGGTAAAATTTATCAAAAATAGTCTCAATATCCTTAGGTTGTATACCACTGCCGTTATCGTTTACTGCTGTTATAATGTCATGCTCATCGGCATTGATAGATATATAAATGTTCCCATCTGTTTCCGGGCAAAATTTAATAGCATTAGATACCAGGTTTGTAATTACCTGCACAATCCTGTCTTCATCATAAAAGGCATTTACGCTTCCGCATTTAACCTGATGTATACTTATACCCTTATTCTTAATTAGCTGTTGCAAGGGTTCTAAAGCCTTTTCGATAGTTAAGTCGAGGTTATTTGATGCTGCATTAATTTTCTGTTTACCGGTTTCAAATTTTTCAAGGTCCAGTATTTTGTCTATTAGTCTGTTCAGCCTGTCCGATTCAGAAATAATGTTTTGCAGGAATTGTTTCCGTATTTCGTTAGGCACATCATCATCTTCATACAATATTTCGCTGGCTGCCTTAATAGCGGTTATGGGTGTTCTAAGCTCATGTGTCACAGTATCGAGAAATTCATCTTTCTGGTGGTCTTTAATTATCAGCTTTTCATTTGCCTCCTGCAATTCGCCGGTTATAATTTTAAGTTCCTTAGATGTTTCCATCAGCTTTTTATTAATGATAAGATTCTCCTGAGATTCCTCTAAAATTTTCAATACCTCCGGCAACGTAATTTTTTCCTCTTTTACTACGCTTGCAATTAATATTTTTGCCGAAGCAGTACCTATATGCCCGGTAAGCAGGTTCTCGGCAAACTTGATAAGACGGGCATCGGCAAGGTCTTCATTACGGTCTACACCATATTTACTATGAAAAATACTCATAGCGCGACTGGTGCGTTCGTCTCCTAAAAAGCGTTTTAATACTTTTTGAATATCGCTTGTATATGCTGTACCTTTCCATATAAAAGCACTCTCGTGCATGGTTATGTATTTGTCTATATCTACAAACATCTCGGCATAGTTGCGCTCGCGATAATTACCCCTGAATGCGACCGATACCCACAAAAACACAAACATATTTGCAAACATGCTCCAAAACAAAGCGTGCGGCACGGGGTCGAGATAGTCTAACCCAAACAGAGCAAACGGTTTAAGCAGGCTATTGCCAAACAAGCCTTTTGTTATAAAACTGCTGTCAATGTGTGATGCCCCGGTTGCATACGGAATGAGCAATGTGTAGGTACACACTAAAAATCCTGCAATAATACCTGCCACAGCTCCCCTGCGTGATCCTCTCCTCCAAATTATTGCTCCAAAAAATGATGGTGCCAACTGACCTATTATTGCAAAAGACACTAATCCTATCGATACTAAGTTATAGTCAAGTACTACTACCCTATATATAAAATAGGCACTAATAATAAGGCTAAAAATACCTACGCGCCTTATATTTACAATGCGACGGGTATTCTCTTCGGTAGTACCGGACTGTAACGTACCTAAAAATCCATACGGAATTAACACGTTATTACTTAGCATTGTTGACAGTCCTATAGACGAAACCACGATCATGCTTATTGCCGCCGAAAATCCGCCAAGAAAAACCAATACCGTTATGGTTTGATTACCCATAAGTTGCGGTATTAGCAACGAATAGGTATCTGCATTTACGTGTTTTCCTTCAAATAAAATGTTGCCTCCCCAGGCCAACGGATACACAAAGATATTGATAAGCAAAAGATATAGAGGAAACAACCACACTGCTGTTTTTACATGGCTTTCCCTATGGTTCTCTATTACACTCATCTGGAACTGCCTTGGTAATAAAAAGATAGCGAATAACGAGAGTACACAAAGTAAAAACCAGTTAAGTGCCTCAGGTATATTACCTATAGTGTTTTTTGCAGTAAAGCCTTCTAATTTGCTTGCCTGATTATAAATATCATTAAATCCATCAAATACAAAATAGGTTACATATAAGCCTACCAGTATAAAAAAGAACAGTTTTAATAATGATTCTAAAGCTACGGCTGTTACAATTCCTTTCCGTTTCTCAGAGGCATCTACGTAGCGTGTACCATAGTAGGACGCAAATAAGGCCAGTGCAACGGCTACATAAGTAGTAGTATCATTAAATACATTAGAACTTAACCCTGTTTTCGTAACTACGTGAAAAGTTTCGGATATTGCCTTAAGCTGCAGCGCTATGTAAGGTAGAATACCAAATAGGCATACTATTGATACCAATGCTCCAAGAAAACGACTGTTACCATAACGCAGCGAAATAAAATCGGATATACTTGATACTTTGTTAACCCTCGATATCCTGATTATCTGCCTTAGTATAATCATCCACGCCGGTATAATAATTATAGGACCTACATAAGTGGGCAAATACGTTAACCCTGATTTTGCTGCTACGCCTATACTGCCGTAGTATGTCCACGCCGAACAGTACACCGCCAGCGATAATGAATATACAAACGGGTTGTTTGTCCATCTGCTGCTGGATTTTTTTTCTGCCCAGTGTGCTACAAAAAACAGCAGCCCCAGGTAAACCGATAATATAAGCAATAATACTGCGCTACTCATAATACCTTTTCATTACAAAAACAGAAACCAGTATAGAGAGTATCCATACCGAAAAGAAATATACATATATAAGCGGGATACCACCCACGGCTTCGGCACTGTCAAACAGCAGCATCAACGGCATGTTGAATGCCATGAGCAGCAGTATGGCCAGTATTAGCAATTTTTGTTCGTGCCTTTTCCTCATATACGGTTTATAACGGCTATAGCCCTCCCGTAGTTACGGCAGAGCTATAGCATTTCTAAAAACTAAATTAACTAAACGTTATCATACTCGCCCTTAACGGCATAGTACCCAAATGTACCTAAGCCTAATACAATTAATGGCGTAAGTATAAACAGGATGATGATGCCAAAAACAAGGTCTTCCTGCTTGCCCGATGTAAATTTAGGCAAACCAAATTGAAATATACAAAAGTATGCTGCAGCAGCCGCAAGGGCTATCCACAAGACACCTAAAATTCTTTTTAATGCTTTCATGATTGTTGTATTTTAGTCGTGTTCTATGTTGTTTTTGGTTTTTAAGTATACCATACCTATAAGGAAGCTTACCGCCGCAATAACTATAGGGTACCACAAACCTGCCAGGTAAAACTGCGGGTCGTTATCGTCTTTAGCCGTCGTAACAAAGTAAGTAGATATTGCCGGCAGCAGTCCGCCAAAGATACCGTTACCCACATGGTACGGCAGCGACATAGAAGTATAGCGTATTTTTACAGGGAACATCTCTACAAGAAATGCCGCTATAGGCCCGTATACCATGGTTACAAAAATTACCTGAATAAACACCAGGAATATTAACCACCAGCGGTCGTGATTGTTGATATTAACTGTAGTCTTGGTATCGGCTTTAACTTTACCATCTACAATTACACCTTTACCGTCTTCTAAATGTACCGTTTTAATCTGGCTCCATTTAGTACCATCGGCAAATTCTTTTGTGGCAGTATAAATAGAATCCATTTTACCTTCTTTAGCCTCTTTTATAACAGCTACTTTAGTACTTTTCTCTACTAATTCTGTTTTAGTTGCAACATCCGTAGTCTGATACATTGCAGTATAAATAGGCCTGTAAAGCAATATGGCAAGCAGCATACCTGTCATCATGATAGATTTACGCCCCACCTTGTCACTCAACCAGCCAAAGAATACAAAGAACGGTGTCGCCATTAGTAAAGCTATACCTAATAATGCATCTACCTGCGAGGAATCTATAAACATAACTGTTTTAAGGAAACTCATTGCATAGAACTGACCGGTGTACCACACAACACCCTGCCCCATTGCAGCACCAAATAATGCCAGCAATACAAATTTAAGATTCAGTTTATTACCAAAACTTTCTTTAAGCGGGTTAGTAGTTGTTTTACCTTCGGCTTTAGCCTTGGCAAATACCGGCGATTCGTGCATTTTCCTCCTGATAACATAAGATACTACTACCATTATAATAGAGATCCAGAAAGGTATCCTCCATCCCCAAAGGTCAAATTGTTCCGGTGTTAGTACCGCCCTTGTAACAAGGATTACCATTAACGATATAAACAAACCAAAGGTTGCCATAGTTTGTATCCATGAGGTCCAGTAACCGCGTTGGTTTGCCGGAGAGTGTTCTGCCACATATGTAGCCGCTCCCCCATATTCGCCACCCAGTGCAAGACCTTGTAGCAGTCGTAATATTAATACGGCAAGCGGTGCCCAGAAACCTATGGTTTCATAACTGGGTATACAACCTATAAGAAAAGTAGCCCCCCCCATAAGCAATAAAGTTACCATGAAGGTGTACTTACGCCCAATGATGTCGCCCAGTCGCCCAAAGAACAGTGCCCCAAACGGCCTCACTACAAAACCGGCTGCAAAGGTTGCCAGTGTAGAGAGGAATGCTGCCGTAGGATTATCTGACGGGAAAAATTTTGTGGAAATTACCACGGCAAGGCTCCCAAAAATATAGAAGTCATACCACTCAATAAGTGTTCCCAGGGATGATGCTGTGATAACCTTCCAAATCCCTTTAGTAGATGTTACGCTCATAGTATTAGTTAATTATAGTTTATAGATATACCTGTAGTTGTATTAAAAATTCGCCTTTAAGGCTCGAAGAACTCGGCGTGGTATATACCGGCCTTGTAGAATATTGTGCAGTTATTTTGGCATGGTGCCCGTCTATAAAAAAGTTAGAGCCTATATCAAACTGAGAGCTTGCCTTATCCAGCGCATCAAAGTTTTTGTGGGTAAATGCTCCAAATGGCTGTATGCGCACTTTTGGCTTTTCATGAGAATCGGGAATTAAAAAACCGGCCTGTGTAAACCAGATGGTTCCGCTACCCATAGTAGGCTGCAAATTACCGGCACCCGCAAGAGCAGGCGCCCCTGTAAAAGAAGGGTCGGGTGTACCCACATTCATTATGCCGAGGTTACGCAAGTAGTTTGGCCCAAAATCGTAATCGTAGAAAACACTGTAAACGGTTATGGCACCTTTTTTTGAACCTACAGGAACGTCTAAGAATACATCGCCAGAGAATAATTTGATATCATGTTTTTGAATTTCGGTATTCACCGATGTCCTTGTAGCATCGGGTGCTGTATAAAAGCCGGCGCCAATATTAAATACTTTTTTAGTACCCAGATACGTGCCCACTTTATAAGGTAACAAGTTAGATTCTATATCAAGAAATTGGTATTCAAAATATCCTGCTTTGCTCCATTTGGTGTTTCCACTATTGTCTACCGCTACAGCTGTGTTTGCTGTGGGTGAGTCTACCGGCGCAAGGTTTGTGGCAAACGGTTTATTTACACTCACTCGGTATTCAAACTTGCCATATTTACCTTTTGCAAAAATTCCCATTTGGCGGGCAAACTGGTCAGAGTTCTCAATAAGTGGCCAGTTAAATATAGGTGCATCTGCTGCAAGGTAATTTAAGGTTGATGACATGGTCATACGCGAAAGCCCCATGTAATAATGAAGCCCGCCACCTATAGACAGGCTGAACTTGCCGCTTTCTCCCGGGAGCACTACTGCATATTCATTCCATGCATCATGAAAGAAGAGTCCCGGTTTTTTACCCTGGCCATACCCACCAGTACCTGTTGTACCGGCGCCACCACCATTAGTAAACGTTTGATTGTTAATACCAAAATGCGTAAGTATCATGTAGCGTTTAGATATTTGTGCATATAACAAGATACGAAGCCTGCGGTTGCCAATGTCTGTACTGTTACTTGCCGCCTCACCATTTATCATAGTGCCGGGATTCATTTCTGTAGATCGAAACCATATCTGGTCCCAAATAATGGCTCGCATGTACTTATTACCTGTAGAGTCGAGGTTAAATTTTAACCCGGAACCGTATTCGGTAGATCCCTGAGAGAAACCTGCCCACGAGCAGAGGAGCAGCCCTGCAATGATGGATAATCGTTTCATAGCTTGTTTTGGAATTAAGTGAATTAATTATTTGGTACAGCCAAATTCCAAATTTTATGTGAAAGAAGTACTATTGTAATATATATATCTGTAAAGTGGTATAGCTAATCTTTAAACCGCTCCCATTTTATAAGCATAAATTTATCGCCAAGCTCTGTAATTATCATACCTGCACCAGATAATTGCTGCTTGTTTTTAAGGTATTCCACTAACTCCAAGTGATTGAATATCTTATAAGTAGGGTGATAATCGCCGTGAGATGGTTTTGTGATATTAAACTCTTTAACCCAGTTGCTCACCGTAACGTGCGATACTCCAAGAATACGCTCTATTTCCCTAAAACTAAGGCCTTCAAGAAATAGTTGCAATGCCTTGGTAACATAATAATTATCTATTTTTTTACCCATTTTATTTACGGTAAAATAATAGTTGCATTTTTTGCAAAGATACCTTTGTTTATCATTGATAACACCGCTTTTAACGATCTTATTATCCTGGCATTTAGGGCATGCTAAAATATCCATCTATAGTATTTTTGCATAAATATACTATTTTAGCAACAATATAAAAACGAATAATAAAATAATAAATTGATTTTTTTATTTACTGAATAATTTTATATCTAAATATGTAAACATTATACATAATTATGATGCAATAACTGTTTTTAGATGATTAAAACTTCAATTGTTTCTGATATATACTTTATAACTCCGATTTTGCATTATCAACAGTTTCTATAGATTATAAATTAACGTTCCATGCGGCATTAGGATTATAACACAATTCACCATTCCTAACCTCAAGAGGGCTGTCAAAATTATTTGTGTATAAAGCCCCGGTTCCTAATCCCTGCGGCATAGGATTATTTTGCATGAACGTCCATTGCGCAATCGCATTAAGGCCTATATTACTTTCTAATGCCGATGTTATCCACCAGCCAATATTATGTTTTTTGGCAAGTTTAATCCACTCGGCACAACCCCGAAAACCACCTACTAAACTTGGCTTTAAAATGATGTATTGGGGCTGTATTTTTTTTAGCAACGCTTCCTTATCTTGGTAACCAAACACACCTATAAGTTCCTCATCTAACGCAATAGACAATGGAGTGTTTTTACAAAGCTGCGCCATATTGTCAGTTTGTCCTGCTTTAATAGGTTGTTCAATACTATGTAGTTTAAATTCTGACAGTTGATGCATTTTATCTAAAGCTGATTCTAAACTAAAAGCGCCGTTAGCATCTACCCTTAATTCCATCTCGTCAGCAGTAAAGTTTTCTCGTATAAACCGTAATAAACCCAGCTCATAGACAAAATCTATTGCGCCAATTTTGAGTTTTATGCAGCTAAATCCCTGCTTAATCTTGTCTTCAATTTGCTCTTTCATATAAGCTTCATCACCCATCCAGACTAATCCGTTTATTGGGATATTGGCCTCACCTTTTGTAAATTCTGATGGAAATAAAAGATAGGTAGTTTCCCCTTCCAATGATCTCATAGCAGTTTCGAGTCCAAATTGTATAGATGGAAATTCAATTAGATCTTCCCAAAGTTTTTCTTCGCCGAGATGAACATTATTGCAAACCCATTTTAGTTTTTCCTCATAATCGGGCCGGTCATCTATGCTTAGCGACCGTAATATGCCGCACTCCCCTATTCCTCTCTTACCCTCTTTTTCAAGAATTATAAACCAGGTTTCCTTCTCAGTCATTACACCTCTCGATGTACCACTGGGACGCTTAAAATCTAAAACATATTTTTTGTAAGTTGCAAGCATATCAATAAAATATCTACAAAGTAAAAGACACGAATCTCACGAATTCACACTAAGAAATTAGTGAAAATTGGGTGCAATTCGTGTCCCTGAAAATTATAAGTCTAATGAAGAGCCTATTTCTAAAAGGATTAATTCTTTGCGTTTATAAGCAAATTTCTTTTTGGCATCTTCATGGTCTATTTTTATGTAGCCAAAAGTATCGTAGTGATAGCCAAGTACTTTGTCGCACTCTACAAAATCTGAAGCTATGATAGCATCTTCTACATCCATAGTAAAGTTGTTGCCTATAGGCAGAATAGCAAGATCAAGCTTAGTGCGCAACGGAATGAGTTTCATATCATACGTTAGGGCAGTATCTCCTGCAATATAAATGTTTTTATCGGCAGTTTCTATAACAAATCCACCCTGGTTGCCACCATAAGTGCCATCAGGAAACTGGCTTGAGTGTATAGCATTTACATATTTAACGCTTCCAAAATCAAACTTCCAGCTACCACCGTGGTTCATAGGGTGTGTATTAAAACCTTTTTTACCGTAATATGTCGCAATCTCCGCGTTAGAAACTATTATAGCACCTGTGTTTGTAGCAATGGCTTCAACATCAAGTATGTGGTCGCCGTGTGCATGTGTTACCAATATATAATCGGCTTTAAGCTCCATGATATCAATATCGATGGCAAGTTCGTTAGCTGTAATGTAAGGATCTACGATTATAGTTTTGCCTCCTACTTCTATACCAAGGCTTGCGTGGCCGTAAAATGTAATTTTCATAGTATGTGTGTTTTTATATTTATTGATTGTTGCAAATTGTCTATTGCTCATTAGCTTTTATAGTTGCATTGCAATACATAACAGTACCGATAAGAAAAAGGTTCCCAGTGCCACTTTTTTGAGTTCAGGGTCAAGATCTTGTGGAACTGTGTTTTTAGCAACAGTTTTTATGTGTATCATAAAGGGGATATATGCAATTAAGAATAAGTACTGTAAAGGCTTAAAATTATTTAGCAGTGCAAAGACTAATATAAGCGCTAATGCAGTAATTATTATAAAATAATGATACACTTTAGCCAGCTTAAGGCCCATTTTTACAACAAGTGTATTTTTACCCGACATAGCGTCGCTTACCTGGTCGCGCATGTTATTAAGGTTTAGCACCGCGACACTTAATAAGCCAACAGATATTGCCGGTAATACAGCAAAACTATCTATATGCTTAGCAAATAAAAAGTAGCAGCCCAATACACTAACAAGCCCAAAGAAAATAAATACGAATAAGTCACCCAAACCTTTGTAACCATAGGCCGAGTTACCTACAGTGTATTTAATAGCGGCAATAATGGCTGCTAAGCCTAAAAAAAAGAAAAACACTGAGTAGGCAAAATTTTCTTTTCCAAAGGATATGTAAATAAGCACAACTGCGGCTATTAATGTAAGCACAGACGTTATTATGATACCCTTTTTCATGGCCTGAATAGTTATTGACCCACTTTGTATAGCACGTTGCGGCCCTATACGATGTTCGTTATCGGTACCCTTAACGCCATCACCATAATCATTGGCAAAGTTAGAAAGTACCTGTAGCCCTAAAGTTGTTATCAGGGCAAAAACTAGTATTGCCCAATTAGAAAATCCATGCGAAAACGCATAGAAACTCCCTACTAATATTCCTGATACCGATAGCGGCAATGTGCGTAAACGTGCGGCCTGTAGCCACGCTTTTGTATTTGACATTTCTATATTATTCTAAAATCTAATAATAATTAATTCGTTCATAATGGCAATCTGAAATCTAAAATCTTCCTCACATCCAGTTCTTCTTTGTTGTTTCTACCTGGTAAAGCCAGTAATTAGCAAGTTTCTTAAGTTGTGTAAAGTTAGCTAATCCAAAATGAACGTCTCCGCCGGCGGTATAAATTTTAATTGTACCTACATTGCTCATTTTTTGCCAAAAAAATTGTTGCAGTTTAATGCCCTGTATTTTATGTGGTGCTACTATATCATTATCTATATCCCAGGCACCACGTTGGCGAATTATAAAATCTTTTGATATAAACAGGCGGCTATTGCGAAAAGCGAAAAAAATAAGGATGGCTACAAAAACAATATAAACCGGTATTATATAAAGTATATCTGCAATATCTGGTATCAGCCTTGTATATGCATATAATAAACCAATAGGAATAATGATATATTTAAACACCTCAAATATAATTTTACGAAAATTAGGTTTGACCGTAAATCCTCGTTCGGGCATTTTTTCCAATAGAAACTCTAATAATGCATTTTTTTCGGCTTGGTTAACGCCCGGAATTTCCATCGACATTTTTGCACGGTCCTTACTATGCTCAAGATCTGATGCCTGGCGGATCTTCACATCGTTTACATCAAATTTTTTCTGGAAGTAATTGCGGCCAACGGTAACCATTTGTACCTTGTCCGGCCTTATAATTGTATTGCGTGTATTAATAAGTCCGTGAGAAAGCAGCAGTGCGTTTTGTTGCTTAACTACTTTAAAGTTGTAAAAACGTAATATTGTGCGTACAAGATTAATAGCAAGTGTTAATACAAGGATTAAAAAAACAATGAATGCTATAAACCGCAGCAAAAATGCGGTATTAAAATATTCGTTTATAAAACTATCTTTAGCATTAATATAAGTAAGATATTCATCAAGATGCTGAAAAGTAGAAATAAAAAAAGCAAGTAAAATACCAAAGCTGCGAACGTAATTACTGGTAATACCCGTTTTTAAAAGGCTGGCAAAACTTACCGTTATAAAAGGTATTTCTTTATTAACAAAGCCATTTGCCTCCGCATTATTTAAATCGTTTACTACTACATCCTGCAACAGACGTTCTTTAAGAGCCTGTGCATACTGTGCCGTTACTGCTTTTATTGTAACCTCTGTTTTAGAGCTTCCTGCGGTATCAATTTCAACTTCATACATTTTAAGCAAACGCTGCAAAAAATTCTGATTGATGTTTACCTGCTGTATTTTATGCAGTGGGATACCAATGCGTGTCTTTTTAAAAATACCTTTTTGCAATACAAATTCGTTGCTATCTATATAGAAAGTAAAATTTCTATATCTAAAATAACCTCTTACAAGGCCGCCTAAAAGTATAACGCCCGCAGTTATAACATAAAATAAAAATTTCCTTTTTTCAGATAATAGCGAAACTATCACAATAGGGAATAATGCACGCACGCTTTCCTGAAATGAGTCGGCAAACATTATAAAAATGCCTAATAATGACTGACGCTGTGGCTGGCTAAAATCAATATTAGTATCTTTCATAATTGTTATGTTCTTCCGGTGGGTCTTGCTCTTTTGTAGCAGCAGTATTAATATCTTCCTGGTTTTCTGCCTGCTTTGCGTCTATTTTACCTACAACCAGTTGTTTTATAGCAGTAGCATGAATTTTTTCGAGGCCGGGAATTTTAATATCACCACCTATACCTCCTGCAGTAAATACCTCTACAGTTGCCAAATCTAACCAGCGTGCAATGGGACCTTCGTGAATAGCAACATGTTGCACCCTATTGTAAGGTATAATTGTGGTACTTACAGATATAGCACCGCTTCGGTATATAACATCATGTTCCCTAAAAGCAAATCCTCTTGTTTTAAAGTTTATTACATTAATAACAATCGTAAGCAACACTATAAAAATATAGCCACCGCTTATAATCAGCCTGTATGGCTGCAGTTCACTAATAAAATAAAAACCTACCCCTGCAGCTATAGCAATAATACCAAAAACCAATGCGATATTAAACCATATTACTTTTAAGTAAGATGGATGCAATGGTGTGAGTTGTACATCCTCAAACTGCGGAAGTACTAAAGTATCTATTGTTTTGTTAGAAAATTGCTGTTCCAATACAGGTTGTTGGTTAGTAGTTGTTGCGGGTATGTGTGTAACTTATAGTTTGGCTGTCAACGTCAAGCAAAAGCTATATTATGGTATCCATTTTATATTCCTGAAATCAGGTTTTCTTTTTTCAAGAAAGGCATCACGGCCTTCTTTAGCTTCTTCGGTCATATAAGTAAGGCGTGTGGCTTCACCAGCAAATATTTGCTGGCCCACCATACCATCATCGGTAGCATTAAAGGCAAACTTAAGCATCTTGATAGATGTTGGCGATTTCCCTAATATTTCCTGAGCCCATTCATAGGCAGTGTCTTCAAGTTCGGCATGAGGAATTACAGCATTAACCATTCCCATTTCGTATGCATCCTGTGCAGAGTAGTTCCTTCCTAAAAAGAAAATCTCACGTGCACGCTTTTGCCCCACCATCTTGGCAAGGTAAGCTGATCCATATCCACCATCAAAACTTGTAACATCGGCATCTGTTTGTTTAAAAATGGCATGTTCTTTACTAGCAAGGGTTAAGTCGCACACTACATGCAGGCTATGCCCGCCACCTACTGCCCATCCCGGTACCACTGCAATTACTACCTTTGGCATAAAACGAATTAATCGCTGAACTTCAAGTATATTTAAACGGTGCATACCATCATCGCCCACATATCCCTGCTGCCCGCGCGCCTTTTGGTCACCGCCACTGCAAAAAGAATAAATACCATCTTTGCTCGATGGCCCTTCGGCAGAAAGCAATACGACCCCAATAGAGGTATCTTCGCGTGCATCGAGAAATGCTTCAAAAAGTTCGGCAGTGGTTTTTGGGCGAAATGCATTACGCACATCCGGCCTGTTAAACGCTATGCGGGCTACACCATTGCATTTTTTATAGGTTATATCTTCAAATTCCTTTACGGTTTTCCAGTCTATTTTATCCATTGTTAGTGTAATAATTTACCGTAAAAATAGGCAATTTTGGTTTAGCCCTAAAATAAAATAATAGTAAAACCGTAAACTAACTGCATTTCAAAACATTATGTTTTTGAAGTACAATAAATCTAAATTTTAACTGTTAACCTTATATAAAAACCGTTTTTAACAACTTTGGTTTGGCTATATTTGCCCCTTTACGTTATTTTTAAAATGAAGATCCAGTACCTACTACCCTATATATTTTTATTGTTTTTAACCTCTTGCAAGAAAGACAATTCTACAGCACAAAATGAAGAAGAGCAAAATGTAAAAGACACTGTCTTGCATATAACTCCTTTGAAAATAGAGCTTAACAAACTTACATCGGGCTACAAAAACACTAAGAAAAATGCCATAGAGAGCTATTATAATAAGATATGGCCTAAAGGCGATCTTAGCGGCGGTTTTCTTGTTGCCAAAAACGGACAGATATTGTTTGAAAAATATGGCGGCCTTGCTAATCGCAGCACAAAAGAAGAAATTACAGCAAATACACCCATACATATAGCATCGGTTAGTAAGGTGCTTACTGCCGCAGTTGTGCTTAAACTTATCGACCTTGATAAACTTAAGCTCGACCAAAAGGTAAATGCCTTGCTACCGGAATTTCCTTATGAGGATATTACAATACAAATGCTGCTTAACCACCGTAGTGGCCTGCCTAATTATGCCTATTTTGCCGATGATCGTGCCATTTGGGACCGTAGTGTCCTAAGAAATCAGGATGTGCTAAATCTGTTAGCAGAGCACAAATTCAGCCTGTACTTTAAACCCGATAAAAAATTTGGGTATTGTAATACCAATTATTCTATACTTGCACTCGTTATAGAGAAAGTGACACACATGAAATATCCTGATGCGATGAAGAAGATAATCTTCGATCCGCTGGAAATGAAGAATACATTTGTATTTAATTATGATACCGACAGGCAAAAAGTATCACTTTCCTACAAAGGCAACAATGTACAGTATGGCTTCGATTTTCTTGATGCTGTTTATGGAGATAAGAACATTTACTCTACACCTCGCGACCTGCTAAAATTTGACCTTGCAACCTACTCTAAAAAATTCCTGAACCCTAAACTTGTTAAGCAGGTTTTTAAAGGCTATAGTTATGAGCATAAAGGCGAACGCAATTATGGGCTTGGCATTAGGATGCACGAATGGAAAACCGGCGAAAAGCTATTTTACCATAATGGCTGGTGGCATGGCAACACATCATCTTACGTTACACTAAAAGGCGACACCGTAGCGCTTATTGCTCTAAGCAATAAATTTTCCTACAAACCTTACAAAATATGGAAGCTTGCCACCCAGTTTGGCAAATATCCTATTGAGCCTGATAAGGAAGACGGAGCCGAATAGCCTTAATATACAGTACTTTAAATATCAACTTTAACCGGTTGATATTTTTTTATACAAATACTCTACTAATTTAATAGACTATTGCTATTTTTGTAACAGATAAATGTAATAGTATGGAGAATATAAATTATCTGGCTTTTGCTATGCCTGCTTTTTTTCTGTTTGTTTTTTTAGAATTTAAGGCTGCGCAATATAAAAAAAAGGAGTATTTATTTAAATATGAAAGTTCGGTATCTAACGTGAGCATTGGCATTGCAGAAAGGCTTCTTAACCTTTTTGTAGCCGCCAGTTTTTACCAGTTATACTATTGGGTTTATAACCATTATGCATTATTCAATATTCCGGCAAACTGGATGATATGGATGGCACTTATACTGGCGACAGATTTTGTTTGGTATTGGTACCACCGTTTAGGGCACGAGGTTAATATTTTTTGGGCAGCCCACATAGTGCATCATCACAGCGAAGAGTTCAATTTTACTGCAGCAGCCCGCATTACTACTATACAGGCAGTTATTCGTACAGGTTTTTGGTGTGTGCTACCTTTTTTAGGTTTCCATCCTACTATGGTTATTACCATGCTGCTGGTTCATGGTAGTTATTCTTTTTTTACGCATACACAAATTATTGAAAGGATAAAATGGCTCGAATATGTTTTTATAACACCATCGCTTCACGGTGTGCACCATGCGTCTGACGAAAAATACCTTGACAAAAATTATGGCGATATGTTTGTTTTTTGGGACAAGATGTTTGGCACCTTTCAGGTTGAAGAAGAAAAACCCAAGTATGGGCTAACCCACCCCCTTAAAAGTTTTAGCTTTTTGTGGATGCACTTTCATTATTATTTTGAAATATATGAGAGTTATAAAAGAGCACATGGATTTACAGCAAGATGGAAAGCTGTTTTTGGCAGCCCTGCTAATATGGACCAAGACATACGGCCCGAGTTAGAAAAGAAATTTTTACAGGACAGGAACCTTAAATTAAAAGAACTAAAGTTTAAAGGTTACCTTGCTTTGCAAATAGCATTGTGTACTGCACTACTCATGTGGTTTACCTATTATTATGAAAGTCAGGTAACAATAACTAAAGTATTTATTGCGGCTTTTATACTTGTTACGCTTATAAACTGCGGTGCGCTTTTAGAGCAACGCAAATGGATATACTATTTAGAGTATGGCAGGCTTTCATTATTATGTGCATATTTACTCTACATGCAGGGACAAACAAAGTATTTATTTGTGCCTGTTATGCTTATGATAATTTCCGAACAGTCTTTCTCTCTTGGCAAACGTTATCAGGAATACGTTTTACAAACTAACGACAGGGCTTAATGATACACTTTATAAATTGTTAATTATGAATACAGCCGAATTAAAACTACGGGTAATTAGTAAAATAATGGAATCTGAAGATGCCGGTTTTACTGCTAAAATTGAACAGCTTTTAAATGAACCTACAGGTAGTGCTGAAGAGGAATCTGAAGCACATGCTGTACACCCAGACAATAATACTGTGATTGCTTATCGGGCCGATGGGCAACCTTTAACGGTTAAAGACCTTAAGGCAGAAATTTTAGAAATTACAGATGATGGCTGCCGTGGCTCTAAACCTGCAACGCATTGTAGCGTTAAAGTAAGGCTTAAGGGTATTTTGTGGCTATAGTAATTACAAAACATTAAACAGTTAAAAATTGCAAAAATTATTATTATTTGCTGCTTTAGTAAAAAATTAAGCCATGAATATCAATGAGTTAAAACATGAAATCAGTCGTAAGATAAATGAAACAGATGATATGATCTTACTTTATACTATTAATCAAATGCTAAATAAATATAGTACTCATGGTTCTATTTACGAAGTAAATGAAATCGATTTAGTTTACGGCAAGGTAAATAGTAGTGAGGATGCTATAGCTTGAGAGCCAATAATACAAACTGAAGCACGTCAACAAATTTTACACTATTATTCAAGATTAAAAATTGTAATACCATATCACATAATCAGGTTAAATCTAAAATGGATAAATGGTATATGACCGGTTGAATCTTATATCTTCACTTACAGTCTTCAAAATGCTGTTATGGTAATATGAAATGTTATTAGATTTAGCTTAACATCATCTTCATTCCTCAAAAATATCTGATAGAAGAATCATTATATAGTTACCCTACTCGGATTAATTCCTAAATTAAATTTTAAAAAGGTTTATTAAATCAGGTAGGATTACTATGGCTTTTGTTTTATATACCCATTAAGAAACCAGTAAGGTTTTCCTTTCTTGGCAGGTTAAGCTTTTTTCTTAAGCGGTAACGTGCCAGTTCTACTCCGCCATCAGATATGTTCATAATCTCTGCAATTTCTTTAGTACTCATATTCATAAGCAAATAGGTAGAAAGATCCATTTCCCGCGGTGTAATTGTAGGATACTTATCTTTTAAGCGCTTTAAAAAGTCAAAGTGGACATTACTAATGTGTTTTTCCAGATTATTCCAGCTTTTATCTGTATTCAGCTCCTTATCAATAGTTTTATACAACTTTGTAAAGCGGGCTTTAGCAGTTTCGTCGAGCGTTTCAGAGTCTATATCTTTAAGCCTATGAATAATTCCGTTAAGCATCTTGTTCTTTTTTACTACCTGTAATGAGTTGTTAACAAGTTCTTTGTCTTTTGTAAGTATTTTTACTTTAAGCTGCTCGTTTCGTAGCCGTTCAATCTCTTTTTCAAGTTCATACTGCTCCTGGCGTATCCTTGTTTCTTTTTCGAGATAGAGCCTTCTTTGCTCAAGAGTTTCGTAATAGCGGTTTTGCCGTATCTTAATTTTTACTCTTCTGCGTACATAGTAAATTACAAAGGCAACGATAAATATATAAAAAACGTAAGCCAGCGGATGCCTGTAAGATGGAGGGGTAATGGTAAATAACACCACGGCAGGTTTAGATTCTTTGCCATAACTGTTTATTACTTTAAGCAACATGCGGTAACTGCCCTCATGCAGGTTAGTATACTCTTTTACAGGCACATTAGTCCAGTTACTCCACTTATCGTCAAATCCGTCGAGCTTATACGAGAATTTAATATTTTCGGGATTATCATACATGGGAGACGAGAATGTAAATTTTACATTGTTATCTTTATAAGGTATGCCAATATTTTTTAGGTTAGACAGGTTTCCGGTTATGAGTGTATCTCCTGCATAGGTAAAGCTACGTATAAATGCTTTTGGCTGAGTAGTAACACCATTATGCAATTGCGGATCGTAATGTACCAGGCCCTCAGTTATACCTATAAATACATTAGTACTGTCGATAGTATTAACCGACTCAAAAAAATATACAAGGTTGCCGGCAAGCGATGCAAAAGGCGAAAGGACATTTCTATAAGAACCGTCCTGTTGCTTCATAAGCATACCCATGGAAGATTCACCAAAAAAGTAGCAGATATTCCCTTTATTATCTTCAAAACAATATTTTATTTTAGGGATTTTACTAAAAATAGTACTGAGGTTTTTATCCTCATTAAATTTATCTCCTAACTGATTATAGGTAAAGAAATGATTAGCTGATTGAAAGTAAATTTTGTTATTAATTTGCTGTATACTGTTTACACCTTTTAAATTTTTGGCCAGGCCTTCGTAAGTTGTATTAAGTGTAAATCGTTTAAGGTCGTCACTTAATTTTAGCTTATAAACCATATTTTTTAGCAGCCATACATTCTTACCATCTGTAGCAAACTTACTGTCGGATACATTAAAGCCTTCAATCTGGTTACGGAATTTCCAGCCGGCAGCTGTTTTTTCGATGATTGCAAAGCCATGATAGTTAGATGCAATGAGATAATTTGGCTTTCCCGGTAATTTTTTTAATCCAAGATATCCCTTTCTGTCATCAAGAAATGTCCCCGCCTTACCATTATTTATTATAAATAGCCCACGGTTATGCGAGCAAAATAAAGTACCGTCTATATCCTGAATGGCCCAAGCCTGGCCGGTAGTACCCTCTATAAATTTAAACGACTCTTCTTTAAAGGGCGTGTTCCATGCATGGCTAAAAACACCTTGGTTTGTAGCTACATATAAGTTATTTTGATACTCAGCAGATGAGTATACAGAGCTTAACTCGAAACTGGAACCCAAAAATGTAAAAGGCGAATTTTCGTTAATATAACCAATACCATTATCAAGGCCAAGCCATAAATTACCACTAACATCTGTATAAGAACTTAACGCAGTATTGTTTTGCAAGCCTTTACGATTATTAATATGCTGCACGATCCTGCCATTGGTATCGCAAATAATTATACCGTCGAGCACAGAGTTAATCACAATAAATTTACCATTAAGCATTCGCGCACCTAAAGAATTATTTTTCCTTGTAAAAGTATTCGCTTCGCACTGCCACGGAGATAACAATCCGTTATGAAATAAGAACAGCCCTTTATCAAGTGTTACTATCAGTAATGTATCATTTTGGAGCGGTACCATCCCCCACACTTCAGTATTGTTAAGAGCGTTAGTATTTGCAAGTGGCATAAGGTTGCCCTCCCTATATTCTACAAGGCCAAGAACAATATCCTGAAAGTAAAGCTTATTATTTACCAGGAACGAAAACTGAAACCTGTTTGGCGCTTCAAGAATAGTAAGCTTATTGTCCTTATATATATAGGTGCGGTAAAACGTCTGAAAAAAAATGACTTTATCTACTATATGCACTTTCCATACAAAATCTATAATTTTTTTAGAATTACGATTAACAAGTTTAGATAGAGAATGATAGATGAGTTTACCTTTTGCATTTGCTTCAAAGAAACCAAACTCGTTATAACCACCCACATATATACGTCCGTCATCGGCCACTTTCAAAGAACGTACAGTAGTATTGGGAATAGTGTTTTTAGACCAGGAAGTTCCGTTAAACTGTATAAGGCCAGATGTGTTTGCAAAGTATAAATTGCCATTTTTGTCTTGCCCTACTTCCCAGTTTTGAGCACCACCATTATAATCTGCTTTACTATAATTAATTATTTTAGGTAATCCTATGTTTTTAACCTGTGCATAAGCTGGAAAAAAATATCCTGACGACAACAAATAAATTATGAAATATCGCTTAAAATTTATCATTAAGTTAACTTTATGTTATTTTTCAAATATTGAACATCCTTTTAGAAAGTTTTTACCCTCAAAAATACAGTTTTTAATATCAAAATTAGGTATGAAAGCTGTTTCAGCGGTAAATATACGAACTTAAATCTTTTGATTAAAATTATGATATGTTTAAAAATTTAGCAAAAATACAATATATCGACTTTATAATATTTAAGATAATATATTGATATATAGTCAACTATAACGATATATTTAAAATATATTTAAATGTAAGGTCTACACTAATACTTTAACAAATTAATTATAATATTTTATATTTATTTAATACTAATAATCAAATAATTATAAAATATATGATGTGTTTTTATATAGCATAATTTTCATTTTGATGTGTTTTTGTAGAGCCTTTAAGTTATCGATGTAGTAAAATTTGATGTATTATTGCTTATTATTAATAAATAATCAACCCAAATTTTAAAAAGTATGAAATTATTAAAATTACGATTTTTTTATTTTGTATGTCTCTTGTTTACTCTTGGCACCTGGGCACAGGATGGTAAAGTAAGCGGAGTAATTACAGATGAGAGCGGATTGCCCGTTCCGGGAGCTTCAGTAATGGTTAAAGGCACCTCAACATCAACTTCGTCTGATATAGACGGTAAATATGCGGTGCAGGCAAGCCCAAATGCCACACTCGTGTTTAGCTATGTAGGTTATTCTAACCAGGAAATAGCAGTTGGTAACAAAACAACCATTAATGTATCTATGACAGCGTCTGCCCAAAACCTCGACGAGGTAGTTGTTGTAGGTTATGGTACTCAAAAAAAATCTGTAGTAACAGGAGCTATTTCAAGTGTCCGCGCAAAAGATCTTGAAAATGTACCTTTAACTACAGTAGGACAGTCTTTGCAAGGCCGTGCATCTGGTGTTTATGTCGCACAAAATGCAGGGCAGCCAGGATCTGCAGCAACTATTCGTGTAAGGGGTATTACCACATTTGGTAATAATAACCCACTATGGGTGGTAGATGGTGTTATTGTAGACAACGGTGGTATTAACTTCCTTAACCAGTCTGACATTGAAAGTATGGAAGTACTTAAAGATGCTGCCTCTCAGGCCATCTACGGTGCAAGGGCTGCTGCGGGTGTAATATTAATTACGACTAAAAAAGGTAAATCAGGAAAATTTACTGTTAACTACAATGGTTTTGCAGGATTTTCTAAGGCGGCACGCAAGCTTGACCTTTTAAACGCTACGCAATATGCTACGCTACGTAATGAGGCTTATGCTAATGGTTACACGTCCGGCAATTTTGTACTACCTTATTCTAACGCAGCAAGTTTAGGGAAGGGTACAGATTGGCAAGATGTGATTTTTAACGATAGTGCACAAAGATCTCAGCATGAATTTAGCATAAGCGGCGGTAATGACAAATCAACTTTTTACATGTCTGTTGGGCTAACAGATCAGGAAGGTATTGTTACAACTGCAATATCTAACTATAACCGTAAAAATATAAGGTTAAACTCTACCCATAAATTAGGCAATTTTGTAACTGTAGGTCAAACACTTGGTTATTCTAACGAAAAATCTAAAGGTTTGGGCAATACAAATAACGAGTTTGGTGGTCCTCTTGCATCGGCGATTAATTTAGATCCCGTAACCCCACTTATTGTAACAGACCCAAGTACAAGGCCAAATCCGGGTGAATATACTAACCACCCTTACGCTGTTAGAGATGCCAATGGTAATTACTACGGTATGTCTGATGCGGTACAAAATGAAATGACAAACCCTTTAGCGTATGTACAAACCCGTCTTGGCAATTACTCATGGGCAGACAACTTTGTAGGTAACGCCTATGTAGAAATAGCTCCGGTAAGTGGACTTAAAGTAAGAAGTACTGTAGGAGGTAAGCTTGCCTATTATGGTACAGAAAGTTTTACGCCCCTTTCTTACCTTAACCCAATTAACAACGTTACAAGAAACAGTCTTTATAGGGAACAAAACAGGGGTTTTGGCTGGAATATAGAAAATACAGCATCATACACTAAGTTAGTGGGCAAACATAACTTTAGTATACTTGGTGGCCAGGCAACTTATGTAGATGACGACAGAAGATCTAACGGAGTTACATACTATAACCAACCGGTTAATACTCATGCAGAGGCTTCATTCAACTGGCCTACAATACAGGACGATATTCAGGGGTGGGGCTCTACAGGAGATAAACATATTGTAACTTCTTTATTTGCAAGGGCTACTTATGATTATAATGAAAAGTACTTATTTACAGGTATCGTTCGCCGCGACGGGTCTTCACGTTTTGGGCCAAACAATAAATTTGGTACATTCCCTTCGTTCTCATTAGGCTGGGTTACTACAAAAGAAGATTTCTGGAAAGAAAATAAAGTGGTAAACAATCTTAAAATACGTGGTGGCTATGGTGTTGTAGGTAATGATAACATAGGTAACTTTAGGTATCTTGCCCTTGTGGGAGGTGGAAGGAACTATACAGTTGGTGCAGGAAGCGACACAAATATTAATGTTGTAATTGGTAACAGCCCTAATGCACCTGCTAACCCTGATCTTAAATGGGAACAAACTTCTCAATTAAACGTAGGTTTTGAGGCTACACTATTTAGCGACCTGTCTCTCGAATTTGACTATTATAAAAAGAAAACTACAGACATCCTTCAGGATATCCAGATACCTGGTTACGTAGGAGCACCGGGTAACCCACAGGGTAACGTTGCCGATATGCAAAATACAGGTTTAGACATATCTTTAACATACAGGAAACAACTTGGCGACTTTAACTTAAGTGTAAGCGGTAATGCATCTACACTTAAAAACAAAGTTACAAATGTAGGTAATGATCGTAAATTTAACACTGGCCCATCGTTCCAGTCTATGGGTGCAATTACACGTTATGAAGTAGGCAGTGCCTATAATGAATTTTACGGTTACCAAACAAACGGTATCTTCCAGAACCAGGCAGATATTAATAATTACAAAAACGCTGCAGGAACTGTTATACAGCCGGGCGCTGTGCCGGGCGACTTTAGATGGACTGATTTAAATGGTGACGGAACAATTAATGAAAGTGACAGGAAATACCTTGGCAACCCGCTACCTAACTTTACTTATGGTTTAACTATTAATCTTGCGTATAAAGAATGGGACCTTATGGCTTTCGGACAGGGAGCTGCCGCTAACAAAATATTCCAGGGGCTGCGCAGGTTAGATCTTGGTAATGCCAACTGGCAAACTGCTGCCCTTGACCGTTGGACAGGAGAAGGATCTACTAATACCTATCCAAGATTATCTACATCAGATAATAACCAGAACTTTACCAGGATGTCTAACTTCTATTTACAGGATGGCGACTACTTCAGGATAAAAATAATCCAGTTAGGTTATTCGCTTCCAAGTGATATAATTAAAAAAGTTGGATTGTCTAAAACAAGGCTTTATGTAACTACAGAAAACCTTTTCACATTTACAAAATATACAGGTTTCGATCCGGAAATAGGTGGTGATGTAAGCGGTATAGACCGTGGTTACTACCCTCAGGCAAAATCGTTTATGTTAGGTGTAAACTTATCTTTCTAAATAAAAATGTTATTGAAAATGAAAACAAGAAATTTTAATCGCGGCGTTGTTACAGTAGCCGCGGCGTTAATGTTAATGGCGTGTAGTAAAGAGTTCTTAGAAGTAACCCCAACAGGAGTATATGAAGAAGACAATTACTACCAAAACCAGACCCAGGCATATTCAGCCTTAATAGCGGTGTATGATATTATGAAAAAACAGGCTGGTGGTTTCGAGAACATGGTTGCCATGCTAAATGCGGGATCTGACGATTTTTATGCAGGTGGTGGTAGCTCTACAGATGGTGCAGGTATACAGGGATTTTCTAATTACCAGATAAACTCTAATACTATACCACGCAGTTTCTGGAGCGATTTTTACCAGGGAATATCAAGGGCTAATGTACTTTTGGTTAAGCTTCCGGCTGTGCCTATGGATGAAGCTCTAAAAGCAAGGTATGCTGCAGAGGCTAAAGCATTACGTGCTTATTACTACTTTCAGTTAGTAACAATGTTCGGCGAAATACCTTTCTATACTACTAACTTAACTTCAGATCAGTTTTACACCATAGAAAAGTCGCAAACGTCTGTTGTTTATGCACAAATAGAGCAGGATTTAACCGCAGCAATTGCTGACTTACCACCAACTATAGACACTGATAAAAAAGAAGCAGGCAGGTTTACTAAAGGAGCTGCACAGGCACTTTTAGGAAAAGTATTTTTGTATGAAGGTAAAAATGCACAGGCAGTACCATTATTTGCAGAGGTAAACGGGACACCCGGACAAACAAACCAATATGGAAACAAATTGCTTGCTAATTTTTCTGACCTATGGGTTATCAGCAATAAATTTAATACTGAGTCTATACTTGAGGCACAGTATACTAATAAGAGTAGTTCTACATGGGACAACTGGGGTTCAGGATCTGATGAAGGTAATTCTTTAAACCAGATGATAGGGCCACGTGGCTACAGTAAACCCGAAGGCAGTAATGCCCCTGATTACTATCCTGGCTGGGCATTTAACCCGGTAACAACAGATTTAGCAGATTTTATGCGAAACGATCCAAGATTTACAGCTACAATTGCAGATCTTAATCCTTTAGTTGCTAATCGTTCGGCATCATATTCTCCAGCATACCAGGACACAGGGTACTTCCTTAAAAAGTTTATGCCTAACCTTGCAGACCGTACTACAGAGGCAGGTACAGTAGAACTAAACTTTAGGCAAAACATGTATGTTATACGTCTTGCAGATACGTACCTAATGGAAGCAGAAGCCTTAGGCGGTACCGGAGCAAGGGCACAAGCACTGCTTGATGCTGTTCGTTCACGCGTAAATCTTCCCTCTGTACCGGTTTCACTTACCGCTATATACAATGAGCGCAGGATGGAACTTGCAGGCGAAGGACACCGTTGGTTAGACCTTGTGCGTACAGGCAGGGCTGCTACTGTTCTTGCTTCACGTGGCTTTATTGCCGGTAAACACGAACATTGGCCTATACCTCTTAAAGAGACAGAAAACACAAAAGTTACTCAAAATCCTGCTTATAATTAAGATATGAAAACAACTTTAATTTTAAAAAACGGCTTTTATTCTATCCTTGCTGCAGCAGGGTTTATAGCCTGTACCCCAACAGAGGTTGATAATGGAAATCCATTAACACAGGGAGACCTTGATGCATCTTTTACCGGTGCTACTACAGACGGTAACCACTTTACGGTAACGGCATCATCAAATGACCCTGAGATAATGTCTCACGTATGGAAATGGACAACTACTAATGGTACAGCCTCTACACAAGGTAACGAAAGAAAAGGTGGTCCCACAATGGATTTCACTTTTTCTACCCCGGGCACTTACACTGTTCAGCACAGGGTTGTGGGGCGCACCGGCGGAACGAATTTTGTCTCGCAAATAAATTTTGTGGTAACAAATACACTTTTAGTTTTAGGACCTAACCTGATAGCAAGCCCTAACTTCGAAAATCCTGCAGACTGGAATGTTATAACAATCAACTCATCGGGTAATGCACGCTGGACATTTGCTGACGGCAAAGCAACAATTTCCGGAGCTACAGGCCATGCTGCTATTTATCAGGCAGTAACAGTTGAAGCTGGCAGAAGCTACAAATTTGACATGAGGGTACAGGGGCCAGGCTCTACAAACACATGGTTTGAAGTATATGCCGGTACTACAGTTCCAGCCCAGGGTTCTGACTATAATAACGGTGGCAAAAGGCTACAGCTTAATACATGGGCACACTGCGCAACATCTCCTTTTAACGGAATGCTTTCTGCGGTTGGATGTGGCGACGATTCTTCGGGTAACATTATGACGTTTGATCAAAGTGGTACTGTGTACTTTCTTATAAAATGTGGTGAAAGCGGCGGTAACATTAACTCTATAAGTGTTAGTGAAGTTGTATTTCAAACAATCGATTAAATAATTTTTGGGTTAGTTGTAAATAGCCTGTAATCTCTTTTGAATACAGGCTATTTTTATACCCCATACCCCCCCTATTGCAGTTATAAAATCTTATAACTTGAATTAAAAAATGAAAAAAAATGAAAAAAAAACTGGTAACCTGCCTTTTACTACTATCCGGATCTATCTGGGCGCAACAGGCAACAAGTCAAAAAAATAATTATAATGCTACCGGTAAAAAAGTAACCGTATATACCACTGCCGATAGCATAAACCTCAGGTTAACACAAACCGATAATCTTACCTTTTCTGCATCTAAACAGCCTCTGGAAACAGAGATATCTATTTTTATAGAGCCTCAAAAAACCTTTCAGACCATTATGGGTATTGGCGGAGCAATTACAGATGCCAGTGCGGAAGTTTTTGCAAAACTATCGCCTGCTAAGCAAAAAGAATTCTTAACCGCTTACTATGATAAAAAAGATGGTATAGGTTACAATATTATACGTACTAACATACACAGCTGCGATTTTAGCAGTGGCAGTTATATTTATATAAAAGAAGGAGATAAAAGCCTCAAATCGTTTACTATAGACCATGATAAAAAATACCGCATACCACTCATAAAACAAGCCATGAAAACTGTAGGTGGCCCGGTAACACTTTATGTTAGCCCATGGAGCCCTCCTGCGTTTATGAAAGACAATAAGAACATGCTTAAAGGTGGTAAATTACTGCCGGAATATTACCAAACGTGGGCCGATTACTACGTTAAGTTTATTAAGGCTTACGAAAAAGAAGGTATTCCTGTTTGGGGACTTAGCATACAAAATGAGCCTATGGCTACCCAAACATGGGAGTCGTGCATTTTTACTGCCGAAGAGGAACGTGATTTTCTTAAAAATTATTTAGGCCCTACAATAAGGAAGGAGCTGGGCGATAAAAAAATAATTGTTTGGGATCATAACCGCGACCTTATGAACCAGCGTGCTAATGTAATATTCTCAGATCCAGAAGCAGCCAGGTATGCATGGGGAATGGGTTTCCACTGGTACGAAACATGGGCAGGCGGCGAACCAATGTTTGAAAATGTACAAAAGGTACATGAGGCTTATCCTGATAAAAACCTATTGTTTACAGAGGGTTGTATGGAAGCGTTTAATCCTGCTAAATACCAATACTGGCCTACAGGCGAACGTTATGGCAAGCAAATGATAAACGATTTTAATAACGGCACCGTGGGCTGGACAGATTGGAACATTTTGCTTGATGAAAAAGGCGGGCCTAACCACGTGGGCAACTTTTGCTTTGCTCCTATTCACGCCGATACTAAAACAGGAGAACTTATATATACACCATCTTACTACTACATAGGCCACTTTTCTAAATTCGTGCAGCCCGATGCCAAACGTGTAAGTTCTGCAGTGAGCCGCAGCCAGCTGCTTAGTGCTTCATTCATTAACAAAGACGGCAAAATGGCTACTGTAGTTATGAACCAAAGCAATAAAAAGGTTACATATAATCTTATTATTGGTACTCAAAAAGTATCTGCAACGGTACCTGCACATGGAATACAAACCTTGGTTTATTAAAACCGGATAAAAATTTAATTCGATGAAAAAAATACTTTACTTACTCTTACTGGCCATTGGCGCCCCTGCTTTTAGCCAGGGTTATCTGCATCAGGACAACCAGAATATAAAAGATGGTAACGGCAATAATGTATTGCTTCGGGGGCTTGGCCTTGGCGGATGGATGATACAGGAAGGCTACATGCTGCAAACAGGAGCCTTTGCAGGGCCACAGCATGAAATTCGCCAGAAAATTTCAGCCCTTATCGGCGAAGAGAGGACTGAGGCTTTTTACCAGTCGTACCGCGATAACGGTATCACAAAAAGAGATATAGACTCACTTAAGGCATGGGGTTTTAACTCTGTACGTTTGCCTATGCACTACAATCTTTACACGCTGCCAATAGAACTGGAGCCTGTTACAGGCCAGGACACATGGCTTGAAGAGGGTTTTACCCGCACCGACCAGTTGCTACAATGGTGCGAAGAAAATGAGATGTACCTAATACTGGACATGCACGCTACGCCGGGCGGCCAGGGTAAAGATGCTAATATATCTGACTATGACCCTCCTAAGCCCTCTTTGTGGGAAAGTGCAGAGAACCGCAGGAAGATGGTAGCCCTGTGGCGCAGGCTTGCGGACAGGTATAAAAATGAACAATGGATAGGCGCTTATGATATTATAAACGAGCCTAACTGGAATTTTACAGGTACAAACCAAAATGGCTGCGACGAAGGCTCTAACATTCCGCTAAGGGAGTTAATGGTAAATGTTACAGCTGCTATTAGGGAGGTAGATACTAACCACATGGTTATTATAGAAGGTAACTGCTGGGGTAACAACTACAATGGTATTTTCCCGTTATGGGATACCAATATGGCACTAAGCTTTCATAAGTACTGGAATAATAATGCTGAGGGATCTATACAAGGCATGAAAAATTTCAGGACACAGTATAATGTACCGATATGGCTTGGCGAAAGCGGAGAAAATTCAAATGTTTGGTTTCGCGATGCTATTGCACTAATGGAAGAAAATAATATTGGCTGGGCCTTTTGGCCGTTAAAAAAAGTGGAGAGCATTGCAGGTATTACCGATGTTACCAAGACTGCAGGGTACCAGCGTCTGCTTAATTATTGGAGCGGAACGGGCACAGCGCCAACAGCAGATGAAGCCACTGCAATACTTATGGATCTTGCTGATAAATTTAAAATGGAGAATGTTAAAGTAAAGTATGACGTTTTAGATGCTATGTTCCGCCAGGTAATAAGTACTGAGACAGTACCTTACAAAAATCATCCATTACCGGGTAAGGTTTATGCTACAGAATATGATTTAGGCCGCTACCAATTTGCATATAACGATGCCGAAGTTGCTACGTACCATACTGATGGTGGCAGCTACGTAGCCTGGAACCAGGGATGGTCTATGCGTAACGATGGTGTAGATATACAGGCTTGTACAGATGCCGTAACAAATGGCTTTCAGGTAGGTTATACTAACGCAGGCGAATGGATGCTGTATACCCTTACCAATGAAAATGCCACGGCTTATGATATTGATATTCGTTATGCAGGCTTAGGTGGCTCTATGCACCTTGAGGATGAGAACGGCAGGATATCTGAAACTGTTACATTTGCCTCTACCGGCGGTTACAGTACATGGTCTACAGTAAGCATTAGCGATGTTATATTAAAAGCAGGGACAAGCAAAGTTAAAATTGTTGTAGATAGCGCAGGTTTTAACCTTAATTTTATTGAGTTTAAAAATCCTGTTGCTGCCGTAAATGCTGATTTAAAAGTAGTAGATGCTGCAACGAATGTTTTAGGCGATAAGATAGTGGTAACGTTTAACAAGCCACTTCAGGCCGGTATCAACTTTGCACAAAGCAGCCTTACTCTAAAAGTAAATGGCACGCCTGTTGCAATCACGGGTTATTCTGATGTTGCAGGGAATACCTTTACCCTAACGCCTGCATCTGCAGTAAATGCCAACGATGTTGTTTTGCTTAGCTACACAGGTACAAACATTATTGCTACAGACGCTACCGCACAAGCTGCATTTACAGATAAATTAGTAGCTAACCGTATGGGCACTATTTTACAAATACCCGGTACTATACAGGCAGAAGCATTTTATATTAATAATGGCCTTAGCCTTGAAACTACAACTGATGTGGGTGGAGGCCAAAACATTGGTTACACAGATGCCGAAGACTCTCTTGACTATCTTGTAAATATTAGCGAAGCAAGCAACTACAGGATAGAATACCGCACCGCAGGCGAAAGCCAGACAGGCCGAATTAAGTTACAACTTATTAATGCAGCAACGCAGGACATACAAACGGTAACTTTAAATCCTACCGGTGCTTGGCAAACGTGGCAAACAACAGTATCTCAGGCACAATTGCCTGCAGGCAGGTTTTTTATGAGAATTTTAGTTGATGCACCGGGCTTTAACTTTAACTGGGTTAAATTTACGGCTGTGGCACCAGATGATGATTTTGATGGCGTTCCTAATACACTGGACCTATGCGCTAATACACCACTGGGAAGTGTGGTAGATTTTAACGGCTGCACCCTGTTTACATTACCGGGCAACAACTTTAGTATTCTTGTTTCTGACGAAACATGCAGGACATCTAATAATGGCAGTATTGCTATAACATCGGCTTCAAGCCATAATTTTGTGGCTACGCTTACAGGTGCGGCATCTCAAACATTTAATTTCACTACAACTGCCAGCCTTGCTAATCTTGCAGCCGGTACTTATGAATTATGCATTACATTACCAGAAGCACCTGCTTACAGGCAATGCTATAGTGTTGTTATTGAAGAGCCTCGCGATCTTTCTGTACTTTCACGCATATCTAACGCTGAACGTACTATAGAAGTAGACCTTACCGGTGGCAACCTGTACACGATTACATTGAATAGTGAAACTTTTACCACTACAAGAAGCACCGTAAGCCTATCACTTAACCCGGGTGTAAACAACCTTGTAATTAAAGCCGATAATGATTGCCAGGGAATTTACAGGCAAAGCATTACCTTAAGCGACACAGCTGTGGTGTATCCTAACCCGGTAAGTGGCAACAACCTTGTAAATGTGGTAATGCCTCTTGGTAAAGAAAATATTTCTATAGAAGTTTTCAGCACGCTGGGCAGCAGGGTTTATGTAAAAGAATATAACCCACAAAACGGTATGCCTACAGTAGATATGAGCCAGCTTCAGGGCGGAATTTATATCATGAAAATAACATCCGGTACTTATACATCTAACGTTAAAATTGTGAAAGAATGAAAAAGATAATAGTAGCATTAACAATGGTTTCGTTATTTGCAGCAGGTTGCGGTAGCAACGAAGATGGTAATGGCAATGAAGGTGGAGGCGCTACTGCCGTTGCACTTGGCCTGCCGGCAAATAACTCTGAATGTATTACAGGTACAAGTGTAAATGATTTGCAAAGCGCTGTTATTTTTGAATGGACAGCTGTGCCAAACGCCGTAACATATTTTGTGAATGTAACAAACCTTAATACACCTAATGCCCAGCCAATACAGTATAGTGCCGGTACTGGCACAACCCAGAGCGTAAATCTGCTAAAGGGTACTCCCTACTCATGGTATGTGTCTGCCAGGAAAGCTTCGGGAGAAACAGTTCAAAGCGATAAATGGAAATTTTATAATGCGGGAGCTCCTGTAACCAGCCATGCACCGTTTCCGGCAGATCTTGTAGGACCGGTTATGAGCAGCACTATTTTAAGCACAACTGTAACACTACAATGGAGAAGCAGTGATATAGATAATGATATTGCAAACCATAAAGTGTACATGGATAGCAATGTTAACCCTACTACGCTTGTTGGCACTGTAACGCAGCAATCTCTATCTAACCTTAGCGTTAATAGCGGCGGTACCTATTACTGGAAAATAGTAACTACAGATAATGCCGGTAATGCCACTACATCGCCGGTATTCCAGTTTAAAGTACAGTAAATTAAATAGTTTTTTTGTAATAGGAACTCCTCACGTTTTATGCGTGAGGAGTTTTTATTTTAGAAAAATCCAGTTTGATTTTTCAGTTATTTTAATTCATAATCTAATTAAAGATTACACTATATTTAAGTACATTGAAATGACACAAAATTATTTTTGGAATCATTATCATAAAGCACACGAAGTCTTCACTAAGAACACGAAGCTTTTGAATAAAGGCATTCGCTTGGTCCGCCGTAGGCGGAAGGACACAAAGCTATCACGAAAGCTTTTTGTTCTTAATTCTGTATACTATTTCAAATCGGTTACCTTAATGATGGTGTCATCACCGGGGCCAAAAGTTGTACCAATAACGGTTATAGTTTCGCCTATAGCTACATTACGGTATTTCTTAGGGTCGGCCATATTTGGGATGCTTATGGTACCTGTATAAACTTTACCATCTGCGGCAGCTATTGTGGCAGAATAGCCATCTTTACCCCTGTTGATTTCTGTCACTTTACCTGTAACGGTAATCTCTGTTTCTTTTGCCGGTGCATCTTCTATGGCCGATGTGTCTTCGCCGGTAACAGGCAGGTTTGCAGTGCTGTCTACAGCTTCAGCCGCAATCGTTGGATCTTGTGTCATTACAGCTTCTTTTTTTTCTGAACAGGCTACAGTGCCCATTAACGATATGGCAAGGCCAAATACTAAAATTTTGTTTTTCATAGTTTGTTATTTTACCCAAAGATACCAATTTTGAAAGATGAAAACCGTGAAGTTTATCTTACTTTTATGAAATTTTCCGGAACATTTAAAAATGAATTTGTTGTAAAAAAATAAAAATCCCAATCACTTTTTGTAATCGGGATAGTAACAACTAATTTAAAAAACATTATAAGTACCGGTTATGCGAACAGGTATTTTTTTAATTCGGCAGCCGCCTGAATAAATAGTGCCTTTGTTTGAGGAATATGTGCTAAAGGGTTAAGTAATCCAAAATCGTGAATTGTGCCATTGTAACGTACTGTAGTAACATTTACACCGGCCTCATCAAGTTTACGCCCAAAGGATTCACCTTCTTCTCGCAAAACATCGGCATCGGCAACCTGAATAAGCGTTGGTGGAAAATTTTTAAGGATATCAAGTCCGGCATTAAGTGGCGAAGCATAAATTTCTTCTCGTTCTGCAAGATCCGGTGTATAGTTGTCATACATCCATTTCATTAATGAAGTTGTTAAAAAACGATCTGTACCAAACTGGTTGTAAGTAGAGGTTTCAAAATTTGCCGCAACTATAGGCCACATCATTACAATATTTGCAATTTTCGGACCTTTTTTCTCTATTGCTTTTATAGTAGTAACTGCCGTCATGTTACCCCCCACACTATTGCCCACTATAGATAGTTTAGTACCATCTACATTAATTTCTTCACCATTCTCTGCCACCCATTTTGTAGCTGCATAAATTTCGTTTACCGCCTGTGGGTATTGTGCCTCCGGCGATGGTGTGTAGTTTATAAATATGCCCGCCGCACCACTTAATACAACAAGGTCTCTTACCATGCGCTTGTGTGTAGGATAATCTCCTAAAACCCAGCCGCCACCGTGCAAAAAGATAAATGCCGGTAATTTTTGTGTACTGCCCTGCGGCTTAACTATATTTAGTTTTACGGTGTATCCATTCTCTGTAATGGTTATTTCAGACTCCTCAATACCTGAGTAATCTACGGCTACCGATTTTTGTGCATCTGCAAGGACCTGCCTTGCCTCTATAGGTGTAAGCGTTTCTAAAGGAACACCACCGGAATTAAGTACTTTTAAAAATTCTTTTACCGGTTTGCTAATGTTAGGGTCTACAGCATAGTTTACAACTTCGTCTAATGGTGTAATTTCAAATGTTTTCATGATTTATCTATGTTTTATGGTTTTGTAGTGTAAAAGTACTCTCATACAACATCATATTTTCATGCCAATCGGTTAAAAGGCAAAAGGAGTCGTTAAACAAGGCTTATGCTTATTTAACGACTCCTTAGATTAATTTGAAATGTTACCTATTGTCTTTTTAGTTTTTTTTCAAGGTACAGGTCTACCTCACCATTTATAAGAGAGTATTGTATTTTTTCCTGCTGGGCAAGCCTGTCAGTAAACAAGATGCCCACAAGATGGTCTGTTTCATGCTGAAAAATAACTGCGGTAAAGCCCTCAACCATCTCATCATGGTGTTTGCCTTCAAGGTCATAATAGGTAATGCGAATAGTGTAGTTGCGTAGTACATCTCCCCTGATATCCGGGATAGAAAGGCATCCCTCTGTACCCTTACGCATAAGTGCCGACCTCCACGTTATCTTCGGGTTAAGGTATACCTCAAATGGTTCACCCACTTTATCAAAACGCTGCACCCATATAATATTACGGTTTATGCCCACCTGTGGTGCAGCAATGCCCACACCGGGACTGGCAGTATCTTTAACCGTGGCAAGCATTCGCTGCGCTAATAAAGGGATACTCTCATCCTTAAGGTCTACAGTTGCCGAAACGCTTTGCAATATTTTCAGGTCGGCAGCATTGGTAGTTTGCAGCACACGCATCATGGTCTTTTTGTCTCCGGCATTTACCAGGCTTTTTTCGATTTCGGTCATTTTTTGAGCATGCACATTAGCTGCAGCCACAAGGGCAAATACAGCAAATAGTATTTTTTTCATGGATTTATATTCCCGCTACTTCTTTAATTTCGTTAATAATACGCACGGCAAGCTCATCGGCTTTTTCCTGTGTTTGGGCTTCGGTATATATCCTTATAATAGGCTCTGTGTTAGACTTGCGAAGGTGTACCCACTCATTGGCAAAATCTATCTTTACGCCATCTATTATAGATATATCTTGATTACTATACTTATCGGCCATAGCCTTAAGAATGGCATCTACATCAATTAGCGGTGTAAGCTCTATCTTATTTTTGCTCATGTAGTATTGCGGATAGGATGCCCTAAGCTCTGCAACAGTTTTAGTTTGCCCGGCAAGGTAGGTTAAAAATAATGCCACGCCAACTAAAGAGTCGCGGCCGTAGTGAAGTTCCGGATAAATAATACCACCATTACCTTCGCCACCTATAACAGCGTTGTTCTTTTTCATAAGTTCCACCACATTAACCTCGCCAACAGCACTGGCCTCATAGCTGCCGCCATATTTTTGGGTAATATCCCGCAATGCACGCGAAGATGACATGTTACTTACCGTATTGCCCGGTGTTTTGCTTAGTACATAATCTGCACAGGCTACAAGGGTATACTCCTCGCCAAACATTTCGCCATCATTGCTAATAAATGCAAGGCGGTCAACGTCAGGGTCTACCACAATTCCTAAATCTGCTTTTTCTTCTACTACAAGCCTGCTAATATCTCCTAAATGTTCTTTAAGTGGTTCAGGATTATGCGGAAAATGCCCGTTAGGTTCGCAATATAGTTTTATAACCTCTACACCCATCTGTTCCAATAACTTAGGGATGATTATACCGCCCGAAGAGTTAACGCCATCTACCACCACTTTAAAACGGGCTGCACGTACTGAATCTGCATCTACAAGTGGTAAATTAAGCACCTCATCTATATGTATATCCATGTAGGCATCGTTAATAGTAACTTCACCCAGGTTGTCTACATCGGCAAAATCAAATGCTTCGCTTTCGGCAATTTCAAGTATTACGGTGCCATTATCTCCGCTAAGGAATTCCCCTTTTTCGTTCAGTAATTTAAGGGCATTCCATTGTTTTGGGTTATGGCTTGCTGTAAGTATAATACCACCATCGGCACCTTCCATAGGTACAGCAACTTCTACCGTTGGCGTGGTAGAAAGGCCAAGGTCTATTACATTTATGCCTAAACCAATAAGTGTATTTGCTACAAGGTTGTGTATCATAGGGCCCGAAATACGCGCATCGCGGCCTATAACAACGGTTAGTTTTTGTTTGTCAGAATTATTTTTTAGCCACGTACCATAAGCCGAGGCAAATTTTACGGCATCAACAGGTGTAAGGTTATCGCCGGTTTTACCGCCTATTGTTCCCCTAATGCCTGATATCGATTTAATTAATGTCATTCTCTATGCGTTTGTTAAGAAAACAAAGATAGTCACAATTTCAGAATTATGATTTCAGATTTCAGATTTTGAGCTTCACTCGTACAGGCTTCGGACTTCGGACACCTGACTTTGAACTTCTACTTCCTACAAAACCCTTTGCCAGCTTAAAAGTATTGCTTACTTTAGGGGTATGAATTTTTTAGCACATATATACCTTTCCGGCAACGACGACGAACTCAAAATTGGCAATTTTATAGCCGATGGTATTCACGGTAAGCCGGACCAGTTTCCTGTAGGCGTGCAAAAAGGCATCATACTGCATCGCGCTATAGATACTTTTACAGATGCCCACCCTATATTCAGGCAGGGTACTAAGCGCCTGCACGCTAATTACCACCATTATGCCGGTGTTATAATGGATATTTTTTACGATCATTTTTTGGCACAAAATTTTGCTGCTTACAGCGATGTCCCGTTGCATGACTTTGCTGATAGCTTTTATAAATTGTTGCAGGTAAACTATAATATGCTGCCAGAGCGCAGCCAGGGCATGATGCCGCACATGCTGCAATACAACTGGCTGGTTAGCTATGCAAGCATTGAGGGTATTGCACGAACGCTGACGCAGATGGACAGCCGTACCAAAAACAAATCGAACATGCGTTTTGCCGATAAAGAGCTGATAGAGTTTTACAGTGAATATGAAGCGGAGTTTACTGAATTTTTTGAAGAGATTAAGGCATACGTGAAAGAAAAGACGGCAACATTATAATTATGAGTATCATTGTAGATATTTGTTTATGCCGGGATACTTAAGCAAAATATTTAGCAGGAGGCTACTTACAGCACTATCCAGATGAAATATAAAAAAATTAAGCACATTTTCGGGTTTATAAAACATATGGCTTAACCGCTTTACCATACTTTTTAAGCTTGGATATAAAAAAAGGAACTTATGTAAAAAGTTTTTTGAGCGAGTGAGAAAACACCCGTTCCAGAAAAGAATTTTTGTAGAAAAGCTATAAGGCCGGGCACAGACAGATTGCGAAAAGACCGGCCCCTGATGCTGTAGAAAACTTTGTTGCAGACATACATTCAGAACCTTTAAGCGCGAGATAAGCCTTAAAAAAAATATAAAATGGGCTAATAAAAATGGATAAATAAAGTAACTTAGCAATTTATTGCAAATCCTAAAAATTTACTTACTAAATGCCCAATCGCATTGTTACTAAAATACGCTTATTTTTAAGGCATAATTTTGCACGTCTTGAGGCGTTTTTTTTTCTTTTAAAAAACCTTCTTCCGGAGAGGCATTTTATATATTTATCCTGTGTTTTTGTAGCAATGACAACCGCCTTTGCAGTTATACTGCTTAAAAGTTTTGCGCATAATGTTTTTGTATTAGCTACTTATGTAAATAAATACCTTAAGCTGCCTTATATAAACAGTATACTGCCCATTGTAGGTATTTTGCTCACAGTACTTGTGGTAAAGAAGATACTCGATGGCAAGATAGAAAAAGGCAGCTCCCGCATACTTGTAGCAGTAGCAAAAAGAGGTGGTATAATGCCCCGCAAGCAAATGTATGCCCAGATAATAACGGCATCGCTTACGGTAGGCCTTGGCGGATCGGCTGGACTCGAGTCTCCCATTACTATTACAGGTGCAGCATTTGGCTCTAACTTTGCACGTAAATATAAATTGCCTAAAAAAGACAGGATATTACTTCTTGCCTGTGGTGTGGCTGCAGGTGTGGCTGCCGCATTTAACGCTCCTATAGCCGGGGTTCTTTTTGCCATAGAAGTTATTTTAACAGATGTATCTATATCGGCATTTATTCCTATTATGATATCTGCAGCAACAGGTGCATTGGTATCAACCATAGTACTTAACGAAGAGGTTTTACTATCGTTCAAACAGCAACAAACATTTGATTACCACAATATTCCGTTTTATATCTTACTGGGTATATTAGCCGGATTTGTATCTTTGTACCACGCTAAAACCTTCCAGAAGGTTGAAGCGCATTTTAGTAAACTGCGCATTAAGGGCTATCGCAAAGCAATGTATGGGGCTATACCATTGGCTCTACTAATATTTTTAGTGCCAACACTCTTTGGTGAGGGTTATGAAACTATAAAGACCCTGGCAAACGAAAACCCCGAATCGCTCTTAGAAAACACTCTTTTAGAAAGTTTTAAAGGTAACGGCTGGGTACTGCTTTTGTTTGCAGGCATAACAATGTTATTAAAGGCATATGCTACAGGGCTTACTCTTGCCAGTGGCGGTAATGGTGGTAATTTTGCACCATCATTATTTGTAGGGTCTTACCTTGGTTTTTTTGTCGCCAAATTTTTTAACCTTTTAGGCGTAGATTTACCTGTTGGCAACTTTACCATAGTAGGCATGGCAGGTATTTTAAGTGGATTATTTCATGCACCATTAACAGCAATATTTCTTATTGGCGAGATTACGGGCGGCTATAACCTAATGCTACCGCTAATGATAGTATCATCTATAAGCTATGCAGTGTCAAAACAATTTGAAACTTATTCTATGGAGGTTAAACACTTGGTAGATAAAGGGCAGGTTTTTACATCAAATAAAGACAAAAATATTCTTTCGAGCATAGATATACTTAACGTAGTTTCTATTGATGTGCAAACATTTTCTGTAAACCAAAAACCCGAAGATGTTGTAAATATTCTTACCAACTCGCAACAAACCCACTTTGCTGTTATAGACGATAAAAAAAGGCTTATAGGCATTATAGACTTTGATAACATTCGGCATTTTGTTTTTAATACTTTTAAAATTAAATACAGCAAAATAGAAGAAATGATGACCATTCCTGCCGAAGTTGCCTTAATGGAAGACTCTCTCGAAATGATAATGGAAAAATTTGAGACATCACAAGTAAATTATCTTGTAGTGCTTAAAGACGATCGTTATTATGGCATAATAGAGAAGTGTAAAGTGCTTGAAGCTTACCGCGGTGTATTAAAAGAAATGGTTATTGAGTAAATCACCTTTATAAATACCATTTATGATTCTGATTATTGCAATTATTATGATTTTGTCCTCATGATTTAAAGCTTCCTATACCAGTTATAAATCTAAGCGTAAATTAATGAACAGAGAATTTTATTACATAATCGCATACATTAATAACAGGTAAATAATTGCTGTAGGTATTAGAATTGTAGTGTGGAAATTTTTAAATTTTGTTATATTTATAGGCTATAATTTAATAAATAGTCAAATTGACTAATCCTACAACAATGCGCCTTACCATGCTTAAATTCCTTATTTTCCTGTTTTCACTTTTATTTACAGGAGTGTTGTATGCCCAAAAAGATTTAAGATTAACCTACTCTAAACCTGCTGCCGTATGGACCGAAGCCCTGCCTGTAGGCAATGGCCGGTTAGGAGCCATGGTTTTTGGAGGTGTTAGTGAAGAATTAATTCAGCTTAACGAGGCAACTTTATGGAGTGGTGGCCCGGTTAAAAAAAACGTTAACCCGGATGCTTATCAAAATTTAGAGATCGTGCGAAACGCCCTTAGGGCAGAAGATTTTACAAAAGCATATGAAAGCACTAAAAAAATGCAGGGGCTTTATTCTGAAAGTTATTTGCCTTTAGGTGATTTAAACATACATCAGGATTTTAAAAATGCAACGCCAACATTTTACAACCGTGAACTAAACCTTGAAGATGCAATTACAACCACCACGTTTACTATAAATGGTATAACTTATAAAAGGGAGGTTTTTGCATCTTCTCCGGGGCAATGCGTTATTATTAGGCTTACTGCCAGCCAAAAGAAAAAGTTATCTGTGTCAATAAATGCTTCAAGCCAGCTAAAATTTGAAAAATCTTTTAATAGCAATTCTTTGTATATTAAAGGCAAGGCTCCTGCACATGCAGATCCAAGTTATATAAGTTATAACAAAGAGCCTATTGTATATAAGGATGTTACCGGATGCAATGGTATGCGGTTTGAAATGATAATAAAGCCTGTAGTTAAAGACGGTAAGGTTACCGTAAAAGACGGCACAATACAAATAGACAACGCAACAGAAATCGTGCTGTATGTATCTGCTGCTACAAGTTTTAATGGATATGACAAATGCCCGGATAGTAATGGTAAAGATGAGCATTTGTTAGCTGAAGGGTATTTAAAAAATACAACAGTCAAAAATTTTAACCAGTTACTTAGAGAACACCTTGATGATTTTCGTTATTATTTTAACAGGGTATCGCTTAACATTAACGAGACAAAAAAAGATTTATGCTCACTACCAACAGATAAGCGCCTAATGGATTATGCCACAGGGCAAAAAGATAACGGGCTTGAAGCACTCTACTTTCAGTACGGCAGGTATTTACTAATATCGTCATCAAGAACGAAAGATGCCCCGGCAAACCTTCAGGGTATATGGAATAAGGAATTAAGGGCACCATGGAGCAGTAATTATACTACCAATATAAATGTACAAATGAATTACTGGCCTGTAGAAAGTGCCAATCTTACCGAAATGTTTTCTCCGCTTAACGACCTTATAAAAAATGTTGCTATTACCGGTGCAGAAACAGCAAAGAGTTTTTACCACGCGCAGGGATGGGTATTGCACCATAACTCAGATATATGGGCTACAACAAATCCAGTGGGAGATCTTGGTAAGGGCGACCCTAAGTGGGCTAACTGGTACATGGGGGCAAACTGGATAAGCAGGCACTTATGGGAACATTATCAATATACCGGTAATAAAGAATATTTAAAGGAAATTTATCCTGTAATGAAAGGTGCCGCCCTTTTTAGCCTCGACTGGCTGCAGACAGATAAGGATGGCTATCTGGTTACTATGCCGTCTACATCCCCCGAAAATGATTTTTATTATGGTGAAAAAAAAGTGGGAATAGTAACTGTTGCCAGCACTATGGATATGGGTATTATTAAAGACCTCTTTAAGAATGTTATGGAGGCTGCAAAAGTTTTAGATATTGATAAAGATTTTATAAAGGAGCTTGCAACAGCAAACGGAAAATTATACCCCTTTAAAATAGGCAGCAAAGGGCAATTGCAGGAATGGTATAAAGATTTTGAAGATGTAGACCCGCACCACAGGCATACCTCCCACTTATATGCCCTGCACCCTGCCGAATTAATATCTCCTGTTAAAACGCCCGAACTTGCAAATGCTGCCCGCCGCACTCTCGAACTGCGGGGTGATGATGGTACAGGATGGAGCCTTGCATGGAAAGTAAATATGTGGGCAAGGCTGCTTGATGGTAACCATGCCTATACCTTGTTTAAAAATTTACTGCGTCTTACTAAAGAGAATGATACTAATTATAACAAAGGAGGTGGCGCATACCCTAACCTTTTTGATGCCCACCCTCCTTTCCAGATCGATGGAAATTTTGCCGGTACAGCGGGCGTGATAGAGATGCTTATGCAAAGCCAGAATGACGAGATTTTTTTACTGCCTGCGCTCCCTGACGAATGGCAGGACGGAAATATTAAAGGCATTGTAGCTAAGGGTAATTTTGTGGCAGATATTAACTGGAAGAATAACAAACTTATTACAGCAACACTACTATCGCGCAATGGTGGCAAATGCACTGTAAGAAGTAAAACTCCTTTTATAATTGAAGGTTTGACGATAAAAAGCCATAAATCAGAAATTGGATATACATTGACATTTGATTCTGAAAAAGGAAAATCTTATCTTATAACTGCTCTAAACCAATAGTAATTTGTACATGTGTAAATAAAAATAAAGCCTGAATGATTAATTTATTCAGGCTTTATTTTTAATGTGTAAACATATCAGTAACTCACTTCCAAATATAAAATTAATCGGGGTTTGCCAGTATCCTGAACAACTGTACATTTGAAGCAAAGTATTGATTCTCTAAATTAATTTGCGATAGGCGCGCGTTAACTAAATTGTTCTCGCGAGAATTAATAAGAAAAATAGAGCTTTCGCCAAATGAAAAAAGTTTCTCTTCGGAGTTAAGCATTGTGGTATAATCCATTACCAAAGCATCAATAATATTTTTTTGTTTACGAAGTGACTCAATCTCTGTTTGCTGTGCCGATATCTTATTTTTAAGCTCTAAACGCTGTTGGCTAAGATCATATTGGGCATCCTGAATTTTAAGCTTTGCCAGTTTTAAATTCCCTCTCTCTTTACGTAAAAAAACAGGTACACTAAAGTTTACATTAAACTTATAATCTGCCACCCTAAAACTATCAAAATTATCCGGTTCAGATAAGTAGTTATAGCCCACATTTGCTTTAGGAAGAAGCTTATTAGCCTTTAACTGCCTGTTTACTTCCAGTATAGATAGTTTAGTTTGTAATGACTGTATTTTAGGGTGTCCGTCCAGTTCGTTTACATTTATTGCCAACTCGTTAGTACGCAAAGTTTCGGGTAAAGTTTGTAATAAGTTTTGCTCCGGTTTTACATTATCTTCAAGCTCTACAGGCACATCTTCAATCCATAAATAATTTGCAAGGTTAAGCTTTGCCTTAATCAGTTTAAGGTTAGCATTTTCAAGGTTAAGCTGCCTGTTGCGCACGGTTATGCCTGCCTCTACGCTATCTATAGCAGGAGAGTCGCCCAGTTCTATTAATTGTTTTACACCTTTAAAACGGGTACTGGCAAAACCAAGGTAACTTTTATATAGTTCAGCTTCAGTAAAGCTTCTTTTCCAGTCAAAATAAGCTTCGCTTGCTTTGTATAATACCTCTATTGCTCTTAACTTACGCTGCGCTTCGCTAAGTTGCAACTGCAGTTTACCCTCTCTTACATCTGCCATTCTCTCGTTAATAATAAGCCCTTGCCCAAGTGGCACGGTAATGCCTAAAGAAGTAAGCCCCGCCTGTGGCGTTCGGTTCTCGGGATTAAAATACCGGCCATCAGTCTGGTTAAAACCTGCCTTAATTTCTATTCCATACCAGGTAGGTATTTTAAAACTGCTATTTAAAAGCGAGTAGTATTCTGTTCCACTAAATCTTTTCTGGTCATAGTCTACCTCAATTTTAGGGTCGAAACCACCACGTGCCAACATGAGTGCGGCCTGCGCATTGCTAACCTCAAGGTTTGCCTGCTTAACAAGCGGATGGTACTTTTTAACATACCCTAAAAATTCGTTATAACTTAATTCTCCTTTATTAAAATCCTGCCCATAAACATTTGTTATACAAAGTAAAAAGAGCAGGAAATATGTTTTTATAAAATGCAGCATATTATTTTTTCCCTTTACTTTTTACATCATTTAAATCGGGCTTGTAGTAGTTGGGTGGAAAACCATTCAGGTTTCGCCATATCTCATACCATACAGATACTGTTTCCAGCAGGGCAATACTCTGCGCCCCTGCCCCTATGCTCAATTCTTTAGGCCATTTCTCCGCATCGCTGTCAGGAGATATCAATACCCTGTATTTACCATTCTGGCTGATAAAATTTTCTATAGCCACAACACGACCGCCATAAGTACCATACGAAAGTCCGGGCCATCCCGAAAATACAATTCGTGGCCATCCGTCAAACCAAACCCTTACTTTCGCGCCACGGTGCACTAACGGAAGGTCTATAGGATTAACATACGTTTCTATGGCAATATCATATCCTGCAGGCATAATGCTTACGATAGGAGTACCTTCTTTAATAGTTTCGCCTAAACCTGCAAGTAAAGCACGGCTTACGTAACCATCCTGCGGTGAGGTAATATAATATAGCCCATTCCTCATGCTGTAATTTACGTACTGGTTTTGTAGTTTATTAACCTGTGCCTTAGTATCATACTGTGTGCTGATTGCCGTAAATTTATCACTCTGAGATTTAGATATTTTTTCGGCATACTCTGCCGTAATACGGTTAATTTCTACCCTTGCATTTAAGAGTTCATTCTGGCTGCTTAAGAGCTTGTTTTCCTGAGTAATAATATAGGCCTCAGCCTCCTGTAATTTAAGCCTTTTTTGCTCTACATCGGTCATTGGTTTCAGGCCTTCTTTATTAAGTGCTGTAGACCGGTTAAACTGGGTTTGTGCAATGCGAAGTTGTGTTTTTATGGCTTCGAGGTCCATACTGTCGCTTTTAATTTTTAAGTACGCCTGCTTTATTTTGTTACGCGCCTGTTGTAGTTTAAGCCCTCGTTCTGTACCAAGTGATTCCGATTGCAGTTCGAGTGAACTCACTTTATCACTATACGATTCTACTGCCATTTTTTTGGCATCAACCTGTTCCTTAGTGTTGGATACAAGGTTAGGATCTAAATAGTCCTCTTTAATTTCAGATATAAAAAGTATGGTGTCGCCTTTCTTAACATAATCGCCCTCCTGTACAAACCATTTCTCTATCCTTCCTGCAATCGCATTATGAACGGTTTGCGGCCTGTGGTCCGGCTTTAGCGTTGTTACAGAACCGTCGCCCGATATATTCTGGGTCCACGGCAGGAACAGGCAGGCTATTAAAAATATTAAAAAGCCAATTATTATTTTATTAAGTAGTTTATAATGAGGTCTGCGCGCAACATTTGTTATCGAGGCATATTTACCCGGGGTAATAAGTACCTGATTGTCTTTCGATATATTAAGCATATATTAAAGTTTTATATCATTAATAATTTCTCCACCTTCAACTTCTATCATCCGGCTGCTTTTTTCTTTCCAGCAGCTGTTCTTAGAAGCTACGATCAGCGTCCATTTATTTTCCTGGGATAGGAGGAATTCGATAATTTTTGTAGAAGTTACTTCGTCCATGTTGGCTGTAGGTTCTTCCAGTATCAGGATATTAGGCCTGTGTACTATACTGCGCGCCAGCAATATCTTTTGCACATCTGATCCTGACAATTGCCTGCCACCGGGATGAATATGGGTTTCGAGTCCGTTAGGAAATGTCTTAATATAATCTGTAAGGCAAACATTATCCAATGCCCATTTTAAATCGTCGTTATCAATGTTTACATTACCATACAGTATGTTATCCCTTATTGTTCCATCAAAGAGCGATTCTCCCTGTATAAGCGTACCTGTCTTGGCTTTAAAGGCATCTTCATCCAAGCGGTTCATGTAGTTGTCTGTTATATAGACCGATCCATAATCCGGCTCCACAACACCGGCGAGCAACCTCAACAACGTACTTTTACCTGCACCATTTTTACCGGTTACCACTATATTTTCTCCCTGTTTAATTTTAAGGCTAATATTTTTAAGGGATTTTTTTTCATGACCGGGATAGCTGTAATTAATACTATCCATTTCCATATTAATCTCAATCTCGTTTTTATTAAAAAAATCAGGAATGGCAGATGTTTGCATATCAGTAACCTGACCAATTTTTTCTACTGATGTGAGCACATCATAAAAAGATTCCAGGCCAAAAATTATTTTTTCGACAGAATTTATTAGAAGTACAATTATGATTTCTGACGCTATAAATTGCCCAATATTCATTTGGTTGTTGATTACCAAAAATCCACCTACCGATAGAAGCGCCGAAGTAATGACTACTTTAAAAATTACAAGCTGTATGTATTGCTTTTTAAGAACGTTAAAGTGTTTTTCGCGAAAAGTTATATAATCATTTACATAATCATCATTCCTGTCCAACGCGTAATCAAACTGTCTTTTCCTGCTAAAGCTCTCCCTGTTTCGGGCAATTTCCTGCAGCCATGCCGCTACTTTATATTTGTAGGTAGATTCTTTGAGGCTTGTTTCTAAACCATCTTTATACGAAAATTTAAAAATTATATATAATACCGCAACAAGCATGAGGCCTATAACTAAAAAGAAAGAATGGTAAAATGCCAGTAAAATAATACCAAATCCCACCTGAAGAAATGCTGTTGAAAAATCAAGCAGTAACTTGGCAGCTCCTTTTTGAACCATAAGTGTATCAAAAAAGCGGTTTGCCTGTTCCGGTGCGTATTTTTCGTAAAGTTCTTTAAATTTAATTAATGGCATCCTATAAGCAAATTCAAACGATGATCGAACAAAAATGCGCTGTTGCAGGTTTTCTAATATTCGTAATTGCATAACAGTAAGTACTCCTGCAAAGCCCACCCCTATTGTTACCACAAATACAAGTACTATCCAGGATACACTTACCTGCCCGCTTTGTATAAAGTTAATAATGGCCTGCACGCCCAGCGGTAACGATAGGTTTACCAGCCCCGCAAATGCGGCATAAAATATGATTTGGTAAACATCGCGTTTATCAAGTTTGAGTAAATTGTAAAATCTTTTAAATGGAGTCATATATTAGTGTAAGTACGGTGTTTGTAAAATAGATTACACGTATTTAGATTATATAAATACTGTAAATGCCCCAGAAAACCTGCAGCAAGAATTAAATCAATGATTTACAAAAATGCACCTTCGGGAGGCGGTACATGTACTTTATTATATAAAATACCACTAAAGTCAGATTGGGTTAAGTATACTTTCTTCGCCGAATCTATATAAACATGACAAAACTGTATACCAGCATGGGTAGGCATTAAATATTCTGCTGTAAGTTTAATTTTATTATTGCTAACACCTGACTCGTTGTCGGAATCTTCCAATTCTTCTGCACTGCCACTGCATTTTAAGAATTTCTTAAAAATATTCCATACCACATTCTCTTTTTTATGAACATCGGTATTTTTTGATGCAATCCTGCTAAAATTATGAGACAGGCTTAGGCTGCTGATTAAAAAGTAGCCGATTAGCAGTACCTGAAGTACTTTACTAAACACACTATTTTTAAAATTATTCATCATTACACTTTAGAAACAACAGTTGTGCCAAAATAAATAATAATTTAACTAAATTGCAAATTGATACGATTAAATTATCAAAATTAGAAAACTTAATGGTTAATATTAAATTTTCTAATATTTAACTGCCATTAATGACAATTAGCAGTTTGCCCTACAAACAAGCTTAGCGTGCCGGGTGACAAATAAGGTATACCTAAACCAAGCCCCCTTATTATAAAGAGCATACCTATGAGTACAGCGGCAAAAGGGACAAATTTTGTAATAGTATTGCGCATTGGGTTTTTAATAAAAGCCGAGGCATAGACCACAATACTCATAAGCGGTATTGTGCCTGCGCCATAAAGCAGCATATAAAATAAACTAAACGATACATTTTGCATGGCTATAGCACCAAATAACGCTGCATACACCAGCCCGCATGGCAGAAAACCGTTAAGCAGTCCTGTAATGAAAAGAGCTTTATTACTGCGCTTCCTGAACTGATTGCCTAATACGATTTTAAGATTAGCTATTAATCTATACACAGGTTTAGAAAAATTGTATTTAGCAAATACTTTTTCTGGAAGCAGTACAATAATAATCATTATAATACCCGCGATAATAGACATTTGCTGTTGTAATCCTGCCAAATAAAATCCGCGTCCTAATATACCGAACAACAAACCTAAACTGCCATAAGCCGTAAGCCGTCCTGCATGGTACAAAAGTATCTGAGCTGCTTTCCTAACCGGATTTTTATGGTCTACCGGCAACATCATGGCTATAGGCCCACACATACCTATGCAATGCAGGCTTGATATAAGGCCGAGAAGTAGCGCTGAGAAGAGCATTTTTTATTGTAGATTTAGGGAAGAGACTTGAGATGATAGATTTGAGTAAGCGTCTTTCCTCTATTATCTCTAATCTTTTAATTTTTAATTAATTACTAATTTTTCAGAACTTAAATATGCTTTGCCTTTGCAAGTCCAGTCTATAGTAATGTCCCAGCGGCCGCCAGCCAGAACACTTTTAGGTATGAGCATGTATGGCGCAGATAATGAAATCGGAATTTCAAAATCTAACTTTCGGCTGGACGGCCTGTAAAGGGACACTTTTCCTTTTATTATTGTAAAATCAAACCCATTAGGGAATGTAATTTTAATACCTTCAGCAGTGGTTGCAACCATAACATTAGTGGCTAAAGCTGCTGCATTTTCTTCTTTATCAATCTTTTTTTGCAGAACGCGTTCCTGCTTATAATATTCTTCAACAACAAGTTCGTTATCGTATTTATGGTTTGCCTGTACACTCATAACAAAAAAGAGTATAAAGCCCATAAACAACACAATTGCTATTACTATTCCTGTACCCCAGTTAATTTTCATGATCGTTTACTTTAATTAAAATGCCTTGGCCCTAAAAAGTTAGTACCCTCAGTTTCTATAAGCGTGTTCCCGTCATACACTTCAAGGACAATTTTGGTCTTATCTCCTTTAAGTAGATTAGGATTAATTTCTACAAACAAAGTACCCTGTACCATACCCTCTTTTGTAACTTTAAAATTCGGCTTACCTACCAGTTTTACCTCGCCGTTAAGATTGGCCAGTTTAAAGTGTACTTTATTAAAATCCTTTGCCGATTTATTAATTATCTTGTAAGTATACACATTGCTAATTACAGCGCCCTTATGTTCAAACAACTGGCCCGGCAACCTTAGCACCGTAGCCTCAATATCGTTACGTAAAAAAAGCATGCCTATAAATATTCCGGTTAGTATGGCCAGTACGGCTGTGTAACCTTTCATCCTGGCAGTAAAGACAAATGCTGACTTTTTAGTTATTTCATCTTCACTGGCATAGCGAATAAGGTCTTTTGGCAGCCCTACCTTTTCCATTACAGTGTTGCACTCATCTATACAAGCCGTGCAGTTAATGCATTCAAGCTGTGTGCCGTTGCGAATATCTATTCCTGTAGGGCATACAGCTACACAAAGTTTACAGTCTATACAATCGCCTTTGCCGCTTAGCAGTCGGTTTTCGTTCTTGACTAATTTGCCACGGCCTTCTTCTTTTTCGCCACGCACATGGTCGTACGCCACAATAATAGATTTATCATCGAGCAATGCACCCTGCAGCCTTCCGTATGGGCAAGCAATAATGCACACCTGTTCCCTGAACCACGCATAAATAAAATAAAATACTGCAGTAAAAATAAGTAATGCTATTAGCGTAGTTATGTGGCTTGCCGGGCCATCTACCACCATTTCTATTAGGCTGCCACGACCTATTAAGTAGGCAAGGAACACATTAGCAATAGCAAATGATATGATAAAGAACACAGCCCACTTTAAAACGCGTTTCCTTATTTTTTCAGCATCCCATTTTTGCCTGTCCAATTTTATCTGGGCATTGCGGTCTCCGTCTATCCAGTATTCTATCCTGCGGAAAACCATCTCCATAAAAATAGTCTGGGGGCATATCCATCCGCAAAAAATACGCCCGAAAACCACCGTAAACAATGCCACAAATACCACTCCTATTACCATACAGACAACAAAGAGAAAGAAATCCTGCGGCCAAAAAGGAACTCCAAAAATATTGAACTTGCGTTCCATTACATTAAACAGTAAAAACTGGTTGCCGTTTATCGTTACAAACGGGGCAAGGAACAGGAAGGCTATTAAAAAGTAACTTACAATCTTGCGGTATTCATACAACTTACCTATTGGCTTTTTAGGATATACCCAGGCCCTTTTTCCCTCCTCATTTATGGTTCCTAATCTGTCACGGAACTCGTCATCATCATGCGTAGCAAACATCTCTTTTTCTATTTTGCAGTTTCTGGCGCCCTGGCCGCTTCATCTACCCAAATATCACCTTGTGGTTCTTTGGGCTCTTTAGGGTCAGACCCTTTTAATGACAGTACATAACTGGCCACCAACTGAATTTCGGACGGTTTTAGTGTACCTTTCCAGGCTACCATCCCTTTGCCATCGCGGCCGCCCTCTGTAATGGTATGGAATACATTTTTAATGCCTCCGCCAAGCAGCCAATACTCATCGGTAAGGTTAGGGCCTATGGCACCACCGGCATCCGGGCGGTGGCACGGTATACAATTCGCCTGAAAAATATCACGGCCTTTAGCCATATCGGCAGGATCTGTAAGCTGGGTAACCGTATTGGCATCAATAAGGTCTTTAGCGGTTTTTTTATATTCTTCTACTGCCAGTTTAGCCTCAGCCATTTCTGTTTCAAATTCGGCTTTCTGATCTTTTCCATCCAGTATGTGGTAGCGTACTAAGTAAATAACGGCAAATACTATGCACACATAAAAAAGGTTTACCCACCACGGTGGCAGCACATTATCAAGCTCTTTTATGCCATCATAATCATGGTCTAATAGTATAGTTCCTTCCTCCTCAACAGGAGTTGAACGTACAAAAAAGCGTCTCACTTTTCGGTACCAGGCACTCTCCCTAAAATCGCGTGCATCTTCTTCGGCCAGTTTTTGTTTTTGCTCGTCGCTAAGCAATGCATAAGTAACCCTGTTTATAGCTAATGCGGTAATCTCTACTGCTATCTGCAGAAAAATAAACACTGCAAGGAATATCGATACCAGCGGGTACTTAATAAAGGCAGGCCTGTCGCCCGAGTCTATAAATAACTCAAGTGCTATAAATACTATGGCAAAAATTAGCGGTACCCGTACATATACAGGAAAGAATTTTTTCATGATGCTTTGTATTAGATAAATAAGTTGGTATCCTCTTCTGAATCAGAAAAGGGAAGGTTGCTCATTTCCCGTATCTTTTCCTTTTTATAAGTATACGTCCAGGTATACAGGCATATAAAAAACAGGAAGAATATAAGCAGTGACAGTATAGGGTATATAGCTACACCTGCTATAGTATCGAGGTTATGTTTAAAAAACTTTAGCATCGTCTTTATTTTTTAGCGTTAGCATCTTTAATTTTAATATCGGTACCCATGCGTTGCAAGTAAGCAATAAGGGCTACAATTTCCCTGTTGTGCATGGGCACAAATACTTCTCCTTTTGCGGCGGCGTCTTTCTTGCTTTGCTCATAACTTTTCACAAAATCGGGGTCTGTATGCAGGCTTTGCTCTATTTTAAGCGCCTGCTCTTTTACAGATTTTTGTGCATTGGCAATATCTTTTTTACTGTATGGCACCCCTAAAGTTGCCATGACTTCCATTTTCTTCTGCGTGTCAGCATAATCGGCAGGTTTATTGTCGAACAGCCATTTGTAAGCTGGCATGATCGAGCCAGGCGATACACTCTGTGGATCCCACATGTGGTTAAAGTGCCAGTTGTCGCTGTACTTACCGCCTATTCTCATCAGGTCGGGGCCTGTACGTTTAGATCCCCATAAAAACGGGTGGTCATACACGTATTCTCCCGATTTTGAGTATTCGCCATAGCGTTCTACCTCACTGCGAAAAGGGCGTATCATTTGGGTATGGCAACCCACACAGCCTTCACGAATGTATAAGTCGCGCCCCTCAAGTTCCAGCGGCGAGTAGGGTTTAACCGTAGATATTGTGGGTATGTTAGATTTTACCATGATGGTAGGCACTATCTGGATAACCCCGCCTATTAGTACTGCAATGGTTGCCAGTATGGTAAGCTGTATTGGCCTGCGTTCCAGCCATGGGTGAAATTTCTCTCCCTTAAGCCTTTTAGTGCTTATGTTTTGTAGTGCCGGTGCCTCTGCAGCTTCATCTTCTATAGCCTGCCCCTGGCGAATGGTCATGATAATGTTATACACCAGCACGATCATACCTATTAAGTATAATGTACCACCCACGGCACGCATCCAGTACATGGGGATAATTTCTTTAACCGTTTCCAGGAAGTTGCCGTATTTAAGAGTACCATCGGGGTTAAACTGTTTCCACATAGAGGCCTGTGTAAAACCGGCAACATATAGTGGCAGTGTGTACATAATGATACCTAAGGTACCTACCCAAAAATGGAAGTTAGCCAGTTTGTTAGAGAACAGCGTAGTTTTTGTCATTCGTGGTATTAACCAATAGATCATCCCAAAAGTTAAAAAGCCATTCCATGCCAGTGCGCCTACGTGTACGTGTGCCACGATCCAGTCGGTAAAGTGGGCAATGGCATTTACATTTTTAAGAGCAAGCATAGGCCCTTCAAACGTTGCCATACCATAACCGGTAATTGCTACCACAAAGAATTTAAGCACCGGTTCTGTACGCACTTTATCCCAGGCACCGCGCAGGGTTAGCAATCCGTTTATCATACCGCCCCATGACGGCGCAATAAGCATTACAGAGAATACCACACCAAGGTTTTGCGCCCAGTCGGGTAATGCGGTGTATAATAAGTGGTGAGGCCCTGCCCAGATGTATATAAATATCAATGACCAAAAGTGAATGATAGAGAGCCTGTAAGAATACACAGGGCGGTTAGCGGCCTTTGGCACAAAATAATACATTAGCCCCAGGAATGGCGTAGTTAAAAAGAAAGCAACGGCATTGTGGCCGTACCACCATTGTACCAGCGCATCCTGCACCCCGGCATACGCCGAATAACTTTTCATGGCGCTAACCGGTAAGGCTAAACTGTTAAATATATGCAGGATAGCTACCGTTATAAATGTTGCCAGGTAAAACCAGGTGGCTACATAAAGGTGGCCTTCCCTCCTCTTTAAAATGGTTCCTATCATATTTATACCAAAAACCACCCACACTACCGCAATAGCAATATCTATGGGCCATTCCAGTTCGGCATACTCTTTAGATGATGTATAGCCTAAGGGTAGCGATATTGCAGCAGCTATAATTATAAGCTGCCAGCACCAAAAGTTAATACCGCTTAAGGTATCGTTAAACATCCTCGCTTTTAACAACCGCTGCAGCGAATAATAAACTCCTGCAAAGGTTGCGTTGCCCACAAAAGCAAAGATTACGGCATTGGTATGCAATGGCCTTAACCTGCCGTAGCTAAGCCAGGAAATACCATTGGTCATGCCCGGAAAAAGGTACATGGAGGCTATAAGCAACCCTACCAGCATTCCTATTGTACCCCACACTATGGTGGCATAAAGGAAGTTTTTGACTATTTTATTGTCATAATAAAATTGTTGCATTTCCATGATTAGTCCTTATTCGTGTTTGTTTCTTTATTTTTGATTTCATCGTCGAATAGCATCCTGACCGATGGTGTGTAGTCGTCGTCAAACTGCCCTTGCCTTACTGCCCTTAAAAAGGCGTACAAAAACAGCAAGGCAACAATAATACTGATGGTGATTAATAAATAAATAACGCTCATACTTCTTAAATTTATGTAACAAAGTTAGGTTCGTGATGTGGGATAAAACATGATATTTGTCATGCCAGAGAAGTTTATTAGGGATTTTTTTGAGTTTATAAAAGGTTTTATTGCTTTACTAATGTCCTCTCCCCCAAACCCTCTCCCAAAAGATAGGGGAGCCTGAACGGGTACAGCATGAATTTTTGCAATACTTTCGACTAAAAATATCCTTATGTGTTAGCCTTTTCCCTTTGGAGATGGATGGGGTGAATATCTTGCATAATAATTACTCATAATCGTTACAAAACTTATAATGGTAACTGTGCTTAACGGCATGATAATAGCTGCAACTAATGGCTTTAAATTTCCGGTAACGGCAAACGATAAGCCTACAACATTATAGAGCATTGAAAGTGTAAAACTCATCTTGATAGTCCTGATGGTATTTTTAGAAAACCGCAGGAACCACCCCAGTTTTTTAAATTGGGTAGCATCCATTATCACATCGCAGGCCGGAGAGAATACATTCACATTTTCAGAAATTGATATGCCTACATTGCTTTGGGCCAATGCCCCGGCATCATTTAGCCCGTCGCCCACCATCATTACATTTTTACCCTGCTTTTGTAACTGTTCTATAAATGCCAGTTTCTGTTCGGGCTTTTGGTTAAAAATCAGTTCGGTTCCGGCGGGGAGCAGATTTTCCAACATAACCCTCTCCCCTTCGTTGTCACCGGATAATATTTTTAGATTGTAATTTTTGCTGAGGTGGGTAAATAAGGCTTTAAGTCCGTCGCGGTATTGGTTATCAAATACATACCTGCCTATATAGTTTCGGTTAATAGAGATATGAATAAGAGTTTGCATTGAGGCATCTACATCATAGCCTACAAAGGCCGCCGATCCAATTTTAATATCAAACCCATCTATAACCCCCTGAATACCCTTACCTATAATTTCTTTAAAATCATCGACTTGCAATAATTGTGTAGTGGGTAAATAGTCATAAAGCCTCCTGCTTAACGGGTGGTTAGAACCACGAAGTAATGTTTTTATAAATGCACGCTCCTTATTATCTATATATTCCCCTTCATAATTTATAGTCGAATTTTTGTCGGTAGTGATGGTTCCGGTCTTATCAAAAACTATGGTATCTACTTTTGCCATTTGCTCTATAACTGTAGCATTTTTTAGATATAACTTTCGGTTACCCATAATACGCAGTACATTACCAAGAGTAAAAGGAGCACTCAATGCAAGTGCACACGGGCAGGCAACTATAAGGATTGCCGTAAACACATTAAAGGCTGTTATGGTATCTATAAAAATCCAGATGCCAAACGATACAAAAGCTATTAATAACAACAGCGGTGTAAAGTATTTACCTATGGTATCGGTAAGGGTTTTGTAGGTACGGGCGTCTTTTTTAGCAAACACTTCGTTAGTCCACAATTGGGTCAGATAGCTTTGCGAAACCGTGTTTACAACTTCCATTTCTATAACGCTGCCTATTTGCCTGCCACCCGCATATATTTTATCGCCCGATTTTTTTATAACAGGCTCTGCTTCACCGGTTACAAAGCTATAATCTATTGCAGTGCTTTCAGTAATCAAAATACCATCTACAGGTATTAACTCGCTGTTGCGAATAAGCAATCTGTCGCCGGGCAGCACATCATAAACGGGTACAGAAAGTTCTGTCTTGCCATTAATCTGTGTAACTGCTATAGGAAAGTAAGATTTAAAATCGCGTTCAAAAGAGAGAAAATTATACGTTTTTTGCTGAAAAAGTTTACCTAAAAGCATAAAGAAAACTAAACCGGTAAGGCTGTCGAAAAAGCCCTGTCCGTAGCCAAAAATAATATCTACCGTACTGCGCACAAACATTACTACAATACCTAAGGCTATAGGGATATCAATATTCAGCAGCCCTGCCCGCATGCTTTTAAATGCAGACACATAATATCCACTTGCCGAATAAAAAAATGATGGCAGTGCCAATACAAAAACCAGCCAGCGAAAAAAGCCGCGGTAATTGTCGAGCCAGTAATCTTCCACCTCAAAATATTCAGGGAAAGAAAGCAGCATTACATTACCAAAGCAAAAAAAGGCCACACCCACTTTATAAATTAGGTCGCGGTCTATTTTCTTTTTCTGGTTCTCATAATTATCCAGGCTTATGTATGGTTCGTAGCCAATAGAGTTAAGCAAATAAACTATCTGCTTAAGCGAAACCACATCCGGATTAAACATAATACGTGCCTTTTTCTCGTAGAAATTTACCTGAGAACTGCTCACTCCTTTGCAAAGCCTGTTGAAGTTCTCTAATATCCAGATACAACTGCTGCAATGAATATGCGGAATGTAGAGCGACACTATGTGTGTACCTTCTCCCTTAAAATCGAGCAGCCTGTCTACTATCGACTCGTTATCCAGAAAATCAAATTTACCGCTACTGTCTGTAGGGGTTGCGCCGGGCGATTTTTCAAAATTGTAATAATCGATAAGTCCGTTCATGCTAAAAATCTCGTACACTGTTTTGCAACCGTTACAGCAGAATAATTTTTCATCAAAAACGATCTCATCTTTTTTTACACTATCTAACCCGCAATGAAAACAATGTTGCGTGCTCATACTATACTCATTTTTACCTGACGCAAAGTTGCGTATGGCACAAAAAATAAACTATGATATTTATCATACAAATCCGTAAATTTGCAGTATTATGAAGGTAAAGCCATGAGCAAATGTGAACAATGCATAGTGAGGGAATTTAGCTCTTTAAAAACGCTGAATAAAGAGGAACTGCTCAGGATAGCCGACTGTAAGTCATCGTACACCATAAAAAAAGGCGAACCCATTTTTACCGAAGGCGAAAATGTAAATGGCATTTTTTGCATTAAGGACGGGGTTTGCAAGCTCACTAAACTTAGTACTAATGGTAACGAACAAATTGTAAAACTTATTACCAAAGGCGAATTGCTTGGACAGCGTTCCATGATTAGCGACGAACCCGTAAACCTTAGTGCTGTCGCCCTCGAAGATATGGAGGTTTGCTTTATTCCTAAAGCCGAGGTTATGGGGTTCTTTAATGACAACAACAAGTTCTCGATGGATGTCATGAAATCTATTTGTGGCGACCTTAAAGATGCTGACGACCATCTTGTGGCAATGGCACAAAAATCGGTACGGCAGCGCCTCGCCGAAACACTAATTTACCTTAACGACACCTTTGGTATTAACGACGATAAAAGCCTTAAAGTAAAACTATCACGCGAAGAGCTTGCCGGTATGGTGGGCACTGCTACAGAAAGTTGCATCCGTTTATTATCTGAATTTAATAAACTGGGCGTCATAGAGCTTTCCGGTAAAAAGATTACGATTATAGATGCTTTAAAATTAAGTAAGCTTACCAACTAAAGAAGTTTGCCACGAATTACACAAATTATCACAAATTTAATTGGTAAAATTAGTGCAATTCGTGGTAAAATCTAAACCAAAACCATTTCAGGGATTGCAATAGCCTCTAATTCATTTCTGTAATAATCTAACTTTTCAAGAATATCCTGTTTCCCGTTTTTGAAGAAATCATTGTTGATAAACAGATCATTGTAATAATGGATGCCCTCCACTAAATTGGTTTTAAAGGCCGTCCACTTTTTAGTCTGGGCTTTAGTCACTTCATCAGCTATGCCACTTATGTCCTTCCTTAAATAATCTATATACAATTGCAGCTCTTTTACAAACAGATTAGGCCTGTAACCATCAGCGAGTACAGATGTATTACCATAAATATGGCGCACCATATTTTTTAAAGAAACTTCTTTATCAAAATAAGCCAGGTTAGGACCGGGGCAAATTACCACTCCCTGCGCCTCTCCTTTTACAGGAATATCATTTTCAAAATAAGCGGTGTTGGCGAGCCCCACGCACAGGCAGGATTTTATCGTTATAGCTTCCTCTTTTTCTTTAAAAGCTTCTGCGGTGAGGTTGTCTTTTTGCAATTGCAGTTCGGCAAGTTTTAATTGCTGGTATTTTCGGGATGCGGTACATATTCCCTGCTCATCATACTCGCGGCTTAGCGCCAATAATTTTTTAGGACAAGAGCTTCCCGCTTTGTGATGTGCGATACGCATATTTTTAAGATGCTCATTAGTAGTACCGCTAACGGTATTAAATGGTATCCCTAACGGTGAAATATCGCTACGGTAAAAATCAGTTTCTGTAGCATTTGCCAGTAAGTCACGGGTAGCAGCATCGGTGGCAGTAGCTTCGGGGACTAACAAAAATGGGGAACCCCACCCTACAGAATCGGTATTGTAATGGTTCAGTAAAAATTCATGTTCTTCAGCAGTGCCTACCCCGCCCTGTACCGTAATTTTAAGACTAAGAGCTTCGACAGGAACCGGCAATTCTTTTAAAGCAAGGGCCTTACACATCAATTGATGTGCCGTTGTAATTAATTCTTCTTTGCGCTGTTTAAATTCTTCCATAATGGGACCAAGCAATAGCCCATCGGTAGCAAAGGCATGGCCACCGCAGTTAAGCCCCGACTCAATTCTGTATTCGCTAACCCAGACGCCTTTTTTCGCCAAAAAACTTCCCTGAATTATGGCCGACCTGAAATCGCTTACCTTTAGAATTATTTTCTTTTTTAAGTAACCATTTTCATCAGGCAAAAAATCTTTAAACTCTGATATATAACTGTATAATGAAGGGTTCATTCCGGCAGAAAGCACCAATGATGAGCTCAGGTTACTATTTGCAAAACCTCTTAGGGCAGCATGCGCGTCATTATATTCGGCAGGCAGGGCAACGTTTTTAATAAAGTTCGCCTTGTCTACCTTTGTCATAATATTTACATCTATCGCGCCCGGATTTAAATGCTTGTCGATAAAATTCCTGATCTCGTTAGTCTTATCAAATGGGCTCGAAACATAAAATTGCAATGCATTTTTAATATCTGATACTTGTGGCAGCATGGCTATAAAATTGTTTAACGCCTGTTTGCTTGTCGCAAGTTCAGTACAAAAAGCCGCATACTTTTTCTTCACTATCCTGTCAACCAGGTTAAGGTATGATGTAATGCGTTCTGCCCTGTAATCCTGAACTTTCTGTGTAATTTCCCTATAGGGCAATTCAAATTTTTCGCTGTAAAAAGCGTTCATTTTCTCCATCAGTTCATCGTCTACAATAGAGATAACCGAGTCAATACCATATTGTGCCACCCTTATAGGGCTATCTATTGTATATGCAAGCCCCATAACCGGTATATGAAACGTGTGGAGTTTTTCCTGGATATTCATTCTTTCAATTGTTTAATAAGCAAATATTAAACATTGCACTCACTTAAAACCTGATAAATATCATGTGGATGAAATTATAGTAAATTATTATTTAAGAACATTTTATTAATCTACCATTTCTATAGACTTTGTTATTAAATGATTCCAACGTACATTTGCAGCCTGAAAAAAGCACTTAATGATCGAATTAAAAAACATAACTAAAAAATTTTATAAAACCGGCAGAGAGGTCTTAGCGCTTAATAACGTTTCGCTATACGTACCTGCAGGCAAAATTTTTGGCGTAATAGGAACATCCGGTGCGGGTAAAAGTACACTGATTCGTGTTATTAACCTATTGGAGAAACCTACAACCGGCGACGTAATTATAGATGGCAAATCGCTGCCAGGCCTTACTAATGCGCAACTCGCAAGAGAACGCAGGCAGATAGGTATGATTTTTCAACATTTTAACCTATTGTCTTCAAGAACAGTATATCAAAACATTGCATTTGCACTGGAACTTGCAAATACCCCGAAAAGTGTGATTGACGAAAGGGTTAAAGAATTGCTGAAACTTGTTAAACTTGAAGAAAAAATCCATGATTACCCCGCAAGCCTTTCTGGCGGGCAAAAGCAGCGTGTAGCTATTGCAAGGACATTGGCAAACAATCCTAAAGTATTATTGTGCGATGAAGCTACCAGTGCCCTCGACCCTACTACAACACGCTCTATCCTGAATTTGCTTAAAGACATTAATAAAAGGCTTAACATTACCATTTTGCTCATAACGCACCAAATGGAAGTTGTTAAAGCCATTTGCGATGAAGTTGCTGTAATAAGCAATGGTGAACTGATAGAACAGGGAACCGTAGGCGAAATATTTGCCCATCCTAAGCATGAATTGACCCGCGAGTTTATTGCTTCATCGCTACATATCGAGATTCCGGAATTTTATAATAATAAATTAAAAACGGCTTATATTAAAGGGTTAAGCAGCCTGGTTCGCTTAGAACTGAACGGCGACAGCATAGATGAACCTGTGCTTACCGATGCGGCCAAACAGTTTGGGATTGGTGCCAAAATTATCAGTGCGCAAACATCGTATGCAGGCGATACCAATTTTGGTATCGTGATCATTGAACTGTCCGGCGATTTACCGCAGCAATTTGATGCTTTAAAATTGTTCCGGGAAAAAAAAATAAAAACCGAAATACTTGGCTATGTCTGAATCTACGATAACACTTTTATTAAATGGAACCTGGGAAACCATAATGATGACCTTCGTTTCAGGATTTTTCGGCTTTGTATTGGGATTGCCGACAGGCATATTGCTATTCCTGACGTGTAAAGACCAGATTTTACAGAATGCTGCACTTAATAAAAGCCTTTCTGTACTTGTAAATTTATTCAGGTCGATACCATTCATTATACTTATAGTCTGGATGATACCTTTTACAAGAGCTTTGGTTGGAACTTCGATTGGCGTGAGCGCAGCACTGATACCATTAAGCATTGGCGCAGCTCCCTTTATTGCGCGCCTTGTTGAGAATAGCTTGTTAGGATTACCGGCGGGACTTGTAGAGGCCGCAAGAGCATTAGGTGCAACACCATGGCAAATTGTACATAAGGTTTTATTGCCCGAGGCTCTCCCTTCTTTAATTAATGCAGCTTCCATTACACTTATTACCCTTGTAGGCTACTCAGCAATGGGCGGCGCGGTAGGTGCCGGTGGCCTTGGGCAAATAGGTTACCAGTACGGCTACATAGGCTATGATGCCGTTATCATGAACACTGTCCTTGTTCTTTTGGTGCTACTTGTATTTGCTATACAACTTGCCGGGGACGCTCTTTCTAAACGTTTTGACCACAGATAAATACCAACCTTATATTAAATCCTATGAAAAACATGACTAAACTATCTATACTTACCTTAATTGCTGCACTTTCCCTTACCGTGACAAGTTGCGGAGGCGATAAAAAAAATGACCCACACCATATTAAAGTTGGCGTTGCAGCAGGGCCGGAATTTGTTGTGGCACAGGCAGCACAAAAGGTAGCCAAAGATAAATATGGCCTTGAGGTAGAACTGGTATCATTTAACGATTACGTAATTCCTAACGAAGCTTTAAACAATGGCGATATAGATGCCAATGCTTTTCAGCACAAGCCATATCTCGATGAGCAGTCTAAACAACGTGGCTATAAGCTTGCTATTGTGGGCAAAACGTTTATATATCCTATAGCGGCATACTCTAAAAAGATTAAATCGCTTGCCGAACTTAAGCTTGAAAGTACCATAATTATCCCTAACGACCCTACCAATGGTGGTCGTTCATTATTATTACTCGAAAAAAACGGGCTTTTAAAACTTAGACAGGGCGTTGGGCTTTTGCCAAAGCTGACAGATATTACAGAGAATCCTAAGAAACTTAAAATACTGGAGCTTGAAGCACCACAAATTCCGCGTGCGCTGGATGACCAAAATGTTACTATTGCAATTATTAATAACACGTTTGCCTCTCAGGCAGGCTTAGTGCCATCGCGCGACGCGTTGTTTATAGAAGATAAAGATTCTCCTTATGCAAACCTTATTGTAACACGTGAGGATAATAAAACCGAAGAAAAAGTACAGCAGTTTGTAAAAGCATACCAGTCTGCCGAAGTTGAAAAGGCCGCTGTAAAAGAATTTAAAGGCGGCGCTGTAAAAGGCTGGTAGTTTAAATTATATAGCATAATTTTGGCTCACTATATTTTAAAACTATGCAAATACAATATTTGTTTGAGCTGTTGGGCACCTGCTTCTTTGCGATTTCGGGCGCTTTGGTAGCCAATAATAAATCAGCTCCCGACTGGTTTGGCGTAACTTTTATAGGTTTTATTACTGCCATTGGCGGTGGTAGCCTGCGTGATATATTATTAGGGAGTTACCCCATTGGCTGGGTTAAAGATGTGCATTTTATTTATGCCATATTTGCAGGTACACTCATGGCGAGCTTTTTTTACACTACGCTTCACAAACTGCGCAAAACTCTTTTTCTGTTTGATACCCTTGGTATTGCATTGTTTACCATAGTGGGTACAGAGAAAGCTCTTGGCCTTGGTGCCGGGCCGGTTACTGCTGCAATTATGGGAATGTTCAGCGCCGTAATGGGCGGTGTATTGCGGGATATACTTACCAATGAAATCCCTATCATATTCCATAAAGAAATTTATGCCACTGCCTGTCTTGCAGGAGCCGCACTATATCTTTTACTTTTTTATTTTAATATAGACAGGAATCTTAACTTCTGGTTATCAGGGAGCTTAATTGCAGGAATAAGAATGTTGGCAGTACGCTATAACCTTAGCCTTCCAAAATTCAGGAAAGATACCGCAGATACTATTTAATTAAGTGATTAGGGAAATCTTCCACTTTCTCACAGCATACCTGCTCCATAACCTGCTGTAGTTGTATTTTTAATAATGATATGGCATGGTTGCCTCCTTCATTGCCTAATGCCGCAACGCTGTACATAAAGGTCCTGCCAAGGAAAGTAAAGTCGGCACCGGAAGCTAACGTCCTCGCTACATCTACACCCGAACGGATACCGCTGTCCATCATAACTTTTATCTGCCCTTTATATTTTTCTACAATAGGATGTAATGAGGCAATTGCGCTTTGGCCAGCATCAAGCTGCCTACCGCCATGATTAGAAACAATAACACCATCAAAGCCAAGCCGTATAGCCATCTCTACGTCTTCTTCGCTTGCTACGCCTTTAAGCACCAACTTGCCTTTCCACTTATCGCGAATAGGCGCTATGCGCTCTTCGTTAAGCCTGCCCGAAAATGTGCGGTTCATAAACTGGCCCAGCTGTTTCATATTCATTCCCTTTTCCATATAGGGTTTTAGGGTTTCAAAAGCCGGCTGCCCGTGTATAAGCGTTTTAAGCGCCCATTCCGGCCGGCCTAATATTTGCAAAATATTTCGTACCGACATACTTGGCGGCATCGCCAGGCCGTTACGAATATCTCTTGGCCTAAAGCCAAATGTAGGCACATCGCTTAATGCTACGAGTACAGGATATTGCGCATCAGCGGCACGTTGTATAATACTGTCCCGAACCTGTGCTTCTGCCGGATGGTATAATTGGTACCAGGCACGCCCCTGGGTAATTTCTGCAATACGCTCTATACTGGCCGTGGTAACGGTGCTCAGTATAAAGGGAATATTATGTTCATACGCTGCTTTTGCAAGGATTTCCGGGGCATTAGGCCACATTAACCCCTGTAAGCCTACCGGCGATATACCAAACGGTGCATCATAAGTATGACCAAATAACTCTGTTTTCATTTCAGAATGTGTATGTTTGGTCAGGTAGTAGGGCTTTAGTTCGATATCCCGAATTTCGGCAGTATTTTTAATCAGGTTTACATCTTCATTACAACCACCGTCAAGATATTCAAAAGCAAAACGCGGTATTTTACGTTTGGCCTGTTTTATTAAATCGTCAATCGATGGATAGTTACTATTGTATCTTAGCTGCATTGTATATTATTTGGTCATTCTGTACTACGGTATACCAATGTAAAACTACATATAATATCGTTATACAAAAAATGAAATTGAAAGTTGTAGTATAATCAATTGCTTTATACATCGAAGAATAACGGCACGAGCTTTTTCATCCTGTAATTCTCTTTAAGAAATTTAGACGTTACCTGCTTGTCAGATATTACCATGGCAGCACCTAGGGCAGACCCCAGCGGCGACTGCGTAGACAACACTTTATAGCTGCTAAAATGGTGCGACATGAGTTTCATGAACACATCGTTATCGGTAAAGCCGCCGTCAATGTAAATCGTCTTGATATCGCTGTTGCCAATCGCGTTGCTAATGGTGTCTATCTGCAACTCCATAAGTTCTATCATAAGCTGATGATAGGCTTCTTCAAATGTTGCAAAAGGCTCCAGTTCTGTTTCATGTGGCAGGCGTTGCAGTGAAATACCCTCAAATTTAAAGTATACTTTAGGCTTCTCTATAAGCTTTAGGTAAATATCCCGATTAAACTGTACTTCACGATGATAGCCGTACTCTTTTTCATAATAGTCTGTAAGTTTCTCTACCTGAAGGCGGTACTCATTACCCATAAAAAAACGGGAAGCTTTTACACGCTTGCCATCTATACGTAAATAATTAAGACAATTGCTTTCGATATCTTTTACAGATAAACTTTCAGAATTATAAGGATTTAACGCAATACTCCACGTACCGGTAGAAAGTAGCAGGAACGGTTTTTTCTTGCTTAAAATATAAGGTAGCAATGCCGACGAACTATCGTGTATGCCTACTCCTATTTTTATCTTTTTGTCTTTGTATGAAGTATTAATACTTGCCGATGTAGGGACTATAGGGGGTAAAATCCTGTCGATACCTTCGGCATATACCCATGCATGGTAATCTTCGCTGTCATAATTCCAAAGACTTGTATGGCAGCCAATGCTTGTATATTCACTTACCGGAATACCTGTAAATAAAAATGACAGGTATTGTGGCAGGTGAAGGCTGTATTTTATTTTAGCAAATATTTCAGGTTTCGTCTGTTTTATCCAGAACAACTGCATGCCGCTATTAAGCATCCCCGACTGTGGTGAAGCCGTTTGGGCAGCAATGGTAAGCAGGTCGCCATGCTTTTCAGCAAACGCCTTAATTACCTCCTCAGGAAAATCTTTGGTGTAATTATATAAGGGTGTAAGCGCTTTGCCTTTATAGTCTAAATTTACAAGGCTGGCTCCATAAGATGAAAAATTAAGTGTTTTAACATCATATTGTTTACTTTCCAGGACAGCGTCAAACGTTTCTTTAATCCAGCCGCGCAAGGCTTCAAGGTCTTCCGTTTCATAACCGTCTTCATCAACAGTGAGCGGGAGGTTTACATACTCACGATGCACCTCGTTATAGTTATCATCAAAAAGAAAAAACTTTTTGTTTGTTTTACCTATATCAAAAACGGCGTTCACTTTTACCATTGTCACTAATTTTACAATCCTGTAGCTTTACTATTGGTCCCTCTTTCTTTAATAAGCGCGTTACGCACTGCAAGCGAGCGGTATGCCGCTAACGGATTTATGGATCCACCTGCTTTTTGTCGTGCTGCTTTAAGTATAGGTCTAACATCGGTACGGTAAGCATCCTGCAGTATTTCCTGGCATTTTACAACGTCATTATTCTGCTGCGCTGCCTTAAGTTCGCTTTGATTTACCAGCAACGCCTGAGTGTAAGCAATTAAAATTGCTTCAAGCGACTGTATAAGGTCTTCAAGTGGGTCTTTGGTATTGTGGCTGGCATCGATCATCCAGGCAAGATCCGGATTTTGATGATTGTTCTCCATACCATAAACCAACTCATTAAAAATAAGGAATAACGGGTACGGTTTTATAGAGCCCACAGTAATATCATCATCGCCATATTTGCTGTCGTTAAAATGGAAACCACCCAGTTTGCCTTTATACATTAAAGTAGCTACAATTTGCTCAATGTTAGTATTTGGCAGGTGGTGCCCCAGGTCTACTAATGTGTAAGCCCTGTCGCCACAGGCATTTGCAAGCATGAGCGAAGTACCCCAGTCCTGTATAACCGTGCTGTAAAAAGCAGGCTCATAAGGTTTGTATTCTATAAACAGGCTCCAGTCTGCAGGCAAGCCGGCATAGATAGACTTAAGGCTGTCTTCGGCATGTTTTAAAACCGTCTGGAAATTGCGCTGCCCCGGAAAGTTAGACCCGTCTGCCAACCACACTGTAAGGCTTTTAGAACCTAACTGCTCTCCTATTTTTATAACATCAAGGTTATGCTGAATGGCATAATCGCGCGATGCATCTACTGTGCTGCTTAGTGAGCCAAATTTGTAGCTTTCTTTTGCTCCGGGCTGATCCTGAAACGTATTTGAGTTCATCGCATCAAAAATGATCCCGTTGCCTGCTGCTACTTCTTTAATGGCTTTTACATCCTGCGGGATATCCCACGGAATGTGCAGTGACACCGCCCCAGCACTTTGAGTAAGCGCATGAAGGATACCAATATCATCAAGTTTTTGCTCTAAAGTTGCAGGTTCACCACCGTAAGAAAAACGTCCAAAACGAGTCCCTCCTGCACCTAATGCCCAGCTTGGTATAGCCACCTGAAATTTGGCAACTTTATCTACAATAGCATTTACATCTACACCTTTTTTTGCAAAGCGGTTGGTTATCAAATCGAGCTCGGATGTAAATACAGAATCTTCTTTTTTATTAAGGTCAGCGATTTGCTGTTGTGTAATTTTCATGTTTATTTAAATATTAACGTACAAATGCGTTGGCCATACCGCCATCTACATTTATAGTGTTACCGGTACTTTTATCTAAAATTGCCACGCATGCAAAAACACCGTTAGCAATATCGTCCGGAAGTATTATTTCGTTCAGTAAATTTCTTTTTGCGTAATGCGCAGGCAATTCTTCAACAGTAATTCCGTAAGCTTTGGCGCGCCCTTCAGCCCACTCGCCTTCCCATATTTTACTGCCCACAATAACACCATCAGGGTTTATTGTGTTTACACGTATTTTGTCGCCTGCAAGCTCTGCAGCAAGTAAACGCGTCATGTGCTGCTGTGCTGCTTTTGCAGTACCGTATGCCACATTGTTAGGGCCCGCAACAAGGCCATTTTTACTGGCAATGTTTATTATATCGCCACTGAGTTTTTGCTTACGCATTATAGCAACACCCTCCTGAGCCATTAAAAATTGACCTTTTACCAACACATTTTGCAAGATATCCCAGTCTTTAAGGGTAGTTTCTTCTAATGGTTTAGAAATAGCAAGCCCCGCAGAATGGATAATGATATCTATTCCTCCAAAAGATAATGAAGCCCTTTTAAATGCTGCTGCCACCGCCTCTTTATCAGACACATCGCATACAACACCATCGGCCTGATCTCTTTTATAAGTCGCCAATGCTGTCTTTATAGCCTCACCACTTAAATCTGCCAGTACAACTACCGCACCTTCTGCTACTAACTTATCTGCAATAGCTTTACCAATACCACCACCGCCGCCGGTTACAATGGCAATTTTGCGGCTTAAGGGCTTTTCAGCAGGCATACGGCTAAGTTTAGCTTCTTCAAGCAGCCAGTATTCTATATCAAAAGCTTCCTGTCTTGGTAACGATGTGTATGCTGTAATAGCTTCGGCACCACGCATTACATTAATGGCATTTACATAAAATTCGCTGGCAACACGTGTAGTTTGCTTATCTTTTGCAAAGCTAAACATACCCACTCCCGGATAGATAATGATAACCGGATTGGGGTCTCTCATTGCCGGACTATTAGCATGTTTACATGTATTATAATAATCTGCATACTCTTTCCTGTACTGTTCAAAAGCAGGTTCCAGCTTTTTAAGCACCTGGTTAGTATTATTTACATCTTCATCAGTACTTAAATTAAGCACTAATGGCTGGATTTTAGTACGCAAAAAGTGGTCAGGACAGCTGGTTCCCATTGGCGCGAGCCTCTCGAGATCGTTACTGTTTATGTATTGTAAAACAGTATCACTATCGGTAAAATGGCCTATCATCCTGTTTTCGCTCGATGCAAGGCCGCGCAGCAATGGCATTAATGTAGCTGCTTTATCCAGCCTTTCATCTGCCGGAAGGCTCTCTACTTTTTGTCCGCCAAAAACACTGCCTTTCTCTTTTATTTTTTTCTCTATGTAAGCACTTGCGGTTTCTATAACCTCAAGACTGTTAATATAACATTCGTATGATGTATCACCCCATGTAAATAAACCGTGGCTACCCAAAACTATACCACGTATACCGGGATTATCGGCAAGGCATTTTTCAAGCTGCAGCCCAAGGTCGAAGCCCGGGCGTTGCCAAGGTACCCACCCCATAGTGTCTCCCCAAATCTCTTTGGTTACTTTTTTGCTATCCTTAGCGGCTGCTACTGCTATAAGCGCATCCGGATGAAGGTGGTCTATATGTTTAAACGGAAGCAATCCGTGCAATGGAGTATCTATAGATGGTGCTTTACTGGCAAGGTCGAAAATACAATGGTCAAACAAGCCTACCATACGGTCTTCGTCGGCAAGGCCGCCGTATACATTTTTAAGGTCACGAAGCCTGCCTGTATACAAACCTGCAATGCCGCTACGGGTAAGGGTACCAATATCGCCACCAGAACCTTTTACCCACATTACCTCTACTTCTTGATTTGTAAGAGGGTCTTTTTCTATTGTTTTACAACTGGTGTTACCACCGCCATAATTTGTTATCCTTAAATCAGCGCCCAGGATGTTAGAACGGTACAGAAACAAAGCTACCTGGTCATCGCCAAGTTCTGCGGCCTTTTGTTCATTCCACAAATAATTTACGTATTGAAATGTTTTTTCCATTATATATTACGATGATTTGATTTAATATTATTTACATCCAAAAGTATCTTTATTTAACAAGTAAGGTATCCTGTAGTGTACAGCCCTGAAGCAAAAAAAATAGGCTAAATGCTGCATTTGGATGATATTACATCTATTTGTTTAATAAATTATTATAATTAGACCAGCAATTGCCCACAGTTATTGCAGATAAAACACTTCTTTAAGAGGTATACTTGTTGGCGAATTATCTTCATTACTTTGCATGATATCTTTCATGTATGCCCACCATTTTTGCATAACAGGGTGCGACGGCAAATCGTTTAACTTCGATTCATCATTAACAAGTAATGTCGCAAAAAGGCTATTTGTGGTTTCGTCTAAAAAAATAGAATAATCGCTTACACCTGTTTGTTTAAGCAGTTCTTTAAGCTCCGGCCACAACTCATCATGGCGCTTTTTATATTCGGCTTCAAAGCCTTTATGAAGTTGCATTTTTGATGCTAATCGTTTCATTGATATTTTATTTTAATGAATTACCGTAGCCTACTACCATAACCGATAGTAAAATTGCCAGTATACCTAATGATATTGTAGATACAGTTCTACTGTTTACACCTTTCCACTCTTTTAAAATCACACCCCAAATGTTAGCCGTAAAAATAATAAATGCCATGTGCAGTATCCACGAACTTGGGCCATTGCCCATACGACTCTCTCCCATTCCGTAAAAAAAGAATTGTAAAAACCAGGTTGTACCTGCAAGGGCACAAAAAACAATATTCTTCAATTTAGGTACTCCAACTTTAGTATAGTCGCCAAGTGTTTTATTTTTTATAGCAAGAAAAAGGCAGCCTATTAAATTACTAAGCAAACCACCCCAAAGCACTACTATATATGTAACATTATTTTGAAATAAAAACTCTCCCTGCCCCGGATTCGATGTTTTCCATACTTCATTAGCAATATCTGCCATTGGTTTTCCTGCTTCTAATCCAAAATTGAAACAGGCGCTAAGAACTCCTGATATTATTGAAACAATAAGCCCCAAGCCAAATTTATATTCGGTTTTAACCGAGACACCATGAGGGTCTGTGCCGGCTGTGCTTAGCTGTTTTTCTTTCATTACACCTGCTTTACCACATATACCAATACCGATAACACATATAAGCAGGCCAAGTAAAACCATTTGCCCCCAGGAAGAAGATACTATTGTACCTATACCGTCTTTACCTGCCTGTGGGTAATATTCATAATATACAGACGGAAGTAAGGAACCAAAAACCATACAGAGCCCCAGAATAACGCTGCTGCCCAAAGCCACACCAAGATAGCGTACACCAAGGCCATAAGTAAAACCACCTACACCCCATAATAATCCAAATATAAAAGCAAGGCTTATTACAGAAGAGTTTGCATTGGCAATGATGGTCCAAAAATCAGGGATTGTGAGCCATGCTGCTAAGGGAGGAACTATTAACCAGGAAAAAATACCGCCTATGAGCCAGTAAGTTTCCCATGCCCAGCCTTTAACTTTTTTAAACGGAATATAAAAACTACCGGAAGCAAACCCTCCGATTAAATGAAAAAGAACACCAAAAAGAGCTCCCATAAAATATGATGTTTAGTAATTACGACCTTTTACAGGTTACACTTGTTAAAAATGTGAAAATAGCCATAATTACATCAATCACTGTCATGCAGTGTCATGTAAAATTATATTATTAAAAATTTTAGTGTTATATAATTTCAGTTATTGTAATTTTAAACAGCTTAAGTAATTATTAATATAATAGCCCTAAATTTTTTTACGTAAAAAATTTAGGGCTATTTATTTTATTATAATTTGTATACTTCGCTACCTGCAAGTAACAGGCAACCAAGCCCGTAATCTTCAAAATCCGGTTCTTTCGAAATCGATAGTGGCTGGCCATCTTTAGGTTCTTTACCGGTACCCTGCACCCATCCTAAAAATCCGTTAGGCTGTACACAATCTTTTACAATAGCATCCCAGGCTTTAAGCATTACGGGCAGGTAAATTTTACGGTCTATAAGTTTATTATTTATACCATACGCCATTCCATAAACAAAAAGGGCACTGCCGGTCATTTCTTTACCACCAAAGTTAGTTGGGTCATGAAGGCTCACATTCCATAGGCCATCAATACGTTGTATAGCCGGCAGAGCCGATAGCAGGTCTTTATAATCCTGTAGATACTCAGCATAGTGAGGGTCAGATTTTGGGGTGATATCAAGTGTTCGCACTAAAGCGGCAACTACCCAGCCATCGCCACGGCTCCAGTAACAATCCTGTCCGTTAGGCTCTTTATACGGGGGGACGAAGTCTTTATCGCGCCACCATAATTTATCTGCCGGGTTATAAAGCCCGTTAACGCCCTGCTTATTTTTAGTGTAGGCATACATTTCGTAATTACGCTCATAGTATTTAGGGTCGTTATACAGCTTACCAAGTTTAGCATAAACCGGCATAGCCATTTGTAGCGCATCAATCCATGTCCAGTCATCTACTTTATCGGTAGCCATCATCCTGTCTATAGATTCTTTAATGTCCTTAACTCTTTCTGGATGTTTCTTGCCATCAATTTCATATAGGTCTATATACGTCTGGCCCGCACAATGATTATCGGCATGCCTTGTTTCTGTGCCACCTCTTAAGCCCCAATTGTGGCTTTCTCCCCATTTAATGGCATAGTCATAATATTCTTTTTTAGGATCTACAGTATACATTGCCATTAAACCTTCGTAGTACACCGCACGTGTCCATAAATTGCTCGACCTTTCTTTACCACCCCCAAAGGTTGGCGCTCCCGGATCCTGCCATTTGTTCATAAAATAGTTATTAGCCAGTTGCATAGTAGCAAGCACATCTGCCTTTGCAGGAATTTTTTCGCTTGATGCCGACGTGTTTTTTTGTGAACTACAGGCAGTAAAGAATATGCCTGCGCAGGCAAAACTAAGTAGTGAGGTATATTTTAATTTCATACTTATATGATTGATAATTATACTGTTATTTAATATTTTGTTTAATATACTTTGTAAGTCCGCAACCCTTTAATAGTTGCAAACCTTTTACAACCAGTTGTGTATTAAGTTGGGCACCAGCTTTATTGGTATGAGTATGGTCTTTAGGGAAATAGTTTTTTATGGCAATTGCCCCTTCGTTTTCATATCGTTCAATAACAATATCGTTAAGCGGAATAAAGTAAGCTCCTGTTTGTTGCGCAACTTCTTTTGCCCAGACAGCATATTTATCTTTATTGATCTTTCCATTCTCAGTAAAATCATTTCTGGGTATGGGCGAACAAATAATAACGGTAGCGCCTTTAGCCTTAGTTTCGTTACTATATTTTCTTAGGTACCAACCGTAGCTGTGCACTGTTTCTTTTACTTTTCGTATAGGGTTAAAAATCTCTGTGCTGTCATTACCCACACCCTGCAATGTTCCTCTTGCTCGTGAAGTATCATCAAGCGGCCCGCCATCGTTATGGCCAAACTGCATCATTACATAGTCGCCTTTTTTAAGGGTTTCCAAAATCTTATCCCAACGCCCATCGGTTAGGAAGGTGCGGCTGCTACGGCCACCAATGGCATTGTTTTGTATATCTATCTTTGTTGTATCTATATAGTTGCCCATAAAACTACCCCAACCCCAAAGCAAATCAGCCCCATTACCCGACCCATTTTTTACAGTCGAGTCTCCAATGATATACAATGTAGGCTTGCTCTCATAGCTTCTGAAAGACATACCAACCACCGATAGCAATAGCATTGCAGTTATGATAAAGTGATTTGTAATTTTCATGTTTTATTTCTTTTTTACAGTAACAATTTTAGGTACAGGTGGCTCCGGCATCTTCTCATCCATGTAAAAATCAGTGTGGGGTGGCTGGTTATAAGCAACATTTTGCCAGGCGATACTTTGCCTGTATTGCGGGTTGTGCATTAGGGTGTAAAGCCTGTGCTCTGTGGGTATAGTTGTGGTAAAAATGCGGAGTTCTTTATTATCTGTAGTCCTGTAAATTACCTCTTCGCGCCAGTCGCCAAATAGGTCTGCCGACAATACAGGATTCATTTTAGTACCGTTGTTAGATTCGCAATTATACTCTTTAGCATCAAGCAGGGTACTGGTTTTGCCTGCCATATAATCCCATTTATCTATAACGGTTCCGTTTAGTACTTCGCTAAGCATATCTCCATCCCAGTAAATCCCAAAATTACAGGCAGGTGCTGTTTCAGATATTCTGTTGCCCTTACTATCATACATCCCACTCATGCCAGCATTTAGTGCCCAGCATTCCGAACCCGGATAGCGGGGATCTATATTTATGGCAAGCCCACGTCCCGGCCCCTGCCCTTTGTCTGCTTTAGATAAGGCTGGTTTTTTCCAAAGCACCTCGCCTGTAGCTCCATCCCTAAAATGCATACCGGCATCGTCAAAACGTTCCTGAATATCAAATATCTCTATTCCGGGATGTGTTGGGTCAAGGTCGCCTACATGCAGTGCATCGCCATGGCCATATCCTGTACTGTTAAGTACAGTTCCATTATCATCTACGGTCATAGCACCATATATAATTTCATCCTTCCCGTCGTTATCAACATCGGTAACAGAAAGGTTGTGGTTGCCCTGCCCCCTGTATTTTTTATTATCTTCAGTGCTATCGCTGTCAAACAGCCAGCGAAGGCTGAGTTTTTTATTTTTATAATCCCATGCTGCAATGGCAGTACGGGTATAATAGCCTCTTGCCATAATAAGGCTTGGCGATTTACCATCTAAATAAGCTGTTCCTGCAAGGTAGCGGTCGCTGCGGTTGCCGTTACCATCTCCCCATATTTCTTTAAGCTGTTCTGTTGTAGGATTTTCTGTATCAGGGTGGCGTGGCACAGTAAATTTTACAGTATGTACTTCGGCTCCGGTAAGGCCATCAAAAACAGTTAAATACTCAGGCCCTGATAAAATATGCCCTTCGCCATTTCTAAAATCTTTAGAGGCATCGCCTATAATTTTGCCTTTGCCATCTTTAGTACCATCGGCAGTTTTCATTGCAATTTCGGCTCTGCCATCGCCATCCAGGTCATATACTATAAATTGTGTGTAATGCGCACCTTCACGAATATTTTTACCCAAATTGACAGTCCACATTAACGTACCATCTAATTTATAAGCCTGAAAAATGGGCTCATCAGTTGGGCCGTTATGGCTATTGTCGTGTGCTTTTCCTGTCTGGTGTAAAATAATTTCATATTCGCCGTCGCCATCAAGGTCGGCAACAGAGGCATCGTTAGGCGAGTATCCTTCAGGTGTTTTCAGGGGTATAGAAATGTAAAGCGGCTGGTCTTTTTTTAAAGTGAAAGAACTATCAGATGCTAACTCCTTTTTGTCCAAAATTGCTTTTACAAAATAGGTGTTTGCCTGATTTCCATCCGCTTTTGTATCTAAAAAGGTGGTCGCTTTTGTAAGTGGTTTTTTATTAAGCTTTACCTCTTTACCATTCGTTACACGATAAAGGTTAAAAGCTGTTTTTCTGTCTTCTGTACCTAAAAGCCTCCAGCTTACAAACACGCCCTGTTTACTATTAGTAGCTACAACTCCCCTGTTTAAATATTCCATTTGCCGCTGCGCCATAACACTGCCACCAATAAAAAATATTGTTGTACAACAAATTAAATTACGAAAACGATTTAGAAAACATGGTGTAGTTAGTGCCATAATAAATATTTTAGTTAGGATTATAGTATAAAATCGTAATGTCAATTTTATAGCTGTTGGAACTTTTACCAACAGCTATAAATAATTAAATGACCTGTAATACAATTATGGATTTATTTTAATTATAGGGAAACGCCACGTTTCCAAGGAATAAAATCATCCTGGTTAAGCAATACTGCTTTTGGTGTAACCTCACCACTTGCCGCCTTAATGCAATATTCCAATATCTCTGTACCCATTTGCTGTATACTTTTTTCGCCTTCTATTACCGGGCCACAGTCAATATCTATAATATCGCTCATGCGTTGTGTAAGGTTACTGTTAGTAGATACCTTAATTACAGGGCAAACCGGGTTTCCTGTGGGAGTACCCAAGCCAGTAGTAAATAAAATAAGTGTTGCACCACTTGCAGCTTTACCAGTAGTAGCCTCTACATCATTACCCGGTGTACAAACCAGGCTTAGACCCGGTTTTGTTGCAGGCTCTGTGTAATCAAGCACATCTACAACCGGCGATGTACCTCCCTTTTTTGCCGCACCGGCACTCTTAATAGCATCGGTTATTAATCCATCTTTAATATTTCCGGGTGACGGATTCATAGAAAAACTTGAGCCGGCATTAGTTACAATCCGGTCATAGCTACGCATCAGGTGGATAAACTTTTCGGCTGTAGGTTTGTTAACAGACCTGTCTATTATTTCCTGCTCTACGCCGCACAACTCAGGAAATTCTGCCAGTAAAACCTGTCCGCCAAGGCCCACAAGTAAATCGGCACAATGTCCTACAGACGGATTAGCCGATATACCGCTAAAACCATCGCTGCCACCGCATTTTACACCAAGGCTTAACTTGCTTAGCGGCGCAGGTTTACGTTCCTGTTTATTTATTTCGGTTAATCCCTGAAAAGTAGACCGTATGGCTGTTGCAATGAGCTGCTCTTCACTTTGCGACTGCTGCTGCTCAAAAATATGAAGAGGTTTATCAAAGTTGGGATTATGCGCCCTTAAGTCGGCCATGAAATCATGTACCTGAAGGTTTTGGCAGCCAAGGCTTAATACCGTTACCCCACCCACATTAGGATGGTCTGCATAAGCAGCAAGTAATTTACTAAGCACCGCCGCATCCTGGCGAATACCCCCACACCCCCCCTGGTGGTTAAGGAACTTTATGCCATCTACATTTTTAAATGCCCTGTCCTGTGTTACAGAAGATGGCATAAGGTTGATGTCATCTAATGTTTCACCTTTGTTATGTGCTTCAAGCAATTGATGTGTAAACTGCTTATACTTATCTGTTACTGCATATCCTAACTCGTTATGCATTGCTTCCTTAATAACATCGAGGTTCCTGTTTTCGCAAAAAACGGTAGGGATAAACAGCCAGTAATTAGCCGTACCCACCCTGCCATCACCACGGTAGTAACCGTTAAATGTTTTTCCGGCAAATACCGAAATATCAGGCGCATGCCACTCATAACTAATATCCCTGTAACTATAAGGTTCTGCAGCATGCTTAAGGTTCTCTGTACTCATCCTGTTACCGGCTTTTACCGGTTCCTGAATTTTACCTACAAGCACACCATACATTATCACTTCATCTGCGGGTTGCATATCCTGCATGTAAAATTTATGCTTAGCCGGAATGTTTTCCTGCATTACATAATCATACCCCTCAAAAGAAATAATTTCTCCTTTTGTTAAATTAGATAAGGCCACTATTACATTATCCTTATTATTAACTTTTAATACCTTGTGTGCCATGTATTCTTTAAATTATTTTAGCGCAGCAACAGTTTGCAAAGCGCCATTGGCAATTATATTTTTTAATTGTGTTTTTACAAAGGCTAAAAAGCCCGGCAATTGTGTAAGGTCGGTTCCCCAGAAAGCTTCATTCTTCATAACCAGTTCCGGCACATGGGCGGCATCATTTTTTTGCCACACATTATAAAAGTAGTCTACTGCATCATCTTTTATTTCATAAAGTTCTCCGTTTCTGTCGCCATAGTATTTATCGCCATCCTTTTTTACTACCTTCATATACAACAGGTAGGCAGCAAAACCGGTACCCATATATTGTGGTACGCTATTGTATTTTTTATAATGGTTAAGCAGCAACGGTACATTACGCATATTCATTTTAGAAGTATACTGTGTAGTAATGCTTTGCCACTGGTGGTTTATAAACGGATTACAAAAACGCTCGAATGTATTTTTTGCAAAATCTGCTTTAACAGTTTCATCAATATCATAAGGTATGGCATCGCTAATTTGCTTCACAAGCTGTTTAGCAAATACACTAAATTGTGCATTGCCCACGGCTTCCCTTGTTAAATTAAAACCACTTAAAAATGCTGTACCGCAATTAAAGGTGTGTGTACCGTTAAGGATGCGCAGCTTTAATTCTTTATATAAAGTAATGTCCGGCTCAATTTTTACAGCATCGTCAATTTTATAGAATGACAATACCTCTTTTACTCTTTCATCTCCCTGGATGGCCCACAAACAGAATGGCTCACTCATTGTTAGTAGCGCATCAGTATATCCTAATGCTGTTTCGATTTCAGCTAAATCATTATCTGAAGGCTTACCAGGTACTATCCTGTCTACAAGAGAATTGCAGAATTTATTACTATCTTCGAGCCATTTAATAAATGCTTCATCAAGTTTATTGTAGTTAGCTAACCGTATTACTATGCCTTTTAATGTATCGCCATTATCTGTAACCAGCTCTGTAGGTACGATTACCATACCACTATCTTCAGATGCATCAAATGCCTTATAACGCTCATGCAAAAATGCCAACAACTTACCCGGGAATGAAGATGGTACACCATCAAGTACATTTTCTTCTACATATTGTATACCTACCTCTGTAGTGTTAGATAGCACAATGGTCATTTCGCTGTTATGGGCACATTTTAAAATCTCTGCCCAATTTGATTTTGCAGCAAGAACGCGGCTAACAGATGCATTAATAATATCTTCCTTAACTTCCTGGCCATTCTCGATACCGCGAACACTTACAGTATACAAACCATCCTGCTGTGCAAACTCGTCATTGCTGCCATCTGTAGATTTTACAATTACTACACGGCCGTTAAATATGCCTTGCTTATTGGCTTTATCTATAAAATAGTCGGGCAATCCGCGAAGCAAAACTCCTGTTCCAAATTGTAATACCTTTTCCGGTAGGGAAAGCAATTTTTCATCCGGTATTTCAATACCCGGTTTTGCTTCAATATTTTTTAGTGTGTGTTTAGATAGTTGCATATTTATTTCGTTTGTTTCAGTAACCATTTTACCCATTCTTCTGCTGCTGCATAATTTTGAAATTCTGCAGGCATTTTTTTGCCGCCCACATATTCATTGTAAATCCACGGATCTCCCAGTGCAAATACAGTACCTTTGCCATATTTTGCCACAGCCATAAGGTTGTTGTCTCCACTTTTTAAAACCGTTTTAGCCAGACTGCTGATATTTAGCGAACTGTATTCTTTTACATACAACTTTTTAGAACTGCCAAATATCTCATGCCCTTCAGGAGTTAGTACAGCACCTTGTTCAAAGGCATCTTTTTGCACACGGTTGTGGCTGTCATCATTAAAATGGATACCAAATTTTTCAGACAGTTTATTAAAATTTTTCAGCTCTGCATTACCGCTATCATTGGTAAGCAATACCAGTACGCCACCTTTCTTAACCCAGTCGGCAATGACACCTGCCGCTTCATCATCCATAAAATTTGGCTTTGCAGTTTCTTTCTCCGTATCAGGGTCTACTATAATATATACAGAGGCATTTTTTAAATTAGCCGCTGTTGGTTTATTTTCCAGCGACATTATTTTTGCTTTTTGCTTTTTAAACATGTCGCCTAATACCGAGTAGCCCCCAAAGGTAGTATCTTCCCACGTATAGTGCCAGCGGATTTCTTTTCCTTCAGCATCTTTTTTCCACTCGTTGTTGTAGTAATAATCTAACACTACAGTTTTTTCTTTGCCTGTAATTTTAACTTCATTAATTTGATGTGGAAAAAACTGTGGCACTAAAAACATGCCGCAAACGGATGCAAGTACCTTAATTTTGTATTGATAATTTATCATTTTCTTTAATTTATTAATTTGTATTATTTATTTTGAAAATTTTACGGGTGTAATGGTTATTGCCCCACCTAACCCCGATGGCATTACGTGCCACTTAGAAGCATCAAAACTTTCATATTTAATGTTTACAAAATTTATTTCATGGTATTTTCTCCATTCCACCTTATTTTGGTCCATAAATCTTATACGGTTTGCCATCAGGTTGCAAACCTCAATTTCTATAGTATTTTTACCTTTTTTTAGATAATTGCCTATACTGAGTTTAAAAGGAATACTCCATATAATGCCTGCATCTTTACCATTCACTATAATCCTTGCACTCTCATATAACTGGTCTAAATGTAAAATATAATCATCTGCCTTTTTGCCTTCCACTTTAAATATAGTGGAATAAACACCTGTCCCTGAAAATGACTGTGTAGCAACATCGTCTTTAATATCTGTCCACGGCTGTAATTTATCTATTGTCCTGTCTGCCGGAATAGCAGGCCCTCCATCTTTAAAATATAATTTCCAACTATTATTTAACGCTATAGGCTTAAGACTTTCGCCAATATAATTCCATTTATTACCTGATACTTTTAAAGCATCCATTAACTTAACAATTACAGCTTCGCCGGGTTCTAATTGCAGCTTAACGTGTGTGGCATTTTTTTGCTGTGTAAAATCAGCCAGGCCGGTCCTGCCCGTTTGGGGGTCAAGTAATGCTACACTGCCGGCGATAGTATTTAATGTAACAGGTCCATCAATTTTATTAGGGGTATGGTTTACTATGTAATAATATTTACCACCGTCTATTTTCCTTTTTATAAATTTTAATCCGCTATCTGTAAGTGTTTCCCTTTGTATATTTGCATACACTAATCCTTGCGCCGGGTTTTCGGTTATAATTATTTTTCCTTTACCAGTAAATGCTTCCTTAATACCATTCGCTTTCTGCACGAAGTTAATAGAAGCAATAAGTTCTTTCAGTTGTTTACGTTTAGCGTCAAGATCATTAAAACCCGGAACATCTTCCGGTAATTGTTGTAATACAATAGTTGCACCATTTTGTGCCAATCGTATAATATTTTGTAAAGTGACAACGGGCATATAAGTGGTTTTAGAAACCAGTAACACTTTATAAGCCGCACCATCATTTGTAATTTTAATTTCACCGTTAGCAACCTTAGCCTCTCCCAGCATCTTATCCGAAGAAAAATCTAATGAATATCCCTGAGCGTGCAGCACTGTAGCATTAGTATAAAAATTGGTTGGGCACAGCCAGTTGTCTATCTGGTGTATGCCAAAAGCCATATCTAACCCCTTCGGGTTTGCCCAATTGTCATAAACCGGCCAGTAAGCAAGTACTTCATTATCGGATTTACCACTCTGCAATACCGCCTGGCAGCGTGTTATATATTCATTCAGCCCTTTTAAATGTGGCCATAAACTATTTTGAGGCACAAAATTTACAGATGCATAAAACAACCAGCCGGGAAAAGCAATGTTAGCAGGTGTGTAAGTAGTACCATGATAAAATACATGGTTAATTCCGCTTAAAAAAACCTGTTCTACCTCTGGTTTACACTGGCTCCATGATGTTTTAAAATGTTCTGTAAGCCAGGTAAATGTTTCGTTAGATGTTAGCTTTTTACCGGTAACGTGTGCTGCAGATGATGCAAACTTAAGAACATTAAGATCGGGTTCTACGTTTTGTACATCGGCACTGTCCCTCCTTAGCCCCGGAACATGAAATGTAGTACTGCCAAAGGTTTCAGATTCCGGAATATCTACTGCAGCATACAAGTCTAACAAATTGCCCGGCGAACCATGTGCCTGATTGGTATTTATCGATTTTTTGGCATGCGCCCAATCTGTAAATTTAGTCGTGAAGTTTTCAAGCATCAGGGCGCTCATGGTTTCCCTGTAGTCACTTTTAATCCTCACAGCCTGCTCATCGTTAGATTGTTTGGAAAGGTCTTTAATATAGAGCCTTAAATCATAACCACGCCTTTTCTCAAACTCATCAAAAAAATCAGGCGTCCAGTTGGCACCGTAAACCTCGTAGCTGTCGTTAAAAAAAGAACGTACACCATGATTTGAATCGCCAAAAGCTTCATCAAATTTTTTAAAATAGTTGCCTAATGCTGTCGAAGAAAAGTGGTCCAAAGTGTAGCCTTCGCCACCTGCCGCAGCACGTTTTACTTTTTGCCCTGTCTTGCATACAAACAAGGCATACAACTGCCAGCTACCGGTGGGCGGTATCCAGTTTAAGCTGCCGTCCGCTAATATTTTATGAGTTATTACAATTGCTTTTCCGCTATCATCATAAGCAGTAACTGCACTTAAAAAAACTCCGGGATTACCCTTTTGCTTTTCGTCTTTTAATACAATTTTATCTTTAAATTTCTCTCCTGCTTTAATAGTATATGTTTGTACTATCATTTTTGTAGCGGCATCTTCTGTAGTTACCTGTGGGCCACCAATGGGCCAGCCGGTACCTAAAGAAATATCTACCCCCATATTATGTGATTTGGATGTAGTAACAGTATAATCAAGCATTTTTACCCACTGTGGGGTAAGGTAATTAATATATTTATCCTCATACCCTATTGCACCATAAATGGGTACAACCTGCGTACCGCCAAAGCCTGCACTGTTTAGTTGCTGCAACTGGTTTTTAATTCCCTGTTCATCTACCGCGCTGCCCATCCACCACCATCTTGTCCATGGTTTTGTAGTTTGAGTTGTGGCAGGCCACTCTGTCTGCGCACTGGCAGCGAGGGTGAGCCCCAGGGCGGTAACTACAAGTATTGTTGTTCTTAATCTCATTGTATTTTGTTATCTTCTGTATGCAATACTAATTTCCGTCTGGTTTTACCGAACTTACAAATCCACTTTGCGGCCAGTAAAATTTATCTTCAGGATTAGGGTTGGCAGGATCGTAATCAATTACATCTTTTCTTATAAATTTAGCCAGGGGTAAATTTTGTTTGCGTATACTGCTTACCACACAATTTGCAAGCTCATATGCTCCATAAGGGTTAAAATGGGTATTATCTTCTAACGCTTTAGCCTGGTTAGGATACGTATTGGCAGGATAGTGCACAAATGCCTTTACTGATTCTTTTTCGCCCAATGCTTCGTAAAAAGTTTTGCTCATGGCAGCCAAATCAATCAGGGCAACATTTTCTTCTTTGGCTGTCTGGCGCAATGCCTCAGGATAATCCAGCAATGTATTTTCTATATGGCCATCACCATCAAATTTTCTACGGTTGGTAGATGTTACCAAAACCGGAATCATCTTTCTGCTTTTTGCCTCAGCTATCCATTTTTTTACGGTTTCTTTATAAGTTGTAAATGCATCAAGATGATTAGATCCCGGCTTTTGGTCGTTATGTGTAAATTCTATAAACAGGTAGTCGCCAGCCTTAGCGAGGCTAAATATCTTCTCAAACCTTTTTTCATTTTCGAATGCTTTTAGCGTTTCGCCACTCTCGGCATAATTGGCAACAGCTACTTTAGAAGGTATCAAAAATGACGGAAACATTTGCCCCCACGACGCATAAGGGTCTTCCGGTTGGTCTACCACAGTAGAATCTCCCGCAAGAAAAATGGTGGTCGCCGTTTTGTTCGGGGTAATTTCTACAGCGCATATTTTGGGCAGTGAATCGTTAAACTCAATAGTTAATACATTATCCCAGTGCAGGTAATTTTTCTCCCTTGGTTTAATACGCACTTTGCTCACTACAGCGCCTTTGGCATCCCTTATCAGGCTGTCTTTTACATGCACTGTAAATATTTTTTCAATTGTTTTACCCCGTTTAGTAGTTACCTGTGGCAGCATAAGCCTGCGGCATTCTGCACGAATAATGGTGGCAGATGTTCCTTTTACATCGCCCAATATAAGCTTAACATCATAATTTCCTTCCGGCACTTTAACCGAAAAATAAAAAGGCCCTTTACCCGTAATATAATTTCCCGTTAACCCTGCATTGCCCCTGTTAATTGCTTCTACTTTAGATCCGGGTACAAAACCGTAATCTGTTTGCGGCGTATATTTATTTTCAGGTGTAATTTTAATGTACCCCTTCTGAGCTTTTCCCGTACCAAAATCAAACTTGTAAAAATTTATCTGTGCATAAGACAGGACAGAAAGTAAGAGTGCTATTGCTATATAAAATTGCTTTTTCATTTATTGATACATTAATTATTAACCTGCTAATCAATTATTTTTTATAATACTGAATGGCGCTGTCGTTAATTTTAATTTCGCTGTTGTTTGCCAGTGTAATAATTTCGGCACCTGCCATTAATACCGGGCCGTAACCGTGCGCTGCATAATTGTTAACCGGGCGGTAGTAATAATAAGCAGGGTCAAAACCCATACCTGTACCTACACAAGTACCTTCTACTTCGCCTTTTGCATTAACTTTTGTGCTAACGGCATTCCATGCTAAAACTGCCATTGGGCTATAAGCCTGTGCATCGAGCCAGCCATTATTAATGCCATGTGCAACACAATATGCATAAATTGCCGTAGCCGATGTTTCCAGATACGAGTCCTGCCTGTCCAGCAACTGGTGCCAAAACCCGGTACCCGACTGGTAAGCCGCAAGCCCTTTTACATGTGCCTGAAACTGTGCCAGTACAAATGGCCTGTCAGGATGGTTTGCAGGCAATACATCAAGAAGTTCTACTGCGGTTAGCAATGCCCAGCCGTTTGCCCTGCCCCAATGAAATTGCGGGTGTGGATCCATCCCCTCAATCCAACCGTGCATATAAATGCCTTTTTGGGTATTAAACATGCGGGGAACAAACTGTTTAAACTGTTTTACAGCATCATTAAGGTAAGCTTCCTTACCTGTAAGCAAACTTAATTGTGCCAATGCCGGTATACCCATGTACATATCATCCAGCCATAATGCCTTATCTAAAGGTCGTACCCTTGACAATGTGCCATCGCTAAGACGGTGTTCTTTATTCGTAATAAAATCGGCAAAAACATCTAAGGTTGGTCGCAATCCAGCCTCATCTGCATTGCCTGTTCTAATAGCTTTTATCATTGCCGTGCAGATGGCACCACAATCGTCCAGCGCTTTTGGCTCCAAACAATGCCTGAAAGGGAAGTCATTACCGGTTAAGCTTCCGTTATCTACCGATTTTTTTATTACCGGCAGCCACTTGCCTAAAAAGCTAAATCGTTTGCGAACATAGTCTGAATAGCGCTTGTCTCCTGTGCTTTTAGCAACAGACAGCATAGCCCCGTAGGTTACTCCCCATTCATAACTCGTTAAACGATAAGTACCCTGCTTTACAGCAACGGTATTGTCTATTTTTTTTGTGTTTGTATATACAGTACCCTCTTTTTTAAGAATCATTTCTGCAGGAGTACCCTCATCAAGATAAGTAAAAATACGGTCAAGGATTACCTTAACCTCCTGTGCCTTTGGAGGCGTGTAAGGTATTGGGTATTCAGGCTTTAGCAAATGCAATGGTGTAGTAACATCATTACCATTTTTCTCGGTATATTGTGCCGATGCCTGTAAGCTGAATGCACACAACAAAGGCAGTATATAGTATTTTTTTTGCATGATATGTCAATGTATAGTCTTTAGTTAATGATCTGCCTATAGTAAATAAGATTAATCTGTAAGTATATTTTCCTTAGGCATTACAAACTGAGTGTTTTTAGAGTCGCCTTCGGGTGTACCAAAATAAAAGTAGAGTGTCCTCATTTTAACTCCCTGCAATTTGTTTAACTCTCCAAGCGGGCCAAGCGAAGCAGTATCATTATTAAGGTTAAAGGCCAGCTTGCCGCCTATTGGGGGAATGCATTCCAAAAATGAAATATCTCCTTTAGGCAATACCGGCTGCGGTACAGGGCCGGATAAGCCATAAAAATCAAAAAGGCGCACAAAGAGGTTTTCCTGCTCTGTGCCTACTAATAATTTACCTTCGGCAGTGTCAAGTTCTATCCATGAAACATTGGCATAATATCCCTTAAATTCAGGATATCCCCATGAGTAACCCGTTTGAATGTTGTTTGTAATACTACCCCAAACGTTGTATGTTACGCCTTCCATCCTGTTTTTCCAAACCCTGTATGGGCCTTTGCCCAGCCATTTTGCCGAAAAAACATTATTTTCCGGATAACTAAAACTAACGCCCGAAAAAGTAAAGTCGCCATCTGCCTGATATTCATAAGATGCTTCCAGCCAGCCGTTTGGCCTAAGTTTCCAAAACACTTTTTTCATATCTCCGGAATAGGTGCATTCTACTACCTGCACATTACCTTCTTTATAGGTTTTAATATTTTGCAGCATACCGGAGCCTGAAACCAATACCGGACCATTTGTAAATGACATCTTCTTACCTTTTTCTGACAATACAGATGCAAGCAATCCGTCCTTTTTACTAATACTTATTACTTTAGTATTAGCTGTAAGTTCTATAATAGCATCAGTTTCATTAACAGTAACCTCTGCTGCTTTTTCAGGAGTTTTTAGTAAAGCATCGGCAACCTGTTTATTCGATTTTATTTTCCAGGTCCATGTATATAATTCTTTACCAAAGGCATCTGTAACACTAAGTACTAAAGCATCATTGTTTTTCCAATTTTTAGGAAGATCTATTTTTAAATCGCCTTTTAGCGTTGGTTTAATGTAAGGAGCTTTAGCAGTACCATTGCTCACCACCGTATAACCCAAAACACTCTCACCCGGTTTTACAAAGGTAACCAGCTCCCAGTTAAACACACATTGATCAGTATTGGTAAAATGATAGCGGTTTTCTACGGGAATTGTTCCTGTAAATGTATCAGGAAGATTTATAATGTTTATTTTAACCGGGCTGTATATTTCTTTTATAGCATTATAACTGCCCTCTTTTTCGCGGTGTGGCCCCAATATTCCATCAGGTGCATTTATGCCATCAGTATCAATACGATTATTATAGTCGGTACGCACTAATCCTTCATCAAGGAGTGCCCATATAAAACCACCGGCACCTTTTTTAGAATTCCAGTGCAGTTCCCAAAAGTCTGATAGAGAAGCTGCCCCGCCGCCATCATCCTGGGCATGTAAAAATTCGGTAACCATATAAATATTTTCGCCCTCAAGAATTTTTTTACTGCTGTAATAGTTTTCATAATGATTACAGTCTATACCTCTAAAATCATTGCCGGGTTTATGGTGGGCATGAATTACAGGCCGTGCAGAAAGATCATATTTAGCATATTCGTCATCAAGGTCAAAATTATGGCCGCCCTCATTGCCATTACTCCATATAATAATAGAAGGATGGTTGCTGTCGCGAATAACCATTTCTTTCACCAAAGGCTTTCCGGCTTTAGTACTATACGCTTTTTGCCATCCCGCAAGCTCATCTAAAACATACAATCCCAGCGAATCGCAATACTGTAAAAACGCTTTATCTGGCGGATAGTGCGAGCATCTTACAGCATTCATGTTCATGCCTTTAATGATCTCCACATCCATTAAATCTATTTTAGGATTAATAGTCCTCCCCGTTTCCGGCCACCACACATGTCGGTTCACGCCTTTCATTTTTACCTTGGTACCGTTTACAAAGATTCCGTCGCCTTTACGAACTTCTATAGTCCTGAAACCAAAGCGGTCCTTAGTTTTATATGCAACCTGTGTTCCTTTTTTTAGCGTGTAGTAAACAGTATACAGGTTGGGAGTTTCTGCAGTCCATAATAACGGCTTCCTTACATCAATACTTACTTTACTAAGGGTATCACCAGCTTTTACGGCGACTGTGGCAGCCCCCACTATCTTATCATCCTTATCTTTTAATTGAACCAATAATTCAGATGGCTGCTTAATGCCTTCTAAATAAACATTGCTTTTAAAGTTACCATTGGCTTTAGCATCTATAGCCGTCCAGCTTATATGGTCCCGGGGTGTAGCCTCAAGGTATACCGGCCTGAATATCCCGCCAAAAATCCAATAGTCTGCCAGCCGTTCTGCATTGTTTACAGAAGCATCTGCCGACATTTTAGACACGGTAACTTCGAGCTTATTTTCTTTACCAAACTGAATTTTATCTGTAATATCATATTTAAACCTATAAAAAGATCCCTGATGTACAGTTCCTGCCAACTGGCCGTTTATCTTAACCTCGGTATCTGTCATGGAGCCCTCAAAAACAATGGTTATTTTTTGCCCTTTCCATGAATTAGGGATTGAAAAAGTGTGGCGGTAAATACCTTTCTCATCATGAAAAGTAAAATTTTTACCGTATGTTACATAATCCCTGCCATAATTGTAAGAACCAAAACCTTGTTGCTCCCAGTGGCTTGGTACTTGTATGGCAGACCATTTTCCTGCTTTTCTCCCTCCCGTTACCCAAAAGTCCCAGGCAACAGTATTCTCATTATCAGTCCCGGAAAGATACTGTATCTGTTTTGTTTGCCCGTAACCGGAAAAACACAGGGTAATAATAAAAATAAGAAGCAAAAAACTGCGCATATAATTGAAGTTTTATTAAAAACAATACATTTAAAAGGCTAATCTAATACCTTTAAACTAAAGAAGTGTCATGACCTATCCTGTATAATAGTTCATGACACTTATATATTAAGTAATTTGTATTTTAAGGTAAGCACACTCCCTTAAAATGACTTAAATTTAAAAAGATTACTTTTTAAATTTCCATACTAAAACTCCAGCCGTAGGAATAGTTTTTTTGCCAACAAAAATTTCTGCACCTTCAGGCATCTTCATTTCATAAGGCCTATCAGAATAATTCATGGCAATACCAAAACCGTCACGATATTCTACTGTTACACCCACAGGGTAATTTTCTATAGCAATACCCAGCTTTTTATAAAGTTTTGTAAGTACTGCCTGTTCTAAGTCGCCTGTATTACTATCTGCACCAACATAAGTAACCGTACCTTTTCCTAATTTAGTAAAGGTAACGGCTGCCTTACCTGCATAAAAATCTCCGGCATACGTGCCCCATGTTTCGGTAGCTCCTGTGGGCTTAAGTATATCTCCCCAACTGGTCCATGCAAAACTCTTGTTATCCATAATTACATTATCAGGAGCATGTGGCTTTAGTAAATCATAAAATTCAATTTCGGCACCAATAAGCGGGTAAATAGGTGCGGCATGACGCGCCTGCCACAGGTGCCCCTGCTCATCCTGATGCCCTGTCCTGCTGCTAAGTACAAGGTTTCCCCCTGCTTTAGCATAACTGGTTAATTTTGCAATAAGCTTTTGGCTCATTTGCTGGTATGCCGGAACTACAACTACCGGATATGCATAAAAATCGGTGCTATCGCGAATAAAATCTACCGGAGCGCCAAAGCCTTTAAGTGGTTTGTAATATTTTAGTACATGTGCTTCGGTATTCCAAAGTGTGGTTTGTTTATTCTGGTTAATAGCTACGGCATTATCAGGATCATATAAAATTGCCGTTTTCCGTTTTGTGTATTCGGCAGGCACTTTACCTGTACCAATATTTTTACGCAATACCTTTACATCTTTTATAAACTGCTCAAACTCTAAACCTCCGGATGTAGGCGTAACACCATCGGTACCTAAAATGCCTGCATGGTACTGCTCAAAACCATAAATAGGCGCACGAAAGCGGTACGTGCACGTAAATTTACTTCCACCAGCAAACACATGCCATAGCCACAGGTTTACTGCACCCGGGAGTGGCTGAGAATTTATTGTACCCCAGTTAACCTGCCCCGGCTGTAACTCCATAACCCCATAAAGAGGAGACAGTGGGCGGAAATAATCATTAGACATTGCAATCCTTGAATATTCGCCTACCCGGTATCCTTTTAAGCCAGTACCGTCATTCTCGCCATATACCATGTAACGGGTATAGGTAATAAAATCAAGCTCTTTACTGTTACCTATGTAACGCGACTGATAATTAGGTATATAGTTAGACGTTATCCATTGCCTGGCATTTGTATATTGCCTTAGCGTTTTTGCCTGCAGGTCTAAAAAGTTAGCCGTTTCGTTGTCGCAAAAGCGGCTATGGTCAAGGCACTGGTATAAATTCATACCCCATTGGCTATGCTGTGGTATATTTATCTGGTTAAAATCGGTATAAGTACCACTCCAAAAATTAGTACCCCACGCTTTATTAAGTGCATCTATAGTTTTATATTTTTCCAGCAGCCAAAAACGAAAACGCTTTTGGGCATCATCGCCATAATCAACGTTAGATGCCGGTTCGTTATCCAGTTGCCAGCCCATAATGCGGCTGTCTTTGCCATAATGTTTAGCCAGTTCGGCAATCATTTTCATTGAGTAAGCACGATAAAATTCACTCGAAAAAGAAGCATGCTGCCTCGACCCATGGTCTTCATACGTACCATCTTCACGCTTTTTTAATATTTCGGGGTGCTTTCGGGACAGCCATACCGGTGGTGTCGCAGTAGAAGTACACATAATTACCTTAAGCTTATATTTAGCGGCAAGCGACACTGCACGGTCCAGCCAGGCAAAGTCGTAACGGCCTTCTTCGGGTTCCAGTTGTGCCCAGGCAAATTCGGCAAAGTGGGTAAATTCAAAACCCATATCGGCCATTTTTTTCAAATCACGTTCCCACTGCGATTCGTCCCAGTGTTCAGGATAGTAATATGCGCCAACGGTAGTAAGTTCTTTTTCAGGAAAAAATGGTACTTGTTTATTTTGAGCCGTGGCAGTCAACATAATTCCTGCTAAGAACCCGGCACTTAGTATTTTTTTTATCATGGTATACATTTGTAATTGTAAGAATAATTGTGATTACAATTTTAAGCTTTTTACAGCTTTTATAGTCTTATCTTTTAAATTATTTACGCTGTGAATTTTAAAATCACTAACATCTTTTAAATCAAAAACCGGAATTCCAGATGTGGTTTGCACTTTAATATCTGAAAAATCTGCGCCTTTAACATCCTCCAGGATAAATGCCGGACGATAATCAGGGTTTTCAAATTCGAGGGTTATATGGTGCATAGTTATATTGCGCGCATGGCGAATGTAAAACCCAAAGGCTGGTATATTGCCAAACTCTTGTGGGTCGGGGTATGAGGTTTCATTTTCAGGCACTACAACTGCTCCCTGTTCTTTTGCAGCTCCTCCTTTAATCTTTATCATGATGTTAGAAAAAATAATATCTTCTACATCATGTCCGGGTATACCCATAAGCATAGGGCCATATTGTGGGTTCGATGCTGTAATTATAACATTATCTATAAGCACATGCCTAAAGCTGCCCATCGCTATTTCGGCAGGGCCGCGCATACGCCTGCCAAGCCTAAAGAAGAAAGGGGCATTTAAAATATCATCCATTACAATATTAGTAACCGTTATGTTTTCCAGCGCTGCCCCATCTACAGTTTCAAAGGCAAGGCCACGGCAATGCTGAAATATACAGTTTGAAATGCTAATGTTTCTAAAAACCCCATTAGATTCGGTTCCCAGTTTTATACGCCCTGTAACAACGCCTTTATCAGGAGCGGCTTTTTGAGTCATTTGGTATGTACCATCAAGAAAAGTGCCTTCATCATAACCATATACCGCACAATTTGTAATGGTTACATTCTCGGTAGGTGCGGCATAGCCCAGTGCGTATGAGGCTTTAAGTACCAGTGCATCATCATTAGGAGAATTAAGAGAACAGTCAGAAATTCTTACATGCCTGCAACAATCTATATCTATAGCATCACGGTTGGTATCTATTTTTAAGTTACTGATAGTCAGGTTATCTATACCGGTTGCTAAAATAGCAAAATGGCCGCCATGTAATACTGTAAAATCACGGAGTATTACATTACGACATTTTTTTAACGCGATAGATTTATTACCTAAACCAAGAGTTATTTTACCCCATTTTTGCAATCCCTTACCATGAATAAGTCCGGGGCCTAAAATAGAAATATTATTGAGCCCTTCGCCCCATATAAGGCTGTTGCGAAAATGGCTGTGCCCAAAATCCTGATAATGTAAAGAGTCGCCCCACATGTTGGGTTCGGGATCATCATATTTACCGGGATGCTCCTCCATGTTGGCGGCAATTATAGTTGCACCGGCACTTAAATAAAGCGAAATATTACTTTTTAACCTGATGGAAAAACTAAGGTAGTTACCCGCCGGAAAATATACCGTGCCACCTCCCGCCTTATAAGCGACATCTATTGTTTTATTTATAGCATCGGTATCTAAATGCAAGCCATCGCCAAGAGCACCAAAATCTTTAATATTAAAAATAGGCTCACTTGCGGCACACAACTTACATTTATGATTGATTAAAGAGCCAGTACAAATAGTACTGCTTAGTAATACAAATAAAAACAAAATAGCTTTTATCATAAATAGTTAATTTACTTTAGATAACCTAACTATATTATTTTTAAGCCCTTTACCAGTTTTTAATTTTTCTTTACCATATAGTGATTTAATCGCTATGTTTTTTGATTTAGATCCAGATACATCATAAACCGTTGCCTGATTTTCATCTGTTATAAAACCATCTACCACTACATTTTTTACATTTCTTAGTATCAGCGCCGGGCCTTCCTCTGTAGTTATCTTTATATTTTTAAGCTTTATATTTTCAGATTCTACTAACTCTGCACCTGTACGGGCATGAATGGTAATGTTTTCTATATTAATATTTTCTATATTTTTTTCGGGCAGGCCATTAAAAAACATTGCCCTTTTTGCACCACTACATACAACATCTTTTATGTAAATATTTTTAAACACAGGAGTTGTTTTATCTACTGCCGGCAATACTGCTATGTTAGGGGTTTCTATACCCTCATCAGATGTTTCTACTGCTGATTTACCACCATAATACAAATCAAAAAGCAGCGGCTCTGTAGAGATATCAAACATGCTTATGTTAGACACATAAATATTTTCTACAACACCTCCCCTGCCTCGTTTACTTTTAAAACGGAGGCCTACATCTGTTCCTAAAAACTGGCAGTTTGTTACCGATATATTTTTTACACCGCCCGACATTTCGCTGCCTACTACAAAACCACCGTGCCCCCTAAAAACGGTACAGTTGTTTACAATTATATTTTCGCAGGGAAAGTTGCGTTTCCAGCCATCTTCATCCTTACCCGATTTTATACATATACCATCATCTCCGGCATCAAAAGTACTGTTAATAATAAGGGCATTTTTACACGACTCCAAATCAAGTGCATCTCCGTTTTGAGAATATGGCGGGTTACGTGCCTGTATACCATCTATAATAATATTTTCGCACATTAAAGGGTGCAGGTTCCAGGCAGGAGAATTCTGAAAAATAACTCCCTGCAATAAAACATTTTTACAATTCTGAATGCTAACCATTACAGGGCGTAAAAAATCACGAATAGACTCCCACTCCGCATCTGTTTTTAAATTTTTAGGAATGTTCATATCGCTTATGGTATCGCCGTGTAAAAACTGTGCTGAGGGTACCCAGTAATCCTTACGTTTAAATACACCACCTTTAGATGTTGCTTCTTTCCATTGCCTGTCTGTCACCTTATCTTTTTTTAACGCCCTCCAGTACTGCCCGTTACCATCTATAGCTCCTTTACCTGTAATGGCTATATTTGTTTGCCCTTTAGCCCAGATGGGCGACTGGCAGCGGCGGGTATCTAATCCTTCAAACGAGGTTTCGATAATAGGATACAAACTTTTATCCGGTGAAAAAAGGATGATTGCCCTGTCCTGTAAATGTAAATTTATGTTACTTTTAAGTACTATAGGCCCTGTAAACCAAACTCCTGCTGGCACAATTAATGTACCACCACCTTTAGCCGTAAGTGCATCCATAGCTTTTACAAATGCCAGTGTGTTTAGTGTAACCCCATCGCCTGTTCCTCCAAAATCTTTTATGGAAACTTCATTATCAGGGAATACCGGTGCCGACACTAACGGCATTTTAAAAGGCAGGTTTTTATATAGATATTCATAGTCGTTTTTTTGCGCATAAGCAGTAAAGCCCCAAAACGCAGTAAAAACGGTAAGTAATAAAAGAGCTCTTTTTTTCATCTTTATTTTTTTATTTTCCTAATTCTAAACATCCCATAATAAATGGCCCTGTTGCTTTTGCATCATTATCTCTTATGCGTTCGTTTACATAATATTCAAAACTGCCATCGCGATAAGGAGATCCGCCTAATCCTGCCACGGCACAACATTTGGTAAGGGTTAAAGTACCGTCTGCATTCTTTACTATTAGGTTTTTCATAAGCCCATCGTACGCTTTTTCGGCAACTTTTTTATATTTGGCATCTATGTAGCCATTATTTACTGCCTTTGCATAACCGTACATAAACATAGAAGATGCTGAAGCTTCGAGATAATTGCCCTGTTGCGTACCTTTATCTACAACCTGGTACCATAAGCCTGTTTTATCCTGATAATGGGTTAATGCTTCAGATAAATCTTTAATAATGCGTACCAGTTCTGCACGTTTAGGATGATCCTGCGGAATATAATCTAACGTGTCTACCAGTGCCATGTACCACCAGCCTATGCTCCTGCCCCAAAAATTAGGCGATTGCCCTGTTACCGGATTTGCCCATTTTTGATTTTTACTTTCATCCCAGGCATGGTAATATAAACCGGTACTGGCATCATAGGTATGTGCAGCACAAACCAGAAACTGGTTAATAACATCATTTGTTATTTCGGATTTATTAAAAGTAACAGCATACTGTGCAAGGAAAGGCGACCCCATATATAAGCCATCGAGCCAAATTTGATGCTGGTAAATAAGCTTATGCCAAAAAACACCTTCGTGCGTGCGTGGCTGGTTTTTAAGCTGTTTAACCAGCCTGTCCATTGCCAGTTTATATTTTTCTTTACCGGTTTCTTTGTAAACATCAAACAATACCTTACCAGAATTAACGTAGTCTATATTATAGGTTTCTACCTCATACAGGTGAATTTCCCCTTTATCATTAATTAGCGTATCAGCCCATTTAACTACATAGTTAAGGTACTTTTTATCATTGGTAGCTTTCCAAACCTTTAACATAGCAAGGCAGCCCAACCCCTGAGAATAACCAAAATACAAACGCTTGCCATAATCAAGCTGCCATGCCTCCGGAAAGCGTTTCATTTCAGAGTCAGCAAACAGTATAGCAGTCTTCTGGGCTTTTGCCGCCGGTGTTGCGAGAAAAAATGTGATAACTATTATCAAGAGTTTTTTCATATTTTTATTCTGATTATTGAATAATAAATTAAACTAAGGCATTGGTTTCATACCCTCCCAAATCACATTCCAGGTACCATCTTTAGGGAAACCGGGGTTTTTAAGCTCGTTACCATCCCAGCCGGCACACATCATGCCTACAGCGGCAAGCAGGCCACCATTACCCGGCAGGTACACACGTAACCTGTCATCCTGGTAGTTATGCCCATTAATTAAATATGTGTTTGTGCGTTTATCCATTAATAAAGCACCTACTGCCTTTTCCGGTTCGCCAAGGCGTGCAGCACTCATAGCCGCCATTGGGTAATCCCAGCCCCAGGTTTCATCCCAGTTCCATTTATCCCAAATCCAGTCGAAAGTATTTTTCATTATTTCGGGCTTAACGAGCCTGTTTTGTGGCAGAATGCCCACAGCCCCAAGTACAGCAGGATGATCGGATGTAAAGCGCACATCGGTATAAGTATTTACAGCATCTTCAGATGCAAGGTATAAACCATCTTTAGCCGTAAGCGGCGACAGTTTGGCAATAAGATCATCCCATTCAGGTTTGCGGTTTTGCCCCATACGCTCCCTCCATTTTTGTGCTACCTGCATGGCATAATGCCAATAAGAAAGCTCAAAGGGTGGGTTTATAGTCTCTGAAGCCCTGAGTGTTTCCTGTGCGGCAATAATGCCTTTTAAAACATAGCGGTTTTTAACCTCGTCGTATGTCGCGAAAGATGCCATGAATTCTGCCGTTTCCTGCACAAGGAAATTATATTTTTCCAGTACTTTTTTATCAGGATTGTTCCTGTATAGAAGTTCTGACATGTAAATAAAATGCGGCTGTTGCCAGATAAGGAATGACCCCACCCCGGACGGCGCTTCCTGACCGGTAGGATCGGTCATTTTCATCCAGCGGATGCCTTTAAATTTTTGCCTTTTGGCAATTTGTTTCGCCACAGGATAAGCTTTTGCATACCAGTCCATACTGCGTTCCAGCAAATCGGCACGGTTCCATAAAGCAAAATGCGCTGCATGCCACCAGTGCATTTCTAAATGGAATTTACCAAACCAACTGTTATAAGTAAGGCCTGTTTCCTGCGGAGGATATTTTCCTGCCGACTGTATAGCCATTAAGTACTGTGATAGTATAACACGTCGCTCTAATTCCTTTGCCCTTGCATCAGTGCATTTAGAAAAATCTACAGCAGCACCTTTTTGCCAAAAGCTATTCCAGTAAGCAGATGAACCTGCGTATGTTTTTTTTGCGTTGTCTTTTATAGTAACAGGCATTTTTTGGGTAAACTCACACACAAAAGAAAATTCCTCACTTTGCGGAAACAAAATAAAATAATGAGATTGTTTTTCTTTTAATACAGCTTTGCCTTCGTACCTTACAGACACGTAATATACTGTAGTATCGAGCGTTCTTTTAAGAACAAATGAATGTTCATCCTGAGAAACGATTTCGGTTTTATGTTTTGTGGGAGATGCCCAGTCGGTTGCATCATCAGTATGTTTTCCTGACGGGTAAGGGAAACGGAAATTTACCTGTAATTGTTTTTCTCCTATCAATGCCGATTTAAGTGTAACTGCCAGCTGATCTTTATCTGCACTTACAGCGGTTTTAGCAGTTACTTTTGTGCCATTTATGCTATAATTGCTGTCAATAAATCCGTTCCAAAGGTCAAGTTTCTGGTTAATATTGGTAATGTCCTGCGGTTTCACAGCAGTGCCATCTTTTTTAGATAACTCTAAACCTATATAACCCAAATGCAGCCTATGTTCGTTTGCCCTTAAATATTCGGATGCATCATGCTGCCTGCCCGGCTCTTTAATTTGTACCGAATAAGGCTCTTCCCACCCCCTGAAATTGTAATTTTTTAAAGCTTCTTCAGGTTTAAAATTTTCAGTGTTAGGGAAACTGTGCCAACCCCATTGCGACTGGGTACCTAAAGGCACACCATTGCTGTACACATCAGGAAATGTTTGCAATCCGGTAGCATCTGCAGTATAGGCAAAATTACCATTTCCTACAGATAGCGACGATAATTTATCTATCTGATTAACGCTAGGGCTATTTCTCTCTACAAGCGCATGCCTGTCTATTTTTGCTGTCTTTTGTGCCGCACATGATAAAGAAAATAAAACCAGCAGACTTAAAATTATTATTTTTCTAATCATAGTATTGTTTTTATAGCATTTTACTTTAGATAAAAACGTATTACCTTTATAGTGTTATGGTTTTATGGTTACATTTTTAAGGATTACATTTTTTATACTCTTAGTATTATCCTGCAAGCCCTTACCTGTTTTTAAAATAATGTTTTCAAAAACAAAATCCTTAAGTTGGAATTTGTCAGATGCTGTTATATCAAAACCCTGCCTGCATTCCAGCTTAATATTTTTCATGGTTATGTTTTGACCATAAGACATCAGTGGCTCTGTCCTGCCTTTTAAATCAAAAAACTGTTTCCAGGGTGCAATGCTTATTAAACTTCCGGCATCGCCGCTAAGGTCTTCAACAAGTATATACTCATAAAGCTGCGGGGTATCGGGACGCATTTTTAAATGAAGTGTTTTCTGGGCTTCATGCAATTTGCATCGCCTGAAAATAATATTGTAATTATGTATAGACTCACTGCCACAGGTTAGCGCGCTGTGGCAAAAACCATACTCATTATCTTCTATAATAATGTTGCGGTTCTCGCCATTGGTTGCATCGGTATCCGCTGTTGGCCCCTTGCCTCCTTTTAGTGCAATAGCATCATCATTAACCGACATGTAGCAGTTTTTTACCAGTACATTTTTGCAAACGTCCAGGTCTATCGCATCTGTACTTGGTGCCCTTACAGGAGTTTTAGGCGACGTAATGCGCAGGTTAAGAAGCTTTACATTTTCGCATTTATAGTAATGGGTAGTCCAGAAAGGGGAATCTTTTAAATGAAGGTCTGAAACCTGAACGTTTTTACTGTATGATATAAATATAAGACGCGGACGCATTTCGTCCATATTAGTACATTTAGGATTCCAGTCGCGGCGTAGCCAGAATGCTTTCCAATACCTAAGCCCATTGCCGTTAATAGTTCCTTTACCGGATATTGTAAAGCCATTTACACCATCTGCATTTACAAGTGCCGGAAAATATTTAACTGACTGACCTTCTATGCGGGTCATAATTACAGGAAAATCGCTAATATCGTCGCTGCCCTTAAGTACTCCGCCCTGCTCTACATATAAATGTGTGCCCTGCTTAAAAAAAAGCGAGCCGGTAAGATAAGTTCCTTTCGGGATAACGATAACCCCACCACCAGACTGTGCAGCTTTATCTATAACTGCCTGTATGTTTTGTGTTTGTACAACTGTACTATCATTACTTATAGAGTAATCTGTTATTATATATTGCCTGCCCAGTTTATTAATATTAGTAGGCTCATTTTTTTTAAACCAGTCAGGTATTTGTGTTCCATCAGGAAATTTGTCCTGCGCAAAAATGGCCGTTGGAATTATAGATAACAGAAACAAAATTTTAATAAAAAATCGTTTATAGATGTTCTTCATAATAAGGGTTATTATAAGTATAAACAGTAAATTTATCCTTAAAACAAGTATGCTGCATCCTGCCTTATCCTGAAAAATTAAATTAATAACAATTTTATTTCATTATAACACAAAATCATTAATAAATGGCAAAGCTATATCGTATGAGGATTAAATATTATCTAAAAGTTTTTAATGATAAATGATATACGTTACCCGTAGTGCATTTAGGTAAAAAGAATAAAAGTTTGAAACCTCACATCAATAAAGCATAAGAGAGAAAATAACGGGGGTTTATTGTAATCGCTTAAAAAAAATCGAAAACATAAAAGTTTAAATCACTTCATATAGCTGAATGTTACAAAAAGTAACCATTTATGTGTTAAATTACGGTAACCTTTGTAACGCGTGGCAATTTTAACCGTCTAAAGAGCGTTACCCTTTTACCAATCAATAAAACACATCATGACATTATCTCTCAAAGTATGCCTTACGGCATTCTTTCTATGTTTTTTTTCTGTAGTGATCGCACAGGAAAAATTTACACTAAGCGGCACCATTGCCGATGGTAGCAACAAAGAAACCCTTACAGGTGCCAGCGTTTACATTAAAGAGCTACAAACGGCAGTATCTACAAACGCCTCAGGTTTTTACAGTATTTCACTCCCTGCTGGTACCTACACGCTACAGGTAAGCTACGTGAGTTTTGGCACTATAGAACAAACCATAACACTTACTAAAAACACTAAAAAGAACTTTAACCTTAGTAACAGTACCGAGGAATTACAGGAAGTAGTGATCTCTCAAAATGCCAAACGTGCCAACATTAAAACTCCCGAAATGAGCGTTAACAAACTTTCTGTTCAGGATATTAAAAAAATGCCCGTGGTAATGGGTGAGGTAGATGTTATACGCTCATTAATGACGCTGCCCGGCGTTACTAATGGCGGCGAAGGTGCATCGGGCTTTAACGTGCGCGGCGGTGCTGCCGACCAGAACCTTATCCTGCTGGATGATGCCATGCTTTTTAACTCTTCCCACCTCTTTGGTTTCTTCTCTGTTTTTAATTCAGATGCCATAAAAGACCTTAACCTTTACAAAGGCGGTATTCCGGCACGTTTTGGCGGCAGGGTATCATCGGTACTGGATATTAACCAGCGCGAAGGTAATACAAATGGCTACCATGCACAGGGTGGCATTGGGCTTATATCGAGCCGCCTTGTTGCCGAAGGGCCTATTAATAAAGGCAAGGGGTCATTTTTAGTAGGCGGAAGAACGTCTTATGCGCACCTGTTCCTTAAACTGGCAGACAACGACAACACAGCTTATTTTTATGATGTAAACATGAAGCTTAAGTACGACCTAAACCCAACCAATAAAATCTATCTATCGGGTTACCTGGGGCGCGACGTACTTAAAATAAATGACAACTTTAGCAATGTTTACGGCAATACCGTTTTAAACTTTGGGTGGAACCATAAATTCAGCGACGATGTATCGTCTAATATGGCTGCCATTTACAGCGACTATTTATATGGCATGAAACTCGACTTTATAGGCTTTAACTGGGATAGCGGTATAGAAAGCTTTACGTTTAAGTATGATTTTAAACACAAAATAAACGAGAAGTTTAAACTTACTTATGGCGCAAGCGGCATCTATTACAACTTTAATCCGGGGACAGTGACGCCAAGCCGCGCCGACTCTGGTATTAACGCAAGGCAACTGGACAGGAAATATGCATTTGAGTCGGCATTTTATCTTGATGCTACTAACGATATTACCAGCAAACTAAGTGTTACTTATGGCCTGCGTTACAGCATGTTTAATCGTTTAGGTTCGCAACTGGTTAATGTATACGAGAATAACCAGGCTGTGGTATATAACGATGCCCTTCACATTTATGAAAAAGCAGTACCTACAGGCACAGAGTATTTTGGGCGCAATAAAAGTATAGCCAACTTTGGCAACCTGGAACCCCGTGCGGCAGTATCGTATCAGTTAAGCGAAGATGCATCTGTTAAGGCCAGTTATAACCGCATGGCACAATACCTGCATTTAATATCTAACACAGCATCTGCCACGCCGCTCGACGTTTGGGCACCAAGCGATAATTTTATTAAGCCACAAATACTCGATCAGGTTGCTTTAGGGTATTTTAAGAATTTTAAAAATGATGCTTATGCACTGGAAACCGAGGTATTCTATAAAACCCTTAAAAACAGGGTTGATTATATAGACGGTGCCGATCTTATTGCTAACGAAGCTATAGAGCAGGTAGTATTGCCAGGAAAAGCAAGGGCTTATGGTCTTGAAGTACTGGTACGCAAAAATACAGGCAAACTCACGGGCTGGGTTGCTTATACCCTATCGCGTGCAGAGCAGCAAACACCCGGCAGGACATTAAATGAGAGTGGTATAAATAATGGTAAATGGTACCACACAGGTTATGATAAACTGCATAATCTATCTGTAACAGCATCCTATGCCTATACACAAAAATGGTCATTCTCTGCCATATTTGCATTACAAAGCGGGCAGCCGGTAACATACCCTAACGGGCAATACTCTTATGGTGGTATAAATATACCAAGCTACGGTACGCGCAATGAAAACAGGCTGCCTGTTTACCACCACTTAGATATATCTGCAACTTATGCACCTAAGCCTGAAAAGAAAAAAGGCTGGCAGGGCGAATGGGTGTTTAGTATTTACAACCTGTACAACAGGCAAAATGCAGCATCTATAAGCTTTAGGCAAAACGAAGATACCGGTAATAACGAAGCCGTGCGACTCTCTATTTTTGGGGTAATACCCAGTGTAACTTATAACTTTAAATTTTAGGCAGACATACATCTATCTTAAAATAAAAAAACATACTCATCATGAAAAACATACACTATATACTCTTGCTATTAACATTTATGATGCTTACCTCCTGCGAGGAAGTGGTAGATGTAAATCTTGATACAGCTGCCCCGCGCCTTGTAGTTGAAGCCTCTATAGACTGGGAAAGAGGTACATCCGGCAGATTACAGACTATTAAATTATCTAAAACAAGGGGCTACTATGATACCCAGGTACCTGTTGTAGAAGGTGCAACCGTATTTATAACCAGTAGTACAGGAAACAATTATAACTTTGATGAAGAACGGGATACAGGCAATTATATATGTAATTACTTTCAGCCGGTAATAGGGCAAACATACGTCCTTACCATTATTAGCGAAGGGCAAACCTATACTGCTACGGAGAAAATGTATGCTGCACCAATTATAACCCGTACTGCCCAGACTAATGAGGGTGGGTTTCTGGGCGAAGATATTGAAATGCGGTTTTACTGGGACGATTTTGCTGATGAGGATAATTATTACCTAACCCGCATAGATGCTGCCGTAATACCTTTTCCTGATTATGATACAAGTGATGATGAGTTTTTTCAGGGCAACGAAATGTTTGAAGTATTTTTTGATGAAGACCTTAAACAGGGCGACATAATAAACATTAAACTATACGGTATATCACAACAGTACCATGATTATATGAATGTACTGCTGGAAGCTGCCGGTGGCGGTGGCGGGCCATTTTCGGCAGTGCCGGTGGCAGCACGTGGTAACGTAATCAATATGAGCAATAATGCTAATTACGCCTTAGGATATTTTAGGATGTGCCAGGTAGGAGCGTTAGATTATACGGTACAGTAGATTGATGATACGATATATAATAAGGATATTTTAATCTATTTTTGCAGAAACCAAAAAATCAACATGTCATCACACCACATAGTTCGCGACGACCAGGAACCTGCCTTAATAATTGCTAATGGTGCTGCATGCAGTGCAGAGCTTATGGGGCAGTTGCTGGAGTGGTCGCCGCTGGTAATTGTGTTAGACAGTGCCATTACCCGCGTTATAGAACTGGGTATTAAGGTAGATGTGCTATTGGGTGACTTTGACAGGGATTTTAACCCCGAGTATTACCGACAACTGCAATACCCGCTTGAAATTGTACACACACCAGACCAAAATAAAACCGACCTTGAGAAAGCTTTTGATTATCTTGTGTCGCGCAATTTTCCTGCGGTAAATGTTATTTGGGCTACCGGCCGCCGTGCCGATCATACTATTACAAATATTACCGGTATGGTACGTTTTAGGGATAAATTAAAGATTGTAATGCTCGATGATAATTCTAAAATATTCCTGCTACCGCACAGATATGAAAAGTGGTACCCCAAGGCAACTCCCATCTCATTAATACCTGTGGGCACTGCAACAGGTATTACCACGCGTAATTTAAAGTATCCACTTAATAATGAAGAACTCACTATAGGCTATCGCACCGGCAGCAGCAATGAGGCCGAAGCCGACGGCCCTGTAATTATTGAGTATAAAGAAGGCGACCTCCTTATGATGGAATGCTACGATTAAAAAAACAAAAAGGCAATTTGTAAGTTACAAACTGCCTTTTCAATCTAACTAAATAATATTGTTACGGTACCTGGGTACCTACCGGGTTTTCCTTAGTATCATTTTCTGTCCCTGTTTTTACTATCGTGTCGTTTTTTCTTGCAATAGTATCACCTATCGGTTCAGATGACATTCCTGCCGTACTGTCTACAGCCTCTACGTCATCGCCGGATTTATCGTCGCCTTCATCGGTTTTATTTTTGCACGATATAAAAGCAAGCCCGGCAAGAAGCACCGTTGCAAGCATGGTGTTTTTTACAAAATTGGTTTTCATATTATTTAATTTTAGGAGATAATTGGTTTATATTTCAAATTTACAGGATATTGCAATACAATATTGGATACTTTTTATAAATAAAACATAAAATGTCACAATATTATTATAAAACAAAAGGACAGCCGTTTTAAAGCTGTCCTTTTATAGTAGTCCGGCAAAGCAATTATGGTTTAGGAGTCACTGTATCTGTAGTTGTAGCTATCGTATCTGCAGTAGCAGGAGCAACAGTATCAGTAGTTGTAGTTGTTTCAGTTTCTGTAGTAGAAATAGAGTCCGTAGTTGTAGATGCATCACCTTCAGTCTTGTTGCTTCCGCATGAGGTAAGGGCTAAACCTGCTACCATCAATGCTGTAAAAAATACTTTCTTCATCTTTTTTATTTTAAATTGTTGTTATTTATGGTAAAGGTAACCATGTAACATTAAACTTTTCCTATCGTTTTGTTAAAAAGATAGCTAATAATGCTATGTTAACCATGTCAGACCGATATAAACTATTTTTTTCTGAAATTTGTAAATAAAACTAAATTTCGCTTTAACACAACAACAAATGCAAACAACAAAAATAGGATGGATAGGCTTGGGCATTATGGGTAAGCCCATGTGCAGCCAGTTAATAAGTGCAGGCTACAATGTAGCTGTGTACAACCGTAGTAAACATAAGGAAGCCGCTCTTACAGCAATGGGTGCAACTGCCTCCCCTACTCCAGCCAGCTTGCTGCAACAAAATGATATTGTATTTATCATGGTTACAGATGACAGTGCTGTACACCAGCTCTTTAATGGAGATGATGGCTTATTTTCGGTAAATACATCGGGCAAACTTATTATAAATATGAGTACGGTATCGCCGGGAATAAGTAAGCACTATGCCCACCTATGCCATAATAAAGGTAATAGCTATCTTGATGCACCGGTATCTGGCAGCCAAAAGCAGGCCGAAGATGCCCAGCTGGTTATCATGACAGGTGGCGATATTACAGCCTTTGCTACAGTAAAACCATTGTTAGAGCACATAGGTAAAATGGTAACGCATACGGGTGCTGTAGGCACCGGCAATACTGCAAAACTGGCAATTAATACATTACTTGCCATACAGGCTCAGGGACTGGCAGAAGCCGTAAGATTTGCTGCCCACAATGGTATAGACCCACAGCTGCTGCTTACCCTTGTAAATAATAGTGCCCTTGCCAGTACTTTTGTAAAGATAAAAGGCGATGCTATAATTAATGAGAATTATAAACCTGCATTTGCTCTTAAAAATATCGTAAAAGATCTTAGCCTTGCCAACGATGAAGGCATGGCAAGCCCTCTTGGAACCACAGCTTTAAACAGTTTTAAAGAAGCTGCCGTAAACTATGGCGATGATGATATTATAGCCATTTACAAAAACTTATAATTCTCAATTTAATCAAAAAAAGACAGACACTACTTTCATGAATTTTCACTAATTAGTCAGTGAAAATAAATGAAAGTAGTGTCTAAAAAAAAATATCCAATATTTTTACCTATGGCTCACTTGGCCCTTTGGGCGATGTTAAGGTATCCTGCATTTTTATGGCAGGATCGCTGGTGTTTACATTAGCAGGAGATATATTCATATCGCTCGATGTACGGTTATTTGTAGGGTTGCCCACAACAATATTGTCTTCGGGTGCGCCCTCCGCCGTCTGGTTCATGGCACAGGAAGCAAACGCTAACCCCATTACCAGCAGCAGACCCATAAATTTTGTTTTTGTGTGTATCGTTTTCATAACATACCTGTTTATTTTTAAAGGTACGCCACAAAAGCAGGCAGGGGTATTAAAGAAAGTATAAAGTTGTGTAGAGGACAATAGTGGCAAAGTTTCAAAGTAGCAGAGCCGCAAAGTATACCCCCCTGCTCATTTGACTCTGCTACTCTGAAACTTTGTTACTTTATTACTTTGCAACTTTACTACTCAAAAAATTACCCTTTAAACCCGCCGTCTATATTAAGGCTTGCCCCTGTAATATAAGCAGCTTCGGGGCCGGAAAGATATGATACAAACGATGCAACTTCATCTGTAGTACCATAACGGCCTAAAGATATTTGTGGTATAAGCACCGCTGCAAAGGGGCCATCTTTAGGGTTAAGGTCTGTGTGTACAGGGCCTGGCTGCAGGTTGTTAACAGTAATGCCAAGCGGGCCAAGATCTCTCGATAATGCTGTAGTAAAGCCTTGTACTGCCGCTTTACTTGCTGCATATATAGACCCTCCTTCAAACGGCATACGGTCAGAATTTGTACTGCCTATATTTATTATACGCCCGCCATTGCCCATGTGTTTAAGCGATGCCTGTGTAGCTACGAATAGGCCGCGTACATTAATATTCATAAGTTTATCGTACTCCTCAATAGTAATATCTGCAAAGGGTTTAAAAGTACCAATGCCTGCATTATTAACCAGTACATCTATACTGCCCAGCGCATCTGCGGTTGCATTAACGGCGGCTGTTATGGCAACAGCATCGGCACTATCGGCCTGTATGGCTATTGCTTTGCCACCTGTTGCGGCAATTTCCTGTACAAGTGCTTCTGCTTCTGTTTTACCAGATACATAGGTAAAGGCTACAGCGGCACCTTCGCTTACTAAACGTTTTACAATTGCGGCACCTATGCCACGGCTTCCTCCTGTTACTAATGCTGTTTTGTTTTCTAATGTTTTCATGATATTATTTTTAAAGTCTTATAAATTATTTTTCGAAAGTGCCTTTTGCCAGTTTCCCTTAGGGCAGTGTAGCATTGGTCACTATTTCTGATACAAAGTTGCAACAGGAAGCTATCCTGATGCATTGATAAAACGCAGAAAAAAACATTGACATTTGTCAATGGCAGTAGTTCGTGTATTTGGTAATTCGTTGATGCGTCCTTTAATGCTACAGCAAATATCTTTTTTGCTTTAATATAGTAAAGCCAGAAAAATTACTTTTTTGTCCGTACCCTGCTTAAGGTTTCGGGGTTTAGCCCCAGGTAAGACGCTATCATGTGCTGGGGCACACGGTTTGTAAGTGTAGGATGTGTTTTTAAAAAGTCGCGGTACTTTTCTTCGGCAGTAAAACTAATATCGGCATGAATGCGGTTTTGTGCAGCCACAAAAGTACGCTCAAGCAACAGGCGTGCAAAATTGTTAAAGGCTGGTATGGCTTCGAGAAGGTTGTCGTAATCCTCTTTATTAATTAAAACAATTTCGCTATCTTCAACTGCATCTATATTACATCGTGCAGGAGTGTCGCTCAGGTAGCTGTAACGGTCGCCCGCCCACCAGTTTTCTGATGAAAACTGAATTATATGCTCCAGGCCTTTATCATCTACCCTGTAGGTGCGCACCAGCCCTTTTTGTACAAACGCATTAAACCGCCACATATCTCCTTCCTGCAACAAATACTGGCGTTTGCGCAGTTTCTTTAAATGGCAGACAGATTGCACAAGGGCAGCCTGCTCATCTGTAAGGGTAAATTTGCTTTTCAGGTAAATTATAAAGGCATCAAACATAAGGTAAAGATAATAAAGTAATTTATTTTTCTTGTTGTAGTTCAATGTTTAGGTCGTAGTAATGTACCAAATTTGCATTGTATTAATCAGTTAACCATTAAACTAATCACTCATGTCGCAAAAAACCAACATTCTCTACATAGGCCGCAATGCCGAAATAACAACTGTTGTTGTGCGCCTTCTTAATAATAACGAAGACTGGTTTGGCATGGGTACCACACAGGATGCCGAAGCACAGGAACTTTTTACCCAACACCCATTTGACATTGTACTACTGGGCAACGGAATTACTGAGGACGAAGACCGGCAATTAAGGTCGTTTTTTAAGAGCAAAAACCCGGTTGTAAAAATTGTGCAACACTATGGCGGTGGCAGCGGCCTGCTTAAAAGCGAAATACTAATGGCACTGCAAACTAAACCTGCTTTGTAGTTCTTGTCCCAGTTCAATGTTTTAAAAATTAATACGTTATACCTTTACACTATCAAAATAATTAAACAATCAACCATCATGGAAAATACAATTTTAGGCTTACACCACATAACCGCAATAGCAGGCGATGCAAAACGCAATTTTAATTTTTATTCTAAAATACTTGGATTACGGTTCATAAAAAAAACAGTGAATTTTGACGATCCGGGAACCTACCACTTTTACTTTGGCGACGAAGTAGGCAGCGCCGGAACGATACTTACCTTTTTCCCATGGGGAAGCGGTATACCACAGGGACACAGAGGATCTGGCATGGCTACAGAGATTGGCTACTCTGTACCAAAGGGAAGCCTTGAGTTTTGGGTAGAGCGTTTTGAAAAATACAATGTTATATACAACAAACCGGCAGTTAAATTTGGCGAACGCTACCTTACGTTTGTTGACCCTGACGGGCTTAAATTAGAGTTGATAGAATCGGATGCCGAAGATAACCGTAAACCGTGGGAAACCGATGAAGTTAAAGCTGATGTAGCCACAAGGGGTTTCCATAATGTAACCATTACGCTTAACAGTATTGCGGGAACGGCATCTGTACTTACCGATATTTTTGGATATAAATTGCTATCTAAAGAAAGTAACCGCTACCGCTTTGCTATTGATACTGTAGAGAATGCAGCGTTAGTAGACTTAGTAGAACTTGAACATGAAAAACTGGGCCACGTTGCAAATGGTACCGTACACCACGTTGCCTTTAGGGTTAAAAACGATGAGATATTAATGCATTTCCGTCAAAAAGTTGTAGATGCAGGCCTTAGCATTACCCCGCAAATAGACCGTAATTATTTTCACAGCCTTTATTTTAGGGAACCGGGAGGAGTATTGTTTGAAATTGCTACTGATAACCCCGGCTTTCTGATAGATGAGCCGCTTGAAACACTGGGTACAACATTACAGCTACCGGCAAAGTATGAAAGCCGCCGCGAAGATATAACCGCACATTTGGTTCCGCTTAATTAATTTTTTGAATTCTGCAAAGCCCTGATTAACCGTCAGGGCTTTTTTTAAAATATCTTATTAAGTTTCAAGTAATTTAAAAATAGCGATATATTGTACTATCAATCAAGCTATTATTAATTGCAGGTAATGTTGGTTTTAAATTTTCAGCAACGAAATCGTTATAGAGGCTGTTATATCCGGATAATTTTGTAATTTTAAAGCTAATAACTTTACAAAAAATGTCTAACATTAACCTGATTATAGAAGAGCGTCCTGCAAGCATAGGCAACTTTTTAGTTGGCAGGCTTTTACCTTTTAAAGATAAACGTAGTGTAGGCCCGTTTGTATTTATAGACCACATGGGTCCCGTAGCACTTAACGATAATGACAACCTTGATGTAGGCCCACATCCGCACATTGGGCTCTCTACCCTGACTTATTTATTTGAAGGAAACATAACGCACCGCGACAGCCTGGGCAATGTAATGGAAATTACACCCGGGCAGGTAAACTGGATGACATCCGGCAAGGGCATTGTACACTCTGAACGTACCCCCGAAAGGATGCGGCACAGCGATAAAGCTTTACACGGGCTGCAAATATGGGTTGCATTGCCCAAGCATCTTGAGCAAATGGAACCGTCTTTTGCCCACATAACAGAAGATGAATTGCCGGTTTGGGCTGAAAGGGGCGTTACCTTTAAACTTATTGCCGGTGAAGCCTTTGGCAAAAAATCGCCCGTACCTGTTTACAGCCCTCTCTATTTTTTAGAATTAAAAAGTACTACTAAACAAAAAGTAGCCATAGGGAGCGGATTATATGGCGATAGCGGATTATACATTCTTAACGGAAGCATAGAAAGCGATGGCACAACATTTTTACCTAAGCAATTACTGGTTGCAAAAGACAGTTCTATTTGCGAATTTACCATGAATGAGAATACCACGCTATATATCTTTGGAGGAGAACCATTTCCTGAACCGAGGCATATCTACTGGAATTTTGTAGCATCGTCTACACAGCTTATTGAAGATGCAAAGCAGCGCTGGGAGGCACAGGAGTTTCCTGAAATTCCCGGTGAAACAGGTTTTATACCACTACCGCAGCAAAACAGCAATTTTAATATTAAGAAGTAATATATGGATATTCAACATTATAGCGATGGCACAAAGGGTCATTTTAAAGCAGTAGAAGGTGAACAGGAAGCAGGTATAATGACTTATAGCATTACCGGCGACCACATAATTACTATAGAACACACAGTGGGCAATCCCGAATTTAAAGGTATTGGATTGCAACTCTTAGACAGGGCTGTAGCCTATGCCCGGGCTAACAGCCTTAAAATACGACCGCAATGCCCGTTTGCACAAAAAATGTTTGACCGCAAACCCGAAATACATGACGTTTTATTGCCTGAAATCGACAATTAGGCTTTTCACGTTTAACACACAAAACTAACAAATCCCCCAGGATTTATGTACCTTTCTAAAACAATTATATTCATTACAGGTGCCTTTGTAACCCATAAAAGTTGGGATCCATGGGTAGCTTATTTTAAAACTAAAGGCTATACCTGCCTCGTGCCACCCTGGCCTTATAAAGATGGTACCGTGCAGGAACTGCGCAACCGCCAGCCTAACGATACTAACCTTGCAGGATTAAGGCTTTCGCAGCTTATAGAGCATTATGAAAATATTGTAAAGAACCTGCCCGAAAAACCTATTGTAGTTGGGCACTCGCTTGGTGGCCTTATAGCCCAGATATTAATAAACCGTGATTTGGTCGCTGCTGGTATAGCAATACATTCTGTGCCGCCTAAAGGTGTTTTTTCTTTTGAATGGCCTTTTCTTAAATCGATATGGAAGCCTTTAGGATATTTTACATCGGTAAAAAAAACGCACCTTATGAGTCTTAAAGAGTGGAAACATGCATTTACTAATGGCATGACAGCGGAAGAGCAGCTATTATCCTATGAAGAAAATGCAATACCAGAATCTAAGCTTGTACTTAGGGATGCTCTGGGCAGTGCTGCTAAGGTAGATTTTAATAAATTGCACCCACCATTACTCTTTATAACAGGCAGCAATGACCATATAACACCTAATTCACTCAATTATGAGAATTATATAAAGTATAATAAAAGCAACTCATTTACTGATTATAAAGAGTTTAAAGATAAAAACCACTTTGTAATAGGCCTGCCGTCATGGCATGACGAAGCCGATTATATATTATCGTGGATAGATATTTTGCAAAATAATTAAACAAATAGCAGCAAAAATGATCCTGACCCATTACGTGTCAGGATCATTTTATACAACTTATCTCATGGGTATTATTTAAGCATATTTACTGTCTTAGTATCTACTATTTTAAAATCCCTATATTTTTTAAAAAGATCGCTATCCCAGTTGGCAAGTTTAGCGCCAATGGCATAGGTGCTCCTTAAAAATTCCATTAGCACTTCTTCCGGATTTTCTGCTTGTTGTACAGCAGTATATGGCAATATAAATTCTCCCATATCGTTATTATAATATGCCTGCTGTGGTAAAACATCTGCAGTTTTATACCCTGCAGGTTCCGGGTACAGGTAGCAGTAAAAAGCAGCTTCAGGAAAAGCCTCAGATCCCGGCCAGAAACCAAAATCCATTAACTCATGGCTGTATGCATCCTGCAAAACCCAGTTAGGCAAACCCTGTATTTTTCCCTGGTGCTTTGGAGCGGCACGGCCAGAAAAAAATGCAAGAGCAAGATCAAATCCTCCCCAAAATAAGTGTATTGGGCTGCTCTTTCCTGTAAATTCTCCCCTAAAAACCATAAAAACATCCTGTATAGATAGTAATGCCTCATGAAAATTGCCGGCCTGTTTTACCTCATACGTTTTATGAACCTCATCTTTTTCAAAAGGTATTGCATTCTCAATTTCCGATGGTGTGGTCATAATTGTGGGTGTTATACCAAGATCTTTAAGTGCCGACAATACATCATTGTAAAATTGTGCTACGGTAAGCCCCTGTAATTTAAACTGCCTTACATCGCCCCTGCTGGTTACTATTTTAAATTTGTGATCTGTAAAATCAAGATCCATCTGGAAATCTGTTTTTTCGAAAGGCATGTTTTGCGTGGTAAGCCCCGATGGTGTAATGTGCAAAGTAATATTCCATGAATGGTTTGCCCATGGCAGAGTTGCCAACTTTATTTTGCCCAAAACCTGGGTAAAAAGCTGTAAAGTATCGTAAGTATCTTTCCCTTGTTTATAAGAGAGCTCAGGCCATAATTTTTTCATGTTATATATAATAAAAGTTTAGGCCACTCTGTTAGGGGAATGACTTAATTTACTAAATTTTTTTTTTAATGAAATAGTATTAACTAATGTTTGCTAATGACAGTACCGCTTTTGTTAAGTATCCATCGGCAGATTGAAACCCCTCAAGGATGCTAAAATGATTGGCTCCGTCTATTACTAATGAAGTTCCGGTATTACCCGCACCCTGCCATGCCTTTAAATAATTTAAAGATTGTTTTTTAAAAGCCGTTGTTTCATTTGCTCCCCAGGCAACAATTAACGGTATTGCACTGGTAGTGATAAGCCTTATTGGACTCGACGACAAAATATGATCTGCCGTTATGCGCAGTGCAGGCTCTACAAAAGTTTGCGATACCGGCTCAAGGTCATACAGGCCACTTACAGCAAGAATTCCTTTAATAACATTATAAGACAAACCATATTCTTTCCAGTTTGTTAGTGTAGCCATGGCAGCAAGATGCCCTCCGGCAGAATGTCCTGCAATAAAAATTCGTGTAGGGTCGCCGTTATAAGCATCGATGTTTTTTGCCGTCCACGCCACAGATGATCTTACCTGCCTCACGATCTCCGGGATTGTAACATGTGGCGCCAGATCGTAGTTAACAATTACCACTGTAAAATTAGCTAACGATAATCCCATGGCAACAAAATCGTAATCGTCGCCAAAACCTGATTTCCAATACCCTCCATGTACAAAAACAAGCACCGGGGCATTAGGGTTTGTTGCAGGATATACCGTTAGCCTTTCCATAAGAGTGTGCCCATAAGCCAGTGTAGTCCGGTTTTTTAAAAGCTTTCTTGTTAGCTGGCTCGCTTTTATGTAATTGTTTATGTAATCATGAAAATTAGCCACTGCAGTTTCTACATCATATTCCCTGTCTGTTTCCTGCTGGGTGTTATAATCTCCATAAAGTTTTCTGCCATTAAAATCAGGGTCATTTAAATTTGTATTTTCCAGTATCATTTCAATAATTGTTGATTGTTAGTATGATAAAATCGCACATAACTTTTCCTGTCCGGTTATAATTATTGCTTATTCATATTATATTTTTTTTTTACAGTTAAAGAATAATGTCATGCTGAGGTTGTAAAAATGGAGGTAAATTTGTTTCTCCCAGTATTTCCCGAAGGTCTATTTCTATAAGCCTTGATATTTGAGATATAGGCACATCATTAGCACTGCCCTCAAAAGGATTTTCTGTACTTTCTCCCACCTGCCCAAGTGCCATATACATCCAGGATACTATAACGCTAAACGGTATAACCAGCCATGCCATATTGCCTTTCATTATACCCTCTACAGACTCATTTAGCTTATCAAATTCCTTTAACATTCCAAACGGTAACAGAAAACAAAAAAAGCGAACCAATAAAGAGTTTATAATAGCATATTGCCGTGGGTAGGGGCTGTCTTTAAGTTGCTCACTCCTGCCCTGCTGTGTGTAAAAATCTTTTATGGTGCGTTGCATATCTACAAACTGTAAAACAACAACCTCCTGTTTATCGTAAAGCTGCCTTAATGTTTTGCTTTGCAATGCCATTATTTGGGTAGCCTTATTTTTTGTGCCCAGTATATATTTAAGCTCATCGGTATCAAGGTATTTAGAGAGTTCTGTTTCTAACTCCGTTTCCCACTCCGGTATAGAATAGTATTTTTGGTATTCGGCATTATGTACCTTGCTTACAGTTTCCCATACCCTGTGGCTTCTCATTTCATACCTTAACGCGGTAAGCCATGCAAAGTGGCGGTATATTAATATCTTAGTATACTCTGCATCATTTAAAAAATCCCTTGTCATAGTACCCCAGGAACGGCTACTGTTTAATATAGCTGTCCAAATTTGCTGTGCTTCGACTGTGCGGCTATACGTTTGTGTATTTTTAAACCCCACAATAAATGCTGTAGCAGTACCCAGCAGGGCAACAACCGTCCATGACACACCAAGCCATTTTAAATTAAAATACTGGTACAGTACTACAGGCAATATTCCCATAAATAACAGCATATAAATACTCTTTCTTGTCCATACAATAAATTCTAAAACCTTGTATGATTTTCCTGTATACATAGTAATTTTTATAGTTAAAATTTTGGTGTTTATAACACATTTAATCTATTCGCTAATTGTGCCCAGATCCCATACCACCATCTACAGTAATTATGCTGCCGGTAATAAATTTACTTTTTGCAACGGTATATAGCATATCTGATATATCTCTTACATCGCCTACCCTGTTAAGCAGGTGCATTAGCGCATTAACATCAGTATTAGAACCATGCATAGGCGTTCTTATTACCCCGGGTGGTGATGCTCTGGCAATAATAACAGTCGTTTCATTTTAACATATTAAAAATTAGGCTCCATTTTAAAGCCCACACCTATACGGTTCCAGGCATTAATTACAGTGGCGGCAGTTATAATTTGTGCTGTTAGCGCCTCTCCAAATTTTTCTATGCACTTAGCATAAAGAACATCTTCCAGCCCGTCATGGTGTATAAATGTTACCTGTTCTGTAACCTGCAATATTATCTGCTCTTCTTCGGTAAAATGGCTTACAGCTTCTCTCCACACATTTATTAAAGCTATTTTGCGTGGCTCTATCCCTAATGCAAGCGCATCCTGTGTATGTTTATCAAGACAAAATGCACAACCATTAATGTGCGATGCTTTTATTTTTATAAGCTCCTGGTGCCATTTATCAATATCCGATTCTTTTATTACTACATCCATAGCGCTTAGTGCCTGGAATGCTTTAGGAAATACTTTACCTATAAAAAGCCTTGCTTTCATGATTATTAGATTTTATGTTAATTATTGATTATTTGTATATTTTTAAAATTTTTAGCGAAGCCAGCCAACATAAATAGAAACGGGCATCATGAACAAAACAAATGGTATGGTTATAGAAAAACTATTGCATAAAAAGGCAAGTATGGGATTCCATTTAGGATGATCTATGCCCAGCGATGTTAATGCACTTTTAAAGCCATGATATAAATGCCAGAATAAAGCAAAGCAGCCAAAACTGTATATGATAACCTCTATGGGATTCTGAAATTTCTCTACCATCATTTCATATAAAGGCAGCTCTTCGCCTGTTTTAAACTGGTAAATGCGGTTAGGTATCCAAAAATTAGAGGTGTGTACTACTAAAAACAACAATATTAAAGTGCCCAGTAATGCCATACTGCGACTGTACCATGTTACACCTTTTGCCGGTTTGTTATAGGCATATTGTACAGGCCTTGCATCGCGGTTTTTCTTCCAGACAAGCAAGCCTTGTATAATATGTATAACAAAACCCAATATAAGTACAATCTCTATAGTGCGTATAATAGGGTTTGTAGCCATAAAATGTGCACCAATGGTAAATATCTTACCGCCATCATTATAAAAAATAAGTGCATTGATAGACATGTGCACTAAAAGAAAACTTATAAGAAAGAGACCTGTTAGCGACATTGTAATTTTTCTGCCTATAGAACTTGTAAAAAAATTGGCTATCCAGTTCATAAAAAATAGTTTTATAAGGTTAATTTTTTATCATTAATAAAGAGCATGCCTCCTAAAAAAAAGGCGAAGGCATGCCCGGTAATAAATGTGTTATGCAACAGGTATAGCCATACGCACCTCTACAGTGGCGCCATATTTTATAATTGGGCAGCCTTGTGCTAATGAAACAGCCTCTTCATAATTTTCGGCTTTTATAAGGAATAATCCCCCTATAGAATTTGTTCCTGTACCAAAAGGCCCTTTTGTAACATCGCTACCACTAATAACCCTGCCATCTGCATCCCAACGTTTTGGCGTGCCTACAAGTTTATCTTGTGCAGCTATACCGGCAACCCAATCCTGGTAAGGTTTCATAGCATCTTTCATTTGTTCTGCTGTTGGCGTTGGGTTTTCGCTTGTAATATCTCTACGGATAATTAATAAAAATTCTTGCATAATAATTGTATTTAATGATTTATATAAATTGGAAATTTGTTTTTGATAACCTGTAATGCTTTAATAATTGCCCGGCTCAGTATCTGCAAAGGGCTCATCGTGCATGTGCATCGATTCGTCTAAGAACTCGCATCCATCGCACTGGTCATGTTTATGAAGTGGCGAGGTGCGGAAATCTTTTTTGGCAGCAATTGTTTTTAACATTGGCAAGCGTAATAAATAAAATAGTTTCATAATGGGTGGTTATTAATAATGACTGGTGTGTAAAAGTTAAAGTTTATACCGGCGCTACAACTATGCGGGTAGTACCATCTATTTTTATAAAGCCCATTTTTCCGGCATTATAATCGGCCAGGGCAGCGGTAAGCGCGTCGCGATTTTCCATAGCCATAGCTCCGTGTGTAAATATTTCTTCGCGCAATGGCTTGCCCGATATAAAAAGCAGCTGGCTGTTACCAATACCTTTAAACGTTAATGGCTCGGCATAGTCAGATTGCGACATTGCAAGTACATTTCCTTCTTCAAGTTCTATAGCCTGCTTATTAATTATAATTTCAAAATGACCTTCTACAGCATATACAGTTCCAGACCATCCAGTAGGGAGCGTGTGCATATACTCTTTTTCGGGTTCAATAAAAGCGTGTAAAATAGTAAGGGGCTCTGGCGTAACAATTTTGTTTGCTATGTTATTGGTCTGGCCGCAAACTACCCTTACAAGTACACCGTCTTCTACAATTTCGGGCATGGCACTTTTATCTATAAATACACTTTGTGGTGGCAAATGTTTTTTACCGGCTGGTATGTTTACAAATAATTGTAAGCCTTCCACGCTTGCACCTTCGGGCACAGGATATTCTGAGTGTACCACGCCCTTGCCCGCCCACGTCCATAAAAGGCTGCCGGGTGTTACGGTAACATTGTTACCAAGAGAATCTATACTTTGATAAGGTGCAGAATCTTCGAAAACGTAGCTAAGGGCAGACATACCGGCATGTGGGTGAGGTCCAAAAATATCTTTTGTAAGTTCAAAATGGTCAAATCCTATAACAGGATCCATCAACCCTTCAAAATCTTTTGCTCTTACTTTCCTGGCAAAAAACTTTTCGTCGCCTTGTACTTCGGGCGTTATTATAGATGATAGTTGCAGCTTTTTCATAGTGTGTTGTTTTAAAATGTTGGTTAGATGGTTTTGTTTTTATGGCCTGTCGCTGCCCGCTGAGTTACCGTGTTGTTGATTGGTTTTTGCAAGGATAATGCGCCAACGTAGGGTTATCCTTATGCACGAACGGGTGGAAAGTGCATACCCTTTACAACCGCCCCGGTAAACTGCCTACCCGTCATCTTCGTTTCAACGGGCATCGAAACCATAAAAAAGGGAAAATTATGCTCTTGGCTGAGGGCGGTTAGGAAACCACTCATCAAAAGTCAGGCTACCCAGTTTTGCACCTTCATTAGGCACAAGCGTAAGATCTTCAAGGGGGGCACCAAAATAAAGGGCTTTCTCATCTTCAACAACAGTTAGCGGGTCATTAGTTTTAGCAAGGTAATTTTCTACAAGGCCAGACAGGCTAAAACGTTCAGGGCCGCCTATCTCTACAATTTTATTTATTGGGCTTGCAAGTGCAATCTCTGTAACTATCGCAGCAACATCTTCAGCAGCAATAGGCTGAATTTTTGCAGGAGAAAGTGTTACACTGCCTGCAGCATGTGCAGAGGCGACAATACCACCAAGAAATTCCATAAATTGTGTAGAGTGAATAATTGTATAAGGTATACCTGCATTTTTAATAAGGTCTTCCTGAACCTGTTTTGCCCTAAAGTAACCGCTTTGCTGTAAACGGTTAGTCCCTACTACAGATAGTGCTATGTGGTGTTTTATACCTGCGTTAATTTCTGCTGCGAGTAAATTTTTGCCCGATGTTTCAAAAAATTCCATTACATCTGCATCTGCAAATGATGGCGAGTTAGCAAGGTCTATAACCACATCGCTGCCGTTTACAGCTTCGGCAAGGCCTTCTCCCGTAATTGTATTAATACCTGTTTGTGGTGATGCAGAAATTACATCGTGGCCAAGCTGGCGAAAGTTATTTACAGTTTTTGTACCAATTAATCCTGATCCTCCAATTACTAAAATTTTCATGTTTTTAAGTTTTAATGTTTATATAAAACGATTACTGTTTCTTACCATTAAGAAGCCAATAGCCATGCCAAACACATAAAACATTAAAAATCAAATACTTATATAGATTGTTAGAGACTAAAACTCACTTTATTAAGTGAATTCATCATTGTTCTCCTTACATTTAGTGAATTAGTATAAAAATTATCCATTAAAAGGCAACAGTGGAAGAAGTAGAATTTGAAAGTATTAGAAAAAAAATAGCCTTTCGTTTAATAAATAGCCCGAACTAAAGATAGCCATTTTAAAATGTAGTAAAAATATCTTCTACCCATTGCGTGCCATGTACAATTATTTGTATTTAAGATTTTAAGAAGTGACAAATGTCAATGCCATTTTGTGTCAAATGGCTTCGTTTATAAAGTGGATTTAGAGCCAACTTTGTGAAAGAATTTTAGTACTGAACTTAGATAAATTTTAAAGACGAAATAACACTAAACTATTAACATAGTATTAATCGAAAATAGAACGCTTTACAGTTAAGTCCTGTATTTCAAAATACACGCTACCAGCTGCGTAATAAAGCCTGTAAATAACATAGCATAAAATCTGCAGGCACATTTTTTATATACTCTACAAATTCAGAAAATGACAGTATTGTAGAAATTCCGAATCCTGAAAAGAATACTATAAAAAGTATCGAGATTTCCAGAACGAGACGTTCGTAGTTACTTGCCTTTTTTTTATTAGTTATAGCTGATAAATTTTGGGTAATACGGTTAAGGTCGGCCACTTTTTCCTGAAAATTACCTTTATGGCTATTCCTGAAGGCGTTAAGATTATTTATGCTGTCGTTAATGTTTTCGGGTATGGCCTCTTCAAGATGTTCACGCATACGCCGTGCCAGTACCGGAGATTTCCCGTTTGTAGATATCGCTATCTTTAAATTGCCTTTATTTACTATAGAGCCAAGATAAAAATCGCACAGGTCGGGCTGATCGGCAGCATTTACAAGAATGTTCTTTTTATTAGCAATCTTTTTTATTGATGCATTAAGCACTTTATCATTTGTAGCTGCTATTACAAAATCAGCATTGTTAACATCTTCCTTTTCAAAATATCTTTCAACAGTGGTAATGTTTTTAAATTTATAAATTAGCTCCCGCAATTCCGGCAAAAATGAGGCAGCCACAATGGTTATGGCTACCTCCGGATTTTGTTTTAGAAGGGTTTGTGCTTTTTCGAGGCCCACGTTACCGCCGCCTACAATTAAAAAACGGGCATTTTCTGTTTTTAAAAAAACGGGAAATAACGTATTGCTCATAGTATTCTTTATTTAATTTTTACTTGCAAAGAATTTGCGGTTACCAAAATCGCCCAGTGTTTCACCCGGTGTACGTTCGTTTACATACAAGTTGAGCAAGGTGTCTACTTCTGTAAGTATCTCCTTTTCATTCAATTTTTCTTTGTACACTTTATTAAGCCTTTCACCAAAACGGTCGCCACCCAGCATAAAGTTATACTGCCCGGGGCCAGTGCCCACAAAACCTAATTCGGCTACATAAGGGCGGCCGCAACCATTTGGGCAGCCCGTCATGCGTATTACAATTTCTTCTTCCTCTAAATTATATTTTGCTAAAAATGGTTCAATTTTAGTAATCAGTTCAGGTAAATACCTCTGTGCTTCTGCCAATGCCAGTGGACAAGTGGGCAAAGCAACACAGGCCATAGAGTTTTTACGCAGGGCACTGTCCTTATCTTCTATCCCATATTTGGCAATAAGTGCTTCTATAACAGGTTTATTTTCGGCCGTTATCTCTCCTAAAATTAGGTTTTGGTTGCCTGTAAAAATAAAATTAGAAACTTTAAGCTTTGCCACTTCATAAAGCAATTGTTTTTGATAAGGCTTTACCACGCCGTTTTCTACAAACAGGGTGTAATACCATTTGCCTTCATAGTTTTGCTGCCAGCCATAACGGTCTGTTCGCTCTGTAAATGTATAGGGTCTTTCAGGTTTTAAGGCAAAGCCAATGCGGTTTTCCAATTCGGCTTTAAAGCCTTCAACCGTCATTTTATCTATGGTATATTTAAGACGGGAAAACTTGCGGTCGCTCCTGTTCCCGTAGTCACGCTGAATGGTAGCCACCTCATAAACCGCTTTAAGGGTTTTCTCTTTGGTATCTGTAAATCCAAGTACAGTACCCAGGCGCGAATAGGTATGGGGGTTGCCATGTGTAGTGGCCATACCTCCACCCACAACTATATTAAAACCTTTAAGCTCATTATTTTCTATTATAGCAATTAGGCCAAGATCGTTAGCAAAAACGTCTACATCATTACTTGGCGGGATGGCTATTGCAATTTTAAATTTGCGCGGAAGGTATCGATCCTGGTACAACGGGTCGGCCTCCTGAGAGCGTTCATAAATTTTTTCGCCATCAATCCAAATTTCATAATAAGAGTTTGTTTTAGGCAGCAACAGTTCAGATATTTTATCGGCATACTCATACACCTGTTGGTGCAGTGGCGATACCTGCGGATGCGCACTTGTTATTACATTTCGGTTAACATCGCCACAAGCCGCAATAGAGTCCAGTTGGGCAAGGTTAAAGGCTTGTATGGTTGGCCGCAACTGGTGCTTAAGCAAGCCATGCAATTGCAACGTCTGGCGGGTAGTTATTTTAAGTGTACCTGTACCATATTGTTCAGATATTTCATGGGCAGCAAGCCACTGTTCGGCACTAATAATCCCGCCCGGAATACGCAGGCGCAACATAAAGGAATACAGTTTATCCAGTTTTTTTTCGGCACGCTCAGCTCTGCGGTCACGGTCGTCCTGCACATACATGCCATGAAATTTAACCAGTACGTCATCATCAGCTCTTAAGCCACCGGTGTGGTTATCGTTAAGGCTTTCTTTTAGCGTACCCCGAAGGCCATCACTATTTGTTTTTATGGTTTCTACGTGTGATAATTTCTCACTCATAACTTTAATATTTTTATTCGATTTAAAATCTACTTTTTAATACACATCTTTTTGATACCTGCCCTGTTCTTCCAGTTGAGAAAGTACTTGCTTTGCCTGCTCAATGCTTATACCCCGTGTTGCCGAAATAACTTCTATTATAGTATTCTCCACATCGGTGCCCATTGGGTGTTTTTGCCCACAAATGTAAAGGCTGGCACCATTTTGCAGCCACTCATTAAACGCTACAGCATTTTCTCTAATGCGATCCTGAACATATATTTTGTGCTGTTGGTCACGCGAAAATGCCACATCAAACTTTGTAAGTACTCCCGTGGTAATCCATTCCTGAATTTCGGTCTGGTAATAAAAATCAAGTACAAAATGCTGCTCGCCAAAAAAAAGCCAGTTCTTACCATTAGCACCTGTGGCATCCCGATGCGATATAAAACTCCTGAAAGGTGCTATGCCTGTGCCTGGGCCTATCATAATAATATCGGTATCATTATCCGGAAGCCTGAAGTTGTTGTTTTTGTGAATGTAAAAATCAATGGCTGTACCTATAGGGTAATGTGCAAGAAAATTAGATGCTAACCCTGTCTTTAAAATATCATTTACTTTAAAAGTATCCAGCGTTACTGTTACATGTACCTGGCCATCGTGTGCTTCAGCCGAAGACGATATGGAGTATAGCCGTGGTGCAACAGGCAATAAAATTTCGATTAAATTATTTATTGATACCCATACCGGAATTTTGACCACATTTAATATATCAATCAGGTCTGCCTTTTCAGACTGGTACGTTATTTGTAAAAGATCAGCTATTTGATTAATGCTGCGTTTGCTAAGCCCTTTAATATTACGTTCTCTAAGCCATTGCTGTAAGGTTGCGGTAGTATCTTTTAGAGTTAACAGCCTGTTACCATCTTCCTTAAAATAAGAGAGTATCTGTTGTACAGAATGTTCATCGTTTTTAGCAAAAACCCCTAAAGCATCTCCGGGCTCATAGTAGGCTACGTCATTGGCAGTAATTTCTATGTGGTAAGTTTCTTTGTTAGCCCCTTTATCATTAAGCACTACCTTATGGCTTACAACTCCTGCATAATTTTTTTTGTGAGACGTATCTGCCGGTTTTACCTGAGCATCAGTTCCTAAAGTAGGACTCTTAGCAAAATAATCACTGAGGCTTGTTTGCCAACCAATTACAATATCGGTATAATCTACATCGGCTTTTACAAGTGGCAGTATTCTTTGTGCACCAAGTTTTGCAAGTGTCTCATCCAGCAACTCGGCAGCGTAGCAATACAATGGATATGAAGTATCGCCTAACCCAAGCACGGCATATTTTAAATTGCTCAAATTTGCATTTGATGTTTTTAGTTTTTCATAAAAAGCAACAGCATTTTGAGGGAACTCTCCTTCACCCTGGGTACTCATTACGAACAGTGAAAGAGTTTCTTTTTCCAGCTTTGCAATATCGTAATGAAAAACATCGGCCGTTTTAGCCTGTATCTTATTCCTTTTAAAATTTGTTAATAGTTGTGAGGCTACTTTTTTAGAATTCCCGGTCTCGGTACCATAAATAATAGTGGGTTTTACCGTTAGCGTTGCAGGTATACCCTGAACATCCTGTTGGCCTGTACCACTATTAGCATCGAGATAGCCGGAGAGATAGCCTTTTGCCCATATAATCTCTTCCTTTGTAGCATTGTGCGCCAGCTGCTGCAGCAACTTTAATTTATTTTCAGATAGCATTTTTGTAGTCATATTTATGATTATCAAAATAAGATTGTATTGTAACCTCTTCCTTAAACCAGGAATACTGCCTGTGCAGGTTTACCACATTACCTATAATTATAAGTGTTGGTACATATTCAAACTCCGGTAGTCCCTGCTCTGTAAACTCGTTAAATGTTAGCACAGTAGTTTTTTGGTATGGCGTTGTAGCCTGCTGTACTATTGCAATACCTTTAGTTGTATCTATCCCGAAAGCAGATAACTTTTGTGCCAATACCACCAGGCGCTGCCCACTCATGTAATACACCAGTGTATCGTCAGTCTCTGCCCAGTCGCGCCACTGGCTAATGGAAACCGATTTTAGGTCGAAAAGTGTTAGAAACCTTACTCCTCTTGAATGTTCCCGTGCTGTTAATGGAATACCGGTGTAAGCTGCGGCACCAAAAGCCGCCGATATACCCGGGATAATTTCATAAGTAATATGGTTTTCTTTAAGCACTTCGAGCTCATCAAGAATATTAGAGAATAATGATGCATCGCCACCTTTTAACCTTAACACAAGTTTTCCCTGCAGGGCTAATTCTACAATTAGATTATTAATATCTTCCTGCGGGGTATGTATGCCTTTAGAGCATTGTTTGCCTACATAAATAACCTGTGCATCGGGGCGGGCATTATCAGCTATTAGTATAGGAGAAACCAGCCTGTCGGTTAAAATAACATCAGCAGTTTGTATGTATTTCAGCGCTTTAACGCTAATTAAATCGGGGTCGCCAGGACCCGCCCCGGCTAATATTACTTTCCCTGTGTGTAGTAAACTCATTGTTTATAATTTTAAAATTTTAGGTAAAAAAAAGCCCCCTGAAAATCAAGAGGCTAACGTTTTGGTGCTATTGCATTTATGGCAAATAGCGGGCAGGACGTCCTCTTGCAAGTTTTTGCAAACAACATGCTGCACAACATAGTGCCGGTATTTGTAAAGTAGTTGTAGTATTTAATAAATTCATCTTTGTATTATCCTAAATAGTTGTAAATAAAAAAACCTCCCCAGTTGCCCGGGGAGGTTTGCTAAAAATATATATATTATAAGATTACAATTTATACCACAGCAAGCGCATCCCCCGTAATTGGGCAGCAGCATACTGTACATAGTGTAATTAATAGTGTCATCTTTTTTTATAATCGTTAATTGCAAACTTATGAAAGTTACATTTAAAAACAAGCAACAAATTGTATTTTTTTTTAGTATAAAATCCATACTTACTATTAAAAGTTGATATGTAAATTATTTATTCTTACAAATTTGCCGGTTTTGCAGCCATAGCAATGGCTATGTCCCTGTTAACATCAGTTTAAAATTAGATAGTAATATCCTGCAATAAGCCATAATAATTAAATAATAACCCGAATGCCACGAATAATAATCAATCGGTTTTTTCTGAATAAACATATCATACATTTGTCTTGTCATCTTAAATATAAAAAATTGAAAACCAGAAATTTCTTATCGGTATTTTTCTATACGCTAATGGTTTGTGGTATAAGTTATGCACAAAACCCGCAAACAGACAGTTTAAAAAAGCTGCTGGTACAGGTAAAAAACGATACTTCTAAAATTAACCTGTACAATAAAATTGCAGATAAATTTAAAGAAGTAAATCCTGATTCTACTACGCATTATGCCAATATGGCAACTGCATTATCCTTACAATCGGGTTATGGTTACGGGCTTGCAAATTCTTTCGTCAATGCAGGTAACGGAGCTATTATATCGGGTAATTATACCAATGCGCTTAAAAACTTTTTAAAAGCTAAAGCAGAATTTCAAAAATTGCTGAATGAAAACCCGAAAGATGTGAATTTAGAGCGTGGGCTGGCTCGTGCCTTTGCAAGTTGTGGTGTTGTATATTCTGAACAGAGTAACCATTACCTGGCACTCGAAAATTACCAGCAGGCACTTAAAATTTACCAGGAAATTAATGATCAGGCAAGTGTATCTAAAGCGTTAAACAACATTGGAATTGTTTATAAAGCGCAGCAAAATTATTTAAAGGCATTAGAGTATTTAAAGAAAGCGCATAGCATACAGGTATCTAATGATGAATCGACAGCCCCAGTAACCCTTACTAATATAGGCGTGATTTATTTTGAAATGGGACAAAATGAAAATGCGTTTGTGTATTACAGCAAAGCACAAAAACAATTTGGAAAGCACGATAACAAACGTGGGGTTGCGCTTTTAAACACCTATTTAGGAGACTATTATAAAAAACAAAATAATACTAAACTTGCTAATGAATATTATAACAAGTCGCTGGTTCTTTATAATGAATTACAAAATAAATTTGGCGCATCGCTGGCATTATATAATATAGGAAAACTTTTGCAGGAGCAAAAACTGTATAAAAATGCAATGCCCTATGCACTACAATCTTTAGCTTATGCTAAAGAAATAGGTGTGCTTGACCAGACATACCATTCAGAAAAGTTACTTAGCGAATTGTATGAAGCCCAGAACAACCCTAAAGCATCTTTAGAGCATTACAAAAATTACATATCTGCACGCGATAGCATTGCTAATGAAGAGGTAAGCAAAAAATTTGCCCTTGCCGAAATGAATTACGAGTACAAAAAGAAAGAAACATTATTATTTGAAAAAAATAAAAGGCAAATACAATTTATTGTTTTCTCTATAATTGGTGTATTGCTCTTAATAGCATTAGTCCTTGTTCTTTATAATAAAATGCAGGTTAAAAAAAGGCTTACCCTTAAAAAAGAAGTGGCAGAATATGAGCAAAAGGCGCTGCATCTGCAAATGAACCCTCATTTTGTGTTTAACTGCCTAAGCTCTATTTCGAGTTTTATTGTACAAAACGGAACCGATTCGGCTTTAAAATACCTGTCAAAATTTTCAAAATTAATGAGGTTAACGTTAGAGTATTCTAAAGGTTCCCTCATACCCATTGATAAGGAAATAGAAAGCCTCCAAAATTACCTTGAACTGGAGCAGCTGCGCTTTCATGACAAGTTTAAATTTGCAATACGATCTACCGATAAAGTAGAATTTAATATGGGGTTGCCTCCCCTGCTTATTCAGCCTTTTGTAGAAAATGCAATATTGCACGGAGTGGTGCCTAAAGAAGGCGGCGGAAAAATAGATGTAGGTTTTGATGTTCAGGACAGCCAGCTCGTTTGTACCATAACTGATGACGGAATTGGTTTATCTGAATCGAGAAATTTAAAGGAAAATTCGGTAACAGCCCATAAATCTATGGCGTTAGAAATTACTAAAAAGAGGTTAGAGATTATGGAATCTATAACATCTAAGGCGGCACAGATAGAAATTACAGACATTAATACAAGCAACAAAAAAACAGGTACAAAAGTAACATTACGCCTGCCTATACAATACATACCATAAACACCTACAATGATTACAGCATTACTTATAGACGACGATAAGCACCTTAGAACCGGCCTTAAAGCCCTTTTAGACCGTTATACCAACGATATTTTTATTGTGGGAGAAGCCGAAAGTGTAAAAACTGGAATAATAGCTATAGAAAAATTAAAGCCCAAAGTTATATTTCTCGATATACACCTAAACGATGGTACCGGGTTTGATATTTTAGAGAGCCTGGCAAAAACTAATGGCAAGATAAACTCGCACATTGTTTTTATTACCGCGCACGAACAGTATGCTGTTAAGGCATTTAAATTTAGCGCATTAGACTTTATACTTAAACCCGTAGATCCTGAAGAATTACAGGATACTATGGCTAAGATAAAAAATGTGGTGGGTAAAACAAACTCTTTCGAAAACATAGATTTGCTTCTTGAAAACATAAGAAAAAAGGTAGATAATTTTAAACGTATAGCCCTATCTACTAATGATGGCATTCACCTGTTTGAAGTTGCAGACATAATAAGATGCGAAGCTAAAATAAATTATACGCAATTTTTTATAAAAAACCATAAGCCTGTCCTCATTTCTAAAACGCTTAAAGAATATGAAGAGCTACTTGCAGAACATGGCTTTGAGCGCATACACCAGTCGCACCTTATTAATTTATCTTACTTAAAATCGTACATAAAGACTGATGGTGGCTATGTAATAATGGCCGATAATACTAATATTCCAATAGCGCAAAGTAAAAAAGAGAAGTTACAGGAACTAATACGTACACTTTAAAAAAATCACCTATATAAAACAACAAAAAACGATTTCAATCATGAACAAAAAAATACTACTGTTTTTGCTGCTGTTTACCGGCCTGGTAAACGCGCAGGATCTGGTCTTCGGGGATCAAACTTTTAAAGCTATTCTTGTAAACGGAGGAGAGGCCAATTTTACTGCCTGGTCTAACGGAGAAAGAATATACAGGATCGATACTAATTTTGATAACCAGATCCAGGCTTCGGAGGCTGCATTGGTAACTACACTGTGGGTAATTAGTGATAATGCATCTGCCGTTACCAGTATAGAAGGAATTGAAGGTTTTACAAATTTAACAGAGATCTATCTTAATGGCGTAAGTGTTACTGCCATAAACCTGGTTGCAATGCCTGCCCTGCACAATGTTTTACTACAAAACCTGCCATTACTAACTATGGCAACATTTGCAGATTTGCCTGCATTGGTTGGTATCTCAGTAATGAACGGCGAACAGCTTAATAGTGTGACTTTGGCAAATTGCCCGGTATTTACAGATCTTTATTTAGAAAATAATACTAATCTTGAAACGCTAAGCATAACTAACCTGCCCAATTTAGAAAATCTTACCGCCCGTAACGGCAGGCTTGAAAGTTTAAATTTAACAAGCTGCCCTTTATTGCAATTGTGTGATGTTACTAATAACGCACTTACATCTGTCAACGTATCAGGATTAGTTCACCTTGAGTCGTTGTTTTTACACGACAATACGGGTTTAACAACCATTAATGCTGCCGGATGTACCTTATTAGATGTAGATACTGGTACTTTTACTGATCTTGTTAATTTAAATAGCGCAGATTTTTCTAACACCAGCTTGCAATATTTTCTTCTCCCTAATGGTACCTTACGAACTCTAAACATTTCAGGCTGTGGTAGTCTTGGACAAATAGATGTAAGGAATAACGATTTAACTGCATTAAATTTAACCGGTTGTACTGCACTTTACAGTTTAAACTGTTCTGATAACCAAATAAATGCGTTAAACCTTAGCAATTCGCCAAACCTTAGGGAGATGACTATATTTAATAATGTAATTGCAAGTATAAATACTACAGGATGCCATAGCCTCGTAACGGTAAATGCATCTTCAAATCTTATCCCTGCTTTAGACCTTTCAGGAAATACAAGCCTCCAAAGCCTTGATTTTAACAATAATCCTACTGCTACATTAAATCTTTCGGGATGCACGGCTTTGTCTATTGCCAATACACAAAATGTGCCACTGGTAAGTGCCAATTTTTCGGGATGTGCTGCTTTAGCCCAGATAAACATAACCAGCAGCTTTTTGTCTACCTTAAATATAGATGGTGCCAACGCTATTACAGGTTTACTAATATCCGGCACCGAAACTCAAAGTGCTCCCATAACTTCATTAGACGTATCCGGCCATACAAATTTGCAACAGTTGCTTTGTTTTTATACTAACTTAAACACTGTTAATTTAGAAGGTTGTACAGGTTTAACAGGCTTATCGCTTTATTCTAATCCATTAACTTCGATAGATTTTTCAGACTCTCCATCTATCAATACTTTAAACGTAAGCTACACAAGGCTGCAAAGTATAGATGTTTCTAATTTATTTAACCTGCAGGGATTATCTGTAAGTGGCAACCCGTTCCTAGAAATGATTTTCGCCAAAAACGGAATTAATGAAACTTTATTTTTTAATAATCAAAATACTGCCTTGGTTTTTGTATGCCAGGACGAAGCAAATGTTGAGTCTACACAAAATACATTATTGGCACAGGGACTACCTAATGTCGTGGTAAACTCCTATTGTAGTTTTACACCCGGAGGAAATTACAACACTATTGCAGGTACAATTTCTTTTGATATTGATAATGATGGTTGCGATGCGGATGATGCAGTACAACCTAATATTAGAATTGATGTAAACGATGGAACTGTAGGATCAGCAACATTTACAAACGCAAACGGAGGGTATACTTTTTATACAGGAACGGGCAACTTTGAACTGATGCCAGGAATAGAAAACGAAAGCCTGTTTATTATTTCGCCTGCAACAACTACAGTTCCATTTTTAAATAACAATGATAATGTTGTAACCCAAAATTTTTGTATCTCTGCAATAGGCAGCCAGACAGATGTAGAAATTGTTATTGCACCTATATGGCCTGCAAAACCGGGATTTATGGCATGGTACCAAATTGTTATTAAAAACAAAGGAAACCAGACAGCAAACGGAACATTTAATGTTACGTACAACCAGGATATCCTGAATTATGCAATGGCCACCATAGCGCCAGACATACAGGCAAATGGGTTAATGGCCTGGAATTACACAAACCTTTTACCATTTGAAAATAAAAGCTACTATGTAGGGTTAAATGTTAACAGCCCAACGCAAACGCCTCCTGCAAACATTGGAGATGTACTTAATTTTATAGCCACTGTTAACCCTATCCTGAATGATTTTACTCCCGAAGACAACCAGTTTATATTCAACCAGACTGTTGTAGGCTCTTTCGACCCGAATGATATTACCTGTATTCAGGGAGAAAGTGTTGCTCCCGATACCATAGGGGAATACTTACATTATGTAGTTAATTTTGAAAATACAGGAACTGCAGAAGCAGAAAACATTGTGGTAAGGGTTGAGATTGACCAAACAAAATATGACATCAGTTCGCTACAATTATTAAATTCGTCACACGCATCGCGCACGATCGTTCGGGGAAATATAGCCGAATTCATTTTTCCCGGAATAAACTTAGGTGCGGCAGGCGACCCTCCGGTTAACGGCCACGGTAATGTATTATTCAAAATTAAAACATTGCATACGCTTGTTTCCGGAGACGTTGCGGCAAAAAGGGCAAATATCTTTTTTGATTACAATGCCCCTATCAATACTAACCTGGCTTCTACCACTTTTGGTATCTTGTCTAACCCTCAATTTACAATTGACCAAAGTATTACAGTGTATCCTAATCCTGCTAAAAACCTTGTTAGCATAGATAGTAATAGCAACATAAAATCGATAGAATTATTTGATATACAGGGAAGAATACTGCAAACAACAATAGAAAGTGGCAACGCTGCAAAAATTGATATTTCGGGTAAATCAGGCGGAATTTATTTTGTAAGGGTAACTACAGATAAAGGCATTAAAGTATCCAAAATAATAAAAGAATAACCCAAAGGCTGTCCCCTTAAGGTTATATTTAAAGGTAGCCCTTGTAAATTTTACAGGGGCTATTTTGTATTTATTACATATTATTTTAAAATATATTACAAAATGATGGTTATAAGATTTAACTTATGATAACGTTAAATGTATTATTTAAAGTTTGATTTAAGAGTACCTTCGTTATCCCAAAAAATATATTGTGGCTACCGAAACTTTTAAAACTACATTATTTCTAATCCCCGGCGGGCAGGAACTTGCATTGCCGGATAATACTGCAAAATTTACAAAAGCGCTTCGGCACTCTGTATTAAGTAAAAAGGCACAAATTATTATGCTGGCCGATGAAGCTCTCGTACCCGAAGAAACCGTGCAAACAGCACATCATTATAAAAATGTGCTGCTTTTAGAGTCAGACACTATTGTAACCGAACAGGATGCCTGGAATGCTATAGAGCACACATTAGAAAATCATTTGCCTGTAATATCTACTTTAGGGTTTGATTATCAGGTAGTACAAATGGAATTTGTAGACGTTAAGTATGAGGATTTTGAAAGGTTGGCAAAATTCATGTAAATGATATTTTAGCCGGTCTTATTTTACAGCTTATAATTTTAATAACTTTGTGTAGTATTATTTGCCCCTTATAAAGGCTGCCATGCAAACTATTAATCTTATACCTTGCTGTGAAAAAAATCCTTATTATTGATGATGAAGAAAAACTAAGAACCCTTATGGCGCGCATTATCAGCCTGGAAGGATTTGAAGTAGTACATGCAGCCGACTGTAAGTCCGGATTAAAAAAACTGGAACAAAACAGTATAGATGTTGTACTATGCGATGTTAAACTTCCTGATGGCAATGGCGTAGACCTTACGACTACTATAAAACAAAAAGCACCGCACACAGAAGTTATTTTACTCACTGCTTATGGCAATATCCCCGATGGTGTTCAGGCTATAAAAAATGGCGCTTTCGACTATATTGTTAAAGGCGACGACAATAATAAAATTATCCCACTGATACACCGCGCTATAGAAAAAAGTGAACTTACACAACGCGTCTCTCAACTTGAAGCGCAGCTTGAAACCAAATTCTCTTTTGAAGGCATTATTGGCACATCAAAATCAATACAAGAAGCTATAGAACTGGCAAGAAAAGTGGCACCTATAGATACCACAGTTTTACTAACAGGCGAAACAGGTACTGGTAAAGAAGTGTTTGCCAATGCTATACACCAATCGGGCAACAGGAAAAATAAAAATTTTGTAGCCATAAACTGTTCGGCATTTAGCCATGATCTTTTAGAGAGCGAAATGTTTGGCCATGCGGCCGGTGCTTTTACAGGAGCTACAAAAGACAAAAAAGGCTTGTTTGAAGAAGCGCACAATGGTACAATATTTCTTGACGAAGTGGGCGAAATGCCTTTAGACCTTCAGGCTAAATTGCTACGCGTAATAGAAAATGGTGAATACATTAAAGTTGGGGAAAGTAAAATTACAAAGGTTAACGTGCGCATTATTGCAGCTACCAATCGTAATTTTGCACGCGAAATAGAAGCCGGCAACTTTAGGCAGGACCTTTACTACAGGCTCTCTATTTTCCAGATACAATTGCCATCACTAAGGCAGCGCATACCCGATATTGAACCTTTGGCAAAATACTTTCTCAAAATATTCAGCCTTAAGACCAACAAAAAGATTACGGCCTTATCGCCGGAGTTTGTACAGATACTTAAACTGCACAACTGGCCGGGTAACATTCGCGAACTTAAAAATATAATAGAGCGCAGTGTTATTTTAGAGAATAGCAACACCCTTACCCCTGCCAGCCTGCCGTATGAAATGCAGCAGCTCACAGAAGAGGACACCTTAATCGGAGAACCTAAAATATTATCAGCATTTTCATTGGCTTCCGCCGAAAAAATACATATACAGAAGGTTATGAACCATACCAATGGCAATAAAACCGAAACCGCACGCCTGCTTGCCATTGCACTTACTACCCTTTACAGAAAACTTGACGAATATAAAATACAGTAAGCTTTTGAAGTTGCAAAGTTTATTACCAGATTTATTGAATTCAGACTGCTCCGATATTTGTCATTTTGAACGCAGCGCAGCGCAGTTGAAGAATCTCGGAACTTAACCTTAAAGGAGCAGAATCAAGACTACCGTATCATTTTAATAGTGCCAACCCTATCAAAACGATAGGGTTTTTTATTTGGCACGATATTAATTATCACTCAAACCACTGCAATACAACCAACTAATGGTTACTATGTAATACAGGCACGTTAATTGGCTTTACAAGTACAAACACAAAATGTTTATACCATGAAAAATAAAGCTTTAAACGTTTATGCTAAAGCACAAAAGTTTGCCGACCTGACTACTACCCTTATTATTAAAGGTAACATCCGCAGGGCTAAAAAATGCCTTGATGTAGCCGAGTTGCTTTTTACCACAGGTAGTAATGAGACAAGAAATGCCATAGGAAACATCTATGTAAATTCGGTTTCAACCTTTATGGAAATGCACCATTGCAGTATTGCCCGCCTCTTTCCGGATACACTTCGCGCCGAATATGTAAAACAAGTAAACGCTTCGGGCGTATAAATAAATCCAGGCTATGCTACTCACAATAATTCTTACCGCAGCAGGTATACTCCTGTTTGCCCTTTGCTTTAAAGCCATCGATTTTTTCGATAAAATGTAATCATCATGACAGCACTTCTCATAATTGCCATTTTTGTTTTTGGGTATATATGTTATGTACTCATTAAACCTGAAAAATTTTAGCCCTACGGCTCAATCTTTTAACCCCTACTCATGAACACTGAAATTTTAGGAATTATAATTGTCTTCGTCCTCACGGTGGCACTCGCCATACCGCTGGGCAAATACATAGCCCGTGTGTACCTGGGTAAAAAAACGGTTACCGACGGTATTTTTAACCCCATAGAAAAAATGCTGTTCCGCTTTTGCGGAATTAACCCTGCTCAAGAAATGGGTTGGAAACAGCACCTTAAAGTGCTGCTCACCATAAACTTTGTATGGTTTTTACTAAGCATGTTTGTGCTTATGTGCCAGGGATGGCTGCCCCTTAACCCTGACAATAACCCCGGTATGAGCGCCGACCTTGCTTTTAACACCGCAATATCGTTCGTAGTGAACTGCAACTTGCAGCATTACAGTGGCGAGACCGGTTTAAGTTATTTCGGGCAGTTATTTTTAATGTTTTTGCAGTTTGTATCGGCAGCCACAGGGCTTGCTACGGCTGCAATATTATTCAATGCACTTAAAGAGCGCACCACCAATAAACTGGGTAACTTTTATGTATATTTTGTAAAATCACTTACGCGCATACTATTGCCTCTGTCTATTATAGTAGCAGCATTATTAGCTTTTAACGGCACCCCAATGACGTTTGAGGGCAAACAAAAAATGGTTACGCTGCAAGGCGAATCGGTTGATGTTTCTACAGGGCCGGTTGCAGCCTTTACCGCCATCAAGCATATAGGTACAAACGGTGGCGGTTTCTTTGGGGCTAACTCTGCACATCCGTTAGAGAATCCAAATTACTTTACCAATATGGTAGAACTTGCCGCGCAAATGATCGTGCCCTTTGCTATGATATTTGCCCTTGGCTTTTACCTTAACCGTAAAAAACTATCCCTTATGATCTTTGGGGTAATGACCATAGGTTTCTTACTCCTGACAGTGCCAACAGTAATAGCAGAAATGAACGCAAATCCTGCACTTACAAAAATGGGTATAGATACCACTATGGGCGCGACCGAAGGTAAGGAAGTACGCTTTGGTGCAGCAGCATCGGGCTTCTGGAGTATTGCTACGACAGTAATTTCTACGGGGTCTGTAAATTCTATGCACGACAGCGCCATGCCGGTATCCGGGTTAATGCAGCTGCTTGCCATGATGGTTAACTGCTTTTATGGTGGTTGCGGTGTAGGGTTGTTAAATTTTTACATCTTTATTATCCTCGCTGTGTTTATAAGCGGACTGATGGTAGGCCGCACCCCGGAATTCCTTGGTAAAAAAATTGAAGCCCGGGAAATGAAAATAGCTATGATTATTGCATTGTTGCATACCCTGCTTATTTTAAGTGGAACTGCATTATCTACCGCATTGCCTGAGTATGGTGCCAGCACGCTAAACAATCCGGGTTTCCATGGTTTTAGCGAAATACTTTATGAATTTACCTCAGCATCGGCTAATAATGGCAGCGGTATGGAAGGCCTTGGCGACAATCATCCCTGGTGGAATATTACTACAGGAGTTGTTCTGTTACTATCGCGCTTCCTGCCTATCATTGGCCCTATTGCCATAGCAGGGATACTGGCCTCTAAAAAACATGTGCCCGAAAGTGCCGGTACGCTAAAAACCGATACTTCTACTTTTGGACTGATGGTATTTGCTGTGATATTTATAATTGCCGCACTGTCTTTCTTCCCTGCCCTGGCACTTGGCCCAATAGCCGAATATTTTTCACTTGCTAATTAATTACAGAAATGAAAACCCAAAATAAATCGCTGTTCCAGAAAGAACTGGTGCTTGAGGCATTAAAACAGTCGGTCATAAAACTGAACCCTAAAAGCCTTATCAAAAACCCTATTATGTTCACGGTAGAGATAGGAACCGCAGTAATGCTTGCTGTTTGCATCTGGATACTAACCGGCGAACAAAGCCAGGGCAGTTTTGCCTATAACTTTGTAATATTTATAGTACTGCTGTTCACGCTATTGTTTGCAAATTTTGCAGAGGCAATTGCCGAAGCCCGCGGCAAAGCACAAGCCGACAGCCTGCGCAAGACCCGCGAGGAAACACCTGCTAAAAAAATAGAGCCTGTAGGCGAAATATATTTAGATGAAGTAACTGTAGTACCCTCATCTACGCTGGTAAAAGGCGATGTGTTTTTATGTGAGGAGGGCGATATTATCCCTACAGATGGCGAAATTATAGAAGGTATTGCTACCATAGATGAGAGTGCTATTACCGGTGAAAGTGCTCCCGTGATACGCGAATCGGGTGGCGATAAGAGTTCGGTAACCGGTGGTACAAAGGTATTATCGGACAGGATAAAAGTACGCGTGACTACAGAGCCGGGCGAAAGTTTTTTAGATAAAATGATAGCCCTTGTAGAGGGTGCTTCCCGACAAAAAACACCAAACGAGATTGCACTTACTATACTGCTTGCAGGCTTTACGCTCATCTTTATTATTGTATGTGTTACGTTAAAACCCTTTGCCGATTTTTCTAAAGCGCCTATAACCATTGCCGCTTTTATAGCCTTATTTGTATGCCTTATCCCTACAACAATAGGCGGGTTGCTATCTGCCATTGGTATTGCGGGTATGGATCGGGCATTGCGTGCCAATGTAATAACAAAAAGTGGCAAGGCGGTAGAAACTGCAGGCGATATAGATGTATTGCTTTTAGATAAAACCGGAACCATAACCATAGGCAATCGTAAGGCCACCCATTTTTACCCTGCCGATGGCGTAGATGAAAAAACCTTTATTGAAGCTGCTGTACTGAGTTCATTATTAGATGAAACCCCCGAAGGTAAATCGATTATAGAACTGGCGGGTGTTGACCCTAAGTTCAGGGCTAAAGATTCTGTATTTATAAAATTTACTGCCGAGACAAGAAGCTCCGGTGCCGATGTTGCCGGAAGAAGAATACGCAAAGGAGCATCAGACTCCATAAAAAACCTTGTAGAAAAGGCTGGCAACCCTTTCCCTAAAATGATACAGGATAAAGTGTCAGAGGTTGCAGGAAACGGTGGTACGCCACTGGTGGTAAGCGAAAATGAAAAAGTACTTGGCGTTATAGAGCTTCAGGATATTATAAAAACGGGAATACAGGAACGTTTTGAAAGGCTGCGCAAAATGGGTGTTAAAACCGTAATGGTTACGGGCGACAACCCTCTTACCGCACGCTTTATTGCAGAAAAAGCCGGAGTGGACGATTTTATTGCCGAGGCCAAGCCCGAAGATAAAATGAACTATATAAAAGAGGAGCAAATGCGGGGCAAACTTGTTGCCATGATGGGAGATGGTACTAACGATGCCCCGGCACTTGCCCAGGCCGATGTGGGCGTAGCTATGAACAGCGGTACCCAAGCGGCTAAAGAGGCGGGTAATATGGTAGACCTTGATAACGACCCTACCAAACTTATTGAAATTGTAGAGATTGGTAAACAACTGCTTATGACCCGCGGTACACTTACCACCTTTAGTATAGCAAATGATGTTGCTAAGTATTTTGCTATTATCCCGGCATTGTTTATTACTGCAATTCCTGCGCTGCAAGGGCTTAATATCATGAATCTGCACAGCCCTGAAAGTGCTATATTATCGGCGGTAATTTTTAATGCGGTTGTTATTCCGTTTCTTATCCCGCTTGCGCTTAAGGGAGTTGCCTATAAGCCTATTGGGGCATCGGCACTGCTTCGCCGAAACCTGCTCATCTATGGCTTGGGTGGTGTTATCGTTCCATTTATCGGCATAAAACTTATTGATGTTGTTGTTGCCTTATTCATCTAAATAAATCATTATGAAAAATACATTTTTACAGGCTGTAAAACTTTCATTGGTATGCCTGGTTTTATTCTCCGGAATTTATACGATCTTTATTTTTGGTATCGCGCAGGCCGCGCCAAACCACGGCAAAGGCGTAATGATTTCTGACAATGGTAAAAGTTATTATGCCAACATTGGCCAATCGTTTACCCAAAGTAACTATTTTAATTCGAGACCATCAGCAGTAGCATATAATGCAGCGGGTTCTGGCGGTAGCAACAAAGGCCCTGCCAACCCTGAGTATCTTGCAGAAGTGCAAAAACGTATTGACACTATCTTAATCCTAAACCCTGACATGAAACGCAGCGATATCCCTGCAGACCTTGTTACGGCAAGTGGTAGTGGTTTAGACCCAAACATTTCTGTACTGTCGGCAAAATTCCAGATAAAACGCATTGCAAAAGCGAGGAACATTAAGGCAGCAGAGCTTGAAACGCTTATTGAAAACCATACTGAAAAACCACTCCTTGGCTTATTTGGCCCTGAAAAGATTAATGTATTGGCCCTGAATATAGCACTCGATAAATTAAAGTAACTAATTAGAAACAACCTTATCCTCAACTGTTCTATTAATGGTAAGAGTGTAGCTGGCTCCTCTCCTTTAGAGAGGGGGTTGGGGTGAGGCTCTTAACAAAACAAAAAAACAACTTAATTAAACAAAATGAAAACACTAAGCACATTTGTAATGCTTTTTATTATTGCTGTGGGCATGAACGCGCAGGACACAATTACAAAAAAAATCCCGTTTGACGGTATGGACCTTACCTGGATAAACGGGCAAAACAGGCAAAAAAATTTCCCGCTTACCTTAAAAGATAAAGAGGGCGAAACAATACTTACCGGCGTTACATATCTTGATACTTATTACAACTACAACTTTGCAAACCCTATAGATAATACGCAAACTATATCCTCCACAATTGGGCGCCATAACGAGTTTACGGTTAACCTTGCCAGTATTGGCCTTGAGACCAATTATAAAAATATTATAGGCCGAGTATGGCTTCAATATGGCCAGATGGGAAGCATTGTAAATGATCTTGATCCATCTGTTTACCGCGGCCGAAACACAAGTCTTTACAACCTAAAATACATACGCGAAGCAGCTGCCGGTTACCATTTTGATGTATGGCACGGCATTAATATAGAGATGGGTATCTTTATGAGCTACATAGGCCTTGAAAGCTATGTAACTCAGGAAAACTGGAGCTACCAGCGTAGTATGGTTTGCGACTTTACACCCTTTTATTTTAGTGGTGCGCGTATACAAATGTTTCCTGCTAAAAACCTTAAAACAGAGGTTTGGTTACTTAACGGATGGCAAAGTTACAACAGCTTTAGCAAAGGCCCTGGCTTAGGGAGTTCCACGTACTATAGGCCAAACGAAAACCTGCAATTGGTAGCTAATTTTTATCTGGGCCGCGACACCCAAAACCCGGATACTTTAGGCCACCAGTCTCAAAGAATACGTTTCCATCACGATAATAGCATTGTAAGGCGCTATTACAACCGCCCGGAGTCCAAAGGTATATCGCAAATGGCATTCAGTCTAAACTCGCATTATGGTTTCCAGAGCAACAACCAGGCCGGCGATATTGTAAAGGCAAAAGATAACTTTATGTTAGGCTCATCATTGGCAAACCGAATTTGGTTCAATAAAAATAAACTGGCACTAACATTAAGGGCAGACTACATGACCAACCAATCGGTAGTAAATGGCGTAAATACTTCGCCTTACCTTGCCTTTAACCCTGCCGCTACGGGAGATGTGCCCAACAATTATGATGAAGCAATTGCTAATGGCGACAAACTAAAAATATTCCAGTTTACATCTACGTTTGATGTTATGCCAAGCGACTACGTAACCTTCAGGCTGGAGTATGGTTACAGAAGTAGCAACATACCTTACTTTACAGGGCATGGCGGTACAACATCGGCCAGCGGATGGACAAACGGCCCTACGAGCGACTCACCATGGGCAGCCGTACTAAAGAAGAATGAAAACAGGATAACCCTTGCCGTTAACTTCAGGCTATAAACGGTGGATACAGAAAAAGAAATTAAAGAAAACAATGTACAGCATTTTCTCGACCTGATACAAAAGTCGCGAAGAGGAAAGTTTAAGGTCTACATCGGCATGAGTGCCGGTGTAGGCAAAACTTTTAGAATGCTGCAGGAAGCGCATACCCTGCTGCGAAATGGCATTGATGTAAAAATAGGTTTTATAGAAACCCACAATCGTAAGGAGACCCATGACCTACTACACGGGCTTCCGATAGTGCCCAAGCGTTCGCTTTTTTATAAAGGTAAGCATCTTGAAGAAATGGATTTGCAGGCAATAATAAACCTACGCCCGGAGGTTGTTATTGTAGACGAACTTGCCCATACCAATATAGAAGGCAGTAAAAACGAGAAGCGCTGGCAGGATGTTATGGAGATACTCGATGCCGGAATTAACGTAATAAGTGCAGTTAATATTCAGCACATTGAGAGTTTAAATGATGATGTGAGGGAAATTACCGGTGTTGAAGTTAAGGAACGCATACCCGATAGTGTACTTAAAGCAGCAGATGAAGTGGTAAATATAGACCTTACTGCAGATGAGCTTATTGGACGTTTAAAAGAAGGTAAAATTTACACCGAAGACAAGATAGCACAGGCGTTAAAAAACTTCTTTCAGTCGGGCCATATATTGCAGTTGCGGGAACTTGCACTTAAGGAGGTTGCCAGCCAAGTTGAGCGCAAAGTAGCCACTGAGGTATCGGGTTTAACAACCTTCAGGCAGGAGCGTTTACTGGCGTGCATAAGCAGCAACCACACCACAGCAAAAAAGGTATTGCGCAAAACCGCACGCCTTGCTAACCATTACCACAGCAAATGGTACGTGCTTTATGTGGAAACTCCCGATGAAGCTGCTGATAAAATTGCACTCGATAAACAGCGCCACCTCATTAATAATTTTAAACTTGCGACAGAGCTGGGCGCCGAGATCATTAAAGTAAAGAGCCACCGCATTGCAAAAACCATTACAGAGCAGGCCGATATGCGTAAAATTACCACGATATGCATTGGCAAGCCGCACCTTACATTGCTGCGGGTAATTTTATCGACAAACATTTTCAACGAACTTTTAAATAAGCTATCTTCGAGTGATATAGACCTCATCATTCTATCCTGAACATGAAAATAAAAACCAAACTTACACTGGCTCTCGGTTTACTTTTTATACTGATACTCGCACTATCAGCATTGGCCATCCGCCAGGTAAACCTGTTAGCGCAGGACACTAAAAACATACTGGCGGCCAACTATCTCTCGCTGGATTATTCCCGTAATATGTATAAGATGCTGGACAATGATGCCGGAGATACGGCTGCGCTGGAAAAATTTCAGACTGCGCTTGACAGACAAAAAAATAATATTACCGAAGAAGGCGAACAGGAATTAACAACCGACCTGCAGGAAGATTTTAACGCACTTTTAAAAAAACCTGACGATACAAACCTGCGCAATAAAGTAAGGACCGACCTTAACAGTATCATGAAATTAAACATGGATGCTATAAAGCGCAAAAGCAATACTGCCGAAAAGACTGCAGAAAACTCCATACTCTGGATATCTATTACCAGTTCATTTTGCCTTATTGTAGGCTTTACGCTTATTGTAAACCTGCCGGGGTATATTGCTAATCCCATTCGCGACCTTACCGAAAGCATAAGGGAAATTGCGGCAAAAAACTATTCACGCAGGGTAAAGGTTAACGGTAATGATGAGTTCTCTGTACTTACCCGATCGTTCAATACCATGGCCCAAAAGCTGCAGGAATATAATGACAGCAACCTTGCCAAACTAATGATGGAGAAGCAGCGTATTGAGACGCTTATAAGCAACCTTCACGATCCTGTTATTGGCCTCGACGAAAAGCATAACATCCTCTTTATAAACGATGAAGCACTTAAAATTTCAGGGTTAAAGAAAGAAAAAATTATAGGGAAACCAAGCCAGCAAATTGCATTGCGAAACGACCTTATGCGATCGCTGCTGCAACATCTTGCCACAGCCACACAAAAACAGGAAACCCTAAAAATTTATGCTGATAACAAGGAGAGTTATTTTGAAAAACAGGTAGTGCCTATAAGCATTATCCCCACAGGAGAAACTGAAATTAAGCCTATTGGGTCATTTATTATTTTGAGGAATATTACATCTTATAAAGAGCTTGATTTTGCCAAGACAAGTTTTATAGCAACGGTATCGCACGAGTTTAAAACGCCAATTGCTTCTATGAAAATGAGTCTGCAATTGCTTAAAAATGACAAAACGGGCGACCTTAACGAAGAGCAGAAAAACCTTGTAGACAGCATTAAAGACGATACCGAAAGGCTGTTGCGAACTACAGGCGAACTGTTGAATATTACGCAGGTAGAAACGGGTAAGACCAGCATAGACATTGCAGCATGCGAACTGGATACCCTTGTAAATGAAGCCGTAGAAGCTAACAAACCGCAGGCAAGCGCCAAACAAATAACCATACAACAGGATATGCTATCAGGCTTCCCGGAAATTTTGGCCGATGCCCAAAAAACAATCTGGATCATCTCTAACCTTATCTCAAACGCTATCAGGTATTCCTACGAAAATTCTATTATACAGCTATCCTCACAGGAAAAGAAAGGGAATATAGAACTGACCGTAAAAGATAATGGAACGGGCATTGCAGAAAATTACCTGCCTAAAATATTTGATAAATATTTTCGTGTACCGGGAACACAAAAAGAAGGCACCGGGTTAGGACTTGCCATTAGTAAAGAATTTATGGATGCACAGGGAGCTACTATAAAAGTAAAAAGCACACCCGGAGAAGGGAGTGAATTTAAGCTGATATTTAAAAAGGCGTTTTAAGTCTTACTAAAAATATATTGTAATTGCGAGAAATAATTAAATCCTAATCTGCCGGGGTTGGTGGTAATTTTATTATACCACTCCCATTTTTTCCATAATAAAAGTGGCACTCTTATTTTTACAGATGCCATTGCGGAGGGTGTAATCAAAATACAATTCATTATCTACAATTTGAACCTCGAAGCAGCGATTAATCAGGTTCTCCGGATATTCGTCGGCAGTGTTGCAAACCTCTATGTCGTGTGTAGCAATAGCTCCAATGGCGTTAAGGCCTATCATGCGTTTTACCACTTTTATAGTCCCGGTACGCTTATCGTCAGAATTTGTCCCCCTTAAAATTTCATCCAGCAAAACAAATGCCCGCTCTTCCTGCAGGGCATCCATTATCTGGCGGAGGCGTTTTATCTCTGCAAAGAAATAGGATTCTGAATCTGATAAAGAATCTGATAATCGCATGGAAACCAATACCGGCAACGGATGTACAACCGCCTCTGCAGCGCAAACCGGCGCGCCCGCACCTGCCAGTACCATATTGATACCGAGGCTGCGCAAAAATGTACTCTTGCCGGACATGTTAGACCCTGTAAGTATAGTGAAAGCGGGACTAAAGATAACATCGTTACCTACCCTTGTAGCTTTGTTTATAAGCGGATGAGCGAGGTTTTTAAACGCTATTTCGTTATTAGTGTTTAATTTTGGGAACGTAAAATCAGGATTATTGTAATATAAGTTCCCCAGGCTGCCCAGTGCTTCTGCTTCAGCAATGGCATCAAGCCAAAGAGTTACATTTTGGGCATGATCCTTTTTCCACTTTAGCAAAGACTTTAAGGTGTGAAAATGAAATAAAGAGATTGCATTAAGTACTGCTGCACCAAAAACATTATTTACAATGTCCATTCGGGAAAATAACAAGGCAAGCCTTTTTATGTGTACGCTGGCTTTTTTGTTATCGCTTATAAGCGCTTTTTGCAGGTTTTTTAATTTCTCGCTGGTAAAAGTTTCATTCTCCAGCTGTTCAATAATAAGTCCGTAGCGGTGTATTATCTGATGGATATCGGTAGTCTGCCCAATCTCATTTTTGATAACTTTTATATAGCCCAATATAAAAATGAAATTAAAGCCTATAAGATATTCTGCTACAGTACCAAAAACAGAAATATCTGTTACGAGATAAGCGATTACGCAACCAAGCAAAGCCAATGGCGATGCAATGGCAAGAATAGCCGATACAGGCGACAAACTAACCGGGGTTTGCCTAAGCCATGCCTGTAGCTTATAATAAGCATCCGCACTGTCTTTATTGCTTTTACCAAGCGCCATAACTTCCTGCCTCCACTCGGGTTTAGCAGCAAGCTCTTTAACCGCCTCCTGATTTTGCAAAATTTCGGACTGCGGAAGTACATTCAGCAACAGTTCGGCCAGTTTGTTACTGCCACTGTAGGTTTCGGTACGGTTAAGGTTATGGAATAATGATTTTTGCCCAAAAACATCAAGATCGTGAGAATAAGCATGATTATGATCGGTAAAATGCGCGCCGTCAGGAAAAGGAATACCTTGATTTACAAGGTAATTTATTTCATCTTCATTAACTTTTACGAGGGCTGCTGCCCTTGCCTTTTTTTGAGAAGTGGCAGTATGCAGCCGCATTAATCCCGAGAATGCAATGGCACAAACGATCATAGCAATTACGTACCTAACAGCATCTGCGCTTTGCAGGCTGTAATAGCCTAAAACCAAAAAACCTACGGCTATAATAAACCGTATAAAGCTTATAGTGTTGTATTGCTTGCTAAGCTTTACAAGTTCCTTTAAAAATTGTTCCCTGCGGGCAGTATAAAATTCCATGATATAGTGCTAAGCCGCAAATATAGAAATAAAAAATCCTGCCGAAGCAGGAAGTATATTTAGCTTTCATGAAATACCAGCAATGGTACATTACTGTGGTATGCCAGCTTTTTAGTAAGGCTCCTATGGAAAAGGCTTTCGAAAAAACCGCGCTTATGGGTTCGCATTATAAGGAGGTCTACCTTTTGATTATCAATAAAATCGAGTATAGTTTGCTCTATATGGTCGCCGGCAATATTAAAAAAATCTATGTTTTCGTCGCGGTAATATATTTTCCATTCGTTTATGCGTTCTTCAATATCCTCAGGGTCATCGTCGTTTTTAATGTAAAGGCACTGCACCCTCGCACCAAATTTTTGCGCAATATCTAACGCTTTGCGCAACGCATCATTATCTTTATCCTGATACTGGGTTGTAAATGCAATACTTTTTATAGACTTATAATCGGCCTCGGCAGGTATAGCAAGAACAGGCACTTTAGCATTAGAAATTACCGACCCTGTTTTAGAGCCAAGAAATGTTTCTTTAAGCCCTGTAGCCCCCCTTGTACCCATAACGATCATATCTATAACTTCGTCTTCGCAAACTTTGTTTATGTTATAATTAAGGTCGCCATACTGTAATATATTACGCATTCTTACATGCGCTAAATTATGCTCTTCGGCTATTTTGTGCAGTCCGGGAAGCTCATCCCTAAAACTTTCAAACTGATTCATTTCTACAATATCAAAAATCTCCATTGTAGAATCTGGTAATGAAGGCGTTTCTACAATAGGCAAATCATATACGTGCAATACAATAAGTTCTGCATCAAAAGAATCGGCAAACTTTAGTGCGTATATAAAGGCTTTGTGAGCAGCCTCAGAAAAATCTGTTGTAAAAAGTATTTGCTTCATGGTGTTTATTAGTAGGATTGATTTTAAAGATAACAAAAACCAATGATGTTTTCTTACTTTTTATACAATGGTTAACACAAATTTGTTATTATAGTACTGTGAACTTTCTAAATTTACTTTACTATATCCATAACTACTTTGCAGTTATCCTAAACCAGTCAAAGTCGGCATAGCCTCCCCTGTTTGCTTCCCGGGTACTAATGCTAAAAAGCCCCACTTTTGCACCTATCCATTTTCCCGGTCTCGCCTGGAACGTTTTGCCTATATTTTTAAAGTCCTTACCCTTTTCGCTATAGCTAAACTGACACAGGCCATTTGGTTCACTAACCTTTACTTTTAGGTATACCTCATTGCTGTTAAGTTTGGTTTCAAACAACACTTTTTCAGCATTCCCCTTGTCTGCATCCTGCGCACCTTTCAATTGTAAATAGAAACCATCGGGTTTGTTAGTAATTATTAAACACTGGTAATCAAGCCCCATTATTAATAACCCAGCCGATTTTCCGTCTTTGGCATCTTCGGGGGTCAATTTCACTTTTGTAGATGCTGTAAAGTTTGGCGCAGGAAATTTTTGGAGCAATAAGTTAGGAACATCCCAAAGGCTTTTAGAATCTTGCGGAATTTTGATAGAAAATAAACGCAAGTAATCTTTACCCGGAAATTTTGCCGACCAAACCAAATTAGAGTTGGCACTCCACTGCCATTGCAACCCTAAACTATCAGCATCAAATTCATCTGTTTCATAAGGTGTCGTTATAATGCTTTTCTTTGCAATAGTTGGTTTTTTATATGTCGAAACCGGTTCGCCAATCCCATTCTTATCATAATCTACTCCCATAACCGGCCAGTCATTTTCCCATTTCATGGGCTGCAAATGTATAACCCGGCCGTATGCATCCAGATCCTGAAAATGGTAAAACCAAGATTCTCCACCCGGAGTATCTACCCACGCTCCCTGATGAGGACCGTTAATTTTTGTCGAGCCCTGCTCTAATACAATCTTCTCTTCATAAGGACCATAAATATTTTTAGACCGTAGTATTAATTGCCAACCTGTAGCCACGCCGCCTGCCGGGGAAAATATGTAATAGTACCCATTGCGTTTGTACAGCTTAGGCCCTTCAATAGTGGGGTGTTTATCATGCCCGTCAAACACATGTACGCCTTTATCTATAACCTTTGTACCCCCGGTATTCATTTTATTTATGGTAAGCAGGCTCTTTATCCCTGCACGGCTTCCCGCCCAGCCACGCACCAAATAAGTAGTACCGTTATCATCCCACAACGGACAGCAATCTATGAGCCCTTTGCCTTCCATAACAAGTACCGGTTGCTCCCATTTGCCCTTAGGGTCTTTTGTTTTTACCATGAAAATGCCAAAATCAGGGTTGCCCCAGTATATGTAAAATTCTCCTTTGTGGTAACGAATTGCAGGAGCCCACACACCATTACCCCTTTGCGGAATATTGTAATGCTCTAACGGTAAAACATCTGTAAGGGCATAATTAACTAACTGCCAGTTTACCATATCTATAGAATGCAGTATGGGCAATCCCGGAGTTTCATTAAAACTGGAAGCTACCATATAATAATCATCGCCTACGCGGGTAACATCAGGATCTGAATAATCAGCGTGCAAAATTGGGTTTTTGTAGGTGCCATTGTGTTGGTCGGCTACCCATACCTCCGAAACAAAAGGTTTATCATTCTGGGCAAACAGGCTATGAGGTGTTAAAATAATGGTGACAATAACTATAATAATAGTAAGACTGTTTTTAATTTTCATCTTGGTTTAATGACTTATTAATGGCTTTTAATCCTGTTTACCTTTCTTGCAATAACATCTGCAATAGGCTCATCGTTAATATGCCCTTCAAGCCAGGAAAGAAGGTCGAGGTATAGAAAAGCCCTGCGCTCAAAAGGATGGTTTTCATACGGTTTAAGTACAGCGTGAAACTTCCTGAACTCATTTTTTATTTCTAAAGGCGACACATGGGAAAGGCTGCTTAAAAACTGCATTAAGGCTTTTTGTACTTCGTGCAGGTGGTTCATCTTGCTTAAAAATATGCTTGTAGATTTTATAAGCGCTTCTAACCTGTAATCCTGACCTGCCTCATAATGTGCTGCAAGATTTAATATCATGGTAAAACACACCAAATCTTCGCGCAACTGAGTTGTTTTATTGTCAATAATTTTTTTTAGGAAATAAATACACCTGTCATATTTTCTATTACCAAAATACAGGCAGGCCATTTTATAATACAATATCATGATATGGTGCTCATCTACCTTATCCCTGTAGCGGTCTATCTTTTTATTAATAGTATCCAGCAGTTCTTCGCCGCCAGTATATTCGGCTTTCATAAACCTCAAGTTGAGCTTATTAGAATATACATACAAGAAAGAAAGCACTAAAATATTATCGTCTTCGGGTATATCAGTGTTGGTAAGTATAGTTTCAAAATTATCCAGGGCCACTTCAAACTGTTTTATGCGGTTTAGGTAAAACAGCGATTCTAAAACATAATGGTTGCCCTTAATATAAAACACCGGGTGTACGGCAATTAAGTGAGGCGTTTTATTGAATAGCGCTACCCATTTTGTTGCATATTTATAGCATGAAACAAAATCCTGAATTATAAAACTATACCATACATATGCCTGGTAATACCACAGCTTCTCCCTAAAGCCAAGGCGCTTTTCATCATAATCCGGCAGGTGGGCAAAAAAGTGGTCGCTCACTTCTTTTTTCTCCTTAGGAGTGCGCACGTAGCCATTCTTTAAAAAGATATTATATAAATGCAGCGTAAGGTTAGATAACTGACTTGCAATAGTATTAAGATGCGTTAACTCATTTGTTTGTTCAATAAGTAAATCGGCCCTGTTAGCACGGCTGCGGGTAATGTATTGCGACTCAATTATCTTTTCTAAATCCAGAATTTCGTATCCTATATTCTTTTCTTCATATAAAAGGGCGAGCGCTTTGGTCTTATCAAGCAGTTTAAGGCTTTGCTGATAAAGTCCTTTCCTGTATAGTATCATGGCAAAATCAAGCTGCTCGCGTATTTGCAATGGCACACTGCGCACAGCGGGATTTAACCGCAAGCTCGTTAATATCTGGTTATAGAGGTGCGACTTGGTATTAGATAACTGCTGCTTGGATATATCAGTTCCTTTTAAAATCGCCGCTTCGTCATATTTATTTTGTGTGCACAGTATTTTAAAAAGGCTTATAAATTTGCTTTCGCTGTTCATGGCAACCCTGCCCGCATAAAGCGAGAACTGCCGCTTTTCAGACGCTGTAAGCGACTTTACAAGGGCGAATAAATTATCGGTTAATTCGTTGTTATTCTTAATCATTGTTGTGTTTCCTGTCAGCATAGATACTATACTATGCATCTATATTACACCCGAAATTTACACGTTTTTTTTACTATAACCATCCCGTAGTGTCTAATAATTTGGTCAAAAATATTAGTTAATCATGTTGTGCAATATCAATTATCAATCAATTATTCACATCAAGCATCGTAAAAATAAACTCGTAACAAATTAAATAACAGCTATATAATAAACAATTATGCGTGCCTACCATCGTAAATTGAGTGATTTTACAAAACTTGACATGCATTAATAACAATAAATTAGCTACAAAGAAATAAATGACGATGGAACACGTAGAAATTTTTGACACAACCCTTAGAGATGGTGAACAGGTTCCTGGCTGTAAATTAAATACAAGTCAGAAGCTGCGTATTGCGGCCCAGCTGGATGAGCTTGGTGTAGATGTTATAGAAGCCGGTTTTCCTGTTTCAAGTCCCGGCGATTTCCAATCGGTTACAGAAATAGCCAAACTCGTAAAAAACGCTACCGTATGTGGCCTCACAAGGGCTGTAGAAAAAGATATTGACGTTGCTGCCGAAGCTCTTAAGTATGCAAAAAGGCCAAGGATACACACAGGCATAGGCACATCAGAATCGCATATAAAATACAAATTTAACACTACGCCCGATAAGATCTTAGAACGTGCCTATGAAGCTGTGGCCTATGCCAAAACGTTTGTTGAAGATGTAGAATTTTATGCCGAAGATGCCGGGCGGACCGATAATGAATTTCTTGCAAAGGTATGCGCCGTTGCCATAAAAGCAGGTGCTACTGTGCTAAATATTCCTGATACTACAGGTTATTGCCTGCCCGATGAATATGGTGCCAAGATAAAATACCTTATGGAAAACGTACCCGGAATACACAAGGTGCGCCTTTCCTGCCATTGCCATAACGATTTGGGGCTTGCCACTGCCAATGCCATTGCAGGCGTTATAAATGGCGCCCGCCAGATAGAATGTACCGTAAACGGTATTGGCGAACGTGCCGGCAACACCTCGTTAGAAGAAGTTGTAATGATACTGCGCCAGCACCCTAAGCTTAACCTGGCTACCAATATAGATTCTAAACGACTGCTGAGCATTAGTAAAATGGTAGCCGAAGAGATGGGAATGATGGTACAGGCCAACAAAGCCATTGTGGGCGAAAACGCTTTTGCACATAGTTCCGGCATTCATCAGGACGGGATGATAAAAAACCGCGAAACCTACGAGATCATTAACCCTAAAGATGTAGGTGTTAATGAGTCTTCCATTGTACTCACGGCACGCAGCGGCAGGTCGGCGCTGGCGTACAGGGCTAAAAATATAGGTTACGATTTTACTAAATTAGATTTAGATATTGTATATTCTGAATTCGTGAATTTTGCAGATACCTGCAAGATCGTAGCCGATAACGATATTCATTATATAGTAAAGATGTCTAAAAATAAATTTCAATTAAGTTTATAATACAATGAAAAAAACGCTGTTTGATAAAGTTTGGGATGCCCACGTGGTAGAGTCTATTACTAATGGCCCCGATATTTTATACATAGATAAGCACCTTATACACGAGGTTACAAGCCCACAGGCCTTTAACGAGCTGGAGCAACGCTATATTCCGGTCTTTAGACGTAATAAAATTGTTGCTACTGCCGATCATAACACGCCTACAATAAACCAGCATTTGCCTATTAAAGATGACATGTCGAGAAAGCAAATTGAAGAGCTAACCCTAAACTGCGAAAAGAACAATATAGAATTTTATGGTTTAGGCCACCCTTATAATGGCATTGTACACGTAATCGCGCCCGAACTTGGCATTACCCAGCCAGGCATGACTATTGTGTGTGGCGACAGCCATACCTCTACCCACGGGGCGTTTGGTACTATCGCTTTTGGTATTGGTACCAGCCAGGTAGCACAGGTGTTTGCAAGCCAGTGCCTTTTATTAGAGAAGCCTTTAAAAATGCGTATAAATGTAAATGGTAAACTTAAAAAAGGTGTATTGCCTAAAGATGTAATATTATACATTATTAGCAAGTTAGGAACAAATTCCGGTACAGGGTATTTTTGCGAATATGCCGGTAATGTTTTCAGGGAAATGTCTATGGAAGGCAGAATGACCGTTTGTAATATGAGTATAGAAATGGGCGCACGTGGAGGACTCATAGCGCCGGATGAAACTACGTTTGAGTATGTGGCAGGCCGGGAATTTGCCCCTAAAGGCGAGAAACTGGATGCTAAAATTGCCTATTGGAAAACCCTGATTACCGATGAAGGTGCTGAATTTGATAAAGAATATAACATTGATGCCGAAGAAATTGCCCCGATGATTACCTACGGAACCAATCCGGGAATGGGGATCAAAATTGGCGATACGATTCCTAACCTTGTAGAAACAAGCACTGATAAGGCTTTGGCGTATATGGGTTTTGATTATGGACAATCATTACTGGGTACAAAAATAAATTATATATTTATAGGCAGTTGTACCAACTCACGCATTGAAGATTTCAGGACGGTGGCAGATTATATTAATGGCAAGAAAAAAGCCGATAATGTTACGGCACTTATCGTTCCGGGGTCGCAACAGGTGGCAAGTGAAATGAAAGCAGAAGGGTTATACAAAATCTTTGAAGATGCAGGATTTGAGGTGCGGCAACCGGGATGTTCTGCCTGTTTAGCCATGAACGATGATAAGATTCCTGCCGAAGAGTATTGTGTTTCTACAAGCAACCGAAATTTTGAAGGCCGCCAGGGACCCGGTGCACGAACCATACTGGCAAGCCCCCTTACCGCTGCTGCCATTGCCATTGAGGGAAAAATTATAGACTTTACCAAAAACCTGAATTAGATGCAAAAGTTTACAACACTTACCGATGTGGCCATGACGCTTGATATTGAGAACGTAGATACCGACCAGATAATTCCGGCACGGTTTTTAAAATCTACCGATAAAGATGGTTTTGGAGCTAATTTATTCAGGGACTGGCGATACACTAAAGATAATGAACTTAACCCTGATTTTAGCCTTAACAAACAGTCTCAAAGAGGCGCTGTTTTAGTTACGGGCAATAACTTTGGGTGTGGTTCCAGCCGTGAGCATGCCGCATGGGCGCTTTCAGGCTTTGGGTTTAAGGTTATTGTATCGAGCTATTTTGCCGATATTTTTAAAGAGAACTGCCTTACTAACGGGCTGTTGCCACTGCAGGTTAGTCCGCAGTTTTTAAAAGTTTTATTCAATTCTCTTAAAGAAAATCCTTTAGAATCGGTAACTATAAACCTCGAAGAACAATCTATAACCTGCGCTGGTAACACAGAGCATTTTGATATTAATCCCTACAAAAAGCTATGCCTCATTAATGGTTATGATGATATCGATTTTTTACTGAGCAAGCTTGAAGCAATTACACAATTTGAAGAAAAATATAGTTAATTATGGTTTTAAATATAGCAGTTTTAGCCGGAGATGGCATAGGCCCGGAAGTTACTAACGAAGCTGTAAAAGCATTAAAAGCGGTTGCCTTTCGTTTTGGCCATGATTTTACCTTTACCCCTGCACTCCTTGGTGCGTGTGCCATAGATAAATATAACCAGGCACTGCCCACGGAAACCCTCGAAATATGCCAGCAGGCCGATGCGGTTTTGCTTGGTGCTGTGGGCCATCCTAAATATGACAATGACCCCGATGCTCCCATACGCCCGGAACAGGGGCTGCTCGCCATTCGCAAAGCGTTACAATTGTTTGCAAATATAAGGCCTATAACTATTTATGATAAACTAATACCGCAGTCACCGCTTAAAGCCGACAGGATTGCAGGTGTAGATATTGCCATTTATCGCGAACTTACCGGCGGCATTTACTTTGGTGAAAAGTTTTTAAGTGATGACAAGACTGTAGCGACGGATGTTTGCTCCTACTCGGTTAAAGAGATTGAGCAAATAACCCACATGGCTTTTAAAGCGGCACAAAACAGGCGTAAAAAAGTAACGCTGGTTGATAAGGCAAACGTGCTCGAAACATCACGCTTATGGCGCAGGGTAGTTTCTCAAATCGCTACCGAATATCCTGATGTTGCCTTAGACTTTTTATTTGTAGACAACGCCGCTATGCAGTTAATATTAAACCCTAAGCAGTTTGACGTAATGCTAACCGAAAATATGTTTGGCGATATCTTATCGGATGAAGCAAGTGTTATTGGTGGTAGTATTGGTTTGGCAGCATCTGCTTCTGTAGGAGATAAATACAGCCTTTTCGAGCCCATACATGGTTCTTACCCTGCCGCAACGGGTAAAGGAATTGCAAACCCTGTAGCATCTATACTTTCGGCTGCCTTATTATTAGAGCATTTCAGCTTGTATGAAGAAGCCGAAACCATTAAGCACGCCGTAGCTGTAAGTATTGACCTGAACTATTGCACCCCCGATATTTTTGCCGATAGCACTTATTCTACCGGTGATGTTGGCGATTTTATAGAAAGCATGGTATTGGGCAATGAAATTTTTAATAACCGCACCAATGTAAGTATTGGTAAATCAACCATTATCTAAATGTATTATAACGAAAATACCATAGTTTTCCTTAATGGAGAATGGATACCCGCGGCACAGGCAACAGCAAGCCTTTACAACCAGACCATGCATTATGGTAACGGTATTTTTGAAGGAATAAGGGCTTATGACACCCCTAATGGAGTAAAGATATTTAAGGCAAAAGAACATTTTGAGCGCATGCTTAAATCGGCCGCAACGATGCATATTAACACAGACTATACCGTAGAACAACTTACTAAATTAAGTTACGAGTTACTTGAAAAAAATGGAATTACCAATGCCTACATCAGGCCATTATTTTATCTTGACCCTAATATGTCTTTAGTGCCCGTAGATAAAACCAACCTGTTTTTATGTGCATGGGAATGGGGAAAATATCTGGGCGATACGTTACTGCGTATTAAAACATCGCCTTACCAAAGGCCTAATCCAAAGTCATGCCATGTTGAAGCAAAAACGGTGGGGCATTACATAAACTCTATACTCGCAACTACGGAGGCTAAACAAAATGGTTTTGATGAAGCTTTAATGCTTGATGGTGAGGGTTATGTGGCTGAAGGGCCGGGTGCCAATTTTTTTTATGAAAAAGATGGCTGCCTATACACCTGCCCGTTAGGCAATATATTACCGGGAATTACCCGAAACACTGTTTTAGACCTTGCCAAAGAACATAACATTCCGGTTGAGGTAAAACTGTTTACTATTGATGATGTTAAAACCGCTGATAGTGCTTTCTTTACAGGGACTGCGGCCGAAATTGCCGGTATTGGCTCGTTAGATGATTATACATTCCCGCTGTATTGGAATGACAGCCTGGGCAAAAAACTATCAATATTGTATCAGCATGAAGTACATGCTACACAAAATAAATTACAGCCTTTACTTTAACAATTTGTACTTAAAAATGGGCTGTCCGGAAAAGGGCGGCCTCTTCTATATAAACACAAAGTTAAATAAATATAAATCTATTATAAAGCAGATAAATTACTACCGGCAGCTATTAAAATATCATCTGTTTTGGCAAAACAAAAGCGAATAAGCTTGTCATCACGATGATCAGAATACATCCTTGATACCGGTATAGCTGCAACGCCAAATTCTTTTACCAGCCGCTCACAAAATGCAAAATCGCCTTCATCAGAAATTTCAGAATAATCATAAAGTTGGAAATAGGATCCCTCGCACGCCAACGGTTTTAATCTTGTGCCTTGCATAACATGCCTGAAAAGGTCGCGCTTTTGCTGGTAAAATTCCGCGAGCTGTAAATATTCGTCTGTTTCAGATAAATAGATCGCGGTAGCCTTTTGTAACGGGTGGCTCACACTAAATGTAGCGTTTTGATGCACTTTGCGAAGTTCTGCCGTTAAATCGGGCGAAGCTATTGCATAGCCTATCCTCCACCCTGTAATGTGCAGTGTTTTGCCAAATGAAAATACAGATATAGTCCTTTCCCTAAGTTCAGGATATTTTAATGGGCTTTCATGAACGGCACCATCAAAAACCATGTGTTCATAAACTTCATCGCTAAGTATAATAATATTAGTACCCGCTACAAGTTTACCAAGCTCCTTCATGTCTTCGCTTGTCATTAAAGATCCTGTTGGGTTATTGGGCGTACTAATGCATATCATTCTTGTTTGTGGGGTAATGCATTTAGCAAACATAACCCAGTTGATTTTAAATTTCGGCGACTCCATTTTGTATACAATCGGCATCCCCCCCACAACATCAATAGCAGGGCGGTAACAATCATATCCCGGTTCAATTATAATTACCTCATCACCCGGCCATATAAAAGCAGCAATTGCATCAAATATCATTTCGGTAGCACCACAGCCTATAGTTATTTCGGTATCAGGATTAACAGTAACCTGCATACCTCTTTGTGTTTTAAGTGCTATTTGCTCCCTCAATAGTAATAAACCTGCCATTGGTGCATATTGATTGGTATTTTCATTAATGCATTGCACTACTAAATCTTTAAGGCGCTGCGAAGGTTCGAAATTTGGAAAACCCTGTGATAGGTTTATTGCATTATATTGGTTACCAAGGCCGGTCATGTGCGAAAATATGTGAGAGGTAATGTAAGGCAGCTTTGATTTGAATTGCATTTTACTAAATTTTGTTAGAGTCATACATTGCAAAAAAACTGAATTATTTTTAATTTATGACGAGTTACACTAACAATATAAACCGATATTCAACTTTTAATATAGAACTCCTGCTAACATTAATTACTTTATATATTATTTTATGTATTTAATAACTCTTAAATACAATTGCCCGTATTATCTTTAATATAAAAGCAGAATATTGTTGTTACACTTAAATTAGTACTCTACATTAAAATATGAAAGATATTGCAAAACGCTTTACAGAGAACCCATTGCTATCTCCGGGAGATATTCCTGCCAGCATTGAGGGTCTAGAAATTACCTCTTTGCTTAATCCCGGTGTTTTTAAATTTAAGGAAAAAACCTGGCTGATTGTAAGGGTTGCAGAAAGGCCACCGCAAAAGGACGATGTAATTTCTTTTCCAATACTAACTTCAGATGGCGGCATTACCATTATGGAAATAGCAAAGAACGATCCTGAGCTTATAGCTACTGATGCCAGGGTTCTTAATTATAAATTATTGGATTATTTAACTACGCTATCGCACCTAAGACTATTATGCAGCGATGATGGCATCAATTTTTATGAGCTACAGGACTATCCTGCATTAGTGGGCGAAGGAATACTGGAAACTTTTGGTATAGAAGATTGCCGGGTAGCTCTAATAGAAGATAAATATTATCTTACGTTTACATCAGTTTCAAATAATGGTGTGGGTGTGGGATTACGTACCACAACCGATTGGAAAAGCTTTGAAAAACATGGTATGATATTACCGCCACACAATAAAGATTGTGCCATTTTTGAAGAAAAAATTAATGGACTATATTATGCATTGCACCGCCCAAGTAGTGTAGACATTGGCGGAAATTATATTTGGATAGCATCATCTCCGGACTGCGTGCATTGGGGCAACCACAATTGCATAGTTAAAACCCGTAAAGGTTTATGGGACAGTAAACGTGTAGGAGCCGGTGCCGCACCTATAAAGACAGATAAAGGCTGGCTCGAAATTTACCACGGCGCAAACGAGAACCACCAGTATTGCCTGGGAGCTTTTTTAATGGACCTTAAAAATCCCACAAAAGTAATAGGCCGAACTATTGACCCTATCATGATACCTACTGCAACATATGAATTAAGTGGCTTTTTTGGTAATGTGGTATTTACTAATGGCCACATAGTAGAACCTGATAATGATACCATAACGATATATTATGGTGCATCAGATGAATTTGTATGTGGTGCTAAATTTTCTATAAAAGAAATTCTCTCTCTCTTAAAATAAGCTCGTAATATATGACAACCTACACCCGCTATTTGAACATTTCCACTTATAACATAAACGCCACTCTTTACAGCGGCGTTTATGTTTTGTAATTTAAAGTGTAAATTATTTGAGAAACTGAATAATAAATCCTCCTTTAGGAGCAATAACATATTTCCAGTCAGATGTTACAGGATATGTTTCTGATTTAAAATGCATTAATGCATCCTCTCCCTCCTTAATTATTCTGAATTTAGAATAACTTTTTCCATATTTGGCTACATCCATTGTAATGGGCATTGCTTTATCAGTACCATTAATGCCTACAATATACGACAGAGTGTCTTTTTTACGGGAAAGCACCAGTACCTTACCCGGATCGGCTAAAATACTTTCGGTAGTATCCCATGTAGCCGGCATTTCTTTTAAAAGGTTTTTAACTTCTTCGGGCAGTCCCTCAAAAACTTCTTTAGAATCTGCAAAATGAATAATCCCCGATGTATAGATCATTGCCATTGCAAGCTCATGAACACCTGTATTTAATCGGGGGTATTTTCGCATGGTTAGTGCAAATGGAGTATAATCTGCCGGGCCTGCAACATTTCTTGTAAAAGGCAATACCGTATTTTGTTCCGCCGCTTTTTCAGGAAATTTTGGTTCATAAAAATAACTTTCAGTTCCAAGTATACCTTCTGCTGTCATGTAGTTAGGCCATGTCCTGTGCCAGCCTCTTGGCATAGTTGTACCGTGGAGATTAACTAACAGATGTTCTTTAGCTGCATCCTCAAAAACCGACTGTATGGCTGCCATTACCTCCTGCCTGTCTGAACACCAAAAATCTATCTTTACACCTTTAACGCCCATATCTGCAAGTTGTTTAAACCTGCTTTTTCTTTTAATCGGGTCAAAATATTCTGATGAGTATCCCCAAACTAATGGCATAACCCCTTTAGAGATAGCATGGTTAATAATACCACCTTCTTTATTTGCTTTTTCCCACCCGGCATCAAAAAGTGTGTACTTAAAATTAAATGAGGCAGAAAGATCTGTAAACTCTTTATAAATTTCCGGGGTATGATCATCAGGGTGTGACCACCATGACCATCCTGCTTTTCCGGGTTCTATCCAGGATGTATCTTCAATTTTAGATGCAGGGGCTAAATCAGTAATTAAAGTAGAAAGCAAAATATCTCCGGCATGGTCGCCAATTATAATAACCCTCCACGGCATAGTCCACGGAAGATTCGATTCCGGATAAACATTTTCTTTATCGGGTAATGGAAGCGTAAATTTTTCATCCTTTGCAGCAAATGCAATTTTATAGATCCCTCCATCAGAATCTGGTCGTAAATGGCAACCCGGAAAAGAACCATCAGTTCCCGATTCAGCAATAAGTACCCAATTTTCTTTATCATTTACGTTAAAAAGCGCAGGCATACACCAGCCAATAGAAGGATTGCGTCCATTAATTAATGGATCTCCCGAATTTACCTTAAGGTAAAAATCTTCATAACCCGGGGTATAGTCACCAGCCTTATTATACGGCTGAAGCCAGCCTTTAGCATTTTTTTCTATTTGAAATCCTGTAACTTCTTCCTTTAATATACGCGTTTTTTTATCCTCATCAGTAAAGCGATAGCGAAAAGCAACCCCTTCATTCCCTGCAACAAGATCGAGTATCATTAACGCGCCCTCACTATTTTTAAAAGTTATACTTTTGTGTTGTAAAACATGATCAATGTTTTTATAATTAGCGACCTTTAATTCATATTGCTCCCTTTTTTCTTCAACGGGCGAAATCTCTGTTACGGATAACCCTGACATGAAATTTTGACCTTCAAAATTTAAGCCCAAAGGGGAATCATAAATTAATGTTTTGTCTTTACGGGTTACTTTGTAGCTTAACGCTCCCTGTTTATTTAATGATACAGTAATTTTATTTAAATCATCTTTAGATTTTACATATAGCGATTTATGAGCTACTTTACAACTTGTAAATAATAGCGAGATGCCTAAAATTAATAAAATTAGAGTTTGATACGTAAATTTATTTTTCATTTTAATGGGTAAGTTATTAAAAATTATCTATTCTATACTATTCTATATCAAAATCGAAATTACAATTTTATTTAATAATAAACACTTTTACCGTATTAAATATTAAAGCCTTTTATATAAAATGTAAAATAGCACCCCATTAGATAAGTTTGAGCAGAAGAGCCTGTCTTAAAAGTGAGATTCATTCTTCGCCAAAATTTTTACGCTGCCTGCCGGAAACCACCCCGGCAGGCTTTGTAAAAAAACTAACCCAATTTTAAATATGATGAATATGTAAAAAAAATGTCCTGATATGCAGGCTATAAGAGAAGCGTATTTTGCAGTAAATTTGTAGGGACTACGCAAAATATTACCCAATTATATTTTGCGTAGTATACAACTTACTAACCCAAATTTATTATATACATTAAAACAATTAAAAAATTGTTTTATAGCCAACAAGACAATATTAAGGCTAAATTTTATAAGTTTTTGCTTGTTTATAGTTTATCCACTAAAACGTATTCGTAACTTTAAAAAATGACCCGAACGTTATTTATAAAAGATTAGCGGGTTAACATGTGCAAATTAAATTTATGCAACGCCTACCCGCCAATTCTTTATAATAAACTAAATACAAGGAGACTAAAAACTATCTTCAATAGCTTTAATTACTTCAGCCTTTGCCTTATATTGCCTGTCAAACAATAAAGGATAATTAGTCCTTCCGGGCATTGGCCAGTTATTAAGCCATGAGTCGGCATCGGATAATCCCCAAAGTGTAACCCTGGATACCGTACCGGAATATTGATTGAATAATTTAAACAAAGTTCCATATCGCTGAGCCAACTTTTTTAAAACATCTTTAGGCAATCCATTTTTATAAGGGTTATATTTTTCCTCATACTTTTCTTTATTAGATACATCTGCCGTTAAGTTTTCAGCTTTATCAGGTAACACACTTATGTCTAATTCTGTAATATTTACCTTAACGCCAAGTGCTTTAAAATCGGTTATTGTTTGCTCCACATTACTTATAGCAGGAGCATCAAGGCTATAATGTCCCTGTTCTCCCACCGCAGTAATAAAGATATTGTGCGATTTTAATTTACTTATCAATTTTAAAATCCCTGCCCTCTTTTCTGTTTTATATACGTTATAGTCATTATAATACAGTTCAGCATCAGGGTCTGCTTCGTGTGCATATTCAAAGGCTTTTTCTATGTAATCATCACCTATAATGGTATGCCATTTAGAGGCACGCATTGTACCGTCTTCGTTAAATGCCTCATTAACTACGTCCCAACCCTTTATTTTTCCTTTATAACGGCTTACAACAGTAGTAATATGTTCTTTCATTATTTGTAGAAGGTTATCACGGTCTATAGGTTTTCCGTTTTTATCTTCAAAGACCCAATTGGGTGTTTGCGAATGCCAAACTAAGGTATGCCCTATTGTAAACATATTGTTATCAAGACCAAAATTTACATAGCTATCGGCATACTTAAAGTCGTAAGTATCGCGAAGAGGATGAATCCTTTCCCATTTTAAATCATTCTCAGGGCTTATACTATTAAATTGACGGACAATAATAGCCTGCGCCTGTTTATCATTTCCCACTGCCTGATTACGATTTATGGCTACACCTATGTGAAAATTATCATTGATAACTTCTTTTAATGGTGCTCCGTTCTTATAACGTACCTGCTTACCTTTATTAGTTTGTCCGTATACAGCTATGCACACAATACATAACAATCCTGTTGTAATAAAATTTTGTAGAGTTCTTTTTAAAGGCATGGCTAAATTATGGCTTGATTAATTCTATACTACCATCCGGTTTATGCTTAAGTTCGGTTACCTTAACATTGCGCAAATGAGTCTTACCGGACAGCTCTGTGTCATGGTAAAATATATACCATTTGTTCTTAAACTCAATTATAGAGTGGTGTGTTGTCC
>Ga0247813_10000040_pt1 | contig 206768 bp, 177 predicted proteins | sample UWRJL169409C1_FD_180719 | JGI IMG/M metagenome (GOLD analysis project Ga0247813, IMG submission 180719) | Plant litter microbial communities from Arlington Agricultural Research Station in Wisconsin, United States - UWRJ-L169-409C-1 | ecosystem: Environmental > Terrestrial > Plant litter >...
AAAAGGATATACTTTAAAAAACGTCTACCTCAACAAAACATCCGGATCCAGCGGAACTCCTTTTGTTTTTGCCAAAGACAAATATTCGCACGCTTTAACCTGGGCTTCGAACATTATGCGTTTTGGCTGGTTTAATATTGATTTTAATCATTCCTATCAAGCGCGTTTTTATGGCATTCCAATGGATTTTGTTGGCTATCAGAAAGAACGTTTTAAAGATTTTTTGAGCCGACGTTTTCGTTTTCCAGTTTTCGATTTATCTGATAAAGTTCTGGAGAAATTTCTGCAGAAATTCAAAACTAAAAAATTTGATTACCTCAACGGTTATACGAGTTCGATTGTTTTATTTGCCAAATATTTAGAACAAAAAAATATTATTCTAAAAGAGATCTGTCCAACTTTAAAAGCTTGTTTTGTTACTTCGGAAATGCTTTTTGAATCGGATAAAAAACTGCTGGAAAAACAATTCGGCATTCCGATTATAAATGAATATGGCGCTTCTGAATTGGATTTAATTGCTTTCGAAAATCCAAGAGGCGAATGGCAAGTGAACGCCGAAACTTTATTTGTAGAAATTTTAGATGAAAATAATAAAGTGCTCCCTTACGGGGAAGAAGGCCGAATTGTGATTACTTCTTTATTCAACAAAGCGAATCCTTTTATAAGATATGAAATTGGCGACATCGGAATTTTAGATGAAAAAAGTACACCACAAAAACCAATTTTAAAGAAGTTAATTGGAAGAACAAATGATGTAGCGATTTTGCCAAGTGGAAAAAAATCGCCGGGATTGACCTTTTATTATGTTACCAAAAGCATCGTTGAAGATGATGGAAATGTCAAAGAATTTATCATCAAACAAACCAGATTAGATACTTTCGAAATTGAATATGTTTCTGAAAAAGAACTAAATTCGGAACAAATTCAAAAAATTGAAGAAGCGATTTCCTTATATCTTGAACCCAATTTAAACTTCACTTTTACCCGAAAAAAAGTTCTGGAAAGAACCAATCGAGGAAAATTAAAGCAATTTAAATCGTATCTATAATATAAATAAAATCTTACATTTGTTTTTATTAATAAAAACTTATGGACGATCAATCTTTACTTTCAGAAGAAACTATTTCAAACAAAATATATTTTATCCGTAATCAAAAAGTGATGCTTGATCGTGATTTGGCAATACTCTACGAAGTAGAAAATAGAGTTCTAAATCAAGCCGTTAAAAGAAATTTATCGCGATTTCCTGAAGATTTTATGTTTCAACTAACTGAAAATGAATATAATTCTTTAAGATCACAAATTGTGATCTTAAAGAAAGGACGAGGAGAACATCAAAAATATTTGCCATTTGCATTTACGGAACATGGCATTCTAATGCTTTCAAGTGTATTGAAAAGTGACAAAGCAATTCAAACAAACATTCAAATTATGCGAATTTTTACAAAAGTGAGACAAATGCTTTTGGATACAACAGAAATAAAAGTTGATATTCTTCAGATTCAAAAGAAGTTACAAAATCACGATAAAAATATTGAATTAGTTTTTTCTTATTTAGATGAATTGACAGAGAAAAAAGAAAACGAGAGTGAAAGAGTAAAAATTGGATATAAAAAATAATTGAAGGTCACAAATTGTGACCTCCAATTTTTAAGTATGATTTCTAAGGTCAAGATTTAACAAGCCATATTAAAATTCTAAGGTCACAAATTGTGACCTTAGAGAATTAAATCGCAATCATGAAGTCGCAATTTGCGACTTCATGATTAAAAAATAAAAATGACTAAATTCTTCAAGGTCGCAAATTGCGACCTTGAAGAACACTAAATCTTCTTTATATATCGAGGTTTGATAATCAACTGAGTAAATAAAAATCGCACCATCAACAAAACAGAAAACACAAAATTAAAACCATGAAATTCTCTGTAAACTCCAAAGTTGTGTTTAATCAATTTGAATTTTGAGGATGAAATTGAATCTTTTCTGATTCTATAAAAGGCTAAAGATTCCGGAACTGGTTTTGTAACCTGAATTTGTTTCAAAATCGTAAGCCACAAACGCCAATCTTGTCTTTTTTGTGTGGCTTCAATTACAATTTTACCGAAATAATCTGCGTCGTAAATGGCGGTTAAATTGCCAACGTAATTGCAAAAAAAGAGTTCGTCGTAAGTTAAGTTTACTGGTGCTTCTACTCTTCTGTTTAAAGAATTTCCTTCTTCATCAATACAGTCGTAAAAACTGAACGTAAAATGCAAATTATTCTCTTTTAAAAACTGAATCTGTTTTTCCAATTTATTCGGAAACCATAAATCATCAGCATCTAAATAAGCAATATATTTCCCTACCGCTTTCTCTAAAGCTATATTTCTTGCAAAACCGTTTCCTGAATTTTTTTCTAATTTAAACAGTTTTATTCTACTGTCTTTTTCAACAAAATCAGAAATAATTTTTACTGTTTCATCTGTCGAAGCGTCATCAACCAAAATCATTTCCCAGTTTTGGTACGTTTGATTTTGAACTGATTTTAAAGTTTCTGCGATGAACTTTTCAGCATTGTAAGTGGGCGTTATAATAGAAACTAATTCACTCATTAACGCTCGGGATTATTTTATATAACTTGAAAAATCTTTGTGTTCTTCTTTAGAAAGTTCTTCTTTAGAAAGTGATCTGAAATAATCGTATGTAATTCTCATTCCTTCAGAACGACTTACTTTGGCTTCCCAACCTAATAATTCCTTTGCTTTTGTAGTGTCTGGCTGGCGTTGTAAAGGATCATTTATTGGCAACGGATGATATACTACTTTCTGGTTCGTTCCAGTCAGTTTAATGATTTCTTCAGCAAAATCCTTAATTGTGATTTCGTCCGGATTTCCAATATTTACCGGATACACATAATCAGAATGTAATAATCTGAAAATACCCTCTACCTGATCGTCAACATAACAAAAAGAACGCGTTTGCAGACCGTCTCCAAAAATCGTTAAATCTTCTCCACGCAAAGCTTGTCCAATAAAAGCTGGAATTACACGTCCGTCATTTAATCGCATTCTTGGACCATATGTATTAAAAATACGCACGATTCTGGTTTCTACGCCATGAAAAGTATGATACGCCATTGTGATCGATTCCTGAAAACGTTTGGCTTCATCATAAACACCACGCGGACCAATTGTATTTACGTTTCCGTAGTATTCTTCTGTTTGTGGATGAACCAATGGATCTCCATAAACTTCCGATGTTGAGGCGATCAGGATTCTTGCTTTTTTAACTCGTGCTAATCCTAACAAATTGTGTGTTCCTAAAGATCCTACTTTTAAAGTCTGAATCGGAATTTTTAAATAATCTATTGGACTTGCTGGCGAAGCAAAATGCAAAATATAATCTAAATCACCCGGAATGTGAACAAACTTGGTGATATCATGGTGGTAAAATTCGAAGTTTTCTAATTTAAATAAATGTTCAATATTTTTAAGATCTCCCGTAATCAGGTTGTCCATTCCAATAACAAAATAGCCTTCTTTAATAAATCGGTCACACAAATGAGACCCTAAAAATCCTGCTGCTCCGGTAATAAGTATTCTTTTCATAATTGATTTATTGAACATTTTTGAGATTTACTTGTCGTAAAACCCAAGATATAGGCACAAATGTAATAAAATATCTTCCCTTAAATTAAAGATGAAAGGATATCTAAAAAGAAGTTTACATTTTTCAGATAATTATTAAACCCATTTCTCTATTTTTACCCCCAATTAAATCCATTGTTTTGAAAGTTGTACACATTATTGAAGCTCTAGGTGGCGGCGTTTATACTTATTTTAGAGATTTATCGACTTTCTTTGGAGATGATGAAGTAAACAAAAACATAGAAACCACTATTATCTATAGTGGTAATCGAAAAGAAATTGACGCTCAAAAAATTAAATCTGAGTTCTCAAACGGTGTTAATCTGATTCAGGTTAATATGGTTCGGGAGTTTTCTCCTATTCAGGATTTAAAATCGGCTTTTCAATTAGCGAAAGAAATCAAAAAAATGAATCCGGACGTCATTCATCTTCATTCTTCAAAAGCGGGTGTTTTAGGTAGGATTGCGTATTTCTTCTTATTCAAAAAAAAGAAACTTTTTTATACACCACACGGTTATTCTTTTTTGAGAACGGACATTTCAAAAACTGTTAAAAATATTTATTGGGGAATTGAAAAAAACTTTCAACGTTTTTTTGGCGGAACTATTGTCGCTTGTGGTGATACAGAATTTGAAATTGCGAAGGGAATTGGAAATGCCAAATTAGTTCGAAATGGTATTGATATTGCAAATGTTCAGGAACATTTTGCCCCTCATCAAAACGAAAAACTCACTATTGGGATTATGGCCAGAATTACAGCCGCCAGAAACCCTGAAATGTTCAATCAAATTGCTTTAAAATTTCCTGATTTTAATTTTGTCTGGATTGGCGATGGCGAATTAAGGCCCTTAATTACAGCTCCAAACATCAGAATTACAGGCTGGATTTTAGATCGAAAAACGGTTTTAAAAGAACTGAATAATATTGATATTTATATGCAAATTTCCCTTTGGGAAGGTTTGCCAATTGCCGTTCTTGAAGCAATGGCGCTGCAAAAACCAGTTATTGCTACGAATATCATCGGAAATAAAGATGCTGTTTTACATAACGAAACGGGCTTTCTTTTTACTGATATAAACGAACTGGAAAGCTTTTTTGAAATTCTAAAAGATCCACAAACAAGAGATTCTTTCGGAAAAAATGCTCTAGCAAGATGTCGTAATTTATTCGATAAAAATCAAAACTTTAAGCAACTTCTGGCGCTTTATCAAGAGTAACTTTTTGCTGGAGCCAATAACTTCCAAAAATAGAAAACCATAATCCGCTAAAGGCAATTCCGTCAAAACGGAGTAGAAAATCATCGGTTAGGTTTGAAGTGAAAAAGATTAGAAAAAATGAAATTATCGTCGCATTTTTCAAATCATATCCCAAATAACCGATCGTGAAAATATAAAGGAAAACTACAATGGGTCCCAGTATTCCAAACTTCAATAAAAAATCCAGAAACTGATTGTGCGTTGGAAATTCATATTTGGCTAGAAATTGCTGATTGGTTGTTTTATAATATTTATTTAATTCCGGTTTTCCATCTGAAGCACCAACTCCAAAAGGAAGGTTTTTTACAGATAATTCCCAAGCTGATTTCCAGATTGAAACCCTTGTCACCAGCGAATTAAAAACCTTAATTTCGGGATGATCAATTTCATCTAATTTCCCCACTTTATCCATATAAGCAAAAGTTACCGACGAATATTTTTCTTTCATGTAAGGATTCTTCTGAACAAAGAAAAATGTAATTCCACCTAACAAAACAAGAACAGTTACAGCTGTCAGAAGTATTTTTTTTGTGTTGAATTTTGAACTGATTTCAAAAAAGAAAACAATCAAAAATCCGATTAAAACGTTGATTAAAGCCATTCTGGTATTCACAAAAAGAACAAAGAAAAACGAAAATAAAAAATGGATTAAACGACCAATTTTCAATGTTGCTTTTTCATGATTTCTGAAACTTTCAAAAACAAAATACAATGCACAAACCGATACAAAAGCCAAATGCATGTTTAGTGCCGGTGCGTGAATACCAATACTGTCTGCAAATTGATAACCCATTTCCCATAAATCAATTCCATTCAAATATTTATCCATTAACTCTGGGTAAATAATTAGAAATCTCAGAAAGAAAAATAACATAATTATTGTCGTAGCGATTGCATATGTTTGAGCTATTTTGAGAAAATTTAAGCGTTGATAATTTCCAATAATAAATATTGGGAATATCAATAATGAAGTGCTTTTTTCAATAGATTTTAATCCTTTTGCAAAAGAATCATTGTTCCAAAACATCAGCAATTCCAGTAAAATTGGTGAAGCAATACAAGCTATTAAAATCAAAGATGTTTTGGTGAATTTTAATTTTTTGATGAAAATCAAATTAAACGCGGCAAACAATATTATAAGGAAGGAACACGGTTTTCTGAAAATCATCGCAATGGCGATCAAACACAAAAAAACATGGAATATTTTATTGAAGTTCTTTTCGGAAATGTTCATAATATAATGCAAAATAGATTAAAGGAAAAACACCAATTTTATGTCGTGTTGCTGAACCTAAATCGGGTTCGAAGACGCCCTGAAGAATGAAAAAAGAAAACAAAATAAACATTATTAAAAGTTCATAACGGTATTTTTTTCTTTCTTTTAAACACTTAGAAAAACGAACCAACAAGATATAAAATAACAAAAGCTGCCAAATGACAAAAACAATAATTTGAGGCGAAAGTATGTGTTTTAAACCATTTAAAGGAAGGTTAACCGTGAAAAAGCCATAAAAAATACCCACAACTTCTCCGTACCAGGTATCTGTTTTTACGGGCGAAGTAATGATTGAGTTGGCATCTCCGGAAACCAATCGGGTACTGTTTACCACTTCCCTGCTGATTTCAGAGAAATATTTTCCTTGTAAAACCCCGTAACTTAAAGACAGAAAAACAGCGATAAGCAAGCCATAGAAAATGGTTGTTATGGTTTTGTTTTTAAAATTTATAAAACTGACCAAATACATTCCTCCTCCAACAATTGGAATTAAAGCAAAATAAGGGCGATATAAAGCTCCAAAAACTATTAGTAGGAGAATGGCAAAGAATATGGTTTTTCTAAATGAAAATCGTTCGTTTTTGCAGAGAAAAACAATTAACGCAATAAACAAATAGGTAATAAATTCTTTTGAAGGCATTGATATAAAAATCGCAACCATAAAAATGCCTAAATACACTAAAAGGTTTTTAATATTTACTTTTTCGAAGTTGTCCGGAATTCCAATTTTATACAAAATATACATTAAAATGGGAAACTGAATCAGTGCAATTATCGGGAAAGGAAGATATCGAAAACCGATAATTTTATAGAATAAAATCGTTAATGGATAACTTCCAAAATAGCCAATTTCATTGTACTTATCATAAATGATTATGGCTGTATCATAGAAAAATTTTGGAGGCAAAACAAAAAAAGCCAGAAATGCCACAACTAAATTAGCTGAAGCAATAAGCAAAAATGCCGCGGTACTTTTTTTGATTAATAATTTCATATTTCTATTTTAATCTATTTTGAGGCTCGGCGTTTTTTATTCAGGCCTCTTTTTAATCGGTAACCATTTAAAAAGAAAATTAATGTTTTAAAGGATAAAAATTTATAGAATTTCATCACTTTGTCTACTTTTATATTGCGTCCTTTTTTAAGAAGGTATTTCCAGGAAATTAAATCATCCCAAATCTGTTTTTGTGTTTTGGGCGACAAAACATAAAAATCTTTTAGAATTACAACATAATTGCAGGCCCAATAATTCTCTATTGCTTTATTTAATGTTTCTACTGTAGTTTCCTGCGCCTCTAATCCTTCTTTTACCATTTCATAAACATCTTCAATATGTTTCGCGCTTACTGTTGTAGTAATAGAACCTTGGCGCGCCTGACGATACACATAAAATGATTTCGAATAAATACTGAAAGTCTTGAGATAATGCATTAGTTTTCCGCACCATTCGATATCTTCTGATTTTCTTCCGAGAGGAAAATACAATTGATTTTCGATTAAAATTGACCTTTTAATTACTTTATCCCAGGCCGAAGCGACATATAAGTCATAATACACGAGATGTAAAACCTCATCTTCAAATTTCCCGCTTTTGTTTTTTATAAATCGCTGATTGTATTTGCAGTTTACGTCGTTTTCTGCAAAAAATCGGCTTTCTTCATGAAGGATTATATCTGGATTTGTTTTAGAAATTAAATTATTCAAATCTTCCAAAACCTTTTTTCCTTGCCAATAATCATCACTGTCGGTAAAAATAACATACTCGCCTTTTGCTGTTTTTAAACCTGTGTTTCTGGCATCAGACAAACCTCCGTTTTCTTTCTCAATCATGATTATCTTAGGAAATTTTTGCACGTATTGCTTACAAATTTCCAGCGAAGAATCAGTTGATCCGTCATTGACTAAAATTAGTTCAAAATCAGAAAAAGTCTGGCACAAAATACTATCTAAACATTGCGGTAAATAATCCTCAACATTGTAAACCGGAACAATAATGCTAAAAAGCAAAGTCTCTTTCTGGATGTTCATAGCATAATTTTTTAATGCAGAAACACTTTTATTTTATCCTTTCGATAAATAACAATTGCCGATACAAGATTCCAGAAAAAAGAACTTGAAACAAAAGCAATTGCTCCGCCTGTCATTCCGTAAATTGGAATTAAAAATCGATTTAAAACGAAATTAATGACAACCGCAATCATTAGAATAAGCTGAAAAATGTGCTGTCTTCCAGTCATATTCAAATAGACGGAAGCGGTTCCAAATGCCGAGCAAATTCCCTGACCAATAATTAAAATTAAAAATGCCTGCTGGGCCGCAACATACTGATGTCCGAAAATTGACAAAATATGTTTCGAATAATAACTAATCAGTATAATGATTGGTAATGTTATTCCGAAGATTAAACGGGCGCTGTTTCTGGACACTTCGATTAATTCTGCTGTTTTATGGCTTGCAAAAAACTCTGCAATTTTAGCCGAAACCGTAATATTTATACTCACGATTATAATTGAAATAATCGTCATAATCTTAACTCCTACCGAATAAAAAGCAACGGTTTCGTCGTTTCTGTATTTCTTCAGGAACATTATATCAAAACACATTAATAGAAACAATGCCATTGCGCTTATGGCAATTGGATATGATTTTAAAAATATTTCTTTATGTGAAAATTTTTCGGCCGTTATCGAAATCATCTTTTTTCGGAAAAAGATAAAAACAAAAACGGAACTCAGCACCGCAAGAAAAACAAATCCTAACAGAAAAACATCAACTAAATATTCTTCTTTATGCCAATAAAATAAAATAACCGAACCAATAATCAACGGAATATATTTAATGATGTTTCGGAACAATTCTGCTACATATAATTTATCCAATGCTCTGAAAACTTCGGTATTAAGAATTGATAATCCGGAGAAAAACAATGTTAAAGTTCCTTTTAAAAGAATTGAATATACAGCTTGATCTGAAAAATAATTGTTAATCGTTTCTTTACTGATAATTGCAATTAGAAGCAATACTAACAATGAAGTTCCAAAAAGCATCAGAACCATTTTTATGTATATACTTTTTAATTCGTCAAGCGCATTTTGACTTGCCAATTTTCCTTTAAAATATATAATTGACTGATCAAAACCAAGCAAACACATACTCCCGATGGATAACAAAAAAGAACGCACAAAATCATACTGACCAACTAATTTTGGACTATACGTTTTTGTCAGGAAAACTGTAAATCCAAATAATAGCAACGCGCCAAAAACACGTAAAGATAAGGTGCTGAAACTTTGCCTTAAAAATCGATTCTTTGAAAATCTTTCAAAAATAGGATTGGTTCTCAATTTTTTAAAGTTGATTTGCTTTTGAAATCGCAAGCTGTCTGTGATAGAATCTTTTAAATAGACTAATCAGAACAAAAATAAAAATAAAGAAAAGCGGCAACCAGATTTTAAAATGGCCATTCACCGTTTTACTTTCATTTATATTAAGAGTCGAATTTATTTCTTTAATCGTTTTATCAAAACTGATTAATCTGAACCTATTTTTCCCCTGCTCCGTAACTAACTTTTGTTTGGTTTTTATAATGTCGTTTAATTGTAAATTCTCGCTATAATAAACCAGTTTTTCGTTTTTAGAACTGTTTTTTGCCGTATTGGAAAGTCCGTCTAAAACATGATCAATCTGAACGATTATGGTGTCATTTTGAGCAATTTCACGTTCCAGATTTTTATATCCAATTTTTTGAATGGAATTAAAGTAGGCCGAATTATTCAGGTATTTCAACAACGGTTCCACAACTTCTTTTTCATTTACTGTTCCGCTTGAAACAAATGAAATTGTATGATACGTATAGTTTTTACTTGTAACGTTGTCTTCTAAAACCTTTTTTACTTCGCCAACCTCAGCCATTAATTTAATGAGTTCCAGATTTTGCTCCTTGTCTTCGATAAACTTATAAACATCTGCAATTGGCTTAATTTCAATTCTTCGGATTGCTTGAGGATTCGAAATTCCGACTGTATTTTTCAGAAAGTCTACGTCACCTGCAGCAATTTTAGACTGTATTAAATCGACTTTCGCATACAAATAATCGACGCTTTCAAAGTTTGGCGTTACAACAATCTGATTATTGTATGACTTTTTGTTAGAATCTAAATAATATCCAAGTGCGGCTCCAAGTACCACCAAAATCAGCACTATAATCCAGTTTCGAATAAAAAACTGAATCGCTCTAAAAATAGAACTGTTTACACGATCAAAAAAGCCGTTAATGCTTCTTGAAAGCTGAAAAATATCTATTTCCTGATCTGAATTTTGGGGTACTTTTGTACTCATTTATTGTTTTATTTTACGTTAAAAATTTGTTCCAAAATTTTAATAGTAATCAAATAGGTTGGTTTTACACCCGTCGTTCCTAATCCGCCTGAAGCCAGTGTGCTTCCGGTTTCCAATGGATTATCCGAAGCGTAATACGCATAACGAACCTTAATATCGTGCGGTACACTTTTTCTAATTTTTGATGCCGACTGAATCGCTTTTTGGTAATAAGAACCTTCCATTTCAAGACCAATTACACCCCAGGTTGATTCGTGAAAGAATTTCAATAAATCTCTGTTTTGCAATGATGTTCCTAAAACGGTAACCATTGCCCCTTCAAAAACAGCAATATCGTTTCCTTCAAACATAGCGCCTGTTAATTCATTTTCGAAGAAATAATTATCAGCCGTTCCTTCGTTTATATGCGCCGTCGGAATCATGATATCTCCCTTTCCGCCTTCCAGAATTCCGGCTTTTCCCATAATCGAAACCGATTGAACATTTAATAAGGTTTCTTTTTTATACGGTTTCAAAAGTTCATCGATTGTTTCATAGGCTTGCTCTCCAAACGCATAATCCATTACGATAATGACTGGTTTTTCTTCGTCAATATTCGCATAGGTAAAAGTTGTTTTTGCCCAGTCAATTTTGGCTGTATCAAAAATCTGAACATCTATATTCGTTCCTGATGTATCCGGCAATGAGATCATTCCGTTTTTCAAAGCCAGTTCTTCAACTTGACTTCTAAGTTCTTTTGCGCCAGACTTGCTTAATTCTTCATAAATAAAGAAATCTGATTTGTCTTTGAATTTCGTTTTCAATAACGGCGTTGCAAAAATCGAATTCATAACGCTGTGCATGTTCGCACTTATAACGTGAATTGGACGTTTTAAAAGATTGTTGGCTTTTAAAACTTCCTTGATATTCGTTGCCCAAATTTCTCCGTGAATGTGGTGTCCTAAACGTTCTCTTAAAACCGGACTAAAAGTTATGGTTCGTTTATTATTTTCAATTGCTTCTTCAATCGCTAATTTCCCTAACCAATAAATAACATGAAGAAAACGATCCGGAGCATTTTCAGATCCGAAAGCGTCGTAAATATCCAATACTTCTTCAAAAGTTCTTCCTAAAATGTTAGCAACATGAGAGATTGCTTTTTCTTTCTCTATTAAAGCTAGTTTTTTTGTTTGCGTAACTGCTTGTTCCAATTTCAGCCAATCGCGCGAAACCTCTCCTCCATCGTCTAATAAAACTCTGTTTTTAATTTTATGTGATTCGATAAAAATAAAAGTCAAATGCGTCAAAATATCATAGATGTCTGAACGTCCACGCGTGATTTCGACATTCATTTGTTCTTCGTCGATTCGGTAGCAATTTCTTCTTCTTTTTGGCGGAACTATAGCCTGAAAATGAGATTTAGAGTAACCTTCATCTGATGTTAAATTAATAAAACGGCATTGTTCAATTCCGATTGGAAGACGTTCTATAACGTACAAAAGTCCGTTTAGTTCTACTTTTTCTTCGCCTATATTTCCGTAGATTTCAGGGCGTAATGCTAATAAGGATTCGCGTAAGCCATCACCTGAAACTCCCATTGGTTTATAAAAACCACGGTTGAACAAATGGCGCATTGTAATGTACATTCTCTCAATAGCCGCAGATGATTCCTGCGCTCTTGATCTTGATATATGTTTGGTTTCTTTCATTCTTTTTTATTTTGTAAACTCAAATTTAAGCAAATACAAGGCATACCTTGTATCTACCATATAATTTTTTAAAAAATCATTTTTATTTATCTTCTCTTTTAAATTTATCCTTTGCCCAATTTTCCGGATTTGAAACAATATAATCAGAAATTCTTTGATAATCATTATTGTTTCTAATGATATTGTCATAAAATAATTTTTGCCATTGATGTGGATATCCTAATCTATTAGCATGTTTGGTTACCGCAGATTTATATGACCCAACAATTGACGAAATAGTGTTTTTTCCAATATTTTGAAAACGTTGTGAACCAGGTTTTGGTAACGACGGCAACGGTGGTGATGACGGTAGAGACAGGGCATGCCCTGTCTCAACATGGCCTGTCTCTATACGCCCTGTCTCTACATTATCAATATCTATATTATCCGATTGTTTATCAATAATCAAAATTCCGTGAATATGATTTGGCATGACCACGAAATCACCCAATTCAACGTTTTTATGGTGTATTTGAATTTGATGCCACAATATATCAGCAATAATACCGACCTCTGACAAAATCATTTTTTTATTTTGAATTTCTCCAAAATAATGTTGTCTGTCTTGTGTACAAATTGTTATAAAATAGGCTCCGTTCCAACCATAATCCCACCATTGAGCTCTTATTGAAGAAGTACGGTATTTATTTTGAAACTTTCCCTGACTCATTAATTTTAATAACTACGCATCCTATTCATAAGGATAATAATGCTTTAACTTTGGAAATATCATCTAAACTTATTTCAAATTATCCGCAATCTTTCTATCATTAGATAATCTCGGCGTTTTATTCTGTCCGCCCAATTTCCCTTGCGATTTCATATATTCCTGAAAACCATTTTTAGAAACTTTGGTTACCACCACTTTTCTTAAAACATTTCCTGTGATTAAATCATCGTAGTAAATATTCTGTTTTCGCATTGAATCGTCTATTGCTTCGGCGAAAGCCTCCATATTTTCAGGTTCAGTTTCAAATTCTACAAACCATTCATGATATGGCAATCCGCTTGACGGATTAATTTGTGGCGCTACTGTAAATTCGTTGATAACAATTTTGGTTCCTGCAGTAGCTTCTTTCATTGCATTTTCAACTTCATTCGCAATAACATGTTCTCCAAAAGCAGAAATATAATGTTTGATTCGGCCTGAAACTATCACACGATGCGGAAACAAAGAAGTAAACTGCACTGTATCACCAATATTATAACGCCAAAGTCCCGCATTTGTCGAAATGATTAAAGCATAATTTACGCCAACCTCAACTTCTCCAATAGTATAACTTTTTGCATTTGGTTCAAAAAATTCATCTGCTTTAATAAACTCGTAGAAAATTCCGGAATTCAATAACAACAGCATTCCTTTTGCTTTTTGAGAATCCTGATAAGCAAAAAATCCTTCAGAAGCCGGAAACAATTCAATGCTGTCGACTTTCTTACCAATCATATTTTCGAACTTTGCACGATAGGGCTCGTAATTCACTCCACCGTAAATAAACAAATTAAAGTTCCTGAATAATTCGCTGATTTTTTTGCCGCCACTTTTCTCCTGCAAACGCTCAAAATACATTTGAACCCAAGACGGAATTCCCGAAATAATCGTCATATCCTGCTCGATAGTTTCCTCAACAATCGCATCAATTTTGGTTTCCCAATCTTCAATACAATTAGTTTCCCAAGATGGCATTCGGTTTTTTTGGAGATATTTCGGGACGAAATGTGCTCCAATTCCCGAAAGTCGTCCAAATTTGATTCCGTATTTTTCAACTAAAATCGGGCTTCCTTGCAAAAAAATCATTTTTCCATCTACAAAGTCGGCATTTCCGGTTTCATATATATAATGGAGAATTGCATTTCGCGAAGCTTCAATATGATACGGCATTGATTCCTTCGTGAGCGGAATATATTTTGCTCCGGATGTTGTCCCGGAAGTTTTAGCAAAATATAGCGGTTTTCCTTTCCACAAAATATTCTTTTCGCCCATTCGAACTTTGTCGATATAAGGCTTTAGATCTTCGTAATCGCGAATCGGAACACGTTTTTTGAAGTCGTGAACTGTTTTTATTTTATAAAAATGATGATCAGTTCCGAACTGAGTTTCTTTGGCACTGTTGATTAATCCCTTAAAAACTTCCTGTTGTGTTTCTACTGGTTTATTGGCCCAAGCCTTTGTTTGATAATATATTTTACTGGCAAATAATTTTGCTGCTACAGATTTAATCGACATTTTTTTTATACTATTATTTCTTGTCACTTTTGTTTTTACTACCCTTTTTTTCACCCGACTCCTTCTCCATTTTCGCAACATCTTCCCTTAATTTCATTTCTTCCTCAGTAGCTTTCATATTTACTTCTGAAGGTTCGTCAACTTCTGCTAAAATCGAATCTTTATTAAATTTTGCATAATCCAGTTCGCCTCTTAAAACTTTTTGAATTCCATGAATATAAGCTTCATTTTTCCTTAGAGCTGTTTCTAATGAATCTGATTTTATCGCTAATCTGGTTGCGTCGCTTTTTAATGTAGAAGAAGAATATCCCGGAATAAATTCGCGCAAAGGTGTAAAAGCAATGATAAAAGTGGTAATTAAAATTAAGAATATACTTCCTAAAGACAACACAACAAAAACATTCATTAGATTGAGCTTGAGCGAAAACGTTTCTTCAAAAGTATCTTCATTCAAAATTACCAATCGGTTTTTAGTGAATAATTTTCTTCTGAAATTATGTTTCTTCTTGGCCATTTCGGTTCTTTATATGAGCAAATATAATAATTAATCGGCTTTTTGATGCCCGCCAGATTTGAACGAATCTGCTTAATTTACGATTTTACAAAATATTTAACGCTTTAAAGGCTAAATATTTTAATCCAAAAACACTTTTTGTTCGTATATTTCTATATACCTTTGCGGTACAATTAGAAAAACAATTTGCTTCGGCATTAAATATACAATCATGGGAAGATTAGGTCTTACAGAAATCCTTGTAATAGTAGGTATTGTGTTATTACTTTTTGGTGGTAAAAAGATTCCAGAATTAATGAAAGGTTTAGGAAGTGGAATTAAGGAATTTAAAAACGCAGCTAAAGACGACCACACTACTGCTGCCAAAAAAGAAGAGGAAGAGGTAAAATAAATTTACAACCTTATAAAAATTTAAAATCCCAAATTACAATCGTAGTTTGGGATTTTTTTTGTTAGAAATTCTCTATTTGGAATTTTACAAAACCATTGTCAACTGAATTCTCTTCCTATCTTCATCAACCTCAGTTACCTTTACATCAACGTGTTGGTGTAATTTAACCACTTCGTTTACATCGCTTACAAAACCAGCTTTTAATTGTGAGATATGAACTAAGCCACTTTCCTTAATTCCGATATCAACAAAACAACCAAAGTTGGTAATGTTATTTACAATTCCCGGTAAAATCATTCCAGTTCTTAAATCTTTGATCGATTTTACATTTGCATCAAATTCAAAAACCTTGGCAGACTTTCTTGGGTCTAATCCTGGCTTTTCAAGCTCTTTTATGATGTCTTTTAGCGTAAGTAAACCAATTTCAGGGGTAATATAGTTTTCGGCTTTAATAAGCGCTGTTTTCTCTTTGTTTGCAATTAAGTCGTTTACAGATAATTTCAAATCTTTTGCCATTTTCTCCACAACCGGATAGGCTTCCGGGTGTACTGCCGAATTATCCAACGGATTTTTAGCATTCGAGATTCTAATAAAAGCTGCACCTTGCTGATACGCCTTATCGCCTAAACGAGGCACTTTTTTCAGTTGTTTTCTATCTTCAAACGGACCATTTTCAGAACGATACTGAACAATATTTTCTGCCAGCTTCTCTCCTATTCCACTCACGTAACTTAGTAAATGTTTACTTGCTGTGTTGATATTGATTCCAACCGAGTTTACGCAACGAATTACCGTATTATCTAATTCTTCTTTTAATTTCGTTTGATCCACATCGTGCTGATATTGACCTACACCAATAGCTTTCGGGTCGATTTTAACCAATTCAGCCAAAGGATCTGAAAGTCTTCTTCCAATTGAAACCGATCCACGAACCGTAACATCATAATTAGGAAATTCTTCTCTCGCAATCTTTGATGCCGAATAAACCGAAGCTCCCGCCTCTGAAACAATAAAAACCTGCAGCGGTTTGTCGAACGCGATTTTTTTAATGAAGAATTCTGTTTCTCTTGAAGCCGTTCCGTTTCCAATAGAAATCGCATCAATATGATACGCATTTACCATCGAACGGATTTTCTTGATTGCCATTGCTTCCTCATTTTGAGGTGCGTGCGGATAAATCGTTTCGTTGTATAATAAATCGCCCTTTTCATCCAGACAAACTACTTTACAACCACTTCTAAATCCAGGATCGATCGCTAAAATTCGTTTTTCTCCCAACGGCGGAGCCAATAATAACTGTCCTAAGTTGTTAGCAAAAACCTGAATCGAGTTTGCATCTGCTTTTGCTTTTGCTTCCTGTAAAGTTTCATTTCCAATTGCTGGATTCAGTAATCTTTTATAACTGTCTTCAATCGCTAATTGCAAATGTGCGGTCGTGCTGTTTTGTTTTTTAATGATGATTTCATCAATAACATCATACGCTTCATCAAGATCAACATCAACTTTCATCTTCACAAAACCTTCATTTTCCGCACGAAGCATCGCTAATAAACGGTGCGAAGGCGCTTTTGTCAAAGGCTCTTCCCAATCAAAATACTGACTGAATTTTTGCGCTCCTTCTTCTTCGGCTTTCTTTTTTACAACTTTAGTTCCGATGGTTGCTTTTCGCTGAAATAATCTTCTCAATTGCTTACGAACGTAAATATTCTCGTTGATCCATTCTGCAACAATATCACGCGCACCTTGCATGGCGGCTTCTTCGTTAATTACATTTTCATTGATGTATTGCGTCGAAATAAAATCGACATCAACATTACTTTCTGACATGATAATTTTTGCCAATGGTTCTAAACCAAATTCGCGGGCCACATCGGCTTTTGTTTTTTTCTTCTTCTTGTATGGAAGGTAAAAATCTTCAATTTCTTGTAAATCAAAACTTTGTTCAATTTTTTGTTTCAAGTCTGGCGTAAGCGCTTTTTGCTCTTCAATCGATTTTAAAACGGCTTCTTTACGTTTTACAATCGTTTCATACTCTTTCTGAAGTTTTGCAATTTGCTCAATTTGAACTTCATCAAGATTCCCGGTTGTATCTTTTCGGTAACGGGAAATAAACGGAATCGTACAATCTTCTTCTAATAATTGAACCGTTTTTTGAATATTGATCGGCGCTGTCTGTACAGACTTGGCAATGAATTGAATATTAGTCATTCTTATTTTATTTTAATAGCAAATATGAAATGTGTTTTGCAAGTTTGTAAGGTTTTTGTATTATTTGTTTTGGTTTAACATGGCCAAAAATAAACTAAATATTTAAAAAAAATAATTCTAATTTATTCTAGTTTCTTTTTATCTGGAGCCAGAAAATTTTCTCCTGTTACAACACTTTTCCCCGTTTTGTCTTCCAAAGCTATTCTTGCATTTTTTGCAATCGCTCCACCTTTTTTACTTGCTTTTGCATTTTCTAAAAGTCCTTTTGCTTCATCACTTTCAGCAATTTGTCTCGTAGATAATTCGGCTAAAGCTGTGAAAATTAATTCGGCTTCAGACATATGATCTCTCAAATTTTGAGATTTTAATCCTTTTACCTCTTTATGTTTTTTCACAGTTAATCCTGTCCATTCCTGATGAATGATATTAGTCAGCAATGCAAATTCATCCTTTTTCTCCACGCCGGATTCTTTCCAATAATCTGTCAATTTATTACGAGTTTCTTGTCCCGTCATTCGTTGCTGAATCCATTTCTCACTACGTCCTAAATTTTGCCAATTTTCCCGAGCACGATCTAAACTTTGAGATGGATCTGCCAATTCCTGAATTCTTTCATAACCAACCTTCGCTAACCATTGTTTAAAAGGTTCAGCTTTTGGAGAAGGAATAGATTGAATTAAACGTAATAATGTTTCTGTATCTGCGGTATCAGTCATTCTGTTTTTTCCATCATCTGCAAGCATTTTCAACTGTACGATTTTATCGTACGCTTCACTTCCTTCTGCTTTTAACTTCTTTTTTAAATCAGTCCAATACCTTTTGGGAATTGTACTTCCGGTTAAAATCTGAATAACATCAATTACCGAAAAATACCAAATTTCTTTCTCAGCATCATAATGACTTCTGACTTTCTTTTCTTCAAATAATTGCACTGGGCTCATAATTATTTAGGAATTATATTATTTAATCCTTTGTTTGAAATTAATAATTTCTTCTATACAGCCAAAATAATACCTTTGTTTCTAATTTTAAGCCAATGAAAGTTTTAATAGTGTCGTTTTTATTTATAAATATTGTTGTTTTTTTTCTCGCTGGATATGATAAACATCAAGCCAGAAAAAATAAACGAAGAATTCCCGAAAATACATTGTTTTTTCTAGAAGCTATAGGCGGAACTATTGGTTTATTACTCGCCATGTTATTCTTTAGACATAAAACGAGTAAACCTTCTTTTATTATAAAATTCTCAATAATTATTTTTATTCAAATTTTAATCGCTGTACTTCTTTTAATTTATAAGAATTATATTTTTACTATTGCCCATTTTTTAACGAGTTAAAATATAAACATTTGCATTGTTAATAACTCCATAAAATATTATTTATCAAATAATTAGTGATGAATTTTAAAAAACATTAAATAAAAAACCGGATGAATTTTCAAATCCGCCCGGTGTGTTTATTTTTAATGGTGCGAAGCACCCGATTTTTTTGACTTTTTACGAACAGGCGATTTTATTCACTCTGTTTTGGTGTCTTCCACCTTCAAATGCAGTAGTTAAAAAAGTTTCTACCATTTCTACTGCTTGAGGAACCGACGTAAAACGCGCCGGAATACTTATAATATTAGCATCATTATGCAAACGAACTAAAGCTGCAATTTCTTTAGTCCAGCATAAACCAGCTCTTACTTTTGGATGTTTGTTAACCGTCATGGCTATTCCGTTTCCGGTTCCGCAGATAACGATTCCAAAATCAGCTTTTCCTTCAGATACATCATTTGCAACCGGATGCCCATAATCCGGATAATCAACAGAATCTTCAGAATCTGTTCCATAATTCGTTACTTCATATCCTTTTGCTTTAAGCATCGCAACAATTGCTTTTTTATAATCTGGTCCTGCGTGGTCGTTTCCTATCGAAATTTTCATTGTAAATACTATTTAGTTGTGTTATGCAAATTTAACCAAAGTATTACAAACATGTTTAAAAAGGAAACTAAATTTTATAGCCACGAATTCACGAATTTTATAAAACTAAAAATTCGTGAATTCGTGGCGAAAAATCTGCTTCATCTATTCATTAACTTTATGAACTTTTTGACACAGATTACCACATATATATAGATCCAAACTTTATTAACTTTGCGTAAAAACTTTGTGTTCTTTGTGGTAAAACATACCCAATTTCCAACAAGCTTTATATCAAAAAGTTAGCGTTATTAACAATTTTAATATCTCTATAATTAGCTGAATATCAATTAGAAATAAACATATATTTTGTTAAAATTTTAGAATGTTAATACCAAAAGCTAATTCGTTGATATTCAGTTAACTTTAAATTAACATTATTTGTTAATAAGTTCAGATAGAATATTAGAAGTTTTTTTTGGTTGTGTCATAAAAAAACCTAATCCAAAACCGGAATCAAAAAACCTAATAAAGTTTGAGGAATTTTTAGAAAAGTTATCAATATCAAAAATGCCATTTTCAACAAATATCAACATATGAACTTATCTACAAAATGAATTCATTTTTGGTTGTCAACCGTTGTTAATTAAAATACAAAAAGTCTTATAAATTAATCTATTAGCTAAATATAAGTATGTTGATAACTCTATATAACTAACTAAAACTTCATTTCAATACATTTAAAAATAAAATTATTGCACATATTAACAAGCTATAATAACAACCATAAATTAATTTAAATTAAATTTTTCTTTTTGTTGTATTTAATATATGTTGACAACTTTGAAAGTTTGAAAAGAAAAAAAAATTTTGAAATTGAAAAAATAGAACGGTTTAAACGATTTTGAGTGGACTGTTGAGATTGTCCAGAATTTGCTGAACTTCTTCGAAATCGTTGGGATGAACTTTCAGTTTGATTCCGCCTAACGCTGCAGAATACATTGGAGCCACAGAGAGCGTTATTTCGTTTTCAAAAAAATACGGAATCTCTTCTTGTTCTAATAAGTGTTTCAGAACAACAGTTTCGTGCTGATAATTGAATATGGCGATGGTTTTAAAGCTTTCCATACAAGGTCTTTTAGTAAAGATACAAAGTTATTTTTTTAATAAATTATTTGTTAAAATCTATAATCTGATATCTTATTTGTAATTTTAACTTTTTAAGAAAAGATTTATGAGTAAGAAAATTAGAAAGCCGATAAACAATGAGAAAGATTTCTCTAGTAAGATAGTAAAAATTTTATCGCAAAGCCCAAATAAAGCATTCAACTACAAACAAATAGGAGCAAAGTTAGAACTTGACGATACAAAAAGCAGAAACCAGATTATAAAAGATTTAAAAATTCTGGCTGCTTCAAAGAAAATTGTAGAAACAGAACCTGGTAAATATTTAGTAAAAGCTGAAAGTCAGGATTATTACGAAGGAACAATTGATATGACGAGCAGAAAAACGGCGTATTTTGTTTGTCCGGATTTTACAGAAGACGTTTTTATTCCGACCAATAATTTGAATCGTGCGTTAGACAAAGACAAAGTAAAAGTCTATGTTTATAACAGAAGAAAAGGGAAAAGACCTGAAGGAGAAGTAATTGAAGTTATAGAAAGAAATAAAACAGAGTTTGTTGGTGTAATAGATATTCAGGCAAATTTTGCTTTTGTATCGACAGCAAATCCTAAAATGTATACGGATATTTTTATTCCGAAAGATAAAATTGGAGAAGCAGAAAATGGAGATGTAGTACTAGTTACAATTGAAGATTGGCCTAAAAGGGCTGATAGTCCGTTTGGATCTGTGATTAAAGTTTTAGGGAAACCTGGAGAACACAATACAGAAATTCATGCCATTTTAGCCGAATATGGTTTACCGGCAGATTTTCCGGTAGAAGTAGAGGTTTTTGCACAAAAAATAGATACTTCGATTCAGGAATCTGAGATTGCAAAACGTCGTGATATGCGTGATACACTTACGTTTACGATAGATCCAAAAGATGCAAAAGATTTTGATGATGCTTTGTCTTTCAAAAAGTTAGAAAACGGAAATTACGAAATAGGTATTCATATTGCTGATGTTTCTTATTATTTACAAGAAGGAACAATCCTGGATGATGAAGCGTATCAAAGAGCAACTTCGGTTTATTTGGTCGATAGAGTAGTGCCAATGCTTCCTGAAGTTTTATCTAATTTTGCATGTTCATTGCGTCCAAATGAAGAGAAATATACGTTCTCTGCTGTTTTTGAAATTTCTCCAACATCACAGGTTATTAACCAATGGTTTGGTAGAACAGTAATTTATTCAGATCAGCGTTTTGCTTATGAAGAAGCACAATATATCATTGAAACAAAAGACAATACGATTCCGGTTGATATTTCTATTACCGGAGAATCTTATGTAGTTTCAGATGAAATTGTGGAAGCAACTTTGAAATTAGATGAATTAGCTAAGATTTTAAGAAAGAAAAGAATGGCCAATGGAGCTATTTCTTTTGATAAAGTAGAAGTAAAATTCAATTTAGATGCAGAAGGAGAACCAGAAGGAGTATACTTCAAAGTTTCAAAAGATGCTAATCATCTGATTGAAGAATTCATGCTTTTAGCCAATAGAAAAGTGGCGGAATACATTGGAAAACAGAAAAAAACATTTGTTTACAGGATTCACGATGAACCAAATGAAGATAAATTAATTGCGATGCAAACCGTAATTGCTAAATTTGGTTATAAAATTGATTTCAGAAACAAAGGAGATATTTCTAAATCACTGAACGCTTTGATGGAAGAAGTGAATGGTAAAAAAGAGCAAAACTTAATTGATACTCTTGCTATTAGAAGTATGAGCAAGGCCAAGTATTCAACAGAAAATATTGGTCACTATGGTTTAGCTTTCGATTATTACAGCCATTTTACTTCGCCAATTCGTCGTTATCCTGACGTTATGGTACATCGTTTGCTGCAATTTTATTTAGATGGAGGAGCTTCTGTAAACGAAGAAATTTACGAAACAAAATGTCTGCATTGTTCCAATATGGAAAGTTTAGCAACCAATGCTGAACGTGATAGTATCAAATACATGCAGGTTAAATACATGCAGGATCACCAGGACGAAGAATTTTTGGGCGTTATTTCAGGAGTTACAGAATGGGGAATTTATGTTGAAATTGTTTCGAATAAATGTGAAGGAATGGTGAGAATCAGAGAAATAAAAGATGATTATTATACTTTCGATGAAAAACAATATGCTTTGGTTGGAGCTACTTCAAACAGCATATTGCAATTAGGAGATGAAATTTATGTTAAAGTAAAAAATGCCGATTTAGTTAAAAAACAACTGGATTTTCATTTTTTAAGAAGAGCAGAATAGTTATTAAATTAAAATAGAGAGATATGAAAAAGTTATTAATTGGTGTTGCAATTTTATTTGTACAAATGTCATTTGCACAGATAACGAAAGAAGTAGGAGATTTTGATGAAGTAAAAGTTTTTGATAAACTTCATGTTAAATTGGTAGCGTCTTCAGACAATAAAGTGGTCATTAAAGGAGCTCGTGAATCAGAAGTAGAGGTTATCAACAAAAAAGGGATCTTGAAAATAAGAATGACTATATCTAAACCATTAGCTGGAGATGAGTTGGATATTACCTTGTACTACAAACATATAGAACTTATTGATGTTAATGAGGGAGCTCTTGTTACAAGTACAGAACCTGTAAAAGCAACTTCATTTAAAGTAAGTGCTCAGGAAGGTGGTAAAATTAATGTAGATTTGGATGTTGATAAACTAAAAGTAAGTTCTGTGTCAGGAGGAGAAATTACTTTATCAGGTAAAGCTTCTAATCAGGATGCAAGTCTGGGAGCTGGTGGTTTTTTATTAGCCAGTAAATTAGTTACCTCTCAAACTACAGTAAGCGTTTCTGCGGGAGGAAAAGCAGATGTGAATGCTACTACGCTTGTTGATGCAAAAGTGAGCGCAGGAGGCTCTATTTACATTTATGGAAAACCTAAACAAATTAATCAAAAAACGGTTTTTGGAGGTAAAATCGAAGAAGTGAAATAATAATTCTATTTGAATGATAAATGATATTTTAGCTGGACTGCCATGGGGACTTTTTTTAAGTTTTATGGTAGGTCCAGTATTTTTTATATTACTAGAAACCAGTATTACAAAAGGATTCAGAGCTGCAATAGTCTTTGATTTTGGTGTAGTATTAGGTGATATTTTTTTTATAGCCATTGCGTATTTGGGAAGTTACAGATTAATTCAGAGCTTAAAAGATAAACCGGCACTCTTTATTTTTGGTGGAATTATTATGCTCGCTTACGGTTTAATTTCTTTCGTAAGATTAAAAAATGAAGAAAAAATAGATGATGAAGAAATTGATCGTGATATCATCAAAAGAAACTACGGAAGCTTGTTTATAAAAGGTTTTTTACTGAACGTTATAAACATTGGAGTATTAGGATTTTGGCTGGCTGTTATCATTTCTGTTGGACCAAAATTAGAGATGCAAAACTCCAGAATGATTACTTTTTTTGCTTCTGTAATTATCACTTATTTATTGGTTGATTGTCTTAAAATAGTATTAGCCAAACAATTAAAATCTAAAATGACACCCAATAATATTCTTAAAATAAAGAAGATTATCAGTATTGTTTTAATGGTTTTCGGATTTGCTCTAATGATTCAGGGTTGGTTTCCTAAAGAAAAAGAAATGGTTAGAAATGCTTTTGAGAAGATTGAGAAGTAGTTGTTAACAACTAGAAAATATAAAATTAAACCTCTCATTTTGAGAGGTTTTTTTATGTTTATAAGTCTTTGTTTGTCATTGCGAGGAACGAAGCAATCTTACTAATATTTGACATCCGTAATGAGATTGCTTCGTTCCTCGCAATGACAAAAAGACGAAAAATAAAGCACAAAAAAAAGAGATACATTTCTGTATCTCTTCTGGAGGCATCGTCCGGATTCGAACCGGAGTAGGAGCTTTTGCAGAGCCCAGCCTAGCCGCTCGGCCACGACGCCATTGCTTGAACGGATGGCAAAAGTAACTAAAATCTTTAAAATTCAAAACTTTAAAAGTAACTATTTTAAAAAATTAGTTTTTATGCTTGAAAGAATTACTTTCTAACTTCCGTCATTTTTATAGTAACTGATTCAACATCACCACCAATAGGAGGATTTATTTTAGAAACCCAAACCGTAGTTTTTTCTATCATTTCAATTTCTGCAAGTACGCGAATATTGATTCTTTTTGCCACATGTTCCAATAAATGTGAGCGAATTGCCATTTCTTCGGTAACAATTTTGTTCAAATGTACATAATCAACAGTGTCAAGAAGATGATCTGTTTGTGCTGATTTTTGTAAATTGGCTTTAATTTTTAGATCAACAGTATAGTCTGATCCAATTTTTCCTTCTTCAATTAAACATCCATGGTAGGAAAAAGTACGGATGTTTTTAAGTTTTATAACTCCCATTTTTATAGTTTTATTCTTGTAGTGTTTGGATCTTGGTAATTTGATGTTACAGCATAAACAAAAACTTTTTTTTCGTTTTCGTCGACTGTAAAATGGATAGTGTAGGGAAATTTCTTTAATGGTAAAGTGCGGACAGCATTATATTTTTCTTCAAAAAAAGGAATATTTTCTAATGTTTTGCGATAACTTTTAAATTCTAAATAGAATAATTTTCCTAATCCTTTGCTTTTAGATTCATAATAAGTTGCTGCCTCGTCAATTTCAAGTTTTGCCCGTGAAAGAATTTGAATTTTAAAATTATTTACAGCCATTTCTTATCCATTTCTTTTTCAAAATCTTCCCAGCTAATGAAATCTTCTGGTTTAGCATTTTTCATACGCTCTAAAACCATTTCCTGTTGCCATAGCGGAATTTCATTCGCTGAGTTTTCATCAATTGAAACATCAGGAACATGCTTGAAAAAACTAATAAAAGTTTCGTAAAAATCGTCTGGAATTGTAACAGTTAATTGTCTCATAACTTTCAATATTTATACAAAAATACTAATAAATTTAGTTTCAAGTTTAAAGTTTCAGGTTTAATGCCAGTTAAGTAACTTTAAACCTGAAACCTGAAACCTTTTTTTTATCTTTGCTAAAATTACTATAAAATAATGGCATCAGAAGAGAAATCACTCAATTTTATTGAACAAATCATAGAGGAAGATTTAAAATCAGGTCTTTCACAAACTAAACTTCATTTTCGTTTTCCACCAGAACCAAACGGTTATTTGCATATCGGACACGCGAGTTCTATTGCTTTAAATTTTGGTTTAGGAATTGATTATCAGTCTCCTGTAAATTTACGTTTTGACGATACCAATCCAGAAAAAGAAGAGCAGGAATTTGTTGACGCTATTAAAAAAGATGTCGAATGGCTGGGTTATACCTGGGCAGAAGAACGTTATGCTTCTGATTATTTTCAACAATTGTACGATTGGGCCGTTTTATTAATTAAAAAAGATAAAGCCTATGTTGATAGTCAATCTTCTGAAGATATGGCAACTCAAAAAGGAACTCCTTCTACTGTTGGAACAGATAGTCCGTACAGAAATCGTTCTGTTGAAGAAAATTTAGATTTATTCGAAAGAATGAAAAACGGCGAATTTGAGGCTGGAACTCACATTCTTCGTGCAAAAATAGACATGAAGTCTACGAATATGCTGATGCGTGATCCTATCATGTACAGGATTTTACACAGACATCATCATAGAACAGGAGACGATTGGAAAATCTATCCAATGTACGATTGGGCACACGGACAAAGTGATTATTTAGAGGAGATTTCACACTCATTTTGTACACTAGAATTTTTGCCTCACCGTGAATTATACGATTGGTTTTTAGACCAGATTATTGATGAAAATCAGATACGTCCAAAGCAAAGAGAATTTGCAAGACGTAACTTATCACATACTGTTGTTAGTAAAAGAAAATTACAGCAACTAGTTAAAGAAAAGCATGTTAACGGTTGGGATGATCCTAGAATGTCAACTATTTCCGGATTAAGAAGACGTGGTTATACTGCTGCATCATTGCGTAATTTTGCTAATACAATTGGTATTGCAAAACGTGATAATTTAATCAATGTATCAGTTTTAGAATTCTGTATTCGTGAAGATCTGAACAAAATTGCACCTCGAGTAATGGCTGTTTTAGATCCTGTAAAATTGGTAATTACAAATTATCCTGAAGGAAAAGAGGAGTGGTTAGAAGCAGAGAATAACCAGGAAGATGAAAATGCTGGTTTCAGAAAAGTACCTTTTTCACGTGAATTGTACATTGAAAGAGAAGATTTTTTAGAAGAAGCTCCGGCAAAGTTTTTCCGTTTGACTTTAGGAAAAGAAGTACGTCTTAAAAATGCGTATATCATTAAAGGAGAAAGTGTTGTAAAAGATGCAGCAGGAAATATTACGGAGATTAACGTAACTTATGATACTGATTCTTTAAGCGGAAGCGGGACAGAAGCAAGCCAAAGAAAAGTCTCTGGAACTCTACACTGGGTTTCTATTCAACATGCAGTTGAAGCGGAAGTTCGTATGTACGATCGTTTGTTTACAGATGAAGCTCCGGACAGTTATAAAGAGAAAAATTTCCTGGATTTTGTCAATCCAAATTCATTAGAAATCATTAAAGGATTTGTTGAACCAAGTTTGGCAACAGCTCAAAATGAAGACAAATTTCAGTTTCAACGTTTAGGATATTTTACTGTTGATAAAGATTCAACTGCTTCAAAATTAGTATTTAACAAAACGGTTGGCTTGAAAGATGCTTGGGAAGAAAAAGGTAAAAAAGAAGAAAACAGCATCAATAATTCTTTAAAAGATATTAATAAATATTTTAAAGTTGAAACTAAGCCGGAACGTATTGCAATTGAAAGTGCAATAGGGGAGAGCATCAAAAATGTTTCTACTTTTTCATTGTTACAAAATTCATTAAAGAAAAATATTAACAATAATAAAGCTTCGTTGTTGTTTGCTCAGTTTATTTTGAAATATTCTCATTTGAAATCTGCTGATTTTGAAGAAGAGGATATCAAAAAATTATATACAATGTCATTAAGAAGTGAATCAACTTATGTTCGATCAAAAGCACTTTTGAATTTAAGAGATTTAGAAAATGAAAGTTTCAAAACTCAGTTTGAAGATGAAATTTTAAAATTATATTCAAATCCTCCAAAAAATGCTTCAGAGAGAGAAATTGAAATTCTTTCTGAAATGGTAAAGAAATAACATCATTAAAATCTATTGAAAAGCGCTTTTTATAAGCGTTTTTTTATTATTTATATTTTCTATTTAGAATTAAATTTTTATAAATATTTTATATTAAAAGTGACCTATATAAACTGCTTTTAAACGCTTTTTTTACTTCTTCCGATACAGAATTCATCTTTCAAAAAACAATTAAAATAAGCGTCTTATTTTAGTTTTACGTCTCATTTTGGTCTTCTTTAGACCTTATTAACAACAGAATGTTTATAAAGTTGCTATTTTAAAGCTTCTTTTAAAAAAGCTGAGAATTTTGTCAAATTTAAAAAGCAAATTTTATTATATCAATTTTAACAATCAATAATTCTAACTTAGAAGTTTATAATTATTATATATAAAAACTATCAAAATTAATATTTTAATAGATAATTCAGAGTAAAAGTGACCTTCATAATTTAATTTTAAAGCCTTTTTTTACTTCTTCCATCTCGTAACTCATCTTTTGAATAATTGTTGATTTTTAAGCTTTATTTAAGTTTTAGACATCATTTTTGTGAGTTTAACGGGTTATTAACATACAATTGTTTATAAAGTTGCTATTTTTATCCAAAGGTCAAATCTTAAATTTTTTAATTTTAAAAATGACACTTGAGGAATCAAATCTGAGTATATCTGAAAATTCAAAAATTACGTTTTTTGTTTTTAGATTTTATTCTAAGTATGTATTCCAAAAATTGGTTTTATGGTCAATTCTAATTGTGTTGATGTTTTTGATAATACTTCAGTAAAAGTATTTTTCAAATCATTTCATAATTTTCAAATTTCATGAAATTGGTTTTGTGATTTATAAATTTTGATTTTCATTTTTGATCAAAGAAATTTTTTAATCCTTAAATTTAATTATCATGAAAAATGTATTTTTTACTTTGGCTATTTTATTTGCAAACATTGCAATTTCTCAAACACATCAAATTTCAAAACACAATGGAGAAGAACTGGATGTTAATTTTATCAAACATGAAAATGATTTGATTCATTATTCTTTTAACGGAAGCTCGGAAGAACATAAAATTACCAAGTACGCTGTTTCAAAAATTACCAATAAACAAACAAATCAAACTAAAAAAATATCTGATAGAGTAGTAGTAGATTCAAAATCAGATTACAAAATGGTAACTGTTTTATCTCAGGAAAAGACAATAGGTTTAAAACAAGCTGCTAATTTTTCTGGAATATCGACGAAGACAAAAGGAGAGCCGCCAATTGCAAATCAAAACCAAACTGCTTTAAGGATCAAAACGCAGTCAGCTTCAAAGGGTTATCCATTTGTTAGCATAGTTGAAAATGACGGAAAATACGAAGCAGTTGCATACATGTATTAATTGTATTGTTAAATATTTGTAAATATCTTTCAACCAATATTTTATAATTTAAAAAAGAAGTATCTTTATTCATCATTTAAAATAAAACTATCATGTCAGATAAATCAAATGCAATTGCGGCTGTAATAGCTGGTGCTGCAATAGGAGCGGCGATCGGAATTTTATTTGCTCCGGACAAAGGATCAAAAACTCGTGCTAAACTTAAGGAAGGTTTGGATGATACAAAACATAATTTGAAAGATTCACTTTCAGCAAGTTCTGAAGTGCTGCGCGAAAAGTTTAAGGGCGCCACACAAAATCTAGATGGAACTTTAGATGATTTACTTTCAAATGTAAGTCATAAAACAGAAGAAGTTATTACTTTTTTAGAATCTAAATTGGCTGATTTAAAAGCACAGAACGCTAAACTTCAGAAATAATATTAATACATAAAGCGCAAAGCTTGCTTAAATATTTTAAGCAAGTTTTGTGCTTTTTTATTCAAACTACTATGGCTTTTGAAGAATTAAAAGAGAATACCGAAAACATCCAGGATCAGGCTAAAGTATATCTGGACAGTCACTTAGCTTATTATAAGCTGTGGGGATTTAAAGTTGCCATGAAATCGACTACTTTAATTTTCAAGTTTACTCTGATTTTATTGTGTTTTAGTATGGTTTTAATTTTTGGATCTTTTGCAGCAGCTTACGCTTTTGGAGCATTATTCGAAAGTACGGCACTTGGATTTTTAGCAGTAGGAGGAATCTACCTTTTGTTTACCATTTTACTTTTCTTTATAAAAGACAAGTTTGTTGAAGGTCCGATTTTAGAAAAATTCTCAGAAATCTTTTTTAACGACTAATTTATGGAACCGAAAAAATACTCGTCTTACGCTGAAATTGAAAGAGATTTGGAAATTCTGAAACTGGAAAAAGAGATTAACTATCAGAAATTAGTTTTAAGTTTTCAGAGAACTAAGGAAGGAATTACACCGCAGAAAATTGTTAATGGCTTCTTTTCTTCTTATAAAGATTATTTTTCGAACAACTATCCTAAGATTTTGCAATCCATTTTACCACATATTATCAGTTGGTTATTTAATAAAAAAAGAGGCAATTAAGCCTCTTTTTTGTTTTTATTATTCTTTTACTTCTGGTTGAATATCATCTTCATAACCTGACTGAAGTGGCGCAATCTTTTTAGGTTTTTCTAATTTTTTATTATTTTTCTTCATCATTTCTCCAACCTGATTGGATGCTGAGAAGGATGCAACCATATTATTCAACATATCACTTCCGGCTTGCGGAGAATTAGGTAACAAAATTAAATTCGAATTTGCGTCTGCACCAATTGCCTGTAAGGTATCATAATGCTGTGTAACTACAATTAATGCAGAAGCTTCTTGCGAATTGATTCCCACACTGTTCAAAACTTCAACACTTTCTACTAAACCTCTTGCAATTTCACGACGCTGATCTGCAATACCTTGACCTTGTAAACGTTTACTTTCAGCTTCAGCTTTTGCTTTTGCAACAATTCTGATTCTTGAACTTTCAGCTTCAAATTCGGCAGCCGTTTTTTCTCTGTCGGCAGCGTTAATTCTGTTCATAGCATTTTTTACCTGGATATCCGGATCAATATCTGTTACCAAAGTATTGATAATATCGTATCCATAAGTAGTCATGGCTTCGTTCAATTCTCTTTTTACTGCAATGGCGATATCATCTTTTCTTTCAAAAACATCATCCAATTTTAGTTTAGGAACTTCAGCACGAACAACATCAAACACATAAGCCGTAATCTGATCGTGTGGATATTCCAGTTTATAAAAAGCATCATATACTTTTTCCTGAATCACTTTAAACTGAACCGAAACTTTCATTTTGATAAAAACGTTGTCTTTGGTTTTTGTCTCAATGATAACATCTAACTGTTGAATTTTAAGATTTACACGTCCGGCAATTCTGTCGACGATCGGAATTTTAAGTTGTAAACCTGAATTTCTTACGCTTAAAAATTTACCAAATCTTTCGATTACAACAGATGATTGTTGTTTTACGGTAAAAAAAGAAGACATTAAAATAAATAATCCTAAGACTATTAGAATAATAAATGCTGTACCCATGGTGATATTAATTTAGTTTTATGATCTGGTAAATTACGAATATTCTTCCAATTTAAATTTTTTAGACATTAAAAAAACGCTAAGAACATTTGTAGATGTTTCTTAGCGTTTGATATTTTAGAGTAAATTATTTTATAATGTACTTATTGCTTTCTGAATTCTCGAAATTGTTTCTTCTTTTCCGATGATTTCAACAATGTCAAATAGGTGAGGACCTTTCAAAGCGCCAACCAAACTCAAACGGAAAGGCTGCATAACTTTACCCATTCCAATTTCATTTTTAGTTAACCAATCTTTTACGATGGCTTCGATATTTGCAGAATCAAAACCATCAATATATTCAAGAGTCGAAATCAATTCCTGCATTAAAGCCGGAGTTTCTTCTTTCCAGTTTTTGCTTGCTTTTTCATCATAAGATGTTGGAGCCTGGAAAAAGAAATCAGTTAAATCCCAAAATTCAGAAACGAAATGCGCTCTTTCTTTAATCAAGGAAACAATTCTTGTGACATCATATTTAGAAACATCAACGCCTTTTTCAACCAAAATAGGAGTGAAGTCCTTCGCTAAATCAGCATCATTTTGTTTGATTAAATACTGATGATTGAACCATTTGTTTTTCTCCGGATCAAATTTTGCTCCCGATTTATGAACTCTGTTCAGGTCAAAAGATTCTACTAATTCTTCTAAAGAAAATAGTTCTTTATCAGTTCCGTCGTTCCAGCCTAACAAAGCAAGGAAGTTGATAACTGCTTCCGGGAAAAATCCTTTCTCTCTATAACCAGATGAAACACCTTCTTCAGTTTTCCACTCTAATGGAAAGACAGGAAAACCTAATTTATCTCCATCTCTTTTTGATAATTTTCCGTTTCCAACCGGTTTTAAAATCAAAGGCAAATGTGCAAATTCTGGTGCATCCCAACCAAAGGCTCTGTATAATAAAACATGAAGTGGCATTGATGGCAACCATTCTTCTCCACGAATTACATGTGAAGTTTCCATCAAATGATCATCCACAATATTAGCCAAATGGTACGTTGGCATTCCATCACTTTTAAATAATACTTTATCGTCAAGCAAACTGGTTTCAAATTTTACATCGCCACGAATGATATCTTTTAAATGTAAAGTTTCATCAACCGGAGTTTTAAAACGGATTACATAATGTTCTCCATTAGCAATTCTTTTAGCAACTTCTTCTGCAGAAATTACCAAAGATGTGTCTAACTTTTCACGAATCGTATGGTTGTAAATAAATGTTTTTCCTTCAGCTTCTTGCTCTTTTCTTAAACCATCTAAAGCTTCCGGAGTATCAAAAGCATAATACGCCCAACCCGAATTGATCAATTGATCAGCATATTGTTGGTATAAATCTTTACGATCACTTTGTCTGTACGGACCAAATTTTTCGTTTTTTCCAACGGTTTCTTCAGGAGCAATTCCTAACCATTCTAATGCTTCCATAATATAAGCTTCGGCTCCAGGAACAAAACGGGTTTGATCTGTATCTTCAATTCTTAAATAAAAAACACCATTGTTTTTTTTGGCAAATAAATAATTAAATAGGGCAGTACGAACTCCGCCAATATGTAAAGGTCCTGTTGGACTTGGTGCAAAACGCACGCGAACTTGCTTTGACATTTGTTTAAATTTTGATGCAAAGATACGATTCAGATTTAAGATTGTAGAGTTTAGATTTTAGATTGTTGGTTTTTGGATTTTAGTTGTGAAGTTTCGTGATTCATTTTAGATTTTTCAATCTTAGAACCTTAGCGTCTTAGTAACTTAGAACCTTAAAACATATCGTTATAATTACTACTTTTATAGGTTATAATCAAAAGAGATTTTATTTTGAAAACGACATCTGCTATATATCAAAAGTTAGAAGCTTTTATAAAGAAATATTACACGAATGAATTGATAAAAGGAGGACTTCTTTTTATTGGTTTTGGATTATTGTATTTTCTGTTTACGCTTTTTATAGAGTATTTTCTTTGGTTAAAACCAGTAGGAAGAACGGTTTTATTTTGGCTGTTTATTGGAGTAGAAGTTTTTCTTTTGTTTCGATTTATCTTGTTTCCAATTTTCAAGTTGTTCAAGCTTCAAAAAGGAATTGATTATAATCAGGCTTCTAAAATTATTGGAAACCACTTTACAGAAGTAAGTGATAAGCTGACGAACTTTTTACAATTATCATCTTCTGAAAATTCAGCAGAAAGTTCAGAATTGATGTTGGCTTCAATAGAACAAAAAGCGAATTCTTTGCAACCAATTCCATTTGGGAATGCGATTAATTTTAAAGCAAACAAGAAATATTTGCCGTTAGCACTTATTCCAATTTTGCTTTTCGCAGTATTTTATATTTCTGGAAATAGTAATATTATTTCTCAAAGCTTTAATAGAGTAGTACATTTCAATGCTACCTTTTTGCCACCAGCTCCTTTCAAATTTGTGGTTTTAAATTCGAATTTGCAAACAGAACAAAACAAAGATTTCGTTATCAAAATGGAATCGGTTGGGAAAGTAGTTCCGGAGAATGTGATGATTCATATTGGCGATGAAAGTTATTTTATGGAATCATATCAGCCAGGAAAGTTTGAATTCAAGATTGAAAAACCAGTTGATAATGTTCAATTTTCTTTTGAAGGAAATTCGGTTTCATCTGATGAATATGAATTAAAAGTTATTACAGTTCCATCAATTGCCAACTTCGAAATGGTGTTGAATTTTCCATCTTATTTAAAAAAGAAGTCGGAAACTATTCAGGGAACTGGAAATGCAATTGTACCGGAAGGAACTTTGGTAACCTGGAAAATGAATACACAATCGACTCAGGAGATTGTTTGGAAAGATGAAAATGCCGTTTTTAAGTTTAATAAAGCTGAAAACGAGTTTAAATTGGCTAAAAATATCAGTCAAAATACAGAATATCAAATTCTTACTTCAAATAATAAGGTAAAAAACTATGAAAAATTGGATTATCAGCTGTCAGTTATCAAAGATCAGCATCCAACCATTACAGTTTCGCCTGCGCCGGACAGTTTAAAGTTAGATAAGAATTATGTCTTAGGAAGACTGGGCGATGATTATGGTTTGTCGAAATTACAGATTGTATACTACGAACGTAACAAACCAAACACGGCCAAGCGTGGAACCATTCCTGTAAAGCAAGCAGTATTTGATCAGTTCGTTTTTAACTTTCCAAGTAATCTTGCTGTAGAAGAAGGAGTATCATATGAATACTATTTTGAGGTTTTTGATAATGATGCGCCTCATCATTTTAAGAGTACAAAGTCTTCTGTTTTTTCAGACCGAGTTTCTACTACAGATGAAGTTCAGGATATGGAATTGCAACAGCAAAATCAGAATATAAATAGTCTTGAAAAATCTTTAAAAAATCAGAACAAGCAAATTTCTGAAATGGATAAGATTCAAAATACCGGAAAAGAAAAAGATAATTTAGAGTTTAAAGATCAGCAAAAAATCAATGATTTTATCAAACGTCAAAAACAACAAGACGAATTGATGAAGCAGTTTGCTGAGAAAATGAATCAGAATTTAGATAAATTTAAAGACGAGAAGAAAGACAACACCGCTGAAGATTTACAAAAGCGTTTAGATAATGCAGAGAAAGATTTAGAGAAAAACCAAAAACTTTTAGAGGAACTAAAGAACCTAAATGATAAATTGAATAGTGAAGATTTGTTTGATAAGATGGAAAAATTCAAACAGATTAGTAAAAACCAATCTCGCAACCTAGAACAATTAGTTGAGTTGACTAAACGTTTTTATGTAGAGAAAAAAGCAGATCAGGTTGCTGAAAAATTAAATAAGTTAGCAGACCAACAAGAGAAGCTTTCGAATAAAGACAGTGAAAACACCAAAGACAAACAAGATGAAATCAATAAATCTTTTGACAAAATTCAGGAAGACTTAAAGGATTTGAAAGAAGAAAACAAAACATTAAAAGCTCCGTTGGATATTCCTTCTGATGCTTCAAAGGAAAAAGAAGTTGATTCTGATTTGCAAAAAGCTTCTGAGGAATTAGCTAAAAAGAATACTTCTTCGGCTAAGCCAAAACAAAAAAGTGCTGCTCAAAAAATGAAAAGCATGGCACAACAAATGCAGTCGAGTATGGAAGGTGGCGATCAGGAACAATTAGAAGAAGATGTTGCAATGCTTCGTCAGGTTTTGGATAATCTTTTAGCTTATTCTTTATCTCAGGAAGATGTGATGAAACAATTTAAGTCTATGAAATTAGGTTCTTCTGCTTATACCAAAAACATTAAAGTGCAACAGAATTTGAAACAACAGTTCAAACATGTTGATGATAGTTTGTTTGCTTTGTCTTTAAGAAACCCAAAAGTTGCTGAAGATGTAACGAAGGAAATTGGGAATGTACAATATAATATAGATAAAGCTATTGAATCTTTGACAGGTGTTCAGGTTCCAAAAGGAGTTTCACATCAGCAATATGCTGTTTCATCTGCAAATAAATTAGCTGACTTCTTAAGTGATTTATTAAACAACATGCAGATGTCAATGTCAAAACCAGGATCTGGAAAACCAAAACCGGGAGAAGGACAAGGAATGCAATTGCCAGATATTATTCAAAAGCAAAAAGGTTTGGCTGATAAAATGAAACAGGGAATGAAAGAAGGAAACAAACCTGGAGAAGGACAACAAGGACAAGGCCAAAATGGAGAGGGCAAACAACAAGGTCAGGGGAAAGAAGGACAAGGTAAAGATGGAAAGGGTAAAGATGGAAAGGGAAATCAATCTGGCGGAAAAGGAAAGGATAATAAAGAAGGTAATGATGGGGAAGGAGATGCAGAAGCGATTATGGAAATATATAAAGAGCAGGTTAAACTTCGTGAAGCTTTGCAAAAAGAATTAGCAAAAAAAGGATTAGACTCTCAAGGAAGACCTGTTATCGATCAAATAAAACAATCTGAAAAGCAACTTTTGAATAAAGGTTTTAAGAATGAAAACCTTCAAAGGATTTTAAATATTCAACAAGAATTATTAAAATTAAACAATGCAGTTCAGCAACAAGGTCAGGATACAAAGCGTCAATCTGAAACAAACAAGGCTGAATTTTCTAATCGTTCGAATGCTTTACCAAGTTCACTTTTGGAATATTTAAACAGTGTAGAGATTTTAAACAGACAATCACTACCTTTGCGCTCGAATTTTAATCAAAAGGTTCAAGAATATTTTAATACAAAATGATCAATTTTAATTACGAAACCGAATTCACTTTAGATAACGAACAAGCCTTTTCTGATTGGTTAAGTGCTGTAATAGTTTCTGAAAGCAAAAACGAAGGAGAGATAAATTACATTTTCTGTGATGATGAATATCTTCACAAGATAAATGTAGAATATCTGGATCACGATACGTTAACAGATATTATCAGTTTTGATTATACAGTTGGCAACGAACTAAACGGAGATATATTTGTTTCTGTTGAAAGAGTAGAAGATAATGCAAAAGATTTTAATGTTTCTTTCGAAGAAGAATTGAAGCGTGTTTTGGCTCATGGTATATTACATTACTGTGGTTATAAAGATAAGTCAGATAAAGACGCTGAACTAATGCGTTCAAAAGAAGATGAAAAAATCGCTATGTTTCACGTGGAACAGTAGAGAAAATAAAATCCTAAATTTTAAATTCCAAATTCCAATTGTTTCACGTGAAACATATAATGAGTTTGAAACAACAAGATGTTTCACGTGGAACAGTTGATTTAAAGTTTAAAGTTTGAATTTAAAGTTTGAATTTAAAGTTTTTAAGATGTTCCACGTGGAACATTGGTAATTTAAAAAGTAAGTTTCTGAGTTAAAGATTTTCATTGTTTCACGTGGAACAGTTTTTTCTGTGTGGAATTTGGAATTTGGAATTTGGAATTTGTCAAATTTGTAATTTGCGCGTTAGCGCCGTTCCACGTGGAACAAAAGAATAAAGAATTTAATTCTGAGAACCGACTTAAACGGTTTCCCGGAGAATAAAAGATAAAATGTTTTTAGAAGAATACGATGTTATAGTTGTTGGTGCAGGTCATGCCGGATCTGAAGCCGCGGCAGCGGCCGCAAATTTAGGATCGAAAACCTTATTGGTTACGATGAGCCTGCAGAACATTGCACAGATGTCTTGCAACCCAGCGATGGGCGGAATTGCAAAAGGACAAATCGTGCGTGAGATTGATGCGCTTGGAGGATACTCTGGAATTGTTTCAGACCGAACCGCAATTCAATTCAAAATGTTGAACAAATCGAAAGGACCTGCAATGTGGTCGCCGAGAGTTCAAAGTGATCGAATGCGTTTTGCCGAAGAATGGAGAATGATGCTGGAGGGAACTCCAAATTTAGATTTCTACCAGGAGATGGTAAAAGGTTTGATTATCGAGAACGGAAAAATAAAAGGAATCAGAACTTCGTTGGGAGTAGAGATTCGATCTAAATCTGTTGTCTTGACAAACGGAACTTTTTTGAATGGTTTGATTCATATTGGAGAAAAACAATTTGGAGGAGGAAGAGCAGGGGAAAGTGCAGCAACAGGAATCACAGAAGATTTAGTTAAAGCAGGTTTTGAATCGGGAAGAATGAAAACAGGAACGCCTCCGAGAGTGGATGGACGTTCTTTAGATTATTCTAAGATGAACGAAGAAAAAGGAGATGCAAAACCGGATAAGTTTTCTTATTCTGATTTGACAACTCCATTGACACATCAAAGATCTTGTCACATGACATACACGTCTTTGGACGTGCATGATATTTTAAGAGAAGGTTTTGATCGTTCGCCAATGTTCAACGGAAGAATCAAAAGTCTTGGGCCAAGATACTGTCCTTCGATTGAAGATAAAATAAATCGTTTTGCTGATAAAGAACGTCATCAACTTTTCGTTGAGCCGGAAGGATGGAATACTTGTGAAGTTTATGTGAACGGTTTTTCAACTTCGCTTCCAGAAGATATTCAATTTAAAGCTTTGAGTTCTGTTGCAGGATTTGAGAAAGTAAAATTCTTCCGTCCAGGTTATGCGATCGAATATGATTACTTTCCACCAACGCAATTGAAACATACTTTGGAAACAAAGTTAGTGGAGGGTTTATATTTTGCCGGACAAATAAATGGAACGACTGGATACGAAGAAGCAGCTTCGCAAGGATTGATGGCTGGAATAAATGCGCACTTAAAAGTGCATGAAAAAGCACCATTAATTCTTAAACGTGATGAAGCGTATATTGGAGTATTGATTGACGACTTAATTACGAAAGGAACGGAAGAGCCTTATCGTATGTTTACATCAAGAGCAGAATACAGAACATTGTTGCGTCAAGATAATGCCGATTTTAGATTAACGCCAATGTCTCATGAAATTGGTTTGGCTTCTGAAGCTCGTTTACGCAGAATGGAAAAGAAATTAAATGAGTCTGAAAAAATGGTTGCCTTCTTCAAAGAGACTAGTGTTTCAGTTGCTGAAACAAATCCAATTTTAGAAGCAAAAGAAACTGCTCCAATTACACAAGGTGATAAAATGTTCAAAGTATTCTCTCGTCCGCAAATTGATTTGGAGGACATGATGAAGTTTGAAAAAGTAAAAGAATATATCGAAGCAAATGATGTTGATCAGGAAATTTTGGAGCAAGCCGAAATCCAGGTTAAATATTCTGGTTATATCGAAAAGGAAAGAAATAATGCGGATAAACTAACTCGTTTAGAAGAAGTGAAAATTCCGGAAAATTTCGATTACGATAAAATCAAATCGATGTCGATTGAAGCAAAACAAAAATTAAGCAGAATTCGTCCTGTGACAATTTCACAAGCGTCAAGAATCAGCGGAGTTTCTCCAAGTGATATTTCTGTACTTTTGATTTATATGGGAAGATAGAAAAAAGTTTATTTTGTTTCAGGTTTCAAGTTTCAAATTTTGGAACTTGAAATCTGAAATAATTTTAGTTTGAGGATTTAACCTGAAACTTGAAACAAGAAAATCTTGAAACAAAAATCAATTGTTCCACGTGAAACTATTTAAGAGCCCCAAAAAATATTTTTACCAAATCCTATTAAAAAACCTATAATTAAAAATGGACGTTTTAAACAAAAAACATTTTCTTACTGTAAAAGACCATTCTGTTTCTAAAGAAATTTTTGAGTTGTATCATGATGAAATTTTAGACATGTTGATTACATCTCCACAACCTGCTTTGGAAAATCTTGGACGATATTACGAAAGTGAAGATTATATTTCGCATACTGATAACAAACGTTCCTTATTTGAAAAAGCATATCATTTTGTAAAAAATATTGCTTTAAAGAATAAACTGAATTTAATCAATTTGGAGCAATCTCAAAAAGGAAGAATTTTGGACATTGGTGCCGGAACAGGAGATTTTTTATTGACCGCAAAAAATGACGGTTGGGAAACTGTTGGAGTGGAACCAAGCGAGCGAGCAAAAAATATTGCGATACAAAAAGGAATTTCTTTTGTGAACGAAATTGACGCTCTTGAAAATAATTCGTTTGACGTAATTACAATGTGGCACGTTTTAGAACACGTTCCAAATTTAGAACTTCAAATTCAGGAATTGAAGCGTTTGCTAAAACCAACTGGAACATTAATTGTTGCGGTTCCAAATTTTAAATCGTACGACGCAAAATATTATAATGAATTTTGGGCAGCTTACGATGTGCCAATTCATTTTTGGCATTTCTCAAAAAAAGCCATTCAGTCGCTTTTTGAAAAAGTAGATATGAAATTGGAAAAAGTGCTTCCAATGAAATTTGATTCTTTTTATGTGAGTTTATTATCCGAAAAATACAAAACCGGAAAAATGAATTATATCAGCGCTTTTTTCATCGGATTAAAATCAAATTTAAAAGCGAGCAGTACAAAAGAGTATTCATCTCACATTTATGTCTTAAAAAACAAGTAAAACGCAATTTAAGCGCATTTCTGCCGCTTTTTCAGCTTTACTGATGGTAATTTATGTCTTTTTTGAGAAAACGTTTCTAATAAAAGCTATTAAAGCCGGTTTTAATAGTGTTGAATTATTGACATTTTTCTTTCCATAAATAAAAACAATATCATAAAATTATAGCATTTTTTAAACTTTATGTTGATGCTATTTATTTTTTTATATTTTTGTCTTCAATACATAAAAAAAAATAGAAATTTAGAAAATGAAAAAAGCATTAGTAATTATCGCACTTTCAATTTTGGTTGTTTCGTGTAATAAAGCAACAGAGGTTAAGGAAGTAAAAACAGCTTACGTTGATACTTCGGTTTTAATGAAAGAGTACACTGAAGCAAAAGATCTTGAAGCTAAATACAAAGCTCAGGCAGAAGAAAAAGGAAGACAGCTACAAGCGGAAATTACTCGTTTTAAACAAGACGCTGCTAATTTTCAAAGTCAGGCGCAAGCTAATGGACAGGCATGGGCTCAACAAAGAGGAGCTGAATTGCAAAAAAGAGAACAACAATTGGGTTATGCTCAACAAGCTTTGTCTCAACAATTGCAACAGGAGAGTGGTGTTGAAATGGATTCTCTAGTTAGTGGAGTTAAAAAATTCATCAAAGATTACGGTAAGAAAAACGGTTATTCTTATATCTACGGAACAGGAGATGCTGCAACGATTTTATATGCTGAAGAGAAATTTGATATTACAAAAGATATCATCAAAGCATTAAACGACAAATACAAATCAGCACCAAAAGCTGAAGAGAAAGCTGAAGTTAAAGAAGAGGCTAAAAAATAATACCAAAATAACTAACTAAATTTTAAAACCTAAATCTGTCAAGATTTAGGTTTTTTCTTTTATAAAAAGGCGATACTTTTGGTATTTCAATACACGCCCAATGCAAAACGTTTCAGAAGCTGCTGCTTACACCTTACAATTCATCAATCAAACGCAAAAATCTATCTTTCTGACCGGTAAAGCAGGTACAGGAAAGACGACATTATTGCGTGAAATCATTGCGACTACACATAAAAACACCGTTGTGGTGGCACCTACCGGAATTGCAGCACTAAACGCGGGCGGTGTGACCATTCATTCGATGTTTCAACTGCCGTTTTCAGCTTTTTTACCGACTTATGAAGAGAGTTCACAGTTCACGGAAACGGTAAAATTCGAAAATAAAGAATCCTTACGCAGGCATTTCAAAATGAATAATGTAAAACGTAACGTAATCAGAAACATGGAATTGCTGATTATTGACGAAGTGAGTATGCTTCGTGCGGATTTGCTTGACGCTATTGACTTTATGATGCAGACGGTGCGCAGAAATACACGTGCTTTTGGAGGTGTTCAGGTGCTTTTTATTGGCGATTTATTGCAATTACCTCCCGTAATTAGAGATGAAGAATGGCGAACTTTGAGGAATTATTACAAAGGAAAATTCTTTTTCCACTCGCATGTAATTCAGCAAAATCCACCCTTATACATTGAATTATCTAAGATTTATCGTCAAAGTGATGATAAATTCATTTCGGTTTTGAACAATCTTCGAAACAATCAGATTACACCACAGGATATTCAGATTTTGAACGAATATGTAAAACCGGATTTCGATTTAAAAAATAATCCCGGTTATATAACCTTGACCACCCATAACGCAAAAGCCGATTCGATGAACGAGCAGGCTATAGGCGATTTGGCAGGAAATGAATATGCTTATCAGCCTTTTGTGGTGGGTGATTTTCCCGAGAAAATTTTTCCAGTTGAAGAAAATCTAAAGTTGAAGATTGGTGCGCAGGTCATGTTTGTAAAGAACGATTTGTCATTTGAAAAGCGCTATTTCAACGGAAAAATGGGCGTTATCAAATCCCTTTCTCCGGAGGAAATTTTTGTTCATTTTCCGGAAGAGAATAAAACCATTGAAGTGGAAAAGTACGAATGGAAAAACATTCGTTACAAAGTAAACGAGCTTACAAAAGAGATCGAAGAAGAAGTTTTGGGCACATTTGCGCATTATCCGCTAAAATTGGCGTGGGCAATCACGGTGCATAAGAGTCAGGGATTAACTTTTGAGAAAGCTGCGCTCGACGTATCACAAGTTTTTGTTCCCGGACAGGCCTATGTTGCATTGTCCCGTTTAACCTCTTTAAATGGCCTTATTTTGCTTTCTCCGATGCAAATGAATGGTATTTCGAACGATCAGGATGTAATGGACTATGCTTTGAATAAAGCGACAGAAGAAGTCCTGAAAAATTCATTACACTTCGAAACCAAAAATTTTATTCATAACTATTTGATTAACAGTTTTAATTGGACAGATTTGGCTCAGGAATGGCGAAATCATCGTTTTAGCTACAATGAAAATGCGGTTAATTCAGAAAAAGCTAAACATTCCGTTTGGGCGCACAAGCGTTTAGAAACAATGGATTCGTTGGTTGATCCTTCGCAGAAATTCATTCAGCAGCTCAATAAAATTTTCAGCAAAGAAAATGTCGATTTATATTTTGTGCAGGAAAGGGTAGTGGCGGCCTACGATTACTTTTTCAAATCGATGGACAGACTGGTAACCGATCTTCTACAGAAAATGGCTGAAATTCAGAAGTTTAAAAAAGTAAAGGAATTTTATGAAGAACTGGCTCTTTTAGACGATTTGCAGACCAAAGCCGTTTTACGCTTAATGAAGGCCAAATTGCTCATAGAAATTGTTGTGGCAGGTGAAACCATCTGTAAAGAGAAATTGACGTCTACAACGATTAAAAACTATAAAACAGACAAGGTTAATAAGATCCGGGAGGAATTTAATATGTCTAATACCGATATTTTTAAATTGGATGAGCCTTCAGTGCGTTATACAGCGAGAAAATTAGATAAAAGCACGCCAAAAGAAGTAAAGAAAACTACAGTTGAAGAAACGCATGATTTGTGGTTGGAAAAAAACTCCATTCAGGACATTGCCAGAATTAGAAAACTTACTGTTCAAACTATTGAATTGCATTTGGTTAAATTAATTCAGGCGAAGAAAGTTGATATAGCTGATGTTTTACCGTACGACAAAATCCTGGCGTTGCGTGAGGCTTTTCAGTTTTATCAGGAAGAATCCCTGAATGGTTTGAAAGAAAAACACGGTGACGAATTTACCTGGGACGAACTTAAAATGTTCAAAGCCAGTATTAATTGATTTAGTATTTTGTAACTTAGTGTTTATAATCGGAATAAACCGACTAAACATTATGTAAAATAGAAAATTATGAGAAAGATAATTTACATCTTATTTGTTGTTTTTTGCATTCAAAATATTTCTGCTCAGGATTTAAAACCAGCCTATCAAAAATTCGTTAAAAGCTTTATTACCAATGTAAAAAGCAACAACAAAGAAGGAGTTGCTGCTTTTATTTCTTTTCCACTTGGAAGAGAATACCCAATTCCTGCCGTTAAAAATAAAGCCGATTTTATAAAACGATACGATCAAATTTTTGACGCAACGCTGAAGAAGGAAATCATAAACTCAAATCCCGCAAAAGACTGGGCCGAAATGGGCTGGCGTGGCATAATGCTTGGCCAGGGAGATATTTGGATGGATACAACCGGAAAAATTATAACCATTAATTATCAATCTCAAGCAGAGAAAGATCTTAAAAACAAATTGATAGCAGGCGAAAAAGGAAAACTACATTCATCAATTGCTACTTTTAAAGCTCCAATTTATGTTTTGGAAACTTCTAAATTCAGAATCAGAATTGATGATTTAGGAAACGATAATTACAGATATGCTTCGTGGTCGATTAAAAAACCCATGAGTCAAAAGCCTGATTTGATAATTACTAACGGAAAATGGATCTCAGATGGAAGCGGAGGGAACAGCCATTACGAATTTAAAAAAGATGCCTATTTGTATGAATGTTACATTATTGTGATCGGTACAGATGACTCTCCTCCGGCCCAATTAACGATCTCTCAGAACGGAAAAGAGATTCTCAATCAGAATGCGAAAATAGTCACTCAATAATAGAAAATCCTGTTCCACATGGAACGGGATTTTTTTTGCTTAATACGTTTGATGTTTGTTGGATTTTACAAATTAAAAAATTAGGCTTTCTGGAAATCAAGTAAAAATTTTCAAAGGAGATATAAATTAAGTACTTTTATATTACCGACGTATGAATCAGATTAATAATCAATTAAAGTATTTTAATATGAAAAAAAAGAATCTGTTTTTAATTTTATTGCTTTTTTACTCCAATTTTCTTTCGGCACAAACTGTAAAACCAAAATATCAAAAATGTATCAAAAGCTTTATTGATAATGTGAAAAGTGATAATAGAGAAGCTGTCGCAGAGATGGTTTTTTATCCGCTAAAACGCGAATATCCAATACCAGATGTTGTTGATAAAGCTGATTTTATTAATCGATATGCTGAAATTTTCGACTCCACTTTAAAAAATGAAATCACAACGTCTGATCCAGCAAAAAACTGGTTTGATATGGGTTGGCGTGGCATAATGCTGAACAAGGGAAATATCTGGATGGATTTTGATGGACTTTTGACCAGCATTAATTATCAATCAAAAGCAGAGATTGATCTTAAAAAGAAACTGATTGCTGCTCAAAAAAAGGAACTGGATTCCAGTATTGCTTTTTTTCAGATACCAATTTGCATTTTGGAAACCGATAAATTCAAAATCAGAATTGATAATTTAGGAAATAAAAATTACCGTTATGTCTCCTGGCCAATTGATAAATCGATGAGTGAAAAACCTGACTTGATAATTTATAGAGGAAATTTTGTGGTAGAAGGGAGCGGAGGGAACCATCAGTATGAATTTAAAAAGGAAAATTATACTTATGAATGTGCATTTACAGTCGCTGGCGAAAAAAATCCGCCTGCGGCGAAACTAACTATTTATCAGGGTGGTAAAGTGATTCTTTCGCAAAACGCGAAGATAATTGCAAAATAAAAACCTGTTCCACATGAAACAGGTTTTTTATTTTTAAATCTGAGCTTGTGCCTTTTCTAAAGCTTTTTGCTGATTGATTTGTTTTAATTTAAGTTTTTGAATTTCAAGTTCGTTTTTTTTCAGCTTGACTTGTTGTTTCTGAGATTCTTCTCTAGAAAGAGAACTTAGTTTTGAATTAATCTTTTGATTTTCAGATTCTAATTTAGCTATTTTATTTTTGCTGTTCTGTAAATCTTTTTCTGAATTTTTCAAATCTTTTTGATGTTTCTCAACCGTTTTTTGCTCTTTTTTTAGTTTGTCCTGATTCTGTTTCAGTTTAGCATGTTCGTCATTTAGCTTTTTATGATAATCATCAGAGGACTTTTCTGCTTTTTTTTCTAAAGCAATTTGCGCTTTTGATGTCGTAGTAATTTGCTGAGCATAAAAGTATTGTGAAGTTAATACTAAAAGAAAAGCAAAGAATAATTTTAATTTGTAACACATAGTTTTTTATAGATTTATTTGAATCTAAAGTATGTGCTGCTGAGAATGTATATTAACGTAAAAGGCTTTTTTAAGAATAAAATAGGCCAAAAAAAAGCCTAATCGAGAGATCAGGCTTTTAAGTTTTATAGATTTTCGACTAGAATCCAGGCATCTGGATTTTCACCTTTTTGTATTTCTTTTTGTGCTTTTGAAGCTTCAGCCATTGTGGCGTAACTTCCGTATAAAACAGGGAATAAGCCATGTTTGTTTTCACCTAGCATTCGTGCTTCATAACCATCCTTAACTAATTGGTTATAAGCTTTTCTTGCATTTGCCTCGCTTCTGTAAGCGCCTGCCATGATATGATAAGGCATTACTTTTACAACTTCTGTTTTTGCAGAATCGACAGATAAAGTTACTGCGGGTAGCGGATTCTCAATAAAAAATGTAGCTTCCTGAATTTTGTTCTCTACTTTTTTCTGAACCGCATTTTCAACTACAAGCGTTTTAGTAGCGATTTGATTTTGGTATAAAGGATAACCAATACTTCCTGTAATTCCAAGACCTAAAACAAAAATTGCTGCATATTTCAGGAATGAATTTGAAGATCTTGACTCCTCTTCAGAATCGTGTAATTGGTACACGTTGGTTTCTTCAATTTCCTGTAATTTTTTCTCAAAAATTTCTCTTTTTACCATAGGAGCAACAAACGGACTAAGACCGAAAGAACTCGTTAAATAATTAGTTTGATCACTCGGAGTGAAAACCATATTATTATCGGCATTTAGACGAATATCTCCAATGTTTTTTAAAGTTAAAACACCTTGTTCCTCTAAAGTTTTTTTCCAGCTTAAAACTTCAAATGCAATTGCACTTACAGCAAATCCATATGATGTTTTTTGAGAATGCGCAATATGATTTGCCAACAAGCCATCATTGCTTTTTAAAAGACTATTAAATGCGACCGTTTTTCTCGGTGGAGAAAACGAATTTGTATTTGAATTAAGCTGCGCCGATTGAATTTCGGTTAAAAATGCTCCAAACCCTGGAACCGTTACACACTGATAACGATACAATAACTGTGCTATATAAGTTTCGATTTTCATAGTAACAAAGTTATACATCCAATATAGTTATCAAAATTTTATTCACAATTTTTATTAACAATTCTGATAATTTTATAGACAATTCGTTTTCAGTTAGTTAAATAAAATTAGCTTTTTGACTAAAGTAATGCGAAATCTTTACTATTTAATTTTTTATAAGAATTTACTTCTAATTTATATCTTTGCGCTTCTTTTAATTTCAGAATAATTTGTTTTAAAAGATATTTTTTATCCTCTCAATAAACTTTTTTTTAAGCCATGTCAGACCAGGAATTATTTTATTTATTAGCCTTATTAAAAGTTGATGGGATTGGTGATATTATGGCCAAAAAACTATTGACGCATTTTGGGAATCCGGAAGCTATTTTCAAAGTAAAAAGTAATCAAATTTCTGGCATCGATGGCGTTGGTTCGGTTTTATTACGGAATCTAAAAGACAAAACGGTTTTTGAAAAGGCCAATAAAGAATTAGAATTTATTAAATTGAACGCAATAAATGTTTCTTTTTTTCAGGATGATAGTTATCCGGATCGCCTAAAACATTGTATAGATTCGCCAGTTTTGATTTTTACTTCAGGAAATATTAATTTAAAAAGCAAAAAACTAATTAGTATTGTCGGTACGCGTCAGATTACCTCATATGGAATGGAATTCTGCAAAAAGTTTATTGAAGATTTAGCACCGCTTGATCCTGTGATTGTTAGTGGTTTTGCTTATGGAGTTGATATTGTAGCGCATCAATTGGCAATGGATAATAACCTGCAGACCATTGGGGTTTTGGCGCATGGACTGAATCAAATTTACCCAAAAACGCATAAAAAATATATTGCCAGAATGGAAGAAAATGGCGGTTTTATAACCGAGTTTTGGAGCTCATCCAACCCGGATAAGGAGAAATTTGTACGCCGAAACCGTATTGTGGCCGGAATGACCGAAGCAACCATTGTAATTGAATCTGCAGATAAAGGGGGATCTTTGATCACAGCCAATTTAGCTAACGATTATAACCGCGACGTTTTTGCTGTTCCAGGGCGTGTTACAGACAAATACAGCCAGGGCTGCAATGATTTGATCAAAACACAAAAAGCAAACGTTCTAACGAGCGCTGCTGATTTAGTGTATGTGTTGAATTGGGACATTGAAAAGAAGTCAAAACCCGTACAAAAACAATTGTTTGTTGAATTAGAATTGGAAGAGCAAAAGATCTATGATTTTCTGCTAAAAAATGGAAAAGAATTACTGGATGTTATTGCACTTCAATGTGATTTCCCTATTTATAAAATCTCAGGAATACTTTTGAATATGGAGCTTAAAGGTGTTATTAGGCCTTTACCGGGGAAGCTTTTTGAGGCAATTTAATTTAAAATAAGTTGCCACAAATTACACAAATTTGCACGAATTAATTCGTGTGAATTTGTGTAATTCGTGGCAAAAAAATTACTTTCCAAATCCAAGAACTTCTCGAACTTTAGCCAAAACGCCATTAGCAACAACTGAAGCTTTTTCAGCACCTTTTTTCAAAAGTGTATCCACTTCTTCAAGGTTGTTGATGTAGTAATTATATTTTTCTCTTTCTGTTTTAAATTTTTCGGTAATCAACTCAAACAAAGCTTGTTTGGCGTGACCATATCCATAATTTCCACCTAAATAATTCGCTCTCATTTCTGCAATTTGTTCTTCAGTTGCTAGTAAGGAATAGATTGCAAAAGCATTACAGGTATCTGGATTTTTTGGCTCTTCAAGCGGTGTACTATCGGTTTCAATGCTCATAACTTGCTTACGCAAAGTTTTATCGTCAAGGAAAATATTGATAATATTATTAGCCGATTTACTCATTTTTCCGCCGTTTGTTCCCGGAATCAACATACTGTCTTCCTGAATTTTAGCTTCTGGAATTACAAAAGTTTCACCCATTTGATGGTTGAAACGCGAAGCGACATCCCGAGTGATTTCTAAATGCTGTAATTGGTCTTTTCCGACCGGTACAAATTCAGCATCATATAATAAAATATCCGCCGCCATTAACATCGGATAGGTAAAAAGTCCGGCGTTAACATCGTCTAAACGATCTGATTTATCTTTGAAAGAATGTGCTAAAGTCAATCTTTGAAACGGAAAAAAGCAACTTAAATACCAGGTTAATTCGGCTGTTTGCGTTACATCAGATTGTCTGTAAAAAGTAACTTTATCTGGATTTAAACCACAAGCAAGCCATGCCGCTGCGGTGCTATAAGTGTTTTCTCTTAATGTTTTGCCGTCTTTAATTTGCGTAATCGAATGTAAATCAGCTATAAACAAATAAGATTCGTTTGCAGGATTATTCGATAATTCAATTGCAGGAATAATTGCTCCTAATAAATTTCCCAAATGTGGCGTTCCAGTACTCTGAACACCAGTTAGTATTTTTGCCATTCTAGTTTTTTATTTCTAATCGCAAAGTTCGTTTTTTTACCTCAAAGAGCATAAGTTTTTGTAAAGTTTTAGAACGTAAGTGTTCTTTGTTAATGTTTTTTTACCACAGAGTGCACGAAGTTTTTCACAGAGATCCGAAGTTTTCACTCTTGTCTATATTGTAAAACGTAGCTTAGATCACTAAGGAATCGTTCCTTTTATTTATCATTAATGACTCTTCGTACTCCATTTTTTAAAAGTATTTCGTTGAAATTTATAAGTAATCCAAGTTTATAGTTTCCAAGCCTCAGATACGTTAAAGTTTGAGCTAAGTGTTGTACTGTTAATGATTCTACACTTTTTATTTCGATTATAAATTTGTTTTCTACTAGTAAGTCAACTCTATAGCCACAATCTAGCTTTACGTCTTCAAAAATTAATGGCATTGCTTTTTCTTTTTCGACAACAAGTCCACGTTGTGTAATTTTGTAGAACAAACATTCTTGATAAGCATTTTCTAACAAACCAGGCCCTAATGCTCGATGAACTTCAATTGCTAATCCAATTATAATAGTCGATATTTCATTTTCTGTCATATAATAATTAATTTTTTAGTAAATATTTTCGTATAAAATTAATGTTTTTTTACTGTTTAAGCATGCATTTTGAAAAATGATAAAATGTTTGTAATAAATTGAAAATCATAGATGAGTTCTCACAAACACAAATCTCTGTGATCTTATTTGCTTGCAATAAGTTTTTAAACCTTCCTTTCTCTGTGAAAATCTTTGTGCTCTCTGTGGTAAAAAAAGCATTCTACTTGCCAAGAGAAGCAGTTCTTTTATCAGAAATTCATTTCTGTTTTATTACATTTGAAGCTATGAAAGGAATTAAGATTATTTTTTGGGTTTTATGGCGCATTTGGTTTTACGTAGTAATGGCCATTCCGATATTGATTATGCTTCCGTTTTTGCTTATTTCTATTATAACAGAAAGCGGATATCCCTATTTCTTTAAAATGGCCCGCATTTGGGCTAAATTTATCCTTTTTGGTATGGGTTTCTATTACTTAGTCGAACGCCAGCAAAAACTGGAAAAAGGAAAAAGTTATATGATTGTTGCCAATCATACTTCAATGACAGATATTATGCTGACTTTAGCGGTGGTGCGAAATCCGTTTGTTTTTGTCGGAAAGAAAGAATTGGTAAAAATTCCGTTATTTGGATTTTTCTATAAAAGAACCTGTATTTTGGTAGATAGAAATTCTTCAAGAAGTAAAAATGAAGTTTTTAAAAGAGCGCAGGATAGGCTAAATCAAGGACTTAGCATTTGTATTTTTCCCGAAGGCGGAGTTCCGGATGACGAATCAGTTTTGTTGGATGAATTTAAGGACGGTGCTTTTCGCTTGGCAATCGAGCATCAAATTCCAATTGTTCCGATTGTTTTTCCTGATAACAAGGAGCGTTTCTCCTATACTTTTTTAAGTGGAAGTCCTGGAAAAATGCGTGTTAAAATATTTCCTTTTATAGAAACCAAAGGATTAACAGGCGATAATCGAAAAGATTTGCGTGACAAGGTAAGACAATTGATATATCACGGTTTACTTGAATTTCAGAAAAAGTAAATTCAAATAAACGGCAATATAAAAGCCGACTAATTAGTTCAATTAGTCGGCTTTCTTTTTGAATTAAAACCCCCCATTTTATATTCAAAAACTTATCTATGGATAATTTTTTCTGAAATAAAGCGCAATACTTTTTTAAATTTTAATCTGGTTTTTTTACGGTTTTTATTCAACAACACTTCTATTTTCTCTTTCATGATTGAAATATTTAAGGTTGATAATAAAGAGTTTGGTTAAACTCAAGTTAACGTTACAATACTATAGAGAGTAAAAAACAAAAAAGGTTGCGTTCAAATGAAATTATTTTTCTGAAAAACAATAAAAACCCGTCAGCACCAAATAAACCAACGGATTTTTATTAAAACAAATGAACCAAATTTATTCTAAAAACCTTCAAATTGGGTACTTATAGCAATACCAAATCTTATGTCTATTTATAAGATGAAGTTGTTGTAAAAAGGTTGCGTCATTTTTAATTTAATTTTAAAAATAAAAAACCCGACAAGGTTTAAATCTTGTCGGGTTTAAATGTAAAGTCTTGTTTTAAGAAGACTTATATAATTTTAAGCGTTTGCTAATTCTTTAATATGTGCTTTAATTTTAGCTTCTAATTCATCGGCCAATTCCGGATTGTCTTTAATTAAAGCTTTTACGGCATCACGACCCTGACCTAATTTAGTATCGCCATAACTGAACCAAGATCCTGCTTTTTTAACGATATCAAATTCAACCGCCAAGTCAAGAATTTCTCCCGTTTTAGAAACTCCTTCTCCGTACATAATGTCGAATTCAGCAGTTTTAAAAGGCGGTGCTACTTTGTTTTTTACAACCTTCACTTTAGTTCTGTTTCCGATTACGTTTTCTCCATCTTTAATTTGAGAAGAACGACGAATATCTAAACGTACTGAAGCGTAGAATTTTAGGGCGTTACCACCTGTTGTAGTTTCAGGATTTCCAAACATAACCCCAATTTTCTCTCTCAACTGGTTGATGAAGAAAACTGTACAGTTTGTTTTGCTGATTGTTCCCGTTAATTTTCTTAAAGCCTGAGACATCAAACGGGCATGAAGACCCATTTTAGAATCTCCCATTTCACCTTCAATTTCACTTTTTGGAGTCAAGGCAGCTACAGAGTCAATAACCACAATATCAATTGCTCCTGAACGAATTAAGTTTTCAGCAATTTCTAAAGCTTGCTCCCCATTGTCTGGTTGAGAAATGATCAGGTTTTCGATATCAACACCTAATTTTTCAGCGTAATTTCTATCAAAAGCATGTTCAGCATCTATAAAAGCCGCAATTCCGCCCGCTTTTTGAGCTTCTGCAATTGCGTGTAAAGTTAAAGTTGTTTTACCAGAAGATTCTGGTCCATAAATTTCGATAATTCTACCTTTTGGATAACCGTTTACTCCAAGCGCTAAATCAACACCAAGAGAACCTGAAGAAATAGTTTCAACTTCTACAATGGCTTTATCGCCCATTTTCATTACGGTACCTTTTCCGTAGGTTTTATCTAGTTTGTCAAGCGTAAGTTGTAACGCTTTTAATTTGGCATCTTTCTCTGAACTCATCTCTTTTTTTTCTTTTTCTTTCATCTAAAATTTTATAATTCTTTCATCTCAAACCAGTAATTAAATAACGTACTGATTTAGATTTGTATGAGGCTTGTAATTTTGTAAAAATACTTCTTTTTTTGAAGTTTGATTGTTCCAAATTGTATCAAAATGCACTATATAAATAATGCCTTTAATTCTGTGGCTTCCGCCGGTTTTATCTTTCCGGCCAATAACAAACTCAATTGTTTACGACGAAGTGCAGCGTCAAAACGTTGAATTTCTAATTCGGTTTCCGGTATAATTGCCGGAACTTCGACAGGTCTTCCGCTATCATCTACTGCAACAAAAGTATAAATGGCTTCGTTAGCTTTGGTTCTGCTCCCGGATTCACGGTCTTCGACCCAAACATCAATAAAAACTTCCATCGAACTTTTAAAAGATCTCGAAACTTTTGCCTCAATTGTTACTACGGCTCCAAGTGGAATAGCTCTGTTAAAAGCAACGTGATTCACAGAAGCTGTTACCACAATTCGGCGTGAATGTCTGCGGGCCGCAATACTGGCAGCACGATCCATGCGGGCTAATAATTCACCACCAAAAAGGTTGTTTAAAGGATTTGTTTCGCTTGGTAAAACTAAATCAGTTAATATAGTTAGCGATTCTGAAGGATGTTTTGGATTCATTTTTTTAATATAAAATTTAAAATTTCGGCTGAATTAATTCAACCAATAAACAGCCATTACGGCTGGTATAAAATAAATTACAATGGTTCTTGCGCCATCATAATCTTTCGCCAATCGTTGTCCGAAAAGCATCATTAGTAAAGAAATACAAGAAAAAATAGCGCCGTAAAAACCAAATTCACGACCGCTGTTTGTTAGTAATTGTATCGCGCCAACGACACATAAAATCCCTGAAATTAATTCTAAAACTAAAAGATGTCCTAACGCAAGTGGTACTTGATTTTTTAATGGAGTTTTGGCAAAATGTCCTTTTAGCCAATCAACATTATCTTTCCAATAAAATATTTTTTCATAACCTGATTGTAAAAAAGTTAGGGATAAAAAGGCTAACAATAAAATGGAGGCAACATTATTCATTTGAAAACTATTTTTTATGAATTAAACGAGTCAGTTTTATAGATAAATCTGTTAAAATTATTTTTGCATTTCCGTTTCTTTCAATGTGATACATTGCATCTGAAAGTTCTTTGAAAATTTCGTGAATGTTATTTCCGTTTACAAAAGGCGCAAAATTTTCTAGTTTGAATTTTTCTACTTTTGGTTCAATATAAACCAATGACGGTGCTTCATAATTCAGCATAAGCGCTTGTCTGAACATTTCGATACAAAACTGAATAAATTTTTTCTGGCTTTCACGACCCAGGCCTGCAATTTCTTCACTCCAGGAAATTAAATCCTGAATGGCGGCTGCATTTCCTTTTGCCCTGAAAGCGGCCCTAACCCAATTGACAAACCATTGTTCAAAAGGATACTCTGAATCATCTTCTTTTAATAAAGAAAGTGCTTTATTGAAATTTCCCTGAGCCTGATGTGCAATTTTTTTGGCTAAGTTTGAATCGATATTTTCTTTTGAAACCAATGCTTCTGCAATTACTTTTTCGGGTAAACCATTAAAGTGAATTACCTGACAACGAGATCGTATGGTTTGTATAATATCTTCTTCATTTTCAGAAATCAGAATAAAAATAGTTTTATCTGATGGTTCTTCCAGAAGTTTCAATAATTTATTGGATGCGGCGATATTCATTTTATCTGCCATCCAGATAATCATAATTTTATAACCGCCTTCGTATGATTTTAGTGAAAGTGATTTTAAAACTTCCTGTGCATCTTCGACACGAATTTCGCCTTGCTTATTTTGAACGCCCAACATTTTATACCAGTCAAATAAACCTCCATAAGGCATTTCCTGAATAAAAGTGCGCCAGTCCTGAATGAAGTCCAGACTCTTTGGTTTTGTTTTTACGTCTTCGGTGGTAACCGTCGGATAGATAAAATGCAGGTCGGGATGGGAAATGTTTTGAAACTTCAGATTGCAGGAATCATTTCCGTTTTCGTTTTCGTCACCAGTGTTATTGCATAAAATATATTGCGCATAAGCTATAGCGGTAGATAGTGTACCACTTCCTTCTGGTCCAATGAATAATTGTGCGTGCGGAATTCGTCCTGATGCAGCACTTTTTATCAAGTGACTTTTGATGTAATCCTGACCTAAAATTTGTGAAAATTGCATGAAGCAAAGATATAAGAAAATGATGTAGTCAAAAATTTTCGTGAAAAAGTTTATAAACCACTTTTTTATTTCTGTTTTTTAAGAAAGGTTTTTAACTTATTTTTTTTAGTTTTTGATGTCAGCTTTTGTTAATAAAGGGATTAATTAGGAGAGATATTAAGAATTTTTTGTTAATAGTTTTTTTGAAAAAAATAAAATCGTAGGTTTTTTTTGGTTATTCTTTTGTTGAAATCAATTTGTTTTGCACGTAATATCTTACCGTTTTAATTTTAACAATTTTAACAAAAACCCCGTTAAAACGCACATTTTCTCGACATAAGACTGGTTTTTAAGGTTTTTTTAAGATTTTTTTTTGAAAAAAGAAATCAATAAAGTTGCAATTTAAGTTAATTTATATATTTTTGTTTTCATAACAACCAATATAAATAAGAATCTATGAAAGGGAAAATTATTTTATTAAGTGCACTTTTTTTCTTGACCACTGGTGCTATTTCAGCTCAGGCAAAAAACGCTCCAAGAAGTATTATTAGTACAACGGCTCTTATTCGAAAATACCATGATCAGAAAGAATTAAGTGGTATGCAAAAAGGAGAACTTTTGGAATTATACATTGAGCGTATTAAAGTTTTAGTAAAAACACTTCCTTACATTGCTTTGGTTACTAAACCAGGTGTTACGATGGCAGATCTGGGAATTCCGGACGATTCTGAACACAAAAAAGTATTAGACAATCAAGCATTGGGTACAACAACATTCTTAGATACTACAGTAGAATTTCAAAGAAAAATGATGCCTTATTCTGATAAAGGTAACCTAATTGCTGCGATTTTATTCTACGAAAGCACATTGAAATCACTACATGAGTTCAACGAATTGAACGAAATGTAATTTAAAAATAATTTTTTAAAACCTTTTTCAGCGTGTTTACGTAGATGGACTAGATTTCATAACGTCATTTTGGAAAAGATATTAAAAACAACTCGTTCTCGATGTGTTCTGACAATCAGAAAACCCGAGATGAGTTTTTTCATTTAAGCATACCCAAATTTATTATTAACCCTAATACCCCCTTATCATGAAAAAAATTACTCAATTGATCTGCGTGCTTTTGACCGTTACAAGTATGAGTGCTCAGCAAGAGAAAGGAATTATGGGCTACAACAATTGGTTGAATAACTGGACCGAATTTAAGCCTAACAAAGTAGAATATGGAGAAGCAAACCAAATTTTAGCAGGAAACATTTCTGTTAATACTAAATTGCTGAAGAGGAATATTTATGTTTTGCAAGGAAACGTTTATGTTACAAACAATGCTGTTTTAACAATTGAACCAGGAACGTTAATTATTGGTGATTTCGAAACAAAAGGAACATTGGTAGTTACAAAAGGTGCACAAATTGTTGCAGACGGATTAGAAACTGACCCAATCGTATTTACATCTAACCGCAGCCAGAAAAAAGCTGGTGACTGGGGTGGAGTTGTAATTCTTGGTGATGCTCCAATTAATAAATTTGGAAATGTTGGTTCTTATAACTTAGATCTTGATCCTACGCTTACTACTTACGGTGGAGACAATGCTGCAGGAAATTCAGGGATTTTGAGATTCGTAAGAATTGAATTTGCAGGAAAAAAAGTAAAAGGTTTTGACACTTTTAACGGATTAACTCTTGCTGGTGTTGGAAACAAAACTATCATGGAAAACGTTATGGTAAGCTACTCAGGTGGTGACTCATTTGCTTTCTTTGGAGGTGATTTGAACGCTACTAAATTGGTTTCTTATAAATCAATCAATGACGATTATAAATTTACTCAAGGTGTACAATGTCGTTTATTCAACTCTTTGGCAGTAAGATCTTCTTACTTATCAAGTAACAAAGATGGTTCTCGTTGTATGGAAGTAAAATCTTACGAAAAGAAAAACGAAACAGATTTTACCAAAAAACAAACATTGGTTGTTGCAACAAATATCACGATGCTAAATGATAGTGAGAACATCAAAGCTGACATTCAGGCCGGATTAGTTAAAGAGGCAATTTACGTTGCTGAAATGTCTTCTCTTGAAATGAAACGTAGTGTAATCTCTGGATTTAATCCTGCTGTTTTATTAGACAGCAAAACAGAGATTAACGATGCTAATCTTAAGAAAATCAAAATTGAAGAAATGTATTTAAACCTATGTAATGGAAACATCTTTACAGAATACAACACTAACAATGAAGATTTAGAAAGCTGGTACGGAAACCCTGTGTTTTTCAATGTTATGTCACAAAGTGATAACAAAGAAACATTCATTGACATCTACAATCCTAAAAAACCAGATTTCAGATTACAATTAGGAAAAATTACAGCGTCGAGCGGCAATAAATAGATTGATTTAGATTTTTATTTTAGAGCGTAAATTTTATTAATGAAGTCCCCAGACACAATTTATGTATTCGTCTTAAACCGGACTAAATAAAGATCAAAACATAATGGCCCCAACTATAAAAAAGTATTTTATTTATACAATATTTTTGGTTTCTCCTATTGCGTTAAGTTTACATGCACAAACTACAACAGAAAAAACGAATGTTTCTTGTGATGTAAAATGTGAAAATACTACGCTTGTTTTAAACCAAAACAATGATATAGCTGATAAGCATATCAGCAAATTAGATGACAATTCTAATCAGTTATTAGCAGGGCTATCCATCCCCAAGGATAGCCTTTCTATGGCAGCTGAAACGAAAAGTCAGACAGCTTCAGACTGTCAGGAAAATTCATCTTTAGCAGCTTCTTATTCTGTCCTTGCAAAGGATATTATTGAGAACTACAGATATGATTTTTCTGAAACATTTATTGATATTTTGTTTTTTGAAGATATAGATCTTGCCAGAACACGTACTATATGATTCAAAAAACTACTTTATTTTTAATTCGTTTTTTCCTTTTTTTTAGTATAATCTTATGTGCTAAAACGAATTCTTATGCCCAGACAATAGTGCCACAGCAGCTTACTTATCCTAGGATTTGTGCGGGGCTTATTATTGATGGAAAACCATTTAATGAATATAATGCAACGTTTAGTTACGTTGATTTTCCTGCCGGAACTACTTTTGAAGTAGAACTGTCAGATGCAACCGGAAGCTTTACAACTCCGACAGCTACAACAAAAATTTCGGTATCCGATAATCCTACATTACAGCAGCAGACTATAAAATTTGCAATTCCAACAAATTTAAAAGGATCTGATATTTATGGTATGCGTATTAAAAGTAATACAGCTACGCCAGTTGTAAGTTTAAAGTATAAAAATTCGCAGGGAGTAACTTCGTTTCCTATTTACTACAGAACTTACGTTGAGACGTTTTTTATAAACGATAAACTAGCAACGGCTACTTTTTGTACAGGGGGAAGTTTAAGTCTTTCACTGTATAATCCAACACCTGCTGACCAGCCTTCATCTCCTGCAAATTACCCCAATCTAAAATACAAATGGTTTAAAGATGATGTAGCAATCGCAGGACAAAGCGGTACAACGTTACTTGTAAATTCACCAGGTGTTTATTATGCACAAATTGATTACGGAGGTTGTAATGATGAAAACTTTAGCTCCAATAGAGTTACTGTCACATCATCTGCATCTGGTTCTGCTGTTACAATTGAGTCAAATTTAGGAAACCCATTTTGTGCTAGCGGAACTGGAACTGTTTTAACAGCTACTTCCGGAAATAAATACCAATGGAAGAAAGCCGGAAGCGCAGATGTGCTTTCTACAAGTCGTACTTTGACTACAAATGAATCTGGTGTTTATACTGTAGACGTTGATTTTGGTGGCTGTATTTCAACAGGAACCATTGATCTTAAAAGCAATAGTTTTAATGCAAGTCTAAATGTTCCGGAAGAAAATAGTATTGAAGCAGGTACTGCTCTTCAAGTTGCGGTTACTACTGATGCTTCAACTCCAAAGTATGAATGGTATTGGAATAATAGTATCATTAATGGCGCTAATACAAACACTTTAGAAGCAGATAAAAGAGGAACTTATAAAGTTATTATTTCTCAATCGGGAGGTTGTGTCTCTACTAAAGAGCTTTCTTTTAAAGTTGCCTTTTCAACTGATCCAGCAACAGATATTACAAAAATTGCAAACGTGATAAGCTTAAGTAGCTATCCGTATGATGTTTGGGATATTCCAAGTGAATATAAAAATGAAAATACAAGCGTAAAAATAATAAGTTCAAACGGAGATTTGGTTCTGGATGTTGTCAACTATCAAGGTGACTGGCCCCCTTCAGGATCAATCGATATTAAAAATGTAAATCCAGTCTATTACTATGTCATTCAATCAGACACAGGTGAAAAAAAAGGATCAATAACTGTGCTAAAATAAGATGAAGAAAATCCTACTATTCATAACTTTATTTTACGGTTTTTCAAATGTACTCTATTCTCAAGATACCCAATCTGAGAATGGAGTTGTTTCGTTTTCATTACCTATCAGAAATTCTTTAAAGTTTAACAGATATCTTATAAACCCAACATTTAGTTTTGTTCGTGAGTCAAATCCTTATGTAAGTTTCTATAATAAAAGACAATGGGTTCAGTTTGATGATGCCCCACAAACTTATCTATTTGGCTATTCTGGCCGTTTTAGAGAGAACGAAGCTTTTGCTTTTGGCTTATTTCAACAAAATTATGGTGTATTTACCGTTTTTGGAGGAGTTGCCAATTTCGCGCACAATATCGTTTTACAAGAAGACAGCAATCTTACTTTTGGTTTAAATGTAGGTGCTTACCAGAGTGGCTTAAACAAAGGGAAAATTGTTACAAATGATCCAAATCTTCCAATAGATAACATCCAGTCCAATACATTACTTACAGTAAATCCTGGTATTAACTATGGTACTGCTTTTCTGGATTTTGGATTATCTATGAATAATTTAATCCTTTACAATTTTGGTTCAGGAATGGTAAAAGATGATCCTGAAAGAGCGATTGAGCTTCATGCCATGTATACAGGATATCTTGACAGTTATGGTTTCTTTGACAGAAGTAAATTTTCCGGAATTGTAAAAACAGAAATTAAAAAAGATAAAACAGTACTTTCAGGACTTGCCATGATTGCTATTCCACAAGGGGTTTGGGCACAGGCAGGTTATAATACTTTATATGGAGTATCCGCAGGACTTGGTGTAAATATTTCACCAAGTATTGCTATTGAATATAACTACGAAAGAGGAATGGGCAATTTCTCTAATTTGGGAGGTTCTCACGAATTTGCAATTGCCTATAAATTCAAAAACAAAAACTACTATTACGGTGATGATGATGAAGGTTCTCTTATAGATCCTGCTAAGCCAAAAGCTGTAATGGCTAAAAAAACAACAACGCCAGTTACGAGAGTTGATGGTGCAACAAAAGCAAAGTTAGCTGCTGATGCTAAAGCGAAAGCTGATGCAGAAGCGCAACAGGCAAGATTGGCGGCTGCGGAAAAAGTAAAAGCTGATGCCGAAGCAGCGCGATTAAAATTAGTCGCAGATAATAAAGCGAAAGCGGATGCAGCACAAGCGCAAAAATTAAAATTGGCTGCTGATGCAAAAGCAAAAGCAGATGCTGAAGCTGCTGCGAGAAAAACTGCTGTTGCTGCTAAACCGGCACCACAAAAAACAGCAACGCAATTAGCTGCAGACAAATCAAGAGCTGATGCTGAAGCGTTAAAAATAAAATTAGCTGCTGACGCCAAGGCTAAAGCAGATGCTGAAAATACTGCTAAAGCAAAAGTGGCAAGCGCACCAGTAACACCACAAAAAACACAAGCACAATTAGCTGCAGACAAATCAAAGGCTGATGCAGAAGCTGCTGCAAAAGCAAAACTTGCTGCCGATACTAAAGCGAAAGCGGATGCTGAAGCATTAAAAATTAAGTTAGCTGCTGATGCCAAAGTGAAAGCCGATGCTGCTGAAGCGAAAAGAAAAGCGGATGCCAAAGCAAAAGCTGAAGCTGCAGATTTACAATCAATTCTAGCTGCCGATGCTAAAGCGAAAGCTGATTCAGACGCTTATCAGGCGAGACTTGCTGCAGAAGCAAAAGCTAAAGCTGCTGCCGATTCAAAAACTAAAGCAAGCATTGATGCTGCGAATAAAGCAAAATTAGCGGCTGACGCCAAAGCAAAAGCTGCTGAGGAAGCGGCATTAAAAGAAAAATTAGCTGCCGATGCTAAAGCAAAAGCTGATGCAGAAGCAAGACAAGCCTTAATAGCTGCTGAAGCAAAAGCAAAAGCGGATGCGGAAGCCTTGAAAATAAAATTAGCTGCAGATGCAAAAGCGAAAGCTGATGCAGAAGCGTTACAGGCAAAATTAGCTGCCGATGCCAAAGCAAAAGCTGATGCAGAAGCACTACAGGCAAAATTAGTTGCAGATGCCAAAGCGAAAGCTGACGCAGAAGCATTACAAGCAAAACTGGCTGCAGATGCTAAAGCGAAAGCTGATGCAGAAGTACAACAAGCGAAATTGGCTGCTGATGCAAAAGCAAAAGCTGATATGGAAGCGCTTCAGGCAAAACTAATTGCTGATGCAAGAGTTAAAGCAGATGCTGAAGCTACTGCAAAAGCAAAAGCTGAAGCAGAGGCAAAACAAATACAATTAGCTGAAGAGGCACGTCAGGCTAAACTAGCTGCTGATGCAAAAGCAAAAGCTGATGCAGAAGCATTACAAGCAAAACTGGCTGCAGATGCCAAAGCAAAAGTGGATGCAGAAGCACTTCAGGCAAAACTAGCTGCTGATGCAAAAGCAAAAGCTGATGCAGAAGCACAACAAGCGAAATTGGCTGCAGATGCAAAAGCAAAAGCCGATGCAGAAGCATTACAGGCAAAACTAGCTGCTGATGCAAAAGCAAAAGCTGATGCAGAAGCACAACAAGCGAAATTGGCTGCAGATGCAAAAGCAAAAGCAGATATGGAAGCATTACAGGCAAAATTATTAGCCGATGCAAAAGTAAAAGCGGATGCTGAAGCAACTGAAAAATTGAAAGCTGAAGCTGAGGCAAAACAATTACAATTAGCAGAAGAAGCACGTTTAGCAAAATTAGCTGCCGATGCCAAAGCAAAAGCTGATGCAGAAGCACTTCAGGCAAAATTAGCTGCAGATGCTAAAGCGAAAGCCGACGCAGAAGCGTTACAAGCAAAACTTGCAGCAGATACGAAAGCAAAAGCTGATGCAGATGCTTTAAAAGCAAAACTTGCAGCCGATGCCAAAGCGAAAGCCGACGCAGAAGCGTTACAAGCAAAACTTGCAGCAGATACGAAAGCAAAAGCTGATGCAGATGCTTTAAAAGCAAAACTTGCAGCCGATGCCAAAGCGAAAGCCGATGCAGAAGCACTACAGGCAAAATTAGCAGCAGATGCTAAAGCCAAAGCTGATGCAGATGCAATTCAGGCAAAACTGGCTGCAGATGCCAAAGCAAAAGCTGATGCAGAAGCATTACAAGCAAAACTAGCTGCAGATGCTAAGGCGAAAGCTGATGCAGAAGCATTAAGAATAAAACAAGAAGTTGATGCTAAAGCAAAAGCTAATGAAGATGCTGTTAGAGCTAAATTGGAAGCTGAAGAAAAAGCGAAAGCAGATGCAGAAGCACGTCAGGCAAAATTAGCAGCCGATGCTAAAGCAAAAGCCGATGCAGAAGCCTTACAGGCAAGACTTGCTGAAGAAGCGGAATTAAAAGCCAAATTAGCAGCAGACGCAGCAGCAGCTGCAGCAGCGTCAGCTCCAAAAGATGATTCAGCCAGAGAAATCGAAGCTTTATCAAAAGCTATCGAAACGGCAATTGCGTCACAAAAAGAGCTTTACGCTCAGTTTACAACAACAGTAGCCAAAAAGCAAAAAGACCTGGATGATCTTAAAGAAGAAAATGATTTAAGTGAAAAAGGAATCTACAGAGAACCTAAGCCTTTTAAAAGTGTTGCCGCAGAAAACAGTCAGTTAGAGGCGTTCAAAGTACAGCTTGCAGATGCAAACAGAACATCGAAAGATGAGCTTGCCAAGCTAACTAATTTGTATAACGAAAGACTAAGAAAAGTTCCAAATAAAAATGATGCTTTAAACAAAGCTTATCTTGAAAAGATAAACCAATTAAAAGCGGCTCAATTACAAATGGAACAAGATAGTGCTGCCTTACTTGCGAATTTAGAACGTATTAAAGCAGAGACTGAAATTGAGAAAAAACGTAGAATTAAACGTGCGGCTTATGAAAATGATCAGGGAAGATATGCTCAGGATGTTGCTGCTCTTAAACGTATAAAAGAAACGACTAAACCAAGTAGTACGCCGTTAACAGCAAGTGATTTTGATTTTGGTGAAGATCAGTCAAATATGCAGATCATCAAGAATATCAAAAACTCTGAGAATGGTTATTATATGATTATAGCAGTTCACAGCAGTGTTCAAAAACGAGATGAATTCCTGACAAAAGCGGTTGCTGCAGGACGTACGGATGTTAATTTCTTTTACAATTTGGCAACAAGTAAATATTACATCTATTACGAAAAGTTTGATGGTTTATCAGAAGCGACTAAGGCATTAGAAGCAAAAGGAAATAAACCTTATAACGGAAAAATGGCCATCGTAAAAGTGGAGAATTAATAGAAGATAATGAGATTAAGCACCTTGTTTTTTAAGGTGCTCATAAAAATAAAAAGTTTAAAGCGGCAGAATTTTAATCACTAATGCCCCTTAGAGATTAAGGAAGAGCCACAAAAATTAAATACCATGAAAAAACCTACTATTCTAAAAATTGCAATTTTGTTTCTGTTGTTTTTACAAGCAGATATAGTATTTTCCCAAGAATATAAAAAATTTGTTAGAGAGTATAATACGCAGCTTAAAGGTGATATTATTAACATTGGAAATGGTATACTTAACAAAGGTACTAAGAGGACTAATGGGACTTATAGTTTAAATCCCAATACACCTTTTAGTGGTACCGCTAGTACTGATACCAATGGTAATTTTGATATGTACTATATCAATATTGACCCCGTCTCGAATAACAGTACTCCAATATTTAGTTCGAGTAGTGCAACTCTTACAGTACCCAATAATATTGCTCCCGCTGCTCCTTGTTATAGAGTTGCGTATGCTGCTTTGTATTGGTCAGGTATTTTGAGATCGCCAGCGGATAGGTCAAAAATTAAGAATGTAAAAATTAAGGTTCCCAATACTTCAAACAGCGCTTATCAAGATGTAGAGGGTACCATTATTCATGATATTACTCAAAATAGTGCTGGTATTCTGGATGCTGGAGGAAATAGAACACAAGCTTATGCCTGTTGGGCCAATATTACATCATTATTAAGTCCAAATAGTCCAAATGGAGTTTATACAGTAGCCAACGTACAAGCTACTGAAGGAGTTAAGAATACTAATGGTTCAACTGGTTTGGCAGCTGGATGGTCTCTTTTTGTTGTTTATGAAGATGCTTCATTACCGACCAAGTCAATTTCTACATTTAATGGATTTTTTGGGATAGGTAGTAATGCAGATCCTGTTACCACAACGGTTAGTGGTTTTACTACTCCAACACTCGGTGATGTTAATGCAAGAGTCGCTTTTTCTTCTCTTGAGGGGGATCAAAATTATTCAGGTGATTACCTTCATATTAATGGATTGCCTATTATAACAACTCCTACTACGTTGCGACCTGCAACTAATTTCTTTAAGAGTTCGATAACAACGCCCACGGGTGTATTTATAGATAGAAATCCTGATGGTACCAATACTTTAGGGTTTGATGCTGGAGTTCTTAATATTACCCCGTCAAGTGGAATTATTAAAAATAAAGCGACATCGGCCGATATAACAATAGGTACAAATCTGGATGTTTTTATCAATTATTTTTTAGCATTTTCGGTAGACGTTATTGCCCCAAATATTAAATTGACTAAAACGGTACAAGATGCTAGCGAAAATGATGCAGAAAATAAAAATGTAACGCTGGGTCAGGAGCTGCGATATACTTTAAAATTTAAAAACAGTGGGAATGACAACGCAACCGACTTTACGATTACGGATCAGTTGCCAGTTAACACTAATTTTAATTTTCCGTCGGATATTTTTGAATTGCCGACAGGAATGACTATAGCCAATAATGTTACTTATAATGCTGCGACAAGAACGATAACATTTAAAATACCAAATAGTTTGGTAGAGAAAACGGATCCGGAAGAAAAAATCCGTTTTAAAGTGAAGGTAGTTGATGATTGTTCGACATTGACAGATGCTTGTAACAATGTAATTCGAAATTCTGCACTTACTAGCTATCGCGGTAATCCTGGTGCAGGTGGTGGTGGTAATGGAACCTTATTTGGTGACACCAGTTATGCTTCTGCAAATTCTTGTAATGCTACGCCACAGTCTACCAATTTCCTTGTAGGATTAGATGCCTGTAAAAATACAAAAGCAGAAATCTGTTTGACAGATATGGAACTTTCTGCATCTGGTGGCTATACTACTTACAAATGGGCAACAAGTTCAGCTTATAATCCGGTTTTAGGAACAAATCAAAAACTTAAAATTACAGGACCAGGTAAATATTATGTATATAGTACAAAGACAGGTTGTCCTGATTTTGAACAAATTATTACTGTAACAGATGGAGGTGGAGTAAGAACCAATCCAATTATTAAGTATGCAGATAATAAAGATTCAAATGGTGTTATTGCTCCTTGTGATATTGATGGAAAACCATTACCAAAAATATTTCTTTGCGGTGCCAATGATTCAAGACTTTTTGATTTAGAACTTCCATCGGCAACAGTTGTATGGGAAAAAACGACTTGTGTTCGTCCCCCACTTTCAGAGTTATCCGATTTATGTGCTGACGAAAGAGCAACATGTCAATGGGTATCAGCGGGAGATAACGGATCGCTTTTTACAGTCAAAGATGCAGGTTATTACAGAGTAACCATCACTTCTGGTGGTTGTGTTAACCGTTACTATTTTAATGTATATAAAAGTGATATTGCCATCAATGAAACACATAAAAATATATTATGTACGACTCCAGGAAATATTACTGTTGACAAACTTACGGGTTATGAGTTTAGTTTAACTCATGTTCTTATTCCTGCTAACACTTCTACTACTACTGCTTGGGGAGATAATAATGTTTTTAGCATTACTACAGCTGGTAATTACATTGTGAATTACAGACTAAAGAATGTAAACCCAACATGTACGTATAAAACAGCTCAGATTATTATTGCCAAAGATGATTTTGCTGCGCAAGTTGAAAATCCTACTGAGAATCCATTTTGTTATGAAGATAAAGGAAGATTGGTTGTAAGTGCAACAGCTGGATTTACTGGATATTATTATACACTTTATCAGGATGGTGTTAAAGTTCAGGAGCTCGGTCCGCTTCCGGATCGTTCTCATCCTTTTGAAAACTTAGCTCCAGGAAAAACTTATCTGGTAGAAGTTTTTACTAAAAATGCAGATCAAAGTATTCAATGTACTGCGAGCGCAGGAAGAACGATACCTAATGTTGCAGCTGAATTAAAAATTACTTCCAGCCTTTTATTACCTCTTACTACTTGTGATCCGGGACAATATTTAATTACGGCTACAGGAGGCAACGGTGACTATTCCTTTTTTGTTGATGGTTCAACAACAGCGCACGGAATTGATGAAAATGGCAATACTGATCCAAATTCGATTATCCTTTTAACTCCAACAGCGAAAGAATATACCATACTTGTTCGTGACTCGAAAACTTGTACGACAACTTACAAATTTACAGTTCCGGCTATTACAAAACCTGCGTACACTATTGAGGCTACAAATGCTGTATGTTATAGTGGAAGAGGTAAAATTGAAGTTAAGTTAACGAACGGTACTAATGGTTATGTAATTGGCTATAGTATTGATAACGGTGCAAATTTTCAGGCAGATCCTGTATTTTTAGATGTAGCTCCGGGTGCTTATAATGTTGTAGTAAAATATGGTCTTACATATACTATTCCAAATCAACCTCTTGCAACAAGATATTGTACAGATCCAGCTCAATTAATTACAATTGCACCACAATTAAATGCTTTAACAGCTTCTGGAGGAGTTGGTGAACTTGCAGGATGTACGCTTAGTGGTCTTGGAGGTAAATTAAGAATAACTAATGTGCAAGGTGGAAAAGCACCATATCAATATAGTTTTGACGGAGGTGCTTCATGGCAGGCTTTACCATGGAAAGACGTTTTGCATGGAACTTATATTCTGGTTGTTAAAGATGATTTGGGATGTACTTATACGATTCCTTATGATGTAGTCTTAGATCCAAAACCTGCAGATCCTGAGATTAAAGTAGAAGATGTTGTTTATAATTGTAATGGTACTGGTAAAACTTCAGCAACCGTAATTAATCCTGTAAACGGAAATTATACTTACGAGTATTATTTAGATAATGTGGCAAACACGCCAATTACAAATAATGTTTTTGATAATATTTTATCGGGTACTCATAAAATAAAAGTAAAATATAATTTAGTAGACGCTACTACTTATAGTAATTTATTGAAAGAAGACTTTGGAAGCGGAGCTCCAACAACAAGTCCAGGTATTGCAGCTGCTTATTGTTTTAATGATCAGAGAGTTACTGCACCATATCCATGTACTACGCAATCAGTAGAAGACAATCAATATTCTGTAGCTAGTTTCTTTTGGAGAAATGATACTGCATGGTTTCCATTTAAAGATCACACAACAAATGGAGCAGATCCAAATGGAAGATATTTATTAGTAAATATTGGTTCTGCAGCAGGAGATTATGGTGTATTATATAGTAAGCCAATAGCTGATGTTATACCAAATCAGCCGGTAAAAGTAGATTTGGCTGTTGCCAATTTATTAAATGCTGGAAAAGGCGGAGCAGCACCAATTGTTCGATTTGAATTAGTGAATCCTGCAGGAGTTGTTGTTGCACGTGTTGATACTGGAAAAATTGCTGAAGCACCCGATGATCCAAACAGAACGAAATGGATTGAGATTCCAACAATTTCATTAAATCCTGGGCCAAATACCAATTTAACATTTGTTATTCGTTCAGGAAGTTTAGAATATAATGGAAATGATTTATTAATTGATGATATTTCAGTTTATCAATTGCCTAAATCATGTTTAGCAGAAAAAGAATTCGATTTTGAAGTTGGAACTAATAAAGCATTTAATGTTTTAGAGCCAGCTATTCAGAATGTTGATTGTAGCGGAGGAAGCACTGGAACTATTACAATTACAGCTCAAAATTTTGACACTACAAATGGTTTTTATTATTCTATTGATAATGGCGCTAATTGGAGTACTTCAACGATATCTCCGGTTATCATCAGTGGGTTAACTGCAAAATCGTATACAGTTATTGTACAAAGTGATGCAGCAGGAACTTGTTCAAAATCATTCACTAAAACAATAGGTTCACCAACTCCGGTAATTGCTACTGCTCAGGTTTCTATTCAGCCAACTTGTACAACTAATGCGACTATTACAGCAGGCGCATCAGGAGGAACTGGTACTTCTTATAAATATGAATTAAGAGGAGCTGACGGAATTACAGTTATAATGCCGATTCAGGATTCAAATACATTTACCGGACCACTTGTAGTTTCGGGATCATATACAGTTGTAGCTACAGATGTAAAAGGATGTTCGTCAGCTGCATCAGCTGTAATTTCTATTACAAATCCAACTGCACCAACAGCAAGCTTAGCAGCGTCATCTGATTTATGTTTTGATGGTGTTAATAAAGCTACTATCGTAATAACAGCGACCGGAACAGGAACATTGTCTTATAGTTTAGATGGTGCACAGGGAGTAGGAACAAATACTTTTACTAACGTATCAGCAGGAACACATAATGTTGTGGTTACAGATAGTAATAATTGTAAAGCCACAGTTTCTGACATTGTTGTTTTCCCAGAAATAAAAGGAAAAGCTCAAGTAACTCAGACATTAACTTGTGATACTGTAGGAGCAATTATTAAAGTTGATATCACTAGCGGAACAGGACCATTTACTTACAAAGTTAAAGAAGGTTCTAATTCTTATGGTGGCAGTAATCCTGTTACAGGAAATACATTTAATTACGCAGCTCCAGGAGCTGGATTTTATACTTTTGAAATTTCAGATGCAAATAGTCCTACAGCATGTAAAGCTGAAATTACAGCAACAGTAAATTCAATCACAAAACCAACTGTTGATGCTACACCAGTACAAGTTGCTTGTTATGGCGGATCAACAGGAGAAGTTACTTTAACAGGTCATGGAGGTTCATTGAATTATACTTACAGCTTCAATAATAGTTTATTTACAACTACTGTAAAATATACTGGATTAAAAGCGGGTATTTCTTACCCATACCAGGTAAAAGACAGTAACGGTTGTACATCGGATATTGGATATATTACTTTAACGCAACCAACTGCGGTTGGAGGAAATATTTCTGCAACAGAAATAACATGTGGAACTACAGGAATTGTTCCTGCAGTCGTTAAAATTGAGGGTACTGGTGGTACAGGTACTTATACCTACAGCTTTAATGGTAATACAAATTATACAACAACGAGTACTTTCCCTACAAGTACAGGGGGAACTATAACAGCTTACGTTAAAGATGCAAACGGATGCGAGGCTGGGCCATTTTCTATTGAAGTTTTAGCTTTAAAGCAAATGGGCGGTATTACAATTACTGATAATGGTTACGATTGTTCTACAACTCCTCCGGGTGGACATGTTAATATTGCAGCTATAAAGAATGGAGTTTCGGCGCCAATTCGCTACCAAATTACTTCTGGCCCTGCCGGTTATAATACTGCAACTAATTCAGATGGAGAGTTCAAATCATTAACTCCAGGACTTTATATGTTTCAGGCAACAGACGAGAAAACTGGCTGCTTTGTTACCCTACCTTATACAGTAAAAGGATCTCCGGATATTGTAGCAGGAGGATCTGTACTTACTACTATTAAATGTAATGGTGGTACAGGAACAATTCAATTTACAGTTACCGGAGTAAAAAAGAAATATGATTATATTATTAGAAATAGTTCAAATAATACGATTCAAAGTGAAAATAATATAGATGGTACTACTACTACTGTTACAGTTAGTAGTGCTTTAACAGCGGGTACTTATACCATTACAGCTACAGACAGAACAACTGCATGTCAGTCGGTATATTCTGTTACTTTAACACAACCATCTAACCCATTAGATGTTACTGCAATAGCTCCAAACGTAAATTGTAATAAGTACACAGTATTTATTACAGCAGCGGGTAAGGATGGAACGCCAAACTATAATTATGCAGTTGTTGAACATAATGCAACAGCTCCTACAGTTTTTGACGCTGATCCTAAATTATCAGTTAATACCGCTAATGGTACAAAATTGAGCTGGGATGTGTATGTTAAGGATGCTAACGGATGTACTGATTTTGTTAATGTAAATATTTTAAAAGATCAGGTTCCATCAGTTACGGCAACTTTAGATAATCAATGTACAGGTTCTGGAAATAAATTCAGAATTACAGCAACAGGTACCGGAGGTTTTGGAACATTAGAATATGGAATTAATGGAGTTAATGGAGCGTTTTCAACAAATAATGTATTTGATGTTGCAGCAAGTGCAACTCCTTATACAGTTTGGGTAAGAGATGCTAACTTATGTACAGCTTCAGCTACACCAATTACCGTTTATTCGCAATTAACTGCGACTAAAGTCGTAAAAGAGCTTGATTGTTCGCCAACAAAAGATGCAACAATTACAATTACTGCCACTGGCGGAAAAACACCATATAAATATGAAGTTTCATCTAATAATGGAACTACATATAATACAATGCTTACAAATGTTTATACAACTTCAACAGCAGGAACATTTTTAATAAAAGTTACAGATGCCAATAATTGTACGTTTGTAGAAAGCACGACAATTTTATCTATTGCTGACCCGACAGTTACTGTTGTTACTCAGGCAAATGTAAAATGTAACGGAGGATCAGACGGTTCAGTAAAACTTATCGGACATGGTGGTTCGGGTGGTTATACTTACAGCAATAATGCAACAACTGGATTTTCGAATGTAGATACTTTCTCAGGATTAGCTGCGGGTGATCATACTTTCTACGTAAAAGACAGTAAAGGTTGTACAGGAAGCATTATCGTTACTATTACAGAACCAACGAAATTGGTTGCTACAGCAAGTGCTCCGGCATTTACCTGTAATACAACTAATGTAAAACAATCTACAACAGTAACAATTGCTGTTCCAACAACTGGAACAGGTCCTTATGAATATAGTTTTAATGGAGGAGCATATAATACTACTGTAAGAACTTTAGTTGTAAGCGATAACGGAACAGATCAGACAATTAATTTTTCTGTTAGAGATAAAAACCTTTGTGTTTTTTCTGATTCAGTTATACTATTAAAATTAAATCCTCCAGCAATTACTTCTGTACAACCAAGTGTAGTTACATGTTTAGCTACAACTAGTACTGCTGTTGTGAATGTAACAACAGGAACAGGAGTTGGTGCTTTGCAATATGAAACAATTGCTCCTTCCCCAATTATAAGAGGAAAACAGGCATCGAATTCATTTGCCAACCTAACTCCGGGAGATTACTTCTTCAAGGTTACTGATGCAAGTGGTTGTTTCGATACAGAATCAGTTACGATTAAAGCCGTTACTAATATTACAGTAAACGGAATTACAAATAATGATGTAAAATGTAAAGGAACTTCAACAGGAAATGGAACGTATACTGTTTCAAATATCGCAACTGTTGGTGATTATACATTCTCATTAACAGCTGGAAATTTAGGATCAGGTACTCTTACAAAATTAAATAATACTTTATCATTAAATAATGTAGCAGTTGGTTCATACACAGTACAAGTAACTGACAATGCGACAGGATGTTTCAGCAGTGCAACCATTGTTATCGCTGAACCAACTACTGTAGTTGATGTGACAGCCATAGCTACTAAAATAAATTGTAATAATGATGTTGCTACAATTACTGCATCAGGTGCTGGCGGAACAGCTACTTATAAATATGCAGTTGTAGAACATAATGCTACAGCGCCTACAACTTTTGTAGCAAATGAAATTTTAACTGTTGACACCGATGGTGGAACAAAAATGAATTGGGATGTGTACGTTCAGGATGCAAACGGATGTACAGATTTTGTTGCTGTTTTAATTGATACAGCTCCAACACCTACTGTTACGGCTACTTTAGACAATCAATGTACAGCTTCTGGAAGTAATTTCAGAATTACTGCAACAGGTTTGAGCGGAGTTGCTCCTTTGAAATATGGAATAAACGGAATAAATGGAGCATTCGGTACTCTTAATACTTTTGATGTTGCTGCACGCGCTACTCCTTATATTGTTTGGGTAAAAGATGCCAACGGATGTACTGCTCAGGCCGCAGCTATTATGGTTTATCCGCAATTAACTGCACTTGCAAAAGTGACAAAAACATTAGATTGTACATCATCACCAAAAGCTCAGATTACGGTTGATATCAACGGCGGAAAATCAACTTATACTTATAAAGTTGATTCAGGTACTGGTTACGGTACAAGCTTTCCTGTAACAGGAAATCAGTTTATATATACTGATGCTGCAACTGCAGGAGTTTACAAGTTTGAAATTACAGACTCAAACAATCCTGCGTGTAAAATAGAAGCATCTGCAACTGTTATTGCGATCAGCAACCCAACTGTTGCTGCTGTAAATCAGGTAAATATTACTTGCTTTGGTGCAAATAACGGTTCAGTGAAATTAAAAGGTTCAGGAGGTTCAGGAACGGGCTATACTTATAGTAATAACGCAACTACCGGATTCTCAACTGTTGATACATTCACAGGATTAACACCAGGATTACATACTTTCTATGTAAGAGATGGTAAAGAATGTCCGGCAAGTGTTGATGTTACAATTTTAGAGCCACAAGCTTTAACAACAACTGCTAGTGCTGCTCCATTCTCTTGTAATCCAACTACAAATGCAAAACAGTCAACGACAGTAACAATCGCTACTCCAACAACAGGAACAGCGCCTTACGAATATAGTTTTAATGGAACGTCGTATGACGCAACAATTAAAACATTAACAGTTAACGATAACGGATCAGATCAGGTTATAACTTTCTATGTTCGTGATAAAAACCTTTGTGTTTACAGTAACACAATAACTATTGCGAAATTAAACCCGCCAGTTATTTTTAGTGTTGTACCGACACCTGTTACTTGTACAGCTACAAAAAGTACAGTTACAGTAACAAATACGACAGGTAAAGGAGTTGGAAATTTAGTTTATTCGATTACTGCTCCTGCTGCTTATATAACAACTAATACAGACGGTATATTCGCAAATTTAGATCCAAATATTACTTATACTTTTAAAGTAACCGATGAAAATGGATGTTTTGACGTAAGAACACTTAAAGTTAATCCAGTTATTCCAATTGTCGTTACACCAAGTAAATTAAGTGACGTAAAATGTAAAGGCGATGCCACCGGAATTGCGAGATATACAATTTCTGGATTCAGCGCAACTGCTAATTATGATGTAACCGTAACTACTGTTCCGGCTGCATTAACTTATACTTTATCACAAGTTGGAGATGTAATTACTTTAAGTAATTTAAAAACAGGTGACTATACACTTTCAGTTGTTGACAAAACAACAAACTGTCCTGCAGATGCAACTGTTACAATTAGTGAGCCTGTAGATGGTTTATCAGCGACTTTCGTGGCAGTAAATGCTAATTGTAAAGTAGGTACTTCAAAAGTTACAGTTACAACATTAGGCGGTACGCTTCCTTATAAATATTCATTTGTTCATGATGGTGCCGCAATGGGTGCGTTAACCACTGTCGCTAGTGCTAATTTAGATCCTAATGTACCAAATTGGGATGTATACGTAGTTGACGGTAATGGTTGTCAGGTAAAACTTGACGTAGCAATTGCAAAAGATGATGCGCCATCAGTTACAGCAACTGCTGCTGGTCAGTGTTTAGGAAATGGTACTTATACTATTACTGCTGTAGGAACAGGAAAAGCTCCTTTGACCTATAGTATAACTAGTGCGACTACTGGTTTTGGTACTTTAAATACTTTTGAAGTAACGGCTTCAGGTACCTATAATGTTTGGGTTAAAGATGCCAATGGTTGTGTTGCTCAAACAGCTGTACCAGTTACTGTTTTAAATGCATTAACGATTTCAGCTAAGTTAGATAAAGATATTACTTGTGTTTCAGGTTCTGTGGATGCCAAAATTACTTTAACAGTAACTGGCGGTAGTGGTTCGTATGCTTACAGTTATACAAGTGTACCTGCTACAGCAACAGGAACTTTTACTGGAAATGTTTTCACGCCAAATCTTATCCCATCAATTACTGCGGCTGATTATATCTTTACAGTAACAGATACTAGTACTTTACCAATTGCTGATAGATGTAAAGCAACTACAACTGTACCAGTTCATATTACAAAACCGGTTCCTCCATACTTTACAATGGTAGAAGGACCAAAAATTAGCTGTTATGGTGATCAATCAGGATCATTAAATATTACAATTGATCCAACAAAAGGATTAGCGCCATTTGTTATCAATGTTTATAACAATGATATCCCTAAGGATTATGGTACTCAAACTTCTGGTTTAGCTGCTGGTAATTATACAGTAACTATTACCGATGCAAAAGGTTGTACTTATAAAGAGGATTATGAAATAAAAGAACCAACTAAATTAACTGTTGTTTCTAGCAAAAATGATATGCACTGTGATAGTAGCACAGGAGGTGTATCTAAAGGAGAAATCATTATACAATCAGTTACTGGTGGTACTGCGCTTTATGACTATTACGTTACAGGTGTTAACGGATATGTTGGAGAAGCTCATGATATTCCTGGTACTACAGTTGTATTCGAGGTTGTAGATTTTGGTTTTTATCAAATTAGAGTAGTTGATGCAAATGGATGTTCTGAATTTGTAAAAGATATATTAATTGCAGCGCCTGTTGATAAACTTGGTATTACTATAAATACTTCAGCAAGCTGTGGTGCAACAGGAGGTTCAGCAACAATTAAAATTGATAATACATATGCTGGTACAGGACCGTTCTATTTCAATGTTTACAAAGGACCTAGTACTCCTTTATTTACGGCAGCCGGAACTGATGGTTGGATGGCAGAAACATCTCCTAGAGAATGCATTTATCCTGGTTTAACGCCAGGCATATCATATACTTTTATTGTATATTCTGTAAGTACAGGTTGTTATTATTTCCAAGCTGCGCCAGAGCCAATACCAACAAATTCTGATTTAGAGGTGGTAGGCGATGTAGCAAGTAATATTACTTGTAAAAACGCGGGTGATGGAAGTATTAAATTTGCGATTAAAAATGGATATCCTACAATACCTGCTCCAGGAGCTTCAGTAGATGTAAGTTATTCGGTTCGTCAAGCGTTTACGAATGTCGAAATTATTGCACCTACCACAATATCTGGTATCGCTGCTGGTGTAACTACAAGCGATATCACTTTAGGATCATTAACAGCAGGAACTTACTATTTATTAGTAGAAGAAACGACAGGGCCTAATGCAGGTTGTTCAGTAGTTTCTAAGAACTTTACAATAGAAGAATCAGCTATTATGTTATCTCTTACTGCTTCTGCTACTTCTATTGCAGATTGTACAAACCCAGGAACAATTTCTGCTCAGGCAAAAGATGGAACAGGGTCTTATAAATATATGGTATTGCCAGCAGGTTCAACTACCCCTCTTGCAACTGACGCTGCATGGGTACCAGGTAATACATTTAATAGAGCAGGAAGCGTAGCAGGAATTACTTACGATGTTTATGCGAAAGATGCATTTAACTGTATTAAAACGGTACCAGTTACCGTTTACAAATACGAAGTTCCAACAATTGATCCTATTGATCCTATTTGTTATGATGGTAGTACTCCATTTACATTTAATATCGTAGGTACAGTTGACCCAGCTATTGTGGGTGGCGCTACTTACAGTGTAAACTCAAGCACTTTCCAATCGTCTCCAAGCTTTACATTTAATGCTGCTGGAACGTATAACTTCGTTATCAAAGATGGTAAGGGATGTACAGCTACAACATCTGTTGAAGTTAAATCAATATTAAAACTTGATGCTGTTTTAACTAAAGAGCTAGATTGTTCAATAACAGATGCTAATTCTTCAAAAGCAATTATTACATTAACAGCTTCTGGCGGATTTGGACCTGCATATGTTTACGAATATTCTACAGATGGCGGAAGTAATTGGATTACAATGACTCCAACCCCACAATTGGGAGGACTTCCAACATTGCCAGACAATGTACTTCAGACTAATGTTATTGGAGATTATATTTTTAGAGCTACAGATGCCGGAAATACAACTACTTGTCAATTAACTAAAGAATTTACTTTAGATGCTATTCCTGCTATTGTATTCACTGTGGCCGAAACAAACATTACATGTCCTGGTGGTTCTGACGGTACAATTACTGTTGATGTTACTGCTGGCGTTGGTCCTTTTGAGTATCAATTAGAAAAAGGTGGATCTGTAATTGTAGGTTACAATTCATCTAATGAATTTACAGGATTAGCAGCAGGAAACGATTACGTAGTCACAGTTAGAGATGCAAAATTGTGTTTTGCTCCTGAAAATGCAACGATAACAATTCCAGACCCATTAGTAGCTACTGCAGTTTTAACTAAAAAACTAGCTTGTAATACTGATAATTCAACTATCAATGCAGAAATTACTGTTACTGTAACTTCTGGAGGTACTTCACCATATGAATATAGTTTTGATGGAGGAACAACTTTTATCGCTGATAATAAATATACCACTAGTATAGCAGCTCCTATAGCAGTTATTGTTAGAGATGGTAATGATTGTGAGACTACATTGCCAGTTGTGCCTATAAATGCATTAAATCCTCCAGTATCTATGACGATCACTGGTACGCCAATATATTGTTTACCAGTAGCTAATCAAAAGAGCACGGTTACAATTAGTGATGTAAGAGACGGACTTTTAGCTCTGATAACAACTCCTTTACAGTTTGAGATCTTATCTCCTATTGTAGTGGCAAAACAAAGTTCTCCAGTATTTGCAGGTTTAGATCCAAGTACGGAGCCATACGTTTTCCAGGTAACAGATGAGAATGGATGTACTTTTAGAGATTCATTCAAAGTTGATCCGGTAGTTAATATTACGGTTTCAAGCGATTTAATTACGAATGTTTCTTGTATCGGTTTCAATGATGGTGCTGTGAAATTTACAGTAGCTAATTATGGTGCACATACTTATACTGCAATCCTGACTACTGGTTCTGGTACACTTACTAAAGCAGGTGATATCGTTACAGCAACAGATTTAGTAGCAGGAACATATGTATTACAAGTTACAGATGATGTGACAAAATGTACAAGTTCAGCGAGTATGGTAGTTTCAGAGCCAACGGCATTAAACTTAGTTGCAAATCTGTCTCTGTTTGTTAATGGAAATTGTGAAGATGATGCTTTTGTAAGCGTTACAGCTTCTGGCGGAACTGCTCCTTATCAGTACTCATTTGTACCATCAGGTTCTCCTGCAGGTACTTATGCAGATGCTAATGAAGTATACTTAGACCCTGCAACTGCTAATTGGGATGTTTGGGTAAAAGATGCTCATAATTGTGTTATTGCAGCTCCATTACCTATTGCAGTTGTAAAAGATCCATCGCCAACAGTTGCAATGCCAGCACCGATATGTTTTGAAGGCTCGCCAGTAAATATAGATTTATCTATTGGTCAAACTTTTGGAACAGGTCTTGGTCCGGTAACTTATAAAATAAATAATGCTACGCAGTCAAGTGCTACTTATGCCATCACTGCTCCTGGATTATATGATATTAGTATAATTGACAAAAACGGTTGTGAATCTAATGTTGTGACTTACGAGGTAAAACCACAATTAGAGTTAGATGCTAAAGTAACAAGAGACTTAAGCTGTATTGTTGGAAGTGAAGATGCTCAGTTTGAGTTGACAGCCAGCAACGGACACGGTACTTATGCATATTCATATACCTTAAATGGTGGAACAAGTGTTACAATGCCATCAAATACACTTACTAATGGAGCTTCGGGAACTTATGTATTTAAGGTAACTGATGCCGAAAATTGTGAGGCTACTTATACTATTGAATTAGATCCAATTACTCCAATTGTATTTGACGTTGTTGAAACGGCTGTAAGCTGTAAGGGAGATTCAACTGGAACGATTTCTGTAAATGTTACTTCAGGAAACGGACCGTACGAATACCAATTAGAGGATGGTGCTACAATTATTACAGCATACCAACCATTACCTCAGTTTACAGGATTGCCTGCTAAAAACACTTATGTTGTAAGAGTTAGAGACGCTAAAATGTGTAACGCCACTAATCCGGCTACTATAACTCAACCTGTTGATGATTTAACAGCAATTTCAGATATTACAACAAAATTAGTGTGTAATACTAATAATGCACCATCGCTTGCTGTTGTTACTGTAACTCCATCTGGAGGAACATCTCCATACCAGTACAGTTATGATGGTGGAGTTAACTATTCAGGTGATAATACATACGAAACTACTGCAGGAATTACTTTTGATGTTTACGTTAAAGATAACAACGGTTGTATATTCCCATTCCCTAATGGAGTTAATGTACCAGCTTTAACACCACCAACAGGTTTTGGTTTTGATTTAGTTCAGGCTGTAACTTGTGCACAAAACGCTACGGTTGATGTTATCAGTGTACTTGGTGGTAAATTACCGCTTCAATATGAAACATTGTCGCCATCGCCAATTATTAGAGGTAAACAGGCAAGTGCATCATTTGCTGATTTAACTCCAGGATTCTACGTATTCCAGGTTACAGATGATAACGGATGTATTCGTCAGGAGTCATTTACAGTACCTAATGTAACCAACATTACAGTTGCTGGTTCATTAGTAAAAAATGTTTCTTGTAAAGGTTTATCTGATGGTTCTATCAAATTTACAGTAGAAAACAAAGCTGGTGGATATTCAGCTACACTAAGTCCAAATTTGGGTACTCTTACTCAGGTTGGTGATGTAGTTACAGTTACAAATCTACCAGCAGGATCATACACTCTTAATGTTCTTGATGCGATTACACAATGTGTTAACTCTGCTACAGTTAATGTTGAGGAGCCAGAAACATTAGATATTTCACTTGTGTCTCAAAAAGCAGGAAATTGTTATTTTGGTGCTATCGTTACGGTAAAAGCAACAGGTGGAAAAGGACTTTACAAATTCGCTTTTGTTCATGCCGGTGTAACGCCTTTAGCATCAGATTATACTCCTGCTGATACAGCGATCTTAGATCCAGCAACAGCAAATTGGGATGTTTACGTACAAGATGAAAACTTAATTTGTTCTGATGTACTTAATGTAACAATTACAAAAGATGATGCACCAACAATTGATGTAAACGCAAATGTATATTGCTACACTGGTGGACCGGTTCCAATTACAATTACTGGAACTACAGATGACGATATTGTTGCACCACCAATGTACAGTATTGGAAACGGTTATTATACAAGTCCAAACTTTACATTAAATGCTCCGGGATCTTACGAATTCTTTATTAAAGATGGTAATGGTTGTGTGGCAAAAGCAACTTATATATTGAGACAAGAATTGTTGATAGAGGCAACTCTTACACAAGATTTGAATTGTACAACAAATGATGCAACAATTACATTGTCTGCTTCACAAGGAACAGGTGCAGGAACTTATTCTTTTGAATATGATTTAAATAATAGTGGAACTTTCGTAGCAGTTCCGTCATTACCATACAAACCGACTGCTCCGGGAACATACACTTTCAGAGTGAAAGATGCACAATGTTCAACAGTTTCTGTACCGGTGATTGTTACTCCGAGAACAGATCCAGCGTTCACTGTAGAAGTTGATCATGTTCGTTGTAAAGATGACTTAAACGGAAGTATTACAGTTAATGCTAAAGATGGAGTTGGTCCATACGAGTACAGTATGACTGACGGAACAACAACCTGGCCATTCCAGGCTTCAAATCTTTTCACAGGACTGAAAGCGGGTAGTTATACGATTACTGTTCAGGATGCTAAAAAATGTGTATCAGTACCAGCTCCTGCTGTTATTGTAACTGAGCCAACTGTTTTAACAGCATCTCATGTGATGACACCATTTGGTTGTGATCTTTCGAATACAGGAAAAGATGCAGTAATTACATTAACGGCTCATAATGGTACAGGACCTTATAGCTACAGTTTTGATGATGGTGTGACTTTTGGAAATTCTCCAGTACATACTATCAATACAGCAAATATTGTTAAGTATGTTATAGTTGATAGTAATGGTTGTAGAGTTACGGGAACTGAAACGGTTCCGGTATATAATCCGCCAACAAAATTCGATTTAGCGGCTACGCCAATTTATTGTAATAATGCGGCTGGAACTGCAACAGTAACAGTATCAAACATTACTGGTGGTGAACCAGGATACACTTATGCTATTATTGAACCAACGGCTTCAGCTACTTCAAACACATTAGGAAGTTTTGCTAATCTATTGCCAGGAACTTATGTAATTAAAGTTACAGATAATAATGGTTGTAGTACTTTAAACTCTATTGAGGTTAAAAAAGCAAGCGAAATTAGTGTTGAAGCGCAGTTGTTAAGTGATGTTTCTTGTAATGGAGGAACTACAGGATCGATTGCCTTCACTATTGGTAATTATATTAATCCTGCTAATTATACATTTGCATTATCTCCTAATAACGGAACATTTACACAAAGTGGGGATATAGTGACTTATAAAGGTTTAACTGCTGCTAGTTATACATTCACAGTTACTGATAATACATCGGGCTGTACAGATAGCGTTGTTAACTTCTTAGTTAATCAGCCAACTGCTCCGCTAAGTTTTACTATGACGGCTACCAATATTAGCTGTAATAATAAAAACGCAACGATTACAGTAAACGCTACAGGCGGAACGAAGGACTACAGCTATGCAGCAGTAGTTTCAGGACAACCTGCGCCAACAACATTTAGTACTGGTAACGAATTATCAGTCGATACAAATAACGGAACAGCATGGGATGTATATGTGAAAGATTTCAACGGATGTACTACTTTGGTACAGACTCAAAACATCTTAACTGATGCGCTTCCAAGTGCTATAACTGCAAATGTTACTAACTTATGTCCAAGTGCAACAGGAACTTATGAGATTGTAGTTGCTGCGACTGGTAAAGCTCCACTAGAATATAGTATAGGAAGTGGATTCCAATCTAGCCCTAGCTTCCAGGTGAATTCTTCAGGATCTTATGATGTTACTGTAAAAGATGGTAACGGATGTACGGTTACAGTAACAGCGGCTGTTACAATAAGTAATGCTCTTGATTTGCAGTTAGACATTCAGGCATTACCAAGCTGTGATGCTCCTGATGGTAGAATTGTTGCAAAAGCAACTGGAGGTTCAGGAAATTACAGATACAGTTCTGGTGCTTATGTTCCGGTAACGGGTGCTACTGCTACATTCAACAATGTATCAGCTGGTTCTCACACTGTTACAGTAACAGATTTAACTACAGGTTGTACAGATATCGTAACTGTTGAGTTAAAAGATGCTACTCAAATTACAGGTTTAGCTTTAGATAAAGCAGATGTAACATGTAATGGAGGTTCTAATGGTAGAATCATTGTTAACCTGGCTCCAAATGCGCCTGGTGTAAATGACAATCCAATTTACAGATATACTTTAACAGGTACAGCAATTGGAAATGTAGCGGTTAGCGTAGGTCCTCAGGATAGTAATGTATTTAATAATTTATTACCTGGTGATTATACGGTGCGAGTAACTTCAGGAAGAGGTTGTAATGCTCAGGTTGATACGAGAATTACGCAACCAACGCCAATTGTAGTTAACGCACCAACAATTACACCTTTCAACTGTACGGCAGGAACAAATGCAACAAACTTTGCAAGTATTACGGTTAATTCTGTAACAGGAGGAACTAGTCCTTATGTTCTATATGTTTTCAGTAAAAACGGAACAGTTGTTCAAAGCAGCGATTCTAATGTTTACAACGAAACTGATCTTGCAGGAGGTTCTTACTCAGTAAAAGTATTTGACAGCAAAGGTTGCGAAGGTTCATCAACGGCTCCAATCTTAATTGCACCGTTCATTACCATGAATGATGTAAATGTGAATGTAGTAACTCCAATAACATGTATTGCAAACGAAACAATTCAGGTTTCAGTTGCAACAACAGGAGGAACGCCAACAGCTTTAGTTTATACACTTACTGGTGTAAACGGAACTGTTTTCAGTGCAACAAACCCAACTGGATTATTCTCAGGATTGGCAATAGGAAACTATGCAATTACAGTGTTTAACCCAACAACAGGTTGTACAATAAAAGATTTCCATTATGTATTTAATCCAAATACATTCGAAATAAAAGCTAGTCCGATTAACGATAAGATTTGTTATGGCGCTGCTGACGGAAGTGTTAATTTGACTTTTGTTGATAATCAATTAAACCCAACAAATGATGCAGGACCATTTACATATGTAATTACCGGTCCGGTACCAAGTACGGGAACATCACCAAATGCAGGTCCTTTTACTATTTCAGGCTTATCTGCAGGTCAATATTCTGTTACGGCTAAATTGGTTAACAAACCAGAGTGTACCGTTACGACTGTCTTTATGATTAGTCAGCCGGCAACTGCATTGTCGATCGAGAAAACGCAAACTCCAATTACTTGTGTAAGCGGAAATAACGATGGAACAATTTCTGTATCTGCTTCTGGTGGATGGGATGCAAATTACCAATATGAATTGGTTGGTCCGGTAAATGTTGCTTATTCAACTAAAAATGTGTTTACAGGATTAACTGCAGGAAGCTATACAATAAATGTAAAAGACGGAAAAGGATGTATTGCAACAACAACTGCAACATTAGTAATTCCAGCTCCAATTGTTGTTAATGCAACTCCAAGTGTTACAATGTTAGCATGTCATGGAGATGAAAGTGCGGTAATAACTGTAGCTGCTCCAACAGGTGGTCAGGGAAGTAATTACTTTTACACTTTAAATAATATTTCTACTACGCCTGCAAGTTCTGTTGGACCACAACAAACTCCTGTTTTCAGCGGATTAGGAGCAGGAACATATACAGTTACTGTTACTGACGGATTCAGTTGTGAAGCAACATCTGCTCAAATTGTAATCAGTGAGCCTACAATTGTAGAGGGAAGTTTGATACAATCTAGAATAGCAACATGTCAGACTCAGGCACAGCTTACATTGAGCGCTAAAGGAGGAACTGGTCCTTATACTTATAGTGTAGATGGAACAACTGTTTTAGGTTCATTTACTAGTTCAGTTACATTCAATGTAGCTCCTGGAGCTTACAAATATTATGTTGCTGATGTTAACGGATGTATCGGATTTGTGACTAATGGTATTGATGTTGAACCAATAATTCCATTAGGTGTAGGTTTAGATGTATCTAGTGCAATTGTAAGATGTCAGGGTGATGCTACTGCAATTTTAATTGCTCAGGCGAATGGTGGTTTAGGAAATTATGTTTACACATTGTTAAGCGGAACTACAGGAACAAACATTGTTCGTCCTGCGCAAAACAATGGTACATTCTTAGACTTGCCAGTAGGTTTCTACAGAGTTAGTGTACAAAGTGGTGCTGATTGTAATGTTGTAAGTGCAGCATTCGAGATCACAGAACCAAAAGCGCCGTTTGAAGCTGAATTTACTCAGACAAATGTTAGTTGTTTTGGTGAAAGTGATGGTAAAATGGTTATTACTGCAACTGGTGGAACCGGAACATATAAATACTCTATTAATCCAGATTCAGATAAGTTCGATACTAAAAATGTTTTTGAAAACTTAGCAGTTGGAGATTATACAGTAATTGCGATGGATGAAAACGGATGTAATGAAATACACAACTTTACAATTACACAACCGGAGTTATTAAAAGCTAAAGAAGTTCCAAACTCTATGATACCAGAGATTTGTGCTGGTGATAAAGACGGGGCATTTAGTGTAGAAATTAGCGGTGGTACTCCATCATACAGTGTAAGTTTGGATAATGAGGATGGTCCGTTTACACAAGGCGCTGTAGGTCAAACTATATTTGATTTCACTGGTTTATCAGGTGAAACACATAATGTTTATTTCAAAGATGCTGCGGGCTGTACAAATTTTGTAACTATAGTTATGCCAGAATCAGTTACGCTTAACCCAACTAATGAGGTAAGTTATGACTGTGTGAATAACGCAAATGCAAACATGGTTACAATTGATCCTGGATATGCTGACCAAAGTCAAATAGATTACCGTCTTGATGGAACAGGTCCTATTCAGCAAAGTAACATCTTTACAAACCTTACTCCTGGTAATCATACCGTAACAGTAAGACATACTAACGGATGTACTGCAGATACTAGTTTTGAAATTTTAGCAGTTGCTAAGTTAGATATAACTGTTGTTGAAGAACAAGGTGTTTGGAATACTCTTATTGCTTCTGCAGTAGGTGGTGGTGGAAATTATGAGTACAGTATTGATGGCGTAAACTTTAGTTCTGATACTAAGTTTGTAATCTACAAAACAGGTACCTATAGAATCACCGTGAGAGATAAAAACGGTTGTACAGATTTCGAAGATCATTACATCGAATACGTTGACGTATGTATCCCTAATTATTTCACACCTGCTGGTCAAAATAATACATGGGCTCCTGGTTGTACAAATATTTATACTAATCTGGTATTCTCAATTTTTGATAGATACGGACGTGAAATTGCTAAATACCACTACGGTCAAAGTTGGGATGGTAGATACAATGGAGAGGAATTGCCTTCAGGTGATTACTGGTATGTTCTTAAACTAAATGACGAGAAAGATGCAAGAGAGTTTGTTGGACATTTCACTTTATACAGATAACAAAATAATGCCCCTTATGATGTTGTCTAAAAAAATTATTACAATGAAAAAATTAATTTTATCCTTAGTACTCATGGCTGTAACATCAGGTTACAGCCAAGAGTTAAACCTACCAGTGTTTACTCAGTATTTGGCTGATAACCCTTTCGTGCTTTCGCCTGCTTATGCGGGAATTGGTGATAATCTTAGAATTAGAGCCAACGGACTGACCCAATGGGTTGGAATTAAGGATGCGCCGGAAAATCAATCGCTTTATGCTGATTTTAGAATCTTAGATCGTTCAGGAATTGGAATCTCGGTTTATAATGATAAGAACGGTTACACAAGACAAACCGGTGCTAAAGTATCTTTTGCACATCATATTATTTTGGATTATTATTCAAAACAATACTTGTCTTTCGGACTTTCATATAACTTTAATAGTTTCAAAATTGATATTGATGAGTTTGCTACAGATCCGTATGAACACCCTGTAATAGATCCATCTGTTACAGACAATCGCTATAATGCCAATAATAACTTTGACATTAGTGCTTTGTATCGTAACAAAAATTTTTATGTGAGTTTTAATGCGAACAACGTTTTAAAGAAAAACACAAATAAATACAGAGGCGTTGAGCCAAACTTACTTTCGAATTATCAGGTATATACCGGAATGGTTTTTAAAGACGGAGAAAACAGCCGTATCGAATATGAGCCATCTTTGTTCTACCAATATTTTGCAAGTGATAAACGTTCATCAACAGATATAAACTTTAAATACAGACGTTATAATCGCTACGAAGATTATTACTGGTTAGGAGTTTCTTATCGTATGCTAAACGACCAATTCCCAAAACCTTTATCTGTTGGGCCAATGGCTGGTTTTATGAAGTCTAAATTCTACTTCGGATATTCTTATCAGATAATGTTCAATGATCTTGCAACGTACAATACCGGTACACACGTAGTTACTATCGGTTTCGATTTCTTACAGTCTATCAGTAACTGTCCTTGTACGCAAGGCCCTGTTCACGACTAAATAATTACATTGTTGAAAGTATTGCAGTCTTAATTTTCGTTTTTATTTAAAAAATAAATTTTTACTGCAGTACGTTTAACTTTCATAATGGTATAATCAACCATTTTTATCTTTTTTAAATATAAATTTGTTTTTTTTCATAAATTACATCGTTTTCGTTGTTATTGATAGGTTATTTTTACATATTTCAAATTTAATACTACTTTAAAAGTTCTATATTTGTTATTCTTTCAAAAAATTAAAAAATTATCAAATGAAAACTTTAAACGATTTCGATTTTAAAAATAAAAAAGCGATCATCCGTGTTGACTTCAATGTGCCATTGGATGAAAATTTTAATGTAACGGATGCAACTCGTATCGAAGCTGCAAAACCAACGATTGATACTATTCTTGCTCAAGGCGGAAGTGTTATTTTAATGTCACATTTAGGAAGACCTAAAGGTGCTGAAGAAAAATATTCATTAAAACATATTTTAAAAACAGCTTCTGAAATTCTAGGTGTTGAAGTTAAGTTTGCTACTGATTGTGTTGGTGAACCAGCTCAAACTGCAGCAGCAGCCTTACAACCAGGTGAAGTTTTATTGTTAGAAAATTTACGTTTTCATGCTGAAGAAGAAGCAGGCGATGTTGCTTTCGCAAAAGAATTGGCGTCTCTTGGAGATATCTATGTAAATGATGCTTTCGGAACGGCTCACAGAGCGCACGCTTCTACAACAATTATTGCACAATTTTTTCCAACTGAAAAATGTTTCGGAACATTATTGGCAAAAGAAATTGAGAGTTTAAATAAAGTTCTTAAAAATAGCGAGAAACCAGTTACTGCTGTTCTTGGAGGTTCTAAAGTTTCTTCAAAAATCACAGTTATCGAAAATATCTTAGATAAAGTAGATCACATGATTATTGGGGGAGGTATGACTTTTACTTTCGTTAAAGCACAAGGTGGTAAAATTGGTGACTCTATTTGTGAAGACGATAAACAAGAATTAGCACTTGAAATTTTAAGATTAGCTAAAGAAAAAGGAGTTCAGATTCATATTCCGGTTGATGTTGTTGCTGCAGATGATTTCTCAAATACAGCAAATACAAAAGTGGTAGATGTAAAAGAAATTCCTGATGGATGGCAAGGTCTTGATGCAGGTCCTAAATCATTGGAGAATTTCAAAAAAGTAATTTTAGAGTCTAAAACTATTTTATGGAATGGTCCATTAGGTGTTTTTGAAATGGAAACATTTGCAAAAGGAACGATCGCTCTAGGTGATTATATCGCTGAAGCAACTGAAAAAGGTGCTTTTTCATTAGTAGGAGGTGGTGATTCTGTTGCTGCCGTAAAACAGTTCGGTTTTGAAGACAAAATGAGCTATGTTTCTACTGGTGGTGGGGCAATGCTTGAAATGTTAGAAGGAAAAACTTTACCTGGAATCGCTGCGATTTTAGATTAAAAAATCACAATTAACATTTTTTTGCATATTTTTTATTGGTAATCTCTCTAAGTTTGCAAAAGTAAGGTTTCTATATTTCGTTGATTTATAGAATTTTAAAAAAATGTTATATGATTATAAAGAAAATCTCCTTAGCGGTTACAGCTCTTTTTTCGATAACGATGTTTGCGCAGGAAACTGCTACAACTTCGCTGGATTTAAAACCAGAAATAAAGCTGTCATATTTAGATTCTGTTAAAAGTTCTTTCAAAAAAGATGTAGTGGCTACGAAGGTAGACAGTCTTTGGATGAATGAATGTTTGAGTTTGGATATTTACAATGATTTTTCAAAAGATATTCAAACCGTAAATACAGATCATGATGTTGATGCCGAATTGCCAACAGAGCTTTTAAAACAGCGCTTGCAGGCAATGAATGAGAAATCTCCTTTTAATATTGAATACAATCAGGGATTAGAAAACATAATAAAGTCATTTCTTAAGAACCGTAAAAAATCGATTTCCCGATTAATGGCTTTATCAGAATATTATTTCCCAATTTTTGAGGAAACTTTTGCCAGACAAAATATTCCTTTAGAAATTAAATATTTAGCTATTGTAGAATCTGCTTTAAATCCTAAAGCAGTTTCTAGAATGGGCGCAACGGGTCTCTGGCAATTCATGTACGGAACCGGAAAACAATACGCACTTAAAATCGATTCCTATATCGATGAACGCAGTGATCCATTGAAATCAACTGCTGCTGCTTCAGATTATTTTTCTAAAATGTATACTATTTTTGGTGATTGGGAGCTTGTCTTAGCTTCTTACAATTCAGGTCCCGGAAATGTTACTAAAGCGATTCGTCGCTCTGGAGGTCAAACGAAATACTGGGATATCCGTAATAATCTTCCAAAAGAAACACAAGGTTATGTACCGGCATTTTATGCAACAATGTATCTTTTTGAATATCATAAAGAACACGGAATTAACCCTGAAAGAGCGCTGGTTAAAAACTTCGAAACGGATACAGTTAATGTTAAAAGTGAAATGTCATTTAAACAAATTGCTGATTTGTTAGACATGCCGCAATCTCAAATTCAACTTTTAAATCCTTCTTATAAATTAAATGTTGTTCCTTTTTATCAGGGAGAAGCTCATTTTATTCGTTTACCAAAAGATAAAATCGCAACTTTCGTTACTAATGAAGATAAGATTTATGCTTATGTAAAACATCAGTCAGAGAATAAAACAATGCCAAGTCGTTTGGCTCTAAAAGTAACGCCTAAAGCAAAAACACAATTAGAGAAAACAATTGATACGGATATCAAATTATATAAGATTCAAAAAGGAGATAATTTAGGCGCTATCGCTGAAAAGTATGATGTAAGTATTAGCGATTTAAAGAAATGGAATAATCTTAAATCAAATTCGGTTGCGCTTGGAAGAACATTAAAAATAAAATCTGATGTTGACCCTTCTAAGTTTGCAAAAGAGGCAAAAGTAATTCCTGCAATAGAGAAAAAATCAGAAGAAGCGATTGCTGCTGCTGATGATAAAGAAAAAGTATCAGGTCAGCCACAAGAATATGTGGTTGTTGCCGGAGATAATTTAGGCACCATTGCTAAAAAATTCGGTACGACTATTGCTGATCTAAAAGAGATTAATAATCTAACATCAAATAATATTGGTTTAGGAAAAACTTTAGTGATTACTAAAGCAATCCCAGCAATTGAAGAAACAGCAAATCTAAATACTGCTATTGCTTCAAATGCATCAATTGATTCTTTCAAAAAGAAAACAGCTTCTGCAAAAAGCATTGGTGAAGATTATTTCGTTAAAAAAGGAGATTCATTATACAGTATTTCAAAAAAATATCCTGGAGTTACAATTTCAGACATTAAAAAATGGAATGGTATTAAAAACGAAGATCTAAAACCGGGAATGAAGCTCAAAATAAACGGATAATCAAAAAATCTTACATAAATTTGGGTTTTATTTCATAAATTAAGAAAATGAATAAAACCCATTTTTTATTGGTACTAATCCCGTTTTTGTTGATTTCGTGTTTGAAAACCGAAAAACAACCTGAACCTGTTTCGGGTAAACCCAATACCATATCAGTCATTATAGACGATCAGTTGTGGTACGGAGAAGTGGGCGATAGCATTCGAAATAAATTCGCCTCGCCAGTTTGGGGTCTTACTCAGGAAGAACCTCTTTTTACAATCAATCAATACCCGGCCAGATTACTCGAAGGTTTTGTTACCGATAGTCGAAGTATTATTGTAGTGAAAAAAGCCGCTACAGATAAATTCGAGATTATCCGAAGCAGAGCATTACCTCATAACACCTTTCGCATTTACGGAAAGTCGGTAGACGATATTATTTGTAGTCTCGAAATGAACGGATCGCAAATTATTAAGCTCATTCGCAATGCCGAAATCGAAAAAATCCAACAAGACAATAGCAAAGCCTTATTAAACCCAGCTGTACTTAAAAACAAATTTCATATTGATCTGCAAATCCCGATTGGCTATGAATACATGTTGCATAAGAAGAATTTTATTTGGCTAAAAAAGGAGATTATCAGCGGTAATACCAGTCTTCTTATTTATCAGGTTCCTATTAAACAGCTTACTAAAAGTTCAGATATTGTGGGGAATATCGTTAAAATGCGCGACTCAATCGGACTCTACATAAAAGGCAGGGAACCAAACACACAAATGATTACCGGAGAAGCTTATGCGCCTTATTTTTCTACTATTTCTTTAGACGGAAAAAAGACTTTTGAAACTAAAGGAACCTGGGAACTTAAAAACGATTTCATGACCGGGCCATTTATCAATTACGCTATCATTGACCAAACCAACAAACGCATTGTAGTAATTGAAGGCTTTTGTTATTCGCCATCGAATCAGGAAAGAGATCTAATGGTGGAGTTAGAAGCCATTATAAAATCCGTTAAAATCGATAAAAGATAGTTTGTAATATTTTCATACTTTTGTTTTAACAAACATTAAATCAGTTAATTATGAAAAGTTTTTATGTGGGATTATCAATGTTAGTGTTGTGTTTTATTTCTTGTAAAAAAGAAGTAAAGCCAGAAACGGAAGCCGTTACAGTGACGGATAGCGTTAAAACAGAAGAACCAATTGCTGAGCAGCCTTTAGATTCTGCTACGCAAATGAAATTATGGATAGCATATGCGACACCAGGAAATGCCCATAAAATGATGGCAGCTGAAACCGGAACCTGGAACTGCGATATGACTTTTTGGGAAGAAGCAAATGGAAAACCTAGCAAATCGACTTCGACAGCAAATGTCAAAATGATACTTGGCGGCCGTTATCAGGAAGCAATTTACAGCGGAACTATGATGGGACAGCCATTTGAAGGTAAAAGTACTCTTGCTTACAATAATGCGAGTAAAGAATTCACCACTACTTTTATTGACAATATGGGAACAGGAATGATGGTGGCCACCGGTAAATATGATGAAGCTAATAAAAGTATGAATTTTAAGGGCGATATGGTTAACCCATTGAATGGTAAAAAAACAGCTTACCGTGAAGTTTATACTATTGTTGACGCCAATACCCGTAAGATGGAAATGTATGATACAAAAAATGGAGAAGAATATAAGAGCATGGAAATTATCATGAAGAGAAAATAGTCTTTCCATAAAATAACACAACGTAATACATAAATCCCGGTTGCAAATTGTGATCGGGATTTCTATTTGATAATATTTGATGTAATTTTGCAGATTAAAAATTAACAACAGGTACAAAAGGACAAACAATAATACAGAATGGAATTAAAATGGAAAATAAAGCCGTTTGAGGCACTAACGGCTCATGAGTTATACGATTTGCTAAAGATGAGAAGTGAGATCTTTGTAGTGGAGCAAAATTGCGTTTATTTGGATCTTGATGGCAAAGACAAGAAAGCATTGCACTTAATTGGTGAATACGATGGTAAAATTGTAGCGTATGCCCGTTTGTTTGATGCCGGAATCAGTTTTGATAATGCTTCTATCGGAAGAGTTGTTGTCGATGCCAATTACCGTGATAAAAAATGGGGACATGATTTAATGCGTGAAGCCATCGCAGGAATAAAGGAAAATTTCGGAAAAGATAAAATTACAATCGGGGCACAATTATATTTGAAGAAATTCTACGAAAGCCACGGTTTTATTCAGACTAGCGAAATGTATTTAGAAGATGATATTCCTCATATCGAGATGATTCGTGGAGAACAATAAGCGAAAACTTTCTTTTAACGAAACAATGTTGCTTTAATTAAGGTAAAGACGTATTTAAAGTTATAATTAGTTTTAAGACAATAAAATACTAGTTTTATTTAGAGTAAAGCTTTAAATAAAAAACTTTGAAACTTTGCTTCTTCGTGGCAAAACCATTATATTTTAGTAATCAAAAATTCAACACGTCTGTCAAAATCATCGCCACGACCTAAAGGATATTTATTTCCGCAACCCTGATAAGACATTCTGTTTTTAGACACTTTTTTAGTTGAAAGATAATTGAAAACGGTTTTGGCACGATTCCAGGAAAGTCGTCTTTCTTTGGTGTCTTTGTCAATTCCGTCACTGTAAATTTCTGGAGTGCAGCAAACGTGGCCTCTAATTTCAAATTGAATTTTTTTGTCCGTTTGAAGTTTTACGGCGATTTTATCCAGTTCTTTTTTTGAAGAAGCAGTTAGCTTTGAACTGCCGATGTCAAATAATATATTGTCTAAGTATATTTTGTCACCAACTTTTAAATTGTCTTTAAAAGAGGTATAAATACCTTTTCCAAAACTATTACGTTTTACAACAATCAAATCAACCCGCCGATTTTTAGAACGCGTTTCGTGAAGATTTTCTACAGTGTCCGCTTTTACCACCACACGGCCTTTTCCTTCTAAAATAACAATTTTACTTTGGTTGAAACCGGCTGAAACAATCAGGTTCTGAATCGTATTGGCACGATTATTTGATAATCTGAAATTATAGTCGTCGTTACCGCGATCATCGCAGTAACCGTAAATTTGTATGGACTCAACTTTCGTAGTGTCAATACTTTTAATAAATTTAGTTACAACTTCGGTTTGTTTGGGAGTCAGATCATATTTATCAAACTCAAAATAAATGGTTTCAATAGGTTTTTGCTGTGCCGATAAATTGTAAATAATAAACAGAAATAGGGCTCTACAAATATTCATTATTTTTTAAATTTTTAAAATCGTCTTGTACTCGGTTTGATTATTTAAAACGTTTACCGCTTTTTTAATTTCTGAATTGTTTTTAATATAAAATTGATATAAACCTTCCTGATATTGATACCTTTTAATAAGCTCTTCCTGAATTAAACCTTTAATTTCTTTTTGATTTTTATCCAGTAAAGTAGTTTCGCTTTTTTCAAGTGCTGCCAATAATTGCTGATATTCCGGAGCAATTGTTTCGTCTATTTTCTCTGTTTTGGCTGCTGCCAAAGTGTTCCTTAAAGCAACTTCTGTTTCAGTATCAAAACTGATTTTATTGGCTTTTAAATATTGTTTAAAGCTTGTATAATCAGCATCAGTAAGAACTGGAATTTTATCTCCTAAATTTGGATTCTTGTAATAATAAGTGGTTGCATAATCAAAGATTCCATCGTTTTTTAATAATGCGGTAGTAATTGGACTCATTTTGGTTTCGTCTAATTCAATATCCGGCAAAACACCACCGCCATCATAAACTGTTCTTCCTTTTCTGGTTTTAAAAGCATTGAAGTTTTTAGCATCTGTTTTTTGAGCTACACCATTTTTGTCTTTGTGTGCATAATCCAGTGCCTGAATGCAACGGCCTGACGGTGTATAATAACGAGAAATCGTTACTTTCAACTGTGTTCCGTAAGTCAAATCAACTGAACGCTGTACCAGGCCTTTTCCAAAACTGCGGCTTCCTAAAATAACGGCACGGTCTAAATCCTGTAAAGCTCCGGATACAATTTCAGATGCCGAAGCACTTCTTCCATTCACTAAAATCGCTAACGGAATTTGCGTATCAATAGGTTCTTTGGTTGTTTTATAAGTATTATTGTGTTTTTCGATTCTCGATTTTGTCGTTACGATAACTTCATTTTTCGGAACAAATAAATTGCAGATATCAATTGCTTCGTTCAATAAACCGCCTGGATTCCCTCTTAAATCCAAAACAATTTGTGTTGCACCGTCAGCTTTTAGTTTCTCTAAAGCTTCTTTTACCTCAGCAGCTGCTTTTCTGCTAAAATGTGCTAAAACAATATAACCTGTCTTCTCATCAATTTTTCCGTAAAACGGTACTGATTTAATATCAACTTCGTCTAAAACTAATTCGGTTGTAAAAGTTTTTCCCTGACGCAGGTATTTGATCTGGATTTTGGTGTTTTTTGTTCCTTTTAATAATTGCGAGGCATCATCTTTAAAATCAGCAATCAAAACATCACCAATTTGGATAATTTCATCGCCCGCTTTTAATCCGGCTTTATCAGCAGGATAGTTTTTATAAGGCTCGCGTACAATCAAGCGGTCTTTTTTTCTTGAAATTAGAGCACCAATTCCAGTATATTCTCCAGTATTATTGATTTTGAAGTTGACAACATCCTGTTCGTTAAAGTAAACCGTGTAAGGATCTAAACTTCCCAACATGCTTTTAATAGCTTTGTCCATCAAATCACCCGGATTCGTGTCGTCGACGTAATTGGTATTGACAGCTTTGAATAAAGTCGTGAAGATTTCAATTTGCTTGGCTATCTCAAAAAAGTCGTCTTTGAAACTGGTTCCAATAAATAAAAATCCTGCCGCAACAGCCGGTATAACGAACTTCTTTTTGAAATAAGGAGCCATAATGATGAAATATCTTAAATTATAAAGTACTAAAATAAGAATAAATCATTAATAACGGTGATTCGTTCAGATGAATCTCAATTTAAGATCCGAAAAGGATTGATTATAAAGGATTTTGCAATTCTGTTTTAGTTTCAGAATCTGTCTTTTTGTTTATTTGTTGCAGAAATTTCTCAAACAACTGAATCGTCTTGGTATTGATTTCTTCGTAAGATAATTTGTCTTTCGTTTGATAGAAAAACATCAGAGAATAAGGTTGTTCTACATTATCCCAAAGCAAATTTTTATTCAATCGATAGGTTTCTCTTAAAACACGTTTGAAGTAATTTCTATCAACGGCTCTCTTGAAATATTTTTTCGAAACCGAAACGCCCATTTTAATTTTTTCTTCTGAATCAGCTTCCGCTTCACGGTAAACCAAACGCAAAGGATATTTAGAAACTGATTTCCCTTCAGAAAAAAGTAATCCAATTGTCGTTTTGCTTTTTAAGCGTTCATTTTTAGGGTAAGTGAAGTTCATTTAATTCAAAAAAGATTTGCAATTTCAGGGACAAAGGTAATTTTTTTATTTTCGGTATAAAGAGTCATAGGTGGGTTTTATGAAATGTATGGGCACATTTTTATAATACGAAGTAGTCTTACAGCGCTTAAATTTGTAAAATTGAAATTGGAATGTAAATACAATTCGTACAAATTGGTGTAATTAATAAAGCATTTTTTCTTTTAAGTGCCGTATTTGTTGATACTTGTATAATTTTTATACGGCTAAAAATATATTTACTACTTTTGGCCTTAAATTTTTACAAGCATGCAAAAGATAATTTCATATCCAATCTCCGTAATTTATTATTTATGTTTTGGATTGTGTTTGGCGGTTTTTCACCCAATACAATGGATTTGCCTTAATCTTTTTGGTTATCAGGCACATAAGATAAGTGTTGATTATTTAAATTTTTTCCTTTTAAGATGTACAAATCTGGTAGGAACAACTTATAAAATTGAAAACAGAGAAACAATCCCAACGGGAGTTCCTCTGATTTTTGTTTCAAATCACCAAAGTATGTACGATATCATAGCAATGATTTGGTACTTTAGACGATTTCATTGTAAATTTGTAAGTAAGAAGGAGTTAGGAAGCGGAATCCCAAGTGTATCTTTTAATTTGCGCCATGGAGGATCTGTTTTAATTGACCGTAAAGATCCTAAACAAGCCATTCCTGTAATAAAAGGCTTGTCTGAATACATAGAAAAAAATACTAGATCTGCTGTAATATTTCCTGAAGGGACGCGAAGCAAAACAGGTAAACCTAAAGAATTTGCACAAAGCGGTTTGAAAATCTTGTGTAAATATGCGCCATCGGCCTATGTAGTGCCGGTTAGTATTAACAATTCATGGAAAATGGTGCGTTACGGAATGTTTCCGGTTGGCTTAGGAAATCGCCTTAGTTTCACAGTTCATAAAGCAATGGCTGTAAAAGATTATGATTTTGCTGAGTTAATGGCATTGACAGAAAAGGCAGTTGTAGAAGGAGTAAAAGAGTATAAATAGATTTTTGTTTTCAGAAATTAAACTGAAACAGAAATCCCAAATCTAAAATAAGTAATGTCTATAAAAAACATTAGATTAGAAGTAATGCAGTTTTTGGAAAAAAACGTGGATAGCTTCGTAGAACAGTATTTAATTCCAGTAGAAAAAATTTGGCAGCCGTCAGATTTTCTGCCTAATTCTGAAGGAGATAATTTCTTTGAGGAGGTTAGAGAATTACGCGAAATTGCTAAAGAATTACCATATGATTTCTGGGTTACGCTTGTTGGTGATACTATCACTGAAGAGGCTTTGCCAACTTACGAATCCTGGTTAATGGATGTTGAAGGAATAAATCAGATAGAGAACGGCGGAAACGGTTGGTCTAAATGGATCCGTCAATGGACTGGAGAAGAAAATCGCCACGGTGATTTGCTAAATAAATACTTGTATTTGTCTGGTCGTGTGAACATGCGTGAAATCGAAATGACAACACAGCATTTAATCAACGACGGTTTTGATATCGGAACTGGATCTGACCCATACAAAAACTTTGTATATACTAGTTTCCAGGAATTAGCAACTTATGTTTCGCACAATAGAGTAGCTCAAATGGCTAAGAAATTTGGTGATAACAAGTTGTCTAAAATGTGTAAAATGATTGCGGGTGACGAAATGCGTCATCACCATGCTTACAGTGAATTTGTTACCAGAATTTTTGCAGTTGATCCAAGCGAAATGATGTTAGCGTTTCAATATATGATGAAACAAAAAATCGTTATGCCGGCTCATTTCTTAAGAGAATCTGGTCAAAAGATCAGCTCTGCCTTCGAACAATTCTCTGATTCTGCGCAACGTATTGGTGTTTACACTGCAAATGATTATGTAGATATCATGCAGAAATTAATTGATAAATGGGAAATTGACAAAGTTTCTAATTTGACAGATGAAGCAGAAAAAGCACGTGATTACTTAATGAAATTACCAGCTCGTATGGCTAGAATCTCTGAAAGATTAGTAATTCCGCAGGAATCTCACATTTTTAAATGGGTTGAACCTGCTAGATTGTAGATTTTAGTCCCGAGACTTCGGGATAGATTTCAGATTGATATTGCAATTGAATTTTGATATTGTAATTGACATTGAAAATATATTGTTGATTGTTGAAGTGTAAGCTTTGACAATCAACATTTTTATTTAAAATAGAAAAAAGCCAGTGTTAATCCGTTTAAATCCGTGTCATCCGCGTGCCATTCTCAACACAAAAAACTATGAATAATTCAGAATTAATAAATAAAACAATAGCGTTCGTAAAAGAAAAACTAAGTGATGCCGAAGGCGGACATGATTGGTTTCATATCGAGCGTGTTTATAAAAATGCGCTGTTAATTGCAAAAGATACTGATTGTGATTTGATTGTAGTACAGCTTGGCGCTTTGCTTCATGATATTGCTGACAGTAAATTTCACAATGGAGACGAAACCATCGGACCAAAAACAGCAAGATTATTTTTAGAATCTGAGAATGTTTTTGAAGATACCATCCAGCATGTGGTAAACATTATCGAAAACATCTCTTATAAGGGTGGAAATTTCGAAAAGAACTTCTCGTCTATAGAATTGGACATCGTTCAGGATGCAGATCGTTTAGACGCGATAGGAGCAATTGGAGTAGCAAGAGCGTTCAATTATGGCGGATTTAAAAATCGTGCGTTATACGATCCTGAAATCGCGCCAGTAACTAATATGAGTAAAGAGGAATACAAAAGTAATAATGCACCAACGATAAATCACTTCTACGAAAAGCTTTTACTCTTAAAAGATAAAATGAATACGGAAACCGGAAAACAAATCGCTGCCGAAAGACACAAGTTTATGGAAATCTTTCTTTCGCAGTTTTATGCGGAATGGGAGGGAGTTAAATAGTTTTCAGTCTCAGTGACAGTTTTCAGTTTCGAATAAAAGCTGGACCCGATTATTAAGTATTTATTCCACAGAGATTCGCCAAGAAACACAAAGCTTCACAAAGAAAATGTAAATCTCTGTGAAGCTCTGTACTTTTTACTCTGTGTATCTTTGTGAAATTGCTTTTCTATCGGAGTTTTATTCCAATGAAAAGAGTCAAATAGATTTTTATTCCACAGAGATTCGCCAAGAAAACACAAAGCTTCACAAAGAAATTTTAAATCTCTGTGAAGCTTTCTGCTTTTTTACTCTGTGTATCTCTGTGAAATTCCTTTCAAAACCTTAGCATCTTAGAACCTCAGCACCTCAGCACCTTTCCTCTACGAACACCCACAATTCCCATCACCGCAATCTTTTTTCTTTTTAGATTTCCAAAAGAACTTTTTGATCAAAAAGGCAACAGCAATAAGTAATATTCCAAAGGCAATAATTTCTTGTATCATGGCCGTTTATTTTAAAAGTTGATAAGCCAGAAGTGCAACAAAATAAGCTAAACCGCTCATTAAGAATAATTGCATCGCTGGCCATTTCCAGGAATTCGTTTCTTTTTTGGTAATAGCCAATGTACTGGCGCATTGCATCGCAAAAGCATAAAATAGCAATAGTGAAATTCCAGAAGCAAAATTAAAGATTTTCTCACCCGTTTGCGGATTTACTTCTTTCTGCATTTTGCTTTTAATGGTTGCTTCATTATCGCTGTCTCCAACGCTGTAAATGGTGGCAAGAGTTCCAACAAAAACCTCACGTGCGGCAAACGAACTGATAATTGCAATTCCGATTTTCCAGTCATAACCTAAAGGAGAGATTGCAGGTTCAATGGCTTTACCCATAATTCCGATATAAGAGTTCTCTAATTTTTGAGAAGCTACCTCGTTTTCAAACTGAACTTCATTTAAAGTTGTATTGGCAAATCTTTCTTTTACTATAGTTTCAGCTTCATTAAAATCTTTTCCAGGTCCAAAAGAAGCTAAAAACCATAAAATTACAGATATCGCTAAGATAATTTTACCCGCACCAACGACAAACGCTTTGGTTTTTTCCACAACGTTGATTCCAACATTCTTTAAAAGAGGCATTTTGTAGCTCGGCATTTCGACTACAAAATAGGTTTTAGAGTTGAATTTCAGAATCTTATTTAAAATATAAGCAGATAAAATTGCAGTTACAAATCCTATTAAATAAAGCAACATCAAGGATAATCCCTGTAAGTTTAGAATCCCCAAAACACGCTGATCCGGAATTACTAACGAAATAATAATGGTATAAACAGGAAGCCTTGCAGAACAAGTCGTAAATGGCGTTACCAAAATGGTGATTAAACGTTCTTTCCAGTTTTCGATATTTCTCGTAGCCATAATTGCTGGGATAGCACAGGCAGTTCCCGAAATCAATGGCACAACACTTTTTCCTGAAAGCCCAAACTTTCGCATGATTTTATCCATCAAAAATACAACACGACTCATGTATCCGCTTTCTTCCAAAATGGAAATAAACAGAAACAAAAAGGCAATTTGTGGAATGAAAATCAGAATTCCGCCAATTCCAGGAATAATTCCTTGTGAAAGCAAATCGGTTAAAATACCGCTTGGTAATTCTGAAGCGGTCCAACTACTTAAAGAAGCAAAAGTACTGTCAATGAAATCCATTGGAATCGTTGACCAGCTGAAAATAGATTGGAAAATCAAAAACAAAATCGCAAGGAAAATCACATACCCCCAAACTTTGTGCGTTAAAACACGATCAAGTTTGGCTCTTATATCTTTTGCCATCGATTCATCAACTTGTAAACCTTCTTTCAAAACATCATTAATGAACTGATATCTTTTGATGGTTTCTTTTTGCTGTAAACGCTTTAATTCTGAATGCGATTTGGTAAAAGTGCTTCGGATTTCATTACGCTCCAGATTCAAAAAATTAACATCCTGCGTAATAACCAGCCACAATTTGTATAAAAGTTGATTCGGAAAAGCATGTTGCAGTTTTGCAAAATATTCAGCATCAATTACAGAAGCATTTAAACAAGGTTCATGCGGAATCGTTTTGTATGAAACGATTAGTTCTTTTAGTTCCTCAATTCCATGACCTTTACGTGAACTTACTAGAGCAATTTTCGTTTTTAGTTTTTCTTCTAAATACGGAATATTAAGAGTAATTCCTTTGCTTTCCATACGATCAGACATATTGATGACTAAAATCGTAGGAATTTCAAGGTCTTTTATTTGAGTGTAAATCAGTAAATTTCGTTTCAGATTTTCAACATCTGTTACGACTACTGCAACGTCTGGATATAATTTGTCGTTTTTGTTCAGCAAAAGTTCAATCACAACACTTTCATCCATTGAACTGGCATTCAAACTATACGTTCCTGGTAAATCAAGAATATTAGCTTTTATGTTATGTGGAAGTTTACAAAAACCCATTTTTTTCTCAACCGTAATTCCGGGATAATTCCCAACTTGTTGATTCAAACCGGTAAGTTGATTGAAAACGGAAGTCTTTCCGGTATTCGGATTCCCGATAAGGGCAACATTTATATTTTGAATGCTCATTACAAATTGGTTTTGATAAGTTCAACTTCAATTTCACGAGCAGTTTCTATACGAATGGCAACATGAGAGCCATTTATATCTAAATATAAAGGATCTCCAAAAGGAGCAATTTGAAGTAATTCTACCAAGCTGCCCGGCAAACAACCCATTTCTAATAACTTTAGAGGAATAAGATCGATATCAAAATCTTTGATAATGGCTTTTTCGCCTTTTTTCAGAGTGTGAATTGTATTTTGCAAGCTTATTTAGATTGAATTTAGATTGCAAAAGTAGGCAATAATTCTTTATTTCAAGGCAATTAACCGTTTTGATTGTGCCAAAATTTACTTAAATAAGGCAATTTTACTCTTGCGATAAGAAATCGATGTCTTCGATAAGTCGTTTGATTTCTTCTTTGTTTGTTCCGTCATAAAATCCACGAACACGACGTTTTTGATCCACCAAAACAAAATTCTCCGTATGAACCATATCGTAAAGCTGATCTGGTCTTCCTAATTTCACCGCTAAATAAGATTTTCTGGCCATGGTGTAGATTTCTTTTTTATCACCGGTAACCAAATTCCATTTGCTGTCTACAACTCCATATTTAACTGCATAAGCTTTTAAAACAGAAACACTGTCTACTTCTGGAAAGACTGTATGAGAAAGCAGCATTACTTTAGGATTATTAAGTACAGCTTTTTGAACTTCTGATAAATTGGTCGACATCTTTGGGCAAATAGATCCGCAGGTTGTGAAGAAAAAGTCAGCTACATAAATTTTTCCTTCGTAGTTTTTTTGCGTAATGGTATCTCCATTCTGGTTTACAAAAGAGAAATCTGCAATAGTGTGGTATTTGCTTTTGTATTGAATCGTACTGTCAACCAGTTCAGGATTTACGTCAGCCGGATTATAGATAGGTAATGTTTTTTGTGGCTTTAAAGCCGAATAAAATAAGGATATAGTAACTACCGAAAATACAATTAAAACAATAAAGAATTTGCGGTATTTGTATAGTAAAGATTTCATAAACAGAATTTGGCGCAAAAATACGAAAAGGAGTTTTCAAAAAACTAATTCTGTGCTGTTTTTAACAGGCTTTTGACTTTGATTAAAAGTAATATATAAGAATGTTCTAATCACGCAAAGACGCGAATTCGCAAAGTATAACTTAAAAAATAAAACTTTGCGACTTCGCGTCTTTGCGAGAGATAAAAATAAAGCAAATAATCCTTTTAATTCTTAGTCTTTCTAATAGACTTGTTAACCAGATATAATCCGACTAAAGTTACGGCTGCTCCAATGGCAATGGCCTGAGTAAGTGTTTCTCCAAAAATGAAAGCTCCCAAAACCATGGCTACAATTGGATTTATATAAACGTAAATACTGCTGATTTCAGTTGGAAGATGTTGTAAAGTATAAATAAAAGCGATGAAAGTTAAGACCGAACCAATAATGATTAAGTAGATAATTGCCCACCATGAATTCATAGAGATTTCACTCAAAGGAATGTTTGTTCCTGCCGCTTCTGTAATTCCAAATAGAAACACACTTGAAATCAGCATCTGCAATCCTAAACTGAAATACGGATTAAAACTAGCCGCTTTTTTCTTGGTTTCTAAAATTCCGAAAGCCCAGGTAATAGTTGAAATGATGGTTAAAAGGATTCCGAATTGAAAATCTGGTCTTAAAAAATCAGATAAGTAATCCATGAAGATGATACAGATTCCACCAAAACTAATCAGCATTCCGAATAAAGCCACTTTGGCGATTTTTATACCATTAAAAAAATTGATAACAATAATCCAAATTGGAAAAAGAGCACTAATAATGGCACCCAGTCCGCTGCTGATATATTTTACTCCCCAGGTACTTAAGCCGTTGCTTAAGGCAAAATTCAGGATAGATAAAATAATAATTGTTTTCCATTGTTTCCCTTTTGGCCAAGGCTCTTTTTTAATTAGAAAATAACCAACATAAAGTAAACCACCCAAAAACTGACGAATTGTAGCTACCTGAAGTCCGGGCATGTGTCTAACAGCTTCTTTAGATGCCAGCCAGGTTGTTCCCCAGAAGAAACTTACCCAGCATAAAGCCAAAATGGGAAATCCTATGGCTTCAATTTTTCCTGAAAAGGCATTCTGAATTTTTGCTTTCACTTTTATATTTTTTCTTTTGACAAATATTCCAAAAACAATTGAAATATTCCCCCAAAAACGGACATATTATTCATGAAACTTTTAGCTGAAATCCATTAAAAAAGCGAATGTTAAATTACAAGACTAATTATTGAGAAATTTTAACATAGTATTCAAAATAATAACAATATGTTTGTATATATACTAAAACTATAAAGAAAAATGATTAAACAGCTTACTAAACCTATGTTTTGTGTAGTTTCTGCAATGTTCACATTGACAGCGATTCAGGCACAAAATGCAAAACCAAAAGAGCCAGGTATCAATATTGCAAATATGGATACTAAAGTTAGCCCTGGTGAAGATTTTTTTCGTTACGTAAACGGAACCTGGTTAGAGAAAACTGAAATTCCAAGTGATAGAAATTCATGGGGAAGTTTCAATGAACTGCGTCAAAAAACTGACGAAAACTCTCTTGCAATTTTGAAAGAAGCTTCAAAAGATCCAAAGTATAAATCAAATACAGATCAGGGTAAGGCAATTGCTTTATTTAATACGATCATGGATACTGTTGGCAGAAACAAAAGAGGTGTTACGCCGCTTCAGCCTTATTTGAAGAAAATCGACGCAATTAAAAATGTAGCTGATTTGCAAAACTACCTAACCGAAATGCAACCACAAGGAGGCGCTGGTTTCTTTGGAGTGTATGTTGGAGCTGATGCTAAAAACAGTAACAGAAATACAGTAAGCTTAGGTCCTGGATCTTTAGGATTATCTGATAAGGATTATTACAATTCTGATGATAAGGATTCTAAAGAAAAACGTGAAAAATATGAAGTTCACGTTGCTCGAATGATGCAATTTATTGGAGAATCTCCTGCAAAAGCAAAGGAAAGTGCAAAACAAATTCTGGCTTTAGAAGTTGAAATGTCTGCACCAAGATTAGATCGCGTTGAACGCAGAGACAGAAGAAAGCAATACAATCCAACGGCTGTTGCTGACCTGAAAAAGAATACACCTTCTATTCAATGGGATAAATATTTTACAGGAATCGGAATGACAAAATTGGATTCTGTAAATGTTTCTCAGCCTCGTTATATGGTTGCTTTAGAAAAAACTTTTACTGAAAAGAAAGTGGAAGCCTGGAAAGAATACTTAAAATGGTCTTTGTTAAACAGAGCAGCATCAACATTATCTACAGATATCGAAAATGCTAATTTTGATTTCTACGGAAAAACATTAACAGGAGCCCTAAAACAACGTCCGCGTGAGGAAGTTGCTTTACAGGTAATCAACGGAGCAACTGGTGAAGCTTTAGGAAAACTTTATGTGGAAAAATTATTCCCTGCTGAAGCTAAAACTAAAGCTAAGGATATGATTGCAAATGTAATGCAGGCATACAGAAACAGAATCAATGCGTTGCCTTGGATGTCGGCTGAAACTAAAACAAAAGCTATTGAAAAATTAAATAAGTTAACAGTTAAAATTGGATATCCTGACAAATGGAAAGATTATTCAGCTTTAGAACTTAAAAACGTTAACGAAGGCGGAACTTATTTTGATAACGTGAAAAATTTATCAAAATGGTCTTACGCAGAAAACCTTGCTAAATTAGGTAAACCAGTTGATAAAACGGAGTGGGGAATGTCACCTCAAACGGTAAACGCTTATTTCAATCCATCTTATAACGAGATTGTTTTTCCTGCAGCGATTTTACAACCACCTTTCTACAATTACCAGGCTGATGAAGCTGTAAATTATGGTGGAATTGGAGCTGTAATCGGACACGAGATCTCTCATGGTTTTGATGATTCAGGTGCACGTTATAATGCAGATGGAAATCTTGTTGACTGGTGGACTGCAGATGACTTAAAGCAATTTACGGCCCTTGGTGGAGAACTTGCAGCACAATATAGTGCTTTAGAGCCTTTGCCAGGAATTCACGTAGATGGTAAATTTACTTTAGGTGAAAACATTGGTGATTTAGGTGGTACAAACGCAGCTTACGATGGTTTGCAATTGTATTTGAAAGCAAATGGTAATCCTGGTTTAATTGACGGATTTACGCCAGAACAACGTTTCTTTATTTCATGGGCTACGGTTTGGAGAACTAAATCAAGAGATGAGGCTATAAAAAGTCAGGTTAAAACAGATCCACACTCTCCGGGAATGTACAGAGCGGTTGTGCCAATTCAGAATTTGGATACTTTCTACCAGGCTTTCGGAATTAAAGCAGGAGATAAAATGTACATAGAACCAGCGAAAAGAGTTAAAATCTGGTAATATTGATAAACATAAAAAAACGGCGCTAATTTAGCGCCGTTTTTTGTTTTAGATATGTTTTGTTGCTTATTTTGAATTACTGTAAATATAAGCTTCAATTGCCTTTAATTCTTCATCAGACATCGCTTGCGTTATCGGAAAATTAGTTTTCATAACAGAAAATTGACTTGGATCAACAATTGGCTCTGCATTTCCTTTTAAGAAAGTAACAATATCACCTTTTTTGTCTTTATAGATTTTTCCGATTTCCTGAATACTTGGTCCAATGATTTTTTGATCAACCTGATGGCAGGAAACGCAATTTCCTTTTCCTTCAAAAATAGATTGCCCTAAAGCTTCAGGCGTTTTGGCTTCCGACGATTCGCCTTCCGAATAAGATTCAGTGGTAGTTTCAGTTGATTTTCCAAAAGGTTCCTGCTCTTTTTTACAAGAAGCAAATGCTAAGACGGCAGATAAGAATAATACTTTTTTCATGCTTTTTATTTCTTTAATAATATTGCTGCCTCTTTAGCGAAATAGGTTGAAATCAAACTTGCTCCCGCTCTTTTTATACACATTAACTGCTCCATCATAATTTTATCATTGTCCAGCCAGCCTCTTTCAGCAGCAGCCTTAATCATGGCATATTCTCCAGAAACGTGAAAAACAGTTACCGGAACATTCACGGCATTTTTTACTTCGCGTACAATGTCAAGATAAGCAATTCCTGGTTTTACCATTACCATATCGGCACCTTCTTCAACATCCATAAGGGTTTCTCTGATGGCTTCGATACGATTAGCATAATCCATTTGGTATGTTTTTTTGTCTTTTGGAACAACCACATCAGCTTCTCTTGGTGCACTGTCCAACGCATCACGAAATGGGCCATAAAATGCAGAAGCATATTTAGCTGAATAACTCATAATACCTACATTATGAAATCCTGCTGCATCCAATCCTTGGCGCAAACGCAAAATACGTCCGTCCATCATGTCGCTTGGTGCTACAAAATCGGCTCCAGCTTGTGCATGCGAAACGGCCATTTTTACTAATGCGTCGTTAGTGGCATCATTGGCAACATCGCCATTTTCGATAATTCCGTCATGACCATAAATAGAGTAGGGATCAAGGGCAACATCTGGCATTACAACCATTTCAGGGCAAGCAGCTTTTATGGCTTTGATCGCATTTTGCATTAATCCGTTTGGATTCCAGGCTTCTTTTCCGGTATTGTCTTTTAGTGATTCGTCTACTTTTACATAAATGTTGACAGCACGAATTCCTAAAGCAAAAATTTCTTTTACTTCTTCAACTGTTAAGTCGATCGAGCGACGAAAAATTCCCGGCATGGATGGAATTTCAACCTTATAATTTTCGCCTTCTGCAATGAACATTGGAAACATAAAATCAGTTGGACTTAATGTTGTTTCGCGAACTAAACTACGGATAGATTCATTTACGCGTAGTCTTCTGCCTCTTTGTAATGGGAACATATTTTTTTGTTTAAAGTTTCATGTTTCAGGTTTTATCCTGAAGTTATTCTAATATTTTTATGTAATTGAAGCGGTATAAATCGCTTTTATGGTTTTATCAAGTTTTTGGTTAAATTCAGCATCAGATTGACCTGCAGAAAGACCTTCGGAAAGTGCTCGTGAAAAACTGGCAATCAATCCTTGGTTTTGCGTCAGTTTCGCGTTGGCTTCTTCTTCTGAATATCCTCCGGATAATGCTACAACACGTACAACATGCGGATCAGACATTAGTTCTTTGTAAAAGTCATTCACAGTTGGAATAGATAATTTCAACATCACTTTAACCTCTTTATCCAACAAGTTTAGTTGTTTCTGTATTTCTGCTTTCAGAATTGCTTCCGATTTTTCTTTATCAGCACTGTAAATATCAACTTCCGGTTCAATTATCGGAACAAGTCCTTTTTGAAAGATTTGTAAACCAACTTCAAATTGCTGTTCGACAACTTCACGAATTCCTTCGGTATTTGCTTCTTTAATAACAGAACGCATTTTGGTTCCGAATACGTTTTTTTCTACAGCTTTGTCTAACAATTCATCTAAATTGGAAATAGGCTTCATCACCTGTACACCATTGGCAAGATCAGCAAGTCCTTTATCAACTTTTAAAAACGGAACTATGTTTTTCTTTTCCCATAAATAATCGGCGGTCCATTGTTCGTCGATTTTGCGATCCATAGTGTTTTCAAACAATATAGCTCCCAGGATATATTCGCTTTTAAATGCAGGACTCTTAATTATTCTGGTTCTCATTTCATGCACAAGCGTGTACATTTCATCATCATTCGTGAAACTGCTTTCCTGTACTCCGTATTGAGCCAAGGCTTTTGGTGTGCTTCCGCCACTTTGGTCTAATGCGGCAATAAATCCTTGACCGGAATGCATTTGATTTAATTGTGCAATGTTCATTTCTCTTTCCATACTATATTTAGATTTTAGATTGAAGATTTTAGAGTAAATTACAACTTAAATTTATGATTACAAAGAAGTTAAATGAATATTGGGTTCAATTTATGAGATCCATTCACGAGGGTTTTCCAACACATTTACTAATTTTTCTTCTTCACTTCCCGCTGCTGCATGATGATCGTAAACCCATTGTACATGTGGAGGCAAACTCATCAAAATACTTTCAATTCTTCCGTTGGTTCTTAAACCGAATAAAGTGCCTTTGTCATGAACCAAATTGAATTCGACGTAACGACCACGACGGATTTCCTGCCAGTTTCTGTTTTCAGAAGTATACGCTAAATTTTTTCTTTTCTCTACAATTGGAACATATGCTTCTAAGAAACTATTCCCAACTTCAGATACGAAATTGAACCAATCTTCCATCGACATTTGCTCATTTGCTTTGCAATAATCAAAGAACAAACCGCCAATTCCGCGGGCTTCGTTTCTGTGAGCATTCCAAAAATAAGCGTCACATTGTTTTTTATATTTTGGATAAAACTCAGGATTATGTTTGTCACAAGCCGTTTTACACGTTTGATGAAAGTGCGTTGCATCTTCTTCAAACAAATAATAAGGCGTTAAATCCTGTCCGCCGCCAAACCATTGTTCGATCACTTTTCCGTGTTCATCGTACATTTCAAAATAACGCCAGTTGGCATGAACAGTTGGTGTCATGGGGTTTTTTGGATGTAAAACCAAACTTAATCCGCAGGCAAAAAAATCAGCTTCGCCAACGCCAAACATTTTCTGCATCGCTTCTGGTAATTTTCCGTGAACAGCTGAAATGTTTACTCCGCCTTTTTCAAAAACATTTCCGTTTTCAATAACGCGTGTTCTTCCGCCACCGCCTTCCGGGCGTTTCCAAAGATCTTCACGGAATTTTGCAGTTCCGTCAACAGCTTCTAAACCTGCGCAGATCTGGTCTTGTAGATTTTGTATGTATGCGTAAAATTTATCTTTCATGAGTATTGTATTCTGATTTAAGCAATCCGAAATAAACAGTATTCTGCAATTCGCCATCACCATCTCTAAATTCGTCCCGTAAAATTCCTTCTTGTTTGAAATTGTGTTTTAATGCAACCCGCTGGCTTGCAAAGTTAATTTCTTGTGTGCAGATGAAAACTTTGTTCAGCTTCAATTCGTTGAAAGAGAATTCAAGTGCATTTGAAACCATTTTTGATGTGATTCCCTTTCCCTGATAATCTTCATCGGTAAAATAACCTAATTCACATTTTGAGATGCGATAATCTATCGTTTTTACGCATAAATAACCAATCAAAGCATTGGTTTTAATGTCTCGTGCGTAAAAATAAAACCATTCATTATTTTTTTCTTTATCCCGACTGACTGCCAGAAAATCTTTAGCTTTCTCTAAAGAATCAGAATTGGCAAGGGTTACCGGAAAAGTTTTGTGGATGTGTTTTTTATTTTTATTGACCAGCGTGAAAAATTCTTCAGCAGTAACATTTTCAATGCGATCTATTTTCCAATCTGTAAAACTCATGTTTATTTGTTTTTAGCGGATGTGATTTTGGCATTTATTCCGAACGAGAAAACTTTGCTTTCTCGTTGGATGTATTGGTAAATAGCAAGTGCTTTACCTAAGAAATCAAATTGCTTTTCTTGAGATAAATGAATCAAAATATCAGCAAATTGCTCCTGTTGATTCCAATCTAAATGACATCTCTGAAGGAGAATAATTAATTCTTCTTCCGGTATTTCAATTGTTCGTTCTAAACTTAAACCAAAGCTCTTCAGTTGCTCATCTACAAGGCTAATATCTTCAGCGTTCCAAAACCTTGGCACAAAAATAAGTGTGTGTAAAGTTCGGAGCGTGTTTTCTATTCTGATACTTTCTTCGTCTCTAAGGCCTTTGTTGAGCATTATTTTTTGAGTTTTCAGTCGCAGTGACAGTTTTCAGCTTTGAAGTTGACTGAAAACTGCGACTGCACACTGTAATACTATTGTCCGTATTCCTTAACCGCATCAATAAACGCTTTCGCGTGATCTACAGGGATATTTGGTAAAATTCCGTGACCTAAATTTACAATATATTTATCTTTTCCGAATTCGTCGATCATTTCGTGAACCATTTTTTTGATGGTTGGAATTGGAGAAAATAATCTTGATGGGTCAAAATTTCCTTGTAAAGTAATATTTCCACCAGATAAATAACGCGCGTTTCTAGCCGAACAAGTCCAGTCTACACCTAAAGCCGAAGCTTTACTTTTACCCATTTCGCCTAAAGCAAACCAACATCCTTTTCCGAAAACAATAACCGGAGTAACCTCAGCCAAAGCGTCAACAATTTGATTGATGTATTTCCATGAAAATTCCTGATAATCAACTGGAGAAAGCATTCCACCCCAAGAATCAAAAATCTGAACGGCATTGACTCCCGCTTTTACTTTTTCTTTTAAATATAGAATTGTTGTATCTGTAATTTTTTGCAATAAAGTATGCGCTGCGATAGGATTCGAAAAACAAAAACCTTTAGCAGTATCAAAACTTTTAGAACCTTTTCCTTCAACAGCATAGCAAAAAATTGTCCACGGTGAACCAGCGAAACCAATTAATGGCACTTCGTCGTTCAACATTTCTTTAGTCAATTTAACGGCGTCAAAAACGTAACCTAAAGTTTCATTTACATCCGGAACATAAACCTGATTAACTTGTTCCATGGTGCGAATTGGATCTGGAATAATTGGTCCCAAATTGTCTTTCAATTCTACGTGAATTCCCATTGCGCGAGGCACAACCAAAATATCTGAAAACAAAATGGCAGCATCCGGAGCAATTCTGCGAATTGGTTGAACGGTAATTTCTGCAGCTAATTCTGGAGTTTCACATCTTGTGAAAAAGTCATATTTATCACGTAAAGCTCTGAATTCAGGTAAGTATCTTCCAGCTTGACGCATCATCCATACTGGCGGGCGTTGAACAGTTTCTCCTTTTAATGCTTTTAAAAATAGGTCGTTTTTTAACATGTTTTTTATTTTAGGTGCAAAGTCACAAAGGGACAAAGTTGCAAAGGTTTATTTATATTCTTCAATTACGTCTTCAATCACATCTTCAACTGTTGGCTGATCTGCGATGATGATGTTTTTGGTAATTTTATGTAAAGCGTCTGCAGTGGTTTCTCCAATGCAAAAGCATGTTTCTTTTTTGATGGTATTGTCTTTCAAATAACTTTCAACACCAGACGGACTGAAAAATAAGATCGCGTCAACGGCTGTTTTTATTTTTTGAGGCGTTAATGATGTATCGTAAACCTGAATTTCATTGAACTTAACTTCGGCATCTTTCAATGCTTTTGGCAACGTTTCTCTTCGAAGATTTCCACTAAAAAAAGTAAAGGTTTCAGAACGATAAATCAAAGTGATAATTTCAGATAAATCTGAAGCGTAACCAGTGTAAGCCACCACATTAAAGCCACTTTCAGATAAAAGAATCTTAGTTTTTAAACCAACGCAAAAAACGTTTTTACTTTTGAGTTCTTCCGCTTTTGGATGAGATAAAATACTGTGAACGGCATTTTGACTGGTGAAAATTAGATTTTCGTTGAGGTCTTTTAGTTCGAAAGATTTATTTTGAGTTTGAATGAAATCGGTATCAATAACTTCTAAACCAGCATTTGTTAACGCTTGTTTTTGTTCGCCCGATAGCTTTTTTGTGGATAATATCTGAATTGATTTTGCCATTATTTTTTTAAAGATTCTTTAATAGATTGCATCAATTCGGTTCCGCCATTGTTTAGAATTTCCTGTGCAGCGAAAAATCCTAGTTTTTTCCACTCTGAAATATCAACGGTTTTTTCGATTTCCAGTTTTTGTTTTCCATCAACAGAAAGCAAAACGCCCTGAAAATGTAAAGTGTCTTCGTCTTCGTTGTATGTTACTAAAGCTCCAATTGGCGCTGTACAGCCACCTTCAAGCGTTCTCAAAAACTGACGTTCAATATACGTACAGATTTCCGTTTCAATATGGTTTAATTGCGAAAGTGCGTCCAAAGTATAATTGTCATTTTCCATTGCCACAACAAGCATTGCTCCTTGTGCCGGTGCCGGAATCATCCAATCTAAATTGATATAATTTTCTGGTTTTATGTTGATGCGCTCCAAACCTGCAGCAGCAAAAACAGCTCCATCCCAGTTGTTGTCTTGTAGTTTTTGCATACGGGTGTTTACGTTTCCACGTAAATCAACCACCGTATGGTTAGGATATTTATTGAACCATAACGCCTGACGACGCAAGCTTCCGGTTGCAATTGTACTTGGCTGATCAAAATCCGGATTTCCTTTATGTACTAAAATGTCTAAAACATTGGCTCTTTCTAAAACCGCAGCCTGAACAATACCTTGTGGCAAGGCCGTTGGAACATCTTTCATAGAATGAACTGCAATATCGCAATCGCCATTTATCATGGCAACATCCAGCGTTTTAGTGAAAATTCCGGTAATGCCAAGTTCGTAAAGCGGTTTGTCCAAAATAATATCGCCTGTTGATTTTACCGCAACAATTTCGGTTTTATAACCCAAATCGTTTAGTTTTTTCTCGACAGTATGTGCTTGCCAAAGTGCCAATTCGCTATCGCGAGTCCCTATTCTGATTATTTTTTCAGCCATGTTTTAATTTTTTTCCACCATATAAGTCATATAAGTAAACTTAAGCATTGCGTAAATAACTATATTAAATGAACTTATATGACTTATATGGTGGAAAATTATGTTTTAAGATGCTTTTATTTTGAAGACTTTTTCGATCCATTCGATGCTTTCATCGACCATGGTGTCATCGTCTTTTAAGTGGTTTGCGAAATGTGTAGTGATTTTTTGAATGATTCTGTTGCTGATGATTTCAGCCTGAGCTTCATTGAAATCAGTGATTTTTTTGCTTTGAAAATTTAATTCTGAATCTTTTATGGCATTCAGTTTTTCTTTTAAAGCATTGATAGTTGGGGCAAATTTTCTGCCTTTCATCCAAACCACAAATTCTTCTTTGATTTCTTCGATAATTGCTTCAGCAGCCGGAATGTGTAATTTTCTGTTTTCCAAAGTTTCATCTGTCAATTGTGACAAATAATCCATGTGGATTAAAGTTACGCCTTCTAATTCCTCTACGTTTTCATGAACGTTTTTCGGAATAGATAAATCTAAAATCAATAAAGGTTTTTTAAGATTTAAGATGGCTTTGTCAACTGTTGGGTTTTGTGCGCCTGTAGCGACAACTACAACATCAGCTTTTTGAAGTTCTAAATGAAGTTCCGAATAATCTTTAACAATCAAATTTAGTTTTCCGGCCAATTTCTCAGCTTTGTCTTTCGTACGATTGATTAAAGTAATATGTTCGTTTTTAGTATGTTTTACAAGATTCTCGCAAGTATTTCTTCCGATTTTTCCTGTTCCGAAAAGTAAAATGTTTTTGTTTCCGATATCCTCAACATTTTTCATAATGTATTGAACCGATGCAAAAGAAACCGAAGTTGCTCCAGAACTTATTTGAGTCTCGTTTTTGATTCTTTTGCTCGCCTGAATCACGGCGTTTACCAATCTTTCCATAAAAGTATTGGCCAAACCCATTGATTTAGAATGCGTGAAACTCGTTTTAATTTGAGATATAATTTCAAAATCGCCCAGAATTTGACTGTCTAAACCAGTTCCTACGCGAAACAAATGATTTATAGCTTCCTGATTTTTATAAACAAATCCCACTTTTTGGAAAGCATCTACAGATCCGTTACTATTATCGCAAATAAGTTTTATTAATTGAAATGGGTGTTCAGCAAAACCGTAGATTTCGGTTCTGTTGCAAGTTGAAGTGACAATTAAACTTTCTATTCCTTCTGTTTTAGCTTGTTCAAGCAAACGAGTCTTCGCAACTGCATCCAAACTAAATTGACCTCTTACCTCAGCATCAGCTTTTTTATAACTCAGACCAACTGAATAAAAATATAGGTGTTTCGGTACATTATTGTTTTCCATAAATTCACTTTCATAAAAGTGCAACAAAATTATTATTATAGTGGTTATAAAAGTAACGCTCAAAGTACTATTTGTATCGCTACATGTTTTTTTGTTTCTAATCCTCTGTTTTTGTGCAAAAAAGATTATTTTTGTAGCAAAATCAAGTCGTTTGAAATGATTTGTTTAGAGTGATTCTAAATAAGATATTCTAATTACTATGATTTTCGTTTCAAAAAAATATCGCTATGAGTTCTCAGGAAATTATAAAAATTGAAGACGACTTTACGCTTATCCGTTTTCAAAACGACAGTTTAGAACCGTTTTTTGGACAGCACGAAGTGGGTAGTGGTCTGATACAGTTTCACTTCGGGATAAAAGGCAATGCCAAATTCCTGTTCAATCAAGGCTCTTATGCTCTTGATTTGAAGGAAGAAAAATCGTTGCTTTTGTACAATCCACAGAAAGAATTACCGCTGAATTTAGAACTCGATCCAAATTCATGGGTCATTTCAGTTATTGTATCCATCAAGAAATTTCACGCGTTGTTTTCTGCAGAAGCAGATTATATTACTTTTTTAAGTCCTGATAATAAGGACAAAAAATATTATAATGAAGGAAATATCAGTCCTTCTATGGCTATTGTGTTGAGTCAGTTGTTTCACTATAACCTTCATCCGTCGATAAAAAACCTTTATTATAAAGGAAAAGGATACGAATTGTTGAGTTTGTATTTTAATCGAACAGAAGATCCAAACGCAGAACAATGTCCGTTTTTGATTGATGAAGATAACGTTCTAAAAATTCGAAAAGCCAAAGAAATCATCATTGCCAATATGGCCGAACCGCCAGGATTACAAGAATTGGCAGATGAAATTGGTTTGAATTTGAAGAAACTTAAAATGGGTTTCAAACAAATTTATGGCGATACGGTTTATGGTTTTCTATTCGATTACAAAATGGATTTCGCCCGAAAATTATTAGACAGCGGATCTTATAATGTAAACGAAGTGGGATTAAAAATAGGTTATAGTACTGGAAGTCATTTCATTGCGGCGTTCAAGAAAAAGTTTGCCACGACTCCGAAGAAGTATTTGATGTCGATTAATACGAATGTTTAGATTTTTGTTAGCCATGACCCGAGCGATAGCGAACTGGCGAAGCAATTCACGAATTTAATCTGCGAACATCTGCTTTAATCTGTATAGATCTGCGTGAAAAATTTCACGAATTATCAAAATCAATTTTAGATATTCAACAAAAATAAAAAAGTAATAAATATCATATTTCTAAAAAGTAGCAAGTTCTACTTTTGCCGAAAATTAAAACAAAAACAAAGCTTAAAGCCTAATGCTTAAAGCCTAAAGCAAAAAAAATAATGAAAGGCGTATTATTAGTAAACTTAGGATCTCCAGAAAGTCCAACTACAAAAGATGTAAAACCGTACTTAGACGAATTTTTAATGGATAAATACGTGATCGATGTTCCGTATTTGTTGAGAGCTTTTTTAGTTCGTGGTATTATCCTAAGAAAAAGACCAGAAGAATCAGCACACGCTTACGCGAAAATTTGGTGGGAGGAAGGTTCTCCGTTAGTAGTCCTTTCGGAAAGAATGCAGAAAAAAGTACAGCCTTTGGTAAACGTTCCAGTTTCTTTGGCAATGCGCTACGGAAGTATGACAATTGAGAAAGGGCTACAGGAATTGCACGATAAAGGAGTTACTGAAGTAATGCTTTTTCCGTTATACCCACAATATGCAATGGCTTCGACTTTGACGATTTTGGTTAAAGCAGAAGAAATCCGCAAGAAGAAATTTCCACACATGACTTTAACAGATGTACCTGCGTTTTACAACAAACCAGATTACATTAAGAATTTAGCCGATTCGATTAAGAAACATCTAGTTGGATTTGATTATGATCACTTGTTATTCTCGTATCACGGAATTCCGGAGCGTCATATCCGCAAGACAGATGTAACCAAATCACATTGTAAAATTGATGGATCTTGTTGTAACACGCCTTCGCCGGCACACGATTTCTGTTACCGTCATCAATGTTATGAAACAACGAGACAAGTGATAAAATTATTAGGAATTCCGGCAGATAAATACAGTCTTACTTTTCAATCGCGTTTAGCCGGTGACAAATGGTTAGAGCCGTATACGGATGTTGAAATTGATAACATGCCAGCAAAAGGAATCAAGAAATTAGCAGTTGTAACACCTGCTTTCGTTTCGGATTGTTTAGAAACTCTGGAAGAAATCGCCATGCGTGCCAAAGAAGATTTTGAAGCAAAAGGAGGCGAAGAGTTTTTAGCTATTCCTTGTTTGAATGATGATGATGAGTGGTGTCAGACGGTTGGAAATTGGATTAACGATTGGGCTAAATAATAGAAAATAGAGTCAAGAATAAAGAGTCAAGAGTCAAGATTGTTGAGCATAAGTCAACTTTAAAAAAAAACTTGAAACTTTAAACCTGAAACTTGAAACTTGAAACAAAAAGCATGGAATATTATAATTATCTAAAATCACTGCATCTTATATTTGTAATAACCTGGTTCGCAGGATTGTTTTATATTGTACGTTTATTCGTTTACCAAATTGAAGCGAACGAAAAACCATCTCCCGAAAAGGAAATTTTACAAGCACAGTATAAAATTATGGCCTACCGTTTGTGGTACATTATCACTTGGCCATCAGCAATTTTGGCCAGTATTTTTGCTTTTTGGATGCTATTTTTTACCGATTTAGGAAACGCCTGGCTCAAAATGCCCTGGATGCACGTAAAATTGTGTTTCGTTTTCTTGCTGTATTTGTATCATTTAAAATGCCATCAAATTTTCAAACAATTGCAAAACGATGAGGTAAAATATTCCAATAACTTCATGCGTTTGTGGAATGAAGGCGCTACAATTATACTATTTGCCGTAGTGTTTTTAGTAATTTTGAAAAGCGCGATCAACTGGATTTTTGGCGTTATCGGAATTGTTTTATTCTCGGTTTTAATTATGCTGGGATTCCGTTTTTATAAAAGAATTCGCGAAAGAAAATAGTTTTTTTAGTTTCAAGTTTCAGGTTTCAAGTTGCCACCCGCAACGAACCTGAAACTTGAAACCTGAAACAAAAGAAACAAAAACAAATGCTGAACAACTTCAAAATGTCAATGCTTTCTCTTCGTGTAAGGATTTTCCTTTCGATGATTGTATTGATTGTTGTGGCATCTTTTTTATTGGCTTCGATTTCGATTATTCAGTTTAAAAATGAAGCTAAAGAATACCATAAGGAACGTTTAGAGCGAAAAGAAAATGCTGTAAAAGACAATATTAATTACGTTTTGGCAACGACAACTTATCCTTTAAAAACCGGTAATCTGGATTTGATTTTTAAAGATAAAATCCACGAATTAGCCCAGATTCATAAAATTGAAATCAACATTTACAGCCTTGACGGAAAATTGCTGAAATCATCCAAAGAATCTTTTGCCGTTGATAAAGTAGCGCCACCGGTTCCGGATTATATCCTAAAATTAGTTCGTTTTTCTATCGAAAAGCGTTTTGTGGATATTAAAACTATAGATGGCGTTAAAAACAGATCTTCTTACAGTTTAATAAAAGATGAAAAATTCAAGCCACTCGGCATTTTAAATCTTCCGTATTTAGAAGATGACGGTTATTATGACAATGAGTTGAATACTTTCCTGATTCGTTTAAGTCAGGTGTATTCTTTCATGTTGATTGTCGCGTTTGCGTTAGCGTATTTCCTTTCCACTTATATTACCAAATCACTTAAAACGATTTCTGATAAATTGGAAGAAACCAATCTGGATCAGAAAAATGAGAAGATTGTTTTAGAAGCCAATAGTAAAGAAGTTAACTTCCTGATCAAGGCTTACAATGGAATGGTGGATAAACTCGAAACCAGTGCGATAAAACTAGCCCAAAGCGAACGTGAAGAAGCCTGGCGAGAGATGGCAAAACAAGTCGCTCACGAAATCAAAAATCCGCTTACGCCGATGAGGTTGACGGTACAGAGTTATCAACGAAAGTTTGATCCGACAGATCCAGATGCCAAGCAGAAATTAAACGATTATTCTGAAACGTTAATCCAACAAATAGATACTATGACGGCGGTGGCTTCGGCTTTTTCGAATTTCGCTTCGATGCCGGCACAGCAAAATGAAACATTGAATGTGGTTGAAGTTGTTGAATTGGCGTTAGATATTTTCAACGAAGATTATATTGTTTTTGAAAGTGAAGAAGAGGAAATCATTTCAAAAATGGACCGTACGCAGCTAATCCGTGTAATTACGAATCTGGTTAAGAATGCGACGCAGGCGATTCCGGAAAGTCAGTTTCACAAATCCATCTTAGTCACCGTTAAACGTATAGATAATACGGTGGAAATTGCGGTAAAAGACAACGGAATCGGAATTCAGAAACAAGATACCAGCCGAATTTTCGAACCAAAATTCACGACCAAAACCAGTGGAATGGGTCTTGGCCTCGGAATTATAAAAAACATCATCGAAAATTACAAAGGAACAATTACCTTTGAATCAACTTACGGAAAAGAGACGACATTCATCGTTTCTTTGCCTATCACAAACTCATAAAACCACGACCATGAACTACGAAAATCTTTTAATTTCTATTGAAGAAAAAATTGCTACCGTAACCATAAATAGACCTACAAAATTAAATGCGTTGAACAAAGCAACGATCAGTGACCTGAATAAAGCCATCAAATTATTAGGCAAAAATGATGAGGTTCGCGTTATCATTTTGACTGGAAGCGGCGAAAAAGCTTTTGTAGCTGGAGCTGATATTTCAGAGTTTGCCAATTATACAGTAGTTGAAGGGGCACAATTAGCTGCCGAAGGACAAGAATCACTTTTTGATTATATCGAAAATTTAAAAAAACCCGTAATTGCAGCCGTTAATGGTTTTGCACTTGGCGGTGGATTAGAATTAGCAATGGCATGTCATTTCAGAGTAGCTTCAGATAATGCAAAAATGGGATTGCCGGAAGTAACTCTAGGATTGATTCCGGGTTACGGAGGAACACAGCGTTTGCCACAATTAGTGGGAAAAGGCCGTGCAATGGAAATGATTATGACCGCTGCGATGATTTCTGCAGAAGAAGCAAAACAATACGGTTTAGTAAATCATGTAGTTCCTCAGGCTGAACTTCTTGACTTTACAAACGGAATCGCTCAAAAAATCATTAAAAATGCTCCATTTGCTATCGGAAAAGCAATAAAAGCTATCAATGCGAACTATAAAGATGGAAAAGATGGTTTTGAAACCGAAATAAAATCATTCGGAAAATGTTTCGGAACCCAGGATTTTAAAGAAGGAACTGCAGCATTTTTAGAGAAAAGAAAAGCTGAATTTACAGGGAAATAGAAAATTATACCACAGAGTTGCACAAAGTTTTACACAGAGACACACAAAGTTTTTCCTTGTGCCCTTTGCGTAAATCTTTGCGGACTTTGCGGTTAAATAACACAATATAGAGATTCAAAAGGTTTTAAAAACTTAGAACCTTAGCATCTCAGAACCTTAGCACCTTAAAAAAAATGTACGAACCAATATTTGCTCTTTTTTGCGAACGCGTCAAAGAAAGTATTCAAGCCGGCACTTTTGCCAAACTTACACTTGCCAAAACAATCGGCGATACCGAGATTAAAAATATTTATTTCCGATTGGTTTTAAATGAAGACAACACGTATTCAATCTCTTTGACTACCCGCTACAAAACCGAAGAAATCGAAAGTATCCATACTTTAGATGAAGCTTTAATGGTTTTAGGAACTTATATCAAAAATCCGTTTTTGACTGCACTTTTGTTTACGACTGATAACGATGTAACATTCAAAGTAAATAAGAAAAACGCCGGAAGCATTATCGAACAAGAACCGACATTTAAAAATGCTTCGCCGGTTATGTTAGAAATGATAGAAAAGGGGATAGTTTAGTTTTACTAATATGTAGAGCTATGACATTCGGTTTGTCAGGCTGAGCGAAGTCGAAGGCCCATTCGCTGAATCATTTTACGGAACTTCGACTTCGCTCACTCTTACAAACGAAAAAAATCATTCCTTCGCGTTCCTCTGCGAAAAACCTCCGCGTATCTCTGTGGTATAATCCTTCCTAAATAAGCTTCACAAACAAATTAGAAGCAATTTTATTAGAAATAGACAATTCCCTTCCATCAACCTTAATCCTAACCGATAAATCGAATGATTCTTTAGAAAGAAATTCGATTTTAGATCCTAAAGCGATTTCCTGTTTGTCCAGGTATTTCAAAAACTCCGAAGAAGTATCTTTTACACCCACACAAACCCCAACTTGATTCTCTTTCAATTCAGAAAGCAAATGTTTTTCAATTTTAATAATTCTTCCATTTGCATCCGGAATCGGGTCGCCATGTGGATCTTCCGTTGGATTTCCAAGAAAATCATCCAAACGGTTAATCAATTGTTCTGATTTAATATGCTCTAATTGTTCCGCAATATCGTGAACCTCATCCCAGCTAAAGTTTAGTTTCTCTACCAGAAAAACTTCCCATAAACGATGTTTTCGAACAATCATTTTAGCAGCCAGTTTTCCGTTTTCCGTTAAGGAAACACCCTGGTATTTTTTATAATTTACTAAATCTTTATCTGCCAGCTTTTTAAGCATATCCGTAACCGACGAAGCTTTGGTTTCCATCATTTCCGCAATAGCGTTGGTGCTCACTTCAGTTTCCAAAGAAGCCGTAAGGTGGTATATTGATTTAAGATAGTTTTCTTCTGAAAAAGTCATTCTTTTAAGGTTCTGAGGTTCTAAGGTTCTAAGGTTCTAAGTTTTTGTTCTGAAGAAAACCTCAGAACCTTAGCATCTCAGCGACTTAGCACCTTATTTAACAATCAACAAAGGTATCGAAATTTTATGTCTCAATTTGTCTACGGTTGTACCAAATAAAATGTCTTTTAATCCGGTGTGGCCGTGGGTTCCCATAACTAAGATGTCAAAATTTCCGTCATTGATGATTTTCGGAATTACTTTGTTAGGTTTTCCAAAACCAAGTTCGGTTTTAATGTTGAAGCCTTTCTGCGAAAGCATTTCTTTATATTCTAACAGTAATTTTTCATCGATAGTTGTTTCATGATCGTGTACATGAACCCCGTACATATGTGCACCAACAGTTTCTACGATATGAATTAAAGTATATTGCGTGTCAAGACCGCCTAATTCAAAAGCTCTGTTCAATGCAGATTCATCCGCTTTTGAGAAATCAACAGAAATCGCGATGTTTTTATAGCTCTGGCTTTCTTTTGGAGAAAACTGCAGTTTTAAGTTATGCGGAGAATGATTCACAAATTTTGCCTGCGCTTTTACAATAAATGGTTTTGCAATGATATAAAGCAGTAAAGCCAGAAACCCGAATGCAAGCGGAATAACCGTAAACCAAAGTATCATTGGGTTACTAGCGCTTTCGAGCCAGGACGTTATTTCGTCATAAACCAATTTCGCATTTAAGGAAACGATGATGGATGCAATAATCCAGGAAACAACCTGAGTGAGTTTTGAAATATGAAAACCATTCATCTTAGATTTATCGCTCACAAAATGTATCAGCGGGATAATAGCAAAACCCAATTGAAGACTCAAAATAACCTGACTTAGAATCAGTAGTTTCCCCGTGACGCTTTCCCCGTAAATATAAATCACGATTAAGGCGGGAACAATGGCAATTAAACGCGTAATGATACGGCGAACCCAAGGCTGAATGCGTAAATGAAGATAACCTTCCATTACAATTTGCCCAGCCAAGGTTCCGGTTACGGTTGAGCTTTGTCCCGCGGCAATTAAGGCAACAGCAAAAAGAATGGGTGCCCATTTGTTTCCTAATAAAGGCTCCAGGAATTTATGTGCATCCTGAATTTCGGCCACTTCAAACATTCCATTTTTATGAAAGGTAGCAGCGGCTAAGATTAAAATTGCTGCGTTTACAAAGAACGCAAGGTTCAGTGCAATCGTCGAGTCAATCAAATTGTATTTTAAGGCTTGTTTGATTCCGGCAGGACTGCGGTCAAATTTTCTGGTTTGTACCAAAGAAGAATGCAGGTAAAGGTTGTGGGGCATTACAGTCGCTCCGATAATTCCGATCGCAATATATAAAGCAGCCGAATTTGGAATTGAAGGAACTAATCCTGCCATTATTTTAGAAACTTCCGGCTCAGCAAAAATCATTTCGAAAATAAAAGAAAACCCAATAATGGCAACAAGTACAATAATAAAGGCTTCCATTTTTCGAATTCCTTTGTTGATCAGGAATAATAAAAGAAAAGTGTCCAATACAGTAATTAAAACTCCTTCCATCAACGGAATATCAAATAAAAGATTGATTCCGATTGCCATTCCCAAAACTTCAGCTAGATCGCAGGCGGCAATGGCTATTTCTGCCAAAAAGTATAAAATGTAGTTGGTGAATTTTGAATAGGTTTCTCTCGAAGCCTGTGCCAGATCGCGCTGTGTAACGATTCCGAGTCGAGCGCTTAAACTTTGCAAAAGCAAAGCCATTAAATTGCTCATTAACAAAACCCACACTAAAGTGTAGCCAAACTGACTTCCGCCAGCAATATCTGTTGCCCAGTTTCCGGGATCCATATAACCAACGCTTACTAAGTAGGCGGGACCTAAAAAGGCTAATATTTTGCGAAAACCGGTCTTTTTATGCTCTGTTGCAACCGATTGGTTAACTTCTTCTAAAGATTTGGTCATTTTAAAAATGTTGTTTTAACAAATGTATATAAAAATTACATTCGCTCAACAATATTTTTAGACGAGTCTAAATCTTAAATGTTAGAATTGGAACAATTTGGACATAATCCTGACAATGTAAAGTTTATATCGTTCACTTTATAATTGTGCGGAATGATATAACTCGGTTTTACATTTTCAAGACAAGTTATTTCAAGACACTTTTCACAACTGAAGTGAGCATGATTATGAATGTGAACTCGCTGTGCATGATGATGGCATTTTGCATATTTAACAGTTCCATCCAGGTCAACAATTTTGTGGACAATATCATCATTCACCAGACGATCTAAAATTCTATAAACGGTAACGCGATCGCAAATTTCTTCAATCTGTTTATAAATTTCTGTATGCGATAGCGCAGTCTTAGATTTTCCAAAAATCTCTAAAACGGCCGTCTTTGCTGTGGTGTTTCTCGTTGTTTTCATTTTTTTGAAATAAAAATAATAATGCAACAATGTTGCATTTAATTTATTATGTATATATTTGCAACAAAATTGCATTAAGCAAATGTACACGAAATGAAGAAAACTACAACACCTTTTTACGATATTTTAGGAATCTCAAGTGCGACAATTTGTTTGATGCATTGTCTGATTTTTCCGCTTCTGACTGTGCTGCCATTAGGCATGAGTCACAATCCATTTATTGATTTGCTTTTCGCAACGATCGGGCTTTTTGCAATCTTTAAAATTATAAAAAAATCAGGACTATTAATAGCAACAATTTTGATTGTTTCAATGATGTTAATTTGGATCAGTGTTTTAAGCGAAATCATTCTGGATATTCATCTTGATCTGATTTTCATTGGCGGAATCGGAATGATCATCGGGCATTTGCTGAATTATAAAAGACACAAAAGTAAAAATCATTAAAAGATAGCGTTATGGAACAGAAACATTTTGAAGTGATAATTGTAGGCGGAAGTTATAGTGGGCTTTCGGCAGCAATGAGTTTAGGGCGTTCTTTACGTCAGGTTTTGGTTATTGACAGCGGTTTGCCTTGTAACAGACAAACGCCACATTCACATAATTTCATTACACAAGACGGCGAAGTGCCTGCTGTGATTTCGGCGAAAGCCAAATTGCAAGTGGCTTTCTATAAAACAGTTCAGTTTTTTAACGGACTTGCTGTTCAGGCAGCAAAAACAAAAGAAGGTTTTGAAATCAAAACAGATTCAGGAGAAACTTTCATTTCTAAAAAAGTGTTATTTGCAACGGGAGTAAAAGATTTGCTTCCCGAAATCAAAGGTCTGGCTGAATGTTGGGGTATTTCGGTTTTGCATTGTCCGTACTGTCACGGTTATGAAGTGAAAACAGAGAAAACGGCTATCATTGCCAATGGAGAAATGGCATTTGAATATGCAAAACTGATTTCGAACTGGACAAAAGATTTAAGATTACTTACCAATGGAAAATCAACCTTAACACTAGAACAAACAGAAATTCTTCAAAAGCATCAAATCGAAATCATTGAAGAGGAGATTGAATCTTTAGAACATGAAAAAGGAAATATTAAACAGGTAATCTTTAAAAGCCAATCCAAAGCAACAGTAAAAGCGATTTATTTCAGACCGCCTTTTGAACAACATTGTTCTTTACCCGAAAGTTTAGGTTGTGAATTAACGGAACAAGGTTTGATCAAAGTTGATATGATGCAGAAAACGACTCTTCCTGGAGTTTATGCAAGTGGAGATTGTGTTATTCAGGCAAGATCTGTGGCAATGGCGGTTTCTTCGGGATCCTTCGCCGGCGCTTCTATTAATAAAGAACTTATTGATGAAAGGTATAGTTGATATTCTGGTCGATATTTTTAAACACATAGAAACATAGTTTTTGTAGTCGTTAAAAGGCGTTTCACTTGCATGTAAACATCCCGAAGCTTCGGGACTATTTGTGAAAGCTAGCTTTTTAAATTAATCTTCAATCTCAAACAAAATACTATATTTCTATGTGTTTAAACAAAATTATAACATATTGATTTAAATAGAATTAAAAATTTTAGTTTCAGAATCATTATTTGTCAAATTTAATTTTTAGTTTTGTCTAAATTTAATTTTATAATAATGAAAAACTCAATAGTAATATTGATTCTGTTTACTTTACAATTTTCTTATGCACAGGAAACCTCTACTATTTCTGGTTTTGTAACTGGCGAAGGAAATAAAATACAAGCCGCGAACATACATTTACTGGGTACTAAACAAAAAACAGTTACGGATAGTTTAGGATATTATACTTTGGAAAATGTTGCGGTAGGCAATTATACCATTCAGATTTCTCAAATGGGTTTTCAGACTTTGAAAAAGAAAATTCAGGTTATAAAAGATTCCATTCAATCTTATGATTTTGAACTGACCGATAATGAAAATCAACTTAACGAAGTTGTGGTTTCCGGAACTTTAAAAGCGGTCAAAAGGTTAGAGAGTGCTGTTCCCGTTGAGGTATATTCACCGGTTTTCTTCAAGAAAAACCCAACTCCGAGTATTTACGAAGCGCTTCAAAACATCAACGGCGTTCGGCCACAGCTTAATTGTGGTGTTTGTAATACGGGCGATATTCATATTAATGGTTTGGAAGGCCCATATACTTTGGTTTTAATTGATGGAATGCCAATCGTGAGCAGCCTTTCGACAGTTTACGGCTTATCCGGAATTCCGAATTCTTTGGTAGAACGAATTGAAATCGTAAAAGGCCCGGCTTCGTCTTTGTACGGAAGCGAGGCAGTGGGTGGTCTGATCAATATTATTACTAAAAACCCAACAAATGCGCCGGTCTTTGCAGCTGATGTTTTTACGACAACCTATTTAGAAACCAATGTCGATTTAGGAATGAAATTCAGTCCGACTAAAAAATCAATGACGCTTTTGGGAATCAATTACTTTAATTACAATGAAGTTGTGGATAAAGACAAAGACAATTTTACGGATGTGACTTTGTCTGAACGGATTTCGGTTTTCAATAAATGGAGTTTTTTGAGAAATGAAAATAGACTTTTTACGATCGCGGCTCGTGGAATGTACGAAGATCGCTGGGGTGGAGATGTGCGCTGGGAGAAAAAATACCGAGGCGGCGACGAAATTTACGGCGAAAGTATTTATACCAAAAGAGGTGAATTAATAGGAAGTTATCAATTGCCCTTTGAAGAAAAACTGATGCTTTCGTTCTCTGGAAATGTGCATTATCAGGATAGCCGTTACGGAACCACATCGTATATCGCTAATCAGAAAATTGGTTTTTTGCAATTGACCTGGGATAAAAAGCTAGGAAGGAATGATTTACTTGCCGGAATTGCGAATCGCTATTCGTATTACGACGACAATACTACTGCCACAAAAGAAGCCGAAAGCACCTGGTTACCCGGAATTTTTGTTCAGGATGAAATTACGCTTTCGCCGAAAAGTCAGGTTTTGTTGGGAATGCGATACGATTATAACTCGATTCACGGTTCTATTTTCACGCCAAGAGTAGCATATCGATGGAAGAAAAATGAAAACACGATTTTCAGATTGAACGCCGGAACCGGATTTCGTGTCGTGAATTTATTTACCGAAGATCACGCTGCACTAACCGGTTCGAGAGATGTTGTAATTCAGAATGATTTGAAACCGGAACAATCTGTGAATGCGAATCTGAATTACATTCAAAAAATAAACTTTGGAAACGGCACTTTTATCGGAATTGAAACAACGGCTTTTTATACCCGTTTCAGTAATAAAATTATATCTGATTACGAAACAGATCCGAATAAAATCATTTACGACAACATCAATGGTTATGCTATCAGCCAGGGAATCAGCACGAATGTAGATGTCAATTTTCCATCTGGATTAAAAATGATTTTGGGCGCAACGGTCTTAGATAATAAAAATGTGGAAAATGGAATTTCAGAACGACCTTTTTTAACAGAGAATTTTACAGCAACCTGGAGCGTTTCGTATAAAATAGAATCCTTAAATTTATTGTTGGATTACACCGGAAATGTTTACAGTCCGATGAAGTTACCTTTACTGAGCGATTTAGATCCTAGAGATCCAAACTCGCCTTGGTATAGTATTCAGAATATTCAGTTTACCTATTTTGGATGGAAGAATTTTGAGCTTTATGGCGGAATCAAGAATCTTTTGAATTTCACGCCAATGCAAAAAAATCCGTTTTTGATTTCAAGAGCAAATGATCCTTTTGATAAAAATGTCCAATACGATTCGGCCGGAAAAGTATTGGTAACACCGGATAATCCATATGGATTGACTTTTGATACAACGTATGTTTACGGGCAAAATCAGTCAATTCGAGGGTTTTTTGGATTGCGCTATACTTTGAGATAATATTTATGGGTAGATTTCGTAACAATATAAATTGAAATAATGCCAATTCATAATTAACTGGACTGAAGTCCAGCCCTACAATATGAATCGAGCCAATGGCTCTTTAAGTTCTATCGGAACGAACTGTTTTGTAGGGCTGGACTTCATAATAATAAGAAAAAATATATAATCATTTTAATCCGCTTCATCTGTGGGCTAAAAAAACATCAATTATGAAAAAGCTTTTTCTATTAATCATCTTCTTCGGAATAACTTCAACGGGATTCTGTCAACTTCAGAGCAGATCTTTTGAGGCGATCGATAGTTTGCAGCAAATTCAAAAGCGAAAAATTATTGTTTTTATCCATACCGACTGGTGTCAGTATTGTCAAAAAATGAAAAGCACGACTTTCAAAAATCAGGAAATTATTCAAAGTTTGAATTCAGACTTTTATTTTATTGATTTTAATGCAGAGGAGAAAAAGGACATTTCATTTAATAATCAAACATTTAAATACCAGCCAACAGGAAATAATGTCGGCGTGCATGAATTGGCTTTGCAAATCGGAACGATGAACAATCAAATTGTATATCCGGTTTTGTGTGTTTTGAATGAGAAAAACGAAATTATACTGCAATACAACAATTACCTCAACCCAAAAGATTTTAAACTGCTTTTAGAAAAATTGAAAGAATAAAATTCCTTATTTTTGAGAATGCATTCTTCACAAATAAAACATTTCAACTACATTTTTACAGGAACAGGTTTATCGACTTTGATGACCGTTTACAAAATGGTTTTGTCTGGAAAATTCAATGACAAGTCGATTTTGTTATTAGATGAAAGTCAAAAGAAAATCAATGACAGAACCTGGTGTTTTTGGACAGAGAAGGAAATAATGTGGAATTCGATTATCTCAAAAAAATGGGATTCGGCTTTGTTTGCTAATGAAGATTTCAAAAGAGATTTGGAGCTGAAACCTTATCAATACAATCAAATTCGGGGAATTGATTTTTATGATTTTGTTTTTGAAACAATTTCAAAACAAGAAAATATAACTTTTTTAAACGAAAAAGTAACCGACATCAATGAATTGGAAACCCATGTTTTTGTTGGAACTGAAGAAAACAGATATACTTGCGATTATTTGTTCAATAGTATTTATACAAAGGCTTTCGCCGAAAGGCAAACCAAGTATCCCGTTTTACAACAGCATTTTGTGGGTTGGTTTGTGAAAACTGAAGATGAAGTTTTTAATCCGGAACAAGCAACTTTCATGGATTTTTCGGTTGAACAAAGAGGAAATACTCGTTTTATGTATGTTTTACCAATTTCTAAAACAGAAGCTTTGGTCGAGTATACCTTGTTTTCGGAAAATTTGCTTCCGAAAGAAGAATATGAAAAGGAGATTCAGCTGTATTTAGAGAAACTTGAAGCGGCTAAATTTGAAATTATAGAAAAGGAGCAGGGGAGTATTCCGATGACTTGTTATCCTTTTTGGAAAAAAAACACCAAAAAAGTACTGAATATTGGAACAGCCGGCGGATGGACCAAAGCCAGTACGGGTTTTACTTTTAGAAATTCGGATAAAAAATCATCTGAATTGGTTGAATTTCTTCAAAAGGAAAACTTCAAAATGACATCCTTCCATAAAAAAAGCCGATTCTGGTTTTATGATCTACTCCTTTTGGATATTCTATACCGTCACAATGCATTAGGAAGCCCTATTTTTTCCTCTTTATTTAAAAAAGGTAATCCTGCATTGGTTTTTAAATTTTTAGACGAAGAAACGAGTTTATTGCAGGATGTTAAAGTTATTTTAAAGTGTCCCAAAATTCCGTTTATAAAAGCGTTATTTAGAGTGATTTTTCTTTCAAAATAAATTTAACCAAAAACCGTAACCTTGAAAAAAACTATTTTAGGAATTTGCTTCTTTTTTACTGCTCTATCTTTTGCTCAGGTATCAACAAACAAAGTACATGACGCAATTGTCGAAGAATTTTTAACCAACTGTGCTGAAAAACATAATTACGTCTTTGAAATGACCGAATGGCAGGAATGCCTGGATCAGGGTTTGAAAAAAGACAGTACTGTCGCCTATTTGTGGCAACAAAAAGCGATGCCTTATTTTAAATGTAAAAAGTATGAAGTTGGAATGCAGTATTTAGACAAAGCTGTATTTTATAATAAAGAACGTTGGTTGCCGTACAGGGCTTTTATAAAATGCATTTTTGCACACACTTATAAAGATGCCATTAAAGATTTTGAGGAATGTATTATGCTTTATGGAAATAGCTATGTTATGGATCATTCTTTTAGCTTTTACATGGGAATTTGTTATTTACAATTGAATGAATATCAAAAAGCTGAGAAACTTTTTGATGATTATGTAGCGGATATTTATAAAAACAGACAGAATTTAGAACATCCAACTGCCTATTTTTATCAGGGCATCGCAAAGTATGAATTAAAAAAATGGGACGAAGCAATTGCCATTTTTGATAAGGCGAGTAAAATCTATCCTGAATTTTCGGATGCAAAATATTACAAGGCAATTTGTTGGCTTAAACAAGGTAAACCAAGAGAAGAAGTTGTGGCTTTAGTTGGTGTTGCAAGAGAAGATGCTGCAAAAGGATTTTCGATTAATGAAGACAATACGATTTATGAAACATATCCCTATCAAAAGAAGTTTACCAAACAATAACGGGTTGTTAAAGTGCTGATTTTGAATTTCGACTTTATGACTTTTCAACTTTCGACTTTTCCAATCGAACTATAACAAAACTTTATACTTCAAATTAAGTAGTTGCGCTTAAACTTTGTAACTTTGCAAAATCAAAAGTAAAATTTAAAAATAAACAATATGTATCCAGAAGAAATGGTAAAACCAATGCAAGCTGAATTAACTGCTGCAGGTTTTCAAGATTTACATAGTGCTGACGCTGTAGATAATGCTATCAAAGCTGAAGGTACCACTTTAGTTGTTGTAAACTCTGTTTGTGGTTGTGCTGCAAGAAATGCACGTCCGGGAGCAAAAATGAGTTTAGAAGGTGCTAAAAAACCAGATCACTTAATTACAGTTTTCGCTGGTGTTGACAAAGAAGCGGTTGATGCTGCAAGACAACATATGTTTCCTTTTCCTCCATCATCGCCTTCTATGGCTTTGTTCAAAAACGGAGAATTGGTTCACATGTTAGAGCGTCACCACATCGAAGGACGTCCAGCTGAATTAATCGCTGAGAATTTGCAAGATGCGTTTAACGAATTTTGCTAATTATTGAGGTTCTAAGGTTCTGAGATGCTAAGGCACTAAGGTCTGAAAAAACAAAAAAGCACTACTTTTAAGTAGTGCTTTTTTTTATCTTTAATCATAATCTCTTAGCACCTTAGTATCTCAGAACCTTATTTTAAACCTTAGTACCTTAGAATCTTAGTATCTCAGAACCTTTAAAGGCTCCATCCCCCGCCTAAAGCTCTGTAAAGCTGAATCATAGAAGCAAGCTGGCTTTGGGTTAAATCGGATAGGCTTAATTCGGCGTCAAAAAGAGAGCGCTGTACTTCAAGAACTTCCAGATAAGAAACGTAACCGTTGTAATATCTCGCCTGAGATAATTCTAAGTTTTTTCGTGCTGCAATTACCTGTCTGTCTCTTGCTGCCCATTCTTCTTTGTAGGTTTTTACATTTTGTAACGATTGTTCAACTTCTGAAAGAGCGATTATACAAGTCTTTTGGTAAGAAAGTCTCGATTCTTCAGCAATTTGCCTGTAAATTTCTACTCTTCTCTTATTTTTTCCAAAGTTGAAAATAGGTCCGGCAATTGAACCACTTGCATTTTGAACATAAGAAGAACCGTCAAATAAAGTGCTTACTTTACTACTTGCAAATCCTGCAATAGCAGCAATGTTAAAAGACGGGAAACGCATTGCCTGCGCAACACCAATTCGTTCATTAGAAGCCATGTAATACATTTCTGCCTGTCTAACGTCTGGTCGGTTTCGTAAAAGAATAGAAGGGATAGAAACCGGTATGTTGTTAACTACCTCAAGTTCTGTAACAGTTTTACCGCGTTCAATTGGCCCAGGAGCCTGACCGGTTAATATGGAGATTGTATTTTCGCGCATAGTAATTTGTCTTTGGATTGAAGGTATCACCGCTTCGGCAATCGCGACTTGTTGTTCGATTTGAACTTTGTCTACCTCAGAAACATATCCGGCCAAAAACCTTGCATTGATGATATCAAATGCTTTTCGTCTGGTTTCAAGTGTTTGATTAGTAATAATCAGTTGATTGTCAAAATTGCGGAGTTCAAAATAAGCAGTAGCAATATCACTTACCAGATTCGACAGAATTACTTTTCGTCCCTCTTCACTGGCTATTAATTCATCCTGAACAGCTCTGTTTTCATGGCGGATTTTACCCCAAAAATCGAGTTCCCAAGATAATGAAGCAGACGCACTTGAAGGAATAAAAGCTTTATCATTACTATTTATTGTACCGTTATAGCCAATGGCGGGTAATAAATCAGCTTTTGAATAGCCTAATTCTGCTCTGGTTTGTTCGATACGTGCCATGGCAATTCGCAGATCATAATTGTTTTCTAACCCTTTATTAATGAGTCCTTTTAAAACATCATCATTAAAAAGATCAAACCATTTCACGTTGACTACAGAAGCAAGAGTATCCGCATATCCAGGGCCATAACGAAAATTAGCCGTTTGAGGGTCTTCTGGCTTTTGATATTTTGGTCCCACAAGACAAGCTGTAGGCAATATTGCCAGAGTAAGAATAACGATTAGTATTTTTACTTTATTCATCATGATCTGTAGTTTTTGAATCCGTACTAATTTCAGTTGCTACAACTTCATCTTTCTTTTTCCCGATATTCTCAATCATTACAAACAAGCCAGGAACAATTAGTACCCCAAGAACTGTTGCAATTAACATTCCGCTAAATACGGCCATTCCCATAACGATACGCGCCTGTGAACCTGCACCTGTTGCGGTAAGCAGCGGAACAACACCAAGAATAAAAGCAAAGGCCGTCATCAAAATTGGCCTAAAACGGAGTTTAGCTGCAATCATTGCGGATTCATACAGTGGTCTCCCTTTTTCATATTCTTCTTTGGCAAATTCCACAATCAAAATTGCGTTTTTGGCGACTAATCCGATTAAGAGTACCAATCCAATTTGCGCGAATACATTGTTTACGTAAGCATCACTTCCAATTCTAGCTAGGAACAATCCTAAAAACGCTCCAAAAACGGCGAATGGTGCACCAAGTAATACACTGAAAGGCAGTTTCCAGCTTTCGTATTGTGCGGCCAGAATTAAGAATACAAAAACCAATGCCATCAAAAATACAGTACCTCCTCCGGGAGAATGTTTTTCCTGATAAGAAAGGTTGATATAATCGTAACTCATATCTGCCGGTAATGTTTCCTTGGCTACTTCTTCTAAAGCGTCTAGTGCTTGTGCACTACTAAAACCATCGTTAGGGCTTCCTCCAATTTCGGCCGACCTAAATAAATTAAGACGGTTGGTAAAATCGGGTCCGGCCACTTTTGTTGCGGTTACCAGAGTAGATACGGGCAGCATATCACCATTATTATTTCTTACATAAATCTTGTTTAAGTTTTCAGGTTTCAATCTATCAACAGCTTCACCTTGAAGATACACTTTATATTGGCGTCCAAAACGGTTGAAATCATTGACATAAGTTCCTCCTAAGAAGGCTCCAAGCACTTCAGTAACTTTTGAAACCGGTACTCCTAATTTCATGGCTTTTTCGTTGTCGATGTCTAGTTTTATCTGCGGTGTTCCTGCATTAAAAGTGGTATAAATTCTTTTTATTTCAGGTCGTTTTTGTGCTGCGGCAATAAAAGCTTGCGTTTGCTGGGCCAGATATTGTGGCGTATTTCCACCTCTGTCCTGTAACATTAAACTAAAACCAGCAGATGCTCCTAGACCTTGAATGGCGGGCGGTCCAAATGCAAAAGCGGTTGCGGTTGTAATTTGTGTCGATAGTTTCATATTCAATCGATCTACCAATTGTTTAGCTGTTTCAGCTCTTTCTTCCCATGGTTTTAACGAAATGAAAATAAAAGCATTATTTGGCTGATAAGAGTTGGTAAGCATACTAAATCCGTTGATTGTAGTGTAAGACAAAATCGATTCTTCCTGTTTTAAAAAGCTATCTACTTTTCTTGAAATTTCATCGGTACGCTGAAGAGAAGATGCTGGAGGTAATGCAATATTTATCAGTACATATCCCTGATCTTCTTCCGGAATAAATCCTGGAGGAATTTTTTTACCCAGTAACACAACAGCAACGAGAATTACACCTAACAAAGCGATAATTCGCATTGATTTTTTGGCGAAAAAAGTAGCGCCTTTTATATAGCCACCTGTAACTTTTTCGAAGATTCGGTTGAATCCTGCAAAAAATTTAGCCAGCCATCCTGTTTGTTCTTCAACCGGTTTTGTGGGTTTCAGCAACATGGCACAGAGCGCGGGACTCAGCGACAATGCACTAAATGCCGAGAAGGCGACCGAGACCGCAATCGTTATGGCAAATTGCTGGTAAAAACGACCTGTAATTCCAGGCGTCATTGCCACGGGCACAAATACCGCAATCAAGATCAGTGCAATTGCAATTACGGGTCCGGAAACTTCCCGCATCGCTTGTATGGTGGCATCTTTTGGAGATTTGCCGTGTTCAATATGATGCATTACGGCTTCCACAACAACGATGGCATCATCGACAACAATACCAATTGCCAGTACTAATCCTAGTAGTGATAAAGTATTTATTGAAAATCCCAATAATGGAAAAACCGCTATCGTACCAATTAAAGATACGGGAACTGTAATCAACGGAATCAAAGTCGCACGCCAGTTTTGAAGAAATATAAATACAACCAGAATAACCAGGATAACTGCTTCAAAAAGTGTGTGAACAATATCTTCAACACCCGCGGTAATCGCAAGTGTGGTATCTAGTGATTCCTGATAAACAACATCCTTTGGAAATTTTTCGGACATTTTTTTCATGGCTTCTTTGGCAAGAGTTGCAACTTCAAGAGCGTTACTTCCAGGCATTTGGAATACGGTAATAGCTGCTGAAGCACTACCATTTCTACGGGCATTCGAGCTATAGTTTTCTGTTCCTAATTCAATTCTGGAAATATCGCTTAATAATACCTGAGCACCATCTGATTTGCTTTTTACGACTATTTGACCAAATTGTTTTTCAGTAACCAAACGATCCTGTAGTGTAACACCATAAGTAAAATCTGTTCCTGGCGGGGTTGGCTCTGCGCCAAATTTTCCTCCGGGACTAATCATGTTTTGAGCATTCAGGGCGTTCTTTACATCATCAACCGTTACACCAAGTTTGCTCATGACATCGGCTTTAAGCCAAACTCTCATGGAATAGTCACTACCTCCAAATAGCGAAACTTCCCCAACTCCTTTAATACGTGCCAACTGATCGACAATGTTGATGTTGGCGTAGTTATTCAGAAATTTTGAATCGTATTTTGGATTTGTAGAAGTAAGCGTGAACAACATCATCGGGAATGATAATGATTTTTTTACCACAACTCCCTGTTGTTTTACGCTCGGAGGCATAAAAGGAGCGGATTGTGCCTGACGGTTTTGAGTAAGCATGTTGGCATTATCCAAATTGGTTCCTACGTCAAATGTTACTTCAATAGTACAAGCTCCATCAGAAGTATTTGTAGATTTTATATAAAGCATTTGTTCAACTCCATTTACTTTTTGTTCTATTGGAGTTGCAACAGCCTGCTCGACATTTAAGGCATTTGCTCCTGTAAAAGAAGTTGTAATTTTTACAACAGGAGGATTGATGTCTGGATACTGTGATATTGGCGTTTTTTGCAATGCGAGTAATCCGAGTATCACAATAATGATACTGATTACCATGGCTACGATTGGTCTTCTAACAAAAAATTCTCCCATAATGATGTTTCTAAATTATTTAGTTAGCGCGGAATTTAATTAGTTGCTTGTCCCGGAGTCCATTCTTTTATTTGGGGAGTGATAACACTTCCGCTTTTTAAAAGGGAGGTTCCTCCAAGAGCAACTTTGTCATTGGCTGTTAATCCATCAAGTACGATATAGGAATCTTTATATGCGGGGCCTATTTGTACTGCTTTCATTTCCACTTTATTGTTTTTTCCTAAAACATAAACCTGTGAAATTCCTTGCATCTCAATAACAGAACGTTGAGGTATAATCAATACGTTTTTACGAACATCAGTAACAACTTGTACTTTTACATATTGGCCAGGACGAATCAACTGATCAGGATTGGCAAATGCAGCTTCAAAAGTTACAGCGCCAGTAGAAGGGTCAATTTGCCTGTCTGCGAAACTGATTTGACCTTTTTGAGGATAAAGCGAACCATCTGACAATAAGATAGATATTGATTTTCCTGCACCTTTCAGACCGGAGTCTTTTTTCGCTAATTCTTTGAAGATTCGAAGATATTCCTGCTCGCTCATGGTAAATCGAACTCTCACATCACCTAGGTCGGAAATAGTATTTAAAACAGATAGTGCACCCGGACGTACATAATCGCCCACTCTCACTTTTGATATTCCTATTAATCCTGAAATAGGAGCAACAATTCTGGAATAGCTTAATTCTATTTTTGAATTTTTCAGATTTGCCGATGCTGCTTTGATTCCGGCAACAGAGGCATTATATGCTGATCTGGCTCCAATCAATTCTCGCTGACTAATGGCATTCATTTTAGCTAAAGGCTCCATCATTTCGTAGTCCGATTTGGTTTTGGCTAATCTGGCTTGTGATTCAGCCAATTGTCCTTCGGCTTCACTTACTTTCGTTTGAAATGGTAAAGGATCAATTGTGTATAGCAATTGTCCTTTGTGTACTAAACTACCCTCTTTGAAATTAAGGCTTTCAATAACACCATCAACTCTGGGGTTAATTTGAATGTCAGATTGTCCAAAGGTTTCACCTGTAAATTCCGATTCAAGATTTACATCTTGTTGAAGCACTTTTACGATTTGAATTTCTAGAGGTTTAGGTTCTGGTTTTGCTTCTTTTTTACAGGAAAGATTTAATGAAATCAGAACAATAACAAAAAATAATATTTTAATCTTTTTTAACGTAATCATAAAATTATTATTAAGGTGAGTTTAACAAATTTAATAATTTAAATTAATCATTAACAATCAATTATGTAAAAACAATTGTGATTTTTGTAATAATAATTGAGAAAGATTTCATTATATTAACGCGAAGAGGTGTTTTTTGTAAAGGATTGTTCTTTAGTGTATTGTCTTTTTCGCGAAATATAAGGTTTTTTGGTCTTTTCAACTATTTTAAAATTGCACAATAAGACCAAAAACAGCTTCTGAAGATTGTTGTAAAATCATAATATTTCGGTAATTTGTCTATAAAAACCGTAAAATATTATTAGTTTTGCGCCCGAATTCAATGGAAATCGAATTCATTACATATATTTCTCAACTTAAATAGTTTATAGCATGCAACTGTACAACACTTTAAGCGCAGAAGAAAGAGCCATCATGATCGATGATGCAGGTAAACAACGTCTTACGTTGTCTTTCTATGCGTACGCCAAAATTCAAGATCCCAAAAAATTTCGCGATGATTTATTTTTAGCCTGGAATAGGCTCGATGCTTTAGGCCGAATTTATGTTGCAACTGAAGGTATAAATGCTCAAATGAGTATTCCGGAAGAAAATCTGGAAGCTTTCAGAGCAACTCTTGAAGTTTATGATTTCATGAAAAGCATACGATTGAATGAAGCTGTAGAGCATGATGACCATTCCTTTTTAAAATTAACTATTAAAGTTCGTGATAAAATCGTTGCTGACGGTTTGAATGATGAGACCTTTGATGTAACCAATATTGGCGTTCACTTGAAAGCCAAGGAATTCAATGAAATTCTGGACGATCCAAATACAATTGTAGTCGATTTTAGAAATCATTACGAAAGTGAAGTAGGGCATTTTAAAGGTGCCATAACTCCGGACGTCGAAACTTTCAGAGAGAGTTTACCCATAATCAATGAACAACTTCAAAATCACAAAGAAGATAAAAAACTGGTAATGTATTGTACCGGCGGAATTCGTTGTGAAAAAGCAAGTGCTTATTTTAAACATCAGGGATTTAAAAATGTATATCAATTAGAAGGGGGAATTATCAATTACGCCAAACAAATTGAAGCTGAAGGTTTAGAAAGCAAATTTATTGGTAAAAACTTCGTATTCGATAATCGTCTTGGTGAAAGAATTACAGATGACATTATCTCACAATGTCATCAATGTGGAAAACCTTGTGATAATCATACCAATTGCGAAAATGACGGCTGTCATTTGTTATTCATACAATGTGATGAATGTAAGTCAGCAATGGAAAACTGTTGTTCTACAGAATGTCTTGAAATTATCCACATGCCTTTGGTTGATCAGGTAAGATTGAGAACTGGTAAACAAGTTGGAAATAAAGTTTTTAGAAAAGGAAAATCTGAAAATTTAAAATTCAAACATTCAGGAGAGCTACCAAATGTAGCTTTAGGTTCTTCTGAAAAACCTCTAGATATTCGTCAAAAAGTAAAAATAAAAAAAGTACTTCTAGGAAAAGCGGAGCATTATTATGTGAAAGCACAAGTGGGACAATTTACTATTGAAAATCAAGAACTAAGCATTGGAGATAAAATCTTAATTTCTGGACCAACTACTGGTGAACAGGAATTGGTTTTAGAAAAAATGATAGTCGATGGAGCGACAACTCCAACTGCCAAAATTGGTGATATCGTTACTTTTGAAATACCATTTCGTATTCGTTTGTCAGATAAATTGTATAAAATTGTAAATTAGCCAGAAATTTGAGCTAATTTATTTATGTCACAATCCTTTACAAAATTATGGATTCATGCAATTTGGGCAACCAAAAATCGTCAGGAATTAATTGATTTTTCAATTGAGAAAAAACTATACGATTTCATTTGGCAAGAGTTAACTGAACTAGGATGTCCCGTTAGAATCATAAATGGAATGCGTGATCATGCGCACGTTTTATTTTTGCAAAATCCACAAAAAACTATTTCAGACATTGTTAAGCAAATAAAAGGAAGTTCTTCTCATTTTATAAATAGAGAAGAACTTATCCTTGAGAAATTTGCGTGGCAAACCGGCTATGCAGCTTTTTCTGTCAGCGAGTCCCAGTTAGACGCGGCTTACAATTATATTAAAAATCAAAAGCAACATCATCTTAAGAAAAATGGACAAGATGAATTTGACGATTTTGTAAAACTGCATGGATTGGATAAAAAATGATTGCTCATTGATACGCTCCCCGTGGTTAAAACCACGGGCTATATTGAAATACCACACACAAGATTAAAACATAGGCTGCGGTTTCAACCGCAGGTACCCGATGGATATCCGCAACAATAATACGTCCCCGTGGTTGAAACCACGGGCTATATTGAAATACCCACACATAGAAGCAAAACATAGCCTGCGGTTTCAACCGCAGGGACGCAATGAATATTCGTAACAATAATACGTCTCCCGTGGTTGACCATGGGCTATATAAAAATACCACACAAAAGCAAAACATAGCCTGCGGTTTCAACCGCAGGGATCCGATGGATATCCGCAACAATAATACGTCTCCCGTGGTTGAACTCCCGGGCTATATTAAAATACCACAAACAAAAGAAAAACATTACCAACGGTTTCAACCGTTGGTACAATACCAATAAAAATGACATTACAGAATAAAATTGAACTCATGGCTCCCGCAGGGAGCTTTGATTCACTTCAGGCTGCGCTTGATAATGGCGCAGATTCTATCTACTTTGGTGTAGAACAACTCAATATGCGTGCTCGCTCAACAGTAAATTTCACGATGGATGATCTGCAGGAAATTGCGAATCGCTGTGAAGCCAAAAATGTTAGAAGTTATTTGACGCTGAACACGATAATTTACGATCATGATTTATCTGTTGTAAAAACACTTTTAAACAAAGCCAAGGAAGCCAATATCACAGCGGTTATTGCTTCTGACCAAGCTGTAATTGCCATGGCAAGAAGCATTTCAATGGAAGTTCATATTTCCACACAGTTGAATGTGACGAACATTGAAACCATAAAATTCTACAGTTTGTTTGCCGATACCATGGTTTTAAGCCGGGAATTAAGCTTACGTCAAGTAAAGAAAATTACAGATCAAATCGAGAAAGAACAAATTAAAGGACCGAACGGGAATTTAGTTGAAATCGAAATTTTTGGTCACGGTGCTTTATGTATGGCAGTTTCCGGAAAATGTTATTTGAGTCTGCATTCGCATAATTCCTCTGCAAATCGAGGCGCTTGTAAACAAAACTGTCGTAAAAAATATACGGTTATCGATCAGGAAACGGGTTTTGAAATCGAGTTGGATAATGAATACATGATGTCTCCAAAAGATTTATGTACACTTGATTTATTAGATCAGGTTATTGATTCTGGAATTCAGGTTTTAAAAATTGAAGGTCGTGGCCGTGCTCCTGAATATGTTGCAACAGTAATCAAAACGTATCGAGAAGCAATTGATGCCTATTATGATAAAACGTTCACCAAAGAAAAAGTAGAAATTTGGATGGAACGTTTGAATACGGTTTACAATCGTGGTTTTTGGTCAGGATATTATCTGGGGCAAGAATTAGGGGAATGGAGCGACATTGCAGGATCTGCTGCGACTCAAAAGAAAGTATACGTGGGAAAAGGCACGCATTATTTTCCTAAAGCAGAAGTCGGACAATTCAAGATAGAAGCTTACGATATTAAAATTGGAGATAAAATTTTGGTTACCGGCCCAAGTACAGGCGCTCAGGAAATGATTATTGACGAAATGTTTGTGGGTGATATTGCTGCTGAAAAAGCGAAAAAAGGTGATGATTGTACATTCAAATTGCCTTTCCGAATAAGAATGTCTGATAAATTATATAAAATTGTAGACGCTTAATGGTAGTTATAACATTGCAAAGAGATAAATGCATCGGCTGTAATTATTGCGTCGAAATGGATCCGAAACATTTTCAAATGTCAAAAAAAGATGGGAAATCGGTTTTGCTTCATTCGCAAAATGCAAAAGGATTTTTTACTTTGAAATCTCCTAATCATGCGATTGTCCAAAGTTGTGAATTAGCGGCGAAAGCTTGTCCTGTTAAAATTATTACAGTTAAGGAAACTTAAAATTTTTATTTAAAATATTTTTAAAAAGCCTATTTTGCAAGATGTAAAATAGGTTTTTTTATTTAACAAGCATTTAGTTTTAATGCATAAAAAGCAAACTAAAAAAAATACTATCTTTACCGATTAAACGTTTATGAACTTAAGTTGCTTTTTGCAACACTACATATATAATTATGGCATGTACAAGTTGTTCAACCTCAGATGGTGGCGCACCAAAAGGTTGTAAAAATAATGGGACTTGCGGCACCGATAGCTGCAATAAATTGACGGTTTTTGACTGGCTTTCAAATATGAGTCCGTCTAATGGAGAGGCTATTTTTGATTGTGTTGAGGTTCGTTTTAAAAACGGGCGTAAGGAATTTTTTAGAAATTCGGAGAAATTAACTTTAAGTATTGGTGATATTGTAGCAACTGTTGCATCGCCAGGACACGATATTGGAATTGTGACTTTGACAGGAGAATTGGTAAAAATTCAAATGAAAAAGAAAGGTGTAAACCATGAAAGCAATGAAGTTCCAAAAATTTATAGAAAAGCATCTCAAAAAGACATCGACATTTGGTCTGTAGCGCGTGATCGCGAGGAACCAATGAAGGTTCGTGCGCGCGAATTAGCGATTCAGCATAAATTAGAAATGAAAATTTCTGATATTGAATTTCAGGGAGACGGATCAAAAGCGACGTTTTATTACACAGCAAATGACAGAGTCGATTTTAGACTTTTGATTAAAGATTTTGCTAAAGAATTCAGTACAAGAGTTGAAATGAAACAAGTGGGTTTCCGTCAGGAAGCAGCTCGTTTGGGTGGAATTGGTTCATGTGGGCGCGAACTTTGCTGTTCTACATGGTTAACTGATTTTAGAAGCGTTAATACATCAGCAGCGCGTTACCAACAGCTTTCGCTGAATCCTCAAAAATTAGCGGGACAATGCGGAAAATTAAAGTGTTGCTTAAATTATGAGCTTGACACTTACATGGATGCATTGAAAGATTTTCCGGATTACGATACTAAATTAGTAACTGAAAAGGGAGATGCAATCTGTCAAAAACAAGATATTTTCAAAGGATTAATGTGGTTTGCTTACACCAATAATTTTGCTAACTGGCATGTTTTGAAAATTGATCAGGTAAAAGAGATTATTGCTGAAAATAAACAGAAAAACAAAGTGTCTTCACTAGAAGATTTTGCAATAGAAGTTGTTTCAGAGCCTGAAAAAGACTTCAACAATGCAATGGGTCAGGAAAGTTTAACACGTTTTGATCAGCCAAAGAAAAAGAAAAAACCAAATCGCAAACGCAAACCAAATGCGGAAGGCGCTGTTGTAGCTGCTCCGGCACCAAATAAACCTCAACAGGGAAATAATAACAATAATAATAATAACAAACCAGCTGGTGGTAATCCGAATAAATCGAATAAACCACACAACAAGCAAAATCAGTCGAATAAGCCAAAGAATTCGAACGACAATAAGCCAGCTGAGCCAAGAAAACCTATAATTATTACTAAAAATGAGAATAAAAAATAGCGGAATTCTTATTTTGGCAGCAATTCTTCTTTTTTCTTGTGATAAGAAAAGAGTGTTTGATGAGTACAAATCTGTTGGAAGTGCTTGGCATAAAGACAGCATTGTAACTTTTGATTTGCCCGTTTTAGATTCCACCAAAAAATACAATTTATTTGTAAATTTGAGAGACAACAATAATTATCCATTCAATAATCTGTTTTTAATTGTAGCTCTTGAAATGCCAAATGGTTTTACAAAAGTGGATACGTTAGAATATCAAATGGCAAATCCGGACGGAACGCTGTTAGGTAATGGTTTTACTGACATTAAAGAAAGTAAGCTGTTTTATAAAGAAAACGTTAAGTTTAGGGGGAAATACAAAGTATATATCAAGCAAGCTGTTAGGGAATCTGGAAAAATACCAGGAGTTCAGGAATTAGATGGTATTACAGATGTAGGTTTTAGAATAGAACAAAAAGATTAGAAATATAGATATGGCTGCTAAAAAAAACAATCAATCAAATAGCGTTAAAGATATTAATTACTATAAAAAGAAGTTCTGGCGGGTTTTTGCTTATACTTTGCTTGGAATTTTAGCTTTCTTTTTATTTGCATCTTGGGGATTATTCGGTTCAATGCCTTCTTTTGAAGATTTGGAAAATCCGGATTCAAATCTGGCAACCGAGATTATTTCTTCTGATGGAGTAGTTTTAGGTAAATACTTTAAAACCAATAGATCTCAGCTTAAATATTCTGATTTACCAAAAAATTTGGTAGAAGCACTAGTCGCTACTGAAGATGCTCGTTTTTACGAACATTCAGGAATTGACGGACGTGGTACTTTAAGAGCTGTTTTTACTTTGGGAACAAATGGTGGAGCTAGTACATTAACACAACAGTTAGCAAAACAATTATTCCATGGTGAAGGATCTAAATTTCTTCCTTTCAGAATTGTACAAAAAATAAAAGAGTGGATTATTGCCATTCGTCTGGAAAGACAATATACCAAAAACGAGATTTTAGCGATGTATTGCAACGTTTATGATTTCGGAAATTATTCGGTTGGAGTAAGTTCTGCTGCACAAACTTATTTTTCTAAAGAACCTAAAGATCTAACAATGGACGAATCGGCGATTTTAGTCGGAATGTTCAAGAATTCAGGTTTGTATAATCCAGTTCGTAATCCACAAGGTGTGAAAAACCGTCGTAATGTGGTATTGGGTCAAATGGAAAAAGCAAAAATGATCACTACGGCTGAAAAGCTTAGATTACAGGCTTTGCCAATTGCCCTAAAATTCAAATTAGAAAGTCACCGTGAGGGAACTGCAACTTATTTCAGAGAATATCTTCGTGATTACATGAAAAAATGGGTAGCTGAAAACAAAAAGCCTGACGGTTCTGATTACGATATCTACAAAGATGGTTTGAAAATCTATACAACTATTGATTCGAGAATGCAGTCTTATGCTGAAGAAGCGGTGACAGAACACATGAAAAATTTACAACAACAATTTTTCATTGAACAGAAAAACAATAAAAATGCACCTTTTGTAAATATCACTCAGGCAGAAACAGAGAAGCTTATGATGCAGGCGATGAAAAATTCGACTCGTTGGGCAATCATGAAAGATATGGATAAAAGTGAAGATGATATCATTGCTTCATTCAAGGTAAAGACACAAATGCGAATTTTTACATGGAAAGGGGAACGTGATACCATTATGACGCCGCTGGATTCTATTCGTTACTATAAGCACTTTTTGCAATCTGGTTTAATGTCAATGGAACCACAAACCGGAAACATTAAGGCTTGGGTTGGTGGTATTAATTATAAGTATTTCCAATACGATCACGTTGGGCAGGGAGCAAGACAAGTAGGTTCTACTTTCAAGCCGTTTGTGTATGCAACAGCAATCGAACAATTAAATATGTCTCCTTGTGATTCTATTTTAGATGGACCTTTTATGATTCACAAAGGACGTCACCACGTTACAGAAGACTGGGAACCAAGAAACTCTGATAACAGATATCGCGGAATGGTAACTTTGAAACAAGGTTTGGCAAATTCTATCAATACGGTTTCAGCTAAATTAATTGACAGAACGGGTCCTGAAGCTGTTGTTGAACTGACACAAAAATTAGGAGTTAAAACTGAAATCCCTGTACAGCCTTCAATCGCTCTTGGAGCTGTTGATATTACTGTTGAAGATATGGTTGCGGCTTACAGTACCTTTGCAAATCAAGGAGTTTATGTAAAACCGCAATTTTTAAGCCGAATTGAAAATAAAAGTGGTGAGGTTATTTACGAACCAATTCCGGAATCTCATGACGTTTTAAATAAAGATATTGCCTTTGCGGTTATTAAATTATTAGAAGGAGTTACTGAAACCGGTTCTGGTGCGCGTTTGCGTACAGAAGGCGGAGGAAGCGGTGATAACCGTTGGACAGGATATCCGTATATGTTCAGAAACCCAATTGCGGGTAAAACCGGAACAACACAAAACCAATCAGATGGTTGGTTTATGGGAATGGTTCCAAACTTAGTAACTGGAGTTTGGGTTGGATGTGAAGATCGTTCAGCACGTTTTAAAAGTCTGACTTATGGACAGGGAGCTACAGCGGCACTACCCGTTTGGGCTTATTTTATGAAACTTTGTTATAAAGACGAAAATCTTCAAATTTCTAAATCCGAATTTGAGCGTCCTGCAAATCTTTCTATAAAAGTAGACTGTTACAGCAGGCCTGCAGTCGTGAAAGATACTACTGCAACAGAACAAAATACAGACGAATTCGAATTGTAAATTCAATTTTCTTTAAATAAAAAATATCCTTTTGTGGCTTCTGAAATTCGGAAGGATACAAAAGGATATTTTTTTGAAATGAGTTTGTTTTATTTTTTACGAAATCGATATAATTTAATCTAAAAATCTTATTTTTATCAAAAATATACAGCAATAAAGACAGTTTGTTATGATAACAAAAAAAGTAAATAATGTTCAGGAAGCAATCAAGGGGATTGAAAGTAGCATGACTATAATGTTTGGTGGTTTCGGATTATGTGGAATTCCTGAGAATACGATTGCAGCCTTAGTAAACACAACAATTTCAGATTTAACTTGTATCTCTAATAATGCAGGAGTTGATGATTTTGGTCTGGGATTGCTTTTGCAGAAAAAACAAATCAAAAAAATGATTTCATCTTATGTGGGTGAAAATGCCGAGTTTGAACGTCAGATGCTTTCTGGTGAATTGGAAGTAGAATTGACTCCACAGGGAACTTTAGCAGAACGTTGCCGTGCAGCACAAGCCGGGATTCCAGCGTTCTTTACACCAGCAGGTTACGGAACTGAAGTTGCTGAAGGAAAAGAAGTTCGTGAATTCGACGGGAAAATGCATATCATGGAGCAAGCCTTTAAAGCTGATTTTGCCATTGTAAAAGCATGGAAAGGCGACGAAGCCGGAAATCTTATTTTTAAAGGAACTGCCAGAAACTTCAATGCATGTATGGCCGGAGCAGGAAAAATAACCATTGCTGAGGTAGAGGAATTGGTTCCGGTTGGAACTTTAGATCCAAATCAGATTCACATTCCGGGAATTATGGTACAGCGTATTTTTCAGGGAGAAAAATTTGAAAAGAGAATTGAACAACGAACTGTAAGACAAAGAGGATAATTAGATAATGAGATAATTTGTCAATTAGATAATTGTTATAACATTATCTAATTATCAAATTCTCTAATTGACACATTCATATGGGATTAAGTAAAGAGGATATTGCAAAACGTATTGCAAAAGAAGTAAAAGACAGATATTTTGTTAACCTTGGAATCGGAATTCCGACTTTGGTTGCGAATTATGTGCGTGAAGATATTGCAGTTGAATTTCAAAGTGAAAACGGCGTTCTTGGTATGGGACCTTTTCCGTTTGCCGGAGAAGAAGATGCAGATATTATCAACGCTGGAAAACAAACGATAACAACGCTTCCGGGAGCAAGTTTCTTTGATTCGGCTTTTAGTTTTGGAATGATTCGAAGCCAAAAAGTTGATTTAACGATTTTGGGAGCGATGGAAGTTTCACAAAATGGAGATATCGCCAACTGGAAAATTCCGGGTAAAATGGTAAAGGGAATGGGAGGAGCGATGGATTTGGTGGCTTCCGCCGAGAATATAATCGTGGCCATGATGCACGTGAATAAAGCTGGAGAATCAAAAATTCTTAAAAAATGTACTTTGCCGTTAACGGGCGTAGGTTGCGTTAAAAAGGTAGTAACTGAATTGGCAGTTCTCGAAGTGACTGAAAAGGGTTTTAAGCTCTTAGAACGCGCGCCAGGAGTTTCTGTTGAGCATATCATTGCATCAACTGAAGCTGATTTAATTATTGAAGGTGAGATTCCGGAAATGGCAATTTAAGTTTTAACCGCAAGGTGCGCTAAGATTTACGCAAGGTTCGCAAAGTTTATACAAACAAAAACCGTCCAATTTGGACGGTTTTTGTTTGTATGCTATAAGGGTCAATGTGTATTTATATGTATTTGTCAGAAAATCTACAGCGTACATTGCGTAAATCTTAGCGCACCTTGCGGTTAAATTAACTTTATTGCAAATTAAAAGAAGCACCTAAGCTAAAAGTTGCCTGATTATTTAAATGATCAAAGATGTCATTGTTGTCACTGTATTTAGCAATTGGAAATCCAATTTCTGTGAAAACACCGAAACCATCAGTGAAAAAATAACGACCACCAACGTGACCACCAAAATTGTGTAATCCAAGACTTAAACCTGGATAGATGTCTAATTGCTCAACACCAATAACACTGCTTAAATTGGCATTAATTCTTGCTTTTGCATCAAAACGATCTTGAAATTCTGGTTTTTCATCAGTGTATGGTGTTGGATTATTATGGTAAAACCCAGTGAAATTATCAACTCCTAATAGGTAAGTTGATACAAATCCGAAAGAGAAATTTTCTCCTAAACCAAAATCAACAGAACCCTGAATTCCTGAACCACCATCTTGAAGATTAGCACCAACATTAACTCTAATATCGCCCTTTCCTGTAAAAGCTTGTTGCGCATGCATTAAACCGAATGATACTAAAAACAAAAATGTAACAACTTTTTTCATAAACTTATATATTAATTTTTCTGGATTGCAAATTTAGCTTTTTATAGATTAATTCCTACCTTTTTCGTTAGAATACAATTCATTTAACGGATCACTTTGCCAGAATTCTTTAGTGTCAACATTCATAATCGTTAACGGACCTTTAAAAGCTGCGCCTGTATCAACATTCCAGACACAGGCCTTATTGACCGGAACAGTTTGGCCAATTCGGGTAACAGGTGTATGACCAATAAATATTTCTTTATAAATTGTAAAACGTTTTGGATAGAAAAGGTCGTCAGGATTTAGATTAGGATCTAGGGCAAGAGCTGATTCCCAAAGGGTTCTGTCCCAATAGAATAATTTTGGAAAATATTCCCAGACAACACCATTCAAATTGGTAAAACCAGCATGAACAAATAATCGATTTTGATCGTCATGGTAGTAATCCTGTAAAGATTCTAAGAAAATAATATGTTCTTTTTTTCTTTCTTCTGAGAGTTTAGCATAGCCTTCAACAGTGGCTTTGCCGCCATGTTTGTACCACATTTCTTCATCAAATTCCTCATGTCTGTTTTCCAGCCAGTCTAATGCAAGCTGATCATGATTTCCTCTAATGCAAATGCAGTTTTGCTTGCTTTTAAGGTCAATCAGATATTCGATTACTTCTGCTGATTGACTCCAGCCATCAACATAATCTCCTAAAAATATCAGAGTATCTTCTGTGGTAACTTCGGCTTTTTTCAACACTTGTTCAAGTGCGAGTAATCCTCCGTGTATATCGCCTATAACAAATGTTCGCATTTTAATTTATTTCGAATAGCATACAAAAATAAAGAAAATGATTTGTTTGTAATCATTAAGTTGGTAATCTTTAAATGAGTTTATTTTTATGATTTTTTTCATCTCATTTTCAAGCTTTCCTGTTTAAATTTGTAGTATGTCTGAAACGCCTACATATCGTAAAATTATCCATATTGATATGGATGCTTTTTATGCTTCGGTAGAGCAAATGGATAATCCTGCTTTACGCGGAAAACCTGTTGCTGTAGGCGGTTCAGAGAATAGAGGAGTAGTATCCGCGGCGAGTTATGAAGCTCGTAAATTTGGTGTTCGAAGTGCCATAAGCGGCGTTTTAGCCAAAAAATATTGTCCTGAAATAATTTTTGTCCGTCCGAGATTTGATCGGTACAAAGAAATTTCAACTAAAATTCACAAAATCTTTCATGAATACACAGATTTGGTAGAACCACTTTCACTAGATGAAGCCTACCTTGATGTTACTCAGAATAAAAAGGGGAATCCAAGTGCCAGTTTATTAGCGCAGGAAATTCGGCTGAGAATCTTGAATGAAGTTGGGTTAACAGCTTCAGCCGGAATCTCAGTGAATAAATTCGTTGCTAAAATTGCCAGTGATATCAATAAACCAAACGGCCAAAAAACTGTCAATCCGGATGAGATTTTATCTTTTCTGGAAGAATTACCTATTCGGAAGTTTTATGGTGTTGGAAAAGTAACTACCGAGAAAATGTACCAACTGGGAATTTTTACCGGAGCCGATTTAAAAACTAAATCCGAAGAATTTCTGGAGAAACACTTCGGAAAATCTGGAGGTTTTTATTATAGAGTTGTTCGCGGAATTCATAATAGTGAAGTAAAATCGTTTCGCGTAACCAAATCTGTAGCAGCAGAACATACTTTTGATGTGAATTTATCTTCAGAGATTTTTATGTTGGAGCAGTTGGAAAGAATTGCTACTTCACTGGAAAAGCGATTAAAAAAACATAACATTTCTGGAAAAACAATTACGCTGAAAATCAAATACAGTGATTTTACACAACAAACACGAAGTAAAACATTACCTTATTTTATTTCCGATAAAAGTTTAATTCTTGAAACTGTGGAAGAATTATTGTATCAGGAGAAAATGAAAGATTCTGTTCGATTGCTCGGAATTTCTTTAAGCAATTTGAATACCGAAGAGAAGAAAGCTGTTGTTGTTCAGTTAAAGTTTGCTTTTTGATGAACAAATTACCGTTAAAAACTTATACACCTATCTTTTATGATGAATTTTCTCTCTATCTTTACTGTAGAAAATTTTTCAATACCACTTAGAAAATGAAAAATACTAAAGAAGAAATCCCGCTTCGGAATACTGTTCCCATTTTATCCTGGGATTTTCACTATGAATATCTAAGTGAACTACGGGCAATTTTTGCTGATTTAAAAAAAGTAGATAAAATTTCAAATCGGTTTAAATGGAATGATGAAAATCTGGAAATTAAAAATCGAATTTTAGATGAAGTCATTTTGGTTACCGATGCAAATTTGAAAATCGTTTTTGCCTCTAATGGAATCAAAAAAATGACGGGTTATACAGAAAGCGAAATTATAGGGAAAACCCCAAAGATGTTTCAGGGCCCAAAAACGTCTGAAATTGTCTTAAAAGAGATCAGAAAAGCTATTGAATTACAAATTCCGTTTGAGAAAACACTTGATAACTATAAAAAAGATGGAAAAATCTATAAATGCAAAATAAATAGCGTACCGATTTTCAATCTAAAAGGGGAGCTGTCGCATTTTATAGCTTTTGAAAGTGAAGATAAAAGTGCTTGAGACTTAACCGCAAAGATCGCTAAGGTCTACGCAAGGTTCGCAAGGTTTTTTAAAGGTGAAAAGAATATAGAAATATAAAAATAAAACCGCCCAAAAAAAGGCGGTTTTTTTGTCTTAGAACCTTAGCATCTTAGTGCCTCAGTACCTTAGATTATAAATTTTCAAAGAAATCATTTCCTTTGTCATCTGTAATGATAAACGCAGGGAAATCTTTAACGGTAATTTTACGAACAGCTTCCATTCCTAATTCTTCAAAGTCAACAACTTCAACTTTTAAGATATTATCCTGAGCTAAAATCGCCGCCGGACCTCCAATAGAACCCAAATAGAATCCGCCGTATTTGTTACAAGCATCGGTAACTTGTTTGGTACGATTTCCTTTTGCAAGCATAATCATACTTCCGCCATGTTTCTGGAATTCATCTACATAAACGTCCATACGTCCTGCGGTTGTTGGTCCAAAACTTCCTGAAGCCATTCCTTCCGGAGTTTTTGCCGGGCCAGCGTAATAAATAGGGTGATTTTTAAAGTATTCCGGCATTGGTTGACCAGCTTCCAACATTTCCATAATTTTTGCGTGAGCGATATCACGGGCAACAATTACAGTTCCGTTTAGTTTTAAACGCGTTTTTATTGGGTATTGAGATAGTTTTTCCAACATATCTTTCATTGGCATATTCAAATCAATTTCAACCGGAGCTTCTAAATGTGGAGCTGTTTCTGGTAGAAATTGTTTTGGATTTACTTCTAATTGTTCAACGTAAATTCCATCTTTTGTAATTTTTCCTTTGATATTTCTGTCAGCAGAACAGGAAACTCCCAATCCAACCGGACAAGAAGCAGCGTGACGCGGCAAACGAATTACACGAACATCATGTGTAAAATATTTTCCTCCAAACTGTGCCCCAATAGCACTTTCCTGGCAAATTTGCTGTACTTTTTGTTCCCATTCATGATCACGAAAAGCCTGACCAGCCATGTTTCCTGTAGTTGGTAAATTGTCGTAATAACCAGCAGATGCTTTTTTAACAGCACTTAAGTTCGCTTCAGCAGAAGTTCCACCAATAACCAAAGCCAAATGGTAAGGGGGGCAAGCCGAAGTTCCTAAATCTTTTATTTTGGCACGAACAAAAGCATCCATAGACTTTTCATTCAATAAAGATTTAGTCTGCTGATATAAATAGGTTTTATTAGCAGATCCACCCCCTTTTGCCATGAATAAAAATTCGTATGAATTTCCTTTTTTAGCATAAATATCAATCTGTGCCGGAAGATTCGAACCTGAGTTTTTCTCCTCAAACATCGAAATCGGAACAATTTGAGAATAACGTAAATTACGTTTTTGGTACGTATTGAAAATTCCTCTGCTTAACCATTCAGCGTCATCAACGCCAGTAAAAATGCTCTCGCCTTTTTTAGCCATTACGATTGCAGTTCCGGTATCCTGGCAGCTTGGCAACTGACCTTCAGCAGCAACCGAAGCATTTTGAAGTAAATTGTAAGCAACAAATCGATCGTTGTCTGTCGCTTCAGGATCGTCAAGAATTTTTCTTAATTTTTGTAGATGACTCGTTCTCAACATGAACGAAACATCTGTTAAAGCTTCTTCAGCTAGTAATTCTAATCCTTTTGGATCTACGGTAAGAACTTCACGTTCTCCAAATTTTTCAACTTTTACAAAATCAGAAGTAATTTTGCGATATTGGGTGTCATCCTTTAAAATAGGATAGGGGTCTTGGTATATAAAATCAATCATTTCTTTGTTTTTGACAAAGTTAAAAATTATTTACCGAAGAAAGAATTTGAATTAGAGCTGTTTTTATTGTTTTTATTTGAAGGTAATGATCTTTAGTTTCTTTTTTTGATACAATTCTGCTAACGAGATTTTTTCTCCGTTTAAATAAAAAAGCCCGTTTTCATATTTAACTTCGGGGTTAATAAGAAAATGGTAATTATCACGATCATTTAAAACACTCAGATTTTCAAAGTTTAACTCTATAATTTCAACATATTTTATAATATTGAGCTTTAAGGCCTCTTCAATGTTTATCGGGTTTTCCTCATATCTTAAACAATATTTATCTCCCTCGCCTGGCATTCCAAACCAAGGTATTGCTTTTGCCGAGACTAATTCAATATAATCAGGAAATTGATCAAAAATAAAAGGCTTTCTTTCATAACTTTCAAAAAATTCAGGTAAAGATTTCCTTTCAAAGGGTTCGTCATCCATCCAGAAAAACACACCTTGATTCTGCCATGAAGGATTATGCTGATCTTTTTTGGTATTGCTGTCTGAATAATGCATGTATAAATCGCGTGGCAAAAAAGTCAGGATTGAATCGTTGATAAGCCAATCGATCTTGTCGGAATCAAATTCTTTTGTTGCAGGTTCTTCTATTGGGGTATTTTCAATAGGATTTACTTCTTCAACAAATTGAGTTTTATCTTCTGGGACAATTTCTTCTATAATCTCAACTTTCTTTTTTTTGGTGAAAAAATTTTTGAACATAATATTTTAATCTTTTAGGTAATTATATCTTTAAACTGGACTGAAGTCCAGCCCTACAATATTTTAGAGCCGATGGCTCTTCTTTAAAGTTCCGGAGGAACTATCCATTTTGTAGGGCTGGACTTCAGTCCAGTTTTTTTTAATCATTATATTAAATTTTCGAAAACATATCTTTCGTCATATTTTACATTGTACTTGTCTAAAAATGATAAATATTCATCTTTGAAATTTTGCTTTTTGTGATGTTCTTCTTGATTGGCAATATATTTATAGACAGCATCAATATGTGATTTACTATATGAAAAAACGCCGTAGCCTTCCTGCCATTCGAATTTATGTTTTGTCAGTTGATGTTCATTAATAAATCTTGAGGATTTTCCTTTTACGATTCTCATTAATTCCGAAATAGAAATTGTCGGTTTAAGAGCTAGAAGACAATGAACATGATCTTCGACCCCGTTTACTACTATGGTTTTGCAGCCCGTTTCATTTATCAAATTTCCAATTACACTTAATATTTTAGATTTATGATCATTAGTAATTAGTGCTTCTCTGTTTTTTACCGCAAAGATTGCCTGAATGTAAACTTGATGGTAGGTATTTGCCATTTTTATATTTTTCTAAAATTAAGATTTAGCTATAAAAATACAAATTATCCTACAAAAAAATACAAATTATCGTTGCAAACTGGACTGAAGTCCAGCCCTACAATATTTTAGAGCCGATGGCTCTCCTTTGAAGTTCCGGAGGAACTATCCATTTTGTAGGGCTGGACTTCAGTCCAGTTTAAATAAAATAATAATGATTTAGAAAAACCAGCTGGCCACAAAAATTGCAGTAATTACGCAAATCACATCAACCAAAAGCATGGTTCCTAAAGCATAACGCGTATTTTTAATGTTTACAGAACCAAAGTATACCGCAATCACATAAAAAGTACTTTCAGCACTACATTGGAAAATACTGCTCAATCGTCCGGTTAAGGAATCAGCGCCAAAAGTATTCATCGAATCAATCAAAAAGCCTCGTGATCCGGCAGAACTAAAAGGTCTAAGCATGGCAACAGGCAAGGCATCGGTGATTTGTTTGTTGACACCCATATTCGAAAAAACAAAGGCGATACCATCACTGATAATTTCAAATAAACCGCTGTTTCTAAATAATGAGATAGCGACTAACATTCCTAAAACGTAAGGAAAAATAGTAACTCCCGTTTTGACTCCATTATTTGCCCCTACTACGAAAGATTCAAAAACAGTTGTATTGGCATCGGTAAATTTCTTTTCATGTATGAAGGAGAAAACCAAAGTAGCAAGTACGATCACCATCAGTATTAATGCAGAAAGATTCGTGGTAAAGTAGTTTTTGCCAATTAAGTCTAAATGATTTACATACATTAATAAACCAATGATAGCGGCAATTAAAACCATCAAACCAATAACCAGAGAAGCACTTTTAAAATTGATTTTTTGTTTGATTCCGACAATTAAAAAAGCGGCAATAGTTCCAATAAAAGAAGTAATGATACACGGAAGCATAACATCTGCGGGATTACTCGCACCTGCTGCAGCGCGGTAACCGATAATTGAAGTTGCAATTAAGGTTAAACCTGAAGCATGTAGGCACATAAACATAATCTGCGCGTCACTTGCCTTGTCTTTGTCTGGGTTTATTTCTTGTAAACTTTCCATTGCCTTAAGACCAAACGGAGTTGCAGCCGAATCTAATCCTAAGAAATTGGCAGCAAAGTTTAACGTCATATACGAGATAGAAGGGTGGTTTTTTGGAATACTTGGAAACACTTTTACAAAAACCGGACTTAATACTTTTGCCAGTTTTCCTGATACTCCTGAAATGATTAAAAGCTCCATTAATCCACAGAAAAACGCTAAATAAGCCATTAATGGTAAAATTAAATCGAGTAAGGTAGTTTTACAAGTTGGTAATAAACCGTCAGATTTTTGAACACCGCTGAAAATTTTTACGGTTTTGTTTTTATAAACGTAAGTGGTGTCGGCATTAAGTGTATCACGATTGATGATCATGGTTTGATCCGGCGCTTTTTTGATGCTGTCTTTGATGAAGGCAGGAAGTTGTTCAGCGTATTTTTCGGAAATAAGAATAGGATCATCCTTTTTTCCATTCAAAACATTATCAATGGTGTAAGAGTTGGCAGTAAACAAACTGAATATAACAAAGATAATCGAGGAAATAAAAATAGTTAACCAAAATCTACTTAATACCATAGCACTGTTTTTTTTGTAAATGTAATTATTTAGCAATAAAATGCACAAAGATTTTAATGTTGAAACGGGAAGAATTTAAGGGGAATTGTAATTTTTCAATATGGAGTTTGATTTTTGATGGGTATTTTGATCAAAAAGTTATTTCTTATAAGAACCTAAAGTCTTGATAATATTGGGTTTTTATAAATAGGATACTGCTTTTATGAGCTATTCTCACCTTCACATGGTGAAAAATTAATAATAAGTATTGTTTTAATTTGAAACAGTTCCTCCGTAGTTCCTCAAGTATTCTATTCTATAACAATTTTGGTTTCCAAATAGTTTTCAAAAGCCTTAATGCCTTCAAACAGCACAGCTTTTTTGTGATTTTCGGTTTCATTAAAAAATTGTGTTTCTATTTTGGCGTGATCTTTTGCCATAGTTCTTTTCCAGGTCCCAATGACTTTACTGTTTTCAAGAATAACAGGTTTAAAAATGCCATTGTTGGTAAATGCTTTTGATTGATGTTCGACTAAAATGGAAGCTTCTCTGGTTTTATATGAAATTAGAATCTCATCAAATGCCGGGAGAAAATGTACGCTTTCGCGGAAGCTATTTTCATCAGGAATATCAATTTTAAACCAATAAGTTTGACCATTAATTTGAATCGAATTCAATTGCAACTTAATTGCATTAAAGATGTTTTGACAAATTATGGGAGGGAAACCAGACCACCACGAAAAGTCAAGAAGCGTTGCAGGGCCATGGCTTTCTAGATATTTTAGGGCTAGTTTTGCGAGATCTTCTTCTTTTGTTAATTTTGATTTTGGCTTTGCAACTCGTTCTTCAAGTAGAGCATAAGTGATTTGTTTTCCTTTCATTCTTCCGTTGCAAACCAAACCGTCTAATTCCGCATTCATCATAATAGCCGCACTTAAAAAATCTGCGGAAGAGGTTTTTTTGATGCCGAGTTCCTGCATGATTTCATCACGAGTCAAATTATTGTTTCCGCAAAGCAGTTTTTTGATTTTAGAATTGGTCTGATCGAGTTTCTTAGCATCATAACCGTATTTTTTACCGGCCGAAGCCGTAAATCTTTTGACCTGTGGCGCAGAAAGTTCCAACATCCAATAAATATCATCAGCAGAAACAAAATGCCAGGTTGGTCGAAGAATGTGACTTCGGATTATTTGTGCTGTATTTATAGCCTCTTCAATTGCTGACTCAGTAGCATCACAGCGGGAACCAATCGCCCATTTGGCCATAGAATAGTCCTGAGCCTGCATGGCGCCAAGATGCTTTACAATTTCTTGCGGAGAGTTTGCATTAGTTTCGAGAAGCTTTTGCGAAACAAGCCTATAATGAGAGATTTCGTGATAAGTCATTTTATAAACCTTTAATAGCTAATAGTCGAAAACCTTTGTAACTCTGTGCCTTTGCAACTTTGAACCTTCAAAAAAAAATCATACATGAATAATTTCCTCATCAATTAACAAATCTTCACGACGCAAACGAAGGAAAATCTGGGCGACAGCTATTGTATCTTTTTCACAATAGGTTACAATTCGGTCAATATCTTTCTCGACATAAAAAACATGGGCAACCTGACTTCCGTCGATATCACCTTTTGGAGATGGAACTCCCAGAATTTTAGTCAATAGTTTTAATGAAGTAAAATGTTTGTAATCGCCAAATTTCCATAATTCCAAAGTATCTAAATGCGGAATCTCCCAGGGCTTTTTTCCGAATAAATTCAGTTTGTCCGGAATGGTAATTTGGTTAATGATCATTCTTCTCGCAATAAACGGAATATCGAATTCCTTCGCATTATGTCCGCATAAAAGATGATACGGCTGATTAAAATGATTATTCAACAGATTATTAAAGTCTTTCAAAATCTTCTTTTCATCTCCAAAAAAGGACGTCACTCTAAAATTTCGAATATCGCCTTTGATGGTAAAATACCCAACCGAGATACAAACAATTTTTCCGAACTCAGCCCAAATTCCGGCTCGATCGTAAAATTCTTCAGGAGTAAAATCATCTTTGCGCTGATATTGCGTTTTATGATCCCAAAGTGCTTGCATTTCCGCGTCAAGCGAATTGAAATTCTCTTCTTCCGGAACGGTTTCTATATCTAAGAAAAGGATATTATTAAGATTTATTTTTTCAATCATAATTATAATTTAAACACGAATTTCACGTATTATCACGAAAAGAATTGGTTTTAAAGAATTGCACAAACTTTAATATTTGTAAAGATAAAGCTATAAAATTAATTTGTGTAAATCTGTGAAATTTGTGTTTTAAAACAAACTTTGTTGAGTGGAAGGATTTTCGTGTTCCAATAACCATTTCTTGCGGGACAAACCGCCAGCGTAACCGGTTAAAGATCCGTTTGTACCAATAACGCGATGACAGGGAACAACAATCCAAAGCGGGTTTTTTCCATTGGCAGATGCAACGGCGCGGATTGCTTTTATATCACCCAGTTTTTTGGTCTGATCCATGTAACTTATGGTTTTCCCGTATGGAATTTCTAATAAAGCTTTCCATACTTTTTGCTGAAAGTCGGTTCCTTTCGGATTTAATTTCAAATCAAAGTCCGTTCTTTTGCCTTCGAAATATTCATCAAGTTGTGAAACAGCCTCTTTTAAAACCTCCGGTATTTCTACGGAAACTTCATTTGAACCAACATCAGAAACGGAAATTACAGCAATACCGTTTTCATCTCCGATGATTTTGGTGATTCCTAATGGCGAATTGATATAAGCTGTTTCCATGATTTTTTATCGCAAAGGTGCAGTCCCGAAACTTCGGGATACGCAAAGTTCGCAAAGTTTTTTTGTTTTTTTACCACAAAGGGCACGAAGGTTTTTCACAAAGTTCGCAAAGTTTTTTCTTTGTCAATTTTTTTAAACGCTTTGTTTGAGATCACAAAGTATTGAACTTTTATATGAACTTATATGACTTATATGGTTTAATATTCGTCCAATTTGAATTGGTAATTTAGAATGTTTTCGATTTTTTCGCTTGAAATAATCTTTTTGATGTTTGATTTTTCAGTGCTGAATTTTGGCAAAATAAGGTTTTGCTCTTTTGCTTTTTGCGTATAATAGTCCTCTCTAGTTGGATGAAAAGGTGCAACCGCATTGAAAACTTCATTCCATTTTGATTGAAGGATAATTTGTTCGATGATATTGATGCAGTCATTTTGATGAATCAAATTAACAGGCGCATCAGGATTCTCGAGGTTTTCTTTTCCGGCAAGAAATTTTACAGGATGACGGTCTTCACCAATTAATCCGCCAAAACGCAGAATGGTAGTTTCGAAGTTTTGATTTTCCTGCAGTATTGCTTCAGCTAAAAGCAATTGTTTGCCGCTTTCCGTTTCCGGATTTGGGTTCGTTTCTTCTGTAATTAAATCATTTTGATCTCCGTAAACAGACGTTGAACTCACAAAAAGTACTTTTTTGATGGTTGATTTCGCTATAAACGGAATCAGATTTTCGATTTTCTCCACGAAGACTTTTCTTGTAGAATGTGAAGTTTCGGCATTATTTCCTCTTAATTTAGGCGGAATATCAATAATTAGAATTTCGCTTTCGGCTAAAAAATCAATTATAGCTTCTGAAATACTTTCGCTTTCAAGCGCCACTAAAAATGGTTTTATTCCGACATCTTTCAGAATTGAAAGTTTATTTTCAGAAGTTGTAGATCCGTTGACCGAATTTCCTTTCTCGATTAATTTTTTTGCTAAAGGCAAACCCAGCCAGCCACAGCCTAAAATACTTATTTTCTTCATTTTCTTTAAAGGTGCAAAGGTTCAGAGAGGCAAAGGTACAAAGGTTATTCACAATCTTGTCACGAAAGATCACGCAAGAAATTCTACATGTAAATCGCCAATTTTTGTCGAGTTTCGAGTGTGATCCTTCGTTCCTCAGGATGACAAAAATGGCGAAAAAACTTTGCGACTCTGCGACTTTGCGAGACTAAACTAAGCGTGGAGCATTACAAATCCAGAAAAAAGCAAATTTTGTCTTTTCCTTTTGCGCCCATCCTATGGTAGAATTTTATGGCTCTTTCATTAAATTGGGGCGTTCTCCATTGCATATTGACGCAGTTTTTTGCTTTTCCTATTTCTTTTAATTTATTGATTAGAACTTCTCCGATGCCATAATTTCGGACTTCTTCTTCCAAAAACAAACAATCCATATAAATGAAATCGCCGGCACTCCAGGTAGAGTAGGTGAAATTATAAGAAGCGTAACCTACAATGTCATTAGCAGTAGCAACAACCAGACAAAACACTTTTGGATTATCACTGAATAATGCTGCTTTTAGACCTTCTTCTTTTCCTGTCGGATCATAATCGGCTTTCTCAAATTCAGTATGTTTTTGACATAAGATGACCAGTTTTGGTAAATCGGCTATTTCACAGTTTCTTATTGTATATTCCATTGCAGGTTGATTTCGGTTTGTAAAAAGGTTATGAAATGATGAAAATACGCTGGGTATTCCTGATTGTCCCGAATGGCGATAAAATGCTTTCGTTTTAAGCCGTTTTTTCCAATTTTGATGGCTTTGATAGGATTGTTCTTTAAATGTGGCAATAAAGCCCATTTTGCCATCGACATGACGCCCATATCAGCCTTTACCATTTCAAGAGAAGCTTCGGTCAAAGGCAAAGCTGTAATCTTCTTCGGAGTTACTTTGGCTGGAGCCAAAATAAACTGGTGAATGGTAACAGTTTCCATCGGAAGGGAATGGATTAAAAGATGTTCGTTGACAAAATCTTCGGCAACTACATATTTTTTATTCGCCCAGGCATGGTTTTCAGAAACGGCCATGACAACTTCATCCTGAAAAAGTTCCAGATACTTAATGTTATTGTCATTGATCTGATCACTGATAATCGCGATATCAATCGTGTTGTCTAATAATTTTTGTAACGGAATATGTGTGGCTTCGGTCACAATTTTTAAATCTACATTCGGATACAGCAGATGAAATTGTTTCATTACCGAAGGAAGCCAGTGATAACTTGAGAAACATTCAGTACTAATTCGGATTTCGCCGTATTCTCCAAAAACCATTTGTTTGATTTGAGTTTGGGTTTGCGAGAGTTTGTCCAGAATTTCATTGGCCAATTCGTAGATTTTCTCGCCGGCTTTGGTCAAAACTAATTTTTTGTTTGTTCTCAAAAAAATGGCAGTCCCTAATTGATACTCAGCTTCTTTAAGTTGATGACTCAGGGCTGATTGTGTCAAATGAAGTTTGTCTATGGCCTTAGTGATGCTTCCTTCTTCGACAATTGCTTTTATCAATCGTAAGTGACGTATTTCCATTTTTTTGAGAATTTATACAAAGAAACAAAATTTTCGAACGGCTTTTTCATGAAAAAAAGTAATCAACTTGATGAATTCTTTTCGTTTTTATGGTATATAATGTTCTTCTACTTTTGAAAAAACAAAATCATAAAAACTAAAAAAATGGAAGCACAAATTAAACATTATGAAAACAAACTGGCGTTCGAAATGGATCCTTCTGATTTGTTTGATGCCTTGAATAACGGAGAAAAAATTGTTGTTATCGATGCCCGAAAAGCATTTGGATTTGAAGACGAACATATTCCGACAGCAATTAACATCCCCCATCGCGAAATGACAATTGAAAATACCCAACATTTAGATAAAGAAGTTTTGTATGTGACCTATTGCGACGGAATTGGCTGTAACGCTTCGACAAGAGGCGCATTGAATATGGCAAAGCTAGGTTTTAAAGTAAAAGAATTAATTGGCGGAATAGAGTGGTGGAAGTTTGACGGATATTCCACTGACGGTATAAATGGGGTTAAAGCAGGTTTGAAAATTGAATGTGCTTGTTAAAGAGAAAGGCCAACTTTAATTAAAGTTGGCCTTTTTTATCTTTACTCAGGTTTAGAGACTGCTGGCGGTAAACTGTCTTTTACAATAGCCAAACTGTCTTTTACTGGTGCAGTTTCTATTGTTGGTACTGGCGCAGTATATCTTTTTATTTTTTGCTGAATTAAAATCGCATCATTTAAAACAAATGGCGTTGGCATCATCCAGTCAGCTCTCGGTTTTATACTTAATAATGGATTGGTCATTAAATCGAACGAACTTTCAATTAAATCCATATCAAAAAGAGACGATTTATTGATGTAGAATTCCATTACCAAAGGTTCGTTCCCTACGACGTAATAGCACAAAATTTTCATGCCATCTCTTTCCAGACGATTTCCTTTCTGATCTGAAGTTGAAACACCATTAGCTTTAAAATTAAAGAAAGTCATTTTTGGGTGTGCGAAAATATCGTAACGATTTACTTTTCGATTGGGTGTGATTTGTATTTTCAAATACCTGTTATTGCCCACAACACTGTCTTTTAAGAAAGATATTGTAGGTTTAGGAACGTTTACAACTGGCGCAATCGCGCTGTAGATAAAGCCAGAATTGTATTTGCTGGCAATTGGAAGTGCATTTAAACCAACTGCTTTTTGATTTTTTTCTCCCAAATAACTTTTGGTCCATTCATCAAGATTTACGTCATATGTGGTCCAGACAGCCGAATTTGTATTGGCATTGTAAAAATATAATAAACTATTCGATTTTGCTTTTCCATGTTCATAGTCAGAATGGTAACCTGCGTAAACAAAAAAGCCAATGGAAACTATAAAAAAGAACACAGTCCAGATGCCTTTTCTAATAAAATCTCCAAATATTGGCAATAATAATCCAAAAAGTAAAACCGTAAGGATAGCACTTCCAAAAAGTATTTTTAGACCTAAACCAATCGGAAACATTACTATAAAGGGTGCTATAATAACCAAGGCCGGAATACTGAATAATAAATTTAAACCTAAACTGTAGTGTTGTGTAATTACAAAAATTCCAAATAAGAAAATCCCAAAATAAACCGGAATAATCAGGAATCCTGCGCCTGTTAAGCTATTTGCTAAAAACATATTGACAATAATCCACAGTAGCAAAGGCGCTACAAAATGATTCATTGTAATTTTTGGTTCTGAAAAATGATGGTAAAATGCAAAACAGATGGCAATACTTAGTGTTACAAACGCTCCAATATAGGCATGCCCATTATACGTAAAACCGTTTAATAGATCTGAATATTGCGGATAGGCCTGTAAAACGATTTTCCATCCTAAAAAGGTCACCAAACCAGCAATGATGATCGAACCCAAAAATGGAACAAAGCCTTTAAAAATCTCGCGAAAAGAGATTAATCGTTTTGCTTTTCCTATAAAAATAAAAATAATTAGCAATCCTAATGCAATTATTGTCATTGGAAAAACCCATGTAAAAGGATAACTTATAAATGAAAACGGAACGCTAAAATAAACATCATCTTCCGCTGAATTTGTTGCATTTAAATCGATGTTCGCAAAATATTTCAATAAAGGCATCAAATAAGTTCCCTGATGTGCCAAAGTCATTTTGTTTAAATGCTGAACATCGTCTTGTTGTGTATGATAATTATAATGCCCGTCTATAAAAGCAAAATTAAATCCCTGAATGTTTCCCTGCTCTCTAAAAACAGTTAAATCAGTATCATTTGGAAGCATTTTGTAAATGCTGTACATCAGTGAATTTGAAACCGGATATTGCGTTTTGGCATTTGAAAATTCTTTTACAAGAGCTTCATTTCCTTTATTGGTTTCCATCAGCATATAACTTGGTCCTGAAGATCCTCTGGCTTCAAAATTAATAACCAAACCAACCTCTTTTGCCCATGGATGTTTGTTTACGAACAAAGCTGCACCGTTTAATCCCAATTCTTCAGCATCCGAAAAAAGAATTATAATATCGTTTTTTTGTGGGTGTTTAGAGTACATAAAAGCACGAATGCCTTCCAGGATAGTAGCGACGCCTGAAGCGTCATCACTTGCTCCTTTAGAAAAAGAATGTGGGGCACTATCATAATGTGAAAGTAATAAAAGTGCCTTGGAGTTATTGGTTCCTTTAATGCGGGCCAATATATTTTTAGATTTTACTAATAGACCTTTGTCATTTAGTGTAAATCCTTCCTGAACAGAAGTTTCTAAACCTATTCGGTTTAATTCAAGCTTAAGATAGTTTGCTACTAATTCGTGATTAGTTGTACCCACGTAATGCGGTTTTTGGGCAATGATTTCTACCTGATGTAGTGCTCTTTCAGTTGAAAATTCTGCCAGAGCTTCCTCTTCTTTCGAAATCCATTGTGGCATCATGGTAGCGTAAATAATACCAAGAATTGCTAAAATGCAGACTACGGCAAGAATTGAGGTGGGGTTTTTTTTCATGATGAATAAGTACTAAATTTCTTTTTTAACAAGCATAAAATAATCATTGTCCAAAGATCTGTATCCCTGGTCGTACAGAAAATAGTAGGTATTTCCTGTTTTGGTCTGCAAGATATTGGTAAAGAAATCAAAATCAAAACCTTTATTAATCATTTTATCCCTCGTTGCTTTTGATTTCCCTTCTGAGTTTAACTCAGACAAAATACGGTAATTTTTTCGTAATTTGTTGTTTACATTTCGCATGAAATTGGTACTGTCCTTATTTATTTTGTTATTGTAGGCATTTCGGCAACTATCAGAACAAAATTTTTTGTCTTCCCGACCTACAATTTTTTCTGCGCATTCGAGGCATGTCTTCATGAATCTAGTTTTTTAATTTCATATAAATCGTGTCTTCTGTCTTTTAAAATTCGAACACTTCCATGCTCATGAAGTTGTTTTAAGAGGTTCAAATCAACATCAACAATCAGTGTCATTTCAGTATTTGGTGTAGCCTCAGCTTTTATACCGTTACTTGGAAAAGCAAAATCGGATGGTGTAAAAACAGATGCCTGAGCATACTGAATATCCATATTGTTTACTTTCGGTAAATTACCCACGCAACCGGCAATGGCAACATAACATTCATTTTCGATTGCACGCGCCTGCGAACAGTGTTTTACACGAGTATAGGCATTTTGAGTATCGGTTAAAAAAGGAACAAAAAGAATATTCATTCCTTCATTGGCCATAATTCTTGAAAGTTCCGGGAATTCAACGTCGTAACAAATCAGGATTCCAATTTTTCCGCAATCGGTATCAAAGGTTTTAAATTGCGATCCACCTTTCATTCCCCAATGTTGTACTTCGTTTGGAGTAACATGAATTTTGGTGTACATTTCTGAAGTTCCGTCTCTTTTGCATAAAAAGCCAACATTATAGAGGTTGTTGTTGTCTAAATAAGGCATGCTACCGGTAATGATATTGATATTATACGAGATGGCAAATTCCTGAAAACGCTTTCTGATGGGATCAGCATATCGTGCAAGTTCCCTAATAGCTTCGGCTTCTGATAAATGATTGTAATCGGCCATTAAGGGTGCAATAAATAATTCTGGAAATAGAGCAAAGTCAGCACCATAACCAGAAACAACATCAATAAAAAACTCTGACTGCTCAAAAAATTCTTCAACATTATTCAATTGACGCATTTGCCACTGAATTAATCCTAACCTAATAACGCTTTTTTCAAGATTGATTAATTTAGGGCTTTCATCATAATAAACATTATTCCATTCTAGTAAAACTGCAAATTCTTTTGATTCTTCATCACCTTCAAGGTAATTTTTGATGATTCTTAAAACGTGAAAATCGTTGCTCAACTGAAAAGAAAGCACAGGATCGTGCAACTCTTTGTGCTTGACTTTATCAATGTAGTTTTTTGGAGTAAGTTTTTTAGCGTGTTGTGCATAATTCGGAATTCTGCCTGCAAAAACAATAGCTTTCAGATTTAACTGTTCACAAAGTTCCTTACGGGCGTCATATAAACGGCGTCCTAAACGCAAGCCACGATAATGCGGATGAATGAATACGTCAATTCCATATAAGATTTCCCCATTGGGATTATGGGTTGAGAAGGTATAATCGCCAAGAATTTGTCTATAATTATGTCTTTTATCAACTATCTTTTCATCCAAAATTAGTGATAATGCCGATCCTACAACAATTCCATCTACTAAGATAACCAATTGACCTTCAGGAAAGATGGAAAGTAATTTTTTGATATCTTTTGATTCCCAATATGAATTTGCCATTTCCGGATAGGATTCTACCATTGAATTTTTCAATTGTTTGTAATCGTCCAGTTCTAAATTTCGTAATTCAACTTTGTTGATTTTTGCCTGCATATCGTAAGATTTATCTCAAATATACTAAAATATTTCCATTTACAAACGTTTACAAATAGTTACAATCGAAAGTAAATAATTGATTACCGAATAATTTTTGAAAGCTCCTGCATCTTTGCACAGTTGAATTTGAAAAACGAATTCGATTTATATACGAACATTTAAATATTATAAGCCATGAATGCAATGAAAAACAGAGTACAATTAATTGGAAACGTAGGAAATGACCCTGAAATTAAAACATTAGAAAATGGAAAAAAATTAGCACATTTAACAATTGCCACAAACGATCATTACACCAATGATAAAGGCCAAAAAGTAGAACAAACCGAATGGCATCGTGTGACAGCCTGGGGGAAAACAGCGGAAATTATCGAAAAATTTGTCGTAAAAGGCAAAGAAGTTGCCATCGATGGAAAGCTAACCCACAGAAGTTATGATGATAAAAACGGAGAGAAAAAATACATCACAGAAGTGGTGGTAAGCGAAATTTTGCTGCTCAGTAAATAATGTTTGGAAAGAACTAGAGATAACCCGGTTGTTTTTAATAAGACAATCGGGTTTTGTTTTGAAATGATCTTTCTATAAAATTGAAGCACCATTACTATCCGTAGTAAGTATTTCGCTCATATAATCAAAAAAAGGCCTCATGTTTTTAAAGGCTTCTAAAGCATTTTCTAAAAAGATCGGACTTAATACTTCATCATCAGTAAAACGTTTTATGACTAAAAATTGCTTGTATCTCAGTAAATCAATAGCTTCATGATTTACATCAAAACCTTTTGGTGCTGTTTTGAGTTGTTCACCTTGTAATGTTCCAAAATTGTTGATGAAAGATTTTGAATTTACTATTTTTTTCATGGATTCAGGATCATGGGCAAATTCGCTTCTTATGCGCTTTAAATCTACAGCGTTTGGTCCCCAAAATCCACCGGCAAGAAAGCTGTTGCCTTGTTCCAGATGAAAGTAATAGCCACCGCGTCTTGCTGCTGTTGCTCTGGTATAGCTTCCTCCCCAAAAGGTTTTAAAGGGAGTTTTGTCTTTTGCGAATCGGATGTCACGATAGATTCGGTACACACTTTTTTTGCCGGAAGCAGTTTCCAACACATCAGTTTTAGAAAGTTCCTGAAGCAAGGCACCAGCGAAATTTTCTATATGGTTTAATTCCTTTAAGTAAATTGGCTTATTTGCCTCAAACCAGGGTTTATTGTTATTGCTTTTCAGTTGCAACAAAAAATCAAGACTAGATTTAGGTATAGTAATTTGGTTTTTCATATTAATTTTGAGACTTTTTAAAATCAGAAGATGGATGCAATTTAAACAAAAAACCCACCAAATTTCTTGGTGGGTTTTGAATATATTTTTTAAGCCGTTTTTTTGAATAAATCAAACATAGGACAACGCGAGCAGCGTTTCTTTTCGCTCTTTTTGTATTTTTCACAACAAGAAGATTTACAGTTTTCTAACTTCTTAATGTTTTCAAGGATAGCTTTATTCTTCTTTTTCTTTTTATCCTTTTTTTTGTCCTTGTCTTTTTCTTTCTTGCTCAATTTTCTTCTGTATTATAAAAACAGAGACAAATATAAAAGAAATTTGTTATTTTTAAGTATTCTAAATAAACTTTAACTTTTTTATTTTGGGTTTATAGCAATAGAGCTGGTCACTGTTAACTGCTGAATATCACGATCAAACAAGTAAAGTCCGCCTTTGTCATCACCAATTAAGTTGATTTTATCTAAAATTGATTTAGCTGTAGCTTCTTCTTCGATTTGTTCTGATACATACCATTGTAAGAAATTATGTGTTGCATAATCTTTTTCTTCAAAAGTGATGTGAACCAATTCGTTAATAGATTCTGAAACAAAAATTTCATGGCTATAAAGCGCTTCAAACATTTCTTTAAATGTAGAATAAGATGTTTTTGGTGCTTTTAGATCTGTAATTGTTGCATGTCCGCCACGTTCGTTAACATATTTAACCAGTTTTAGCATGTGCGCGCGCTCTTCGTCTGATTGTGTGTACATAAATTGGGCGATTCCTTCTAATCCGTGTACTTCAGCCCAACAAGCCATAGAAAGGTAAGTTTGCGAAGATTCTGCCTCTATGCGTATTTGCTTGTTCAAAGCTGCTTCAATATTTTTCTTTAGCATAATATGTGTCTTTTCTGTAAAGTTAAAAAAAATAATCCATTCCGGTTTTTCCAAACCGGGAAACCTAAGACATTTGGATTAATTCTCAATAAATTTAAGGCCGTTTCGAAACCGGTTTTTTAAAAGACGACGGCATATTTAGCTCATCTAAAAATGGATCATCAGAGTTAAAACCATCTTTAAATTTGCGCATTATATGTTGTTTTGAGGCTGTATCGTAATAGCTAAGGATATAGAAATCTTTATATTTTAAGATATTTTCTAACGCTATCTGTTTATTCAGACTTATAAAATAGTATATATTATCAATTGCCAAAGGCTCCAGTTGTTCTTGTTTTACGATGGTATAATCAGCATTCATTGCACTCTCAAAATATACGCTTTCGGTATGCAAATTAATTGGATTTGGATTAAATACAGCTGTTAAATGATCAACGGAAGGGTCGAAATTAACGTCCATAGGATAGTATATAGAACCAGTATAAATGCTTGATTTTATTATTTTTGGAGTTCCACCTAATGTAAAAAGAGTCTTTTCCTCATTTTTAAAAACAGACAAACCTATATCTAAATAAGAAAGGTGATTTAAGAATTTTTTTGTTGTTTTTAACTCCTTAGCTCTTGCACCTTCTCTTTGAATAAACAATGGAGATGTTTTAAAATCAATGGTGTCATTTTTTGAAACATAAAATTTCTTTAGAGTTTCCCCTGAATTATAATCTTTAATGTCAAGAGAAAGTTCTTCATCACTTGCTATAGTTTGATAAATTTTGTCATCCTGAAGAAATGAATTACTGTTTTTTCGAGGTTTTTTAATAGCTGATTGTACAAAGTTCTTTTCCTTAATTTCGCTATTTTTAGGATTTAATTCAAATACCTGGGTTTTTTTCGGGTTATGATCTAAAGTGAGTATTAAACGATTAGAATCGATATATAATTTAATTTTTGCTGCGTTTCTATACAATGGATTGTATTCCTCGTTTTCAATTTTCTCAATGTTATTCTCTCTAATAACATGATTAAAAGTGATTAATTTTGTGTTTTTATCCTGAAATGTAAAAGTTGAAAAATCAAATGTTTTTTCTTCAACTGTGCCATTATCAAAAGTAAAAAGGACAAGTGTTTCTTTTTCTAAATCTTTGATAAGAAGATTAAATGAGTTTTCTAACTGAAATTGCGAAGCAACATATTGTTTTTCAGAGGAAAGCACGAAGCCTATAGGTCTGGATGTTCGATTATCAAAATAAAACTTTATGGCAATAATAGTTTCATAACTTTTTGTTGACCAATAGAGCGTCGGGAATCCGTCTTTACTAAAACTATAGCCTATCAGAGACTTATCACCTATGCCTTTTAGCGGACCTTTGTATTGATCTGTGAGGAATAAAGAACTGTTGTATTTTAAAATTGAAATGTTCTCATTATCTGTTGCGAAGACAAAAATCTCATGAGTTTGTTTGTTTTCCGCGGTTAAAATCTGATTGTATCCATTTGATTTTTTTAAATCTAATGGATAGGAATTCAATATTGTCTGACTGAACAATAATGAGTTAGAGAATAATAAAAATAAGAGTATAATTTTTTTCACATTATTTTAGCTACAAATATCATTCCAAGTTAGATGCAGAATTTTTTGAATAATGAAAAGTACAAATTATTTTCTTTAGATGTTAAGTCTTTCAAAAGACAAAATAAAAAAGCCCTAAATTTTCATTAGGGCTTAAAAAAAAAAGATATTATTTTACTTTGAAAGTAACTCTTCTTGCCAATCTTCTTGCTTCAGCTGAGTCTTTTTCAATTGAAGTATCAGCTCCTTCAGAAATTACATTTAATCTTGAAGATGAAATACCTGCCTTTTCAAGAATAGTTTTCACGTTATTTGCTCTTGCATTTGCTAGCTTTTCATTGTATTCAGAGCTTCCAACCTGATCAGCATGTCCGACAACGTCAAGAGAAGCTGAAGGGTTTTTTCTTAAATAAGCTAAAACAACATCAATTGCAGCTGTTGAGTTTTCGATTGGAGTAGCTTTATTGAAATCAAAATAAACACTGTAGTATTTGTCGTTGATCATGTCTTTAACAACATCTTTGTCATTTACTACTGTATTCGTAACTGGTTTTTCAATTACTACTTGCTTTTCAGGTATTTTGTTTACTAAAGCTTCAAGATTTGCCACTTTGTTTTCTAATGCAGCAACATCAGCATTTTCAGAGATTACAGTCCAGTCAGCATGCTTAGATTGTTTTCCTAAATAGATATTTAAACCAGCAGTTCCCGTAAATAATAATCCGCTGAATCCTCTTGAGTTTGTAGCTGCTCCACCATCAAAAGTATGATCTTGATATGCGTTTACAATAGTCGAAACATCACCCGTTAAAGCAAAACGATCTGATAATCTGATTTGTCCTGTAAGACCAGCAATCAAATTACCTACATTGTCTTTTACATGTAAATCTTTATTTTCTAAACGCCCCACTCCAAAACCAGCATGTCCAAGTAATCCAAATGTGTTTGTCCAGGTTTCGAAATTCATGATTCTTCCTAGATTGGCCACACCTTGTAAATCAACTCTGTAGTATTTAGAGTCAAAATCAATTGAACTATCATTCTGGCCAGTGAAACTGTTATATCCAGCATCAATTTTTAATCCAAATTTGTTATTCATCATGTATCTTACACCTAAATCAACAGTATAAGGATTGATTCTTGAAGTGTAATAATTCCCTGAAGTAAATGGACGTTGAGGTTTATTAAAACCACCATCTAATTCTACAGACCACTTGTTGTAACTAGTTGTAGTATTGTTTTCTGTTTGTGCTTTTGCATGAATTAAACTTAATGCAAATGCCAGAGTCATTACAATTTTTTTCATTGTATTTGAGATTTTAAATTTTTCCCAAACCAACAATTATTTGTAAGAATTATTTTCTATAAAAAGTTCAAAATATATTAAAATAGGGTTTATTTTGTAAGATAAGATCTATGAGTTAATCAATTCCTGAAAAGTGTCTACAAACTGCCCCAGGTGTAATCCGTCCATTAAACCATGATGAACATGAACAGACATAGCAATTGTCTTTTTGCCAGATTCAGAAGTTATCATTTTTCCAAAAGAAATTTTTGGACAACTATCAGGATAAGTAAAGCTTCTTGCGTGAGAAAGGGATTTGAAGTTTATCCATGGAATTGCCGAAAAGTGAATCAAATTATCATCATCAAATGATCTTGTAAAAAGTCCGGTTGTGTTTTGAATTCGATCAATTTCTTCTAAAGCTATCTTTTCAAAAATTCTGAAATCTGGATGGTATTCAATTAAAGAAAAACCGAAAGTGCCATCTTCGCGCCCAATTGTTGCCGAAGCATCAACTCGTTCGTTAATGTAAATTTTGCCTTCTGAAATACGATATTTAAAATTCTCAACTGTATTTACGGCAACCAGGGTTTTATGCAAATAGTAAATAAAAAAGGAACTGTTTAAACTTTTGGCGGTTTGATAAGCTTTAGTACAGTCAATTTCAACGGTTACGCCAAAAAAGGGTTCCTCCATTCTGCTAAAATGTTCAAAATGCTCTTTTCTGTTCCAGTTTTCTAAGTCTAAAAGTGTTTTCATTATAATAAATTAGCGAGCACTTCAGAAATATTTTCGAAAGAACTAAAATTTTCGTGCTCTACTTTGTGATTGATTTTTTCATGTTCCCAAGTTGTGTGAAACGGAATATGAACAGCGAAGCCACCAATTCCTAAAACTGGCAAAACATCTGATTTTAAAGAATTTCCAATCATTAAAAATTCATTTGCCTGTATATCCAAACGACCTAATAATTTTTCATAATCAATTTCCTGTTTGTCGGACATGACTTCAATATGGTGAAAATAATGGCCTAGACCAGAACGATGCAATTTACTGTGCTGGTCTTTTAAATCGCCTTTTGTAGCCACAACCAATTTGTATTTGCCGTGAAGGGCTTGCAAAGTTTCTTCGATTCCGTCTAGCAATTCAATAGGCTTTTCAAGTAATTCTTTTCCGTATTGTATGATTTTTTCAATAACTTCTATCGGAATTGTATTGTTCGAAATATTCATCGCCGCTTCAATCATCGATAGAATATAGCCTTTGATTCCGTAACCGTACAAAGGTAAATTGGCAATTTCAATTTTGAATAATTCCTGAGAAATACCCTGATGAGAAAGATAATCTTCCATTAGAGCGCAAAATTTATGTTCGGTTTCCTGAAAATAAGGTTCGTTTACAAATAGAGTATCGTCTGCATCGAATGCAATTACTTTTAAATTTGGTATTTTGCTTTTATGTAACATAGAATTTTGTTTCAAGTTTATTTTTGTTTCAGGTTTCAGGTTTTTCGCCACAGATTAAAATGATTTTAAAGATTCTTTTAAAATCTGCGACGATCTGCATAAATCAGCAAAATCTGCGTGAAATATTTTTCGCCACGAATTCACGAATTATTTTAAAATCAATCTGCGTAAATCTGCCTAAGTCCGTAAAATCTGCGTGCCATTTCTCAATCCTTAGAAAACAGTCTTTTTAACGAAATAGTCTTGTCGTAAAAAGTTATTCTGATTCCGAGAAGTAAAATGATTCCACCAAAAACCATCTGTAAAGTTATTTGTTCTTCTAAAAACAACCAAGCTAATATCGAAGTTATTACAGCCTGACTTAATAAACTCAACGAAACTCTGGTCGCGCGCATGTGTTGTGTCGCATAACTGATCGACAGCCAGGCACACAATTGACAAATTACAGCTTGCAAAACCAGCACAAACCAACCGGTATTTGAGAATCCGGTAAAAGGCTGATCCAGCGAATAACAAAGAATTCCCAAATAAACGCTTGAAGCCAATAAACTGATCGTCATAAAAGACAAAACATCAACTTCTGAAAGTACATTTTTGCTGACCAAAAGATAAATCGAATAGAGAATTCCGGATAAAACCGCAAACAAGAAAGCCTGATCAAAATTCAATTCCATAAAAAAACTAAAACCAACCAAAGTCACCATTCCAAATAAAGAAACAACGGTTCCGATCCAGAAATTGGTTGCCGGCCTAACTTTCAAAAAGAAAAAAGAACCAATTCCGACCCACAACGGTGATAAATTCGTTAATAAAGAAGCCTGAGTCGCACTCGAATCCTGAATAGCAATATTCCAAACCGCAACATCAGATGAAAATAAAACACCGCAAAGCATAGCCAAAAGCAAGAACTTAGTTTTTGGAAGTTTAAAGCTCTTTGTTATAATTACATAAGGCAAAAGCAAAATGACCGCAAAAAACATGCGGTAAAAAGCCGAGATTAATCCCGGTGCTAATTTCAGTTTAACCAATATCGGGAAGATTGAAATACAAAGTATCCCGCAGATTAAAGCTAATCTTGGTTTGGTGAGTTTCATTGTTAAGGATATTTTTTAAAATCAAAAAGCGTGAATCAATTAAAAGTATAATCGATTCACGCCATTTTATAGTAGTATAAAACTTTAGTTTACCGTTTCGCCATTAGGAGCATCAGCATCCGGATTGATAAAAACCAATTTTCCTTCAGCATTTGTTGTCATTAAAATCATACCCTGACTTTCAACACCACGTAACGCTCTTGGCGCTAAGTTAGCTAGTACAGAAACACGTTTTCCGATAATTTCTTCTGGCGTAAAGCTTTCTGCAATTCCAGAAACGATGGTACGAACGTCAATTCCTGTGTCCACTTTAAGAACTAAAAGTTTATTCGCTTTTGGCATTTTTTCTGCTTCCAGAATAGTTCCAACACGAATGTCCATTTTAGCGAAATCCTCAAACTGAATCAAGTCTTTTTGTGGTTCCGGTTGTTTGCTTTCTGCGAGATTGGCTGTTTTTGTAGCTTCCAATTTATCTATTTGTTTTTGTATTTCTTCGTCTTCTATTTTAGCAAAAAGCAATTCTGCTTCGCCAATTTTGTGTCCTGCCGGAATTAAATCTGAATTCTCAGCAATATCATTCCAACCTAATACCTTATCAATAATGATGTCTTTTGCATCACGATTTTTCTCTTTAAGAAATTTGCTAAATCCTTCAAAATGTTCTTTAAGATCACTTAAATTAAGGATTTTAGAAAGTTTAGCCGATGTAAAAGGTAAAAACGGTTCAGCCAAAACGCTCAAAGCAGCAGCAATTTGCAACGCCACATACATTTGAGTTTTTACACGCTCCGGATTGTCTTTCATTACTTTCCAAGGCTCTTCGTCTGCCAAATATTTATTTCCTAAACGGGCAACATTCATCAATTCGCCTAAAGCTTCACGGAATCTGTAACGCTCAACCGAACTTGAAATTACAGCAGGATATGCTTTTAATTCTGCTAAAGTTTGTTCATCAACTTCACTAAATTCATTTGGTGTTGGAATTACTCCTTCGTAATATTTGTTGGTTAAAACGACAACACGGTTAATGAAATTTCCAAAAATAGCAACTAATTCGTTGTTATTTCTTGCCTGGAAATCTTTCCACGTAAAATCGTTATCCTTAGTTTCTGGAGCGTTCGAAGTTAATGCATAACGTAAAACGTCTTGTTTCTCCGGAAATTCTTCTAAATACTCGTGCAACCAAACCGCCCAGTTTTTAGAAGTCGAAAGTTTGTTTCCTTCCAGATTCAAAAACTCATTTGCCGGAACATTGTCAGGTAAAATATAGCTTCCTTCGGCTTTCAACATCGCAGGGAAAATGATACAGTGAAAAACGATATTGTCTTTCCCAATAAAGTGAACCAGTTTCGTTTCTTCATCTTTCCAGTATGGTTCCCAGTCTTTTCCTTCGCGTGCTGCCCATTCTTTTGTAGACGAAATATATCCGATAGGCGCATCAAACCAAACGTATAATTTTTTTCCTTCGGCACCTTCAACTGGAACATCAATTCCCCAATCAAGGTCACGCGTTACCGCACGAGGCTCTAATCCGCCGTCAACCCAAGATTTAACTTGTCCGTAAACATTCGGTTTCCAGTCGTTTTTATGTCCAACCAAAATCCATTCTGTCAGGAAATCAGTGTATCTGTCTAAAGGTAAAAACCAGTGTTTTGTTTCTTTTAAAATTGGAGTTTCTCCCGTAATCGTCGATTTCGGGTTAATCAAATCTGTAGCATTCAAAGTCGATCCGCAATTTTCGCACTGATCTCCATAAGCTCCGTCATTGCCACATTTTGGACAAGTTCCCACAACAAAACGATCCGCTAAAAACTGATCTGCTTTTGCATCATACAATTGCTCTGTTGTTTCTTCAATAAAATCGCCATTATCATACAAAGTCCTGAAGAATTCCTGAGCCGTATCATGATGAATTTTAGCCGAAGTACGAGAATAATTATCAAATGAAATTCCGAAATCAGCAAATGATTTTCTAATAATTCCGTCATATTTATCAATAACTTCTTGTGGTGTAATTCCTTCTTTTTTCGCTTTCATCGAAATAGCAACACCATGTTCATCGCTTCCGCAAATAAACGCAACGTCTTTTCCTTGTAAACGTAAATATCTCGAATAAATATCTGCAGGCACGTAAACCCCCGCCAAATGCCCAATATGAATAGGTCCGTTTGTGTAAGGTAAGGCTGCCGTAATAGTATATCTCTTTGGATTCTGTATCATAACTCAATTTTATTGAGTGCAAAAATAAGCAATAGAATTGAGAATTTGTTATTTCACGGAGATTCGCAAGCAATTTCACAGAGATTCGAGGAATTTTTTTAATCTCGCAAAGTCGCGAAGGCGCAAAGTTTAATTTAAAGTCAACGATTAATCGCATTGTTTGTCATTTCGACGAAGGAGAAATCCTCGCAAGTAACTCCGCATCGAGAATCGAATCTTTGTCGAGCTTCTAACGAGGATTTCTCCTTCGTCGAAATGACAAGGTTCTGTAAATACAATTATTTTTCTTTTAGAAAAATGTTCAATTCGTCCGGTAATCAGGCTTAGGATTTCATTTATTTGAAATAATTTTCAAACTCAGCAGGCAGTTTGTTTATTGGTTTTATTTTGATGTCTTTATAGTAAACTTCACCCGCTTCGCTTTGCAATTGTATTTTTCCTTCGGTTAAAGGCATAAATTTTTCACCATTAAAATAGCGGGAATTTTGCAAAACCATAACTACTTTGCCACTTACAATATGAAGACTTTTTCCTTCAAAACAAACCAATTCTATTTCTGTCCAACCGTTATTAGGTGTTTCAGCTCTCATTTTTCGCATGCAGAAACCAGTATTTTCAGTATGTGACCCAAACGAAATGAATTGCTGGTCCTCATCGGCTACGGCACTCATGCTTCCTTCCGGAATATAAGCTTTGATATCAATAGCCGAATTAGCAATGTTCCAATAATCACCAAAATGGCCTTCCATTATTTGAAATTCTTGTGATAACATCCAGGCACGCCAGTAATCTACGCCCGCTTTCCCCTGTGAATGATAGAGTACACCCGCATCCATTAGTTTTTCGGTTCTGGGTTCCCATTTTTTACTTCCAAACTTAACTTTTAGCTTCAGGCGATAGTTTTTGAAATCTTCTTTGGTAAAGACACAACCATAATATTCCCCGGAAACTTTAAGTACAGGTTCATTGTTTTCCTGAATCACCGTGAACATATTGTTTACATTTTTATTATAACCAATAGGCTCTATTTCGTTTCCATTAGCATCCGTTGGGATTTTGCCGGAATATCCGTTCTGGTGTTTGTAACTTAGATACATATCCCATTTGCTGAGTTTGTTGTCTAGTAAATTTATCCAGCCTTCTTCGAATGAGTTTATTTTATTAGTGGCAGAGGTCAGGATAAAAAGAAAGGCAAATGTTATTATAATGGAATATTTTTTCATAATGTTGGTTGATAGTTTAGATAAAGTGATTTCTCAAATCTACAAAATAATGTCTCAGGAATATAGTGCAATTAATGCAAAATCAGATGCCATTTCGTCAAGATGTCTTCCTGAAATAACCTCATTGTCCGTAAATCGTATGTGTCTAAAATTGAAAAAACTTGGTTTTAAATAGAACCAGTTTAAACTAGCTTCTCTATTCATAAAAGTGTAATATATTTTGCAACCTTTGCCCTGAAAAAAACAAAGACAATCTTATGAGCAAGACAAAACTTATCATCAATAAAAACGGATCAATCAAAATCGAAGGAGATTTTGAAATCATGGATTCAGAAGGAACAGTATACGGACTTCAGGGAAGATCTGCATTAGGGCTTTGCCGTTGCGGATTATCTGCAAACAAACCTTTTTGCGATGGCGGCCACAGAAATAACTTCGAACACGATTCTGTTGCGTTTGATTTACCGCCAATGAAAACGAACTAATTTCTGGTTGAGATTATAAAAAAAGCTGCATTGTTTAATGCAGCTTTTTTTTATAAATAAAGTTCGCCTTTCATAGTAATAATCGAAGAACCACCAACCAAAATATCTTCTTCACGATTCATAACTTCAATCATTGAAGACTGTTTTAGTTTTACACCCTGAAGAATTTTATATTCTTTCTCTGATTTGGTGAATTTCTTTTGGGTTAAAAAACCAATCAAAGGACCCGCAGCTGTTCCTGTAGCAGGATCTTCATATATTCCGATTATAGGGTTGAAGAATCTTGTTTCGACGACGTGTTCCTGATTTTCATCAGCAAGCGTGAAACAATAGAATCCTTCAAATTGATATTCTTTTGAGATTTCAATTAAAAGCTGGTTATCAGGTACAATACTGTTGAGCAACTGACTGTTTTTTATAGGAACCATTGTATGGGCAACTTCTGTTTTGACAATAGTTGGAACAAAAGCATTCACATCCAGATCTTCAATTTTTAAACCCAAAGCTACCGCAATTCTGTAAGTTGGGATTTCTTTTTTAATAACCGCCGATTTTTGATGCATTTGTACCACAGGGTATTGTGTAACCGAATCGAAACTTACCGTTAAAGGTATTGCAGAATGTTTCATGATTACGAAACGTTCGCTTTCATTCTGTTCTTCAAAAATGGGGATTCTTTTTAATATAGCACCACAAACCGCACCCAATAAATTATGGCCTGCGCCGTCAATTTCGATTCCGGTTGGGGTAAATGAACGAACATTTAATGCTTTTTGTTTGGTAGAATAATAAACAAACGAAGTTTCAGAATAACCAAATTCTTTTGAAATATTTTGGTAGATTTTTAAATCTAAATCACCATTTGTAAAAACAACCGACAATGGGTTTCCTTTGTAACTTTTATTAGAGAATACATCTAAAACGTAGTATTGTAAGGTGGTTCTGTTTTCCATTGTTTATCTTTTTTTGATAATATAACGCTTTTGCAATTTTAGTATTGCCTGTAATATTTTATAAAAGTACTATAAAGAAAACAAAGAAAAACGAAGCGTTAATTACTTTTTTGTTTAATTCTTGTTAGAAAAGAAGAACCAAAATATACAATTAAAAGATAGGGAAGATAAAAAGGATAAAATATAAAAGCCTTCAATGGCCAACCGATTCCCATCATTGCTATTCTTAATTTTTTTACTTTATCTAAGTTTTCAGATGCAACATTTTGAAATCTTTGAATGTCGTTCATAGCATCGAAATCATAACCCAAATGAGAAAGAAGAAGCTTATTGGAGAAATTAGACCACCAGGCAATAATCAAAATGAGAATAAAAGTGATTAAAAGACTGATAATGAGGTAAAGAATGAAAACGTTCTTAGTTTTTCGTTTTTTTAATTGTTTTAAAATAAAAATAGGGAAAATGACTAAGGAAACTAGTAAGACGAATGATATAATTTTGAGTAAAATCTCCATATTAATTTAGTTGTTTTTTAATTCTTTATAACATTCGTTTCTGCTCTTGGCTAAATTTTATTGCTTTTTCCAATCTTGAAAGTCTTGTTTTTTCTTGTTTGGCGCTCATAATTACGTGAATTATTACTTTTTTGTACGATGGCGCCTGATTATTGAAATATTTCCACGCTATTTTATTGGCTTTAAATTGCTTTTCGAACTCAGGGTCGAGAACATACGCTTCATTTTCATGAGAGTAAATTTTAGATCTTTCGTCAGATTTGAATTCGAAAGCTTTTATTCCGGCTTCTTTCATCAACCCGGCTTTTGTGAGAACTTCGACTTTTTTAATATTGATTACACTCCAAATACTGCTTTTCTTTCTGGGCGTAAACCGAATGGTATAACTTTCTTCGTCAATTGATTTACGAACGCCATCGATCCAGCCAAAACAAAGCGCCTGATCTACAGATTCTGACCAGGTCATACATGGTTTTTTTGTGCTCACTTTATAGAAACCAACGATAAGTTCGGTTTCGGTTTGGTGATGTTTTTCTAACCATGCTCTGAATTTTTCCTGGGTTGCGAAGAAGGTTGGGTTCATTTCTTTCACTTGATTGAGTTGTCATTTCCATTTTCGTCCATTTCCATTTGTTCTCTAATGTAATTCTGAAAAGATTTATTAGTGTAATATAGTTCTCCGTTTTCATGCCAAAATTCTACAACATTTCCATCATCAGAATCGAGATCAAAACCAGAAAAATCACCGCAGTAATTATCTCCAAAAAACCAAACGTTCGATTTCACTTCATAATGTTCTTCAAGACCTAGATCTGCAAGATTAAATAATGACGATTGAACTTTGAACTTACATTCTCTAAAGTTGCCTGCGCCAATTTCTTGTAAATAAATGATATAATCTTGAGGAACTTTTGGATATTGTGAAATAAGCCTTTTAATTTGATCTGTCGATAAAACTTCTCTTCTATTTGTTTCATCGGCAATGCTTTCAACCTCTTTAAGAAAATCTTTCTCTAAATTATAGTTTGTCATATTTTCAGTTACAAATTCGCAATCGCTCTAATAATCCATAAAAGTATAATAAATCCCAGAAAAGAGAATTGCACTTTATTCACTTTTTGATTGTTAATATATAATTATCTCACAAAAATAAATCTTCTTATGAAACCGAAAGCCTGGCCTCCGGAATCCCAAAAAATTATTCCCCTCGTATTAATATTTCACCGAAATTTGCAAAATAAAGTACTAAACCATAGAAATCATGGCAAAAGGACCTGAAAAAAATACGAAAAACAAGGCTTTGCATACCAAATTACTGAATCGGAAGAAAGCCAAACTTCAGGAAGAAAAGAGAGAACGCGCCTTGCGTTTGAAAGCTTTAGTGGCAAAAATGAACGAAAAAAATAATACGGACGGAGCTGAAGGCATATAAATTCAGATTGTATTTCTTTTCTTTATTTATTTAACTGAAATTTGCAAATCAAACCCTAAATCAAATCAAAATGGAGGAATTCGGTAGAATAATAGTTTCTGAAACGGCAATGAATAGTGAAAATCTTCATGATGTTATTCATTCTAATATTTCGGTTATCAATTTAATGCGTGAGGAAGGTGTCGATGACGAATTCATTCACCCCGATGCTTTGATGAGTTATTATCTTGATTACTACTGGTCGCAATATGCAGAAGGGAATTTTGCCCAATATGTGTATAAATCAGCCTGGAATAAAGAACTAAACGAATTAATCGAGGAAGGGCTGGCTTTGATTGGTGCCGAAAAGCATTTGGAATTGTTTCAACAGCAAAGCAAGAAAGTTAAATTGATGAGCAGCGTAAAGCTGAATAAATTTGTGAGCGGAAAATTTGAAGGTGTAAATCCAGTGCGTGATTCTTTGAACAATGATACTTTTTATGAACTGGAAGAAAATCTGGTTACGCTAAATGCTAATTTCCTGAAAAATCACCCTGATTTTGAAGTGCTTTCAGTAGACGATATGTTTGCTACTTTGGAGGAATATGTTGGGCATGAGATTAAGAGAGCTTAAGGTTTTTTGAATTGCAAAAAGGTTTTACCACAGAGTATCGCAAAGGTTTCACAGAGAATCACAAAGTTCTTATTTAAGCTGGCAAAGTCACAAAGTTAATTTTCTTTGTGTAACTCTGTGAAAATTCTTTGTGTAACTCTGTGGTAAAATGCTTAATTTTAGTTCTTTATGAAATAGTATTTTATGGAAGAACTAACGCACATCAAATCAATTATCGGGATTATTCTTGGGTTGAGTTTAACGCATCTTATTAAAGGATCGGTTACATTTATTCAGCATCCGGGACGAAAAAAGGTTTATTTTGTGCATTCGCTTTGGGTGTTTTATGTTTTTTTGCTGATTATTCATTTTTGGTGGTGGGAGTTTAATCTGAAACTGATAACCGAGTGGTATTTTATAGATTACTTTTTCATCATATGTTACATTCTGATTTACTATCTGCTTTGCGCTATTTTATATCCTGACGATTTACGAGATTATACTGGATATGAAGATTATTTTTATTCAAGGAAAAATTGGTTTTTCGCGATACTGGCCATCAGTTTTATTGCCGATATGATTGATACGGCCATTAAAGGCGGTAATTACTTTTTATACAATCAAAACGAATATTATATAAGGATTGCGTCGCACGTAGCGCTTTGTCTGGTGGCTATAAAAGTTCATAATAAAACTTTTCATACCATTTTGGCGATACTTTTTATTGTTTACGAGCTCTCCTATATTTTAAGATTGTTTAATGTAGAGTGAAAACGGTTTTTTGATGATTATAATTGAAAAAGCGACGTATAATATTGATTATATTTGTGTAAACAATAATTTGAAAAATCCTAAAAATTAAAATCATGAAGAAGGTAGCGACAATTTTGTGCTTTGCTGCAATACTAGTTTTAAATTTTTCTTGCGGAAAAGATGATATTGAAAAGGGAATTGACTGTGTTGCTGAATCTTTATATGAAAAAGTAATACATACTGCAGATGCAGCTAATCCTAAAAAAATCAATTTTTCAGTTGAGTATACGGGAACCAAAACATTAAAGTCTGTAAAATGGACCTTTGGAGATGGAACGCCATCTGTAGAAGGAGTATCGGTTTCTCATACTTATAGTGCTGAGGGTACTTATCAGGTAAAAGCCGATATTACCGTTGCGGAAGGAAATGGTACTTGTACATCTTCTCCTGTAAAAAGTGTAACTGTAAATTAAACTATTCTGAACCCATTAAATGTAAGATTTGCATTTAATGGGTTCAGTTTTTGATAGGTAATTTTCTGCCCGGTCCTTAAATTTTGCTTATAATGATTTTAGTTATTTAAAATAGATTCAAAATGAGATATAAATACCTGCAGATATTGCTTTTCCTTCTTGTTGAGATAGGCTTTTCTCAAAATAAAATCAATCTTTTTTCGGAGATAAATTATAGTTCTATTCCTGCCGTTTCTTTAAACGATTATAAATCAGTTCAGGAGCGTAATAGTAAAATTCAGAATCCGAATGTTGCTTTAGGAATTGCTATTTCAGGAGGTGGTTCAAGAGCACAATTTTTTAGCATGGGTGTACTCCTGGGATTAGAAGAAATACAGGATGCCAATGCCAATCGTAATTTCTTAAATGAAATTGATTATTTCTCTACGGTTTCAGGTGGCTGTTATTCTGCTGGTTATTATTTAACAATTCTAAAAAACAAACTCAATCATGACAATTGCACATTTAATGAGTTTTACTTCTCCAAAGCCGATGCCTTTAAAGATTACGTAGATAAATCAGCGACTATTTTGTCGCTGCTCAATAACAGCCGAAACGAAAAAGGCGATAAAATCTCTATGACGCAACGTTTAGATTCTGAGATTTTGCAATATGACAGCACCAATCCTGAAAATCCGAATAAATTTGGTACTCAAATGTTAATGTCCGATTTTTTTATTCCAAAGGAAAGTAATAAAAGTCCGTATTTGCCTATGATGGTGGCAAACGGAACGGCTTATAATAACGGTGAACGTATTCCGTTTATGCCGCATATAATCAGGGGACTGAATTTGAATGCGTCTCTTGCTCCCAATAAAGCTGCTATTTCACTGAACAAAAATGAGGTAAATGATGGTTTTGATTTTCCGGTGACTTATGCTATTACGGCCAGCTCAGCTTTTCCGGGTGTTTTGCCAAAAGTAAAATTTGGCGTTAAAAATCAGGAAAAAATACTATGTATTGTCGACGGCGGCGCATCAGACAATATGGGTTATAAAACATTAATTGAATTACTGCATAACGATTCGAAAGTAAATAATAAAAACAAAAGAGCTCTTTTTATTGATTGTTTAGGTCAGGGAAAAAAGGAACCTTATATAAGCGATGAAAAAATTAAGCTTATCTCTTTATTTGAAACTGCTTCTTTATACACTGTTCAAACGCGATATATTACATTTGATCGTGATGTTGAAAATTTAATGGACCGATACAAAATACCGGTTACTAATTATCAGGTTATTGGTTTTACCACTTTGCGTGAACATTTACATAAAATGACAAAAGACGAATTGTATGAGAATATGCTAACCGAATTGAAAAATACAGACGACAGCTATTCGAACTGGCTGCGATTTTATTCTAATTTCAGAAAAGATCTAATCAATAGGTTTGGCGAACTGAGCTTTAAAAAAGACAATGAGGGCGAAGTAATTCTGGCAACCCTGACCAAAGATAAATTCAATGAACTGAATGCGGCCGAAATGCTGATTTTATATGAATTTGCCTCTCACGTCGAAACAAAATTGAAAATCACACCAGAAGAAAGAGACATGTTATTGTTATCTGGCCGCCTGGCATCATTCGTAAAATCGAATGAATTAAAGGGCTTACTTGTTGAGTATAAATAGGATATATTTCAGAAAAAGAGGGTTTTTTATCATTTTTATGAAATAACTTACGATTTTCTAGAAATTATGTAAATCATCGGGAAATTTATGTAACATATCGACAGCACTTTGAAATTAATTTAGCACTATTAATTTTAAAGAAATCAAACATGAAAACTAGAAGCTTATTACTCGCCTTAATCCTAAGCATTGGCTTATTTACAACATCTTGCAGTAATGATGATAACGAAGGAGAAACATTAGTTCCATTAGAAGGAAAATGGGACCTTAGCAAAAAAGGACTTGTTGTTAACGGAACTGAACAATTGACCGATGCGCCAGAAAATCAAAGTGGATGTAACAAAGATTATTTGGAACTAAAATTAGATAACACAGCACATGTTGGAGATTATGCTACAACTTCTTGTGCATTAACAGTTCAATCTGGAATTTATTCAAGATCACACAATAACATTACTACTGTTATCAATGGTGTAACTAAAACTCAGGATATCGTAAATCTAACACTTAAAGAATTAAAAGTGAAAGATGCTGCGGGTGTTATAACAGTTTATACAAGATAAATTATCTTATCCTATTGCTGAATCTCAATTTTGAGAGACAGCTAAAACGGAAACGGCTTAAGGGCTGTTTCCGTTTTTTTTGTTATAGCACGGAGATTCACAAAAATTACGGGATGCAAAGATTTTAAAAAAGACTTTGTGTTCCTCTGCGGAACCTTTGTGAATCTCTGTGAAACAACTATTAAATAACTTTTCCTTTTAAACTTTGTCGTATTCTTAGCAAACATTTCCTTAAATTTGCTTCCTTTATATAAAAATACTAGTTATAAACACAAAGCTATGTTACAAATCGCATTTATTAGAGAGAATCAGGAGAAAGTAATCAAGGCTTTAGCAAAACGAAATATCGATGCTAAAAGCGTTGTGGAAGAAGTGGTGCAATTAGACGAAAATCGTCGCGCAACACAAGTTGAATTAGACAACACTTTAGCTGAATCTAATAAATTATCCAAAGATATAGGGGAATTGATGAAAGCAGGAGAGAAATCTAAAGCTGCAATCTTAAAAGAAAAAACAGTTTCCTTAAAAGAAAAAAGTAAAGAATTAGGTGAAAAAGCTGAAGCTTTAGCAACCGAATTGACCAATAAATTATACACATTACCAAACCTTCCGGCAGATATTGTTCCTGAAGGAAAAACTCCGGACGACAATTTAAATGTTTTCGAGGAAGGTGATATTCCGGTTTTACACGAAGGCGCACAGCCTCACTGGGAATTGGTAAAAAAATACGATATCATCGATTTTGAATTGGGTGTAAAAATTACAGGTGCAGGTTTTCCGGTTTACAAAGGAAAAGGTGCTCGTTTGCAACGTGCCTTAATCAATTATTTCTTAGATAAAAATACAGCTGCAGGATACAATGAAGTTCAGGTGCCCCATTTGGTAAACGAAGCTTCAGGTTATGGAACAGGACAATTGCCAGACAAAGAAGGACAAATGTATCATTCAACAGTTGATGATTTATATTTGATTCCAACTGCTGAGGTTCCGGTTACGAATTTATACCGTGATGTTATTTTAAACGAAAGCGAATTGCCAGTTTTAAATACCGCTTACACGCCATGTTTCCGTCGTGAAGCAGGTTCTTACGGAGCTCACGTTCGTGGATTAAACCGTTTGCACCAATTTGATAAAGTAGAAATTGTGCGTATCGAACATCCGGAGAACTCTTATGCAGCATTAGACGGAATGGTAGAGCATGTAAAAGATATTTTAAAAGAATTAAAATTGCCATACCGAGTTTTACGCTTATGCGGAGGTGATATGGGTTTCACTTCAGCTTTGACTTACGATTTTGAAGTATTTTCTACAGCGCAGGATCGCTGGTTAGAAATTAGTTCAGTTTCTAATTTTGAGACTTTCCAGGCAAATCGATTGAAATTACGTTTCAAAGACAAAGATGGAAAAAACCAATTAGCACACACACTTAACGGAAGTTCATTGGCTTTGCCAAGAGTGTTGGCCGGAATTTTAGAAAATTACCAAACGCCGGAAGGAATCGTAATTCCAGAAGTTTTACGCCCTTATTGCGGATTTGATATTATAAACTAATTTAGTTTACAGTTTACAGTCTCAGTTTACAGTCTCAGCACAAAGCTGAAAGCTGAAAACTGAGACTGCGACTGAAAACTGCGACTGAAAACTGGATTATGAAGAACGGAGTTTTATACTGGAACCTTGATCCAGTTATTGTTATGATAACTGATAGTTTTCCTTTGAAATATTACGGAGCTCTTTTTGCTTCCGGACTTTTACTTGGATATTATATTGTCAGAAATATTTATAAAAAAGAGAAGCAGTCCTTAGATAATCTGGATAGTTTATTGGTTTATGTAATTGTAGGTACAATTTTAGGAGCCCGATTGGGACATTGTTTGTTTTATGAACCTGATTATTTTTTCAAACATCCCATCGAAATACTTTTGCCCATTCAGAAGATTGCAGGGGTTTATAAATTTGTTGGTTTTCAGGGTTTAGCCAGTCATGGTGGTACCATTGGAGTATTAATTGCTATCGTTTTATACTGCAAAAAATATAAAGTAAATTTTTTATGGCTCTTGGATAGAATGGCAATTGGGGTTCCCGTGACAGCGGCTTTTATCAGATTGGGGAATTTCATGAATTCTGAAATCTATGGAAAACCTACAAATGGAAATTGGGGAGTTGTTTTTCAAAGAGACGATTTGATTCCGAGGCATCCAACACAATTGTACGAGGCTTTTTCCTATTTGTTGATTTTCGCCATTTTATTTTGGATGTATAAATCAGAAAAAATAAAACAAGCAAACGGTCTACTATTTGGAACTTTTCTTGCACTGCTATTTTTAGCGCGATTTTTAATTGAATTTTTTAAAGAAAATCAAGAGAGTTTTGAGAATAACATGTTGATCAACATGGGGCAAATTTTAAGTATCCCTTTTATTTTAATTGGCTTAACTTTGGTTATTTGGAAATCTAAAGAAAGAAAAGAATATACTGAAATTTGATATTTTTGAGTTCAGTTTTAAACTGCACAAACTACAACTTAAAAAAAAACTGAAATATGAAAAACATCTTTATCTATATCGTTTTGTTGTGGTCTGGTTTTGCATTTTCTCAAAACGAACAGCTGGCGCAATATTACTATGATAAAGGCGATTTCGAAAAAGCGAAGATCAGTTACGAAGAGCTTTTAAACAGCGCACCCTCCAATACGCAATATTTTTTAAGAACGGTTGATTGTTATCAGCAATTGCAGCAATTTGCTTTGGCTGAAAAAATGATTCAGGAGCGTTACAACAGATACAAACAAGGTGTTTTTTTAGTGGAATTGGGGTATAATTTCCAGCTGCAGAAAAACGATTCAAAAGCCAAAAATTATTACGATCAGGCGATAGAGAAAATCAAAACGAATGCTAATGATGTTTATGGAATCGGAAATTCTTTCGAGAAAAAAGTATTATTAGAATATGCTTTAAAGGCTTACCAAACAGCGATGCAGGTTCAGCCGAATTACAATTTCAATTTTCAAATCGGAATGTTGTACGGTCAGTTAGGAAAGACGGATCAAATGATTGATCTTTTGTTGACAGAATCCTATAACAATCCACAAAATGCTAATTTAATTCAGACACAATTATCCCGTTTCATGAACGGTGAAACCGATAATACGGCTTTTAAAGATGCTATGCGAAAAGCTTTAATCCTGAAAACGCAAAAAGATCAGGATGTATTCTGGAACCACTATTTAAGTTGGTTTTATGTACAGCAGAAAGAATTTGGGAAAGCTTTTATTCAGGAAAAGGCCATTTACAAGCGCGAACCGGAGTCTCTTTCAAGCATAGTCAACTTAAGTCAGTTTGCACTGAATGAAGATGACACAGAGACAGCTGCTGAAATTCTGAACTTTATCCTTCTTAATACCAAAGATTTAGATTTACTGGTGCAGACGAATTACTATTTAATGGAAATTAAAATAGAGCAAGCACAGGAAAAAGACTATCCAATAATTGATGCTGAGCTACAACAATTGCTTACAACCTATGAAATAACTCCTTTTACCTTATCTTTGCAATTAATTCAGGCACATTTTAAGGCATTTAATTTAAAAAAGCCAGAAGAAGGCATCGCAATTGTCAAAAAAGCTTTAGAGCTCAATTTAAATGATTATCAGGAAGCGGATGCTAAGATGGAGTTGGGCGATATTTTGCTTTTGCAGGAAAAGTTCAATCAGGCGCTTATTTATTATTCGCAAATTCAATTGGATTTAAAGAATGATGTAATGTCGCACGAAGCGAGTTTAAAGGCAGCAAAAACAAGTTATTATAAAACCGATTTTGAGTGGGCTTTAAAACAGTTCAAAGAATTGAAGTCGGCAAACACGCAGTTGATAGCGAATGATGCGCTGGAATATTTTTTATTGATAAATGACAACACCGTTGCCGATTCGACACAAACGGCATTAAAGCAATTTGCAAAAGGTGATTTTTTACTTTATCAAAATAAAAAAGAGGAGGCGATTACACAGTTTCAGAATATTCTGAAAACCTATAAAGGACAGGAAATTGAAGCTGTAACAATGTTGCGTTTAGGTAAAATCTATGAAAGTCTGAAGGATTATAATTCGGCTTTAAGCCAATACCAGCAGATCATTGACCATCATAGCGACGGAATTTATGTTGATGAAGCATTGTTTTTTTCGGCAGAAATTTACAACGACGAATTAAAAGAAATTGAAAAGGCAAAACCTTTATATGAAAAGGTAATTTTTAACCATCAGGATAGTATTTACTTTGTTGATGCGAGAAAAAAATACCGCGAGTTAAGAGGAGATAAGAATTTATAATTTGGTTGAACCGTTTATTCGGTTAAACGTTTAACCGAATAAACGATTAAACAAATAAGCATGATAATTTACAACGTTACCACAAATATACACGAGAGCGTTCATGACCAATGGTTAAAATGGATGCAGGAAAAACACATACCGGAAATTCTGGCCACGAACAAGTTTTCGTCGGCAAGAATTGTAAAAGTTTTAATTGAAGAAGAAATGGGCGGAATTACCTATTCTGTTCAATATGTTACTGATAACAAAGAAACTTTGGAGCGTTATTACATAGAAGATGAACCAGGATTTCACAGAGAAGCTTTAGAGTTGTTTGCAGACAAAATGCTTTCTTTCAGAACCGAATTAGAAGTTATTTCGGAACATTAAATTTAGTTTTCAGTCTCGGTTTTTAGATTCATTAAATAAATTATTATGGAAATTCGGTTTCAAACAAAAGAACAAAGTAATAAACAACAACAAGAAGATTTTTTGAAGTTGTCTAAAACAGAGAGAGTATATGCCTTTTTTCGATTAATGGAACGAGTAAGTAAATTTCCTGTCAAGAATAGAGAAATTAAGAATAAGGACAATTTTCTGATTGTTATAAAATCAAAATAGAATGTCAAAATTGTGGGATCAAAACATTGATGAGTTCATAACTTTAGCAAACAAACATAAAGTGCGAATGCTTATGGTTGGCGGTGGAGCGGTTAATTTTCATGGTTATCAAAGACATTCCGCTGATGTTGATTTTTGGATTGAAACGACAGAAGAAAACTTTAAAAGATTAGTGCTTGTTTTTAATGACATGGGATATGAAATTGATGATTTTCCTGAGAATGTAAAAAAACAAGAGCAAAATATATCAGTAAAGTTTTCACCAGTAGATTTAGATCTGGAATTGATTACCAAATTTTCTGTAAATAAGACTTTTGATGAAGCTTATAATGATAGTGAAGAAACCACTGTGAATGATAAAACATTTTTGAAATGGAATGTTTTGTCTTTAGAAGATTTGATTACTAGTAAGGTCAAGGCAAATAGGGCTAAAGATTTATTAGATATTCAACAGCTTCGGGAAATAAATAAAAAATAGAGACTTTGCGTCTTGGTGCCTTTGTGGCAAGGCAAAACAAAACAAGAAATGGAAAAAGTAAAAGCCAAAAAACATTTAGGACAACACTTCTTAAAAGATGAAAGTATCGCAAAGGCAATCGCAGATACCTTAAGCTTAAAAGGATACGATGAGGTTTTAGAAATAGGACCGGGGATGGGTGTGTTGACTAAGTATTTGCTTGACAAACCAATTAATACGCACGTGATCGAGATCGATACCGAATCTGTGACGTATTTGGGTGAAAATTATCCGAAATTAAAAGATCAGATTATCTCTCAGGATTTTCTGAAATACAATATTAATGAGGTTTACAAAGACAAACAATTCGCTATAATTGGCAACTTCCCATATAATATCTCGACTCAGATTGTTTTTAGAACATTAGAGTTTAGAGATCAGATTCCGGAGTTTTCCGGAATGTTTCAAAAAGAAGTTGCAGAGCGAATCTGCGAGAAAAAAGGCTCAAAAGCTTACGGAATCTTATCCGTTTTAGCACAGGCTTTCTATATTACTGAGTACTTGTTTACTGTTGACGAAAATGTTTTTATTCCTCCGCCCAAGGTGAAATCGGGTGTGATGAAAATGACCCGAAAGGAAGATTATAGTCTTCCATGCGGTGAAAAGTTGTTCTTTACTGTGGTGAAAACTGCTTTTCAGCAAAGACGAAAAACATTACGTAACAGTTTGAAAACATTAAATTTAACTGATGATTTGCGATTAGACACTATCTTTGATAAACGTCCTGAGCAACTTAGTGTAGAAGAATTTATTGAACTGACTCAAAAAATAGAAGCCGATGGAGTTCAAAGTTAGCAAAGATTTAATCCACCAATTAGAAGAGCACATTGTTAATAAAAACGACAAGGAACTTGAAGTTTTATTAAACGATTTGCACCACGCAGATATTGCCGAAATCCTGGATGAGCTCGATTTTGACGAAGCAACTTACATTTTCAGGGTTTTAGATAGTGATAAAACAGCAGAAATTCTTCTTGAACTAGAGGATGATTTGCGTGAAAACATCTTAAGCCGACTTTCACCTAAAGAGATTGCAGAAGAGCTTGATGAGCTTGAAACCAATGATGCGGCCGATATTATCGGGGAACTTTCGCAGGAAATTAAAGCGGAAGTAATCTCAGAATTAAATGACGTTGAACACGCGAAAGATATCGTCGAATTATTACGTTACGACGAAAATTCTGCCGGTGGTTTGATGGGGAAAGAGTTAGTAAAAGTCAATGAAAATTGGAATGTACTGACTTGCGTAAAAGAAATGCGTATTCAGGCAGAAAATGTTTCCAGAGTACATTCGATTTATGTTGTTGATGATGAAAACCGATTAAAAGGCAGATTATCATTAAAAGATTTGTTGACTACTTCAACCAAAACTCAGATTGGTGATATTTATATCAGAAAATTAAATTTTGTAAACGTAGACACCGAAGATGTTGAGGTGGCGCGTATCATGCAAAAATACGATTTGGAAGCGATTCCGGTTGTAGATGAACTAGGTCGCCTTGTCGGAAGAATTACTATTGATGATATCGTAGACGTAATCAAGGACGAAGCTGATAAAGATTACCAATTAGCGGCGGGTATTACACAAGACGTTGAATCAAACGATAGTGTTTTGGAGTTGACCAAAGCGCGTTTACCATGGCTTTTAATCGGTATGGTGATCGAAATTGTAGCATCTTTTGTCCTGAAAGGAAATGAAGAGATCTTCAAACTCCATTCTACTTTAATTATTTTTGTGCCATTGCTTTCGGCAACTGCCGGAAATATTGGAGTTCAGGCTTCTGCAATTGTGGTACAAGGTTTGGCAAATGGAACTTTAAAAGAATTCAGCCGAGGTTATTTTACCAAAGAAATTACCGTTTCGATGATTTCAGGAAGTATTATTTCTCTGCTTTTGTTAGGATATCATTCGATTATGTACCAACAATATTTAGTTGGATTTGCAATTTCAATTTCAATGATTGTAGTGATTTTATTCGCTGCCACGTTAGGAACTCTGGTGCCGCTTTTCCTTCATAAAAATAAAATTGATCCTGCTATTGCTACCGGTCCGTTTATTACAACAACTAATGACGTTTTTGGAATTATGCTCTACTTTGGAGTAGCAAAATTGATTCTTGGGTTTTAGATTTTTGCCACAAATTAGTAGATTACAGTGATTTAAGATCCTTAAAATCTGCGTAATTTGCGAAACTAAATATGCTATTAACCAGCCAATACATAAGCAATGAAAGTACATATAATTGGAGGAGGGAATCTTGGGGTTTCTATTGCCTTGGGAATTGCCAAATTCTCCAAAAACAAACAGGTAACGGTAACAAGAAGAAACACGGCCAGTATTCAATATTTGACTGAATACGGAATCACGGTTTCTAACGATAATAAACACAATATTCAGGAAGCTGATGTAGTGATTTTAACTATTAAACCGTATCAGGTTGATACTGTTTTTGCTGAAATCTTACCGATAATAAAAGGGAAAACGATTGCTTCTGCAGTGAGTGGTTTGTCTTTGGATATGCTTCAATCCAAAACAAATAATGAATTTCCGGTAATTAGAATTATGCCGAATATCGCAGCGCAGTTTGGAGAATCAGCAACTTGTATTTCTTTTCCTGAAACAGATCGTGAAGAAGCAATGCCAATTGTAGATTTGTTCCAGGATTTAGGAACTGCTCCGATTATTGATGAAAAATTAATGGATGCAGCAACAGTTCTTGGAGCATGCGGAACAGCTTATGCCTTAAGATATATACGTGCCTCAATGCAAGCGGGAATCGAAATTGGTTTTGATTCGCAAACTGCTTTAGCAATTGCAGCACAAACCGTAAAAGGAGCAGCAAAAATGTTATTAGAGGAAAAAGTACATCCAGAACAATTAATCGACCGTGTTACGACGCCTCAGGGCTGTACAATTGTTGGTTTGAATGAAATGGAACATAATGGTTTTAGTTCTTCTTTGATAAAAGGAATTAAAACTTCGTTGAAACAGATAAAGGGTTAAGTTTTAAAAGAAATTGTAATATAAAAATTCCAAATTCCAATTTTAGTTGGGGTTTGGGATTTTTGTTTTAAGAAATAGTCAGTTTTTTGTCATTTCGACGAAGGAGAAATCACACAAGTAGCTCAGCAATCAAAATCTTCAATCTTTGGCGAGCCACGTGTGTGATCCTCCCTCTGTCAGGATGACAAGTTTGCGAATAATTGGAATTTGGATTTTTTTAATTTGGAATTTCTTCACGAAAAAACCTCAAAATGTTCCACTTTCTCTTCAAATTCTAAAAGAAAATCATCATCTTCAGGATAATACTTTGCTTTTTCAAAATCTTCCCCGGCAAAATTTTTGATGACTTCGAGATTCTCCCAATACGTAATCAAATTAAAATGACCTTCGTTATTTTTGATGTTTCTCAAAAAGGATAATTTTATAAAACCAGATGTTTTTGAATAATCAGGAATAGCGGTTTTCTGCAGAAATTCGGTGTAAACCTCATAATCCTCAAGTTTTGTTTTTCCGTGCCAGATTCTTGCAATCATAATAATAAGTTTTGAAGTTAGTTATCATGTGATGTTGGAATTTGGATTTTCTTTTTTGGATTTTCTTTCAATACATATTTCAAATAAACAAATCCAAAAATTCCGGAAAGTACAGAAGCAATCAAAATTGCAATTTTCGAGAAAACAATTGTTTCGGGATCTTTGAATGCCAAAATCGTAATGAAAATCGACATTGTAAAACCAATTCCGCCTAACATTCCGGCGCCCAAGATATGTGTCCATTTTAAGCTCTTAGGTAAAGCACAAAGTCCGGCACTTACTCCTAAAAATGAAAAAAGTAGAATCCCTAAAGGTTTTCCAACGACTAAACCTAAAACAATTCCAAATGTATTAGGGTGGTTTAGTCCTTCATGCCAATCAGATTCTATGGCAATACAAGTGTTAGCAACAGCGAATAATGGCAAAATCAGAAAAGCAACAGGTCGATGTAAAAAGTGTTGCAGTTTATAAGAAGATGATTTTTCACCGCCATCTCCGAACGGAATGACAAAAGCTAAAATTACTCCGGTAATAGTTGCGTGAACACCAGAATTCAACATAAAATACCACATAAAGACACCGCCAACTAAATACGGGATCAGATTTTGAACTTTCATGCGATTTAAAATAAACAGGAAGCCCCAAATTCCTAATGCAATTGCAAGGTTTAGAAATGAAATTGAAGTGGTATAAAATACAGCGATAACAATGATAGCGCCCAGATCGTCAATAACTGCCAAAGCGGTTAAAAATACTTTAAGCGAAGGTGGAACTTTATTTCCCAAAAGTGATAAAATTCCAATCGCAAAAGCAATGTCGGTCGCCATCGGAATTCCGGCACCGTTTTGTGTGGCCGTTCCAAAATTTAAGGCTAAAAATATTCCGGCCGGAACTAACATCCCGCCAAAAGCAGCAATTATGGGTAATGACGCATTTTTTATATTGGATAATTCTCCATGGTAAATTTCACGTTCTAATTCTAAACCAATTAACAAAAAGAAAATCGTCATTAATCCGTCATTAATCCAGTGTGTGATCGAATGTCCTCCTAAATCTTTTTCCCAAAAAGCAATATATTCAGTCTGAAAAGAGGAATTGGCCAGATAAAGCGAAATAATAGTAACAAAAAGCAATAACAGCCCTCCTGATTTTTCGTTTTCAAAAAAAGATTTAAAAGTTTTAGTCAATATCATATGAGAGAATTTTTGCTGATTTAAAGATGAATATCGGGTAGAATTCTCAGCGGAGTTATTTTCAAAGTTAAAAAAAATATAGGCAATAAAAAATTCTAATCAAAGTTAAGGACTCTTTAAGTTGGGTTTAATTAATCTCGCAAAGTCGCGAAGTCGCAAAGTTTAAGTTTTCTTAAGTCATTTTTCTTGGCGTCTCTGCGACTTTGCGAGATTAAAATAAAATAAGCTGTATTTTTGTTTCTCTTTAAGTATTAAAAATCTTAGTTATGAGCATAAAAATTCTACATATCGACAGCAATAATCCAGTTCTGTGGCAACAACTTGAAGAAGCGGGTTTTGAAAACCACGCCGATTTCAAATCTTCGAAAGAAGAAATCGAAACAAAAATTCAGGATTATAATGGAATCGTAATCAGAAGCCGTTTTAAAATTGATAAAACGTTTTTAGATAAAGGAGCCAATTTACAGTTTATTGCCAGAGTTGGTGCGGGTTTAGAAAGTATCGATTGTGATTATGCAGAAGCAAAAGGTATCCACTTAATTGCGGCTCCGGAAGGTAATCGCAACGCTGTTGCAGAACATTCTTTGGGTGTAATTTTATCACTTTTCAATAATCTGAACCAGGCTGACGCCGAAATAAGAGCCGGACACTGGAATCGTGAAAGCAATCGCGGACACGAACTGGATGGAAAAACAGTGGGTATTATTGGATACGGAAATATGGGGAAAGCATTTGCGAAAAAACTTAGAGGTTTTGAGGTTGATGTTTTGTTTTATGACATTTTAGAAAACATTGGGGATGAAAATGCGAAACAAGTTTCATTAGATGAATTACAAACTCAAGCCGATGTTTTGAGTTTACATCTTCCGTGGACACCAGAAACAGATAAAATGGTCAATGCCGATTTTATAAATGCATTTGCGAAGCCATTTTGGATCATTAATACTTCACGCGGTAAAAATATCGTTACGGCAGATTTAGTTGAGGCTATGAAGTCTAAAAAGATTCTGGGAGCAGGTCTGGATGTTTTGGAGTATGAGAAATTATCTTTTGAAACACTTTTTCAGGATAAAAACACACCAGAAGCGTTTCAATATTTACTTCAGGCGAAAAATGTTTTGTTAACGCCGCACATCGCGGGTTGGACTTTTGAAAGTCATGAACGTTTGGCGCAGGTTATTGTAGATAAAATTAAAGCGGTTTACTCAAAATAAGGTTTTTTTTAACGCGGGTTTTTAGAATTATATAACGAGTTTTTTCTGTACAATACTTAAGATTTAATTAGCTTATAAAGTTAATTTTTAATAATATTGTTCCTTGTTTTAGTTAAATCATTAAACGATTTTGACTAAAATTTCCCAAAAACAATAAAACTTAACCCATTAAATTAAGGAATCTCATGATTATATTTGGAAGTAAAACAGTTGGAAGTACTATTAAATCCGGAAAATTTGATTGTCCGAATTGCCGAAGACAAGAAAGCTACAAACTGAAAAATTACAAACAATATTTTCACATATTCTTTATTCCGTTACTTAAGATGAGAGATCTCGGAGATGAATTAAGTTGTTTTTTTTGTAATACAGCTTATTTGCCTGGGGCTGTTTTGGCGCAAAATGAATACGATACGAGAAATAAGTTAGGAAATCTTTCTCATGAAGAAAATACAAGATTAGGTCTTGAGCCTTGTGACTTCGGTAAAAGAATGGGAGCTTATGCAATTGATTTTGCTATTATATATGCCATACTTTTGGCGATGATTTTTGCAATGCCCGGAGGATCTGGGTTTTTAATCTTAATCGGATTTGTTTATTTTATGGCTTGCGACTTTTTATTAAAAGGTTCATCTTTAGGAAAACTGGCTTTGTCTATAAAAACAATTAATTTTGAAGAAGGGCAGCAAATTTTAGCTTACAATATAATTTTACGAAATCTTATAAAAGGAGTTTGTACTTTTTGTCCTCTTATATTTTTGACTTCATTAATGAATCAGGATAAAAGAACGCTTCATGATTTGGCAGCACGAACAATTGTTATAGACAAATAGTCCAGAACATTTTCTTTTGGAGGTTTGTTTAAAAGAACAGGTTTTCTTGTTGTTAGTTCAATATTACTATTAACTTAAAAGTAAATAAAAATGGAAAATACAAAAACAGAACATTGGAATCGTCCTCAACGATCTGAAACTGAAAATAAAAAAATTGTAGCCGGAATTTTTGCGATTTTATTAGGGTATTTGGGAATTCATAAATTTTATTTAGGATATACGAAGGAAGGAATTATTCAAATTCTTTTGACTTTCTTGTGCGGAATAGGCGCTTTAATAGGTATTATTGAAGGAATTTTATACCTGCTCAAATCAGATGAAGAATTTTACCAAACTTATCAGGTTGGCTATAAAGGCTGGTTCTAAAATATAAAAAATCCCATTCGCCGCGGTGAATGGGATTTTTTGTAGCATCATGGGGAAAGATTAGCGTTAAATATCTTTTTCTAGTATAACGATGGCTTTTGTTGTTACGACATTGAATTATAGAAATTTATTATTGTATGTCTTTTCAGGAAAATTTCTGGAGAGATTAAATTTTAATAAATTATATAAATTAAGAAGATGGAAAACACAAAACCAGAGCTAGAAATTGTAAAACCTGAAAATAAAAAAGTTACTGCAGGAATTCTGGCAATTATAATAGGATCATTCGGAGTTCATAAATTTTATTTAGGTTATACAAAGGAAGGAATTATTCAGATTATTTTAACAATTGTTACCTGTGGACTTGGAGGGATGATGGGGCTTATAGAAGGAATTATTTATCTGACTAAAACAGATGAAGAGTTTTATAGAACGTATCAGATAGGTAAAAAAGGCTGGTTCTAAATCGTTCCGGTTTTAAATAAAGATTGTAATAAAAAAATCCCATAAGCCGAGGCGAATGGGATTTTACTTTTTATGTCTATTGCAATTAATCTTCTTTCTCAGATAATTTGCGTTCTAATTCTATTTGAAATTCCTCAATAACAGGTTTCATTGTGCTTTCTGGAATATCGGCGATTCTGATGTACATTAAGCCGTCAATTGCATTGTTAAATAACGGATCGACATTGAAAGCCACAACGCGTGCATTTTGCTTGATGTATTTCTTAATTAAAACCGGCAAACGTAAATTTCCTGGTTCTAATTCATCAATGATTTTATCAAATTTATTTAAATCTGATTCGGCTTCATCAAAAATAAAGTCTTTGTCAGCATCTTTCAGTTTTACTTTGTACGCTTTCTTCGGGTGAATATATTGTGCAATATAAGGATCGTAATAATTTGATTTCATAAACTCAATCATCAATGATTTAGAGAAATCAGAGAATTGATTACTGATACTAACACCTCCTAAAAGATATTTATGTTCTGGATAGCGTAAAGTCGTATGAATAATACCTTTCCATAACAAGAATAAAGGCATTGGTTTTTGCTGATATTCTTTTACAATAAAAGCACGGCCCATTTCGATTGATTTGTGCATCATATCATGCAATTCAGGCTCAAATCTAAACAAGTCATTCAGGTAAAAACCTTCAATTCCGTATTTTGGATAAATTTCAGAACCTAATCCCATACGATAAGCTCCTGCAATTTTCTTGGTTTCATCATCCCATAAAAACATATGGTGATAATATTGGTCAAATTTATCTAAGTCGATAGATTCATTTGTCCCTTCGCCAACTTCACGAAAAGTAATTTCGCGTAGACGACCAATTTCATGCAAAATATTCGGAACAGATTTCGCTGTAGCAAAAAATACTTCGTAGTTTTTACTTTGCAACAAACGGCAATCGCTGTTTCTTAAAGCATCCACTTCAGCAATCATTTTTGATTCGCTTGCCGGAGTTACGATTTTTTTAGGTGCTTTTGGTATTTTTAAACTTGCGGTATCAATAAGTTTGCTGTCCTTTTCAAAAGGATTGGCAAGCATATAGGTTTTCTTTCTTAAGAATTCTGAATACTCTTCAAATGATTGAAGTTCGTTTTGCTCGTTTACCGAAATCGGTTTACCAATACGAACTTTAATTACTCGGTCTTTTTGAGTTAACAATTCAGATGGTAATTTTGCAGTACGCAAAGTATCATCAATTTTAGAAAGCCAATAGAATAATTTGCTGTTTTTAGCGTGAAAATAAATTGGTACAACCGGAACTTTTGCTTTTCTGATTAGCTTCAAAGCACCTTCTTCCCAAGGTTTGTCCACTACTAATTTTCCATCTTTATAAGTCGAAACTTCTCCTGCAGGGAAAATTCCTAACGGTTTTCCATCACTTAAATGGCGCAAAGTTTCCTTGATTCCCACCACGCTCGATTTGGCATCCTTGTGATTTTCAAAAGGATTAACCGGCATGATATATTTTTTAAGCGGAACAATTCGGTGTAATAAAAAGTTAGCGATGATTTTGAAATTAGGTTCTCTTTCCAACATCAATTTCAAAAGCAAAATACCATCAATTCCTCCAAGCGGATGATTTGAAATGGTAATATAAGCCCCTTCTTTAGGCAAACGTTTTAAATCTTCTTCAGGAATTTCGAATTTAATTTCCATCTCATCCAAAATCCCGTTTAAAAACGCAACATCCTCTAAATGTTTATTATTGTCGTAAATTTTATTAAGGGTAGAGATCTTAAGAACCTTCATAAGAATCCAGCCTGAAAAAGTACCGAAAACCCCGTACTTATCAACATTTATCGCCTTTGCAACTTCTTTCGCGGTAACTAAACCCATGTACTATTTTTAATTTATTAGAGCAGCGAACAAAGATAACAAAAAACTCTACTTTTCGTTGATTCAAACGCAAACTTTCCACTTTTTTATTACATTTGGAATCCTAAAAAAAATACACTGATGAAAATTATTTCTTATAATGTTAACGGAATTCGTGCAGCAATTACTAAAGGTTTTATCGAATGGCTGCAACAGGCGAACCCTGATGTAATTTGCCTTCAGGAAATAAAAGCGACTCAGGAGCAAATTCCGGTCGAAGATATCACGGCCGCTGGCTATCCGTTTCAATATTATTATCCTGCAACAAAAAAAGGTTATAGCGGTGTTGCTATACTTTCTAAAATAAAACCAAACAATGTCGTTTTCGGAACTGGAATTCATCATATGGATTATGAGGGACGTAATCTTCGTGCCGATTTTGATGATTGTTCTGTTATGAGTTTATACCTTCCATCAGGAACTAATATTGAAAGATTGGATCATAAATTTATGTTTATGGATGACTTTCAGAACTATATAAACGAATTAAAAGTAACCATTCCGAATCTGATAATTTGCGGCGATTATAATATTTGCCACGAAGCAATCGATATTCATGATCCGGTTCGAAATAAAACGGTTTCTGGATTTTTACCTCAGGAACGTGCCTGGCTTGACGGTTTTATGAAGTCCGGATTTATTGACAGTTTCCGTCATTTCAACAAAGACCCACATCACTATTCGTGGTGGAGTTATCGTGCCGGAGCCCGCGGAAACAACAAAGGCTGGCGTATCGATTACAATTTGGTAAGTGATTCTATGGAACACCGATTAAAACGTGCTGTTATTCTTCCAGATGCTATACACTCAGACCATTGCCCGGTTTTAGTTGAAATTGACTAAACTTTGGTATTGTTCTTGTTGAGATTGAATAGCAATTTATGAGGAAATGCTGTTTAAGAGTTGTCTTGCCATTATTCCGACGCATCAGAATTTTAAAGAAACTCTCATTGCAAACAAGAAATTTTGAATTTATTAATACCCTCCAAAAACCAAAAAGTAAAAAATGATTAAAAAGGCCTCCATCGGAATGCTGGTTTTAGCTTTGTCTATGACTTCATGCGTATCCAAGAAAATCTACAACGATCTGGAATCTAAATATTCAGATCTTAAAAAAGAAAATCGTTCTATCGCTGATGAAAATGCTGAATTGCAAAAATCAAAAAATCAGTTAGAATTAGATCGCGATAAATTAACCAAAGATTTAGCCAGTACAAAAGAAGATCTTGCTAAGCAAAAGGCAGATTTAGCTGCAGCTCAAAATAAATTTAAAGTTTTGCAGGATTCTTATAATGCTTTAGAAAAAAACAGCAACGATGCCTTAGAAAGCAACATGGCTAAAAACCGTGATTTACTGGCACAGTTAGAAGCAAAATCTAAAAAATTAGCCGAAGAACAAGCGCGTTTAGACAAAACAGCAAGTCGCTTAAACGAACTTGAAGCAATGATCGCTGCGAAAGAAGCGGCAATGAAAAAACTAAAAGAGACGTTATCTAAAGCTTTAAATGGTTTTGAAGGAAAAGGTTTGACAGTAGAACAAAAAAACGGGAAAGTTTACGTTTCTATGGAAAACAAATTACTTTTCAATTCAGGAAGCTGGGCTGTTGGTGTTGAAGGAAGAAAAGCAGTTGTTGAATTAGGAAAAGTTTTAGGAGACAATCCGGATCTTTCAGTTTTAATTGAAGGACATACAGATGACGATCCATACGGGGGTTCAGGTCCAATTGCAGACAACTGGGATTTATCTACTAAAAGGGCGACTGCAATTGTAAACATTTTAGGTGAAAACAAAAAAATCAACAAAAAGAATTTAACGGCTGCAGGTCGTAGTGAATTTTCTCCGTTGGCAAGTAACGCAACGCCTGAAGGAAAAGCTAAAAACCGAAGAATCGAAATCATCTTAACTCCGAGATTAGATGAGATTGCTGAGATGCTTAATAGTATTAATTAAGATGCTAAGGTTCTAAGATTTTAAAAGGGTTCAGAGTTTTACTTTGAACCCTTTTTTTGAAATTCCAGTAATGAAATTCCAAATTCCAATTTTGAAAATATTCTCAGGAAGTTTGGAATTTGGAATTTTTCAATTTGGAATTTACTTTCTTATATTTTCGTAACTTTGAAATTCAAAAAACATATAATTATGGGACTTCCAGAATTAAAAGATAAAATAAGAAATCAGTTGGATTTAGCCGATGAAAGAGTTTTGCGAATTGTTTCTTCCGTTTTTGACAATTATTTGAATGAAGTTGTTTCGTATGATTCAGAAGGAAATCCTTTGACACTATCTGAATATCATAATAGAGTTGAAGAAGGTTTGGAGGATATAAAATACAATCGAATAATTTCAAAAGAAGATTTGTCGAAAGAAATGCAAGATTGGGATAATGAGTAATGCAAAATTCGAAGTTTTTTGGACAGCAAATGCAAAAGAAGATTTAAAAGAAATTTATATTTCATTAAAAAATAAAATCTCAAAAGAAACAGCACTTAGAATTAGAGATGAATTGTTTAATTGTGCAGATGAGATTGTTTTTGCAGAACAGTTTCAATTAGATGAATACAGATTAGATTGTAGAAGAATTATAATAAGAAATTTTAAAGTTCTTTATCAAATACAAGAAAATTCAATTTTTGTGGTTAGGGTATTCAATTCGTTTCAAAATCCCATGAAAAGTTTAAAATAATTTAAAGGCTCAGAGTTTTTAACTTTGGGCCTTTTTATTTTTTTTGCAAGATTTCCAAAACCTTATTCTTTTTTTAACTTCTGTAGAATTTTCATTTGAATATTACCTTTGTACCTTTGAACCTCTGCAACTTTGAACCTTAAAAAGAAAAGAATGAAATACACCACTTTACCCAACACCGATATAAAAGTTAGTAAAATATGTCTTGGAACCATGACTTTCGGACAGCAAAATACAGAAGCAGAAGGCCATGCCCAAATGGATTATGCGCTTGAAAGAGGAGTGAACTTTTTTGATACCGCCGAAATGTATTCCGTTCCGGCAAGTGAAGCGACTTACGGAAGTACAGAGAAAATTGTTGGAACCTGGTTTAAAAAATCAGGAAACCGTGGAAAAGTGGTTTTGGCTTCAAAAATTGCGGGTCCAAATGCGAATTTTGGCTATATGCGCGAAAAATTAGATTTCTCTCCGGCAAGTATTAAATATGCGGTAGAAAATAGCTTAAAACGCCTTCAAACAGATTATATCGACTTGTATCAGATGCATTGGCCGGAACGCAAAACTAATACTTTTGGGCAACGTGCTTTTAAAGTTCAGAATGATCCTTGGGAAGATAATTTCCGAGAAGTTCTGGAAACGTTTGATGGCTTAATCAAAGAAGGAAAAATAAAACATATTGGAGTCTCTAATGAAAATGCGTGGGGAATGATGCGTTTTCTGGAAGAAAGTAAATATCAAAACCTGCCAAGAATTAAAACAATTCAAAATCCGTATAACTTGCTAAACCGTCTTTTTGAGGTTGGTTCTGCCGAAGTTTCGATGCATGAAAATGTTGGTTTATTGGGGTATTCCCCATTAGGATTTGGAACTTTGACGGGTAAGTTTTTAACTGGTGAAGAACATCCAAATGCGAGAATCAAACTTTTCCCGCAATATACTCGTTACAACAGCGAACAATGTACCCAAGCAACAAAATTGTATGAGGAAATTGCCAAGAAACACGACTTAACATTAACAGAGTTGGCAATGGGATTCGTTTTGCAACAGCCGTTTCTAACCAGTGCTATTATCGGTGCTACAACTTTGGAACAATTAAAAGAAAACATCGATACAATTGATATTGTACTTTCTAAAGAAATCTTAAACGAGATTGAGAAAGTTCAGTCGATTATTCCGGATCCCGCGCCTTAAATAAAAGAGATTAAACACGAATTCCACAAATTAACACATATTCATTCGTGCTAATTTGTGGAATTTTTTATTGTAGATATTTAGATTTAACCGGAAAATAATTCGTGTAAATCCGTGAAATTAGTGTTTAAAGATCAAATTCATCATCCGTTGCCAATGAGTCAACAGGAACAATAGTCGAATCAGGAGCTTTAATTTTTATTAAAGAACGTGCATTTCCGGAAATGTAAACAGGCAATTGTCCAATTGTATCTTCTGGAATCAAAAGACCACGGCGAAACATTAAATTCTTTAGGAATTTCTGGTTTTTTGCTGCGTAATCTCTCAGGTTACCCTGATCATTAAATTGATACATGAATTTTTTTGGCTTCGGAATAATAGTAGCCAAGAACAAACACTCATCAACATTTAAGGCTGATGGAGGTTTTTGGAAGTAGAAATGACTTGCTTCGCCAATTCCGTATACATTTGGTCCCCATTCGATAATGTTGAAGTATACTTCTAACATTCTCTCTTTGCTTGCAATGCGATTGTTTTCTAAGATATAAACCAAAAGAATTTCCTCCAGCTTTCGCGAAAGCGTTTTTTCACGGGTCAGAAAAACGTTTTTAATCAACTGCATGCTGATGGTACTGGCACCTCGTGAGAATTTCTTAGTTCTAATATTCTTCAGAATCGATTGTTTGAAAGCTTCATTTATAAATCCGCGATGCGAAAAGAAAGACGGATCTTCTGTTGTCAAAACAGATTTTCTCAAATAAGGTGAAATGTGATCTAAAGGCGTGTAATTCGGATTTGCATTTCCAACTAAAATTGGGCGTTGTTGAACATTTTGAATAATGGCGCGATAGACAAACTCTCCATTTAATTTATTCAGATTGGCTTCTCCATATTTCGTGATTCTTAAATCTTCCTTATTCATTTTGCTGTCAAAAACCAGCGTATTAGGTTTGTTTTTGTTGAATTTGAAATCCAGTTTATAATCGAAATCTCCGGTCGCTTCCATTCCTTGAAAGTGAGTAAACAATCCATCAGGCAAGGAAACAATAAAATCCTGTGCCTTCATTTTCGGAATATTAACTTTCAAAGTATAAACCGTATCTTTTTCGGTATTATAAGAAACATAAGGTTTTACTTTTATTTTGTTCAATTGCATTGTCGAAGTGCTGTCAATCGAAATAAAATCATCTCCTAGTAAAAAGCGATAATCAAAACGGGCATTTTTGATTACAACATCCTTACTGGCAATTTTTGGATGATTGATTTTCAGATTGGTAATTGAAGTATAACCGTCAATATGCAATTCGCTTCCGTCTTTGTCAATATTGGCAAGATTCAGTCGAATAGAATCAAAACTTGCTTTTAGATTATAGCGTTCATCCAAATATGGAACACGGATTGCGCCGGTATCGAGATTGAAAAACCGGATATCTGCTTTTTTGTTTCTCGGATCTGCAAAACCTTTTATGTTCCAGCGCTGATCAAAATCTTTGCTTTGTACATGCAGGTTCGTTGCGAGCTGTTTGTTTTCTAAAACAAGTTTGCTAATTGAAATAGAAGCTTTTTTACCGTTATCATCAATTCTGAAATTCAGGTTTTCCAAATTCATATCTGTCGGAACCAAATTCAGTAGTTTTGAGATAATACGATAGGCAAAAGTGGCATATTTGCGTTTTTCGTTAGTATCCGACTCTGATTTGTCTTTTTTGAGAAAAGCATCAAAATTTCGAACTTTTCCTTTTTTAACGAATTGAACATATCCGTTGTTGATTTTCAAAGTTCCAAGCTGAACGTCGCCAATCAATAAATTGGATAAACTTACACTAGTTTCAATTTTATGAATATGAAAAAGTGTGTCTGCATTTTTTGGAACCAGAATAACGTCTGATAATTTAATGGTAGACAAACCATCAAATGAAGCCGATTTTACTGAAAAAGTACTATTGTAATCGACATTCATTTTGTGCGTTACTTTGGCAATGGCTTGTTTTAAAAGCGAATTACGAAAAAAGTAAAGTCCTGAAAAAAGCACTGCTAATACCAGGGCAAGTATTAAGAGTGCTTTATATATTTTTTGTTTTGGAAAATTCATAAAGTAGGTTTATAAAAAATTAACCAAATAAAATACTGGCTACGTCTTCAATTTTGGCCACAAGCTCAATTTTGATTCCAGTATTTTTTAAGGCGATTTTATTGTACTTGGATACAAAGATAGTATTGAATCCTAATTTTTCAGCTTCCTGAATACGCTGATCTACGCGATTGACTGGGCGAATTTCACCAGAAAGGCCAACTTCTCCGGCAAAACAGAATCCTTTGGTTACCGGAATATCCTCATTTGAAGATAAAATGGCGGCAACAACGGCTAAGTCAATTGCAGGATCATCTACAGAAATTCCACCTGTTACGTTTAGGAAAACGTCTTTGGCACCTAAACGAAATCCGGCTCTTTTTTCTAAAACGGCCAAAATCATGTTCAGTCTTTTTGCGTTGTAACCAGTTGTGCTTCGCTGAGGCGTTCCGTAAACTGCAGTACTTACAAGAGATTGTATTTCTATCATTAACGGACGCATGCCTTCCATCGTAGTGGCAATCGCAGTTCCCGACATTTCTTCGTCTTTGTGCGAAATCAATATTTCTGATGGATTGCTAACTTCTCTCAAGCCGCTTCCTAACATTTCATAAATTCCTAATTCGGCAGTTGAGCCAAAACGGTTTTTTAAGGAACGCAATATTCTGTAAACGTGATTTCGATCGCCTTCAAACTGCAAAACGGTATCAACCATGTGCTCCAGAATTTTTGGCCCGGCGATATTTCCATCTTTGGTAATATGTCCGATTAAAATAACCGGAATATTGGTTTCTTTGGCAAATTTGATCAGCTCAGCGGTAGTTTCTCTAATTTGAGAAATACTTCCGGCAGTTGATTCAATATAATCAGTATGTAAAGTCTGAATCGAATCAATAATGACAATTTCGGGCTGAATTGCTTCAATTTGTTTGAAAATATTCTGCGTTTTAGTTTCCGTCAGAATATAACAATTGTCGCTATCTGGCGTAATTCTTTCCGCTCGCATTTTTATCTGTTTCTGACTTTCTTCACCAGAAACATATAAAGTTTTATAAGGTAATTTTAATGAAATTTGAAGCAAAAGCGTGCTTTTTCCTATTCCCGGTTCTCCTCCCAAAAGAGTTAAAGATCCAGGAACAATTCCGCCTCCTAAAACACGATTTAATTCACCATCAGTTGTGTCCATTCGGATTTCCTGAGCCGAATCAATTTCGTTGATTTTTAAAGGGCGTGGAGCTTTGGTGCCGGAAGTGGGTTCACTTTTCCAGGCAACTTTTTCCTGTTTCTGAATGATTTCTTCGGCAATAGTGTTCCATTCTTTGCAGGCGTTGCATTGCCCTTGCCATTTGGCATATTGGGTTCCGCAATTCTGACAAAAAAAAGACGTTTTTACTTTAGACATTTATTTTGGTTTTTTTGCAAGTGTATTCATTTCGTCAATTTTCTCATACATCAAATCCTTGTTCAAGTCACCAATTGGTTCCATTTGCGAAGCATTTTGATATTTTTTGGAAGCTCGTTTGGGATCCCCCATTTTTTCATACATCAATCCTAATTCATATTCTCCCAACATCGCTTTTGGATAATTTACATTTCCAATTTCAGCCATTTTTCCTAGTTCGTCATATGCATTTCTTTTTAAGATAAGGTTTTCAATTACTTTGAAATCACTCATTCTCACCGGAATCTGAACGCCTAAAACTTTTGACATTGCATTGTATCTATTTTCCAGATAATCAGCGTAACCCGATTGAAGAATTGCTATTTTATCGTTAAATTCTGCAGAATTTATTGGTCTGTATATTTCGAAAATTTGATACAAAGCACTTGGGATAGAGTGTAAAACTTCAGTATAATGTGTTGTGTTTTTAAAGACATCGTATTTATAATTCACTAAAGGATTATTGGCAATTTTAATATTACTGTCTAATTTTTCTATAGGTTCTTTGATTTTTTTAATATCTCCCTCAGCAACAGATAAATAATAAAACAAAGGCTCTGTTACTTTGGCAAATTTCTCCGGAATTCGAACTTCCATTTTAGGAGCAAGTTCCGGGCTTAAACAAATATAGGCGTTAAAGAGTGGTTGCTCCTTGTACAAATAAAAATTGATAAAACTAGCCGTAACATCATGACCGGCAATAATTCTGAAAGGCGAAGTTCGGTATTTTTTTTCGACATATGGAATCAATTCTGCGCCAATAAATTCAAAAAACTCAGCACCTTTTTCAAAAGGTAATCCGGTGTTTTGATCAATTGTTGTGTCGTCATAACGTTCCTCTTCTTTGTTTTGATGAACACCAATAATGATCATTTCTGGCAGATCTCCCCAATAAGAGCCGTAACTTACAGCTCCTGAAAAAGGATCAAATAAATAATCACCATCTAGTAGGTATAAAACAGGATATTTTTTTTCTGGATTCGCTTCATAAGAAGCCGGAAGACCAATGGTTATTCTTCTTTCTTCTCCCAGTTTTTCAGATTTAATGTTGTCAAATTTTTTCTGTGAGAAGACAGAAATAGAAATTAAAGTCAATAGTAGGTAAACTTTTTTCATGAGTTGGGGTATTTCAGTGAATTAAAAAGTATTGAAATAGTGTAGCAATATAACAATTTATTTGCTTTTTTGTTATTTGGGATTTTAAAAAAGCGACGAAAGTTCTACATTTTAAAACTACTTTGTTTAAGGCAAAAGAAGTCTTGTTTAACAAATATTTTTTGTTAAACAAGATTAAAATACGGTGTAAAAATGAAACTTAGGTTAACGAATTATCGTTTTCATTTGGGAAAATGATCCATGGCTTGAAGGTTTTTGCTTCTTCAAAATCAAGGGTCGCATATGAAATGATAATGATGATGTCGTCTTTTTGAACTTTTCTGGCAGCAGGACCATTCAGTGTAATATCTCCTGAATTTTTTTCTCCTTTTATAGCATAAGTTTCAAAACGTTCGCCATTATTGATATTTACAATAGATACTTTTTCGCCTTCAATAATATTTGAGGCTTCCAGTAATGTTTCATCAATAGTAATACTGCCGATGTAGTTTAAATCAGCTCCAGTTACTTTTACACGATGAATTTTAGATTTTATAACTTGAATTTGCATGCTGCAAAGGTAAATTAATTTAATGAAATGGTGTCAATCAGTCTTATAGAATTAACAAATACCGCTATAAACGCACGATAATTTTTGTCTTTAATTTTGTTTTCTATAGGTAATAATGTGGATTCGTCAGCAATAACAAAATATTCAAGTTCAAATCTCGGATTGTCTTTGAAAGAATTTTTAACAAATTCTATAGTTTCTTCAGGAGTTTTTGTCTGGAATATTTCTTTGGCGTCGGTTAAAGTTTGGTAAATAATAGCTGCTTCTTTTCGTTCTTCAGAAGTTAAACGCTCATTTCGGGAACTCATAGCCAGCTGATTTTCTTCTCTAAAAATAGGACAGCCAACTATATTTACAGGCAAATGGTTTTTCTCGACCATTTTTTTTACAATTTGCAATTGTTGAAAATCTTTTTCGCCAAAATAGGCATTCGTTGGTGTTACAATTTCAAATAATCGTTTTACAATGGTTCCGACTCCGTTAAAATGACCAGGTCTGAATTTTCCTTCCATCTGATTTTCCAATCCGTCAAAATCAAAATCCTGTGATATTGTTTTGCCTTCATAAATATCTTCCACAGACGGAGCGTATAAAATCATTTTGTCACTTAAACCTCGCATTTTTTTTACATCTTCTTCAAGTGTTCTTGGGTATTTTGCAAGATCTTCCGGGTTGTTGAACTGAGTAGGATTTACGAAAATACTAACAACAGTATCATCGTTTTCTTTAAGAGATCGTTGCATTAAAGCCAGATGCCCTTGGTGTAAAGCGCCCATTGTTGGTACAAATCCAATAGTTGAATTTGTGGTTTTGATAGTTTTTAAATAGGCTATCAAAGCTACTTTACCGTAGAAAATATGCATGGAGGGATTATTAAAATTTAGTGCAAACATAATATATTAGTTAGAAACTGCATAAATTTTTGTAATTTTGCAACGTTTTTATTACCAAAAATTAAGTAAAATACTATTAT